>Ga0208297_1000029_pt1 | contig 415909 bp, 404 predicted proteins | sample LMS_cellobiose_e_FD_187367 | JGI IMG/M metagenome (GOLD analysis project Ga0208297, IMG submission 187367) | Rumen-fistulated moose microbial communities from Alaska, USA - LMS_cellobiose_enrichment (SPAdes) (version 2) | ecosystem: Host-associated > Mammals > Digestive system > Stomach >...
AGGCCGGCGGTGTAAGCACAGTGATGTGTTCAGCCTACCGGTACTAATAGCCCGAGGGCTTGACCTACAAGCTCGAATCCATGCAGGTTTTCCTTGCTTCCCCCTCTGTTCAGTTTTCAGGGTACAATGCCTTGATACGCGGCCCGTTGGTCAAGTGGTCAAGACGGGGGCCTCTCACGCCCCAATCGGGAGTTCGACTCTCCCACGGGTCACCATATGCACCTTTAGCTCAGCTGGTAGAGCACCTGACTCTTAATCAGGGTGTCCAGGGTTCGAGTCCCTGAAGGTGTACCATCCGTGAGGATGAGAAATCATCCTCACGGCCCCCCAAAAGGGGAACAATCAGATCGTGTTTGGTGAAAAACCAAATGCAGTTGGTGTTTTTAACGGTGAGGGTCCACCTGTTCCCATTCCGAACACAGAAGTTAAGCTCACCAGTGCCGACGATACTTGTCTGGAGACGGACCGGGAAAATAGGTCAACGCCAACACAGACGCTTTGGCCCAGGTCAAAGCGTCTGAACTTTGCCTCCTTAGCTCAACAGGTAGAGCATGCGGCTGTTAACCGCAGGGTCGTAGGTTCGAATCCTACAGGGGGCGCCAGAAAAGGGTGTTGCCGTCACCGATGCGGTGACGGCAATCCTTTTCGGGAGAGATAAGGACCGTTAGCTCAGTTGGTAGAGCAGCCGGCTCATAACCGGTCGGTCCGGGGTTCGAGTCCCTGACGGTCCACCAATTTCGGATCGTGACAATGAGATATAGGGGAATAGCTCAGCTGGTAGAGCGGCGGTCTCCAAAACCGTAGGCCGAGGGTTCGAAGCCTTCTTCCCCTGCCAGAAATCGTCTTGAAATGTTATGTTTCAAGACGATTTTTGTTATATATGTGAAAGTTTGACCTCTAAAAGTGACTTTTTAAAAATCTTGACCCTATCTGACCCCTGTTGGCTTTATTTATCGCCTTAAATAGTTCACAAACAGGGCTCAAAAAGTAAAATATCCTGCGGGTAAGCGGCAGGCAGGCTATCGATTGAGGAAAAGCCTGGAACTGTCTTGCCGTTCCTGCAGAATTGTAATATGATATACACCGCAGCGTTGAAAGGGGAAAAGAAAAATGAAAGCGTTTAAAGAGAAACATCTGCGGCCGGGCCGCAAAATAACGGATCAGTTTTTGATCGCATCCCTGCTGAGTATCCTGATCGTAGGCGTGTCAGTCCTTGTCTTTCCTTTGGGAAAGCTGGCTCTCGGCTTCTTTGAAAGCGTTCTTGGCGGAGACCACGATGCAGCGGTGTTCCTCAAGGATTATTTCGATTTTATCAGCATTTGGATCGGTCTGTTCCTGGTGGTCGTCCTGTTCAAAGGCAACCGACCGATGCTGAAGGCTGCGAAATACTGCAGCACGGGCGTCCGCAAAGGGGAAGACAGCACCGGCGGCATCCGGGGAAACCGCAGCGGCAATAACTTCAGAGGGTTTCTGATCGGACTTGCGCTGGGCTTCGGATGCAATGGCTTCTGCATCCTGATGTCCGTTTTGATGGGAGATATTTACCTTTCATACAGCGGATTCAAGCCGATACCCTTCGTGCTGTTCTTCCTGTGTGTTTTTATCCAGTCTGCGGCAGAAGAACTGGCAGACCGATGGTATCTGTATCAGAAGCTGCGCAGAAGATATAAGACGCCGTGGATGGCGATCGTCATCAATTCGCTTGTGTTTATGGCAATGCATCTGCTCAACCCGGGGGTCTCCCCGCTGGCTTTGGGACAGATCTTTCTTGTCGGCCTTTTGTTCTCGCTGTTTGTGTACTATTACAACGGCCTTTGGATGGCCATGGCCTTCCACGCGGCCTGGAACTTTACGCAGAGCATTCTCTTCGGCCTGCCGAACAGCGGGATCGTATCCGCCTACTCCGTGTTCAAGCTGGACGCGGCCTCGGCGACGAACGGCCTGTTCTACAATGTCAACTTCGGCGTGGAGGGCAGCGTTGCCGCCAATATCATCCTCCTTGCCCTGTGCATCTTTATCTTCGTGAAAAATCGCAGGAAGGGTGAACACACGGACGTCTGGGCAGAAGCAGATCAGGCGGCGATTGCGAAGAACGCAAGTGAGACGGCTGTGTCCGACGCGAAAACAGTATAAACCAGATGCTGCGGAAGCAAAGGGAAAGCAGGAGAGCAGGGCTGTTCTGCTGATAAAACCGGTTTTTTGAGGCCGCCGCACCGTTTTGGCGGCTTCGAACAGCATCCGAAAACAGGAAAAGCGCCGGGGGTGTACCGGCGCTTTTCCTGCTGCATTCCGTATATCTGCCTTAGTTGCTCCGGTATGGAGGCGAACATCATGCGCGCGATCGCCTCGGCGGGGGTGATGCTGTTCTGCAGCACCCGCTCCCGCGTCATGCCCACCGTTCCGCAGAAGCACACAGACGCCGAAGTCCAATTTCCCAGTGGAAATCTTCTTCGGTTTATGGCAGAATAAGGGCAGGAAAACAACAGGGAAGGGAAGGACCTTATGAAAGCCATCGTACTCAACGCAAGTCCCCGCAAGAACTGGAACACGGCGCAGCTTTTGAAGGCGGCCCAAAAGGGCGTGGAGGAGGCCGGAGCCGAGACCGAATACATCGACCTCTACGACCTGAACTTCACCGGCTGCCGCAGCTGTCTGCTCTGCAAGCGGAAGGACGGCGAGCGCTGCAAATGTTTCTGGAAAGACGATCTGAGTCCGCTGCTGGACCGCGTCTTTGCCGCCGACGTGCTGCTGATCGGCTCGCCCATCTATCTGGGCGATACGACCAGCCAGTTCCACGCCTTTGTGGAGCGGCTCCATTTCTGCACGCTGTCCTATGACGATTACAGCAACTACTTCACCGGCAAGGTCAACGTGGGCGTGTTCTTCACCATGAACGCGCCGCAGGCCTTTTATCAGCTGCAGTACAAGCGGAAGCTCGCCGCCCAGGCCGAGGCCTTCCGCAGCCTGAACGGCAAGGTGCAGACCCTGTGCAGCTTCGACACGCTGCAGGTCAAGGATTACAGCAAATTCAACATGGCGGGCTTCGACGCTGTGCACAAACTGGAGCGCCACGAAAAGCAGTTCCCGCTGGATCTGGAGAAGGCCCGGCAGATTGGTACGGAGCTTGTGCGGCTCGCAGAGAGCAGAGCATAAATCGATCCTTTACAGCAAGCAGGCGCGGACCATGGCAGACAATATGCTTCTTTCGGTGAACAACAGAAAAGCGTTTCGGGAATGGCTTTTGGCCCATGCGGCCACGGAGAAGGAGTGCTTCGTATATGTGGAGCGCGCAAGACCTGCCGGCCGGGATGTGCTGTATTACCTCGACGCGGTGGAGGAGGCCCTGTGCTTCGGCTGGATCGACAGCACGAACACCGTGGTCGACGGCAAGCGGCTGCAGCGGTTTTCGCCGCGCAAAAAGAACAGCCCGTGGACGGAGCTGAACAAAGAGCGCGTCCGCAGGCTGGAAGCGCTGGGGCTGATGACCGATCTGGGGCGGGCCGCGCTGCCCCCGATGGGGCCGCGCAGCTTCCGGGTCGACCCGGAGATCGAGGCGGCGCTGAAGGCCGCGCGGTGCTGGTCGACCTTCAAGAGCTTTCCGCCGCTGTATCAACGCGTCCGGGCTTATAATGCGGCCTTCTATAAAAAGCGTGATCCGAAGCACTATGAAAGAGCCCTGGAGCACCTGATCCGGGAAACAAAAAAAGGCCGGATGTTTGGCGAATGGAACGACTACGGAAGGCTGCTGGATTTCGCATGCCCGGATTTCTGCGAGGTGAAAAACCCATGATCAAAGCCGTTTTGTTCGATCTGGACGGGACGCTGCTCCCGATGGATCAGGATGAGTTTGTCAACTATTATTTCGGCCTGCTGTACAAAAAGATGGCGCCTTATGGCTACGAACCGAAGGCGCTGATCAGGAACGTCTGGGGCGGCACGGCCGCCATGGTAAACAACGACGGAAGCTGCCGGAACGAAGAGGCCTTCTGGCGCTTTTTCCTCGGTGTGTACGGGGAGGCGGCTCGGGAGCACATTCCCCGGTTCGAGGCTTTCTATGCCAATGAGTTCCAGCAGGCTCGCAGCGTCTGCGGGTATACGCCCAAGGCCAGAGAGACGGTGGAGCTGGTGAAATCCCTGGGGCTGCGCACGGTCTTGGCTACCAATCCCCTGTTCCCGGCGGTCGCCACCGAGAGCCGCATCCGCTGGGCGGGGCTGGAGCCGGAGGCGTTTGAGTTTTATACCACGTATGAAAACAGCAGCACTTGCAAACCCAATCCGGCCTACTACCGGGAGATCCTGCAGAAGCGCGGCCTTTTGTCGGAGGACTGCCTGATGGTAGGCAACGATGTGGGCGAGGACATGGTCGCCGAAACACTGGGCATGAAGGTGTTCCTGCTGACGGATTGCCTGATCAATAAAAAGAACGAGGATCTTTCCCGTTGGCCGCACGGGGGCTTTGAGGAACTGAACGCATATCTGAAGGAACTGACCCAAGTCTGACTTTGTCAGGTGAGATGAAAAAAGAGGAAATACCCAGCTATACCCCGCGTGTTCGGGTATGGCTGGGTATCTCCCTCCACGGCCTTGACGGTTCGGCGCGGCTCATATTATACTGAGGATATCAGCGCCGTTGAAAAACAGCCGCAGTGGTATGGAAGCGGCCGCGGAAGTGCAGAGGAGCCTATGGAAGCCGTGAAATTTGAAAAAATAGGGGCGACGTCGCTCACAGACGCCATCTATAATAGCCTGCTTGGAAAGATCCTCTCCGGCGACTGGAAACCGGGCGACTGGTTCCCGGCGGAGCGGGATATCGCGGAGCAGATGGGCGTGAGCCGCAGCTCGCTGCATCACGCGGTGCTCCAACTGGAGCGGGACGGCTTCGTGCATGTGCTCCCGCGCCGGGGCACGCAGGTGGCGGATTACCGCAAAAAGCCGACGCCGCAGTCCCTGTCGGCCATCATGACCTACGGCTCGGAGGAGCTGGACGAACCGCTTTTCCATGACCTGATGGATATCCGGCGCCTGGTGGAGATGGAGTGTGCCCGCCGGGCCTGCACCAACATCTACGACAGTACGCGCAGGGAGATGCGCGAGATCGCGGATCGTCTGGCGGAAGAAAACGCGGCGGTGCCCGAGTTGATCTATCGTTTTCATTACCTGTTGACGCAGGCCTCGGGGAACAGCATCTTTGCCATGATGTTCCGCGCCTTTGAGCCGGTCCTGCAGGTGCTCATTTCCCGGCACTACAGCCTGCAGGCGGTGGATCTGAAGGATGCCTCGGCCATGCACCGGGAACTGCTCGATCACATCGAGGCGAGGGACGAGGAGGCGGCGGCGGAATGTGTGGAGCGTCTTCTGGCCCAGGGCGTCAGCGTGTTGGAGCAAAAGTACAGAAAAAAAGAATGATCCCATCCGAAAGCACCGGTTTGCCGGTGCTTTCGTTATTATCACCAAGTTTGCGCCGTCATTTTCGTCAGACAGAAAAACAGCCGCTCAATTGAACCGCCGGAGCAGCTGTGATAATATATAACTGGTATAACCACCGACAACGAGAGAGGCAATTTGACGAAGGACGAAAGGAGGGAAGTCAATGGCACACAGACCCAATATTTTAAAGCTGGCGACCAAGATCAGCCTGGAGAGCCTGACCTATACCGGCATCACCTACGACGACCCGGAGTACAAGCTCCTGGAGCCCATCGTGGACGACGATATGTGTCAGATCATGATGCACATGCGTCTGGAGGCCAACCGCACGGCGGAGGAGATCGCCCGCCGCGCGAAGAAGGATCTGTCCTTTACCCGGCGGCAACTGGACAAGCTTAAGACCGCGGGCGTCATCCGCAGCCGCGTGGTGGACGGCAGGCTCTGCTGGTATTATCCCATCTGGGTGCCGGGCATCATGGAGGGCGTGCTCTCCAACCGGGAGCAGTGCGACAAATACCCGGTGCTGGGCGAGTGCTTTGAGCGCTACACCCGGGAGCGGGTGTCGATGCTGGCGCCCTTTATGGATGTGGGCATGAACCTCATGCGCGTCATCCCGGTGCAGAGCGCGATCGAGAACAATACCCGCAAGGCCAGCTATGACGAGGTGCACAAGCTCATCGAGGACGCCTGGGCCGTCTCGGTCGGTCCCTGCTCCTGCCGGCGCGCCCGCAGACTCATGGGCGAGGGCTGCGGCCATCTGGAAGAGGACATGTGCATGTACCTCAACGACAACGCCAGGAACTACGCCGAGACCGGCGCGCATCGCCTCATTACCAAGGAAGAGGCCTACGAGATCCTCAAGCGCGCCGAGGACAACGGCCTGGTGCACGAGCTGAACGTGACGCCGGGCTACGACGACACCACCGCCATCTGCAACTGCTGCGGCTGCTCCTGCTTCGCGCTGCGCATTGCGGAATACTTCCGCACGCCGGACGCCATCCGCACCAATTACATCGCCCGTGTGGACAAGGAAAAGTGCGTGGCCTGCGGCCAGTGTGTGGAGAACTGCCAGCTCAACGCGGTGCGGCTGGGACAGAAGCTGTGCCCGAGGCCCGCCAACGAGGAGCGCCCCGCGGAGACGGCGCGCAACACGCTCTGGAGCAGCAAGCGCTACAACCCGGATTTCCGCGTAAACCGTACGGACGTCATGCCGGAGGGGACGGCCCCCTGCAAGGCGGCCTGCCCCGCCCATGTGCCCGTGCAGGGCTATATCAAGCTGGCCGCCCAGGGACGTTACGCGGAAGCGCTGGAACTGATCAAGAAGGAGATCCCTTTCCCGGCGGTCTGCGGCCGGATCTGCAACAAGAAGTGCGAGGAAGCCTGCACCCGCGGCGAGATGGACGCGCCTGTGGCCATCGACGAGATCAAGAAATTCATCGCCGAGCGGGAGCTCGACAGCGCCACCCGCTTTGTCCCGCCGATGATCAATCAGCTTGGCAGGCCCTATCCGGAGAAGATCGCCGTCATCGGCGCGGGACCCGCCGGCCTGAGCTGCGCCTACTACCTGGCGGCCAAAGGGTATCCCGTCACCGTTTTTGAAAAAGAACAGGTGCTCGGCGGCATGCTGACCCTCGGCATCCCCTCCTTCCGGCTGGAAAAGGACGTGATCAACGCGGAGATCGACGTGCTGCGGCAGCTGGGCGTGGAGTTCAAAACCGGCGTCGAGGTCGGGAAGGACGTGACGCTGGAGAGCCTCCGCGGGCTCGGCTTCAAAGCCTTTTATCTGGCCGTCGGCGCGTCGAAGGGCGCGAAGCTCTCGGTTCCCGGCGAGGAGCTTGGCGGCGTCATGAGCGGCATCGACTTCCTGCGCAAAGTCAATCAGGGGCAGCGCCCGGAGATCGGCGGCAGGGTCGCGGTCATCGGCGGCGGCAACGTGGCCATGGATGTGGCGAGAGCCGCCGTGCGGCTCGGCGCGGAGGTCACGGTCTATTACCGCCGGAGCGAGGCGGAGATGCCCGCCGACCGGGACGAACTGGCCGAGGCGAGGGAGGAGGGCGTTTCCTTCCGCTTCCTGGCCGCCCCCGCGGAGATCATGGGCGACGGCGCCGTCACGGCCCTGAAGCTGGAGAAGATGGAGCTGGGCGAGCCGGACGCGAAGGGCCGCCGGAGCGTGAAGGGAATGGGCGCGTTCGAGACCGTCCCCGTGACCGCCGTGCTGGCCGCAGCCGGCCAGACGGTGGACCTTGGCGGCATCGGCCTTGCGCCCGGAAAGAAGGGGACCGTGGAAGCCGACCCCGTTACCTTCCAGACGGCGGTGCCGGACGTGTTCGCCGGCGGCGATGCGGTCACCGGGCCGCAGTTCGTCATCGACGCCATCGCTCACGGCAAGGAGGCGGCAGTCTCCATCCACCGCTATGTGCACGAGGGACAGACCCTCACGCTCGGCCGCGACCATCGGGATTACCGCGCCTTCGACAAGTCCACGGCGCAGATCAGCCTTGACGGCTTCGACAGCGCGCCCCGGCAGAGACCCGCGAGGGCGGAAGGGACGGAGGCGAAAACCAGCTTTAACGACCTGCGCGCGACCTTCACCGAGGAACAGCTCAAGGCGGAATGCGCGCGCTGTCTCGGCTGCGGCACCGCCGTGGTGGACGCGTTCATGTGCGTCGGCTGCGGCATCTGCACCACCAAATGCAAGTTTGACGCCATCCGTCTGGAGAAGGTCTACGACGCGGACAATCAGGAATACTTCCACACGCTGGGTCGCATCGTGAAGAATGTGCCGAAGATCGGCGTCAACGCGGTAAAAAAACGCATCGGGAAGTACGGAGGCTGAGATGCACGAGATCGGCATAGTCCGTGAGCTTTTGCGGACGGTCACAGCCTTCGCGGAGGCCAACGGGATCTCGGAGATCCATGAAGTGGTCGCGGACTGCGGGGAGCTGTCGCTGGTGATCCCGGAATATGTGGAGGAGCTCTATCCGGTGGTGACGAAGGGCAGCATCCTGGAAAACGCAAAGCTCACGATCCGCAGCGTGGAGGGACTGGCCGAGTGCGAAAGCTGCGACGAGATCTTCAATGTGGTGCGGCACAAGGGCTATTGTCCCAACTGCGGCAGCTTTGAAAAAACCGTCCTGAGCGGGAAGGATTTTATCGTTCGGGAGATTGTAGTGCCTGAAAAAACGGAGTCATAAAGGAGGAAGAGCATGCAAAAGTACGATGTGATTGTTGTCGGCGCCGGCAACGGCGGGCTGTCGGCGGCGACATATCTGGCAACGGCGGGCAAGAAGGTGCTGGTGCTGGAGAAGCACAACCTGCCCGGCGGCTGCGCCACCAGCTTCCGGCGCGGCGCCTATGAGTTTGAGGCCACGCTGCACGAAATGTGCCAGATGGGCGACGGCAGGGAGGGCCGTCCCCGCGGCGCGGTGAGAAAGCTGCTGGAGGATCAGTACAAGCTGAACGTGGACTGGTGCCCGGTGAACGAATCCTTCGCCTCCATCGCCACCGACCCGGACGGCTTCTGCGTGTACATGCCGGCAGGTGTGCAGGCCTTCATCGACGAGATGGAGCGCCAGGTGCCCGGCAGCCGGGAGTCCATGACCACGGTGATGGAGCTGGCGCGGATGCTGGAGGACGGCGTCAACTGGCTGGCCGCCCACGACAACGAGCCCTCGCCCCCCGCCAAGGTGGAGATGCTGCTCAAGTACTACGACCTGATGCGCACCGTGCCCGTCACCACGGAGGAGATGCTCGACCGCATCGGCGTACCGGAGAAGGCCAAGCGGATCTATGAGTCCTACTGGACCTATGTCTCCGCCGATTCCACCAAGATGAGCTTTGCGGTCTACGCCTTCATGACCTATGTGTATCTGACGCAGCTGCCCTGGGTGGCCAAAGGCCGCAGCCATGAGATCTCCATGGCCTTCGACGCGCGCATCCGCGAACTGGGCGGCGATCTCTGGTACAACACCGAGGTCAAAAAGATCGACGTCCGGGACAACAAGGTGCACGGCGTGGAGCTGGACGACGGCACCTACATCCCCTGCGAGTGGGTGATCTCCAACCTCATGCCCCATGTGGTCTTCGACCGGATGGTCGATCCCGGGGAGATCCCCGAGCGGAACCTGAAAATGATGAACGCGCAGAAGATCGCCCAGGCGGCCTTCATCGTCTGCCTCGGGCTTGACGCCACGGCCGAGGAGCTGGGCCTCAAGGGCTACGACACCTTCCTGCGCTCGAGCCCCGACAATCACAAGCAGTATCTCGCCTGCGACAGCATCGAGACCCACAAGGATTTCTCCTGCACGGTGCTCACCAACGCCGTGCCGGACGCAGCCGGAAAGGGCCGCTCCTTCATCCAGTTCTCCAAGTTCTACACCGGCGATCCCTTCGCCGACGTCACGGAGGAGGAGTATTTCAGGATCAAGGACCGCATCGCCCGCGAGTGCGTGGAGCGCTATGAGGAGGTCACCGGCTGCTCCCTGCAGGGGCATATCGAGGAGATCGTGGTGGCCTCGCCCGTCACCTGGGCGCGTTATCTCGGCACCCCGCGCGGCGACGTCTACGGCTATGAGCCCGCCACCTGGGACGGCATGTTCCCGCGGGTGCAGTCCGGGCATCATGAGGACTACACGATCCACGGCCTGCGCTTTGCCGGCGGACACGGCACCCAGATGGACGGCTATTCCCAGGCCTACCTGTCCGGCGCGGAGCAGGCAAGGTATATGCTGCTGGACATGAAGAAGGAGGGCAAGTAAGATGGCGAAATACAATTACGATAAAAAAGCCCTGAAGGGCCTGACGCCGTTCCCGTTCCTGGGCGAGGTCAAGACCCGCAACGCCGCCATCGAGGCAGCGCCCGCCACGCCGCCCAAGTCCATCTACAACGCCAACATCCTGGCAAAGCGCCTGCACCCGGCGGTGCAGCACTGCCTCATCCAAAAGGTGGAGGACCACGGCGACGCCAAGAGCTTCACCCTGATCCCCGACGCGGCGAAGGGGACAGAGGAGCTGGCCTATTTCCGGGCCAGCCAGTACGTCTCCGTCGCGCTGAACATCGACGGCGCGCCGGTGCGCAAGCCCTATACCATCCGTTCCGCCCCGAAGGACGCCCTGGGCACCGAGAACAACAGCTACACCCTGACCATCAAGCGCACGAGCCCCGCCTACGCCTCCGCCTGGATCCTGGAAAACTGGAAGGAAGGCGATGCGGTGGAGATCTCCGGCCCCCTCGGCGACTTCTACTATCAGGACCTGCGGGACGCCGGACATGTCGTCGCCATTGCGGGCGGCTCCGGCATCACGCCCTTCTATTCCATGGCCGCGGCCATCGTGGACGGGATCGAGGACTTCTGCCTGACCATCCTCTACGGCTCCCGGACGGCCGACGGTATCCTGCTCAAGGACGAGATCGAGGCTCTGGCCGCAAAGAGCGGCGGCAGGGTCAAGGTCGTCCATGTGCTCTCCGAGGAGGAGAAGGAGGGCTTCGAGCACGGCTTCATCACGGCGGAGCTGATCCGAAAGTACGCGCCGGAGGGCGACTACTCCGTCTTCATGTGCGGCCCGAAGGCCATGTACGTCTTCGGGGAGGAACAGTGCAGGAAGCTCGGCCTGCCCAAGCGGCGCTACCGCATGGAGATGTCGGGCGACTACATGGGCGCGGTCAATAACCCGGACTATCCCAAGGAGCAGATCGGCAGGAGCTACACGCTCACCGTGGATATCCGCGGGGAAAAGACCGTCGTCCCCTGCAGGGCGGAGGAGAGCCTCCTCTGGGCCATGGAGCGCGCGGGGATCAAGGCCCCGGCCCACTGCCGCAGCGGCGAGTGCGGCTGGTGCCATTCGCGCCTCGTAAAAGGGAACGTGTATATCCCCGCCGAGGCCGACGGAAGGCGGCTGGGCGATATCAAGTTCAACTGGATCCATCCGTGCGTCAGCTTCCCGCTCAGCGATGTGGAGCTCTGTGTATTCCCAACGGCTGAATAGGCCGATCCAAACGGGCGGACGGCGGGAGATGCCCGCCGTCCGTCTGCTGTTTCGGGATGGATGATCCCCAAAAAGCCTGGTACCCTTATCGCCATTTCGGGAGAACAGGGTATGATCGTATCGATGAAAGTCATCTCCATATGCTGTAAGGGGACAAGCGACATGAGACTGTTTATCGCCATTCAACTCTCGGATGAAATGAAAGCCGCCCTGCTCGACGTACAGGATGCGATGGCTGTCCGGGGCGTGAGAGGAAACTACTCGCCCGAGGAAAACCTGCACCTGACGCTCGCGTTCATCGGGGAATACCCGGATGCCGAGCCGGTCCTGGACGCGCTTGGCGCCGTGACCTTTTCTCCGTTCGAGCTCTCCCTGAACGGGATCGGATGCTTCGGCGACCTCTGGTGGGCGGGCCTCAGGGAGTCCCTGCCTCTCAGCGCCGTGGCGCGCCGCGTGCGCAGAGCGCTTGCCGAAAACGGCATCCCCTTTGACCGCAAGCGCTTTTCCCCGCATATCACCCTGATCCGGAAGACGTCCCGGAGCGCAGCGGGGATCCGGGTCGCACCGGCGGGCATGACCGTGAACACGATCTCCCTTATGCGGTCGGATCGCGGGAGGAACGGGATGCTCTACACGGAGCTGGGAAGCGTGGAGGCTGCTTCGCCATGAGGGCGGAAAACGGAAAGCATGCGGATCCCGGGCCGCGGGGGGACCGGAAATCCCGATCGAATACCCTGTTACACCCTTTACGAGCGCGGGCGTGATGGGGTATAATCATGTCGGCCGCATACGGACGACGAAATACGGATCTGACGGCGGGGGAGAGGGCAAGGACGCAATGCTCTACAAACACACAAAAAGGCCGGGCTTCCTGCTCGGCTTCATCGATTTCTTTACGGCGGGCCTGTTTTTCCTCCTGTATATGCCGCTCGGCGGCCTGCAGAAGGAGCTGGAGGCCGTTCTGGGACGCCGGGTGCGGCCGTATTGGCAGGCATACCTGCTCGGGATCCCGACGCTGTTCATCTATCCGCTGGTCTGGATGGCAGACATCGCGGAGGACCTGAAGGCAAAGGCGATCGAGCTCCGGCTCGAGGGGCCGCACACGTCCTGGAAGCATATGTTCTGGTGGAATCTGCTCGGCTGCCTCTGCTTCGGGCCGATGATCGCGACGCATCGGTTCTTCGGCACGCTCAATGGGATCGAGCGCGAGCTCAACCGTCGCGCCGCTTCGGGAGAGGAAGGAAATGAAACGGATAGAGTATGACGCGCGTCTGCACGAAAATGCGGACGACGGCGGGGCCTATGTGATCTTCCCCTGGGATGTCCGGGAGCTGTTCGGTAAGGGCCGCGTAAAGGTCCGCGCCGTTTTTGACGGCGTCCCCTATGACGGCAGCATCGTGAACATGGGACTGAAAAACGCGGACGGCAGCGTCTGCTATGTCATCGGCGTTTTGAAAGCGATCCGGCGGCAGCTCGGCAAAAAGGACGGCGACACGATCCATGTCGCGATCGAGGTGCGGGCGGACCTTTAGGAGGGCCGGGCAGGATCACTTCTGCGGCAGACCGGCCACGATCGACGAGTATACCGCGGAGCAGGCAGGCGGCCGGCGCGCTTGCGCGCATGGGCTATACGAAGGTCAGGAGCATCGGCGGCATCACCGCCTATCGGGGCGGTCTGGAACGATCAAAAGGATAAGGAGGGAGCATCATGCTGACATGGAACGTGACCTACCATTGCAAAAGGGGACGGAGAGAAGCTTTCTATCAGGCGCTCTGCGGCCTGGGGATCCGGGACAATTCCCGGGCGGAGGAAGGCAATCTCCGCTATGACTATTACTTCGCGGCGGAGGCGCCGGACGATCTGCTCCTGGTGGAGAGCTGGACAGAGCCCGCGCTGCAGAAGGCCCACTGTGAAACGGAGCTGTTTGCAAAGCTTCAGGAGCTCAAGGCCCGATTCTGCGACGGCGTGGAGATCGACAGATTCGAGCGCTGACGCAAGCGCGCCACAGGATCAATGGCTATGAAAGCAGTTTACCATCTTCCGGGGCTGTTTGAATTCTGCGAGCTGTACCGCGTGTTTCTGCCGCTGTTTCGCACGCACAGGGAATACTTTTACGACTGGTGCGAGATCGGATCCGTCTACGGCGCGCCCGCCGACTGCCTTTGGGGCGGAGGCCGCGTCGGCTTCGGCGACGACCGCCCGGACGAGGCGGCGGCGCTGATGCGGGAGTATGGGATCTCCGCGCGGCTCACCTTCAGCAATTCCCTTCTGCGGGAGGAGCATCTCTCCGACAGGGCCTGCAACGCTCTCTGCGCCCTGTTTGAAACGGACGGGGCCGTCCGCAACGGCGTGATCCTCAGCTCGGATCTGCTGCTGCGCTATCTGCGGAAGAACCATCTGGAGTTCCTGTTGTATTACATGACCAGGCCGGAGTATCAGCTGAAGGTCCGGGAAGAGATCTATCTGGACAGCGCGCTGGATCTGTTCTGACCGGAGAGCGGACGAAAGAAAAAGATCACGGAGGCCGAAACCTTGGGGAACCGATACATCGCATTCGACGTCGAGACGCCGAACCGCATGAACAATCGAATGAGCGCGATCGGCATCAGCGTGGTGGAGGACGGCCGGATCGCCGACAGCTTTTTCTCGCTGGTCGATCCGGAGCAGCCGTTCGACTGGTTCAATTCCATGCTGACGGGGATCAACGAGGAGACGGTCTTCGACGCGCCGAGCTTCCCGGAGCTGTGGGAGCGGATCGAGCCGCTCCTCTCCTCGGGGATCCTCGTCGCGCACAACGCCGCCTTCGATATGGGCGTGCTCCGGAAATGCCTCGCCGCGTATGAGATCGAGTGGCGGCCGACCGCCCGGGCGATCTGCACCGTGACCATGGGCAGGAGCCTCCTCCCCGGGATCAGCCACAGGCTGAACGATCTGTGCGAGTATTACGGCATCCGCCTGGATCATCATCAGGCCGACAGCGACAGCCGCGCCTGCGCCGAGATCCTGCTCCGCTATATCGAGAGCGGCGCGGCGCCGGAGAAGTATATCCGGACCTATCGGATGGATGGGTGACCAAGGAGGCAAAGATGTGAAAACCGCACGAAAATGCCCGGCCGTCCCGCGGCTGACGGCGGGCGGTTTCCGGTCCTGCCGACGGCCTTTATCTGCAGCGCCCGGGAGCACCCCGCCCGGGCGCTGATCCGGGAGGCCATCACGAGAGGACAGCAGGGAAGCAAACGACAGAAACAACACAACAGGGAGGGAACACCATGTTCGTATTCTGGGGAGACGGCTCGCAGGCGTCCAGGGATCTGGTGGACGCCATCCGTGTCAGAAGCACGGAAAACTTTAACTGGACCTTCATTTTCATCCTGGCCGTGGTCTTTTACGTCTATTGGAGCGAGATCAACCGGAAAAACGTCGAGGCGGTCTGCGCGGGCCTCGCGCTGTACGGCGTGCATTGGCTGTATGAGATCGCCAACGCGGTCATCGGGCACATCTTCGGCTATCCGCTGTGGTCGGTGTCCAACGCCTCGACGACCTTCATCCTGCTGGTCGGCGTGTGCTGGGAGCTGTCGATGATGTTCTCTCTGGCGGGCATCATCTCCTTCAAAATGATGCCGCAGGACAGGAACAAACGTTATTTCGCCAAAAACGGCAGGGGCGGGATCAGCTGCCGGCTGGCGGTCGCGCTGGAGATGGCGCTGCTGTTCGCGCTGTTCGAGTCCTTTCTGGCCGGGACGAGCAACCGCTCCTTTATCTGGGTGTACAAGTGGTGGGGCGTGCTGCCCGTATTCGTCACGACCTATATCCCGTTCTTTCTGGCCAGCAACTATGTGCCGGACATGGCGCCGAAAAAGAGAAGGGCCTTTCTGCTCGGTCTCTGGGGCCTGGTCGCCCTGCTGCTGATCGTCCTGATCCCGCTGGGGATCATTTGATCCGGCCATGATCGAACGGATCGAAACAGAGCGGCTGGTTCTCCGAAAGGCCGCCGACAAGGATCTCGACCTGATATGGCGTCGCGTCTGGCGGAACGAGTGCCTGGCCGCAATGATGCTGTGGACGCCGACCACGACGCGGGAAGAGGCGGCGCTTCGGCTGGAGCGGACAAAAGCTTACCAGGCCGAAAACGAGGGCTTTTTCATCTGCCTCAAGGAGACGGACGAGCCGATCGGCTTTGCAGGGATCCGTGAGATCGCGCCTGGCGAATGGGACGAGACCGGCGTCTGCATCGCGGCGGACTGGCAGGGACAGGGCTATGGCAAGGAGACGCTGCGCGCGCTCGTCGATCTCGCGTTTCGGCAGCTCGGCGGGCATCGCTTCCGCTGCTCCTGCTTCCGGGAGAACGCCGCCTCCGCCGCGACGATCCGCAGCTGCGGCTTCACCTGGACGGGCAGCCGTCCGGAAGTGCGGGGACACGACGGCTTCGCCTACGTCTGCGACTGTTATGAGCTGAAAAAGCCGCAGAGCGGGGAGCCGGTGTGAAAGGAGACGGGAGAGCATGAGAGAACCGAGCCTCGACGCCTCTGTCGGACGCTGGCTGTTCTGCGGGGACGAGTCGGCGCGCGACGTGCTGATCCAGCCGGTGAGCGCGCAGACGACCGCCCCGCTCGAAGAAGAGGCGGAGGCGATCCGGGCGCTGGCGCCGGGCCGGCCCTTCGCGCTGGCCGTTCTGCCGGTCGAAGACTGGAACCGCGAGCTGTCGCCCTGGGAGGCGCCGCCGGTATTCGGCCGGGAAGCCTTCGGCGCGGGCGCGCCGGACACGCTCTCCCGGATCGAGGAGGAGCTGATCCCGGCTCTGGGGGGAGACAGACGGGTTTACCTCGGCGGCTACTCCCTGGCCGGGCTCTTTTCGCTTTGGGCGGCGTATCGGACGGCGCGCTTTTCGGGCGTCGCCGCGGTCTCGCCCTCCGTCTGGTTTCCGGGCTGGGACCGCTTCATCCGGGAAAACCGCTGTCTCTGTCCGCGGGTCTATCTGAGCCTGGGGGACAGGGAGGCAAGGACCAGGAACAAAACCATGGCGCAGGTCGCCGGACGCATCCGTCTGCAGGAGGAGATCCTTTCCGGCAGCGCGGACTGCGTGCTGGAATGGAATCCCGGCAATCATTTCTTCGAGCCGGAGCTCCGTACGGCCAGGGGCTTCGCCTGGCTTTTGAACCGGCAGGCATAGAAAAACGGCGTTCCGATCGCCGCCGGGATGGTTCCCGGCGGCGATTTTCCGCATTTACTTTTTCCCCGCGGGATGGTATGGTAGATGCGAAAAAAGAAGGAGAGAGGTCCAACCGTGATCGCAAACTATCATACCCATACCTACCGCTGCGGGCACGCGGAGGGAAACGAGCGGGAATACGTGGAATGCGCCGTGAAGGCCGGGCTGAAGACGCTCGGCTTCTCCGATCATACGCCCTACGACTTTTTCGACAGCGACCATAGCAGCCCCATCCGGATGCGCGTGGAGGAGCTGCCGGGCTACGCCGGATCGCTTCGCGGCCTGGCGGCGGAATACCGGGATCGGATCGAGATCCTCCCGGGCGTGGAGGCGGAGTACTATCCCAGATACTTTCCCCGTCTGCTGGAGCTGCTGCGGGAAAACGGGATCGTCTACATGATCCTGGGGCAGCATCTGCCCGGCAACGAGATCGGCGAAGCCTACTGCGGGCGGCCGACAGACAGCGCGGCCGATCTGGAGCGCTACGTCTCCCAGACGGCGGAGGCGCTGGAGACGGGGCTGTTCAGCTGCTTTGCCCATCCGGATCTGATCCGCTTCGTCGGGGAGAGCGCGGCATATGAAAAGCAGATGCGGCGGCTCTGCCGCGCCGCGCGGAAGACCGACACGCCGCTTGAGATCAATCTGCTCGGTATCCGTGAGGGGCGCAGCTATCCGGACGAGCGCTTCTGGCGCCTCGCAGCGGAGGAGGGGAACACGGTCATCCTCGGCAGCGACGCGCATACGCCGGCGCATGTCGTCGATCCGCAGAGCGAGCAGAAAGCGCTCGCGCTGGCGGAAAAGTTCGGCATCAGGCCGATCACGACCCTCCCGATCCGCAGGCTCTGCTGACCGGAGGGCCGCGTCCGGCGTCCGGCATTTCGAAAGAAACGGGGTGGAACCGATGCCGTTCCAGATCATTCGCAACGATATCACCAAGGTCCGGGCGGACGCGATCGTGAACACCGCCAATCCCGCGCCGGTCGTCGGCGGGGGGACGGACTGGGCCATCCACACGGCGGCCGGGCCGGAGCTGCTCGAGGCACGCAAACGCATCGGCGAGCTCCGCCCCGGCCAGTCGGCCGCCACGCCCGCGTTCGGTCTGCCGGCCCGATACGTCCTGCACACGGTCGGCCCCGCATGGGTCGACGGCGGGCACGGGGAGGAGGCGCTGCTGCGCAAGGCTTACGACGCGGCCCTGTCCCTCGCGGAAGAGCTGGGCTGTTCTTCCGTCGCCTTCCCGCTGATGGCCGCCGGAACCTACGGCTTTCCGCATGATCTGGCGCTTGCGACAGCCGTCCGGGCGTTCACGGATTTCCTGCTGGACCATCGGATGCAGATCAGTCTGGTGCTGTTCAATGCCGACGCCTTCGGCCTGGCCGGCTCCCTGTTCGACGATCTGAAAAGCTATATCGACGACCACTACGTCCGCGAGCGGGTCGAGGAGGAATACCGGTTGGACGCCTCGATGCCGATGCCCGGCCGCCGGGCCGGGAGACGGACGGAGGGCGTGCATCACAGGGAAAACGCGCCCGCCGCGCAGGCGGATCTCGCTCCCTGCCCGCCGCCGCAGGCCGCGGCCGAACTGCCGTCGGCCCACGCCGCCACGCTGGAGGAGCTCCTGCGGCAGCATCGCGAGAGCTCGTTTTCCGAATACCTGCTGGATCTGCTCAAGGAGCGCAGCGGCAAAGACTCCGAGGTGTACAAGCGCGCGGAGGTCAGCAAGCAGTTGTTCAGCAAGATCCTGAACAACCGGGACTATCAGCCGACGAAGAGCACGGCCGTCCAGCTGGCGATCGGCCTGGAGCTGGATATGGCGCAGACGCAGAAGCTGCTCCAAAAAGCGGGCTACGCCCTGACGGACAGCAGCAAAGCGGATATCGTCGTGAAGTACTGCATCGAAAGAAAGCTGTACAGCATCCCCTTCATCAACGAGGCGCTCTGGGACTGCGGCCTTCCGCTGCTGAAGACCGGCCTCAAGCCGTGAAAGAGTCAACTGCCGGTTGACCGATAACCCCTTTCCCTTTGTTATGATGGAGCCACAACAAAGGAAAGGGGTTTTATTCATGAACGACAATCTCACCGAAATCGTCTTTATCCTCGATCGCAGCGGCTCCATGGCCGGGCTGGAGGACGATACCATCGGCGGCTTCAACGCCATGGTCGAAAAACAAAAGAAGGAACCGGGCCGGGCGCTGCTCTCCGCCGTGCTGTTTTCCGATGAGAGCACGGTGCTGTATGACCGGACGGACGTCCGGAAGGTGGAGCCGATGACCGAACGACAGTACCGGGTCGGCGGCTGCACGGCGCTGCTCGACGCGATCGGCGGCGCCGTGCACCACATCGCGAACGTCCACAAATACGCCAGGGAGGAGGACCGCCCGGCAAGGACCGTCTTTGTGATCACGACCGACGGGATGGAAAACGCCAGCCGCGTCTACAACTATGACAGGGTACAGCGGATGGTGAAGCATGAGCAGGAAAAATACGGCTGGGAATTCCTGTTCCTCGGCGCCAATATGGATGCGATCTCCGCGGCGCGCAGCTTCGACATCCGGCCCGACCGCGCCGTGCGCTACAAGAACGACGGCGCAGGCACGGAGCTGAACTATCGGGTGGTCAGCGAGACGGTCGCCAGGATCCGCAGGCATGAGAGCATCGACACCGACTGGAGCGCGCCGATCGCCGAGGATTACGGCAGACGCGGAGAATAAACGGGGGAGGGATCGGGATGTACGGAGCGCTTCTGGGCGACATGATCGGCGCGCCCTATGAGTTCGACAGAGGAAGCAAGACGAAGGAGTTCCCGCTTTTCGGCAGGGACTCGCATTTCACGGACGATTCCGTCATGACGATCGCCGTGGCGGAGGCGCTGCTCGACAGCCGCTTCCGGGGCGACGGGGCGATCAGGGCCGCGCTCGTCGACTCCCTGCGGAAATGGGGAAGGCGGTATCCGAGCGCCGGCTACGGCGCCAGGTTCGGCCGCTGGCTCCGCGCAGAGGATCCCCGGCCATACGGCAGCTGCGGCAACGGCTCGGCCATGCGCGTTTCGGCGGCGGGCTGGCTGTTCGACACGCTGGAGGAGACGCGGCATATGGCGCGCCTGACCGCCGAAGTCACGCACAACCATCCGGAGGGCGTCAAGGGCGCGGAGGCGACGGCTGCCGCGATCTTCCTGGCCCGCACCGGCCGCGGCAAGGAGGAGATCAAAGCGTATATCGAGCGCGAGTTCGGCTACGATCTCTCGCGCTCCTGCGATGAGATCCGCCCGGGTTACCGGCACGCCGAGACCTGCCAGAAGACCGTTCCGGAGGCGATCACGGCCTTTCTGGAGGGGACGGGTTTCGAGGACGTCATCCGTACGGCCGTCTCTCTCGGCGGCGACTGCGACACGCTGACCTGCATCGCCGGGAGCGTCGCGGAAGCCTTTTACGGCGTGCCCGCCGCGTTGGAGGCGGCGTGCGCGGAGCGCCTTCCCCGGGACATGCGCGAGGTGCTCGACCGCTTCGTGACCGCCCGGGAGCGCGGACAGGACAGCTTTTTTTCGCGCCGGGCTGGCGCACACGGCGGGGATATGCTATAATCGTGGACGGAAAAGACCGGATAGCGGAGGAAAACGCGGCATGACGAAAGAAGAACTGATCGCCTATGTCGGCCGGCGGTATTCGACCGACGCGGAATACCCCTGGGACGACGAAAACTTCATCTTCCGCCATCACGGGAACCGGAAGTGGTTTGCCGTCGCCATGCGTGTTCCGTACGGCAGACTGGGGATCGAGCGGGACGGCGCCGCGGATATCGTGGACGTGAAATGCGGCCCGCTGCTCATGGACGTCTATCGCAGACAGCCGGGGATCCTGCCGGGCTACCATATGAACAAGGATCACTGGATCACGATCCTGCTCGACGGGACGGCGGAGGACGCGCTGATCCGGGAGCTGCTCGAGATCAGCTATGATATGACCAACGGCGTGCGGGGCACCCGGAAGGGCGGAGAACGGAGCCTGCCGCGCGGGAAAGGAGAAGAAAGATGAAAAGACTGTTTTGCCTCCTGCTGGCGCTGGCCATGCTCCCGGCGCTGTGCGCCTGCGGGAGTTCCGGCGCGGCGGAGACCTTCCAAACGGTGCGCCATGCGGAGATCAGCATCAGGGATTACGGGACCGTCCGGCTGGAGCTGGACGAGGGCAGCGCGCCCATCACCGTGGCCAATTTCATCAGGCTCGCGCAGGAGGGCTTTTATGACGGGCTGACCTTCCACCGCATCATGGACGGCTTCATGATCCAGGGCGGCGACCCGGAGGGCAACGGCCACGGCGGTTCCGGTGAGACGATCAAGGGAGAATTCTCCTCCAACGGCGTGGACAATCCCATCCGCCACGTCAAGGGCGTGATCTCGATGGCCCGCTCCCGGGACCCGGACAGCGCCAGCTCCCAGTTTTTCATCACCGTGGCGGACGCGACCTTCCTGGACGGCGACTACGCCGCCTTCGGCCGGGTCACGGAGGGCATGGAGATCGTTGAGCAGATCGCGCACGACGCCAGGCCCATCGACAACAACGGCACCATCCCGGCCGGGCAGCAGCCTGTCATCGAGAGCATCGTGATCCTGGACTGACGGAGCGAAACAGGGGCGGGGGACACAGAGCTTTTCTGCGTCCCCCGCCCCTTTTTGCAGGCGCGGGAAGGCATTGACATTCGATGGAAAAACAGATAAACTGAAGCTACAGAACGCCTGCCGGAAATGCTGAGAGAGAGGGCGGCGGGCCAAAAAGGAGGGTGTTTTTTGGAAGTAAGAGAGAATCTGATCAAGCTCTGTGAGAAGATCAACGACGGGCATTACAAGATCACGCCCGACTGCGCGGAGTACAAGGTCTTTGAAAAATGGATCACCGACGAGCAGATCGCCGTCATGATGGCGCTGACGAGCATGAAGCCCTCGTTCGTGCCGTTCATCGCGCGCAAGGCGAAGATGTCGGTCAAGCGCACGCGCGAAGTGCTGCGCGAGATCACCGACATCGGCCTGGTCGTGCAGGTCGTCGTGCCCAAGGTCGGACTGGAGATCTACCTCCTGCCGCCCTACACCCCCGGCATCTTTGAATTCCTGCTCATCAACGAGAAATTCTGCATCGCGCATCCCGAGATCGCCTACGCCTTCCATCAGCATGCGACCACCAGCCAGATCGAGCACGCGCCGAACACCCCGATGGGCGCGGGCATCATGCGCGTCATCCCGGTGGAGAGCGCCATCCCCGCCGATGCCGAGCAGATCGACAACGAGCGCTGCAGCAAGTACATCGAGGAAAATGAGGGCCACCTGAGCGTCACGCCCTGCCAGTGCCGCCGCGTGCGCCGCATGATGGGCGAGGGCAGCGGCGATCTGGATGAGGGCCTGTGCATCTTTATGGGCCACGTCGGCGATATGTTCAACCGCACCGGCAAGGGCCGTCCCGTTTCCGTGGCCGAGGCCAAGGAGCTGGTCGCCAAGTGTGAAGCGCGCGGCTGCGTCCACCAGATCACCACGCTCCACCAGGGCGAGACCTTCGCCATCTGCAACTGTATGACGGAGAGCTGCCTGGCGCTCGGCGTGACCCAGTATTACAACACCCCCGCGACCTCCGCGAGCAACTATGTGGCCGAGATCGACCAGGAAAAGTGCGTCGCCTGCGGCCAGTGCACCGACCACTGCGCCAACAACGCCATCCAGATGGGGCAGAAGCTCTGCGCCAAGACCCCCGTCGAGCATCCGCACAAGGAGCTGCCGGACGACCTCGAGTGGACGCCGGAGCACTGGAACACGGAGCACCGCACCAACCGCGAGTACATCGCGCCCGAGGGCACCGCGCCCTGCAAGACCGCCTGCCCCGCCCACATCGCCGTGCAGGGCTATCTGAAGCTGGCCGCCCAGGGCCGCTATCTTGAGGCGCTCGAGCTCATCAAGAAGGAAAACCCGCTGCCCGCCGTCTGCGGCCGTATCTGCAACCGCAAGTGCGAGGACGAGTGCACCCGCGCCCGGCTCGACGGCGCCGTCGCCATCGACGAGGTCAAGAAGTTCATCGCCGACCGCGAGCTCGAGCGCGATACCCGCTTCGTGCCGCAGAAGATCTATGATTACAGCGACAAGAAGGTCGCCGTCGTCGGCGCCGGCCCCGCCGGCCTGAGCTGCGCCTACTTCCTCGCGGCCGACAACTACCGCGTCACCGTCTTCGACAAAAACGACCAGCCCGGCGGCATGCTGCGCTATGGCATCCCGAACTTCCGCCTGGAAAAGACCGTTCTCGACGCGGAGATCGACGTGCTCAAGGAGCTCGGCGTGATCTTCCGCTGCGGCGTGGAGGTCGGCAAAGATGTGACCATCGAGGAGCTGCGCGGGCAGGGCTTCGACGCGTTCTATCTCGCCGTCGGCGCGCAGAAGTCCGCCTCCCTCGGCATCCCGGGCGAGGAACTCGGGGGCGTCTGGGGCGGCATCGACTTCCTGCGTGAGGTCAACGCCGGCGCCCGTCCCGAGATCGGCAAAAAGGTCGTCGTGGTCGGCGGCGGCAACGTCGCGATGGACGTGGCCCGTACGGCCGTGCGTCTCGGCGCGGACGTCACCGTGGCCTACCGCCGCAAGGAGAGCGACATGCCCGCCGATCCCGCCGAGGTCGCCGAGGCGAAGGAAGAGGGCGTGAAGTTCGTCTTTGAGCACAGGCCCGTGGAGATCGAGGGCAAGGACGGCAAGGTCGCCGCGCTCGTGTGTGAGGCCGGCCGGATCGAGTGCGACGCGATCCTTGCGGCCATCGGCCAGCGGATCGATCTGGGCGGGCTGGATCTCGGCGAGCTCAAGTGCGACGAGAAGGGCCGCGTGCAGGCCGACGACTTCACCTACCAGACCGCGCAGCCGGATATCTTCGTCGGCGGCGACGCGTTCACCGGCCCGAAGTTTGCCATCGACGCCATCGCCCAGGGCAAGCAGGCCGCCATCTCCATCCACCGCTACGTCCATCCCGGCCAGAGCCTCGTCATCGGCCGCGACCGGCTGAGCTACCGCGCCTTCGACAAGGACAACGTCGACTTCGACACGGTCCGCCGCGAGTCCAGCGCCGACGCGCGCCAGATCCCCGGCAAGAACGCCGCGAAGGCCTCCAGCTTCCGCGACGATCGCGAGACCTTCACCGAGGAACAGCTCAAAAAGGAGACCGCCCGCTGCCTCGGCTGCGGCGCCTCCTTCGTCGATCCCAACAAGTGCCTCGGCTGCGGCGTGTGCACCACGCGCTGCAAGTTCGACGCGATCCATCTGCGCAAGCGCACCAACGTCGAGAGCATCGACTACTTCGACCGCCCCAAGGTGCTGCCGGAGTTTGAGGCGCAGCGCCAGAGGCGCATCGAGATCCGCAGGATGAGCGGCCGCTGAGAAGGCGCCGCCCCGATAGCAACCGATAGAAAACGCCTGATCGCAGGATCTGCGATCAGGCGTTTTATTTCGTTCAGGGCTCAAAGCGGCCCTCGTGATAGCGAAGGATCCGGCAGCCGAGCGCCTCCGCCTCCTGCGCGTCGTGGGTGACGAGCAGGATCGCCGCCTCCGGCAGCGAATCGGAGATCAGGCGGAGGACCCGGCCGCGCAGCGCCTCGTCCATGCCCTTGAAGGGCTCGTCGAGCAGCAGCAGATCCGGCCCGACGGCCAGCGCGCGCGCCAGCGACACGCGCTGCTGCATGCCGCCGGAGAGCTCCGCGGGGAGAAAACGGCGCGCGTCGCCCAGCTCGAGCCTGTCCAGCCAGGCTCCGGCCTCGTCCAGCGTGGCCGGGCCGTCCGAGAGCACGAGGTTCACGTTCTCTTCGGCGCTGAGCCAGGGGAGCAGACGCGGCTCCTGGAAAACGGCGGAGGCGCGTGCGGCTCGCAGGATGACGTCGCCCGCGTCCGGCGCCTGCAGTCCGAGGGCGATGCGCAGCAGGCTCGTCTTCCCGCAGCCGGAGGGCCCCATCAGCGCGAGCCTTGCCCCGGCGGGGAGGTCGAGAGAGCAGCCGCGCAGGACGGCCCGGTCCCCGAAGGAGAGCGAGACCTTATGCAGCCGCAGCATGCGTCTCACCGCCTTTCCGCCCGATCCGCGCGACCAGCCGCAGCAGCAGCCGCTCGATGATCAGGCTCAGCACGACGACGGCCGCCGTCCAGACAAAGAGGTCCGTCGTCTCCAGATAGAGCTTGGATTCATAGATCATCCGCCCGATGGAGCGCTGCGGGACGGTCAGCACCTCCGCGGCGATCCCGGCCTTCCAGCCCAGACCCAGCGCGGAGCTGAGCGCCGCGCGAAAATGGGGCAGGACGGACGGGAGGGTGATCCGGCGCAGCACGCGAAGCCTGGGCAAACGGTAGACCCGCGCCAGCTCCAGCAGGAGGGGATCCTGCCCGGCGATGCCGGCGGAGACGTTGGCCCAGACTACGGGCAGCACCATCAGCGCCGAGATAAAGACCGGCAGCACGCTGCGGCCGAGCCAGATCAGCGCAAGGATGATGAACGAGGCCACGGGCGTGCTCTTGACGAGCGTCATCAGCGGGCTGAGCAGCGTGCGCGCCAGAGCGCTGCGCTCCGTCAGCGCGGCCAGCAGGACGCCGAGAACGATCGCCGCGGCGATGCCCGCCAGCACGCGGGCGATGCTCCAGAGCGTCGTGAGCCAGAATGCGCCGCTGCACACGAGCACGCCCCCCCTCTGCAGCACCTGCAGGGGAGAGGGCAGCAGCAGGTCCCGGTCGACGAGCCTGGCCAGCAGGGCCCACAGCAGCACCCAGAACAGAAGGACGCCGAGGGCGGTCAGCCCCTTTCGCAGCCGGGGCGTCATGGCAGGATGCAGTAGAAGTCCTCACCGGGCACCGCGCCGCCGATCGACTGCGGCGCGGTCTGGCTCATGATCTCCAGGAACGCCGCGAGCTGGCGCTGCATCTCGGCGCCCGTGATGAAGCAGAGGTTGCAGCGGGGGATGGCCTTCTCGGCCACGGCGGCCTTGGGAAAGATGCCGGTCTCCTCGATCTTGAGCGCGGCCGCGGCGGGATCCTCGCCCAGGAGTGCGACGGAGTCGCCGTATTCGGCCAGGAAGAGGGCCAGCTCCGCCGGGTGCGCCTCGGCGAACTCGCGCCGCACCGCGACGCAGCCCTGCACGAGGCTGCCGGGCTCGGAGACCTTGTCCCATTCCTCGGTCAGATCCATCACGACCTGCAGGTCGGGGTTCTGGCTGCGGGCCACGGTCAGCAGCGGCTCGGGCAGCACGGCCAGGGAGACCTCGCCGGAGGCGACGGCCGTGTTCAGCTCCGCCGGCTGGGCGTAGCTGTTGTCGATGACGGCCTCCACGCCGTTGGCCCGGCAGAGATAAGCGAAGATGAAGCTCGGGTTCTGGGCGGGGGCGAAGACCGTCTGCCCGTCCAGGTCGGCAAAGCTCTCCACATCGACGGAGCCGTCGCTGACCAGATACAGGACGCCCAGGGTGTTGAGTGCCAGGACCTGGATCCCGCCCTCCGTCTTGTTGTAGAGCGCGGCGGCGGCGTTGGTCGGCAGCGCCGCGACGTCGCAGTCGCCGTTGACGAGGGCGGCCGTCACGTTGGAGGCGTCCGTCTCGACCGTAAACTGATAGTTGAGCGCGGCCTCGCCCGCGTTTGCCGCCGAGATCAGAGCCGCCATGCCGAAGCCGGTGGTGCCGTTGAGCGTGAAGACGCGCAAGGGCAGCTCCGTGTCCACGGAGACGGGCTCAGCCTCGTCCTCCGCTTCGGGAGGCGCGGGCTCGGCGGGCGCAGGGGTTTCTTCAAGGGCCTGCGCGTCTTCGTTCTGCGGCGCGGGTTCTGCGGCGGGAGCCGCCGTGCCGCAGGCCGACAGGCCGAGGCAGAGCGCGCAGATGAGCAGCCATGCGATCCAGTTTTTTTTCATGTCGGTGAGTTCCTTTCCGGTGTTTTTGTCGTTTCAGCCTGCGCTGCGGGAATACACGGCCTTGGCGCTCACGCCGCTGAGGCGGCCGATCCGGCCGGTCATGGCGTTGATGGCGTCCAGAGGCGCGTCCAGCGCCAGGCAGATGATGTTCAGTCCCTTGTCCCGGTAGGGGATGCCCATGCGCCCGAGGATGAAGGGCGCGAACTCGTGCAGGATGGCGTTGAGCGCCTCCACGGACGAGGGATCCTCCACGAGGATCGAGACGGCGGCGATGCGTGTCTCCATAGCTTGCTCCTTTCTTCACGAAACGATTCGCCCATCACGAAACAGGCGTTCGCGACGGATGAAAAAATGCCATGCCCGGAAGGCATGGCACACAGACCGCGGCGAGCGCGGCGATATCCGGTCCTTGTCCTTCCGCCTCAAGCATGCGTTTCGGCGTCAGCAGATCTTGTGCTCCTCCCCGTCAGCCGTGCTTTCGGTTCGGATGACTTTATTCTATCGGAATGTCACAAAAAGTCAAGTGATTTTTTTGTCAAAGCGGAGAATGTATTGTCATATTTTCAAATATGTGTAAATCCCGCTTGCTTTTTTCTGAAAATACGATAGTATAGAGAGGGAGTGTCAGGAAATTATCAAACCGCTCCCGGAGCGGCTGCATGCTGCCTCCTGTGAACCGTTCACAGGCGCCGCGCCGCGAAAGCACACGGCAGCTCAAATCTACTACGTCCAACCACTCAACGAAAGGAAGCGATCACTTTGGAAACCGTTGATCTCAAGTTCATCGACTCCGTTCTGGCCAAACACGGCGGCGACAAGGCGAAGATCATTGCCATTATGCAGGATGTGCAGGAGCAGTACCGCTATCTTCCGCAGGAGGCGCTGGAGTATATCGCCAAAAAAGTCGGCATGAGCGAATCCAAGCTGTACGGCGTCGCCACATTCTACGGCAACTTCTCGCTGGACGCCAAGGGCAAGTACGTCATGAAGGTCTGCCGCGGGACCGCCTGCCACGTGCGCAAGAGCAGCAACGTCCTGCAGGCGCTCTATGACGCGACCGGGACGAATGAGCACAAGCCCAATTCGGACGACGGTCTGTTCACGCTGGAGATCGTCTCGTGCCTCGGCGCCTGCGGCCTGAGCCCTGTTGTCATGGTCAACGACACCGTGCACGCGGCTATGACGCCGGAGAAAGCCAGAGCGCTGGTCGAGCAGCTGAGAGAGGAGGCCTGAGCCATGCGGGAAAGAATCAAAAACCTGGAGCAGTTCCGCGCCTTGCAGGAGAAGTTCATCCAGGCGCGCGCGAACGAGAAGCGCAAGGTCCTCGTCTGCTGCGGCACCGGCTGCACGGCGGGCGGCAACCTCGCCGTCTTCGAGGAGCTGAAAAAGCAGATGGCCGAGCACGGCGCGGCCTTTGAGCTTTCGCTCAACGACGGCTGCAGCGCCGAAGCCACCGGCATCAAAAAATCCGGCTGCCACGGCTTTTGCGAGATGGGCCCGCTGGTGCGCATCGAGCCGGAAGGCTGGCTCTATTGCAAGGTCCACGCCGGAGACGTGGCCGAGATCGTGGAAAAGACCCTGCTGGGCGGGGAATTCATCGAGCGCCTCGGCTATCACCAGAACGGCCAGCTCTACAAGCGGCAGGAGGACATCCCCTTCTATAAAAAGCAGACCCGGCGCGTGCTGGAGCACTGCGGCCATATCGACGCGGAGAGCATCGAGGAGTATTTCTCCATCGGCGGCTATTCCGCCCTCTGCAAGACCCTGTTCGAGATGAGCGGCGAAGAGGTCATCGCCGAGATCTCCGAGTCCGGGCTGCGCGGGCGCGGCGGCGCCGGCTTCCCGACCGGCAAGAAATGGGCGCAGGTGGCCGCGCACACCGAGGAGCCGGTCAAGTACATCGTCTGCAACGGCGACGAGGGCGACCCCGGCGCTTTCATGGACCGCTCCTGCATGGAAGGCGACCCCCACAAGATCCTGGAGGGCATGATCATCGCGGGCGTGGCCACCGGCTCGACCGAGGGCTACATCTATGTGCGCGCGGAGTATCCGCTGGCGGTCTCCCGCCTGATGATCGCCATCGCCCAGGCCGAGGAATACGGCATCCTGGGCGACGATATCCTCGGCAGCGGCAAGAGCTTCCACATGCATATCAACAAGGGCGCCGGCGCCTTCGTCTGCGGCGAGGGCTCGGCCATGACCGCTTCCATCGAGGGCAATCGCGGCATGCCGCGCACCAAGCCCCCGCGCAGCGTGGACAAGGGCCTCTTCGGCAAGCCCACCTGCCTCAATAACGTCGAGACCTTCGCCAACGTCCCCGACATCATCAGAAAGGGCGCGGCCTGGTTCCGGTCCGTCGGCACCGACGGCAGCCCCGGCACGAAGGCCTTCGCCCTGACCGGCAACGTCGTCAACACCGGGTTGATCGAGGTGCCCATGGGCACCACCCTCCGCGAGGTCGTCTACGACATCGGCGGCGGCATCAAGAACGGCAAAAAGTTCAAGGCCGTGCAGATCGGCGGCCCCTCCGGCGGCTGCCTCACGGAAGAGCATTTGGATCTGCCGATGGACTTCGACTCGCTGAAAAAGGTCGGCGCGATCATCGGCTCCGGCGGCCTGGTCGTCATGGACGAGGACAGCTGCATGGTCAACATCGCGCAGTTCTTCATGAACTTCATCTGCGAGGAGTCCTGCGGCAAGTGTACGCCCTGCCGCGAGGGCACGACCCGCATGAACGAGATCCTCAAGCGCATCACACAGGGCAAGGGCCGGATGAGCGATATCGACGAGCTGAGATCCCTCGCCACGATGATCCAGACGTCCTCCCTCTGCGGCCTGGGCAAGACGGCTCCGAACCCCGTCCTCTCCACGCTTCAGAACTTCGAGGACGAGTACATCGAGCACATCCGGGACAAGCACTGCCGCTGCGGCACCTGCAAGGCGCTGTCTCAGTACGTGATCACCGACAAGTGCATCGGCTGTACCAAGTGCGCGCGCAACTGCCCGGTCGGCGCCATCACCGGCACGCCGCGCCACCGGCACGTCATCGACACGATCAAGTGCATCAAGTGCGGCACCTGCAAGGCCAACTGCCCGGTCGGCGCCATCAAGGAGGGATAAGCCATGACGGAAAAGAAAATGATCATCGACGGCATCGAATGCCCGTTTACCGACGAGCGCAACGTCCTTGAGGTCGCCCGCAAAAACGGCATCGACATCCCCTCGCTCTGCTACTGCGAGAACCTCTCCATTTACGGCGGCTGCCGCCTGTGCCTGGTGGAGAATGAGAAAGGCGTCATGGACGCGGCCTGCTCCATGCAGCCGAGAAACGGTCTTGTGGTCTACACCCACAGCAAAAAAGTCCTGGAGAGCCGCCATACCACGCTGCAGCTGCTGATGAACAGCCACCGCGCGGAGTGCCTGACCTGCGAGCAGAGCGGCCGCTGCAAGCTGCAGGATTACGCCCACCGCTACAACGTCTCCGAGCCGCGCTTTGAGGAGAACACCTATGCGCGCCTGCCGCTGGACGTTTCCTCGCCCTGCATCACCCGCGATCCGTCCAAGTGCATCCTCTGCGGACTGTGCGTACGCATGTGTGCGGAGGTGCAGAACATCGGCGCGATCGACTTCACCAAGCGCGGCAAGAAAGCGGTCGTGGCCCCCGGCTTCGGCAAGATGCTCATCGACACCGGTTGTGTCGGCTGCGGCCAGTGCGCCGCGGTCTGCCCGACCGGCGCCATCACCATCAACCGGCAGATCCCGGAGATGTGGCGCATGCTCAACGACCCGAACAAGCGCGTCGTGGTGCAGTTCGCGCCCAGCGTGCGCGTGGGTCTTGCCGAGGAATTCGGCATGCCCGCCAACGTTCCCGTCACCGGCAAGCTCGTCACGGCGCTGCGCCGTCTCGGTGTGGACGTGGTCTATGACACCAACCTCACCGCCGACCTGACCATCATGGAGGAGAGCGCGGAATTCCTGGAGAAGGTCAAGACCGGCGCCAAGCTCCCGATGTTCACCTCCTGCTGCCCCGGCTGGATCCAGCATGTGGAGAAGGCCCACCCGAATCTGATGCCTCAGGTTTCCACCTGCGGCAGCCCCATGGAGATGTTCGGCGCACTGATCCGTCAGCAGTTCAAGGACGAGGACGTCTACTCCGTGGCCATCATGCCCTGCACGGCCAAGAAGTTCGAGGCTCAGCGTCCTGAGCTGGAGAAGGACGGCAAGAGGCTGATCGATCTCGTCCTCACGACGGACGAGCTGGCCCGCCTCATCAAGGCCGCCGGCATCGACTTCAAGAGCCTGCCCGACTCCGAGCCGGACAGCCCTCTCGGCGACTACACCGGCGCGGGCGTCATCTTCGGCGTCACCGGCGGCGTGACCGAGGCCGTCATCCGCCGCGTGCTGGACGACGCCTCGCCCGACACGCTCAAGACCATCGCCGCGTGCGGCGTGCGCGGTCTGGAGGGGATCAAGGCCTTTGAGGTCACGGCGGGCGATCTGAAGCTCAGGATCGCCGTGGCCAACGGCCTCGGCAACGCCGACAAGCTGATCGAGAAGGTCGAGAGCGGCGAGGAGTACTTCGATTTCATCGAGGTCATGGCCTGCCCGAACGGCTGCATCGGCGGCGGCGGCCAGCCCCCCGCCTCCAACGCCCGCAAGGCCGAACGCTTCGAAGCCATCTTCAAGGCCGACGAGGCGTGCGAGCTGAAGATCCCGCAGCAGAACCCGGCTCTCGGCTACATCTACGACGAGCTGCTCAAGGGCCGCGCCCACGAGCTGCTGCACATCCACTACCCTCTGCACGGACATCATTGAGCAGATAGAACAGCCGGCGCCCGGATCCCACCTGGATCCGGGCGTCTTTCCGTGCGGAATTGACAAAAACCGGGATTCTGTACGGCGCGCCCCTTGCAATCTTCCACACGCTTGAGTATACTGTTGGCAGAGAAATACATTTGCTCGGAGCGTTGCGGATGAGTATTCTGAACTACATCTCTCTCCTTGCCGGCCTGGCCCTGTTCCTGTACGGCATCACGCTGATGGGCGACGGGCTGAACCTTGTGGCGGGCAACAAGCTGGAGGTCGTCCTCTACCGGCTGACCAGCAACCGCGTCAAGGGCATCCTGCTGGGAACGGTCGTTACGGCGGTCATCCAGTCCTCGTCGGCCGTGTCGGTCATGTGTGTCGGCTTCGTCAACTCCGGCCTGATGCAGTTTGCGCAGGCGGTGTCGGTGATCCTGGGCAGCATCCTCGGTACGAGCGTGACCGGCTGGATCATCTGCCTGTCCCAGCTCGGCGGAGGCGGTGGCTGGATCGACCTGCTGTCCACGACGGCCATTACCGGCGTCCTGGCCATCGCGGGCATCATCCTGAAGAAGTTTTCCAAAAAGTCCCTGCACCATCACGTCGGAGATATCCTGATGGGCTTTGCGGTGCTGATGTTCGGCATGAGCGCCATGAGCGCCGCAGTGGAGCCGCTTCGCTACAGCCCGGAGTTTTTGAATCTGATGATCACGCTGTCGCATCCGCTGCTGGGCTTCCTGGTCGGCGCGGCGTTCACCGCCATCATCCAGAGCTCCGCCGCGGCGGTCGGCATCCTGCAGGCCCTGTCTCTGACCGGCGCGCTCAGCTTCGCGGAGGCCTTCCCGCTGCTGCTGGGCATCGCGGTGGGCGGCGCGCTGCCGGTGCTTCTCAGCGCTCTCGGGGCAAATGTCAACGGCGTGCGCACGGCGGTCGCCCATCTGGTGATCGACGTGGCGGGCGCGCTGCTCTGCGGCGTCGTGTTTTATGCGCTCAACGCCGCGCTCCACTTCTCCTTCCTGACCGCACAGGTGGACATCGTGGACGTGGCCGCCATGAACACGGCCTTCCGCCTTGTGACGGTGATCCTGCTTGCGCCCATGATCGGCCTGATCGGGAAACTGACGGACAAGCTTGTCCGGGCCCCAGCCGCGGGGGCGGAAAAGGGCGCCGATTCGGTCATTCGCCTGGAGTCGCGCTTTGTCCGTTACCCGGCGCTGGCGCTGGAGCAGAGCCACCTTCAGATCAACAGCATGGCGGAGCTCGTCCGGGAGAGCCTGGTCGAGGCGATCGCTCTCATGGACGAGTACAGCGAGGAGGGTTTCCTGCAGGTCTGCGACATGGAGGAGCAGGTCGACCGCTATGAGGACGCGCTCGGCTCCTATCTGCTGCAGATCTCGCCGACGGAGTTCACCGAAGCGCAGAACGAGAACCTGCATAAATACCTGCACGCCATCACAGACTTCGAACGCATCTCCGACCATGCGCGCAACCTGGCCGAGTGCGCCAAGGAAAAGTACGAAAAGAAGATCAACTTCTCCCCGATCTCCGTCGAGGAGCTGAAAGTCCTGCGCGCGGCGATCTCCGAGATCGTGGACATGTCGATCCGCGCCTTTGTGCACGACGACCTGACGCTCGCGCTGCAGATCGAGCCGCTGGAGGAAGTGATCGACGATCTCTGCGACGAGATGCGCAGCCACCACGTCGACCGCCTGCAGCGCGGCATCTGCACGCTGCAGAACGGCTTCGTGTTCAACGATATGCTGACCAATTACGAGCGCGTGGGCGACCACTGCTCCAACGTGGCGGTCGCCATGATCGAGCTGGCGCACGACCTGTTCGATACGCACGAGTACATCGAGAGCCTGAAGAACATCAAGAGCGCGGCCTTCTCCGAAAACTACGAGCGTTTCCGCGAAAAATACCGCCTCGCAGCTTCTTGAGAACGCACGCGGTCAACAGGCATCAAAATCGGTTTTCAGGGGGTTGAACGATGGGAGAGTTTAAGAGGATCGGCGTTTTGACCAGCGGCGGAGACGCGCCGGGCATGAACGCGGCCGTCCGCGCGGTCGTCCGGACGGCGCGCTCGGTCGGCATCGAATGCGTCGGCATCCGCAGAGGCTGGCAGGGCCTCATCCTGAGCGACTTTGTCAAGCTCGACGGGCAGAGCGTCGGGCATATCCTTGCACGCGGCGGAACGATCCTGTATACGGCCCGCAGCGAGGAGTTCATGACCGAGGAGGGCCGCCTGCGCGCACTCGGCACCTGCCGGATGCTGGGGCTGGACGGGATCGTCGCCATCGGCGGCGACGGTACCTTCCGCGGTGCGCTGGAGCTCAGCCGCCTGGGGATCCCGGTGGTGGGCGTCCCGGCCACGATCGACAACGACGTGGGCTGCACGAACTACACCATCGGCTTTGACACGGCCTGCAACACCGCCATCGAATGCATCGACAAGCTGCGCGATACGATGCAGTCTCACGAGCGCTGCTCCGTGGTCGAGGTCATGGGCCGCAACGCGGGCTTTCTGGCGCTCTATGTCGGCATCGCGGTCGGCGCGACCGCCGTGCTGGTGCCGGAGCGGGAGCTGGACTTCCAGCGGGACGTCGTCAAACGGATCCAGGATTCGCGCCTGGCCGGCAACACGCATTTCATGATCGTCGTCGCCGAGGGCGCGGGCAGCGCCGTGGAGATCGGCAAGCAGATCCGAGAGACCCTGTGTATGGAGCCCCGCGTCACGGTGCTGGGGCATATCCAGCGCGGCGGCTCGCCGAACGCACGCGACCGCGAGACAGCGACCCGTATGGGGTATCGCGCCGTCAAGTCCTTCGCCGAGGGGCGCGGCAACTGCATCATCGGCACCAGGGAGGGCAGCCTCGTGGAGATCCCCATCGAAGAGGCGCTTACCATGAAAAAGAGCCTGCAGATGGATCGTTACGAGATCATGGAGGCCATGCAGCTGAGTGCCTTCGGGCACTGAGCGCTCCGCGCAGGAACGCCCCGGAAAGCTTTCCGGGGCGTTCTTTTCCGCATGAGGAGAAGTTTTTCTGTTGACTTGTTCCGGCGGAAAAGGTAAAATAAATCAGTTAGAGAGGAGGCGACAGCATGCGGGAGGAAAAACAGGCGCTTGCCCAGGCAGTCATCCTGGCCGCCCCCTCAAGGGAAGAGAGCCTCGCGCAGGCGCGCCGTCTGGCGGCCGCTGCCGTATGCCTCAACCCCGACGAGGCGCCCTGCGGGCGCTGCCGCGCCTGCCGCAAGGTCGGGGGCGGCATCCACCCGGACGTGATCGTGATCGGACGGCAGACGGACGACAAGGGACGCCTGCGCCGGGAGATCACGGTGGACCAGATCCGGGGGATCATCGCCGACGCCGTGATCTTGCCGAACGAGGCCGAGCGCAAGGTTTATATCCTTGACGAAGCGGACAAGATGAACCAGCAGGCACAGAACGCCGCGCTGAAGCTGCTGGAGGAGCCGCCTGCCGGCGTCGTGCTGCTGCTGTGCGTGTCCAATCCCGAGCTGCTGCTGCCCACGGTCCGCTCCCGCTGCGCGCTTGTCGGCGCCGGCACGGAGGAGACGGCGCCCGACGCGGAGAGCGCGGAGCTGGCTGAAGGCTATCTGCGGGCCGCCGCGAAGCGGGATCGGGCGGCGCTGCTGCGCTGGTGCTCCGCGCAGGAGGGGTTGGATACCAGGCAGGCCGCGGCTTTCGCGGAGGCCGCCTGTCTGCGGCTGACGGACGCTCTCTGCGGGCGCGCGAGCGCCTGCGGGCTGAGCGCCCGGGAACTGATGGAGCTGGAGCGGCTGCTCCAGAGATGCCGGGACGCGCTGCGCGTCAACGTCGGCGTCAAACATATATTTGGCCTGCTCGCCGTGAAGGTCCCGACGGGCGGCGGAAACAGAGGAAACGATTTGGATGGAAGTCATCAGCATAAAGTTTAAAAACCGGGGGAAAAGCTACTTTTTCGATCCCCGGAACCTGACGATCAGAAGCGGCGACAAGGTCGTCGTGGAGACCTCCAAGGGTCTGGAGCTGGCCGACTGCTGCAGCGGCAACCACGAGGTGGACGACAAGAGCGTCATCCTTCCGCTGCGCCCGGTGGTGCGCCTGGCAACGGAGGACGATCTGCGCGTGGAGCGCATCAACAAAAAGCGCGAGGAAGAGGCCTTCGGCATCTGCCAGCAGAAGATCCTCGAGCACGGGCTGGATATGAAGCTCGTGGACGTGGAGTGCAACTTCGAGGGCAACAAGACCACCTTTTTCTTCACCTCCGACGGGCGCGTGGACTTCCGCGAGCTCGTCAAGGATCTGGCCGGGATCTTCCGCAACCGCATCGAGCTGCGGCAGATCGGCGTTCGGGACGAGGCGAAGATGATCGGCGGCATCGCCATCTGCGGCCGTCCGTACTGCTGCAGCCAGTTCCTGGAGGATTTCCAGCCGGTGTCCACCAAAATGGCCAAGGTGCAGTCCCTCTCGCTCAATCCGACCAAGATCTCCGGTAGCTGCGGGCGGCTGATGTGCTGCCTGCGTTACGAGCAGGAGGCCTATGAGGAGCTCGTCAAAAAGGTGCCCAAGCAGGGCGCTTTCGTCGAGACCAAGGACGGTTACGGCACGGCCGTGCAGGTCAATCTCCTGCGGCAGACGGTCAAGGTGAAGCTCGACGGCAGCGACGATTCACTGCATCTCTATAAATCCAACGAACTGGCCGCCGTCCCCGGCGGGCGTCCGCGGGACGGCGAGGCTCCGCCCTCCGTGCTGCACTATGTGCCGGAGCCCGAGGAAGAGGAAGCGCGGGAGGATGAGTGGGCCATGCCCGTGCTCCTGGCCTCCGAGCAGCCGGCGGAAGAAACAGCCGGCCCCGAGGCGAAGGAGAAGAAGCGCTCCTCGCGCCGCCGCAAGCGTGGGAGCAAGCCGAAAGCCCCGGCCGCGGCGCAGCCGAGACCGGAAGAGAAGAGCGAACGCCAGCCCCGGGAAAAGAAAAAAGAGGGCGACAAGGGCCAGCACGGCAAGGCCACGGTCAAGCCGGTGCGGATCGAGGCCAAGCCCCAGGGCGAAGCGAAGAAGCCCGAAACGGGCGAGAACGCCGCCAGGAAGCCGAATCGCCGCCCCCGGCACCGCCGGCCCAAGGCAAAGCCCCAGGGCGAGGGGAAAAAGGAATAAAAAAACAGGAGCGACCGTCAGATCGCTCCTGTTTTTCGTTTATTTGTACTTCTGCTTCGGACGGTAGAATTCGAAGATGACGCCGTCGCGTTTTTTTTCGTTGCGCGGCTCGTGGGAGGTCCAGCCGAAGCGCAGCGCGCCGAGCGCCGACGAGAGCCGGACGGTGGGCGGGCGATAGCCGATCTTGTAGGCGATGAACTGGGGGCGGCCGAAGAAATTCATCAGGCAGTGGCTCATCAGAAAGGCGTTGAGCCGGCTGGTCGAATCCTTGTAGTCCTTCATCGGCGCGGCCAACTGACCGCGCAGCAGATCGCGCGCGTGGAAGCGGAACCAGGCCACGATCAGCGGGTTGAAGCTCTCGATGCAGACGTCGCCGCGGTAATCGGCCAGCAGGGCGTAGGTCTTTTCGCACAGCTCCCGGTTGCGACGGCCGTTCTTGAGCTCCACGATCAGCGCCCCGCGTCCGCGGATCGTCTGCAGCACCTCGGAAAAGAGCGGGATACGCTCTTTCGTGCCGCAAAGGCGGAGCTGCCGCAGCTCGTCGTAACTCTTTTCGTCCACGCGCGCGTGCACGCCGCAGACGCGATCGAGCGTGTCGTCGTGGAAGACCACGACCTGCCCGTCTTTGGAAAGCTGCACGTCCAGCTCGATGCCGTAGCCGGCCGCGGCGGCCAGCTCAAAGGCGGCCAGGGAGTTTTCCGGAACGCGCTTGTCCCGGCTGTGCAGCCCGCGGTGGGCAAAGTTCACGCCCAGGAAGGGCGCCTTCTGCCGCCTGGTCGCGCCGCCGGGCGCGAGCATGAACAGGGGGAGCCCCAGCGCCGCGGCGCCGACGCCGAGCAGCACCCCGGCTTTTTTGAGTTTGATTTGATCCATGGGGGGACACCTCCTTAACGATTATATGCCATTATCGGCGGTTTCATAAGCGGGGCGGTCAGTCGTCCGCGCCGAGGGCCTCGATCCCTTTGACATTGGCGACCTTGCCGGCCTTGATGTTCTTGACGAGCGAGGTGAAGACCGTGCAGCTGAGCAGGGTCAGGATGCAGGCGTAGACCGGCAACGCGCGCCAGGCCATCGCGGCCTTGAGCACCAGGCCGAGCAGGATCGGCGTGACGGTCTGCGCGGACATGCTGGCCGCGTAGTAGAAGCCGGTGAACTTGCCGATCTTCTTGGCCGAGCAGAGTTCCACGACCATCGGGAAGGAGCAGTTGTGCACCAGCGCCATGCCGAAGCCCTTCAGCACCCAGACGGCATAGAGCAGGACCGGGAAGGTGAACTCGCCGTGGGCGGCGGAGTCCTGCACGATGTTGGTCGGGCGTACGAAGCACATGAGGATCAGGCCGACGAAAGTGATCATCAGTCCCGTGGAGATCGTCCACTTGCGGCCGATCTTGTCCGCAATGCCGCCGGCGATCGCAAAGCCGAGGACAGAGGCAAGGCCGCCCAGGATCGTCAGGATCATGGTGGCGCTGGAGACGGACTTGAGGTAGTAGATGACGTAGTTGCCGATGTAGGTGCCGAGCGCGTTGTCGCTCATGAACCAGAGGAATTCCGCGCCGAGAATCGCCAGCAGCATGTTGCGGTTGGCCTTCGACATGGGCTTGTCGTCGTCGATGGGGGTCTCCACGGCGGCCAGCTGCTCGCCGAGCTCCAGCTCGTCCTTGAGCTGTTCGGCCAGCTCGTTTTCACGGATGGTCTTGAAGAGCACCAGCGCGGAGATCACCATCAGCACGGAGGCGATGATGAAGGGCAGCTCGATCGTCCAGATGTTGCGCTCGGCCGCCGGCGCGTTGATGTAGGAGCTGAGCACGAAGAACAGACCGAGCACGGTGGCGAAGGCGCCGCCGAAATAGCCCATGATGTTGATGATGCCGTTGGCCTTGGCGCGAAGGGGCTTGGGGGTGATGTCCGGCATCAGCGCGACGGCCGGGTTGCGGTACATCATCATGAAGACCAGCACGATGGCCATCATGGCGACCATGCCGGCGATGTTGTTGAAGTGGAAGAAGAGCGGGATGAAGGGGAAGGCGACGGCGGAAACGAAGGTGCCGACCAGGATGTAGGGCATGCGCTTGCCGATCGGGGTTTTCGTCTTGTCGGACAGATTGCCGAAGATCGGCAGTAGGATCAGCGCGGCCAGGTTATCGCAGGCCATGATGATGCCGACGATCCACTGCACGTTGAGGATCTTGTCCGGGTCGCTGGCCTTCAGCTCGGCGGAGGTCATCTCATAGATGTTGCGCGCGAAGATGTCGGTCAGGAAGGTGGGGCACCAGGAGTCGTAGACCTGCCAGAGCAGCAGGATGCCGAAGAAGGCAAAGCCGATGAGCGCCGTGCGCCGGTAGTTGAGCTTGAGCGTTTGTTCCATGGAGAGGGTCGCTCCTTTCCGCTTTCGATGATCAAAAAGCTGTATCAAACATTTTACTCCCTTTTTCCGCATTTGTAAATCACCTGCGGCGCCGGATCGCAAAAACGCGCGCCTCCCTTTCGGTTGACGAAACGGAAAATCATGTTATAATGATTCGCAGGGAAAAGCCTAACCATCAAAGTGACAGGTGATACCGTGAAAAGAAAGAAACTGATCCCGGCGCCGCTGCTGATCCTGATCGACGTCCTGCTGATCGGCGCGTGCCTGTGCGTGTACGCGCTGTTCCACCATGTGCTCAACGGCTCCTTCCGCAGCGGCGCGGTCCGCACGGCGGAGCCGGTACGGGCGGTGTCCGTCATCCCGACGCCGACCCCGGCCCCGGCGGCCGTTCCCGTTTCGACGGGAGAGGACGGAGAGCCGGGCGAGGGCGGGGAGGGCGTCGCGGACGAGCCCGTCGTCATCGTCGATTACGGCCAGTTCGGCGAGCAGTTCCAGGACAAGTTCGCCGCGGAGGGCGAGGTCATTCAGACCGAGACGCTCTACATGTCCCACGACATCCGCGTGGAGCTCTCCGAGGACCGGATGTTCAACTCCGACATGCACATCCTGGACATTTACGTGCGCAACATCGAGAACCTGCGCGCCACTTTCGCCGGCGGCAGCGACGTCTTCGACGGCACGCGCGCCAGAGTCTTCGACATGGCCGAGCGCGAGCACGCGGTGGCCGCGATGAACGGCGACTACGCCGGCTTCATGACCGGCGGCGAATACGTCGTGCTGCGCAACGGCGTCTATTTCTACTCCTGGCCGACGCGCGCGGTGTGCGTGCTCTATTACGACGGCCGGATGGAGACCTTCTGGAAGCCCTTCAACCAGACCGGCGACGACTTCGATCTGGATCAGGCCATGGCCGACGGCGCCTGGCAGATCTGGAGCTTCGGCCCGGCTCTGCTGGATGAGGAGGGGCACGCCAACACCCTGTATGACCCCACCGTCTACCAGCCGCGCTCCGTGCTGGGCTATTACGAGCCCGGGCACTACTGCTTTATCACCGTAGACGGCCGCAGCAACAACAACAGCGGCATGAACCTGGACCAGCTTGCCCAGATGGCCGAGAACATGGGGCTCACCCAGGCCTTCAACCTCGACGGCGGCGGCTCCAGCACGCTGGTCTTCGGCGGCGAGTGCATCAGCTACGGCTCGCCCTACGAGCCGCAGCGCGCCGTCACCGACTGCATCTACATCGCCGAGACCGACGGCAGCATCCCGTCCTTCTGGCAGCGGGACGACGGGGGAGAGGAGGCCGGATCATGAAAAGTTTCCTTTCCAGGATCGCGTCGATCCTGCCTCATATCAGCATCATCTGCTGCGGCATGATCGCGACCTTCCTGGTCATCGAGATCATCAATCCGCACGCGGGCTTCATCAGCCACAGCTATACGCGGATCGTCCTCTGGGTCTGGGTGGCCTCGGCGCTGCTCTCGTCGATCCTGCTGATCGCCGCGCAGCGGCGGGAGTTCCGGCGGAAGGAACGCCGGCGGCGCCGGCACGAAGCTGAACAGAGAACCGAAGAGGCATAAAAAAGCAGTCTGTACAGAAAGTACAGACTGCTTTTTTCATGCCGCCATGATCGAACGGAGAGAAGAACCGGGAGCCCCCGTTCCAATCGCCCTCTGCGGATCCGACGCCTACCGCACGGGCCCGTCCGGTATGGCTGGCTTTTGTCGTCTTTACCAGCCGAAGTACTGTCTCCGCGTTGCGTCCGAGACGCCGAGCACGCGGCAGAGCCGCTGCACCCCCAGCGTCTGCAGATCGTTGTCGAGGATATAGCTGCGCAGCGCGTCCAGATTGCGCTCCCAGTTGTCCACGCCGTTGGTATCGCTGCCCCAGACGGCGCGCTCGCGCGGCATCTCGGAGCGGATCTCGTCGGCCATGGAATCGATCATGGCGACGATGTTCTCATTGGAGAGTACCGTGTCCCAGACCTCTGCATAGCGGGAGAGCAGCCGGTCCATGAAGTCCGGGTTCTTCCACACGGCGCTCAGGATCGCGTAGATCTGGCCGTAGTGGTAGTCGTTGTCGTTGAAGAAGGTCGTAAAGACCGAGTCGGTGTTGCGCATGGACCAGTCGAGATCATAGATCCCGAAGCGCCAGCGGGTATCCTCGCCCTCGGTGGTGCGCAGCACGCGCATATTGCCGCCGATATCGGGGTTGCCGGCCAGACCCTCGAGCAGGAACCAGTCGATCAGGCTGTCCACGTTCACGAGCTCGCAGAAGTGCTCGTAATTGGCCGGAACGGACAGGTCGTTTTCGCGGCAGAACTGGATGACGTCCAGATAGAAGCTGCTGCTCAGCTCTACGGGATACTTCAGGACCTCCACGCTCTCCTCGCTCACGCCCATCATTTCGGCGTAAAACAGCTGCGTCCAGCGCTCCTTCAGGCAGTAGAGGCCGTAATACTGGCCGTTGACGTAGAGCGCGCAGTACTTCGTGTGCTGCGCCACGGCATTGCCGCCCATGGCCAGCGCCAGTTCCTGGAAGAGGTCTGTGCGGATCACGGTGAAAACATAGTCCTCGCCGACGTGGAGCGTGACGGCGTCGTAGTCGGTGATCCCCGTGTCGAAGAGATCGTAGTTCAGATCCCCGTCGCCGTATTTGCCGCTGAATTTGATCGACAGGCTCTTTTTGGGGTATTTGGTGCGCGTGCCCGCGCCGGCCAGGCCGATCCCGCCGGCCTGGGTAAAGCTCTCCCCGTCCTCATACAGAGAGAAGGAGCAGGGGATGCGCCCGTTTTCATAGCCGGAGGTGTACATGCCGCGGAAGGCCGGGAGGTTGTCCGCGACCAGGCTGATCACCGGGATCTCATGTCCGGCGTTGAGGATATAGCTGAGCGTCAGCACACGGCTGGGCGCGGCGCCCTCCTCCACGGCGATCGCACGCACGATCGTGGTGGCCGTCAGCTCCAGCGGCGCGTCATAGACCGGGGAGGAGACCGTCGGGACCGTACCGTCGGTGGTGTAGTGGATCGTGCCGGGGGCGCTGAGCTCCACGGCCACGATGCCGACGCCGTCGAACACGCCGTCCTCACTTCCCTCGGGCTTCTGCGAAACCAGGCGGTAAGCGGCGCCGCGGTTGTTCTCATTGGGCGTGGGCACGGGGAAGTAGAAAAAGCCGTTTTCCCCGTCGAGCCGTCCGCAGCTGCCGTTGACGGGCACGTCGTGCAGGTAGAGGTAATCCACCACCGTCTCGCCGCGCCTGAGGAACACACGGTCGGAGTTCGGGGAGAAGGTAAAGCCGGTGTTCAGGCAGTTGAATGCCGCGTCGTCGGAGCAGTAGACCAGCAGCGTGCTTCCGGGGGAGAGGGTCCCGGCCGGGGCGAGCGAATAACTCATGCTGCCGTCGGACAGATTGTAGTCCGCCAGCTCGACCGGCTCGTCCGAGACGTTGCGCAGCTCCACCCAGTCGCTGTAGCCGAGCTGGGCCTGCCGCGCATAGGACTGGTTGGAGACCATGACCTCGTTGATGACGAGCGGGCTGTCGCCCCCGCGGGAGCCCAGGAAGGCGATGCAGCCCTCCCGGTCGTTGGGATAGCCGGGCGAGCTCCAGCGCGTGGGCGCAAAGCCGCCGTCTTCCGTACGGACGAGGGCGGTGTCCCGGCTCTCGTCCGAAAGATAGACGCTCTCGCTCAGATTGCCGGCGGGCGTGAAGAGGAAAAGCGTCTCTTCGGCGGAAAGGGAGAAGTCCGTGTGCAGCTCGCCGTCGCTCCGGCTTTTCCCGGAGGCGAACAGCAGCAGCAGCTCGCCCGGCTGCAGGGTCAGCTCCGGAAGGACCCAGGGAGAGCCGGACTCACTGTCGGCAAGAGACCAGCCCGAAAGCGCCAGCGGCGCGCCGCTGACGTTCTGGAGCTCGATATAATCGGGGAAGTCACCGTCGCCGTCCATGATGGTGGCGCGGTTCCTGACCATCAGCTCGCTGATAGCCAGTCTGCCGACGTCCTCGTCGGCGGTTGCCGTCGGAGCGGCGGGTTCGGAAGCGGGAGCGGGGCTCCCAGGCTCGGCGGAAGCCGCGGGCTCGGACCCCGGCGCCGGACTTTGCTGGAAGGTGCAGGCTGACAGCAGCATCAGCACGGCCAGCAGGAGCGCGAGGGCAGTCCTGAGGGTTGGTTTCATGAGTCTCCTTTCACCGGATCGTTCGGGTCGCTCAGTTGTCGCATTCGGGCATCAGCTCGTTTGAGATCCGTCTCAGGATCTCGTCGAACTTTTTCACATCCTCGGGAGGAAGCTGCTGCTCGATGCGCTCCATGACCGTGTGCTCGTAATTGGACAGGAGCGTGGCGTAAGAATAGTACTTCTCCGAGAGGATGAGATGATACTCGCGCCGGTCGAGCTGCGAATTCTGGCGCACCAGATAGCCTTTTTTGATCAGATTGTTGACTTTGTACGTGGCATTGGACTGAGAGATGTTCAGGAAGTCCGCAAACTGCCCGACGGTGGGCTTGTCGAGCATCTCGATGACCTCGAGCGAGAAGGCCTCCATCGCCGACAGGGAACCGTCGCGCTCCCGCACGAGATCGAAGACGCTGCAGTAAAAGCGCAGCTTGAACTTGTTGTAGACTTCGATAAAGCTTGATTCCAGCATCCTTCCTGCCTCCAATTCTTAAAATCTTGGATTCTTATTACCATTTTAAACCTTTTCATGCGCGGATGCAATTGGAATTCCATAAAATATCTTAATTTTTCTGAAAAAACACCGGGAGAAATCGGAAAAAAGCGGGGAAAAACGCTTGCAATTCGGGAACAATTTTGCTATACTATCAAAGCATTTCGCACGGAGACGGATCCTGCGCCATGTGGCCGCAAGGCTTGGCGGAGGGGATGAGGTCTCCGGAGGAAATAACAAAAAAACGGAGGAAAAGAAATGTCAGTCGTATCCATGAAGCAGCTGCTGGAAGCCGGTGTCCACTTCGGTCACCAGACCCGCCGCTGGAACCCCAAGATGGCCGAGTACATCTACTGCGAGCGTAACGGCATCTACATCATCGATCTGCAGAAGACCGTCAAGAAGCTGGAAGAGGCCTACAACTTCGTCCGTGACCTGAGCGCCAACGGCGGCAGCATCCTGTTCGTCGGCACCAAGAAGCAGGCCACCGACGCCGTCAAGGAGGAAGCCTCCCGCGTCGGCATGTACTTCGTCAACGCCCGCTGGCTGGGCGGCATGCTCACCAACTTCAAGACCATGCGCACCCGCGTGGACCGTCTGGCCCAGCTCAAGAAGATGCAGGAGGACGGCACCTTCGACATGCTTCCCAAGAAGGAAGTCATGAAGCACATGGGCGAGATGGAGAAGCTCGAGAAGTATCTCGGCGGCGTCAAGGACATGAAGAAGCTGCCCGGCGCGCTGTTCGTCGTCGATCCCCGCAAGGAGCACAACGCCATCGCCGAGGCCCGCAAGCTGCATATTCCCATCGTCGCCATCGTCGACACCAACTGCGACCCCGACGAGGTCGACTATGTGATCCCCGCCAATGACGACGCGATCCGCGCCATCCGTCTGATCGCTTCCACGATGGCCAACGCCGTGCAGGAAGGCCGTCAGGGTGAGGACGCCGCGGCCGAAGAGCCTGCGGAGGCTCCCGCCGAGGAGTAATCCCGAAAACCGAAAGGGGCGCCCTGAACGCCCCTTTTTTCAAGAACGATTACAGGAGGAACAAGCAATGGCTTTTACCGCTCAGGATGTCAAAACGCTCCGCGAGATGACGAACGTCGGCATGATGGACTGCAAGAAGGCTCTCCAGGCCACCGACGGCGATATGGACAAGGCAGTCGACTGGCTGCGTGAAAAGGGCCTGGCCAAGGCCGCCAAGAAGGCCGGCCGCATCGCGGCCGAGGGCATGGCCTATGCCCGCGTTTGCCCCGAGTGCGGCGTCGGCGCCGTGGTCGAGGTCAACTGTGAGACCGACTTCTGCGCCAAGAGCGAGGCCTTCCAGCAGTTTGTCAAGGACATCTGCAAGGTCGTGCTCAGCGGCGCTCCCGCCGATGTGGACGCTCTGATGGGCTGCCAGTATCCCGGCAGCGAGCACACCGTCGCCGAGATCATCCCCGAGAAGGTCATGTCCATCGGGGAGAATCTGCAGATCCGCCGCTTCGTCCGCTTTGCCGAGCCCACCAACGTGGCCTACGTCCACGCGGGCGGCACCCACGGCGTTCTGGTGAATCTGGCCGTTGAAGGCGGCATCGACGCCACCGAGATCGGCAAGAACGTCGCCATGCAGATCGCCGCGATGAACCCCAAGTACTGGGACAAGTCCCTCGTGCCTCAGGCCGATATCGACCATGAGCTCGAGGTCCAGGTCGCGCTGATGGACAACGATCCCAAGATGGCCGCCAAGCCCGCCGCCATCAAGGAGAAGATCGCCGCCGGCAAGATCAACGCCTTCTATAAGGAGAACTGCCTGCTGCAGCAGGAGTTCGTCCGCTCCGACCTCTTCTCCGGCTCCGTCGAGGGCTATATTGCCGACGCCGCCAAGAAGCTGGGCGGCTCCGTAAAGTTCGTCAACGCGGTGCACTTCGTCAAGGGCGAGGGCATCGAGAAGAAGCAGGAGGACTTCGCCGCCGAGGTCGCTGCTCAGATGAACATGGGCAAGTAAGATACGCCGCATCATAAAACAGCGCTCCGCAGATCTGCGGAGCGCTGTTTTTTATTCGTCGCAGAGCAGGCAGTCGCGGTAAAACTCGTCCAGCCCCTCCTGCGTGGAGAACGTGGCCAGATAGACCTGGTCGCCCATGGCGCCCGAAAGGGCCGCGGGCATCCGCTCCACCATGCGGAGGTTGCGGCCGTAGCGTTCGAGGATCGCCTCATGGCCGTAGTGATAATGCTTGTTGTCCCGCCGTCCCGCGAAGGCGCAGAAGGCGTGGTCGCCGACGGGCACCTCCGAGCGGTCGTAGGCCACCATGTCGGCCCAGATCTTGTAGACGTTGGTGCTGTGCGCAAAGTTGATCATATCCGGCGTGAAGCCGCCGCTGGGGCGCATGTTGACCTCCAGCGCGACGAGATCGCCCTTCCTGCCGATGGGCTGATCCCGATTCAGACGGAAGAACTCAAAGTGGACGAAGCGGCTGGTCACACCGAAGCTCCTGGCCGTGGCCCGGCCGAGACGGCGCGTGTCTTCCGGCAGCTCCTTAAGGATATAGTAGATGGAGTCGTCGTTGTTGTTGACGACGTCCATGATGGACAGCAGGGTGATGTTTCCCGTTTCAAAGATGGGTTCGCCGCGGGAGTTGTAGATCGCGTCATAGGAGTTGACCTCCGCGTAGATGAACTCCTCCATGATATAGGGGATACTGCCGTCCAGCTCCGCCAGAAAGCCCAGCAGATCGTCGTCGCTTTCGAGCTTGTACGTGTTGTTGGAGCCAACGCCGTTGTCCGGCTTGACCACGACGGGATAGCCCACCTCTTGGATAAAGGCCCGGCATCCGGCCAGATCGTCCACCAGATGCCAGCGCGCGGTCGGTACGCCGGCCTTCCGGTAGTATTCCTTCATGCCGGATTTGTAGCGGATGCGGTGCAGATCGTCCACCTTGAAGCCGGGAATGTTGAAATCCGTGCGCAGACGCGCGTTCTGGTCGAGCCAGTACTCGTTGTTGGATTCCAGGAAGTCGATGCGCCCGTACTTGAAGGCAAAGAAAGCCACCGCGCGGTAGACCTCGTCGTAATTCTCCAGGCTGCCGACCCTGTAGTATTCGGTCATGCTCCGCCTCTGATCCCAGCTCAGCTCGTCATAGGGCTGGTCGCCGACGCCGAGCACATTGACGCCGTCGTTTTTCAGTTCCAGGCAGAACTGCCAGTAATTGGTGGGGAAATTCGGGGAAATAAAGACTACGTTTTTCATAGGGGATCATCCTCTTCGGTTTGCGTTCAGGAGCTTTGCTCCGCTTCCAGCAGCTTGGGCACGAAGTACGCCACCTGCTTGTACCACCAGTCCCAGTCGTGGGCCGCGTCGAAGCCCCAGTAATCGACCCAGACCTGAATCCCCTTGTCGCTGAGCGCCTTGTGCAGCGCGCGGGTGGATTCCGGAATCTCCCAGGGGCCCTGCCCGGAGCAGACCACGCCGTGATGGCGGTTATAGAGCGGGATGAAGGGGTGATCGGCGGGCATGTTCGGCAGATAGTGCAGGGGCGAGTTGAGATAGACCAGCTCGTCCATATAGCCGTCGAAGCCGTAATCGGCGTTGTAGATGCCGCTGAGGGCCAGCAGCGAATCGAACTTCTCGGGGAAGCGGAAGAAGAGGTTGACCGCGTGCGTGGCGCCGAGGCTCGCGCCGAAAGCCATCACGCCGGGATTCTCCTTCCAGCCGCGCCCACGGCAGACACCGTGGATGTAGGCCACGACCTCGTCGCGCAGATAGCGCATCCAGGCCTCGTGGCGGCGGATGCGCCAGTAGGGATTGCCCGCCTTGTCCGACCAGGTCTCCTGGTCCATCGTGTCCACGGAAAAGACCGTGACCTGGCCGCTTTCGATGAAGGGCTCCCAGGCAGCCGCCATCCCGAAGTTTTCAAAATCATAGAAGCGCCCGTTCTGGCACGGGATATAGAGCACGGGACGGCCCGCGTGCCCGAAGGATTTGATCTCCATCTCCCGTTCGAGCGCGGGGCTGTACCATTTTTCATAGCGGGTTTCCATCGCTCAAACCTCCAGTCCGTATAAGAGGGTGGGGATAAAGAAGGGAAGCTGCTTCTCCCAACTGGCCTCGCGGTGTTCGCCGTCCGGCACGACCCGGGCCGTCACGCGCACGCCCTTGCGCAGCAGCAGCGAGACCGTTGCGCCGAAGTGCTGGGTCGTCCTGCGGCCCCAGCCCCACTCGCGTTCGCCGTAGTCCATGTACAGGACGCTGTCCGGGGCAAAGTCGGCGTTTTTCAGCAGCTCGCGCAGCGCGGCCCCGTTGAACTCCAGCGAGGGAGAGAGCGCCGCCGCCCGGGAAAAGACCGCGTTATAGGCGCTCAGCGCGTACAGGCTCATCAGCCCGCCCATGGAGCTGCCCGCGATAAACGTATGCTCCCGGTCCGGAAGCGTAGGATAATCCCGGTCGATCCGGGGCTTGAGATTCCTGACGAACCACTCCATCGTCTGCCGGCCGCGGCCCGGGAAGGAGCCGTAGCGGGGATGGGAAAAATCGAAGGGGGCGTATTCGGACATGCGCCCGTTGTCCGGGTGGTGGTTGCATTCCACCGCCGCAACGATCAGCGGCGCGCCCGTCTCGTCGAGATACCCGCCCATGCCCCAGCTCTTGCCGTAGGTGGCGTCTTCGTCGAAAAACACATTGTGCCCGTCGAACATATACAGCACCGGGAAGCGGCGCCGGGGCTCCTTCACGGCTGCCTCCGGCAGATAGACATAGAGACGGCGCTCTTCGTCGCCGGTCAGCTCCGGCAGAGTGACACTGTGGATCTCGATCATATAACGCGCGACCTCGTTTTCAAGTAGTGTTTTCAGTTTAGCACGCCGGATGTGAAAAAGCAATACGGGGCGGCATGCCGCCCCGTATTGCTTTTCGGATATTCAGCGTATTTTTCGGCATTCCATATAGTAACGCTTTTCCTCGGCCTCGCCCATGGAGAAGGCCTTGCGCGGCAGGCAGCCGCCCGCGCGGATCCCGGGGAACAAGCTCGCCTTTTCGATCTCCGGCAGCAGGATGCCGACGCGCCGCGGCGCGGCGGAAAGCGCGCGCAGCGCCGCCTCGCCGTGGATATAATCGAGCTCGGCCTGCGGATGCCCGTCCAGCCATCCGTCGAGAAACTCCTGTATGAGCTGGACGGGAAGCCTGTCGCTGTCCGGAGAAAAGCCCGTTTCCCCCTCGGCGGAAACAAAACGCAGCGCCGGGCCGGGGCGCAGAGCGATCTGCTGTCCGGCGCACCAGGCCCGGAAGGCGTCCGTCAGCTCAGAGAGCGCTGCGCCGCAGACCAGCCGGTGGATCGGCCGGAAGCGGATCGCCTCGTCGCGCAGGTTCTCCAGCTCGACCAGAGCCCAGCGCGCCGGATGGACGGCGCGGTCGGCGGGGGAGAGCGTCTGCTTCAGCTCTTCCCAGAAGAGCTTGGCCGTGGCGAGAGAGTGGTTCCCGTCGCCGACGGCATAGAGGAAGCCCCCGGCGGCGCGCTCCAGCGTGCACAGGGCGTCGGAGAGCTGCCGCAGGGCGCGCCCGTCCGTCACGGCCCAGCCGCGCAGATGCCCGCCGCCCTCCATGAGCTCAAGATCATACAGCGCTTCGCCCCGAAGCGCGTACAGCGGCTCGATCACGCTGTGCGCCGGATCGTCGAGCAGCAGCAGCACATGGCTCAGCTCCAACGGGGCGGCGCGGCGGATGCGCACGCGCGGCGGCAGGCGCTCCGGGACGGTCTCCTCCGTGGCGCGGATCAGGAGCCCGCCGCTCGTGTAGTCATAGCACTCGAGGTCGACCGCGGCCATCAGACCGAGCCTGGTCCCCGAGGCGGTCGTCCGTTCGGTGAGGATAAAGCCGTCCTTCACGGCGGGCACGAGCGTCCCGTCCGCGAGGCAGCGCTCCATCGCCGCGGCGATGGGCGCGGCGGGGCGGCCCTCCTTGAGGTAGACCTCCGGCAGGATCAGCCGCAGGGCAGAGGGCGCCTCGCCCACAGTCCGCTCCACGCGCGCCCAGTAGTCCGGCTGGGAGGTGAACTGATCGCAGGCCACGACCGCCCATTTCGTCAGATCCGTGCCCGGGGCGGGAAGATAGAACTCACAGGGCCGCAGCCCCGGAAAACGCAGCGTACCCATACTCACTCCAGTTCAAAAGCGCCGGTGTAGAGCTGGTAATACGTGCCCTTTTCTTCCAGCAGCTTCTGGTGGCTGCCGCGCTCGATGATGCGCCCGTGGTCGAGCACCATGATGACGTCGGCGTCCCGGACGGTGGACAGGCGGTGCGCGATGACAAAGACCGTGCGGCCTTCCATCAGCTTATCCATGCCGCGCTGCACGATGGCCTCGGTGCGGGTGTCGATGGAGGAGGTCGCCTCGTCCAGGATCATGACCGGTGGATCGGCCACGGCGGCCCGGGCGATGGCCAGCAGCTGCCGCTGCCCCTGCGAGAGGTTGGCGCCGTTGTTGGCCAGCTCCGTCTCGTAGCCCTTGGGCAGACGGGTGATGAAGTCGTCCGCGCCGGCGAGCTTTGCCGCGGCGACGCAATCGTCGTCCGTGGCGTCCAGCCGCCCGTAGCGGATATTGTCCATGACCGTGCCGGTAAAGAGGTTGGTGTCCTGCAGCACGATGCCGAGCGAACGGCGCAGATCGGCCTTTTTGATCTTGTTGACGTTGATGCCGTCATAGCGGATCTTGCCGTCGGCAATGTCATAGAAGCGGTTGATGAGGTTCGTGATGGTGGTTTTGCCCGCACCGGTGGCGCCGACGAAGGCGACCTTCTGCCCGGGCTCGGCAAAGACGCTCACGTCATGCAGCACAGGCTTATCCGGCGTATAGGCGAAGTCCACGTCCGTGAGCCGCACGTCGCCGCGCAGCGGCGTGTAGGTCACGCTGCCGTCCGCCTGGTGCGGATGCCGCCAGGCCCAGTGTCCGGTATGCCCGGCAGTCTCGGTCAGCGTACCGTCGGGGCTTTCGATCACGTTGACGAGCGTGACGTAGCCCTCGTCCTCCTCCGGCTGCTCGCCGAGCAGCTGCAGGATGCGCCGCGCGCCGGCGCCGGCCATGACGATGGAGTTGATCTGCTGGCTGAGCTGGTTGACGTTGCCGGTGAACTGGCGGGACATGTTCAGGAAGGGGATCAGCACGGAGATATCCAGGGCGAGCCCGGAGATGCTCAGGTTTTTCACGCCCGCGAGCAGGAACACGCCGCCGACAAGCGCCATCGTCACATACAGGACGTTGCCGATATTGGCGATGACCGGCCCGAGGATGCTGGCATAGGAGTTGGCGCGGAAGCTGACACGGCAGAGCTCCTCGTTGACTTTGTTGAAGTCCTCGATGCTTCTGTCCTCGTGGGTGAAGACCTTGATGACCTTCTGCCCGTTCATCATCTCCTGGGCCAGGCCCTCCATCGCGCCGACGGAGCGCTGCTGCTCCATGAAGAACTTGGCGGAGCCGCCGCCGAAGGTGCGCGTCACGAAGAACATCGCCACGACGCCGACCAGCAGCACCAGCGTCATCCAGACGCTGTACCACAGCATGATGGCCAGCACGGCCAGCACGATGGCGCCGGAGCGGATAAAGGCGGGGATGGACTGACTGATGAGCTGCCGCAGCGTATCGACGTCGTTGGTGTAATGGCTCATGATATCGCCGTGCTTGTTGACGTCAAAGTAGCGGATCGGCAGATCCTGCATGTCGTTGAACATCTCCTGGCGCAGCTTATCCATAAAGCCCTGCGTCATGATGGCCATGAGCTGCGTCTCCAGCGTCAGGGAAGCGAGACTCACTGCGTACAGGCCGATCATCAGAAGCAGATAGGGGACGATCTCCGCGCGTGCGGCGGCCCAGTCGCCGCTGAGGTACCAGCGCTCGATCACAGCCAGGACCTTTTGGATGATGACGGCGGGAATGGCGGCCACGATGGCGGAAAAGAGGATACAGACGGCGGCGAGCGGAGCCATGACCGGATAGTATCCGAAAAACTTCTTCACGGCCCAGCCGATGGCGCTGAAGTTGCTCTTGAGGCTGGCTCTGCGGTCATTCATCCTGCTCACCTCCTCTGGTCTGCTGCTCGTAGATCTCGCGGTAGATCTCGCAGGACTCCAGCAGCTGCTCGTGCCTGCCCTTGGCGGCGATGCGGCCGTTGTCCATGACGAGGATCAGGTCGGCGTCCTGGACGGAGGCCACGCGCTGGGCGATGATGATCTTGGTCGTCTCGGGGATATAGCGCTTGAAGCCCTCCCGGATCAGCGCGTCGGTCTTCATGTCCACCGCGCTGGTCGAGTCGTCGAGGATCAGGATCTTTGGCTTTCTCAGCAGGGCGCGGGCGATGCACAGACGCTGCTTCTGCCCGCCGGACACGTTCGTGCCGCCCTGCTCGATGCGCGTGTCGTAGCCGTCGGGGAAGGAACGGATAAAGTCGTCCGCCTGTGCGAGCCGGCAGGCCTCGACCAGCTCCTCGTCCGAAGCGGCCTCGTTGCCCCAGCGCAGGTTCTCGGCGATCGTTCCGGAAAAGAGGAGATTCTTCTGCAGCACCATGGACACGGCGCTGCGCAGCGCGTTCAGGTCATAGTCGCGCACGTCCACGCCGCCGACCAGCACGCGCCCCTCGCTCACGTCATAGAGGCGGGGGATCAGCTGCACGAGAGAGGACTTGCCGACGCCCGTGCCGCCAAGGATGCCGACGGTCATGCCGGATTTGATGTGGACGTCGATATCCTCCAGCGTGTTGATGTGGGCCGTCTGCGCGTATTTGAAGTTGACGTGCTCGAAGTCCACGGCGCCGTCGAGTACGTCGACGACGGGCAGCTTCGGGCTCTTCAGAGAGGGTTCCTCCCGCAAAACCTCGGTGATGCGCTTCATGGATTCGTAGGAGATCGTCAGCATGACATAGATCATCGAAAGCATCATCAAGCTCATCAGGATCTGCATGCTGTAGACCAGCATGGCCGAGATCTGGCCGACGTCGATGGCCGCGCCGCGGCTGGTGATGATCAGGCGGGAGCCGACCCAGAGGATGAACACCATGTTGAAATTGACGCAGAGCGTCATGAGCGGATTGTTCAGCGCCACGATCCGCTCGGCCTTCGTGAAGTCGAGGCTGATATCGTGGGAGGCTTTGGCAAATTTCTCCTTCTCATAGCCCTCGCGCGCGAAGCCCTTGACCACGCGCATGCCGCGCACGTTTTCTTCGATGGACTCGTTCATCCGGTCGTAGCGGCGGAAAACCGAACGGAAGGCCGGCATGGCCTTGCGCGCGATCAGAAGCAGACCGAAGACCAGCACCGGGATGACCACGACAAAGGTCAGGGCGAGCCTCCCGCCCATGCGGTAGGCCATGATGACCGCGAAGATCAGCATGAGCGGCGCGCGGATCGCCGCGCGGATGCTCATCATGAAGGCCATCTGCACATTCGTGATATCGGTGGTGAGCCGCGTCACGAGCGACGCAGTGGAAAATTTGTCGATGTTCTCAAAGGAGAAGCGCTGGATGCGCTCGAACACATCGTGCCGGACGTTCTTGGCAAAGCCGGTGCTGGCCCTGGAGCCGAGCACGCCGCCGCCCGCGCCGCAGCCGAGCGAAAGGATGGCCATGACGATGAGGATAACGCCCAGCCGGACGACCTCGCTCATCGGAGAGGAGGCCTTGATATCATTGACCAGATCCGCCGTGAGGAAGGGGATCAGCACCTCGATAAAGACCTCGAGGACCATCATGCACAAGGTCAGGATGGTCGGGACCTTGTATTCGCGGATGCATTTGACGAAGGTTTTGATCAAGTCTCACCACTTCCCTTCTCCCGGATGCTGCAGGCGTTGTGCAGCATGATATCCGTGGCCCTGAGGAGCGCGTCGACCTCCGCTTCGCTCAGACCGCGGCAGAGGCTTTGAAGGATCCCGGCGTCCAGCTCCTTCATCTCCTGCAGCAGCGCGTCGGCCTTTTCCGTGCTGCGGATGCTCTTGTAGCGCCGGTCGCGCTCGCTCGGCACACAACGGACGAAGCCCTGCTTTTCCAGCCGCTTGACGATCTCGGTCATGGTGGGGTGCGTCACATGGGCGGCGTTTTCCAGATCGCGCTGGTTGACCTCCTCCGTGCCGGAGCGTTCCAGGCGCCGAAGCTGCCCGAGCACCCCGAACTGCACCCCGGTCAGGTCCTTCTCCCGCAGCCGCTCGTCCGCCTGTTTGCGGAAGGAGCGGTGGATGATGGAGAAACGGAGCCCGACGGGCAGATCTTTTTCCATAAAAATCCCTCCATACGTAGTACACGACCTATTATAGCAGATCCCGCCGGAAAGTCAAGCTCCGCGCCGGACAAATTTCACAAAACGGGAGCGGCATTCTTTGTACTAATCCACAAAAAAGCTCCCGGGCGGCTGCCCGGGAGCGACAGGAGAGGGGCTTACTGGAGCTTCTCCAGATAGTCCACGATCCGCTGCACGGTGAAGAGGCCGGCGGCGTCCTCATCGGAAATGGCGATGCCGAACTCGTCCTCGATGTTCATGATGAGCTCGACAACGTCCAGAGAATCGGCGCCGAGGTCGTCGATCAGGTTCGTCTCAGGGGTGATGGACTCGGGATCGATCTCAAACTGCGCGGCCAGAGCGGCCCTGACTTTTTCAAATAACATGTTTCATACCTCCGATGCGTTTTGTGCGCATAAAGCTGATGCTGTTCTTTTCAGGCCCACTCACGGCTCTGCGGCTTGTTGGAGGGGGTCTCGGGCTTGACGTAGCTGACCACGACGCGGCGGTTGGGCTCGACGCCGGTGGAGCTGGTGGTCACGCCCTCATAGTTCTGCAGGGCAGTGTGGATCACGTGGCGCTCATAGGAGTTCATGGGCTCGAGCGCCATGCTGCGCTTGTACTTGATGGCCTTCTCCGCCATCTTCTCCGCCAGGCGGACGAGGGACTCCTCACGCTTGCTGCGGTAGTTCTCCGCGTCGACGCTGATGTGCATGTGCTTGTCGCTGCCGCGGTTGACCACATAATTGGTCAGGTGCTGGATCGCGTCGAGCGTCTCGCCGCGGCGGCCGATGATGGCGCCCATGCCGCTGCCGGACAGCGTGACGTTGATCCCGCCGTTGTCGCGGGGGCCGATCTCGATGTCGGCGGTGACGTTCATGCGCTCGAGCAGGCCGCTCAGGAAGGAGCGGATAGCCGCGTAGTCGGCGTTCTCGTCGACCGGAGCGGCCGCCGGGGCCTTCGCCTCGACCGGAGCGGGTGCGGGCTTTCTCTCGACGGCGGGCGCGGGCGTCTTCTCCGCGGCGGGGACGGGCTCGTCCGGGGCTTCATAGCTCACGCGGACGACGGCGGGAACGGCGCCGATGCCGAGGAAACCGGCTTTGGCGCGCTCCACGATTTCGACCGAAACGTCGTCCCGGTCAAGGCCCAGCTCCGCCAGCGCGGCGGCGATGGCCTCGTCCTCGGTACGGGCGGTCTTTTCCAAAGACTTGATCATTCCGAATCTCCTAACTTTTCTTCATCCTCAACGGGCGCATTCGCCTCGGTCGGGATCTCGCCGACGGCGAGGAGCACGTCGTCCTCCATCGTCTCGTCGATGGAAGCGGCGCCCTCGGATTCCAGCGCGGCGGCGGCGGTGGCCTCCTCGGCGCCCTCCGGATTGGTATAGCGGTCAGGCACGTAGGCGCGGCCGCGCGCATAGCGGCGGTTGCCGACCTGAGAGGCAGGCTGCTCCTGCTCCTGCACGCCGAGGCGTTCCCGGCGGGCGGCGCGTTCGGCCCGGTCCAGTGCGGCCTTGCGCTCGTCGCTCTTCTGCTTGGCGTTGGCCTGAAGCTTTTTCTTGCTGGTGTTGGCGTTCTGCTCGGTCTTTCCCTCGGACCGCAGACGTTCGGTCTCGAGCCGCTTTTCCTCCAGCTCCTTCTCACGGGCGCTGCGGTTGGCTATGCGTTCGGCGTCCTCCAGCTCCATCTGCTTTTTGTAGACCCGGGTCAGGACAAAGTCACGGGCCATACCGAAAACGCTGTTGGCGATCCAGTAGACGCCCATGGCGGCGGGCATGACGAAGCAGATCCAGATGCTCATCAGGGGCATCATGAGATTCATGCTCTTCATGGAGGCCTGCTGCTGCGCGGTCTGACCGGTTGCGGACGGATTGGCTGCGTTGGCGACCTTCATGCTGAAATAGGACATGAGCGCGGAGATGAAGGGGATCAGGAACAGACCCAGAGCGGGGAGCCAGACGGAGGCGTCGCTCCAGTCGGTGCTCAGGAAGAACTTCCAGTTGGGCTGCTCGCCCAGGTTCAGACCGAGGAAGCTGAAGTCGATGTTCAGCAGACCGTCGATCTTGCCGGCCAGCTCGGTCTGGATCTGATCCCAGTACTGATGAGCGAGATTGCTCAGCTGGATCTCCGCATAGGCGGCGGTGCGGCCGCTGGACGCGAATTCGATCCCCTGCGCCGTGAAGTAATCCTTCAGCGCGGTGACGACCTCGCTGGAGGCGAACATCATGCGCGTGATGGGCTGGCGGATGACGCTGTAGAGCGCGATCAGGATCGGAAAGGGGATCAGGGACCAGAGACAGCCCGACATGGGCTTGACGCCTTCTTCACGGTAGAGCTCCTGCATCTCCTTCTGGAGCTGCTGGGGATTGCCCTCGTGACGCCGCTGCAGCTCCTGGATCTGGGGCTGGAGACGGCTCGTGCGCATCATGCTTTTTTTGCTCTTGGCCATGAAGGGGGTCATGATGAGGTTCACGACCAGAGCAAAGAGGATAACCGCCACGCCGTAATTGCCGGTCAGCCCGTAGAGCCAGACCATCAATTTGGCAAACGGCCAGGTAATGATTTCCCCAAAAGACATAGCTTACTCCTTCGTGTGTGGTTTGCCCGTTACGGAACGGGATCGTAGACGCCGCGCCTCCCGTGATAAAAGGGATGACAGCAGCAGATCCGCCGCAGGGCCAGCCATCCGCCCTTGAGGGCACCGTATTTTTCGATGGCGGTCGCGGCGTATTGCGAGCAGGTGGGCATAAAGCGGCAGCAGGGCGGCCGCGAGGGGGAGATATGCTTCCGGTAGAAGCGGATCATCCACAGCAGAAAAGCCTTCATTCCCGTTCCTCCTTCAGCAGTCCGAGCTTCTCACAGGCCTGCAGATAGGCGGCGTTCAGGCTGTCCCAGGGCGCGTCGGCGCAGCGGGAACGGGCGACCAGGACGAGATCCCAGCCGCAGCGGAGCGCAGGGCCGTTGAGACGGACGACTTCCCGCAGACGGCGGCGGATCCGGTTGCGCCGGACGGCGCCGCCCAGCTTGGTGGACACCGTGAAGCCAACGCGGTTGACGCCGAGGCGGTTGCGCCGGCAGTACAGCACCAGGCAGGGCGTGACCGCGCTCTGCCCCTTTGCGTACAGGCGCCGGAAATCGCTGTTCTTTTTCAGGGTGTTCCGGGCCTTCAGCGTACTCACCTCGCTTTGGGAAGCCGGTGCTTGTTTCGGACAAACACCAAAAGGGCGGATCGCTCCGCCCTGAAACTTATGCTGCCTTTGACCTGCTCATGGAGGGGGATCAGGCGCTGAGCTTGGCTCTGCCTTTTGCTCTGCGGCGGGCCAGGACCTTGCGGCCGTTGGCGGTACGCATTCTCTTGAGGAAGCCGTGCTCTTTCTTGCGCTGGCGCTTCTTGGGCTGATAGGTACGAAGCATTTCCTTTCTGCACTCCTTTCAGGCGTAATACTCAACATTGCCGGGAAAAACCCGACAAAGCAGTTGACAAAAAAGCCAATCGACGACTGAGGCCGTCGATTGGCTATTATAACCGATTCCGCGCCGTTCTGTCAACAAAAACTTGCGGCAGCGGCGGAGATCAGGCCGCCTGCAGATCCTCGCCCCGGATGTATTTTCCCAGCGGCTTGTACAGCAGGGCGGCGAGCACAAGGCAGAGGATCATGTCGATCAGCATGTAGCTGCCGTTGTAGAGCGCCGAGTAAAACCAGGGCGTGGTCATGGTCATGCCGAAGAACTCCTCGGGCATGTAGGCGGCCCAGACGGTGGCGCCCACGACGTAGTGCACGAGGAAGCGCGCCAGAGAGCCCGCGACGATGCCGGTGAACAGCCCGCCCTTTCTGCCGTGGAACAGGCCCGAAACGCCCAGTACGGCGAAGGCCACCAGATAGTCGCCCAGCATGGACTGCCAGCCCCAGGCATAGGCGCCGTCCATCAGCAGCTGCAGCAGCCCGTAGACGAAGCTGGCCAGCATGCCGGGCCCGAAGCCCCAGCGGACGCAATAGAAGAAGATGGGCAGCATCGCGATGACGATGGAGCCGCCCTGCGGCAGCTCGAAGAGCTTGAGATAGCTCAGGATCTGGGCGAGCGCGACAAAAATGGCGCCCTCGACCAGCGCACGGAGAGTGAGATTTTTTTTCATGTTGTGTGCCTCCTTTTCAGTCGGGAAGCGGAGCGACCAAAAACCGCAGGTCCGTTTTTGAACCTGCGGCCGATGGCACGTCTCTGTTTCCTACGCCGGCATTATCCGGATCAGGTTCATGGGTTTCGGGCTCGATTACCCTCTCTCAGCCGAGAACACTCAGCGCCCCTGTTGAATTGTATATCTATTTTATTCTTCCGCCGGCTTTTTGTCAAGCGGCTGCTCCGGCTCGCCGTAGCCCAGCTTGAGCAAAAACGCACGGAAGAACTTCTGCCTCGGCAGCGCGCGCATCAGCGGCAGGCCGAGCGCGTACAGCACCACGGCCTCCCCGAGGCCGACGCTGCCGGCGGTGAGCAGATAGATATCCATGTGCTGGAAGATGTTCAGCCCCTCATAGGCGCCGACGATGACCGCGCCGACGATGACCGCGTTGAACACGACCGGCATCAGGCAGCCCAGCGCGCAGTTGACCAGCGTGCGGCGGCGTTTGCCGAAGGCGGCGGTGAAGTACGCCGCGAACAGCGTCGCCAGAGAGCCGAAGATGATGTCGAAAATGTTGCCGGTCATCAGGTTTGCAAGGATGCAGCCGGCGAACAGGCCCCAGGTGGTGACGGGCATGAAAAACGGCAGGATGCACAGCACCTCCGACACGCGGAACTGTACGGCCCCGTAGCTGATGGGCGCAAGGGCGATGGTGAGCGCCGCATAGGCGGCGCCGACGACGGCGGCGACGGCAAGGCGCAGGAGCTGCCGGTTTTTGCTCTGGTTCATGGTTGAGATACCTCCATTTTTTATTCGAGGCCGCGCGGAGGATCTCAAAAAGCCGCAGAGACGACGGCTCCATTTTTTGATCCGGCCGTTTGGCCAAAGCTGGGTGTGGAAACCAGCTTGTTTCTGTTGTCAGGGAGCCTCGCTCCCGTGGGCCTCGCGCTTGTGCAGCGAGTACGCACAGCCGCAGTAGAGCTGCCGGTAGAGCCCGTACTGATCGGCCAGCTCCGCCGCGCGCATCTCACGCCCCTGTTTCTTGAAGTCCGAGGGCAGCCAGCGCACGCCGAAAGCTTTTCCGGCCTCCTCGCCCAGCGCGTTGATGCGCACGGCGTCCTTGTGGCGCGAGAGCGTCAGGGTGGTGCAGAAATAGTCGAAGCCGTGCCGGGCGGCCATGCGCGCCGTTTCGCGCAGCCGCAGGCGAAAGCACGCCGTGCAGCGCGCGCCGCCCTCCGGCTCGTCCTCCAGGCCGGCGACCTGCCCGCGGTAATCCTCCGGCGTCCAGGGCTCGGCCATGACCTTTACCGTGTCGGAAAAGCCCATCTTGTCCAGCAGCTCGAGCTGGGTGCGGTAGCGCCGGTCGAACTCCTCCTGCGGGTAGAGGTTGGGGTTGTACCACAGGAGCGTCACGTCGAAGAACTGCGTGAGGTATTCCAGCACGGCGCTGGAGCAGGGGCCGCAGCAGCTGTGCAGCAGGACGCGGGGACGCTCCCGCCCCCGTTCGGCGATGATGCGATCCAGTTGTTTCTGGTAATTCCGGTTCATGGCGGACAGTATAACACAAAGCGCGAAAAAAATCCACAGCAACTTGACTTGCCGGAGCGAAAAAGCTATGATGGAGAAAAAAAGCGGGAGGTCGCCTATGGACAGCCGTACAAGCAAGCAGAACTATTATCTGGATATCGCCGATTCCGTACTGGAACGCTCTACCTGCCTGCGCCGCAAGTACGGCGCCATCATCGTCCGCAACGACGAGATCATCTCCACGGGTTACAACGGCGCGCCGCGCGGCCGGCGCAACTGCTCGGATCTCGGCGTGTGCACCCGCGAGACGCTGCACATCCCCTCGGGGGAGCGCTATGAGCTCTGCCGCAGCGTGCATGCGGAAGCCAACGCCATCATCTCCGCTCCGCGGCGCGACATGATCGGCGCGACGATCTATCTGGTCGGGCGCGACGCCAAGACGGGCGAGCTGCTGCACGACGCGATGAGCTGCTCGATGTGCAAGCGGCAGATCATCAACGCCGGCATCGACCGGGTGGTCATCCGCATGACGGAGACGGAGTACCGTACGATCCCCGTCAGCGACTGGATCGAGAACGACGATTCGATCTTCATGCTCTGAGGAAAGATAGAAAAAGCGAGCCAGAAGGAGGCATTTCGTAAGGAAGTGCCTCCTTCGTCAGCAAAATTGTCTATGCGCTCCGGCAATGGTATGTTCTTTTCTATAAATCTCTGTTTGCGGAGGCAGCTATGCTATTACAAATTTCAGAATACAGTAAGATAGACCAAAGAAAGCTAATGGATGTTTATTCCGAGAGCAATTTTGAAAACACAGATTATTTCTATCCTGACGAAATGAATAAAGAAGTCGCAGTCAGTAAGGTTGAATCCAGATTTCTGCATTTTTTGAAGGAGGATTTTTACAGACATGCGAAAGCCGCATACTGGGTTTTTGAGGAAGATGGCATATGGATCAGTGCGTTAAGAACTTGTGAAATCCAACCCGGACTGTATTATCTGGAAGCACTTGAAACTCGCCCGGACCGCAGGCAAAAAGGATATGGGTCTTTTCTTCTTTCGGGTGTTTTAGAAGAAATGAAAGGGGATGGCCCGTTCCGACTCTGCGATTGTGTTGGCAAAAAGAATACCGCATCATTGAAGACTCATAAGAAATGCGGCTTCCGGATTGTGTCAGATAAAGGGTATGATTACCTGCACGAAGAAACGGATGATCATGATTTTGGGTTAGAATACAGATATTTGGAAGAGTAACGAAGACCCGGCTCGTGGAAAACAGATTCTATTGTCCACAGGAATAACGAGCATCGGATTTTGCACCCCAAAATCCAAGAGACAAAAACCGGCGTGACCGCAACGGTCACGCCGATTTCATATCCTTTTGCGCCTGTAATTGCCGCCTCAAAGCAACTCCCTTACGGAGGGTGCCCCGATGCCGGCACGCTTTTTTGCCGTCGGGTCGTTCACACGCTCTCGAACTCCGCGACGATCTCCGCATCGGGCGCCTTCGACAGCAGGCTGCCGACGACGATGGCGAGGCAGGCCGCGAGGAAGGCGGGCAGCAGCTCGTAGATGTCCCAAGCGCCGCCGAGCGGGCGGACGAGATACTTCCACAGGAAGATCGTCACGGCGCCGGTCAGCATGCCGGCGATCACGCCGACGTTGCTGCAGCGCTTCCAGAACAGGGCCAGAAGGATCGCCGGGCCGAAGGTGGCGCCGAAGCCGGCCCAGGCGAAGGAGACCACGCGGAAGATGGAGCTGTTGGGATCGAGGGCGAAGAAGACCGCGATCACGGCCACGCCGATGACCGCCAGCCGCGCGATCAGCAGGTTCTGCCTGTCGCTGAGCTTGAGGCCGAACACGTCGGACAGCAGGTTGTGCGTGATGCCCGAGGCGGCGGCGAGCAGCTGCACGTCGGCCGTGGACATCGTGGCCGAGAGGATGCCGGCCAGGATGACGCCCGCGATGATCGCGAAGAACACGCCGTTTTTGCTCAGCAGGGCGGCGGCGCGCACCAGAACGGACTCCGCCTCGGAGCTGCCGGAGAAACCCTCGATCGCGCCGGCGTTGACCATCGCGAAGCCGACAAGGCCGATCACGACAGCCACGGACAGGGACACGACGACCCAGATCGTGGCGATGCGCCGGCTCGTCTTGAGCTGCTCTTCCTTTTTCGCCGCCATGAAGTGGATCAGCACATGGGGCATCCCGAAGTAGCCGAGGCCCCAGGCCAGCGTGGAGACGATGGGGATCAGACCGAAGCTTCCGGCCTCGGAAGCGAGGATGTTCGTGTTGGCAAAGAAGCTCAGATAGCCGGGGATGCTCCGGGCGTTGTCGATCACGGCGCCCCAGCCGCCGGCGGTACGGACGCCGAAGATCAGCACGACGATCAGGGCGAAGGTCATCACCAGGCTCTGGATCAGGCTCGTGATCGAGGCGGCCATGAAGCCGCCCATGGCGCAGTAGGCCACGATCACGGCGGCGCTGATGAGCATGGCGGGCAGATAGTCCACGCCGAACATGCTGTTGAAGAGCTTGCCGCAGGCCACGAAGGCCGAGGCCGTATAGGGCACGAAGAAGATAATGACGATCAGGGCGCCGAGGCTCTCGATCAGCCTGGACTTGTCATGGAAGCGCAGGGCGAGGAAGTCCGGCACGGTGATGGCGCCGAGCTTCGCCGAGTAACGGCGCAGGCGCTTGGCCACGAAAAGCCAGTTGAGCCAGGTGCCCAGCGCCAGGCCGATGGCGGTCCAGCTGGCCTCGGCCACGCCGCAGAACAGCGCCAGCCCCGGTACGCCCATCAGCAGATAGGCGCTCATGTCGCTGGCCTCCGTGCTCATGGCCGTGACGATGGGGCCAAGCCTTCGCCCGCCCAGATAGAAGTCCGAGCTGCTCTTGTTGCCGCGGGAGTTGAAGTAGCCGATCACCAGCATGCCGATCAGATAGACGGCGATGGTCAGAAGAATGAATACGGTCGTCATAGTTTCACCCGATTTCTCTTGGATGCTGGTGATTATAAACCAATCCGCGGCGGAAGCAAGGGAGGACGGGCCTTTTTTCTCTTGAAAAACCGGTTTTTTGCGCTATACTATCAATGTACATAATTTGTTTCATGATAACATGAATATTTTTTATATAAGGAGGGAGCGATATGAATCTGGAACGGGTGCGTCTGTTCGTGACAGTCGTCGAGGAAGGGAGCCTTACGCGTGCGGCTGAGAGCGTCGGCTGCACGCAGTCCGCGGTCAGCCACGCCATCGCCGCACTGGAGGAGGAGCTGGGCTTTGCCCTGCTCAAGCGCGGGCGCGGCGGCGTGAAGCTCACCGGGGAAGGGGAGCGGCTCCTCCCGTCGGCGCGCTCGCTGCTGGCGGCGGCCGAGCAGCTGAACCAGACCGCATCCTCGATCCGCGGGCTGGAGAGCGGCACGGTACGCATCGGAGCCTTCACCTCGGTTGCCGTGCATTGGCTGCCGGCCATCCTCAAGCAGTTTCAGCAGGACTATCCGAAGGTCGATTTCCGGCTGCTCAACGGAGACTATCATGACGTGGAGCAGTGGCTGGCCGACGGGAGCGTCGACGTGGGCTTTGTCAGCGTGCCCTGCGGCGTGGGCTGCGAGTGCATCCCGCTGATGGAGGACCGGCTCCTGGCGATCCTGCCGAAGAACAGCCGCTTTGCCAATTATCCGAAGTTCCCGCTGGTCGAGTGCGAGACGGAGCCCTTCATCAGCCTGCTGCAGAGCTCTGACCATGACGCGCGTCGGGCGCTGGAGGCGGCCGGGGTCAAGCCCAACGTGCGTTTTTATACGAAGGACGACTACGCCGTGATCGCCATGGTCGAGCAGGGCCTCGGCATCAGCATCATGCCGGAGCTGCTGCTCAAGGGACGGCACGACGATCTGCAGATCCTGCCACTGATCCCGGAGGCCAGACGCACGATCGGCGTCGCGATCGCCGCCGGTGAAAAGGCCGGCCCGGCGACGCGCCGCTTTGTCGACTATGTGGTGCGTTATGTGGCGAAGGCGGGATAATTCCGATTGACTTTCCTCATTTACTATTATAAAATGTTCTTCAGGGAACTCAGAAAAAACAAACCGAGGTGCTGACATGTATAAAGTTGTGACCAAGCGCTTCCTCAACGACGCGCACACCATCTGCCTCTTTGAGATCGAGGCCCCGCTGGTGGCGCGCCATGCTCAGGCCGGCCAGTTCGTGATCTTCCGTCTGGATGAGCAGGGCGAACGCGTACCCGTTTCCGTGGCGGGCTACGACCGGGAGAAGGGGACCGTTACCGTGATGGTGCAGGCTGCCGGGCGTACCACCAAGATGCTCCATACCGTGGAGCAGGGCGACTTCATCAGCGACTTTGTCGGGCCGCTGGGCAAGGCGACCGAGATGGAGGGCCTGAAGAAGGTCTGCGTGGTCGGCGGCGGCGTCGGCTGCGCCATCGCCTACCCGATCGCGAAGGAGATGCACGAGCGCGGCATCGACGTGACCTTCATCGGCGGCTTCCGCAGCGCCGATATCGTCATCCTGAAGGAAGAGCTCAAGGCCGCCTCCGACAAGCTCATCATGTGCACCGACGACGGCACGTACGGCGAAAAAGGCTTCACGACGGTCTTCCTCAAGCAGGAGATCGAGGCCAACATCGCCGAGGGCAAGCCCCAGTTTGACCGTGTGATCGCCATCGGCCCGGACATCATGATGAAATTCCTGGCCGACGTCACCCGCCCCTACGGCATCAAAACCATCATCTCCCTGGATCCGATCATGGTCGACGGAACCGGCATGTGCGGCGGCTGCCGCGTGATCGTGGGCGGCGAGACGAAGTTCGCCTGTGTGGACGGACCGGATTTCGACGCGCACGAGGTGGACTTCGACAGCCTGCTCAAGCGCGCCGCCTTCTACAAGGACGAGCAGGATGAGGCCGCCAAGCATATCTGCAACATCACGGGAGGGAAGAGACATGGCTAATATGAGAATGACCAAAAACGAAATGCCCGAGCAGGACCCGATCGTCCGCGCCGGTAATTTCGAAGAGGTGGCTCTGGGCTATACCGCGGAAATGGCCATCGACGAGGCCAAGCGCTGCCTGAACTGCAAAAATCCCCAGTGCCGCACCGGCTGCCCCGTCTCCGTCCGCATCCCCGAGTTTATCGCCAAGGTCGCCGAGGGCGAGTTTGAGGCCGCCTACGACATCGTCACCAGCACCAACTCCCTGCCCGCCGTCTGCGGCCGTGTCTGCCCGCAGGAGAAGCAGTGCGAGAGCAAGTGCGTCCGCGGCATCAAGGGCGAGAGCGTGGGCATCGGCCGCCTGGAGCGCTTCGTGGCCGACTGCCACATGAGCAAGGCCGACAAGCCCGAGCCCGAGGCTCCCGCCTCCAACGGCCACCGCATCGCCGTCATCGGCTCCGGCCCCGCCGGGCTGACCTGCGCGGGCGATCTGCGCAAAATGGGCTACGACGTGACGATCTTCGAGGCCTTCCATAAGTCCGGCGGCGTGCTGGTCTACGGCATCCCGCAGTTCCGTCTGCCCAAGGAGATCGTGGCCGCCGAGATCGCGAACCTGACCAAGATGGGCGTCAAGATCGTCAACAACGCCATCATCGGCAAGTCCATTACCGTGGACGAGCTGTTTGCCGACGGCTTCGAGGCCGTGTTCATCGGCTCCGGCGCCGGTCTGCCGCAGTTCCTGCACATCCCCGGCGAAAATCTGCTGGGCGTGTATTCCGCCAACGAGCTGCTGACCCGCACCAATCTCATGAAAGCCTACCGCGACGACTACGACACGCCGATCAAGCGCTTCCACCGCGTTGCCGTCGTCGGCGCCGGCAACGTCGCGATGGACGCGGCCCGCGTGGCCAAGCGTCTGGGCGCCGAGCATGTATACATCACCTACCGCCGCGGCAAGGACGAACTGCCCGCCCGTAAGGAAGAGGTCGAGCACGCCGAGGCCGAGGGCATCGAGTTCGAGCTGCTGAACAACCCCTGCGCCATCCACGGCGACGAGGAAGGCCGCGTGACCGGCATCGAGCTGATCCGGCAGGAGCTGGGCGAGCCGGACGAGAAGGGCCGCCGCAAGCCCGTCGCGGTCGAGGGCTCCAACTGGATCCTCGAGGTCGAGACGGTTATCATCGCCATCGGCACCAGCCCCAACCCGCTGATCCGCAACACGACCGGCGGCCTGACCTTCACCCGCAAGGGCGGCATCGAGGCCGACGAGGGCGGCGTGACGGCGCGCGAGGGCGTCTTTGCAGGCGGCGACGCGGTCACCGGCTCGGCCACGGTCATCCTGGCCATGGGCGCGGGCAAGGCCGGCGCCAAGAGCATCGACGAGTATATCAAGAGCAAAGGCTGAGCAGGACGCAAGAATAGGCCCTGTCATGCAGCGGGGCCTCAAATTGCAGGCAAACCTATGCGGTAATAGTCCGGCCCGCATGGGGTGATTGTGAAGAGGGGAGGGTATGCCCCTATTCACGTTTAATCCTGGCAAAAATGGGAACGTTTCGGAGGTTTCCATTTTTGCCCTTCAATCTGTCGACATCCTGTCGATAGATTGAGGCCCTGCCATGCGGCGGGGCCTTTTCCATGCGGGGAGGAGGACAGGCGTTGAAAAAACATATGGCGGCCGTGCTGGGCGCGGGCTGTCTCTGGGGGACGATGGGCTTTTTCTCCCGCAGCTTCTCAGCGATCGGGATCGGCTCAGGCGGGACGATCTTTCTGCGCTGCGCGGTGGCGGCGCTGCTGTTCCTGCTGACGATCCTGCTGAAGGACCCTGCGCAGCTGCGGGTAAAGCCGCGGGACTTCTGGTGCTTTTTCGGCAGCGGGATCTGCAGCCTGCTTTTTTTCACCTACTGCTATTTTACGGCCATCTCCCTGATGAGCCTTTCCGCGGCGGCGATCCTGCTGTACACGGCTCCGGCCATTGTCGTGCTGCTCTCGGCGCTGCTGTTCCATGAGAGGATGACGCTCCGGAAGCTGTCGGCCCTGCTGCTGGCGGTCGTCGGCTGCGCGCTCGTCTCCGGCCTCGGCAGCGGCACGGTGATCACGGTGCGCGGTCTGCTCTATGGGCTCGGCGCCGGCGCCGGCTATGCGCTGTACAGCATCTTCGCCCGCTTTGCGCTGGATCGCGGCTACAGCAGCGGTACGGTCAATTTCTATTCCTGTCTGCTGGCGGCGGTCGGCTCGGCGCTCCTCTGGGGCGTGAAGACGCCCCTCGCGGTCGCGCTGGCCTCCGGGGGTCATCTGGCGTTCAGCCTCTGTGCAGGCGTGGTGACCTGCTATCTTCCGTATCTGCTCTATACTTACGGCCTGAGCGGTCTTGAGACGGGCCGCGCGTCGATCCTCGCCTCCGTGGAGCCCGTGGTGGCGACTCTGCTGGGCGTGCTGATCTACCGGGAAAAGCTGACGCTCCTCAGCGCGGGCGGGATCCTCTGCGTGCTTGCGGCGGTCCTGTTGCTCAATGCGCGGGAAAGGAAAAAAGCTCCGCTATGAGCAAAACAAAAAAAGATCCATGGGTCTTTTGAACCGAACCGGTAAAAACGGACAATAGACAAAAACCCCCTGATGTAGGAAAATAAGAGTACTACATCAGGGGGTAAAACTATGCCAAGGAAATATGAGAAAGTACAAAAACTTTTGCCGCTCATTAAAGCGCGGTTATCTGAAGGAAAGACACAAAGAGAAATCGCGGAAGAATTTGGACTGAAGGATAAATATGTAGTAAAGCGGTTACTGACACGAGAAAGGGAAAAGGAAAGAAAGGCAGCCGCAGGGATAACATTGCGACCCAAAGGTCGACCGAGAAAAGAATCTGCGCCGCGAGATGTCGTAGCAGAACAGACATATGAAATACAGCGGCTGAAAATGGAGAATGCGTTGCTGCGGGATTTTCTATCGCTCACCGGGAGGGAGTGAAGGTCAGCGTTAAATACAAGGTGATCTACCGTCACAGGGAGAAGTACAGCATCAGTGAAATGTGCCGGTTCTTTGGCGTCTCACGCAGCGGCTAATACGGATATGTAAAGCGAATGGAGATACCGGCAAAGGATCTGCCTCTGGCCGAGAAGATCCGTGAGTGCCAGGTAGAATGCAAGAGCACCTATGGCTACCGGAGAGTGCACATTTGGCTGGAAAGACACGGAATCCATCACGATCCCAAAACCGTCCTCCGAGTGATGAACAAGTACTGTTTGCTTTCTGTTATTAGGAGAAAACGGTATGTGAAATATGGAGAATCTCTTCACCGTTATCCGAACTTGCTCAACCGAAACTTCGCTGCAGATCGGCCAAACCAGAAGTGGGTAACAGACATTTCATACATCCGCACCGGACAAGGATTCCTTTATCTCTCTGTGATCCGCGATCTCTATGACAACAGCATCGTTGCCTACAAAACGGGAACAGAACAGACGGTCAATCTTGTTCTTAACACGATACGTGCCGCCAGGAGAAATGAAAAGGTCACTGCAGAGTTGCAGCTCCACAGTGACCAAGGCTTTCAGTATACTTCGCCAGCGTACTTTAAGCTGACTCAAGAATACGGTATTACACCGTCCATGTCAAGACGCGGGAATCCCTACGACAATGCTTTGGCTGAAAACTTCTTCTCGATTCTCAAAACAGAATGCATCTACCGACAGAAGATTGCCACCTTTGAGGACGCTCGCACGCTCATTGACGACTACATTTTCTTCTATAACCACCAGCGTATTCAGACAAAGACAAAACTGACACCGCTGGAGTTGCGGTGCCAGTTCGTTGCTTGAATTGTATAAACCTACACCAGGGGCCTTTTTTGTGCTGTCCGCACAATCTGGGGCGGTTCATTTTGCCCCATGGATCTTTTTTGCTTCTGCGGTAGCGTTGCTCAGCCGAAGACGGAGAGCAGGAAGCCCGCCGCGATGGCGGAGCCGATGACGCCGGCCACGTTCGGGCCCATGGCGTGCATCAGGAGATAGTTGTTTTTGTTGTACCTGCGGCCGACGTCCTGAGAGACGCGGGCGGCCATGGGGACGGCGGACACACCGGCCGAACCGATGAGCGGGTTGATCTGACCGCCGGAGGTCTTGTACATCACGATACCGCCGAGCAGTCCGCCCACGGTGGAGATGCCGAAGGCGACCAGGCCGAGGATGATGATCTTGATGGTGTTGAAGGTCAGGAAATTCTGCGCTACCATCGTGGCGCCGACGGAGGTGGCGAGGAAGATCGTCACGATGTTCATCAGCGCGTTCTGCGCCGTGTCGCTCAGACGGTCGGTCACGCCGCACTCGCGGAAGAGGTTGCCCAGCATCAGGCAGCCGATCAGCGGAGCGGTGGAGGGCAGGAGCAGGATGACGAAGGTCGCCACGACGACGGGGAAGAGGATCTTCTCGGTCTTGGAGACCTCGCGGCTCTGCACCATCTTGACCTTGCGCATCTTGTCGGTGGTCAGGGCCTTCATGATGGGCGGCTGGATCAGCGGGATCAGCGCCATGTAGGAATAGGCGGCGATCGCGATGGGGCCGAGCAGCTCCGGCGCGAGCTTGGTGGTCAGGTAGATGGCCGTGGGGCCGTCCGCGCCGCCGATGATGCCGATGGAGGCGGCCTGCGGGCCGGTGAAGCCCAGCAGCACCGCGCCGAAGAAGGCCACGAACACGCCCAGCTGGGCGGCGGCGCCCAGCAGCAGGCTCTTGGGCCGGGAGAGCAGCGGGCCGAAGTCCGTCATCGCGCCGACGCCCATGAAGATGAGCGAGGGGTAGATGCCGGCCTTGACGCCGATGTAGAAGAAGTCGAGCAGCCCGCAGTTGGCCATGATATGGCCGTAGCTGTGGTAAAAGGGGCTTTCGGGATCCAGGAATGCCGCCCACAGCTCGGGGTGGTACATGGCGTTCTCGCCCATGCCGATGAAGTAGCTCAGGTTCGACAGCAGGCAGCCGAACGCGATGCCGCACAGCAGCAGCGGCTCGAACTTTTTGGCGATGCCGAGGTAGAGCAGGACGAACGAGATCACGATCATGACCAGATTCTTCCAGCCGCCGGCCGTCAGAACGAAAGCGGCAAAGCCGGACTCGCTGGCCAGCTTTTGCAGCACATTCAAGATGTTCATAGGGCCCCCCTTACGCGATCACGACCAGGGGAGAACCGGTCTCGACAACAGCGCCCTTGCTGACGACGACCTGCGCGACCGTGCCGGTCTTGGTGGAGACGACCTCGTTCTCCATCTTCATGGCCTCGAGGATGAGCAGCACGTCGCCCTCCTTCACCTGCTGGCCCTGGGAGACGTTGATCTTCAGCACGTTGCCGGGCATGGGGCTCTTGACGACCTCACCGGCGGCCAGAGCGGCGCCTGCGGGGGCGGCGGGAGCAGCGGGCGCGGCAGCCGCGGGAGCGGCGACAGCGACCGGAGCGGCAGCGGGAGCCGGAGCGGCGGGCGCGGCAAGCTCATACTCGTCGACGAGCATGGCGGCGCCTTCCTCGACCTCGACCTCATAGACACGATTGTTGAGCGTGACCTTATACTTCATCTTCTTTGACCTCCCTGATGGAAATAAAGCGCAGTTCGTTGATGGGCTTGCCGAGCGTGTCGGCGACGATGGCCATGACCATGGCGGCATCGCGCGGGTCAGTGTTGTAAAGCTTGAACTCGCCCGCGGTGCCGGGGGCCTTGACAGGCTCCGGAGCGGCGGCGGGCGCGGCCTCGACCGCGGCGGGAGCCGGGGCGGGCTTAGCGCTCTTGCCGGTCATGATCTTGCCCATGATCAGGATCACGCACATGAGCAGGACCAGGCCGAGAAAGACCACCAGGTAACCGAGCAGCGCGTAGCCGCCGGCAGCGCCGAGGGAAATGTTGACCAGATCGATCATGATTCACCCCTCCGTCTCAGACCTTTTCAATGGAGTAGCGGACCTTCTTTTCCTCGTTGGCCCGGCGCTCCTCAAAGAACTTTTCGGCGACCGGCGGGAAGGCGATGTAGCTGAGCACGTCCTCCTCGCAGCGGGCGGTGTCGCCCAGCTTTTCGGCGGCCTTTTCATAGATATCGTCAGGCAGGGTGGCGGCGTAGCGGCCCTCGATGGGCTTCTCGTCGCCGAGGATCTTGGCGCGGACTTCCTCGTTGATGGGGGCGGGGGTGCGCCCGTACTCGCCGCGGCAGTAGGCGCGCAGCTCGGCGCCGACGTTCTTGTAGCGCTCGCCGGTCAGCACGTTCTGCACGGCCTGCGTGCCGATCAGCTGGCTGGTGGGAGTCACGAGCGGGGGATAGCCCATATCGGCGCGGACCTTCGGGGTCTCGAGAAGGGCGGCGTCGAACTTGTCGAGAGAGTTGAGGCTCTTGAGCTGGCTCAGGAGGTTCGAGAGCATGCCGCCGGGGATCTGATAGGTCAGGCACTGGGTGTCGGTGGCCATGGAGATCGGGTTGAGCGTGCCCTTTTCGAGGAACTCGGCGCGGATGGGCTTGAAGTAGTTGGCCATCTCAAAGAGGACGTCGTCGTTCAGGCCGGTCTCATAGCCCAGCTCCTTGAGCGCGTAGTTGAGCGTCTCGGTGGCGGGCTGGCTGGTGCCGCCGGAGAAGGGAGAGATCGCCGTGTCGATCACATCCGCGCCCGCCTCGATGGCCTTGAGCTCGGTCATGAAGGCCAGGCCGGTCGTGCAGTGGGTGTGGATCACGACGGGCAGATCGACCGCGTCCTTGATCGCGCTGACCAGATCATAGGCAGCCTTCGGGCTCATGATGCCGGCCATATCCTTGATGCAGATGGTGGCGCAGCCCATCTCCTTGAGCTCCTTGACCATCTGAACGTACTTGTCCAGCGTGTGCACCGGGGAGGTCGTGTAGGAGATCGCGCCGGAGGCGATGGCACCGGACTTGACCGTCTCCTCGATGGCGACCTTCAGGTTCTCCACGTCGTTGAGCGCGTCGAAGATGCGGATGATGTCGATGCCGTTGCGGACGGAGGCGCGCACGAAGCGGCGCACGATGTCGTCGCTGTAATGCTTGTAGCCCAGGATGTTCTGGCCGCGCAGCAGCATCTGCAGCTTGGTGTTGGGCATGGCGGCGCGGAACTTGCGCAGCCGCTCCCAGGGGTCCTCGTTGAGGAAGCGAAGGCAGACGTCGAAGGTGGCGCCGCCCCAGCATTCCACGGAGTAGTAGCCGGCTTTGTCGATCGTGGACAGGATGGGCTCGAACTGGTCGTAGCTCAGTCTGGTCGCCACCAGGGACTGGCTCGCGTCCCGCAGGATCGTCTCGGTGAATTGAACTTTTTTCATGCTTGCCTCCTGTGATATTGTGGGAAAATAACGGATAACAATTCGCAATATTACAGTTAAAAAGTATAGCATGGAAAAGCACAGAAATCCAGACAATCTTTTGACTTGTTAAAAATTTATTGAAATCGCCCAAAAAAAGGGAAACCCCGCAGATCCGTTTGGATCTGCGGGGAAAAACAACGGTTTTTATACGATGCGCCGGGCTTCATATCCGCGGTTGTCGTACCAGCCGGCGAGCTCGGAGATGATGACGCCGGTGGTCGAGGTGGAGGCGTGCACGAAGCGGCCGCCGCCGATGTAGATGCCAACGTGTCCCACGTAGTTGCTGCCGGAGTAGAAGCCGAGGATATCGCCGGGCTGCAGATCGCTGTGATCCACATGGACGCCCGCGCTCATCTGATCGTTGGCCACGCGCGGCAGCGTATAGCCGAACTGGCTGTAAGTGTAGTACACGAGACCGGAGCAGTCAAAGCCGACGTTCGGGCTGGCCCCCGCCCAGACGTAGGGATAGCCCACGTACTGCAGCGCGAACTCCGCGACCTGCTGACCGACGGGCGAGGTGCCGACGCTCTCCGACGGGGTGACGGTAATCGTGCCCCGGGCGACGTAGCTGCTGTAAACATAGCCGGACTGCCCGTCGATGATGACGGCGGTCCAGTCGCCGCTGACGCCGGTGATGGTGAGCGCCTTGCCGCTGTTGTACTCGCCGAGGATCCCGGCGGACATGGAGGCGGCGCTGCGGAAGCGGACGTTATTGCCGGTGATGTATCCCTCTTCGGAGCTGACGGCGACCGTCGGGCTCGGCGTGGGCTCCGGCGTGGCCGCGGGAGCGGAGACCGGCGTGGTCTCCGTCACGAACTGCTTGGAGATGTAGCCGTTGTGGAAGCCGTCCGCCAGGACGACCTTGAACCAGTCGCCCTCCTCGCCGACAATCGACAGCTGCGTCCCGTCGTTGAAAATGTCCACGATGGTGGAACTGGTGGAGGGACCGCTGCGAAGCCGTACATAGTTGCCGTGAATCACGCCGGTCCGGCCGTCCGAGACGACCACGGTATCGGCGGGAGTCGGCGTGGGGCTGGGCGTCGTCGCGGGCGAAGGTGAAGGGCTCGGCGTGGCGGCAGAGCCGCTGTCGGAGCGGGTGACGTACTGGCCGTATACATAGCCGGCCTTCCCGTTGATCGTCACAGCCAGCCAGTCGCCGCTGGTGTCGGTGATCGTGACGGCCGTGCCCTTGTTGTACTCGCCCAGGATCGAGGAATCAGTCGAGGGGCCGCTGCGAAAACGCACATACATGGCGTTGATCGTGCCGGACTCTGTCGTCGGGGCCGGCGTGGGCGCGGGCGTCGCCGCAGGGGTGGGGGCAGGTGCGGGAGTCGCTGCGGGCGCGGGGGTTTCCGCGGGGACAAGGGTGGCGCCGTCGTCGTCGACGATCAGGATATCGCCGTCGCCCGCGTTCTGCGGGAGGCTGACATAGCCCGCGGAGACGAAGCCGGTCCGGCCGTTGACGCTGACGGAATACCAGTTGGCGTTGGAGCGGTCGATGATGGTGACCGTCGTGCCTCTGGCGAGAGAATCAATGACCTCGTAATTCATTCCGGGACCGGATCGAAGGTTGACGTCGCTGCCGGTGATCGTGCCGGTCTCCGCATAGGCGGATATGCTGAAAAACGCAGAGAGCAGCAGCGTCAGAAGCAGTGTCCGTAAAAGATACTTGCGCATAGTTTACAGATCCTTTTTCTTTATTTGGGACCGCTGAGCGCGTTTACCTGGAAGCCAGCGCGCGCTCCAGCCATACGGCGGCGACGTCGATCGCGGCGTAAAGGCTTTCCTTTTCGGTCTTCTTGACGATCCGATCGCGGGACTTGATGTCCGGGTCGGTCAGCTGCAGCTGTACGGAGACCCTGCTCGCCACGTCCAGATCCTTGACCTTCTTCGTATCCAGGATCTGCATCATGATGACATATTTGTCCGCAAAGCTGCCGTAGTAGATGATATTGTCCTTGCGTTGGAGCGGATGTCCTTTGTATTCCAGAGTCTTAGCCAAAAGAAGCACCTCCAGTAATGCAACCAAAATGTAACATATTGAAGCGAAAATGTCAAGACGTGCGGGAGCAGGCCCACAATTTGGCAAAATCGGCGCGAAGAGAGGGGGCGCATCCCCCACCGCGGAGCCGGGAGACTCAGCCGACGATGACGACTTCGTCGTCGGGCGGCTGATTGGCGCCGCCGGACGTGTCCGGCGTGGGATCCGGCCTGGTGTAGCTGCCGTCGTCGTCCACGACGAGGGTCTCGCCGTCGTCCTCAAGCTCCTCGGTCAGATCGCCGAAGACATAGGTGTCGCCGCCGATATAGGGCCAGGGGAAGGCCCTCCATTCCAGCCCCTCGTGCACGGGACGCATGATCTTGCGGAAGATCTGCGCCGCGGGGTTGCCGCTGCAGTAGATACGCTCCGGCTGATCATAACCGGTCCAGATCGCGGCCACGTAATACGGCGTGCAGCCGACGTACCAGCGATCCTTGTAGTCGGAGGTCGTGCCGGTCTTGCCGGCGACGGGCATGATGCCGATGACGGCTTCGGTGCCGGTGCCGTGCTCCGTGGCGTTCTGGAGCATATAGGTCATGACGTGGGCTGTGTTCGGAGAGAAGGCCTGGATCGTACGGGGCTGGTTGTCGAGCACGACGTTGCCGAGCTTGTCGGTCACGAGCGTATAGCTGCGGGAATAGGTGAAGACGCCGTCGTTGACGAAGGAGCAGAAGGCCTGCGCCATCTCGCGCACGGTGATGCCGTTGGTGAGCTGCCCCAGCGCCATGGGCGCGTAGGAGGCGTCGTCCGGCACGAGGCTCGTCACGCCCAGCTTATCGCGCAGATAGTTGTAGCAGGTCTCCGGCCCGAGCTTGTCGACGATCTGGGCGGCCACGGTGTTGAGCGAGTACTGCAGCGCCTGGAAGATGGTCACGACGCCGAAGTTCCCGCCGCCGTCGTTGGCGGGGTACCAGCTCGTGCCGCTCAGGTGGATGCCGGGCGAGTCGTTGACCAGGGTGTTGGGCGTGATATAACCGAGCTCCACGGCGGGACCGTAGGAGGCGATGGGCTTGAAGGAGGAGCCGGCGGGACGCTGGGTGCGCACGCGGTTGAGCAGGAAGTTGGCGTTCTTTTCCCCGACGCCGCCGCTGAGCGCGAGGATCCTGCCGGTGTAGGGCTCCATGATGACGATGGAGCTCTGCAGCTGCTGGTTGGAGCGCCAGGTGGGCGGGATCTGATCGGGATCCTGATAGACGGAGTCGACAATGGCCTGGATATCCGGATCGAGGCAGCAGTAGACCTGATAACCGCCGTTATAGAGCAGGCGGCGGGCCGCCTCGCGGCTGATGCCCTTGGTCTCCATCAGGTCGTTGATGACGTCGTTGATGACGATCTCCTCGTAGTAGGTATAGATCTCCTGCGAGTATTCCTCACCGGGGCTGTGCACGAAGGCGCTGGAAATGTCCTCGTTCACGGCGGCGATGTAGGTGGCGTAGTCGATATAGCCCTGGTCGTACATCTCGCGCAGGATGGTCTCCTGGCGCTGCTTGTTGGAGGCCTCATCATAGAAGGGGTCGTACTTGGTGGGCATGTTCGTGATGCCCACGATAGCGGCGGCCTGGGCCAGAGTCAGATCCTGCACGTCCTTGCCGAAATAGGTCTGCGCCGCCGTCTGGATGCCCCAACAGCCCTCTCCGAAATAGACCGCGTTGAGATACCATTCCATGATCTCCTGCTTGTCATATTTCTTTTCGAGCTCCAGCGCGCTGAAGATCTCGGCCAGCTTGCGCTGGACCGTCACCTCATCGTGGCCGGTGATGTTCTTGATGAGCTGCTGCGTGATCGTGGAGCCGCCGAACTGGGTCTCCATCTTGGCGAACATCTTGATGAACGCGCCGGAGGTGCGGTACCAGTCCACGCCCTTGTGCTCATAAAAACGCTTGTCCTCGATGGCGACGACGGCCTTCTCCACGAACCAGGGGATGTCTTCGTAGTCGACCCAGACGCGGTCCTCGTCGGCCTGAAGGGTGACGAGCTCCTGCCAGGCGCCGGAGGAATCCTGATACCAGATCGTCCCGGACTCGCTGAGCTGGAAGTCGTCCAGAGAGATGGTGAGGGTGGGCGTCAGGCTGGTCTTGACATAGTAGGCGAAAATGCAGGTGAAGAGCAGCCCGGCGATCAGAAAGATCAGAAGGACGGAGCCGACCACTTTGAATACGGCGCCGATCACGCCGGAGATCGTGTCGGCCGTCACATTGACGGCGGCCTTCGCGATCCGGAGACCTTTGCCGGGACGGCGCTTGCTTTCGGATTCATTCATCGCCTGAGAAACACCTCCTTGAAGGGAGTGAGAAAAGAGTATACTTGGTCATAATACAATACTAAATTGAGATTATAACACATTCTGTCAAATGCGGGTAGAGATTTTGTAAACTTTTCTGTACAGCGCGCGGAATTAAGATGTTAAGAGCGGCGCGGGGCTTGCGTCTGCTATGACTATTTCCAGGAAAGAAAGGAATAATACAATCAGAAACACAAGGGAGAGGAAGGGAAAACGGGATGAGCGTCAGGATCAGGGCCGCATTGCTGCTGGGGCTCTCGGCACTGGCGGCCTACAGCGCCGAGAGGGCCGTGGCCAGCGTGAGGCCCGCCTGGGAGGCGATGCTTCCGCAGGAGCTGTATGCTGACTTTCAGACCCGCTCGGAGCGGGCGGCCTATATCCTGCGGCAGCGGGACGGCCGGATCGTCGTGTTCACCGCGGGAAAGGAGCGGAGCCCGGAGCGGACGACGGATATCGAAGTGGAGGGCCTTCGGCACGCGGACCGGGCGCTGCTGGAAAAAGGAATCCCGGCAGCCGACCGCAGGGAGCTGCTGCTCCTGCTGGAGGATCTCGGCTCATAGACCCGGCGGCTCCGGACCGCGGCGCCCAAAGAAACAGTTGATTTCCGATCTGCGGTACGCTACAATAGAGACAGAATCCAAACGCCAAGGAGAACACGAATATGAGCGAAGAATACGGCAGCGACTTTATCACCCTCATCGACGAGAGCGGAGAGGAATTCGTGCTGGAGTACCTGGACAGCTTGGACTACGGCGACGAGACCTACTGCGCCTTCCTTCCCGCGGACATGGACGAGAACGACCCGGACTACGGGCTCGTCCTCCTGAAAGCGGCGACCGATGAAAACGGCGACGAGGTATACGACACCATCGACGACGACACCCTTCTGGATGAGGTCTATGAGCGTTTCATGACCCTGCTTTTTGCGGACGAAGAGGAATAGCCGCTCGCCGGCGGGCATAGGATAAAACAGGCCCGCAGCCAGAAACCCGGACAGTTCCTGCTGTGTGCGTGTGTCCATTCGGACGCGTCGGGCTCAATAAACCCACATCTCTTATAAGGGATGCCGATTTGATCCTGCGGATTGCAGGCCTCCCGGCTCCGGCCGGACGTTGGAAGCAGCGAAACAGGACTTAGGCGACCCACCTGCTCATACGTGCAGGTTACCATTGAGCCCACACGGCATTTGCGGGACGGCTCCCTCCGGCTTCGGCCGGGGGGAGTTTTTTATCAGGGAAGCAAACAGTTGACAGGATCGGCCGACTGTGGTATAAACATACTAAAATGATAGGATATTTCCCGGAGGCTGCGATGCATAAGCGTGCCGACATCTGTATGATGTGCTGCAACATGCGCTGTGAGATGCGCGTGCGCTTTGCCATACCCATTTGAGAGCTCTGTGTTTTCTGACAGGACGAAACCGGAGAGCCTGATGGGGCCTCCGGTATTTTTTTCGGCACAGCAGGGCGGATCGGACAGGGAAAACCGGCGAAGGCGCGGGAGGGCATCCGCCCGCCCCTTCGCGGATAAAGGAGCTGGAATCCATGGTGCTTTTGAACAGACGATGTTGACCTTACCCTGAAAAAAGGACTTCAAAAAACGATCTGAAAACAGGAGGAAAGGTTCATGTCAAACATCTACACATCCGCCGATCAGATGATCGGGAAAACGCCGCTTCTGGAGCTGAAGCAGCTTGAAAAAGAAGAGGGGCTGGAGGCCAGGATCCTCGCCAAGTTGGAGTATTTCAATCCCGCGGGCTCGGTCAAGGACCGCGTTGCCAAGGCCATGATCGACGACGCCGAAGCAAAGGGCCTGCTCGTGGAGGGCTCCGTCATCATCGAGCCGACCTCCGGCAATACGGGGATCGGCCTTGCCTCCGTGGCGGCGGCGAGGGGCTATCGCCTTGTCATCGTCATGCCGGAGACCATGAGCGTGGAGCGCCGCCAGCTCATGAAGGCCTACGGCGCGGAGCTGGTGCTGACCGAAGGCGCCAAGGGCATGAAGGGCGCGATCGCCCGGGCCGAAGAGCTGGCGGCGGAGATCCCCGGCGCCTTTATCCCCGGCCAGTTCGTCAATCCGGCAAATCCGGCCGTACACAGGGCGACGACCGGCCCGGAGATCTGGGCGGACACCGACGGCCGGGTGGATATCTTCGTGGCCGGCGTCGGGACCGGCGGAACGATCACCGGGACGGGGGAATACCTCAAGGAGCAGAATCCCGCCGTCAAGGTCGTGGCTGTCGAGCCGGCCGGCTCTCCCGTCCTGTCCGGAGGGGCGCCCGGCGCGCACAAGATCCAGGGCATCGGCGCGGGTTTTGTGCCGGAGGTGCTGAACACCGCTGTCTATGATGAGATCATCCCGGTGGAGAACGAGGACGCCTTCGCCGCCGGAAGAAAAGTCGGCCGCGCCGAGGGCGTGCTGGTCGGGATCTCCTCCGGCGCCGCGGTCTGGGCTGCGATCCGGCTGGCCAGGCGCCCGGAGAACAAGGGAAAGACCATCGTCGCGCTCCTGCCGGATGCCGGCGACCGGTATCTGTCCACGGCCATGTTTGGAGACTGAGATGGACCAGACGCTGCCGATCATGACGCGGGAAACGGCCCGCGCGCTGGAGAAACTGGATGCCTCGCTCGACCCCGCCGCCCGGGATGCCGGAGGGCTGCGTTTACAGGCGGAACGCTTTACCGATCTGATGATCGACGCGCTCTTCCCGCGCTTCTCCTTTGACCGCACCTCCCGCGAATCGCGCCTGCTGCAGGCGGCCGGGACGCTGCAGGACTGCCTCTCCCATATCCCGGACTCGCCTCCGCTCGAGACCGTTTTTGCCGCCCTTATGCAAAGCCTTCCGGAGGTCAGGCGGCAACTGCAGACGGATCTGGTGGCCGCCTATCACGGCGATCCCGCCGCAAAGAGCATCGACGAGGTCATCCTCTGCTACCCGGCCTTTACGGCCATCAGCACCTATCGCCTGGCGCATATCCTGTACCGGGAGGGCGTGCCGCTTCTGCCGCGCATGATGACGGAGTATGCCCACCGCCTGACAGGCATCGATATCCATCCGGGCGCGGTCATCGGCGACTACTTCTTTATCGATCACGGGACCGGCGTCGTGATCGGGGAGACGACGACCATCGGCTGCAGCGTCAAGCTGTATCAGCACGTCACGCTCGGCGCCAAGAGCTTTGAGGTCGGGGAGGACGGGACGCTCGTCAAGGGGATCAAGCGGCATCCGGACATCGGGGACCGCGTCGTCATCTATTCGGGAGCGACCGTCCTCGGCGGTGAAACGAAGATCGGAAACGACTGCATCATCGGCGGCAGCGTGTGGCTGACGCACTCGGTCCCGGCCGGGAAAATGGTCTTGGCCAGGGCGGCCGTGACCGATATGCCTTTGACGAAGGATATCATGACAAACCCGGTCCTGGATTGTTCCATGCTGTAAAAAAGAGAGCTTCTGAGATCTGTTTTGATCTCAGAAGCTCTTTTTTCATGACGGGAGCTGAAGGCCGGAGCGGGGCCGCCGCACCCGCCGGCAGGAGCGCGCGGTGCACGCCGGGAGAGAAGAAGCCCGGGAGCAGCAGCTCCCGGGCTTGTCCGGTTCAAGGGGATAGGATCACACGATGCCCTGGGCCATCATGGCCTCGGCCACCTTGAGGAAGCCGGCGACGTTGGCGCCGACCATCAGGTCGCCCGGCTTGCCGCACTCGACGGAGGCGTCGTAGCAGGCCTTGTAGATGTTCTTCATGATGCCGTGCAGCTTCTCGTCGACCTCGTCGAAGCTCCAGGACATGCGGATGGAGTTCTGGCTCATTTCAAGACCCGAGGTGGCGACGCCGCCGGCGTTGGACGCCTTGCCCGGGGAGTAGAGCAGACCGTTGCGCTTCACGACCTCGATGGCCTCGGGGGTCAGCGGCATGTTCGCGCCCTCGAACACGGCCATGCAGCCGTTGTCGACCAGCGCCTGCGCGCCCTTCTCGTCCATCTCGTTCTGGCTGGCGCAGGGGTGCGCGATATCGCACTTGACGTTCCAGATGTTCTTGCAGCCCTCGTGGTACTCGCTGCCGGGGACCTCGTCGGCGTAGACGCTGATGCGCGCGCGCCTCTTCTGCTTGATCTCGAAGAGCTTGGGCAGATCGATGCCGTTGGGATCATAGACGTAGCCCTGGGAGTCGCTCATCGCGACGACCTTGCCGCCGAGCTGCGTGACCTTCTGCGCGCAGTACTGCGCGACGTTGCCGGAGCCGGAGACGACGACGGTCTTGCCCTCGTAGCTGTCGTTCCTGAGGTGCTTGAGCGCCTCGGCGGAGAAGTAGCACAGGCCGTAGCCGGTGGCCTGGGTGCGGGCCAGGGAGCCGCCGAAGGTCAGGCCCTTGCCGGTGATGACGCCGCCCTCGAAGCGGTCGACGATGCGCTTGTACTGGCCGTACATGTAGGCGACTTCGCGGCCGCCCACGCCGATGTCGCCGGCCGGGGTGTCGGTGAACTGGCCGATGTGGCGGTAGAGCTCGGTCATGAAGCTCTGGCAGAAGCGCATGACCTCGGCGTCGGACTTGCCCTTCGGGTCAAAGTCGGAGCCGCCCTTGCCGCCGCCCATGGGCAGGGTGGTCAGGGAATTCTTCAGGATCTGCTCAAAGCCGAGGAACTTGATGACGGAGAGGTTCACGCTGGGATGGAAGCGCAGACCGCCCTTGTAGGGGCCGATCGCGGAATTGTACTGAACGCGGTAGCCGCGGTTGACGCGGACCTTGCCGGCGTCGTCCACCCAGGGGACGCGGAACTCGACCACACGCTCGGGCTCCACAAAGCGCTCGAGCAGTCCGGCCTTTTCCCACTCGGGATGCTTGTCGATCACAAGCTCCAGAGACTCGAAAACCTCCCGGACTGCCTGCAGGAACTCGGGCTCGTGAGCGTCGCGGCGCTGCACCTCGTCATACACGCGGAGAAGATACTCGTTTGTAAGCATAGTGCACTCCTTCTTCTGATAAATTTGTCCTGATTTTTGGGAACTATGCCCAATGTCAAAATCATTATAACGCATTCCGTCTGCTTGTACAAGGGCAAAGATTGACAATCTTTCCTCTTGCCTTTTGGTGAAAAAACCGCTATTCTGAAACGGAGGTGATGCAAAATGATCCGAAAGACGGACTTTGGCGGCTGCAGCCTCTTTGTCCTGGAAAACGAGGAGCTGAAGCTGTCGGTCATCGAATACGGCGCCGCGGTGAAGGAACTGCGCTGGCACGGCCGTCCCGTGGCGCTCGGGTACGAAACGCTGGAAGAATACAGGCGGGGGAGCGCCTTCGTCGGCGCGGTGGTCGGGCGTTTTGCCAACCGCATCGGCGGCGGGGCCTTCACGCTCGGCGGGAGGCGCTTTGAGCTCAGCCGCAACGAGGGAGCCAACACGCTGCACGGCGGCGCCGGATCCTGGGACCGCCGCTTCTGGCACGGCGAGATCGCGGGAGACAGCGTGCGCATGACCCTCGTCTCTCCGGCCGGCGACAACGGGTTCCCGGGCAAGGTCACGGCCTCGGTGACCTATACGCTCCAGGGCGGCTCGCTGCGCGTGGATTTCGGGGGCGAGACCGACGCAGACACGGTCTTTGCGCCGACGACGCACATGTATTTCAACCTTGCGGGCTCGGGGACGATCCTCGACACCGAGATGCAGATCGACGCGTGCGGCGTGCTGGAGCTGGACGGCGGGCAGATCCCGACGGGCCGCGTCCTGCCCGCGGAGGGAGACTTCGACTTCTCCGCGCCGCGGCCGATCGCGCGCGACTATGACCACTGCTTCGTCCTGCGCGGCGAGCGGGCCTGCACGGCCTGCGCGGGCGGGCTGCGCATGACGGTGACGACGGATTACCCCGCGCTGCAGTTTTACACGGGGACCTGGTTGGGCGAGCCCTTCGGCGCCAACGGCGGCTTCGCCGTCGAGCCGGAGTTTTATCCGGACGCGCCCAACCATCCGGACTTCCCCTCGGCCGAGCTCAAGGCGGGGGAGTGCTTCCGGAGATATGCGGTTTTCCGTTTTGAAGAGGGATGACCTGTAAAAAGATCGCGTTCACCGCTTGGGTGAACGCGATCTCTGCTTATGGCTTCCTTATCCGAGCGCGGCGAGGCTGGCGCTGAGATTCTCGATCAGAGCCTCCAGCTTCGCTTTTTTCTCGCGCTCGAGGTTGACCACATGCTCGGGCGCGCGGGTGACGAAGTTCTCGTTCGAGAGCTTGCCGTTTTGCGCGGCGAGCTGCTTTTCGGCGTTGGCCAGCTCTTTGCGGATGCGCTCGCGCTCCTTGTCCAGATCGACGAGATCGGCCATGGGCATGAACATGCGGGCGTTGTCGGTGACCACGGAGACCATGCCCTCGCTGCCGGAGGGAGCCACGTCCACAACGCTCACTTCGCTGGCGTAGGCCAGCTTGCAGATATAGCTGCCGCCGGCCTCGAAGGCGGCCTTTTTCTCTGTGGCGATGATGAGATGGGCCTTGCGGGAGGGCGGCACGTTCATCTCGCTCCGGCGGGCGCGCACGGCCTTGATGGCCGCCATGACCATCTCAAAGTTCTGCTCGTCGGCGGGGAAGTTCAGCTCCGCGCGGTACTCGGGGTAGCGCTCGATCATCAGCGCCTCGCCCTCATGCGGCAACGCCTGCCAGATCTCCTCCGTGATGAAGGGCATGAACGGGTGCGCCAGCTTCAGGATCTCGGTCAGCACGTAGAGCAGCACCTTCTGCGCGCCGAGCCTGCTCTGCTCGTCCGCGCCGTTGAGGCGGGGCTTGGTCAGCTCGATATACCAGTCGCAGAAGCTGTCCCAGATGAAGTCGTAGATCTTGCCCGCGGCCACGCCCAGCTCGAAGCTGTCCATGTTCTCGCAGACCTCTTTGACCACGTCGTTGAGCTTGGAGAGGATCCACTTGTCCTCGGTCTCCAGCGTCCTCGGCAGCTCGTTTTTGTCGATGCTGAGGTTCATCATCACAAAGCGGCTGGCGTTCCAGAGCTTGTTGCAGAAGTTGCGCATGGCCTCGCACTTTTCCACATAGAAGCGCATGTCGTTGCCGGGACTGTTGCCGGTGATGAGGTTGTAGCGCAGGGCGTCCGCGCCGTACTGGTCCACCATGTCCAGCGGGTCGATGCCGTTGCCGAGGGACTTGGACATCTTGCGGCCCTGACTGTCGCGCACGAGGCCGTGGATGAACACGGTGTGGAAGGGCTCCCTGTCCATCTGCTCCATGCCGGAAAAGATCATGCGGGCCACCCAGAAAAAGATGATGTCATAGCCCGTGACCATGACGGTCGTGGGATACCAGTAATCCAGCTCCGGGGTCCTGTCCGGCCAGCCCATCGTGGAGAAGGGCCAGAGCGCGGAGGAGAACCAGGTGTCGAGCACGTCCTCCTCGCGGGTGATGTTTTTGCTGCCGCACTGCCCGCACGCACAGGCGTCTGTGCGCGAGACGGTGATGTGGCCGCAGTCGGCGCAGGTCCAGGCGGGGATCTGGTGGCCCCACCAGAGCTGGCGGGAGATGCACCAGTCGTGCACGTTCTCCATCCAGTTCAGGTAGGTCTTGGTAAAGCGCTCGGGCACGAATTTGATGCGCCCGTCCTTCACGACCTCGATGGCCTTTTTGGCCAGCGGCGCCATCTTCACAAACCACTGGGGGCTGGTGAGCGGCTCCACGACCGTGCCGCAGCGGTAGCAGCAGCCGACGTTGTGGCTGTAGGGCTCCACCTTCACGAGATAGCCCTGCTCCTCCAGATCGGCCACGATCGCCCTGCGGGCCTCGTAACGGTCCATGCCGTCGTACTTGCCGCCGTTGATGATCTTTGCATCCTCGTCGATGCACTGGATCTGCTCCAGATTATGCCGCAGTCCGACCTCGTAGTCGTTGGGGTCGTGGCAGGGGGTCATCTTCACGGCACCGGTGCCGAAGCCCAGCTCCACGTACTCGTCCGCCACGATAGGCAGCCTGCGGCCCACGAGCGGGAGGACAGCATTCTTGCCGACAAGGTGCGTATAGCGCGCGTCGTCCGGATGCACGGCCACGCCGGTGTCGCCGAGCATGGTCTCGGGCCGGGTGGTGGCGATGATGAACTCCTCGTCGGAGTCCTCGATCGGATAGCGGATATGCCAGAAATGACCCGGCATGTCCTTGTATTCCACCTCCGCGTCGCTCAGCGCGGTACGGCAGTGCGGGCACCAGTTGATGATGCGGCTGCCCTTGTAGATAAGGCCCTTCTCGTAGAGATCGCAGAAGGTCTCGCGCACGGCCTTGGCGCAGGTGTCGTCCATGGTGAAGCGGTTGCGCTCCCAGTCGCAGGACACGCCCAGGTTCTTCTGCTGCTCCACGATGCGGTCGCCGTACTGAGCCTTCCAGCTCCAGACGCGCTCGAGGAATTTCTCGCGCCCGAGATCGTAGCGGGTCAGGCCCTCCTTCTCGCGCAGCTCCTGCTCCACGCGGATCTGCGTGGCGATGCCGGCGTGGTCGACGCCGGGCAGCCACAGCGCGGCATAGCCCTGCATGCGCTTGTAGCGGGTCAGGATGTCCTGCAGCGTCGCGTCCAGCGCATGGCCCATGTGCAGCTGCCCCGTCACGTTCGGGGGCGGCATGACGATGGAGAAGGGCTTTTTCTCGGGGTCGATGACGCCCTTGAAGTAGCCGCCCTTCATCCAGAGCTCGTATATCTTGCTTTCGACCGCTTTCGGGTCGTAGGTTTTCGGCAGTTCTTTCATATCAGTCTCCAATCCTTTCGTTTCATGATCTGCGTTGTCATCCGAAAGACGCAACGGATCGGAGAAGTCCGCCGGTCGACAGCGTTCTGTTCTCCACGTGATCGCCCCCTCAAAAAGAAAAACGCCCTGAGGTCATCTCCTCAGGGCGATCGTAAACCGCGGTACCACCTGAATTCCGGGGCTGGCCCCGGCACTCTCGCGCCCTTAACGCGGGCGATGCGCCGGCGCTACGTCTCCTCACGCCGGGTGCTCCGAGCCGACCTTCCGCGCCGCTTCACAAGGGCTTTCACCATCCGCCCTCTCTCTGCGATCAGCCGCGCGCGTACTCCTGCTCTTCCTCGCAATAACAGGATTCTATCAGCCTTTCCCGGCTTTGTCAACACCGCTGCCCCGAAAAAAGCGATTGAAAAGAGGCACGGGAGGTGATATACTTTTATAAAGAGCTTAAATTTGGAACAACATACGAAAACGGAGGAATGAACATGGCAGAGAAGAAAAAAGTCGTCGCCTTTACCGCCGGCCGGCGCGGCGGCACGAGCGAGACCCTGACCAAGATCGCTCTGGAGGCGATCGCCAAAATGGGCATCGAGTGCGAGCTGATCCGCCTCAACGAGTGCGACCTGCATCCCTGCACGGCCTGCGGCAACGGCCCCTGTCACTCCAAAGGCCCCGCGGCCTGCATCTGGAAGGACGACGGCCCCTGGCTCAACGAGAAGTTCCTGGAATCCGACGGTTATATCCTGGCCGCCCCGGTCTGGTCGCTGTCTCCCTGCGGCATCGTCACCGACTTCCGCGACCGCGTCTTCGGGCCGAAGATGGACATGGCCATGTGGGAACGCAACAGCGGCTCGCCCGAGTGGGCCAAGGGCCGCGTCAAGCAGCGCCCGGGCGCGCTGATCTCCACGGGCGGCGCCCTGACCGAGAACTGGACGAGCCTCGGCATGCCGACCCTGTACACCACGACCTTCTCGGCGCAGACCAACGTCGTGGATAACATGAGCCTCTACGCTTGCGGCGACGCCGGCGAAGTCTTCCTGCGCGAGGACGTCGTCCAGCGCGCGCAGTATCTGGGCGAGAACGTCGGCCACGCCGTGCTCAACCCCCAGATCGACTGGACGCACCGCTGGCTCGGCCCCGACGAGGGAGAGGCCTGCCCCGGCTGCCACCGCAGCCTGATGATCGCCAAGCCCGGCCGCAACTTCGTCGAGTGCGCCATCTGCGGGCGCAAGGGCTATATCAGCTTTGACAAGGACGGCAACATCCAGTACACCTGGCCCGAGGACAACCGCGACCGCCTGACCATGATGGGCAAGTACGACCACGCGCGCGAGATCGAGCGCCATGGCCAGATGCGCGCCAAGCTCCAGACGCCCGAGCTCGACGAGATCGTCAAGCGCTACCGCCTGATGGAGGAGTTCACCGTCAAGGCGCCCTCCCGCACAAAGAAGGCGCAGGCCGAATAAGGCATCCGCTTCACAAAAAAGGAGAAGGATCCGTTCCTTCTCCTTTTATTTATTGTAGTCCACGATCCGGCGGACGCTCCCGCTGCGGGGCCGGTCGTTCAGTACATGGGCGAGGGCCTCCGCGGGGCGTTCGCACAGCGCAAAGAGCGTCAGGACCTCCGCGCTCATGAAGCCGCCCGCCACGGCGCGGTCGAGCATCGCGCCGAGCGCGTCGTAGTAGCCGGCCGTGTTCAGCAGGGCCATGGGCTTGGCATGGCGGCCGAGCTGCTTGAGCGTCAGCACCTCGAAAAACTCCTCAAAGGTGCCGATGCCGCCGGGCAGGGCGATGAAGGCGTCGGCGCGCGCGGCCATAACGGTCTTGCGCTCGGCCATCGTCTCCGTGAAGACAAACTCGGTGCAGGCGTCGTAGAGGATGCCGGGCTCATCGAAAAAGCGCGGCGCGACGCCGATGATCCCGCCGCCGGTGCTTGCCGCGCCGCGGGCGCAGGCGCCCATCAGTCCGTCGTTCCCGCCGCCGAAGATCAGCCGGTGCCCGCCCGCCGCCAGCAGGCGGCCGAGCTCCTCCGCAGCCTGCAGATAGCAGGCGTCCAGCCGGTCGCTGGAAGCGCCGAATACGCAGATATCCATATCTTATCCTCCGATCCCGAAAAGGCGCTTCCCGTTTTCCAGCGCCGCGGCGGCGACCGCATCGGCGGCCAGGCCCTTCTGCTCGCCGATCTTCTCCGCCACATAGCGGAGATTGCGGCTGTCGTTGCGCCTGCCGCGCAGGGGCACGGGGCTGAGATAGGGGCTGTCCGTCTCCAGCAGCAGCCTGTCGAGCGGGCAGACCTCCAAAACCTCCAGCGTCCTGCGCGCGTTCTTGTAGGTCACCGGACCGTCAAAGCCGAGATACCAGCCGCGGCGCAGCAGCTCCTCCGCCATTTCGGCGCTGCCGGAATAGCAGTGGAACACGCCGCGCAGGGCGGGGTAGTCGCTGACGATGGACAGACAGTCGCCGTGGGCCTCGCGGTCATGCACGATGACGGGCTTGTCCAGCTCCAGCGCCAGCTCGAGCTGGGCGCGAAACAGAGCCTTCTGCTCGTCCTTTTGCGTGTCGTCCCAGTAGTAGTCCAGCCCGATCTCCCCGATGGCGACGCATTTCGGATGCGCGGCGAGCGCGCGGATCTCTGCCAGATCGCCGGGATATTTGCTCAGATCCTGCGGATGCCAGCCCACCGCCGCATAGACGAAGGGAAAACGCTCGGCCAGCGCCAGCGCGGCGCGGCTGCTCACTCCGTCACAGCCGGGGTCGACGATCAGCTCCACGCCGCTGTCGTGCACCGCGGAAAGCAGCTCGTCCCGGTCGGCGTTGAAGGCGCCGCTGTCATAGTGGGCGTGCGTATCAAAAAACACATCAGACACAACCTTTCCCCCGCATTATACAGGATTGAAAAGCAAAGCACAAGCACAAAGCCCTCCCGGTCCGGGAGGGCTTTGTGTGGATGAAAGGGAAAGGGGGAATGCGGACAGCCGGCCGCTTACTTGATCTCGAGCCGGCGGCTGGCGGGCTGCGGCGCGACCTTCTTGGGCATGGTCAGCGTCAGGATGCCGTCGTGGTAGGCGGCCTCGATGCCGTCGACGTTGATGCCGCTGACGTCGAAGCAGCGGCTGTAGCTGCCGTAGAAGCGCTCGCGCTTGACAAAGTTGGGCTTGTCTTCCTTGTTCTCGAGCTTGCGCTCGGCGCTGATGGTCAGCACGTCGTTTTCGATGTCGAGCTTGATATCATCCTTGCTGAAGCCGGGAAGCTCGGCGTCGAGCTTGTAGGCGTCGCCGGTGTCGACCACATCGGTGCGGAACGCGGACACGCTGTTGGAGCCGCCCCAGAAGCTGCGCTCCAGCTCTTCCATCTCGCGGAAGGGGTCAAAGTTGGCCAGGTGGCGAATGTGACGGTCAAAAGGAATCAGTTCAAACATATCGATAACCTCCATCTTGTAGTATGTACAGAATTTGGACGAAACATTCATTTCTTTCGCTTCGTTCTGTATATAAAATACAAGACAAAAGTTAAGAAATATAGCATATTATATGAACAAACCGTGAACTTTAGCACTCACGAAAAAAGAGTGCTAAAGTTCACGGTTTGGTTTTTTTGTCCTACAGGGCGATGGGGACGGCGTCCGGCTCGATCGGGCACACATAGCCGCCTGCGGCCCGCTCCTGAAATTCCGCCTTCGCGGCGGCGAGCAGCTCCGGCTTCGTCAGCAGGTCGATGGCCGCGCCGGCCAGGACCTTCCCGGCGAAGAGCAGCCCCTTATGGGCCATCTCGCTCCTGCCGCAGGCGACGATCTGCCAGGAGTGGCCCGGCACGCCGGAGGGCCAGGCGAGCGCCTCGATCTGGGCGGTGGGGGTCAGCCAGCTCACGTCGCCGACGTCGGTGCTGCCGGGGCTGAACTGCGTGCCGGAATACCGCGGCATCAGGAAGTCGTTGAGCGGGCGCGTGCCGCCCTCCGTCAGCGCCGATACCTGTTTGCGGATGGACGGGTCGAAGCGGGCCCCGGTGCCGAGCGCGGCTTCGCCGGGCGGATAGGTGGCCTTCAGCGCCGCGGCCAGCGCGCGGTCGGCCTCGTCGTAGACGGGCAGCCCGACTTCCTCCATGTTGTCATAGAGAAGTCCCTCCAGCGTGAAGTTCGGGAGCGTCTCGGCCGTGCCGTCGATGAACACGCGCTCATAGCTCGTCCCGGTCATCAGCGCGGCGCCTTTGGCGATATCGTCCACCCGGGCCTGCAGCGCCACGGTGTCGGCCACCTTGTTGGCCCGCACCATATACAGCACGTCCGCGACGGACTGCACCACGTTGGGGGATACGCCGCCGCTGTTCGTGATGGCATAGTGGATGCGGCAGTCCGGGGTCGTATGCTCGCGCAGGAACTGCACGCCGATGTTCATGAGCTCCACCGCGTCGAGCGCGCTGCGCCCGTTGAAGGGGTCGCCGGCCGCATGGGCGGGAATGCCGTGGAACTTGTACAGGACCTGGATACAGGAGTTGTTGGTGCCGGTCATGGTCTGGAAGGCGTCGCCGGGGTGCCAGCAGAGCGCCGCGTCGAGCGTTTTCCAGAGCCCCTCGCGGGCCAGGAAGGCCTTGCCCGCGCCGCCCTCCTCGCCGGGGCAGCCGAAAAAGATCACGGTGCCGGGCGCGCCGTTCCGCTCGAGATAGCGCTTGACGGCGACGGCCGCGGCCAGCGAGCCGGCGCCGAGCAGATTATGACCGCAGCCATGGCCGCTGCCGCCGGGCTGCAGGGGGCAGTGGAAGGCCTTGCCCGCCTCCTGGCTCAGCCCGGAGAGGGCGTCAAATTCGCCGAGGATGCCGATCACCGGGCCGCCGCTGCCGAAGCTGCCGCAGAAGGCGGTATCGATGCCGCCGAGCTTCTCCGTGACCGTGAAGCCCAGCTCCCGCAGCGTCTTGCAGTAGAGGGCGGCGGACTGATACTCCTTGAGCGAGAGCTCGGCATAATCCCAGATCCGGTCGGAGATCGCCGTGAACAGATCCTTCTTTTCGTCGACGGCCGCGAGCGCGGCCAGCTTCTTTGCATCCATGTTACAGCACCTTCGAGAGAAAATCCTGCAGACGCGGGCTCTGCGGATGGTTGAACAGCGTGTCCGGCGCGCCCTCCTCGACGAGCTTGCCCTCGGACATGAAGAGCACGCGGTTGCCGACCTCGCGGGCAAAGCCCATCTCATGGGTCACGACGACCATCGTCATGCCGCTGTTGGCAAGCGTGCGCATGACGTCCAGCACCTCGCCGACCATCTCGGGGTCGAGCGCGGAGGTCGGCTCGTCGAAGAGCATCACGTCCGGCTCCATGGCCAGCGCGCGCACGATGGCCACGCGCTGCTTCTGCCCGCCGGAGAGCTGGATGGGGTAGGCGCCGGCGCGGTCGGCCAGCCCCACGCGCCCGAGCAGTTCCATGGCCTTGGCCTCGGCCTCGGCCTGGGGCAGGCCCTTGACCTTCATCGGCGCGAGCGTCATGTTCTGCAGGATCGTCTTGTGCGGGAAGAGGTTGAAGTGCTGGAAGACCATGCCCATCTTCTGCCGGTGCAGGTCGATGTCGAGCTTTTTGCCGTTATCGTCCTTCTTGCGGGTGATGTCCACGCCCTCGAAGATGATCTGGCCGCTTGTCGGCTGCTCCAGCAGGTTCAGCGAGCGCAGGAAAGTGGATTTGCCGCCGCCGGAGGGGCCGATGACGACCATGACGTCGCCCTTGTTGATATCCACGGTCACGCCGTCGAGCGCTTTGATGGCGCCGTCGTTGTAGTATTTTTTCAGGTCCCTGACCTGGATCAGCTTATCGGATGTCGCCACGGCGCAGCCTCCTCTCAAATACCGCCAGAAGCTTGGAAAGCAGGAAAGTCACCACAAAGTAGATGACGGCCACCATGATCAGCGGCTCCATGGTCAGATAGGTCTTGCCGCGGATCAGCAGGCTCTGGGTCATCAAATCGCCGATGAAGAAGGTGGAGGCCAGGGAGGTGTCCTTGACGATCATGATGAACTCGTTGCCCAGCGCGGGCAGGATGTTTTTGATGGCCTGGGGCAGGATGATCTCCGTCATCGTCAGCCGCTGGCTCATGCCAAGGCTGCGCGCGGCCTCCGTCTGGCCGATATCGACGGCCTGGATGCCGGAGCGGATGATCTCGGACACATAGGCCGCGCTGTTGCACACCAGCGCGATCGCCACGCACAGGAACTGCTTGCGGTTAAGGAAGGGGATCAGCTGCGGCAGCCCAAAGTAAAACACGTACAGCTGCAGCAGCATGGGGGTGCCGCGGATGATCTCGGTATAGACCGTCGCGATCCAGCGCAGGGGCGGGATCTTCGACATGCGCATGAGCGCGATCAGCGAGCCGAGCACCGCGCCCACCACGACCGTGATGGCCGCCAGCGCCAGGGTGTAGCCCAGGCCGGTGATCAGGAACTTGTCCCAGTATTTGGCTGTCAGTTTAAGGATGTTCTGCCCGATGGTGATAAAATTCATGACGAACCTCTCAGCGATAAGATAAGGCGTTCACGGGGGCGCGGGCCGGAGACAGCCCCGGCCGAAAGCGCGGGGCGCTCCTTGCGGGGCGCCCCGGCGTTCAGTTTTCCTGTCGGTTTATTCCAGCGCGCCGAGCTCCTCGGCCAGCGCCAGGGCTTCGTCGTACCAGGTCCCGTAGTAGCCGGCAGCATAGGCCTCGGCCAGCGCCTGGTTGACAGCCTCCAGCAGCTCCGTCTGACCCTTGGCGATCATGACGACATTGTTCTCGTACTCGGCTGCGACCTCAAACTCCCAGGTGCAGAGCATGAGATCGGGGTTGTTGGCGACAATCTGCCTGCCGTTGCCCTTGGCCACGGCGATGGCCTCGTAGTTGCCCTGCTGAAGCTCCATCACGCCCACGCCGATATCGCCGAAGAGCTGGAGATCGGCGTCGGGGAGCTGCTCCTCCACCAGCGTCTGCTGCAGAGAGGCGTTCTGCGCGCCCACGGCCACGCCCGCGAAATCGGCGGCGCTGGTGTATTTGTCAGCGTCCGCGACGCGGATCAGCAGGGCCTGCTCGGTCTCGTTGTCGCCGGCAAAGTAGGGATCGCTCAGCTCAAAGTTCTCGGCACGGTCGGGCTTCCAGGAAAAACCGGAGATCGACATGCTCACGGTGCCCGAGGAGACCGCGGTGGGGCAGGCGTCGAAGGCCATCGGGACGATCTCCAGTTCCACGCCGAAGTAATCGGCCAGATACTGGGCCAGGGAAATGTCGAAGCCCACATACTGCTCCTGCCCGGTCTTGCTGGGATCGGTGAACTCCATCGGCGCGAAGTCCGGAGAGGTCGCGACGGTCAGCACGCCGGTGCCCTTGATCTTTTCCAGCTCGTTGGCATAGGTCTTTTCCTTGCCGCAGGCGCCCAGCGCGAATACCATCGCAACGGCCAGCAGCATGCACAAAATCTTACTCAGCTTTTTCATCATGTTTGCCCTCACTTTACGTCAATGTCCATAAAAAAGTCTTGCTGTGCTTGTGATAATAGCACTACGCCTCCTGCTTGTCAAGCATTTTTTGGAAAAATATTCATAGATTTTGGCGACTTTCGCTATTTATATTCAATATATCCAAAAATCCAGCGATCTGCATGAATAATCATGGCAAATAAGCCCCCCTTCAGCTTGCGGTTTTCAATCGCCGGGAACTGTGATATAATACTTTTCGTCCAGAAAAGAAGAGCGCGGCCCGGATAATTTCAGCGTCTTTTGGCGATAACTGCTCCGTGAATCCTTTCCGGAGGCGGGCCATGCAGTACATCCGCAACCTCGCTGCGTCGCTCAGGCAGTACGGCTTTCTGCTCGGGCAGCTCGTGACGCGCGACTTCAAAGTCAAATACAAGCGCAGCGTCCTCGGCGTGGCCTGGAGCCTGCTGTATCCGCTGCTGACGATGGCCGTGATGGCCGCTGTGTTCTCCAACATCTTCCGTGTCTCGACGCCGGGGGTCAGTTACGTGGCCTACCTGCTCGTCGGGCTCGTCTTCTTCAATTATTTCAGCGAGGCCTCGAACCTCTCCATGAGCACCATCGTGGCAAACTACGCGCTCATCAGCAAGGTCTACGTGCCCAAATACGTCTTCCCGCTGAGCAAGTGCCTGTTCGTGGGCATCAATTTCCTGCTCACGCTGCTGCCGCTGTACGCGGTCATCCTCCTCACGGGGACGGGTCTGTGCTGGCAGCACCTGCTGCTGCCCTATGTCTACGCCTGCCTGTTCCTGTTCACGCTCGGCGTCGGCCTTCTGCTCGCGACAGTGTCGGTCTTTCTTCGGGACATGTTCTATATCTATGGGATCGTGCTGACGATGTGGATGTATCTGACGCCGATCATGTACGATCTCGACGTCATCGGGAATCCCGCTCTGCGTGCGCTGCTCAAATGCAATCCGCTCTATCAGTACATCAGCTTTGCCCGGACGATCATCCTCGCCCACCGGACGCCTTCGCCGCGCCAGTTTGCGGCCGCCGGGGCTTCGGCGCTACTGTTCCTGGCGCTCGGCGCGACTGCGTTCAAGCGCCGTCAGGACAGCTTCATCTATTACCTTTGAAGGGGCGGAGCGTGCGATGGGGGACGTGATGATCCGGGCCGAGGGCGTCTCGATGCGCTTTCGCCTGGGGATCGAAAAGGGCTTTTCGCTCAAGCAGGGCTTCGTGGACCTGTTCGATCCGAAAAAGCGGGGCGGGAGGCGCCCCAACGAGCTGTGGGCCCTGTCGGACCTCAGCTTCGAGGTCGCGCGGGGCGAGGTCGTCGGCCTGATCGGCGCCAACGGCGCGGGCAAGTCGACGCTGCTCAAGATCGTGGCGGGCGTGATGAAGCCGACCCGCGGCCGCCTGCTGGCCTACGGCAGGATCTGCCCGATGATCGAGCTCGGCGCGGGCTTCGACGAGGCGCTGACCGCACGGGAGAACATCTTTCTCAACGGGGCGGTCATGGGCTATTCCAAAGCGTTTATCCGCTCCCGGCTGGACGAGATCGTGGCGTTCTCGGAGCTGGGGGATTTTCTGGAGGTCCCGCTGCGCAGCTTCTCCTCGGGGATGACGGCGCGGCTGGCCTTCTCGGTGGCGACGGTCGTGGAGCCGGAGATCCTGATCGTGGACGAGATCCTGGCCGTGGGCGACCTGGCCTTTCAGCGGCGGAGCGAGGAGCGGATGCTGTCCATGATCCGCGGCGGCACGACGGTGCTTTACGTATCGCACGCCGTCGATTCCATCCGAAAGCTCTGCGGCCGCGTCCTCTGGCTCGACCATGGCCGGATCCTCGAGATCGGCGAGGCGGAGAGCGTCTGCAGCCACTATGAAAACGCCGTCGCGGAGACGGACGGAAAGGAGCATACCGGGATATGAAAACGCTTTCGATCTGCGTGCCCGTGTATAATACGGAGGCCTATCTGCGGCGCTGCCTGGATTCCCTGCTGGTGCCGGAGGCGCTCGACGCACTGGAAGTGATCGTCGTCAACGACGGCAGCAAGGACGACTCTCCGGAGATCGCGCGGGAGTACCGCGACCGCTTCCCGCAGACGGTGGTGTTCATCGACAAGGCCAACGGCGGCCACGGGTCTACCATCAACGCCGCGCTGAAAGCCGCCTCCGGCCGCTACTTCCGCGTGCTCGACAGCGACGACTGGTTCGACACGCCCGCCTTCCTGCACTATCTGGAGGCGCTCGCGCACTGCGGGGAGGACCTGATCGTCACGCCCTACTCGCAGGAGTACACGGAGACGGGGGAGAGCGTCCGCTATGATTACGGCTGGCTGGAGCACGACCGGGTATACGGGGCCGCGGAGCTCGTCAGCGACGCTGAGCGCCTGTATATCACGATGCACGCCTCCACCTTCCGCACGCAGCTGCTGCGCGACTGCGCTCTGGAGCTGTTCGAGCACTGCTTCTACGTGGACATGCAGTATATCTTTTATCCGCTGCCTTATCTGAAGGATTACCGCTTCCTGAACGACTCGGTCTACCGCTATTTCATCGGCCGCCCGGAGCAGAGCATGAACCCGGCGGTTTTCCTGCGCAACATGCCCCAGCACGAGAAGGTGCTGCGCTGGATGATCGGCTACTACGCTGAGCGGCGCGACCGGCTCGCGCCGGAGGTCCGGGACTATATGGCCCACATCCTGTATCTGATGTTCCACACGCATATGGAGCTCGTGTGCATCCGGCTGCCGGACCGGGCGCTCGCCTACCGCAGCATCCGGGACTTCGACGCCTGGCTGCGGCAGACCGCGCCGGATCTCTGGGAGAAGGTGGACGCCTATCCCTACATGCACTACAGCCGCAAATTGAAGTTCCTCAACGTGCGGTATTTCAACCGCCTGTTCCTCCGCGTCGGCGCACTGCTGCGCGGCCGCAAGCCATGAAGCGGATCCTGGTATACAGCTGGTTTTATCCTCCGATCAATTCCTCGGAAGGCCTCGTGACCTTCAAGCTGCTCAACGCCTCGCGCTTTTCCTATGACGTGTTCACCCAGAAGTCCGTGGACACCTGGTCCTACGGCGCCAGCATGGGCTTTCAAAACGGCAGCAACGTGCGCCCCATCTACGCGCAGAGCACGACCCTGGCCGACTGGGAGCGGGAGGCCTGGCGCTACTTTGTCCGGCACCGGGAGGAGTATGACCTTGTCATGACGCGCTCCATGCCGCCGGAGGTGCACGCGGTCGGGCTGCGCATCAAGCGCGCCTTCCCGGAGGTGGGCTGGATCGCCTCCTTCGGCGATCCGATCAAGAACAATCCCTTCTACCACATCGGCTATGATCTGTTCCCGCCCTTCTCCATGGCCAATCTCCTCAACCGCGGGAAGGGCCTGCGTTTCCGGCTCTCGCCCGGAAGGATCGCCAGGGTCTGCCTCTGGCAGCTGCGCCACCCGGAGACGCGGCGGCTGCGCCGCCGGCTGATCCGCATCGAGGACGGGACCGTCGCACGAGCCGACCGGCTCGTGTTCAACGACCGCTCCGAGCTGCGGCTCATGACGCACACGGCGGGCGAGCGCGCCCGCTCCGTCGTCATCCGCCACAGCTACGACGCGGCGATGTTCCCCCGGGCCGGGCGCGCTTTGCCGCGGCGGAAGCAGCGCTTCGTCTTTGTCGGGCAGCTCAACTCTATCCGGAAGGCCGAGCCCCTGCTGCGCGGCATCCGGGAACTGCGCGACAGCATGGAGGATCTGGCCGAGCGGGCCGAGTTCATCTTTTACGGCGATATGCCCGAGAGCGACATGGCCTATATCGTTCGCAACGGTCTGACCGATCTGGTGCGCTACGAAAAGCCCGTTTCGTACCGGGAGAGCCTGCGCATCATGCGCGAGGCCGACTGGGTCGTGCATATCGACGCGGACACCCGCGCCGTGACGGAGGAGAACGTCTTTTTCGCCGGGAAGCTCGCCGATTATTTCGGCGCGGGCACCCGGATCCTGGCCGTCACCATGCGGCGGGGGGACGCGGTGGACGCGCTGCGGCGCGCCGGGGCGCTGGTGCTCTCCTACAGCGCCGGAGAGATCAAGGAATATTTATACCTCATCCTCTATCAGGGCTGGAAAGCCCGGATGGATCGCGACTATACCCGCCGCTATGAGGCCGGACGAGTCGCGGCCGAGTTCGACCGGGAGGTCGTCGAGGCGCTGGAAAACAGAAAGAGAGTGGAGTAAGCATGATCAAGGTAATGAGTGTGTTCGGCACCCGGCCGGAGGCCATCAAGATGGCGCCGCTGGTCAAGGAACTGGAGCGCAGGGAGGGCTTTCGCTCTCTCGTCTGCGTCACGGCGCAGCACCGCGAGATGCTCGATCAGGTGCTGGAGACCTTCGCCATCACGCCGGACTATGACCTGAACATCATGAAGCGCGGGCAGACCCTGTCCGATATCACCACCGCGGCCCTGCTGGGCCTGCAGGAGGTGATCTGCGCCGAGAGGCCGGATCTGGTGCTGGTGCACGGGGACACGACCACGACCCTCGCCGGGGCGCTGGCGGCCTATTATCAGCAGACGCCGATCGGCCACGTGGAGGCGGGGCTGCGCACCGGGAACAAATACAGCCCCTACCCGGAGGAGATGAACCGCCAGCTGACGGACAGGCTGGCGGACCTGCTCTTTGCGCCGACCGCGGTCAGCCGCGCCAACCTGCTGCGGGAAAACCTGCCCGCGGAAAAAATCTTCGTCACGGGCAACACCGTCATCGACGCGATGGCGACCACGGTGCGGCCGGATTACCGCCACCCGGAGCTGGATCGGCTCGCGCCGGGGGAGAGGCTGATCCTGCTGACGGCCCACCGGCGCGAGAACCTCGGGGAGCCGATGCGCCGCATCTTCCGCGCCGTGCGCCGGATCACGGAGGACTACCCGGACGTGCGGGTGGTCTATCCCATCCACCTGAACCCGCTGGTGCGCGAGGCCGCGGCGGAGGTGCTTTCCGGCTGTGAGCGCGTACGTCTGATTGAGCCGCTGGAGGTCTTCGATTTCCACAACTTCCAGAATCGCGCCGAGCTGATCCTCACCGACAGCGGCGGCATCCAGGAGGAGGCGCCCTCGCTGGGCAAGCCCGTTCTCGTCCTGCGCGACACGACCGAGCGTCCCGAGGGCATCGAGGCCGGCACGCTCAAGCTCGTCGGCACCGACGCCGGGCGCGTCTATGAAGAGACGGCGCGCCTGCTGACAGACCGGGACGAATACGAACGCATGAGCCGCGCCAGCAACCCCTACGGCGACGGCCACGCCAGCGAGCGGATCGCCGACGCAATCGAGGCCTGCTTTGCCGGGAGGAACTGAGCATGGGCGAGAGACTCTCCAAGCTGAAAAACGTCTATCAGAAATACGGCGCGGCGGGCTTCGCGGCAAAGCTCGTCCGTTATGCCGACGCGAACGTCCTGGTCCGTCTCGGGCTCGAGACCCGGCTGCGGCCGGAGAAGCTGCGCGCGGAGATCCGCCGGATGCTCGCCGGGGACTATGACCGGGTGATCCTCTGGCGCTCGAGCTTCGGCTATCAGGTGCCGCTGTTCCAGCGGCCGCAGCACATCGCCCGCTGTCTCGCGGAGGAGCGCTGCCTCGTACTGTACGAGGTCACCACCATGACGGATCCCGTGCGCACGCTGCGGCAGCAGAGCGAGAATCTCTGGCTCGTGGATCTGAACAACGCCCCCTTCCGGCGTCTGCTGATGGAGGAGCTGGAGACCGTAAACAAGCCGAAGATCCTGCAGATCTACTCGACCAACTGGGAGATGCCGCTCAGCGAGCTGGAGGAGTACCGCCGCAGAGGCTTCCGCGTCCTGTACGAGTACATAGACGATCTGAGTCCCGACGTGCGGGGGACGGAGACGCTGCCGAAGAATATTTCGGACAAGTACGAATACGTGATGGCGCATCCGGACTGCACCGTGGTCGTGACGGCGGAGCGGCTGCGGCAGGACGTGCTTGCCCGCCGCGGCGGGGAAAACCTGGTGTTCTCCTCCAACGGCGTGGACTACGAATTCTTCCGGCACCTTGACGATTACGCCTTCGAGCCGGCTTTTCGGGCCGTTCTGGACAGGGGCAAGCCGATCCTGTGCTACTACGGGGCGCTGGCAAAGTGGTTCGACTATGAGCTCGTAAAGAAGCTGGCTGCGACCGGGAAATACAGCGTGGTGCTCTTCGGCGTCAAGTACGACGAGAGCTTTGACGAGCGTCTCGGCGCGGCGGAGAACGTCTTTTTCCTCGGCGCGCGGGATTACCGGGTGCTGAAGTATTACGCCCGGGAGGCCGCCGTGCTGATGATCCCGTTCCTCATCAACGACGTGACGCGCGCGACGAGCCCGCTGAAGGTCTTTGAGTATATGGCGCTGCACAAGCCGATCGTGACCACGGATATGGACGAATGCCGCCGATACCGCTCTGTACTGATCGGCCGGGATCACGAAGAATTTCTGGCGCAGGTGGAGCGGGCCATGGAGCTGCGGCGCGACGGCGCGTATCTGGCGCTGCTGGACGAGGAGGCCCGCGCCAACGACTGGCACGCCAAGGCCGCCGCCATTCTCGACGGCCTGCGGCGCGCAGAGGCGGAGGCCTGAACGGCATAAAGAAAACGGCGCTTCCGGTTTTCCGGAAGCGCCGTTTTCTGTCGTCTCTGGGTCAGGGATTCGCGGCGGCCGAAACGGATTCGGGCACGTCGATATCGAGATAGCTCTCCACGATGTCCATGACGGTATCGTCCCGCAGGATGATGGAGATCTCGATGCGGCGGTTGGCGGTGCGCCCGGCCGCGGTGGCGTTGCTCTGCACGGGCCGCATCTCGCCGTAGCCGGCGGCGCAGAAGTAGCGGCCGTAGCGGTTCAGCCGCCCGCCGTCGCCCTCAAGCAGATAGCCGAGGACGGAGTTGGCGCGGTCGGTGGAGAGGATGCGATTGCTCTCGTAGCTGCCGGTGCTGTCCGTATGCCCGGCGATGACGATGCTGTCCACGTATCGGGTGTTCTCGTCGTTCGCGAGAAACTGCATGAAAACGTCGATGAGCTCGTTGAGCGCGGGCTCGGCCTCGGGCTTGATCTCGGAGGAGCCCACGTCGAACAGCACGCTCTCGCTCAGGATGATGTTGCCGCTTTCCCCGATGCTGACCTTGCTCGGATCACCCATGACCTCGGCCATGCCGTCGCGGATCTGCTCCAGGATCGACAGGCGCAGCACCGCGATGGTCTGCATCTGGCTGCGCATGGCCAGCAGCTCCTCGGCCGCGGCCTTCATGTATTCCTCCTGCTGGCCGATCAGGGCGTTCTGGTCGGCCAGGAGCTGCGCCTGCGCGGCAAGCTCGTCCTTCTGCTCGGCCAGGGCCTGCTCCTGTTCGGTCAGGGTCAGCCGCGCCTCATCCAGGTCGATGGTGATCCGCGCCAGCTCGTTCTCGGCTTCCTCGACCTGCTTGAGCGTCAGCGTCAGACTGTCCTGCGTCTCCGTCAGGGCGATGCGGGTGTCGGCCAGCAGCTCCTGCGTGTTCTGCAGGTCGTTGCCGGTGATCAGGTTCTGGATGTAGGACAGCAGCATCAGAAAAAACAGGATCAGCGCCACGGCGGACATCATGTCCGCGTAGGACGGCCAGAAGCCCTGCTCCCCGTCGGAGGAACGCACAAAGCTGCCGCCGCGGCCGGCGTACTGCCGCCTCATGGGTTGCCGCCCTCCATGCGGCGGTTGATCTCCCGCATGGCGTTGGCCAGATCCCGGACGGCCAGATCCATGCGCTCCACGCTGCCGCGCAGGTTGTAGTCCACCTCGGAGAAGTCATGCACGCCGGCGTTGAAGGTCTCCAGACTGCGGTCGAAGCCGGCCATGGCCTCAACGCTGCGCTCCGAAGCCTGCGCAATGGCCGCAGCGCCGATCTTGGTGGAGTCGGTGTAGGCCAGGGCGGCCGCGGAGAGGGTGGTCCTGAATTCCTCCGCTACGGCCTTGAGCGTGTCGATCATGGCGTGCACCAGCGAGGCGTCGTCCTTGGCGGCCACGCTGAAGAGCGAGGGGGCCACTTCGGTGTCCAGCCAGAGCTCCAGCCGGGTCTCCAGCCGCTCGCGCGCGGCCTGCGGGCTGAGCACCGTGCGCAGGATCGTCAGCAGGATGGAGCAGCCCGCGCCGACAAGCGAGGTATAGAAGGCCACGCCCATGCCGGACAGGGCGCTCATCAGCCCGCCGCCCACGCTGTCGAGCACGCTCAGCCACTCGCTCGTGTTGGAGTAGCCGATCAGCTCCGTCAGCGAGGTGACGGCCATGCTCAGCCCCAGGAAGGTGCCGAAGAGGCCCAGCGTCACAAAGAGCGAGACGGCGTTGTTCAGGAACCGCTCGCACAGCAGCAGGCCGCCGAGCCGCGCGGAGATCACGTCGGAGATGACGGCGGGCGTGTTCACGTCCTGCCCGTATTTTTTATAGGCTTCGCGATATTCGTTCAGCAGCGCCGCGCGGAAGCCGCGCCCGTCCTCCGTGCCGGAGGCCCGCCCGGCGAGAGCGCGATAGCGCAGGAAGACATAGACCAGAAGCACCACGGCCAGCGCGAACAACAGCGCGATGATCACGATCACGGCAAAGCCGGCGGGGGGCAGCTGACTCAGATGGCTCATATGCGTTTCCTCCCTTGATCTTTCTGTTTGAAAAAAAGCGATGATAGCATATTATAGCAAATCCTGTCAGAAATGTATGTCGGAAACGTAAATAATGACGCCGGCCCGGGTTCCCGGGCCGGCGTGCGGTCTTCCGTCAAATCAGCCGAAAAGCTCGCGGCTCTTTGCCAGCGCCGCGGCGATGACCTGATCCATGTCGTAGTATTTGTATTCGCCGAGACGCCCGCCGAATACCGTCTTTTCCTCGCGGGCGGCCAGCGCCCGATAGCGCTCGTACAGCGCGGCGTTTTTCGCGTCGTTGACCGGATAATAGGGCTCGTCGCCGATCTTCCACTCCCGGCTGTATTCCCGGGTGATGACGGTCTTCGGCTGCCCGGCCGGGTCGAACCACTTGTGCTCAAGGATGCGCGTCCAGAGGGTCTCGCGGTCGGTATAGTTGACGACGGCGTTGCCCTGGAAGTTCGGCGTGTCGAGGATCTCCGTCTCAAAGCGGAGGGAGCGGTATTCCAGCGCGCCGTAGCAGCAGCCGAAGTAGGCGTCGATGGCGCCCGTGTATACGATCCGGTCGGCCTGCGCGTCCCAGGCGGCCTTGTCCGCCAGATAATCGACGCCCAGACGCAGTCCGGCGCCGGCCAGCAGCTTTTCGACCAGCGCCGTGTAGCCGCCGTAGGGGATGCCCTGGAAGCGGGCGTTGAAGTAGTTGTTGTCGTAAGTGAAGCGCACCGGCAGCCGCCGGATGATGAAGGCGGGCAGCTCCGTGCAGGGGCGGCCCCACTGCTTTTCCGTGTAGCCCCTGACCAGCTTTTCGTAGACGTCGCGCCCCACAAGGCTGATCGCCTGCTCCTCGAGGTTCCCCGGTTCCGTGATCCCGGCCTCGCGGCGCTGCCGCTCGATCTCCGCCTCGGCCTCGGCCGGCGTTACCACGCCCCACATGCGGTTGAACGTGAACATGTTGAAGGGCAGGGAATAGATCTCCCCGTGATAATTGGCGACCGGGGTATTCGTGAAGCGGTTGAACGCGGCGAAGCGGTTGACGTAGTCCCAGACCGCCTCGTCGTTCGTGTGGAAGATATGCGCCCCGTAGCGGTGCACCTGGATGCCCTCGATCTCCTCGGTGTAGACGTTGCCGCCGACGTGCGTCCGCCGGTCGAGCACCAGCACGCTGCGCCCGGCCGCCAGCGCCTCGTGCGCGAGCACCGCGCCGTAAAGCCCGGCGCCGACGATCAGTACGTCATACTGCATCTCCGGTCCCTCCCATGCCGTTTTTATTCGTATAGTTAGTATAACACATCCGCGTCCGTTTGAACAGAGCGGAGAAAATCGAAAAGGATTCTCATATCCTCCTTGACTTTCTTCGCTGTTGTGTTATAATTTGAAAACAATTTTCAAATTGGAGCGAAACGATGAACCATAAAAATCCCTACAAGACCCGGCAGCGGGAAGAGCTGCTGGCGTTTCTGGAGACGGCGCCGGGCGAGCATCTCACGGCGGCGGATATCACGGAGGCCTTTCGGCGGAGAGGCCGTTCCATCGGCACGGCCACGGTCTACCGCCAGCTCGAGCGGCTCGTGGACGAGGGCGTGCTGAACAAGTACACGATCGACGCGGGCAGCCCCTGCTGCTTCGAGTACGTCGGCGCGCGCGCCCACCGGACGGACGGTCCCTGCTTCCACTGCAAGTGCGAGGCCTGCGGAAGGCTGATCCACCTGCACTGCGAGGAGCTCGAGGGCCTGGCCGGGCACATCAGCGCCGAGCACGGCTTCGAGATCAATCCGCTGCGCACGGTCTTTTACGGCCTGTGCGAGACGTGCAGGGAGGAGAAGGCATGAGATACAGGAAGATCCTCAGCCTGCTGCTGGCACTGCTGACGCTGGCGCTGTGCGGCTGCGCCGTCCGCGGAGCGGAGCCGCAGGCCGCCGACGGAAAACCGCACATCGTCGTGACGATCTACCCGGTCTGGGATTGGGTGCGGGAGATGCTCGGCGAAAAAAGCGACGAGGTCGAGCTGACGCTGCTGCTCGACGACGGAGTGGACATGCACTCCTTCCAGCCCACGGTGGCGGACATGGCGGCGGTGGCCTCCTGCGATCTGCTGATCTACGTCGGCGGCGAGAGCGACGAGTGGATCGGCGATGTGGAGCCCGTGAACGCCGATCAGCGCCGCGTCAGCCTGCTCGAGCTGCTGGGGGACGGCGTTTTCGAAGAGGAGCTGCGCGAGGGCATGCAGGGCGAGGCCGACGGCGCCGCTGACGAGCATGTCTGGCTGAGCCCGAAGCGGGCGCGGGCGCTGTGCGCGGCGCTGCTGCCGTATCTGCGTGACCTGCGGCTCGACGCGCGGTATCTCGACGCCTCCACCGCGGCCTACGAGGCGAAGCTGGACGCGCTGGACGAGGCCTACGCGGAGGCGGCCTCCGCCGCGGCCCGCCGCACGCTGCTCTTTGCCGACCGCTTCCCGTTCCGCTATCTGGCGGAGGATTACGGGCTGGACTACTACGCGGCCTTCCCCGGCTGCGAGGCCGAGACCGAGGCGAGTTTCCGCACGGTGGCCTTTCTGGCGGGGAAGCTGGACGAGCTCGCCCTGCCCTGCGTGCTGACGATCGAGACCGGCGACGGGAAACTCGCCCGCACCGTGCTGGACAGCAGCGCCGAGCCCGACCGGCCGGCGCTGACGCTGCATTCGATGCAGGGCCCCTGCGGAGGCAGGAGCTATCTGGAGATCATGGAAGAGAATCTGACGGTACTGAAAGAGGCGCTGAACTGAATGGCATTGCTGACGGTTGAAAATCTGGCGCTCGGCTATGAGAACACGACGCTGATCCAGGAACTGAGCTTCACGGTGCAGGCGGGGGACTACCTGTGCATCGTCGGAGAGAACGGCTCCGGCAAATCCACGCTGATCCGGACGCTGCTTGGCCTGCGGGCGCCGCAGCACGGCGCGGTCACGCTGGGCGAGGGGCTGAAGCAGACGGAGATCGGCTATCTGCCGCAGCAGACCGAGGTGCAGCGGGATTTCCCGGCCTCGGTGCGGGAGATCGTGCTGTCCGGCTGCCTGGGCCGGATGGGCCGGCGTCCCTTTTACGGAAAGGAAGAGAAGCGCCGCGCGGAGGAGGCGATGGAGCGCCTCGGCGTCACGGCGCTGGCCGGGCGCTGCTACCGGGAGCTCTCCGGCGGCCAGCAGCAGCGGGTGCTGCTCTCCCGCGCCCTCTGCGCGGCGGAAAAGCTCCTGCTGCTCGACGAACCGGTGGCCGGACTGGATCCCCGCGCCACGGACGAGATGTACGGCCTTCTCCGCCGCCTCAACGACGAGGGCGTGACCATCATCATGGTCACCCACGACGTGCAGGCGGCCATGCGCTATGCCGACCATATCCTGCACATCGGCAGCAACTGGTTCTACGGCATGAAGGGCGCCTACAGGCAGAGCAGCCTCGGCCGCAAGTATCTCGAGAGGGGAGGCGAGCGCAAATGAGCACGCTCTCCGCGTATCTGGCTTATCCCTTCGTGCGCTACGCCCTGGTCGTGGGCACGCTGATCGCGCTTTGCTCGTCGCTGCTGGGCGTGACGCTGGTGCTCAAGCGATTCTCCTTCATCGGAGACGGGCTGAGCCATGTGGCCTTCGGCGCGCTGGCCGTCGCCACGGTGCTGCGGCTGAACAACAACCTCCTGCTCGTGCTGCCGGTGACGGTGCTGTGCGCCGTGCTGCTGCTGCGCGGCGGGAAGCGGGCGAAAGTGCGCGGCGACGCGGCCATCGCGATGATCTCGGTGGGGGCGCTCGCCGTCGGCTATCTGCTGATGCACCTGTTTTCCACCTCCCCGAACCTCTCCGGGGACGTGTGCAGCACGCTCTTCGGCTCGACCTCCATCCTCACGCTCACCAGGGCAGAGGTCTGGCTCTGCCTGATCCTGAGCCTGCTGGTACTGGCGGCCTTCGTGCTGAGCTATCACCGCGTGTTCGCCGTCACCTTCGACGAGAACTTCGCCCGCGCCACAGGCCTGCCCGCCGGCGCGTACAACCTGCTGATCGCGATCATCGTCGCGGTCATCATCGTGCTGGCCATGAACCTGGTAGGGTCGCTCCTGATCTCCGCGCTCGTGGTCTTCCCGGCGCTCTCGGCCATGCGCGTGTTCAAAAGCTTCCGCGCCGTGACGGTCTGCTCGGCCTGCCTGTCGGTGGCCTGCGCGCTCGGCGGCATCCTTCTCTCGGTCGTGTTCGGCACCCCCGTGGGCAGCACGGTCGTGGCCGCGGACATCCTGGCCTTCGCCGTCTTCGCCCTGATCGGGCGCTTCGGCGGCCGCAGGGCGGCGGTCTGAACCTATGCATAAGCGGCAGAACATCTGGAAATACACGATCTCCGCCCTGGGCCTGCTGGCTCTGGGCATTTCGTGCGTCGTCTGGTGGGGAACGCACAGCTACGGTCTGCCCGGCCGGGCCGCGGCGCTGCTGAGTCTCGCGCTTTTCGCCGCGCTCGGGCTGCGTCTGGCGCCGCGGCTTGTGGACTTCTGCGCGCCGGACGGGGAAGGGGAGCGCGGCGCCCCGGCCGGAGAGCCGCCCCGGATGGCGGGAAAGGTCTTTCTCGCGTTGCTGGCGTGGGACGCCTTCGTGCTGGCGTCGGCGTGGCTGCTGCGCCGGGCGCTGGGCCACCCCGGCGGCTTTGCCGGGACCCTGGACTTCTGGACGTGCACGGACAGCCGGCACTATCTGGATATCGCCCGCGACTGGTATCTGTCCGAGGGCCCGAAGGATCGCCTGGTGCAGCTCGTGTTTTTGCCGGGCTATCCGCTGCTGGTGCGCGCCGCCGCGCTCGTGACGGGAGACGCGCTGCATGCGGGACTGCTCGCCTCGGCGCTGTGCTTTGCTGCTGCGGGCGTCGTGCTCTACCGGCTGCTGCGGCTGGAGCATGACCACCGCGCCGCGCTGCGCGGCCTCGTGTTCCTCTGCCTGCTGCCGGGCTCCTTCTTTTTTGCCGCACCCATGAGCGAAAGCCTGTTCCTTCTGCTGAGTCTCGGCTGCCTGTATCTGGCGCGCAAAGGGCGCTGGGGACCGGCCTGCCTCTGCGGCGGGCTCGCCGCCTTCACGCGGTCCCTCGGCCTGACGCTGCTGGCCCCGCTGGTGCTGGAGCTCGTGCACGACGCGGTCCGAAACCGACCCGGCCGGTGCAAAACGGGACTGCGCGCTCTGGCGCTGCTGCTCGTGCCGCTGGGCTTCGCGGCTTATCTCTGGGTCAACTGGCGCGTCGCCGGCGACCCCTTCCGCTTCCTTGTCTACCAGCGCGAGCACTGGGGGCAGCGGCTGGGCCTGTTTTTCAATACCGCCGCCTACCAGACGGAGCTGGCCCTGGACAGCGCGCGGGTTAACCCGCCCTATTTCTGGGGCCTGTGGCTGCCCAACCTGCTCTGCTCCTTCGCCGCGCCCGCCATCCTGTGCGCCGCGGCGAAGCGCCTGCGCGCGAGCGGGCTCTGCTGGGCGCTCGGCTACTACGTCCTTGCGATCGGCCCGACCTGGCTTTTGAGCGCGCCGCGCTATCTGGCGGCGCTCCCGGTCCTGCCGGCGGCGCTGGCGCTGCTGACGGAAAAGCGCGCCCGCTTCGCGCTCTCCGCCGCGCTGCTGCCGCCGCTGTGGGCGGCGTATTTCCTCGCCTTCCTGGCGCGCTGGCAGGTCTGGTAAGAAGGAAAGAAAAGCCGTTGCCTTTTGCGGCGGCTTCGTGTACAATGTAAGCTGTCAATTCGCGGCCCGGGCCGCACAAAAATACGATAATTGGGGAGAGGGCTATGGCAGAACTGAGACCGAAAATCGTGAAGCTGTGCAAGGTGGTCGGAGGACTCACCGGCATGGTCAACAAGATCGACGAAAACGCGCCGGAGTACTATGCTCTGGCCAGCATCCTGACCGACGACGAAGCCGAGGTCGCCGCCGCCGCCGGACTGCGGCACGAGCGCACGGCGGAATACCTGGCGAAGAAGACCGGCAAGAGCGTGGAAGAGGTGGAAAAGCTGGCCAAGCATCTGGCCTGGATCGGCGTCTTCCGCTGCACGAAGGATCCCGGCGACGGCAAGGATCGCTACTACATGCAGATCTTCGCCCCCGGCATCATGGAGATGCTGGTCAACAACCAGACCCTGCTGAAGGAACACCCCGAGGTGGGCCGCGCCTTTGAGGAGTACACCCGCATCCGCATGCAGACCATGACGCCCATCCTTCCGAACGGCTATGGGCTGATGCGCGTCGTCCCCGTGGAGAGCGCGCTCAAGGACATCCCCGACGTCGAGAAGTACGATCGCCTGTCCTACTATCTCGACAAGTACGACACCTTCTCCGTGTCGCCCTGCTCCTGCCGCGCCAGCCGCACCTCCCTGGGCGACGGCTGCGGCCATCTGGACGAGGAGATGTGCGTCCAGATGGGCAAGGGCGCCGAGCACTACATCCGCACCGGCCGCGCCCGGCAGATCACCCGCGAGGAAGCGCTGGAGATCATCAAGCGCGCAGAGGATAACGGCCTCATGCACGACATGCCCAACATCGAGGAGCTGGGCGAGAGCGCGGCCATCTGCAACTGCTGCTCCTGCGCCTGCTTCGGATTGCGCGTGGGCCTGATGTTCGGCGCGCGCGACGTCATCCGCTCCAACTACGTGGCCGAGGTCGACGAATCGAAGTGCGTGGCCTGCGCCCAGTGCGTGGAGAACTGCCCGGCCAACGCCCTCAAGCTCGGCCAGAAGCTCTGCACCAGCAGGCCGCTCGAGATCCCGACCTACAACAAGCTCTCCGAGACCTATATCGGCAAGAAGGCCTGGAATCTGGACTACCGCACCAACCATCAGGACGTGATGGAGACCGGCACGGCCCCCTGCAAGACCGCCTGCCCGGCGCATATCGCCGTCCAGGGCTATCTGAAGCTGGCCGCACAGGGCCGCTACACCGAAGCGCTCAAGCTCATCAAGAAGGAAAATCCCTTCCCCGCCGTCTGCGGCCGCATCTGCAACAAGCGCTGCGAGGCCGAGTGCACCCGCGGCGACGTGGACGAGGCCGTCGCCATCGACGAGGTCAAGCGCTTCATCGCCGACCACGACCTGCATGAGGATACCCGCTATGTGCCGCCGCTGCTCAACCAGATCGGCCGCCCCTACCCGCAGAAGATCGCCGTCATCGGCGCCGGCCCCGCCGGCATGAGCTGCGCCTATTACCTGGCCGAGAAGGGCTATCCCGTCACGGTCTTCGACCGCAACCCGGTGCCCGGCGGCATGCTGACGCTCGGCATCCCGAACTTCCGCCTGGAAAAGGACGTGCTCAACGCCGAGATCGACATCCTGCGCGAGATGGGCGTGGAGTTCAAATGCGGCGTGGAGGTCGGCAAGGACGTGACCATCCAGCAGCTGCGCGACGAGGGCTACAAGGGCTTCTACCTGGCCATCGGCGCCCAGAAGAGCGCCCCGATCGGCGTCCCCGGCGAGGAGCTCGCGGGCGTGCTCGGCGGCGTGGACTTCCTGCGTGAGGTCAACCTCGGGGGCAAGCCCGCCATCGGCAAAAACTGCGCCGTCATCGGCGGCGGCAACGTGGCCATGGACGTGTGCCGCACGGCGGTCCGCCTCGGCGCCGAGAACACCTGTATCATCTACCGCCGCACCGAGGCCGAGATGCCCGCCGACAAGGACGAGGTCGCCGAGGCCATGGAAGAGGGCGTGCAGTTCCGCTTCCTCTGCGGCCCCGCCGAGATCATCGGCAGGGACGGCAAGGTCACGGGCCTGATGGTCGAGCTCATGGAGCTGGGCGAACCCGATGAGAAGGGCCGCTGCAAGCCCGTCGGCACCGGCAAATTCGAGACGATCCCCGTGGATTCCGTCATCGCCGCCGTCGGCCAGAAGGTCGACTGGGGCACGCTGGACGTGGGCGAGCTGGAGATCGGCAAGAAGGGCACCGCCCTGGCGGACTCCCTGACCTATCAGAGCGCGCAGCCCGACATCTTCGTGGGCGGCGACGTCTACACCGGCCCGAAGTTCGCCATCGACGCCATTGCCGCCGGCAAGGAGGCCGCCATCTCCCTGCACCGCTTCGTGCACGAGGGCCAGACCCTGATCCAGGGCCGCGACAAACGCGAGTACCGCGCGCTGGACAAGTCCAACGTCCTCATCCCCGTGGAGGGCTTCGATTCCGACCGCCGCCAGGTGCCCGGCTACAACAAGGCCAAGGCCAGGACCTTCTCCGACGCGCGCGTGACCTTCACCGAGGAGCAGGTCAGGAAGGAATGCGCCCGCTGCCTGGGCTGCGGCGCCACGAAAGTGGACGAATACATGTGCATCGGCTGCGGCCTGTGCACCACCAAGTGCGCCTTTGACGCCATCCACCTCAAGCATGTGCGCAACTGGCAGGCCGGCAAGTTCGAGACGATGCCCATCAAGGTCGCCGAGCACGTCGTCAAGAAGACCGGCAAGGTCATCGCCAAGGCGTTCAAGGGCTGACGCATGCACGAGCTGGGACTTTGCGACGCGCTGCTGCGCATGGTAAAGGACATCGCCGCCAAGGAAGAGCTGAGCCGCGTGGAGAAGATCACGCTGGAGATCGGCGAGCTCTCCGGCGTGCTGCCGGCCTACATGGCCGACTGCTGGGTCGCCGTGACGGACAGGACCGAATACCAAGATACGAAGCTCGAGATCGAGACCGTCCCGGGCGTGGCGCGCTGCCTCGACTGCGAGGAGGAATTCCGGATCGATCTCAACTCCATGCGATGCCCCCACTGCCGGGGCGACAAGCTCATGCCCGTCTCCGGCAATGATATGACCGTGCGTGAGATCGAGGCCTGGTAGTAAAAGCAATCAAAAAAACGGATGTCCGGTCGGACATCCGTTTTTTTGCGGTCAACGCGGTCAGGCTTTGATGTTGAGGGAGATCGCCGGCGGCGCGGGAAAGCCCTCCCGCTCGATCTGCCTGCGCGCCCAGCGCAGCAGGATCTCCGCGGCCTGGCCGCGCAGGGTAGGCGTTTCGGCCCCGAGAAGCACCAGCACGAGATCGTGCGTCTCCCCGCCGCTGCTGACCGGCATGCTGACGACCACGCAGTAGCCGGCGCGGTTCGTGGAGCCGGTCTTGAGCCCGGTGATGCCGTCCATATTGAACACGAGCGGGTTGGAATTGGCCGTGGTGAAGGAGAGCGTCGGCATCGTGCCGAAGCGCTGGGACGTGATGTCGGTCACCCCGGGATAGTGGGCGAGCAGATAGCGGCTGAGCCGGAACATGTCCGAGGCGCTCATCTGGTTCTGCAGCTTGCCGGGGACGGCGCTCTCCCCGTAGATCGGCAGGCCATGCGGGGAATAGAAGCGCGCGCTGCTCAGACCGAGCTCGGCGGCCCGCTCGTTCATGCGCGCGACGAAGGCCTCCTCCGAGCCGGCGACATATTCCGCCAGGGCCAGCGCGCACTCGTTGCTCGAGGCCAGCAGCATGGCCTGCAGCAGCTCCGGGAGCGGGACGCTGCGGCCGGCGGTGAGCCGAACGACGCCGTCCGCCGACCGGGAGAGCGCCTCGGCCGCCGCGGAGACGGGCACGGCGTCGTCGCGGCCGATTGTCCCTGCCTCCAGCGCCTCGGCGATCAGCAGATAGGTCATGAGCTTGCTCAGGCTCGCAATGGGGAAGGGCCGGCGGTTCTCGCGGGAAAACAGGACGGTGCCGGTCTCCGCGTCGGCAAGCATCACGGCGTTGCAGCTGTCGAAGAAGCCCTCGGCCTCCAGCTCCGCGGGATCCGGCTCAAAGGGCCGCTCGGGCCAGAGATGCAGCGCCTCGCCGTCCCGGGTGATCGTGACGTCCAGGATCAGCTGTATGTCGATCAGACTCAGATACAGGTCCTGTTCGCGCGGACGGTAGCTGTAGTAGCGGCGCTCGGCGCCGTTGACGAAGAGCCGGTTGCGCTGGAGGGACAGCCCGACAGGCGCGTGAGAGGCGGCGTATTCGGCCCGGGGCGCCGCTGCGGCGGCCTGCCCCGTCGTGATCAGAAAGCGCTCGCCCTCGCCGGCGACGGCGCTGTAATCCAGCCGGAACTGCGCCGGCGTGCCGCTGAGCGCCGCGGAGAGATCGGCGAGGGACAGATAGAGGTTCCCGCCGTATTCCACGTGGAACGCGCGCACCTGCGCCGTGTCTCCGCCCTCCACCGCGAGCTCCAGGGCGAAGGCGCCCGTCCCCTCGGCAAAGGAGGCCGGGCAAAGCCCCAGAAGCAGCGCGGCGCAGAGCAGCAGCGGAAGGATCTTTCGCAGCAGCCTCAAGACAAGCCCCTTCTTTCCTTGATAGAATGAGGCTATTATACCCGCTTTCGACCGCTTCCGCAAGCCTTACAGGCTGCAGAGGATCAGGACCGCGGCGAACACGATGGCGCAGAGAAACACGAGCTCTCCCAGCGTCTGGACGGCGCTGCTGGTGGTGACGGCATTTTTCTCGTTCATGGGATCGTCCTCCTTCGGTTGTCATGAACGGAGCATAGAACAAAGAAGGTCCCATAAAAAGGACTTTCAGGAAAAACGACCCGAAAAAAAGAAAAACCCCCGGCGTGCCGTTCGCGGCGCGCGGGAGCCGAGATGCGCAAAAAAGAACTAAGCCCTGACTGCAGTCGGTTTCATCTTGCACAGTCAGGGCTTAGCTCTCCGAATTCTTGATATCTAACATCATGGTTACCTCTCTTTCTTCGATTTTTCCACGACCGTGTCATCACAGGACCCTTTTCTCGGCGCTATCGACGGGTTCTCGTGCCCCATGTCCTCTAAGTAGGACTAACCTTAAGCCGCTGTTCCCGCTGTTTGATCCCCGGTTCGTGCATTCGTTCCTCCCTTTCCTGAGGAACCGATCTATATGATGGGCTTTCACCCTTTCTGATTATACTATAACGGCTTTCCGCGCGGAATACAAGAGGAAAACTGTACAAAATTCACAAGTTCGGCTTGTGCAAGAGGGAGGATTTATTTAAAAATTTGTGCAGAATGCTTGACAGGGGAGGGAAGGAAAAGCTATAATAAACCCGTTGGGGCAAAAAACCGCCGTCTGTTTCAGACGGCGGTTTTCGTTTTTTCAAACACGGGTCTCGCCGCGGCGGGCGCGCAGCTTTTTGAGCCAGTAGCTTTTCCCATAGACCAGGAGTTCCGCCAGCAGCGAGAGCGGCAGCGCCGCGGCGACGTCGAGCGCGGAGTGCTGCTTGACAAAGCAGACCGCCAGGCAGATGCCGAGCACGATCAGGCAGACGGCGGTCTTCCACAGCGCGGAGACCTCCCGGTCCTTGAGCGCGACGGAGACGATGCCCATGGAATAGGCAACATGCAGCGAGGGGCAAACGCCGGTGCTGGTGTCGAAGGAGTAGATGAAGGCCATCAGCGCCGTCAGGAGGTTCTCCCGCGGAAAGACCTCCGGCCGGAGATCCTGCCGGCTGGGGAAGAGGATGTAGACGGCCATGGCGACGACCTGGGTGATCAGGATGAATTTGGAGAGGTTTTTGAAGTTTTCGATTTTATACAGAAGGTAATAAAGCAGATAGCCGAAGACCAGGAAATACCAGCCCACGTAAAAGACCGCGAAGTATTCGTTGAAGGGGATCAGATCGTCCAGCGCACAGTGGATGGGCGTGCAGCGCTCGGCGGGGATCAGATTCTCCGTGAGGAAATACATCGCGAAATAAAAGATCCAGCCTCCCAGCCACTTCAGGTGTGCGAACCGAGGCTCGTTGAGGCGGGAAAAACGGAATTCGCGGTAATCAACGACTGGCTTTTTCATGTACACATACCTCGGGAGGATGATTACGGGGATAATCGCGCTTGCGGATATTGCGGTAAGGGATCACGGTGTGCTCCGGCAGGGATTCGGCCAGCGCCGTGATCTCCTGCATCAGACAGGTCTTGATGCGCCGCCGCTCCTCTTCGATCGGCCCGGAGGCGCAGTAGCGGATCGGCCGGCCGAGGATCATGAGAGAAAGCCTCGGCGCGATATAGAGCGGGACGAACTGGAGCTCCTTCCCGGTTTTCTTGTGGTAAAACCGGGCAAGATCCAGGAATCGCTCCTGAAAGTCATACAGGATGTGGTTATAAGTCCGGTTGTGCTCCGGGAAAATGATCAGGTTTTCTCCCGCGTCCAGGCTGTCCATGCTGAGCCGATAGGTGCTGCGCAGGCGGACGTCGTGATACACGGGGATGGTATGGGCGTTGTTGAACACGCAGACCGAGAGCGGCGCGATGAGATAGCTGGCCAGCCGGAAAAACCAGCGCACGGCCTTCGGCTTGAAGGACCAGAAGTCCTCATAGGCGTAGGCGGGGACCTCCTTCAGGCGCATCATTTCTCCGGCGCACCAGATCTCATGCCGCCCGGGGAAAAACAGCTCTCCCGCGATCGGGCCGAACATCTGGCAGTGATTTCCGACGACAACACAGGGCTCCTCCGGCAGGTTTTCCCTGCCGAGGAGCCGGAATTTCGGAGAAAAGAGCCAGACGAACCAGCGGATGATCTTGTAGATGAAGCTCGTTTTTTTCTCTTCCATGGCGCTCTTCCTTTTTTACAGTAAAAACTATTATAGCACACGGAGGACGAAAAATATAAACGATTTTTGAACTTTTCCTCACAGCAGCAGCCTCGCCAACAGCGCTCCGGAGAGCAGGCAGGCCAGATGGGACAGCAGCAGGGGGAGGACGGAGCGCCGGCGCGGAGGCCGTCTCGCGGCGCAGTAGTCCAGCGCGGCCTGCCGCGCCTGCCGCAGCAGCTCCTCCCGGCTCATGCCCGCCCTGTCCGGGACGCGCTCGCAGAGCAGAAAGACGGCCTCCCGGAACACGCCCGGTACCGGATCACGGACCAGGACCACGCGGCTGACCGTGCCCTTGAGGACCTGCGGCGGGCTGCCGCGGGGCGGGAACACGGCCGCGCGCAGATCCGAAAGCCGGCCGCGGAGACGGGGATTCACGGCCGCTCCTCCACTTTTACGGTGAGCACGGTCATGTCGTCCAGCGCGCCGTGGAGCGTCTCAGCCTCCTTCAGCGTGCTGCGGGCCAGCTCCTTCATATCGTCGGGGATACGCTGCATCAGGCTCTTGATCCAGCCGTCCTCCGCGTCCGCGATCACGCCGTCCGAGGCGATGACCGCCGTACAGCCCGGCTTGAGCCGCATCCGTACGACGTCTGGCGCGGCTCCCGCCTCGACGCTCAGGCCGGCAGCCAGCGTCTCGCTCCGGATACGGCGGATGCTCTTGCCGCTGCGGACATAGGAGGGGGCGGCGCCGTATTTGTAAAAACAGGTCTCGCCGGTAAAGAGATCGACGCACATCAGATCCACCGTGGCGCAGCCCCAGTCGTCCGCGCCGCGCAGGAGCATCACGGAATTGAGCGCCTTCATGGCCACGGCGGGGTCGACGCCGGAGCGCAGGAAGCGCTCCAGGATGCCGACGGTCTGCCGGCTCTCCCGGGCCGCCTCGTCTCCGCAGCCCATGCCGTCGGACAGGATGACGCAGAGAACGCCTGCGTCGGTTTTGAAAAAGGTGCCCTTGTCGCCGTTGACCTTTTCGCCGCGCTTCTTCATGCTGGCGATCCCCACGGAGACGGCCAGGGGCTCGGCCTCGAGCAGGGTCAGGCGGCTGCTGCCCTCGCCGGGCTCACGCGGGCGGCACAGGCGTACGCCGACGACGGAAGAGAGCTTTTCCATGTAGTTCTCGTCTTTCGTCAGCGGCGCGAGCCTCCCGCTCTCGACCGTGACATGGAGCCTTCCGCCGCCGTCCCGGTAAACGGAAGTCTCCGCATCGACGTCCAGACTGCGCAGATAGCGCTGCAGGCGCCGTTCGGCCAACGGGTCGGAGCCGTTGACGCTGCCGAGCTCCTCCGAGAGCGCGCGCAGCATCTTTGACAGATCCCGATATTGATCCCAGAGCAGTCTGCGGCTCTCCGACAGGCAGCTTCGCAGCTGCCGCCGGTAGGCCAGCGCGCGCAGCTCGCCGTTGACCGCGGCCACGAAGCCCGGCAGATCCGGACAGCGTTCGCGAAAGTGCCCGGGCAGGTCCTCCGCGGCCAGGCTCCCGTGGCGCTGCATGGCTTCGGTGGCGTCGTTCATGGCCGAGAGCGTGTCCAGATACTCGCTGTTCCAGCAGCGGTTCTTCTCCTTGCAGAAGACGCAGATCCGGTCGGCCGCCCGATCAAAGACCCGGGCGACGTTTTCGTCGTTGTCCGGGGCCTCCAGGCTTCCGCGCACGGTTTCGTAGAGCTCCCCGTAGACCTCGCCCAAAGCCTGGACCTTTCTGGCCACGAAACGCCGGAGCCCCGTCTCCCCGCTGCCGCTGTCGAAACTCTGGAGCAGGAGCCCCGTCCGATTGAGCAGCGACGAGGGGAGCAGCAGGAAGATCACCGTGGAGACAAAGGTTTCAAATAATAAACTTATGTAAACTTCTTCGGCCCAGACACAGACGGCGGCCAAAGCCTGTGAGAGGATGAACGAGAGTGTGTAGAACAGCCGCCCGTGTTTGCCGAACACGCCGGAGAGCAGCCCGCCGAAGGCGTAGGCAAGCGTGTATACCGGCGTGCCCCGCGCCGCCAGATCCATACTGAGACCCAGCAGGGTCCCCACGGCGGCACCGCTGAGAAGGCCGCCCTTCATGGCGCAGCTCATGACGAGCAGCAGCGAGAGGAAGCGCCCGACAGAGACGACGCCGAACAGCGTCAGACGCGAGAGCGCCATCAGCAGGCAGGACAGCAGGATCATGACCGAGACGCTGTGCTGCAGCTCGGCGCTCTCCGTGCTTCGATCGCCGGGCACGAGCGCGCGGCGGAAGAGATAGCTGCCGCCGAAGGCGAGGCAGGTCTCCAGAAAGAGCCTGGCGAGCCAGGGCGCGCCGTCCGTGCCGAGGCTGAAGCTGCCCAGCACGCCCGTCAGCGCCATGACGAAGCCGGCCGTGAGGGGCATGAAAAGGCTGCGGTGATAGATGGCCAGCTCGTGGAAAAGAAAGGCGACCGTATAGACCAGGACGCTCGCGGCGATATAGCGGATGCCCCATTCCACGCCGCCGCTGATCAGATACCCCAGCGCAGCGCCGCTGAGCGCGAACACACCGCTGAGCCCCGGGCCGGCCGCCGCCACCAGGGCCATGCCGAAGGGCGCCCCGCTGCCGACGACGCGGGCGCAGGCAAGCGTCAGCCCCAGCAGCAGATAGACGGCGCAGCGCCCCGCTACCAGAAAACGCCGGTCCATGCTGCGCAGCGAGGCGGAATTTTTCAGGGCGGCCAGCTTGCCCTGTTCATCAAATGCACGCATCGAATGCCTCCTTGAGTTTACATAAATGTATTTTCATTATACTTATGGAACCTGCAGAAGCGCGTCGTATGCCGCTGACGAAGAAAGGGTCTTCAAAAAGGAAAATGAACGAAAATACCGGGACGGCCGGAGCGTTTTTTGGCGCGGGAACGCTTGCGCTCGTCTGTCCTGCGTGGTAAAATAAAATGTCTTATTTTTACAACAACAGGAGGCAGCCCATGAGTCTGATCCGAGATATCAACCTGGCCCCCTCGGGGGAGACCAAGATCCGCTGGGTCGAGCGGAACATGCCCGTCCTGCGCGGCATCGCGGCGGACTTTTCGCGTACCAGACCCTTTGCGGGGCTGAAGATCGCGCTTTCCGTCCATCTGGAGGCCAAGACGGCCTATCTCTGCCGCGTGATGGAGCTGGGCGGCGCCGAGATGTACGTCACGGGCTCGAATCCACTCTCGACGCAGGACGACGTGGCCGCGGCGCTCGCGGCCGGCGGCATGCAGGTCTTTGCGCGCTACGGCTGCTCCATGGAGGAGTATGAGCAGTGCCTGTGCTCGGTGCTGGAGTGCGGCCCGAACATCATCATCGACGACGGGGGAGACCTCGTGCATCTGATGCACACGAAGTATACCGACCTCATCCCGCAGGTCATCGGCGGCTGTGAGGAGACCACCACCGGCATCCACCGTCTGCGCGCGATGGACCGCGCCGGGGAGCTGCGCTTCCCGATGGTCATGGTCAACGAGGCCGACTGCAAGCATATGTTCGACAACCGTTATGGTACGGGCCAGTCCGTCTGGGACGGCATCAACCGCACCACGAACCTGATCGTGGCGGGCAAATATGTGGTCGTCTCCGGCTACGGCTGGTGCGGCAAGGGCGTCTCGCTGCGGGCCAAGGGCCTGGGGGCGAAGGTCGTCGTTACCGAGACCGACCCCATCCGCGCGCTCGAGGCCGTCATGGACGGCTACGAGGTCATGCCCATGCGTGAGGCCGCGAAGCTCGGCGATCTGTTCGTCACGGTCACCGGCTGCAGCGGGGTCATCACGCCGGAGCACTTCGAAACGATGAAGGACGGGGCCATCCTCACCAACGCCGGCCATTTTGACGTGGAGGTGGACATGGCGGGCCTCGAGGCGCTGGCCGTGGAGAAATACGAGGCGCGGCACAACATCCAGGGCTACGTGCTCCCGAACGGCAAGACCCTTTTCACGATCGCCGAGGGACGGCTCGTGAATCTGGCCGCAGGCGACGGGCACCCGGCGGAGATCATGGATATGAGCTTTGCCGTGCAGGCGCTCAGCGCCGAATACCTGGCCCGGCACCGCGGCGAGATCCGCCCCGGCGTCGTGAGCTTCCCGCGGGAGCTGGACGAGGCGGTCGCCCGCCGCAAGCTTGCCGCGATGGACGTGCAGATCGACACGCTCAGCGAGCAGCAGAGGAGCTATCTGGGCCTGTAAGGCCAGAGATCGATATTGATCCGGGAGGTGTGGCCGCATGGACGAGAATACGGAACTCGAGGCTGTGGACTATGAAGCCCTTCAGGAAAAACGCAACGAGGAGCTGACCCAGCTGCTCGACAGGAAGAACATGCGCGAACTCAAGGTCCGTATGGAGGAAATGAACGAGTTCGACTTGGCAGAATTCCTCACCGAACTCGGCGACAAGCGGATGCCCATGGTCTTCCGCCTGCTCTCCAAGGAGACGGCGGCGGAGGTCTTTGCCAATCTCGAAGCGCCGGAGCAGGAGAAGATCATCAACTCCATCACCGACTCGGAACTGGCCAACATCCTTGAGGAACTGTATCTGGACGACGCGGTGGACATGATGGAGGAGCTGCCGGCCAACGTGGTCAAGCGCGTCATGTATATCGCCACGCCTGAGACGCGCGCGCTCATCAACCAGTATCTGCACTATCCGGAAAATTCCGCCGGCACCATCATGACGGCGGAGTACGTGGATCTGAAAAAGTACATGAGCGTGAAGGAATCCTTCGCCCGTATCCGCCGGACCGGAAAGGACAAGGAGACCATCTACATCTGCTTCGTCACCTCGGCGGACCGGAAGCTGGAAGGCATCGTCACGGTCAAGGACCTGCTGCTGGCCGACCCGGACACCGTGGTCGAGGAACTGATGGACCGCAACGTGATCTTCGCCTCCACGACGGAGGACCAGGAAAGCGTAGCGGCCAAGTTCGCGGACTACGACCTGATGGCCATGCCGGTGGTGGACCAGGAGGGCCGCCTCGTCGGCATCGTCACGGTCGACGACGTCATGGACGTCATGGAGCAGGAGGCCACCGAGGACATCGAAAAGATGGCCGGTATGCTGCCCTCCGATGCGCCCTATTCCCGCACGCGGCCGATGGAGATCTGGAAGAACCGCCTGCCGTGGCTGATGTTCCTGATGCTATCGGCCACCTTCACCAGCATGATCCTGACGGAATTCGAGGGCATGCTCGCGGTCGTACCGGGGCTCGTCGCCTTCATCCCGATGCTCATGGGCACCGGCGGCAACTCCGGCGCGCAGGCGGCCACGGCGGTCATCCGAAGCCTTTCTCTGGGCGACATCGAGCCGCGGGACGCGCTGCGGGTGCTCTGGAAGGAATGGCGCGTGGCCATCCTGTGCGGCGCGAGCTTGTCCCTGGTCAACTTCGGCAAGATGCTGCTGCTGGATCACCTGATCCTCGGCAACGCCGCCGTCACGGTGGCCGTGGCGGCCACGGTCAGCATCGCGATCGTCTTTATCGTGATGTTCGCCAAGCTCGTCGGCAGTCTCCTGCCCATCGGGGCGGAGAAGATCGGCCTGGACCCTGCGGTCATGGCCAACCCCCTGATCTCCACGCTGACGGACGCCGTCAGCCTGCTGATCTATATCTATGTGGCAAAGCTGATCCTCAAAATATGAAAGAATGGAACGAATGGAATGAGTGCTCTCATCAATAAGCTGCTTGTGTTCGTGGTGCTGCTGATCATCGGCTACGCCGGCGCACGCAAGGGCATGCTCCCCCGGGAATTTACGGTATCCGCCAACAAGCTCGTGCTGAACGTGTTCATGGTGGCGTCCATCCTCAACTCCGTCACGGCCAACCCGCCGACGATGGAAGGGAAGAACCTGCTGGTCGCGCTCGGCGTGATGAGCTTCGTGATGATCTTCTCCTGCATCGTCTCGGGGCTGCTGACGCGCCTGTTCCACAAAAAGGACGAGCATGAGTCGCTGTTCGAGATGATGGTCGCCGTCATGAATCCGATGTTCATCGGCCTGCCCGTGGCGGAGGTGCTCTACGGGCCGCAGAGCGTGTTCTATATTTCGCTGATCAATCTCCCCTTCAATCTGCTGATGTACACCTACGGCGTCTGGCGTCTGAAGGGCAAGCCGGGCGAAAAGACGCAGCTCAAATGGCGCGACTTCGTGACGGCGCCGATGGTCGCTACGCTCCTGTCCGTGGTGATCTTCCTGGTGAAGCCCCCCATACCCGGCATGCTCAACAATCTGATCTCCACGATGGCAGCGGCGACGATGCCCCTGTCGATGGTCGTCATCGGCTCCTCGCTCGGCGGCGTGAGCCTTCCGGAGGCCGTCTCCGACGGCTCGCTCTACGTTGTCGCGGCGCTGCGCCTGCTGCTGATGCCCGTGCTGACCTGGCTGGTGCTCCGCCTGATCCCGATGGACCCGACGCTCTACGCCGCGGCGATCATCACGGCGGCCTGCCCCAGCGGGATCCTCGTCGGCATCCTCTCGCTGCAGTACGGACTGGATGCGACATACAGCTCGAAGGGCATCATGCTCAACACGTTTCTGTCGATGCTGACGATCCCCGTGATCGTGGCGCTGTTTCTTTAGGCTTGACAAAGCGAAAAAACCTGTTATACTGACACCCGACAACTGAACACCTTATCAAGAGCGGTGGAGGGAACGGCCCTGTGAAGCCCGGCAACCTGTGGGAGACCATAAGGTGCCAAATCCGGCGGTGAAACGAAAGATGAGGCAGAGAATGCAACGAAAGCTCCGTCTCGCGACGGAGCTTTTCTTACTCTGCGGAAAGGAAAAAACATGCATACTTACTTTACTTCCGAATCGGTGACCGAGGGTCATCCCGACAAGATCTGCGACCAGATCTCCGATGCGGTGCTGGACGCCATCCTGGAAAAGGACCCGATGGGGCGCGTCGCCTGCGAGACCACGGTCTCCACGGGCCTTGTGCATATCATGGGCGAGATCAGCACGAGCTGCTATGTGGACATCCCGAAGATCACGCGCGAGGTCATCCGTGAGATCGGCTACGACCGGGCCAAGTACGGCTTCGACTGCGACACCTGCGGCATCATCATCAATATCGACGAGCAGTCGGGCGACATCGCCCTCGGCGTCGACAAGGCGCTGGAGAGCAAGACCGGCGAGGACGCGGAGCTCCAGAACGGCGCCGGCGACCAGGGCATGATGTTCGGCTACGCCTGCGACGAGACGCCCGAGCTGATGCCCCTGGCGATCTCCCTGGCGCACAAGCTTGCCAAGCGGCTGACGCAGGTGCGCAAGGAGGGCGTCGTGAGCTATCTGCGGCCCGACGGCAAGACCCAGGTCACGGTGGAATACGACGAGCGGCGCCGCCCCGTCCGGGTGGACGCGATCGTGATCTCCACCCAGCACGCCCCCGAGGCGACGCTCGAGCAGATCCGCGCGGATATGATCGAGAAGGTCATCCGCCCCACTGTGCCCGCGGCGCTTCTGGACGAGAACACCCGCTTCTTCATCAACCCCACCGGCCGCTTCGTGATCGGCGGTCCGCAGGGCGACTCCGGCCTGACCGGCCGCAAGATCATCGTGGACACCTACGGCGGCAGCGCCGCCCACGGCGGCGGCGCCTTCTCCGGCAAGGATCCGACGAAGGTGGACCGCTCGGCCGCCTACGCCGCCCGCTGGGTGGCCAAGAACGTGGTGGCCGCAGGCCTCGCCTCCCGCTGCCAGGTGGAGCTGGCCTACGCCATCGGCGTGGCCCGGCCCGTCTCCGTGCTGGTGGAGACCTTCGGCACCGGCACCGTGCCCGAGGAAAAGCTCTCCGCAGCCGTGCAGAAGGTCTTTGACCTGCGACCGACGGCTATCATCCGCGAGCTGGACCTGCGCCGCCCGATCTACCGGCAGCTCGCCGCCTACGGCCACATGGGCCGCGAGGAGCTCGGCGTGTCCTGGGAGAAGACCGACCGGGTCGAGGCGCTGCGCGAGGCTGTCCGCTGATGCATATCCCGAGCGGCGCGAGCCAGACGATCGAGCTGCTGGGCTTCGACGAGGCGCTGGCTCTGTCGGGCCGCAGCGGCGGCTATGACGCGGGCCGATGGCTCTACGTGCCGGATTTCTACACGGAATACCGGTATATCCTGGGCACGCGCGGGCAAAACCCGCTCATCTGCATCGGCGTCAACCCCTCGACGGCCGCGCCGGACGATCTGGACAACACCCTCAAGTCCGTCGCGCGCATCGCCGCGGGCAACGGCTACGACAGCTGGATCATGTTCAACGTCTACGCCCAGCGGGCCACCCGGCCCGACGATATGGACCGCGTGCGGAACGAGACGCTGCACCGCGAGAACATGCGGGCCTTCGACTACGTGCTCTCCCGCGTGGGGGAGGGGCTGCGCCCGGCCGTCTGGGCGGCCTGGGGCGCGGTGATCGAGAAGCGCCCCTATCTGCCCGCCTGCGTGCGCGATATGGTCGAGCTGGGCCAGCGCCGCGGCGCCGAGTGGTTCTGCGCGGGAAAACGCTCGGTGAAGGGCCATCCCCACCACCCGCTGTACCTGCGCAGGGACGAAAAGACCGTCCCCTTTGACGTGGAGGAGTATCTGGATACGCTATGAACGACAAATCTGTAAAGCTGGCTCTCTGCCAGATCCGGACGGAGACCGATTTCGGCGCGACGATGGACAAGGCCGCGCGCATGGTGCGCGAGGCGGCCCAAAACGGCGCGCAGATCGTCATGCTGCCCGAGATGTTCAACTGCCCCTATGCGCGGGAGTATTTCCGCAGCTTCGCCGCGCGCGGCCACGCCGCGAGCGTCCGGGCCATGTCCTCCTGGGCGCGGGAAAACCGCGTGCTGCTCGTCGGTGGCTCCGTGCCCGAGAGCGAGGACGGAAAGCTCTACAACACCTGCTTCGTCTTTGACGAGGAGGGCCGGCAGATCGCCCGGCACCGCAAGGCGCACCTCTTTGACGTGGACATCCCCGGTATGCGCTTTTTCGAGTCGCACAGCTTCGCCGCGGGCGACGCCGTGACCGTATTTGACACGCGCTGGGGACGCATGGGTGCGGCCGTCTGCTTCGACGTGCGCTTCCCGGAGCTGTTCCGCGCCATGACCGAGCGCGGCGCGAAGCTCGTGTTCCTGCCCGCGCAGTTCAACCAGAAGACCGGGCCGCGCCACTGGGAGCTGCTGCTGCGCGCCCGCGCCAGCGATAACCAGTTTTTCGTGGCGGGCTGCGCCGCGGCCAAATACGAGGGCTTCTCCTATGAGTGCTGGGGCCACTCCACCGTGGTCGATCCCTTCGGCATGGTGACGGCGTCCTGCGACGAGAGCGAGCAGATCCTCTATGCGGAGCTGGATTTTGCGCAGGTGGACGAGGCGCGCCGCCAGATCCCCACGCTCTCGGTGCTGCGGGAAGATCTGTACCCGGTGGCGAAATGAAGATCGTCGATGACATCCGCCGCTACCGCCCGCGCTGTGAGCAGGAGGAGCGGGACCGGGCGCTGATGCTGCGCTTTCTGGCCGAGCATGACGACGCCTTCCTGCGCACGAACCCCGTCGCGCACATGACGGCCTCAAGCTGGGTGACCAATCCGTCGCGCGACCGGGTGCTGATGGTCTACCACAGGCTCTACGATTCCTGGTCCTGGACCGGCGGCCACGCCGACGGGGAGACGGATCTGCTCGCCGTGGCGCTGCGCGAGTGCCGGGAGGAGACGGGCGTGGAGCACGTCCGGCCCGTGACCGGGGAGATCTGCTCCCTCGAGATCCTCACCGTGGACGGACACGAGAAGAACGGGCGCTATGTATCGAGCCATCTGCATCTGAACGTGACCTATCTGCTGGAAGCGGACGACCGGGACGCCCTGCGCGTGTGCGAGGCGGAGAACAGCGGCGTGCGCTGGTTTACGCCGGCGGAGGCCCTGCGCGCTTCTACCGAGCCCTGGTTCGTCGAACGGATATACCGCAAGCTCAACGAGAGACTTTTTGACGATCCCTGAAGGAGAACGACATGCCCAGATCCGCCAATCAAAAACTGAAGCTGCTGCTCCTGCTCGACGTCCTCCGGCGGCAGAGCGACGAACAGCATCCCATGAGCGTCCCGCGGCTGATCGAGGCGCTCTCGGCACAGGGCGTACAGGCCGAGCGCAAGAGCGTTTACGACGATATCGAGGCGCTGCGGCTCTACGGCGCGGATATCCTGCAAAAGCGCGGCCGGGACGGCGGCTATTACATCGGACAGCGGGACTTCGAGCTGCCCGAGCTGAAGCTGCTGGTCGACTCTGTCCAGTCGTCCAAATTCATCACGCAGAAAAAGACCCTGAGCCTGATCCGCAAGATCGAGAGCCTGGCGAGCGTGCACGACGCGCGGCTCCTCGAGCGTCAGGTCTACGTGCGCAATCGGGTCAAGAGCATGAATGAGAGCGTCTACTACAACGTGGACGAGATCTCCGGCGCCATCTCGCGCGACCGGGCGATCCGCTTCCGCTACTATGAACTGACGCCGGAACGCAGGCAGCGTTTCCGCCGGGACGGCGCCTATTACGAGGTCAGCCCCTTCGCGCTGATCTGGGACGACGAGAACTACTACCTGCTGGCCTGGGAGGACGCGCGCGGCGAGCTGCGCCACTATCGGGTGGACAAGATGGCGTCCATCTCGGCGCTGGACCGGGAGCGGCAGGGAAAGGCGGCCTTCGCGGCCGTGGACATGTCCGCCTATTCGCAGAAGGTCTTCGGCATGTTCAACGGGGAGAGACGCAGCGTGCGGCTGCGCTTCGCCGCCCATCTGGCCGGCGCGGTCTTCGACCGCTTCGGCAAGGACGTGATGCTCATCCCGGACGCGTCGGGAGAGAGCTTCACCGTCACGGTCGAGGTGGCCGTCAGTACGCAGTTCTTCGGCTGGCTTTTCGGCTTCGGCGCCGAGGCGGAGGTCCTGGAGCCGGCGGACGTGCGGGAACAGATGCTCGCGCAGGCGCGCGCCGTGACGGCGCTGTACGAATAGGGGGCGGCGATGGAGGAGCAGATCCGGCCGGGGAGATACCGGCATTTCAAGGGCGGCGAGTACGAGGTGCTCGGTCTGGCCCGCCACAGCGAGACCGAAGAGGAGCTGGTCGTCTACCGCGCCCTCTACGGCGATCGCGGCCTCTGGGTGCGGCCCGCGTCCATGTGGTGCGAGACTGTCGAGCGCGGCGGGAAGAGCTTCCCGCGCTTCACCTATATCGGAGACTGAAAACAGCGAAGCCCCGCTCGTTCGAGCGGGGCTTCGCTGTTTATCCATATCTGAAGATCTACCGGCTCAGCTGCCAGAAGGCCACCGCGCTGGCGGCGGCTACGTTCAGCGAGTCGACGCCGTGCGACATCGGGATGCGCACGGTGTAGTCGCAGTCGGCGATGGTCCGGTCGGCCAGGCCGTCGCCCTCCGTGCCGAGTACGACGGCAAGTTTTTTCTCGGCCATGAGCGCGGGATCGTCGATGCTGACGGACTCGTCCCGCAGCGCCAGCGCCGCGGTCCTGAAGCCGAGGGCGCGCAGCCGCGCGAGCCCGGCCTCCGGCCAATCGCTCAGCTCTGTGCCGATGTGAGCCCAGGGCACCTGAAAGACCGTGCCCATGCTCACGCGGACGCTGCGGCGGTAAAGCGGGTCGCAGCAGGCGGGGGTCAGCAGGACGGCGTCCATGCCCAGCGCGGCGGCGGAGCGGAAGATCGCGCCGAGATTCGTGGGGTTCATGATGCTCTCGAGCACCGCCACGCGGCGGGCTCCGGCGCAGATGGCCTCCACCGTCGGCTCGGGGCGGCGGCGCATGGCGCACAGCACGCCCCGAGTCAGCGGGAAGCCGGTCAGCTCCGTCAGCACCGGCAGGGGCGCGGTATAAAGCGGGACGTTCCCGCAGCGCGCGACGATCTCCCGGGCCTGGCCCTCGATGTGCCTGCGCTCCATCAGCAGCGAGACCGGCTCGTAGCCCGCCTCCAGCGCCCGTTCGATGACCTTGGGGCTTTCCGCGATGAAGAGGCCGTTGTCGGGATCGGCGCGGTTGACGAGCTGGTTCTCGGTCAGCCTCGCGTAGACGTCGAGCTCCGGCGCGGAAAAGTCCGCGATCTCCCGGATGTCCGGCATCTTACTTGGGGCTGCGGCCGGCGCAGAGGTAAAAGATCGTCAGCAGGCCGGGACCGCAGTGCGCGCCGATGACGACGCCGAGGCTCGTGATCTGGATCTCGCCGACCGTGGGACAGGCCTTTTTGATCTCGTCCCGCACCCATTCGGCGTCGGCGCGGCAGTCGGCCTGCAGGATGTGGAATTCCGTGCCGGTCGGGTCGATCTTGCTCAGGTCGTTCAGAACGCCGTCGAGGATGGCCTTGAGCGCGGCCTTGCGCCCACGCACCTTCTGCGCCACGTCGAGCGTGCCGCGGTCGGGCACGTAGAGCACGGGCTTGATATTCAGCATTGAGCCGACCAGCGCCGAGGCGTTGGAAACGCGGCCGCCGGCCTTCAGGTAATTCAGGTCGTCCACCGTGAAGCGGTGGGCGATCTTCAGCTTGTTTTCCTCGCCCCAGGCGACGACGGCGTCGAAGTCCGCGCCGAGCTCCTTGAGCTTGACCAGATTCGTCACCAGCAGACCGAGACCGCCGGAGATGCAGAGCGTGTCCATCACATACAGGCGCTGCCCGGGATATTCGGCCCGGATCATCTCGGCCGCCTTGTTGGCGTTGACGAAGGAGACGGACATTTCCCGGGACATATCGAGGAACAGCACATCCTTGCCGCTGTCGAGCAGGCTCTTGAAGAAATCGTAATAGATGAATTCGTTGATCATCGAGGTCTTGAGCCGGTCGCCCCGGCGCATGCCCTCGTAGACGGCCTGCCTGGTCTCCTCGCGGCAGTCGTCCTCCCGCGGCTCGTCGTTGACGGTGTAGGTATAGGAGATAAAGGGGACGCCGTGCTCGTCCAGCCAGGTGCGCGGCAGATCGGAGGTGGAAGAAGTGGCGATGATATAATCTTTCATGAGTTGGCTCCTTAAGCTGTAGGATGTTGGGATTCTACCATATTTTCCGCGTTTTGCAAATAGACAAAGCGCGCCGGAGCGACTATACTGGGCGCGGGGGGGGGGCGAGCGAAGATGGAAATACGCGAAGAAAAACTGACCGAAACGCTTGCGGAGGAGCTGATCGCACTCTCGGCCGACTGGGAGGCGGAAAACAGCTGCGCCGGCTACCGGAAAAACGGCTGGGATGACCTGAAGGACGAGCGCTTTTTCCTCGCCCGGGAGGACGGAGCCGCGGTCGGCTATCTCTTCGGCCACCGGACGCGCGCCAGGGAGACGAGCTCCGTGATGCCGGAGGGGACGGAATATTTTGAGCTCGAAGAGCTTTATGTGCGCCCGGAGCGCCGCTCGCAGGGCGTCGGCCGCGCGCTGTTTGCGTATGCGGAGGCTGCGCTGAAGCGGGAGGCGGTGCCGATGCTGCTGCTCGGCACCGCCACGAAGGACTGGCGGGCGATCCTCCATTTCTATCTGGAGGAGCTCGGCATGGAGTTTTGGAGCGCCCGGCTGTTTAAGCGTCTTTGACCAGAACGAAGGGCTGACCGTAAACATAGGGCGAGCCGTGCAGCCGCTCGCTCACATGCCGGCGCAGGCCCTCCCGGTCCTCGACGACCAGGCCGGAGATGCGGTCGAGACCGTAGTCCAGGAGCGCCGGGCACAGCGGCACGGTCGGCCCGGTCAGGATCGTACAGGCCTGCGGGCACAGCTCGAGCAGGTGCGGCAGCGTTTTGTTGATCAGGGTGCTGCCGCTGATGATCACGATATCACAGCCCGGCAGCAGCCAGTCGCAGGCGGAATCGGGGTAGTCGCCCTCCTGCGGCGCACGCTCGAGGATATAGACCCGCTTCGCCGCCTCGCGCATGCCCTTCGGCCCGTTCATGTGGCCGATCAGCGCCACGGTCTTGCCGCGAAAATCGACGCCGTCGGCGTAGTGGCCGCTGCCGCAGCCCAGCGCCGCCGCGCGCCCGCGCGTGTTCAGCGCGGCGTTGATGACCGCGGCTCCGGCGCTGGCCTCCTCCAGATGCCAGCTTTTGAGCGCTGCGGCCGCCTCGCGCGCCGGCAGTCCGGCCAGCCCCTCCGGGAAGAGGGGGGCGACGCTGTGCCCGGCGGTGAACATGCCGAGACCTGTGCCGTCCGCCGTCTCAGCCATGGCCCAGCGCTCGCCGTACCGGACGGCGTCGACGGTGAGCCCGGCGGGAACGGCCGCGAGCAGATCGTCGTACAGACAAAGTTTTTCGTTGAACATGGGGCTTCACCTCCCGCTTATCTTATCATCGGCGCCGCCGCAATGCAAGCGGCGCGCTTTTCTTTTCGCGGCGGCTGTGGTAAGATAAGAAAAAACCGAAAAAGGGCAGGACTATGAAACAGACAAGAGATTTTCCCCGCTGCACGGTCACAGCCAAGGGCGCGCGCTGGGTCGAGCAGGGGCACCCCTGGATCTATGAGGCGGAGCTGCTCGAGGAGCCCGGCTGCGAAAACGGCGCGCTCGTGGACGCGGTGAGCGAAAAAGGCCGGTATCTGGGCACGGGCTTTTACAGCCGGCAGAGCAAGATCCGCGTGCGCCTTGTCTCCCGCAACGCTAACGACCGCTTTGACGCGGCCTTCTGGAAGCGCCGCCTCCGCTACGCCTGGGATTACCGGAAAGCGGTCATGGGCGCGGATACCGGCTGCTGCCGGGTCATCTTCGGCGAAGCCGACGGCTTCCCCGGGCTGACGGTGGACCGCTTCGGGGACGTTCTGGTGGCGCAGACCCTGTCCGTCGGCATCGAGATGCGCAAGGCGGAGCTCTTCCCGCTGCTGCTGGAGGTGCTCGCCGAGGATGGCGAGAGCATCCGCGGGATCTTCGAGCGAAACGACGCGGCCATCCGCGCGCTGGAAGGGCTGGAGCAGGGCAGGGGCTGGTTCTGCGGCGGGGGCGGGACCGTCACCGAGATCTGCGAGAACGGGATCTGCTACGCCGTGGATTTTGAAAACGGCCAGAAGACGGGCTTCTTCCTCGACCAGAAGTACAACCGCCTCGCAGTCGCGCGGCTGGCCGCCGGGCGGCGTGTGCTCGACTGCTTCACGCACACGGGCTCCTTCGCTCTCAACGCCGCCAGGGGAGGCGCCGCGCACGTGACGGCCGTGGACATTTCTGAGCAGGCCGTCGAAATGGCCCGCGCCAACGCCCGCCGAAACGGCCTGGAGGCGGTCATGGATTTCCGTACGGCGGACGTGTTCGATCTGCTGCCGGAGCTGCTCGCCCGGGGCGGGGAGCCCTACGATTTCATCATCCTCGATCCGCCCGCCTTCACCAAGTCCCGCAAAACGGCCGACCGGGCCGAGCGCGGGTATAAGGAGATCAATCTGCGCGCCCTGCAGCTGCTGCCGCGCGGCGGGTATTTCGCCACCGCCTCCTGCAGCCACTTCATGCCGCACGAGCGCTTTGAGAGCATGCTGCGCGAGGCTGCGCGGGACGCGAAGGTCTCCCTGCGGCAGATCGAGATGCGCCAGCAGGCGCCGGACCACCCGATCCTCTGGAACGTGCCGGAGACGGATTATCTGAAATTCTATCTCTTCCAGGCGGTATAAAAAGGAAGCCGGAGCTCCTGCTCCGGCTTCCTTTTTCCCTTTGCTCACGAGCGCACGACGCCGCGCTGCCCGGCCAGCTCGACGAGCTCGCGGTCGGCCTGCGCGTCCTGCGGATAGGGATAGACCGCCGCGGCCTTTTCAAAGGCGGCCCGGCGCTCCTGCGCGTGCTGCTCGTCGCGCTCGCGCAGCAGGGCGAGGGCGTACTCGGTGCGCAGCACGGCGGGCTGCGTCCGCATCGCCCGCATAAAGCGCTGCTGGCCCCTGTCGTACAGCTCCCCGAGCTTTTCCGGACGCCCTTCGCCCAGCAGCTCGCAGTAGAGCAGGTCGCAGCGCAGCATCCCGTCGTAAAGCCCCGGCAGGGAGGGGAGGGCGAGCATTTTTTCCATCAGCTCCGCCGCCTCGCCGAAGCGCTGCTCGTCCATCAGCCGGTTGCAGCGGAAAACACCGACGGCGGCGACGATCGCGCAGCCGGCCATCTCCTTTTCGTCGGGCAGGGCGAACCAGGCCTCCGGCATGTCGCGCAGCCGGACGCCGAGCGCACTCTGCTCGTTGATCTTCATCTGCAGCCAGAAGGCGCGCGGCCCGGAGGGACTGCGCCGGATGGACAAAATGTTGCGCCCGTCGTTGTCGGCCGCGCCGATGCGCAGAGGCAGACCGTTGAGCAGCGCCATGCCGGCGCCGAGCACGGCCGCGATGCGCAGCGCCGTCCGGAGCCAGAAGGCCTGGGGACACAAGAGCGAGAGCAGCCAGAACACGAGCGCGGAGAGAAGGTTCATCAGCACGCCGCCGAGATTATACAGCACATAGGGGAAGGCCTCCGACCAGTCCGGCGGCGCCATCAGGCACTGCCCTCCCGTCCCGGCCAGGGAGAAGCGCCGCAGCCGCAGCCGATCCTTTTCCTTGACGAGCATGAGGCTGCCGATGCGGTAGGAGCTGAAGCGATAGCCGCTGAGCAGGCCGAAAACCAGATGCCCGGCCTCGTGCAGCGCGATCTGCGCATACCAGGCCAGGCCCATGCAGACGAGCAGCAGCGCCAGCGAAAGCAGATACTCCGGCAGCGTCATGCCGTCGCGCAGGATGCCTGCGAGCATCGTCCCGATATACACGCCCCCGGCGACGCCGATCAGCATGCCCAGCAGCAGACCGGGGAGGCTGGAGCCCGATTTCCGTTTGCCCATCGCGAGTCCTCTTTTCCCAGCAGTTTTCTGTTATTATAGCCTTTTCCGAACAATCTGGCAAGAAGCCCTTGACAGGAAGGGGAAAGCGGTGTATGCTCTTACTGAACATATGAACGATTGCTCAAATGATACAAGGAGGCACCGAAATGAAAAAGAGCTACAGGATCGAGGTCGACTGCGCCAATTGCGCCGATAAGATGGAACAGGCCGCAAAGAAGACCGCAGGCGTCAAAAACGCGGTGGTGAACTTCATGACGCTGAAAATGAACGTGGAGTTCGAAGAAGGCGCCGACGCGAAGAGCGTGATTCAGCAGGTCCTGCGCAACTGCAGGAAGGTCGAGGACGATTGCGAGATCTATCTCTGAATGTCAAAGGAGGAAAACCATGAACCAAACGGGAGCCGACTGCTGCGAGAGCCGGGAGATCCACGACGGGCTGCTGCAGACCGTGCGCGCCAAGCTTCCTCCCGAGGAGCATCTGCTCGATCTGGCGGAGCTGTTCAAGGTCTTCGGCGACACGACCCGTATTCGGATCCTATTCGTGCTCTTCGAGGCGGAGGTCTGCGTATGCGATCTGGCGGAGGTGCTGCAGATGACCCAATCGGCCATCTCGCACCAGCTCAACATCCTCAAGCGCAGCAAGCTCGTCAGGAGCCGGCGCGAGGGGAAGTCCGTCTTTTACTCGCTGGCCGACGAGCATGTGCGCACGATCATCGGCCAGGGCATGGAGCATATCGAGGAATAACAGCCGGGCTGTAAAAGCGGCGGGAAGTCTTTCCCACCGCTTTTTGTTGCCAAAATTCGGAGGCTCCTGTATAATATTCTATTATATTTCCAAGGAGAATCGCCATGAGCCAGGAAAAGGTGTATCATATTCTGGAGCGCGTCCGGAGCGGGGAGCTCGCCCCGAAGGATGCGATCACGATGCTCAAGCTCGAGCCCTTTCAGGATCTCGGCTACGCCAAGATCGACCATCATCGCGAGGTGAGACAGGGCCAGCCCGAGATCATCTACGGCCAGAGCAAGACCCCGGAGCAGATCATCGGCATCGCCGCGGCCATGCGCGAGCGCGGCCAGGAGACCGTGCTCATCACCCGCATCGACCGTGCCGCGGCGGATCAGATCTCAGCGGCGCTCGACATGCGCTACAATGAACTTGGCCGGATCGGCGTGATCGGCACGATGCCGGAGCCGGACGGGGACGGCACGGTCGTTGTGGCCACCGGCGGCACCAGCGATATGCCCGTGGCGGAGGAGGCGGCCGTGACCGCCGAGGCGCTGGGCAACCGCGTCGTGCGGCTGTACGACGTGGGCGTGTCCGGTATCCACCGGCTGCTGTATAACCTGGAGCCGATCATGACGGCCCGCTGCATCGTCGCCGTGGCCGGGATGGAGGGGGCCCTGCCCTCCGTGATCGGGGGATTGGCAGACTGCCCGGTCGTGGCCGTGCCCACCAGCGTGGGCTACGGAGCCTCGCTCGGCGGGATCGCCGCGCTGCTGAGCATGCTCAACTCCTGCGCCAGCGGCGTGTCGGTGGTCAACATCGACAACGGCTTCGGCGCGGGCTATCTGGCCAGCATGATCAACCATCTGGGTTCCAGACCCTGCTGAGCCATGACGCTGCAAGAGTTTTTCGCCGTCCATCCGAAGCTGGCTCTGGCCTTCTCGGGCGGGACGGATTCCGCCTTCCTGCTCTGGGCGGCGCGGGAATACGGCGCGGACGTGCGGCCCTATTTCGCCCGGAGCGCCTTTCAGCCCGCCTTTGAATACGCCGACGCCCGCCGCCTGTGCGAAGGGCTCGGCGCGGCGCTGCGCACCGTGGAGCTCGACGTGCTGGCGCTGCCGCAGATCGCGGCGAATGCGGAGGACCGCTGCTATCACTGCAAGCGGGCGATCTTTGCCGCGCTGCGAGCGGCGGCCCGCGCCGACGGATATGAAACGCTCGCGGACGGGACCAATGCCTCGGACGCGGAGGACGACCGCCCCGGCATGCGCGCGCTGCGCGAGCTGGGCGTTCTGTCGCCCCTGCGGCTGTGCGGCCTGACAAAGGAGGAGATCCGCGCCCGCTCGCGCGAGGCCGGCCTTTTCACGGCGGACAAGCCCGCCTATGCCTGCCTGGCCACGCGCGTGCCGGCGGGCGAGCCTGTCACGGCGGAGAAGCTGGAGCGCGTGGAGCGCGCCGAGGGCGCCCTCTTCGCGCTGGGCTACTCGGATCTGCGCGTCCGCCTTCGCGGCGGGGGCGCGCTGCTGCAGCTTCCCGGGACGCAGCTCGAACGTGCCCGCGAAGGCTGGGATGCGATCCGGGCCGCGCTGTGTGAGCTTTTTGATGAAGTCAGACTGGACCCTGTCGGGAGGGAAAGCAGATGAAGCTGTTATATTTGGACTGCTCCATGGGCGCGGCGGGCGATATGCTGGCCGCGGCGCTGCTCGCGCTGCACCCCGCGCCGGAGGCGGCCCTGGAGAAGATCCGCGCGATGGCGCTGCCGGGCGTGAAGGTCGCGCTGCTGCCGATGAAAAGCCGCGGCCTTGCCGGGTGGCATTTCGCGGTGACCGTCGACGGCGAGGACGAGGAGGACGGGCGGAGCCATCCGCACCACGGCCGCCATCTGGGCGACGTGGAGCAGATCATCCGTGCGGGCGGTCTGGACGGGGCGGTCTGCGAGGACGCGCTCGGCGTCTACCGTCTGCTTGCAGAGGCGGAGAGCGCTGTGCACGGCGAGCCGATGGGGCATATCCATTTCCACGAGGTCGGCAGCCTGGACGCCATCGCGGATATCTGCACGGTCAGCCTGCTGGTGCACGAGCTGGGGGCGGAGCGGATTCTCGCGTCTCCCGTTCACGTCGGCAGCGGCACGGTGCGCTGCGCACACGGGCTGCTGCCGGTGCCCGCGCCGGCGACGGCCAGGCTCCTGACCGGCGTGCCGATCTACGGCGGGGAGATCGAGGGCGAGCTGTGCACCCCGACGGGCGCGGCGCTGCTGAAATATTTCTGCAGGAGCTTCGGCCCGCTCCCGCCGATGACGGCGGAGGCGGTCGGCTGTGGGATCGGGCGGAAGGAATTCGCACGCCCCAACTGCCTGCGCGCCATCCTCGGGGAGAGTGCGGAGCAGGCGGTGGAGCTGCGCTGCAATGTGGACGACATGACGGGCGAGTCTGTCGGCCACGCGCTGACGGCACTGATGGCCGCGGGCGCGCTCGACGCCTGGTGGCAGCCGATCGGCATGAAGAAAAGCCGCCCGGGTCTGCTGCTGTGCGTGCTGTGCCGCCCGGAGGACCGCGGGAGGATGCTGGAGCTACTCTTCCGGCACACGACGACGATCGGCGTGCGGGAGACGCTCTGCAGCCGCACGGTGCTGCGGCGTCGGGGCGAGACGGTCGAGACGGACTTCGGCCCGCTGCGCGTCAAGATCTCCGAGGGCTGCGGCGTGCGCCGCGTCAAGGCCGAGCACGACGATCTGGCGGAGCTGGCGGAAAAGACCGGCCTGACGCTCCCGGAGCTGGAAAGGGCCCTTCGCCTCGGCGAGGAAGACTGAATACGGGCGGGAAAAGCCCGCCCCGGTTTGAAAAGGACCGGGGCGGGCTATACTGTTATGCGCCGTTCTTCAGAATTATTAAGAAGAAATCGGCCGTTTGTTTCTTGAATATTCATATTTTTGGCATATAATGCTGAAAAAGCGACAGGGAAAGGCGGCGGCTTATGAAAGAGCGTCGTGGCAAAAGAAAACAGTTCCTGAAGGTCTTTCTGACGATCCTCGCGGTATTCGCCGTGCTGATCCTCGTCGGACTGCGGGCCTATAAAAACTGGGCGCAGCCGCCCGAGGTGGAGGCGGCGGCCCCGAAGAAAACGCAGACCACGGCCGCCCCGAGGCAGAGCGCGGAGCCGGAGGACGTCGACGCCGAGCGCACAGGGGAGGTCTATACGATCCTTCTGGTCGGCAACGACGACGGGCGCGGCAACACCGATACGATCCTCGTCGGAAAGATCGACACGGGCGCGCATACGATGGATTTCGTCAGCATCCCGCGCGATACGCTGGTCAATCTGCCCTGGGACATCCGCAAGATCAACGCGGTCTATGCCGGATGGATCAATTCCGGCAACGTGGGGATCGAAGGGCTGAAAAAGCATATCCGCAATCTGACGGGCTTTACGCCCGACTGTTACGCGGTCATCGACCTGGGCGTGTTCGTCGCGGCGGTCGATCTGATCGGCGGCGTGGATTTCGACGTGCCGCGGGACATGCATTACGACGACCCGAACCAGAATCTGCACATCCATCTCGACGCCGGCCCTCAGCACCTCAACGGCGAACAGGCCATGGGCGTGGTACGCTTCCGCAGCGGGTACGCCAACGGCGACCTGGGCCGCGTTGAGATGCAGCAGACCTTCTTCAAGGCCGTGGTCAGCCAGTTCGTCAGGCTCGGGAACGTCCCGCACCTGCCAGAGCTGGTGACGCTGCTTGCGGACAACATGGACACCGACCTCTCCTCCGGCAACATCGCCTTCTTCATCCAGGAGGCGCTGCAGTGCAAAACGGAGGATATCCGCTTCCATACCATGCCCAACACCCCGGCGACGGTAGCCGGGCTGAGCTACGATTTTGTGGATCTGCAGCCCTGGCTGGAGATGATCAACGAGATCCTCAATCCGTATGACGAGCCGATCACGGCGGACAATCTGGACGTCGTCTATCTCGGCAACGGGATCCACAGCACGACCGGCGTCGTGATGGACCCCGCCTACTACAGCCGGAGGTCGATCTTTGAGGAGGAGAACGATACGGTCGTCGTGGACGACCCGACGCCTCCGCCGGAGGCGAGCGCCGCCCCTGCGGAGACGCAGCCCCCTGCGGAGACGCAGCCTCCCGCCGAGACGCAGCAGCCAGCGGAGACGCAGCCTCCCGCCGATCAGTCCCCTGCCCCGGACAACGGCGGCGGTGAGGACGTCACGATCATCGGGTGACGGCGAAGAAATGAAAAGACCCGCAGCGCATGCGCTGCGGGTCTTTTCTTATCGATCCAGCCGAAGCCAGCAGTTTTCGCGGCATTTCTTCGGACACAGGCCGCCGCTCCGGATCGCGGCGACACAGCGGCCCGTGATGCGGGAGCCGTGGCGGCGCCGGATCAGGCTGACGATCAGCTCGTCGCTCCAGCCGTAGGAAAGATAGCGATGCACGTCTCGCAGGACGCGCCCGGAGAGCAGAAAAAAGGGAGAGTCCATGGCACCTCCTTCTTGCGGGCGCAGTCGGCGGGGATCAGCCGTCGCGTCCCTCTTCGCCCGGCTCGGTGACCTTGATGCGGAACTTGTTGCGGATCGCCACGGCGTGCTCGAGATTCAGCACGTAATCGAGCTCCATGTCACCGCCGTGCTCATTGAAGCGGGAGCGGATGTGCCGGGTGTCCATGCCCAGCGTGGCCTGGCCGTACGGCGTCTCATAGGGGAACAGGTTCCGCAGTCCCTCGCGGAATTCCATCCGGCTGTTCACCGTGCCGACCCGGTCGACGATCACGCCTTCCGGCGAGATCCTGACCCGGGTCTGCGTACCGGGCAGGCCGGTCACTTCACTCTCCCAGTAGCGCAGATGTCCGACGCCGTTTTCGTAGCGGTACAGTCCGTCCGTCGAAAAGGCCAGACTGTCCGCGTCCTCGCAGTCATAGGCGTGGACGCTCTGGATATCGATCAAAACTTCTTTTTCCTGCATGTTCATGCCTCCATGATCGGGGTGGAAAGGATCTCGGCGGGCACGTTTTCGCCCAGGAACAGAGGAAGGTGGGCGGCGAAGACCTCCGGATCGCCGCTGGTCAGACAGCGGAGCGTGCCGTGTCCGCCGCGCAGACCGTGGCTGTCGAGCAGATCGCGCGCGGTCTCTGCCGCGCAGGCCGCGGCGTCGACCAGACGGACATCCTCGCCCATAAAGCGTCGGATGGCGCCGGCGATCAGACCGTAATGGGTACAGCCGAGCAGCACCGTCCGCACGCCCTGCTCCCGCAGCGGCTGCAGATAACGCGCCGCCGCCTCGGCCACGGCGGGATCGTCGGCCTCAAAATGACCGCTCTCGATCAGCGGGACGAAATCCGGGCAGGCGATCGATGTGCACACGCGGTCCGGCCGGGCTTTCTCCAGTGCGCGCACGAAGGCGCCCGAGCGGACGGTGGCCTCCGTGGCGATCAGGCCGATCGGCCCGCTCTCCGGCGAAGCGGCGACGGCGCGCACCGTCGCGTCCAGAACGCCGACGCAGGGCAAAGGGTACGCGCCGAGAAGATCGGACGCATTGCTGGAGAGCGTCCCGCAGGCGGCGAGGATCAGCTTGACGCCGAAGCTGCCGACCAGGGAGAGATCCTGCACGGCCATCCTCCGCAGCTGCTCGACGGGGCGGGGACCGTAGGGCGCGCGTCCGGCGTCGGCAAAGAAGACGATGTCCTCCTCCGGCAGCAAACGGCGCAGGGCGCGGACAGCCGTCAGACCGCCGTAACCGGAGTCAAAAACGCCGACCGGTCTGTGATCCATCCTGTGCACCTCCCCATACGTTCTCTGCAGATACCCTAATATACATCAAACCGCTCTCCGTTACAAGAAAAAAATGTTGTGGAATTGGGGCTTGCCTTTTGCTATAATATTAGTATAATAACTTTCACATGTTGATGCGGAGGTGACAGCGTGAATATCGAATTGACGGAAAAGGAATTCCGGCGGCTCCTGGACCTCGTCTACGTCGGCAACTGGGTCCTGAACTCCACCCGCGGGGACGATCGCTTTGAGGATTACGATCTTTTGCAGGAGAAGCTGTTCGCGCTGTGCGCGAAACACGGGATGCGCTCGCTGATCGAGAACTGGCACGGGCACATCTTCCCCTCGCACGCCTACGCCGACGGCGGCATCCACGAGGCGATCGCGGATTACGAGGACGCGATCTTTTTCGACATCCTCGCCGAGGAGCTCGCCCGCCGCGACCTGGGACTGGTGGAGACGGATCCCGAAGACTACACGGAGCTGAGCGCCCGGATGGAAGAGTATCTCGACGAATTCGACAAAAACGGGCTGGACGATATCAGCGTGGAGCTGTGAGATGCACGACGAACTGACAAAACAGGATCTCCGGATCATGCAGGAGGAGCTGGACTACCGGCGCAACGAGCTCATGCCCGAGCTGATCGAGGAGGTCAAGCGCACGCGGGCCTTCGGAGACCTGAGCGAAAATTTCGAGTACAAGGCGGCCAAGCAGGCACAGAACAAAAACCGCAGCCGGATCCGATATCTCGAAGGGATGATCAAGACCGCGAAGCTCATCGACGACAGCTCCCGCGCGGACGAGGTCGGCCTGTTTGACCGGGTGGAGCTCTACATGCCCGAGGACGACGAGACGGAGACCGTCCAGGTCGTCACCACCGTGCGTGCGGTGGCGCGCGACGGGATCGTCAGCCGGGAGTCGCCCCTGGGGCGGCAGCTTCTCGGGAAACGGGTCGGCGAGCGCTTTACCGTCCGGGTGGGCGAGGAGATCCGCTACGAGGTCGAGGTGCGCTCGATCACCAAGACGGGGGACGACGGCTCCACGCCGCTGCTGTCCTACTGAAAAAAAGAAAAAAGCAGCTCCCGCGTCTCGCGGAAGCTGCTTTTCCTTTCGCTCAGTCGTCGATCTTGAAGCCCTCGCCGTGGACCTCCGTGGAGTCGGTGACGAAGGTGAAGGCCGCCGGATCCGCCATCTTGATGAGCCGCAGCGTCTGGGAAAGGACGTTGCGGCGGGTGACCGTGATGACGATCTGCTTGTTGTCCTTCGTATAACCGCCCATGGCCGGGATGACGGTGGTGCCGCGGTCGGTATGGGTGTTGAGCGTCTGGGTGATCTTGTCGCCCTCGGAGGTGATGATATAGATGACCTTGGCGTAATCGACGCCCTGCGCCAGCGCGTCGATGACCTTGGAGGAGACGACGATGGCGATCGTGGAATAGAGGGCCACGTCGATCTCATGGAAGATACAGACTGCGATGGCCACGACGGTGGCGTCGGCGATCAGCAGCAGCACGCCGTTGGGAACGTTGGGGAAGGGCTTGTGCAGCAGCAGGGCCAGCAGATCCGTCCCGCCGGTGCTGATGCCGCGCAGGAACAGGATCCCGATGCCGAGCCCCGAGATCGCGCCGCCGAACACGGAGGCGATGAGGGCATTGTTGGTGTACACGGGCAGGAAGCGGGCGCTCAGATCGATGAACAGGGACAGGAGGCCCGTGGAGAGCAGCGTGAAGATCAGGCTGCGCCTGCCAAGGAGCTTCCACGCCCCGATCAGGAGCGGGACGTTGAGCATCAGCGTCCAGATGCTGACGCGGATCGGCGTGATATAGGCCAGGGCCGTGGCCAGGCCGGATACGCCGCCCGGCGCGATGTCGTTCGGGACGGTGAAGACGGACAGGGCGGAGCCGACCAGCGCGGAGCCGATGATCACATATACGATATCGAGCAGAAACTCTTTCCACACAATCTTTTTCATTTGCTGTGTCCTTTCACGTCCGGCGGGCCGGGAGCCTTTCTGAATCTCTATTTTACCATAACTCCCGGCATTTTCAAGCCCTACGCGTACAGCAGCCGGCAGATCCAGGCGGAGGACAGGAAGCAGACGAGATCGGCGCACAGCGCCGCGGGGACGGCCCAGCGCCAGTCCCGTACGCCCGCTGCGGAGAAGTAGAGCGCGGCAACGTAAAAGGTGGTCTCGCTCGAGCCCATCATCACGGCGGCGGTGCGCCCGGGCAGCGAATCCGCTCCGCAGTCGGCAATGAGCTCGGAGGCGGCTGCCAGCGCGCCGCTGCCGGAGAAAGGCCGCAGGATCATCAGCAGCGCCGTCTCGGGAGGGACGCCGAGGCGCGCGAGGACCGGAGAGAGGACGCGCCCCATCAGCTCCGGGAGCCCGGAGGCGCGCAGCAGCGCCAGACCGGAGAAGAGCACGACCAGCGTCGGCAGCAGCTCCAGCGTCAGACGCAGCCCCTTCCCGGCGCCGGAGCGCATGGCGTCGAACAGATCGACCCCGCGCCGGAAAGCGTACAGGCACACCCCGCCGATCAGCAGCGCGGGCAGCAGCGAGAGGACGGTCATCGGCGCCAGAGCCTGCGCAGCAGCCCGGCCGCCAGCAGCCCGGCCGAGACCGAGGCGAGAGAGCTCAGCCAGACCGCCGGAAGGATGTCGAAAGCGGAGGACGCGCCGAGGGAAGCGCGCACCGTGGCGATCGCCGTCGGCAGCAGCTGCAGGGAGGCGCTGTTGAGAACGACCAGCAGACACAGCTCGTCCGCGGCGCCGGGGAGCGCCGCCATAGCGCCGGCGGCGCGAAGCCCGGCCGGCGTGGCCGCGTTGCCGAGCCCGAGCAGATTGGCGCCGAGATTTTCGCACAGCGATTGAAGGATCCGCTCGTCCCGCGCGGCGCGCGGGAACAGGCGCGCCATAAGCGGACGCAGCGCACGGCTGAAGGAGAGGGCCAGCCCGCTGCGCTCCATCAGCTCCATCACGCCGCTCCAAAGGCAGAGGCCGCCGGCCAGGCTGAGGCTGAAGGAGACGGCAGACTGCGCTCCCTGCAGCATGGCGTCGCCTGCGGAAGGGTTCCCGGCGGCAAGGGAAAAAAGCGCGCATCCGAGAAAGAGCATGAGGACAAGAAAACTCATCGGCAAGTAATATTCACTCCTCAACTCAAATATGCATAATTTGTGAATTTTTGGGCCTTTGGGGAAAAAAGGATTTACAAGCGCGGAAAAGCATGATATTATGACAAAAACAGGGAATGTCAAGGAAAGGGGAGCCAACGCGATGAAGTCGACCGGAATTGTGAGAAAAGTTGACGAACTGGGCCGAATTGTTCTTCCGATCGAGATGCGGCGCACCCTGGATATTGCGGAAAAGGACGCACTGGAAATATACGTGGAAGGGGACAGCATTATTCTCAAAAAGTTCCAGCCCACCTGCGTTTTTTGCGATAATCCCAGAGGTGTCATCAATTTCAAGGGAAAAAACGTCTGCCCCGACTGCCTGTTGAAGTTGAAATCCAGGTTCTGAACTTTTTGAAAAAAAAGGCAGAAAAAGAAAGAAAACCGCTTTTCCGATTTGGAAAAGCGGTTTTCTGTGTTTTTATTCATTTTTTTCGATATATTCGGAGAGCTTCAACCGTTTCTTGCCCTGCCGCATCGCGCAGGAACAGATTGGCTTCGACCTGCAGCCCGGGCGCGGCGCCGCGGCGCGCCTCCACCAGACAAAGGGAGGGCGCGGCGTCGGGACGATGGCAGACCAGGCGGAGGCGTTTTGGCTCCAGACCTCTGCCGCGCAGGCAGACGAAGAGCTCGGCCAGACGCTCCGGACGATAGACGAGACTGAAGCGGCCGCCGCTGCGGCAGAGCCAGGCAGCCGCCGCACAGACGTCTTCCAGCGTTGCCGTCAATTCTCCGCGCGCGATGGCCCGCTCCGGGTCGGGCGGCATCCGGCCGCTCAAGCTGGGGAAGTAGGGCGGGTTGGTCACGACCAGATCGAAGCTCCCCGGCGGGAAAAGGGCGCGATGCTCCCGCAGGTCGCCCGTGACGACGGCGGAACGCCCCGACAGGCCGTTGACGGCGAGGTTGCCGGCGGCGAGCTCCGCCGCGGCGGGCAGCAGCTCCAGCCCGGTCATGTGAAGCGTCCGGCTGCGCGAGAGCAGCAGCAGCGGCAGGATGCCGGAGCCGCAGCCGAGGTCGATCCCGCGGCCGGCCCGGCCGATATGCACAAAGTCGGCCAGAAGGACGCTGTCGGTGCACAGCGCGAAGTGCGGCGCCTGGGCAAAAAGCGGTCCGCCCGCCCAGAGCGGGAGATAGTCCGGCATGAGGAGCCTCCTTTCCGGAAAAAATTTTAAGGGACGGCCAAAAAACCGTCCCTTAAAAAGCAGAGCAAGATTTACTCCGCCACGATCGCCTCGGCAGGGCACTGAGCCGCGCAGGAGCCGCACTCCAGGCACTTCTCAGGATCGATCTCATAGTGGAGATCGCCCATCTCGATCGCTTCGGCGGGGCACTGAGCCGCGCAGGAGCCGCAGGACAGGCACTCGTCGGTAATTACGTACGCCATGATGATTCCTCCCGTAAGTATTTGGTCATGGGACCTTGCGCACTCATTGTAGCACACTTGACGCAAAAATCAAGAATCAATCGGAATTTTTCTTTCCCCCGTTATTTATACGGAAAAGTGGCGATAATTTTTCCCGACGCCGTTCTCTTTCGCCCGATTCGGCGGAGAGAGCGGGGGATAATTTTCCCGGATCGGGGGGAAGGGCTTGAAAAGCAACGAGAAATTCACCCAGCGTGCGGAGATCGCCATCGAACTGGCCCGGCGCTCTGCGGGAGAGCTTGGGCACAGCTTCGTCGGGACAGAGCATCTGGTATTGGGGATCCTGCGCGAAAGCGAGGGCCTCGGCGGGCGGCTCCTCCGCCGGCACGGCCTGCGCGAGGACGAGCTGATCCGGTGCCTCACCGCCGCGGACGGCAAAGGGCAGGCGGGTCAGCCCGTCCAGGGCCTGTCCGCGCGGGCGCGGCGTGCGGTGGAGGGCGCGGCCAGAGAGGCCGTGCAGCTGCGCCAATGCTATATCGGGACGGAGCACCTGCTGCTGGGCGTGCTGCGCCAGCCGGACTGCGGCGGCACCGCGGCGCTGATCAGCCTGGGGCTGGAGCCGGACGTGCTGTATACGGAGGTCATGGATCTCTTCGGCGGCGTTCCGAAGGAACGCGGCGCACAGACAGGCGCGGCCCGCGGCGTTGTGAAAAGGACGGATACCCGCATCCTGGATCAATACAGCCGTGATTTGACGGAGCTGGCGGCGGCCGGCAAGATCGACCCGGTGGTGGCCCGCGGCAGCGAGATCCGCCGCGCCGTGCAGATCCTGGCCCGGCGAAGCAAGAACAATCCCGTCCTGGTGGGCGAGCCGGGCGTGGGCAAGACGGCGGTGGCCGAGGGCCTGGCGCTGCGTGTGGCGCGGGGAGAGGCGCCGGAGGAGCTGCGCGGGAAGCGGATCGTATCGCTGGATATCCCGGCCATGCTGGCCGGGACGAAATACCGCGGCGACTTTGAGGAACGCGTCAAATCCGTGCTGCGCGACGTGCGCCGGGCGGGAGACGTGATCCTCTTCGTGGATGAGCTGCACACCATCATCGGGGCGGGCAGCGCCGAGGGCGCCATCGATGCGGCCAATATCCTCAAGCCCGCTTTGGGACGGGGAGAGGTGCAGATCATCGGGGCCACGACGCCGGAGGAGTATCGCCGTCACATCGAAAAGGATCCCGCGCTGGAGCGGCGCTTCCAGCCCGTGCGCGTGGCGGAGCCCGGCCGGGAGGAGACGCTCGCCATGCTGGAAAGCCTGCGCGGCGCGCTGGAAAAGCACCACGGCGTGAGCATCCGCGGCGAGGCTTTGACGGCTGCCTATGAGCTGTCCGTCCGTTATATCCGGGATCGCTTCCTGCCGGACAAGGCCATCGACCTGCTCGACGAGGCCGCGGCGGCCGTCCATGTGGACCGGGCGGGGAAAAAACAGGCTCCCGGCTTTGTCGGCGCGGCCGACGTGGCAAAGGTCGTCTCGCTCTGGACGAATATCCCCGTCACCGGGCTGGACCGCGACGAGACGGAGCGCCTGCGGACGCTGGATGCACGGCTGCGTGAGCGCATCGTCGGACAGGACGAGGCGGTCGAGGCCGTGGCACGGGCGATCCGGCGCGGCCGCGTCGGCCTGCGCGATCCGCGCCGGCCGGTGGGCAGCTTTCTTTTCCTCGGGCCGACGGGCGTGGGCAAGACCGAGCTGTGCCGCGCGCTGGCACAGACCGTGTACGGGGACGAGCAGGCCATGATCCGGCTCGATATGTCCGAATATATGGAGAAGCACTCGGTCAGCCGGCTGATCGGCTCGCCTCCCGGCTATGTGGGCTATGAGGACGGCGGCCAGCTGACCGAGCAGGTACGCCGCAAGCCCTGGTCCGTCGTGCTGTTCGACGAGATCGAGAAAGCCCACGAGGACGTCTGGAGCATCCTGCTGCAGATCATGGACGACGGGCGGCTGACCGATTCGAGCGGACGGCAGGTGGACTTCCGCAACGCCGTCATCGTGATGACGTCCAACGTCGGGGCGCGGCTGATCACGGAGGACCGGCCCGCGCTGGGCTTCGGGAGCGGCCTGCCCGGGCAGAGCGGCGTCAGGGAGCGGGTGATGGAGGAACTGCGCGGGACCTTCCGGCCGGAATTCCTCAACCGCGTGGACGAGACGATCCTGTTCCGGCGGCTGGACGCCGGGGATCTGCTGGAGATCACGCGCTTTCTCGTGCGGGATCTCGGTGTGCGCTTTCAAAAGCTGGGCCTTCGGCTGAACGTGCCGGAGGACTGCCTGCGCGCCCTCGCGCGGCTCGGGACGGATGAGAAATACGGGGCGCGGCCCCTTCGCCGCGTCGTGCAGCACGGGATCGAGGACGCCGCGGCGGAAATGCTGCTGGACGGAAAGCTCCGTGCGGGAGACTGCGTCACGGCCTCGGTGGAGGGGCGGGCGATCCGGCTGCTGCCGGAAGGCGGAGAAAGGGGCGGATGAGCCGCTTTCGCTGAATTCAAAAAAAATCCAAATTGCTGACTTGACATAACAACCGTGACAAGGTAAAATTAATCGGATAATATTTTACCGGGATCAGGGGAGATCCCGGAACGATATTCTATTCAATGCTACGACGGATGCGTTTTATGGTCCGTCTTGACTTTAGATTCACAACCGGATCCCGTGAATTGAAAGTAACCACCGCAAAATTCTGAAAGAATGGAGGTGTGTTTACTTACTATGCCTTGGTTTGTCGGGCTTTTGATCGGGCTTGTCGTCGGCTGCGCGGCTGCCGCGTTCTTTTTCGTCATGCGTGAAAAGAACGCCGAGCGCAATATCGCCAATGCGGAGGAACAGGCCAAACAGATCATCAACGATGCAATAAAAAGCGCCGAGAGCAAAAAGAGAGAAGCTCTCGTCGAGGCAAAGGAAGAAATACACAGACGCCGCTCCGAGTTCGAGCGGGAAGAAAAGGCGCGCCGCGCCGAAGTACAGAAGCAGGAACGCCGCCTGCAGCAGAAGGAAGAGAACCTGGACCGGAAGATCGATTCTGCCGATAAAAAGAACGAGACGCTCTCCAACAAGATCGCCGCAGTGGAAAATCAGCAGAAGGAGATCGCACAGGTCAAAAAGAGCCAGCTGGAAATGCTGGAGCGGATCTCCGGCTTCTCCATGGAGGAGGCCAAGGCCTATCTGATCGCCAATATCCGCGACGAAGTCACCCATGAGATGGCCGTCAAGGTCAAGGAGATCGAGGCCCAGTTCAAGGAAGAGGCGGACGAGCGGGCCAGAGAGCTCATCGCCACCGCCATCCAGCGCTGCGCCGCCGATCATGCCAGCGAGATCACCGTCTCCGTCGTACCTCTCCCCAACGACGAGATGAAGGGACGCATCATCGGCCGCGAGGGCCGCAACATCCGCAGCATCGAGACGCTGACGGGCTGCGATCTGATCATCGACGACACGCCCGAGGCGATCACCGTCTCCAGCTTTGATCCGGTCCGCCGCGAGGTGGCCCGTCTGGCGCTGGAGAAGCTGATCCAGGACGGCCGCATCCATCCCGCGCGCATCGAAGAGATGGTCGCCAAGGCCCAGAAGGAGGTCAACGCCGCCATCAAGGCCGAGGGCGAGCGCGCCGTGTTCGAGACGAACATCCACGGTCTGCACCCGGAGATCATCAAGCTCCTGGGCCGCATGAAGTACCGCACCAGCTACGGCCAGAACGTGCTCAACCATTCGATCGAGGTCTCCCATATCGCCGGGCTGATGGCCGCCGAAATGGGCGTGGACGTGAACATCGCCAAGCGCGCCGGCCTGCTGCACGACATCGGCAAGTCCATCGACCACGAGGTCGAGGGCAGCCACGTCACCATCGGCGTGGACATCTGCCGCAAGTACAAGGAATCCGAGGCCGTCATCCACGCGATCGAGGCACACCACGGCGACGTGGAGCCGCACACCGTGGAAGCCTGCCTGGTCCAGGCGGCCGACGCCATCTCCGCCTCGCGCCCCGGCGCGCGGCGCGAGAACATCGAGAATTACGTCAAGCGTCTGGAAAAGCTGGAGGAGGTCTCCAAGAGCTTCCCCGGCATCGCCAGCTCTTACGCGATCCAGGCCGGACGCGAGATCCGCGTCATGGTCAAGCCCGAGGAGGTCAGCGAGGATCAGATGGTCCTGCTGGCCCGCGACATCGCCAAGAAGATCGAGGACGAGCTGACCTATCCCGGCCAGATCAAGGTCCACGTCCTGCGCGAGACCAAGGCCGTCGACTACGCCAAGTAAAGCGCCAGAAAACAAACAGATCCCGTGGACGAAAGTCCACGGGATCTTTGCTTGTTGAAGGGTCACGCCGCGCCCCGCCTGCCGTTGAGCAGGCGATCCATGACCTTGTACAGGGGCTTGTAGAGCACCAGAACGGTCACGAAATTGCTGGCGCAGTGGATCAGATCGAAGGGGATGCCGCTGACCCACATGGCGAAGAACATCTCCCAGCCGCTGTTGACGGCAAAGTAAAGCAGATACATCAGCGGCCCGAAGACCAGGCCGTAGACCGCGGCGATCACGGCCCAGATCAGAAGCGAATCGTTTTTGCGAAACAGCATGGCGATACAGACCAGAAGCGGCCAAACGTAGAGATAGCTGAACCACCACAGCATGAAGCCGTTGGCGTTGTTGACCACGCCCTCGAGCAGCACGTAGACCGCGACGCAGTACAGGGCCTTCCAGCCGAAAAACACGGTGGCCAGGATGATGAGCACCGCGTTCAGATTGACGTTCGGCACCGCGTAGAGCGCCTCCTTGGCGGCGAAGATCAGCGCGCCCAGCATCGCAAGGATGCACAGCTCGCGGATCGAGAGCTTACCAGCCGGTCGTGAGGGTGATCTCATACTGGTCGCCGTCGGCGATCATGGTGTCGTCCACGCCGGTCATCAGCATCTCGCCGCCCTTGGTGAAGCACCACCACTGCTGGGCGTCTTCATCGGCGGTCTCTCCGTCCACGGTCAGCACGTACAGGCCGTACTCGCTCTCCGCGCCCTCGACCAGGCCCTGCTCCTCCAGCGCGCCGCGCAGGTTCTCGGAGCTCGTGTTGATTTGGAAGTCCTTCCGGCTCTCATCGCCGTGCACGACGATCACGGTGATGTTCTTGTCACCCAATTGGGCGGCGGGTTTGTTCTGGTTGAAAATGACCAGAGCGCCGATGACCAGTACAAGCAAAACGGCCACGGCAATGATGATGTTTCTTGTTTTTTTGGACATATCATATCCTCTCCTTTCTTTGTTCGGTATCGGCCTTTTCGGCCTGAACCATCGAAAGCCGCACAAAGCAAAAGAGAGAACAGGCGCGGCAGGGCCGCGCAAGCTTCCGTTTTGTCCGGGTGACGCGGAACTTTGTACGACGCCGCGCTCCGATTTCGGAACACGGCCCGGGCAGGTCTTCTGACTTCGGGAGGCCTAAGGGCCTCCGCCTCACAGTGACGGCCTCGCGTGGGAATCACACCCACATTCCCCTGTAAACGACCGGCGGTCCTCTGCCCGCGGCCGAACCCGATTCGATTGCTTGTGCTGTGAGTATAGCACGCGCCGGGCCGGCGTTCAAGAGAAATCGCTTGCGCGGGGAGCGGGGATGATGTATAATATCCTGGCCGAAAACAACCGGGTATAGCGCAGTTGGTAGCGCGGGTGGTTTGGGACCATCAGGTCGGGGGTTCAAGTCCCTCTACTCGGACCATAAAGGGACTCTGATCTTGATACGATCAGGGTCTCTTTTTTCTTTCCATCTCGTGCGTTGTCTGATATAATTATCTCGACAAATTGGCGTTTTTCGGAGGATGATATGCAAAATATAGAAATCTGGGATTTGTATGATAAGCAGCGTCATTTGATGGGGCGTGATCATATTCGGGGAGAAGAAATACCGCAGGGGTATTATCATCTCGTTGTCCATGTTTGGATCAAAAACAGAACCGGTGAATATTTGATCTCACAGCGCAGTGCGGATCGACCCATGCATCCGTTAAAGTGGGAATGTACAGGCGGATCCGCGCTAAAAGGGGAGGATAGTTTATCCGCAGCGCTTAGGGAAACAAAGGAAGAGATTGGTTTGACATTATCTCCCAACGCAGGGAAAATAGTATCTTCTATAGTTGGCAGAGTAATTAACGGCGTCCATTTTTCAGATATAGTGGATGTATGGTTATTTGAATATGATGGTCCTGTTGATTTGACAAAGGCAACTACAGCGGAAGTCGCTCAAATTGCCTGGCTGAATAAGGATCAGATAAAGCAACTGTTTGATGACAATGAATTTGTGGATACTCTCGGATACTTTCTTGAATCAAGCACGTTTTAATTCAACAACTTCCAGTTCGTCGAGCTGCACCACACCCGGCGAAAATGCACCCCGGGGCCGATCAAATGCACCCCGCCTTGAACCCCGGGGTGCATTTTGTATCATTATTAGCGCGTTTTCCCACGTCGTCGCGGACTTCGTATCGTTCGCGACGGCGTTTCCTTTTTCAAAGCAAACGCCATCTCTCATTCACGCCGTCGCTCCTCCTCTCCGCAAAAGGTCACGCTCGGCACGCCTGTTCGCTTGTAAACGCACTCACAACGGCGCGCTGTCGCTACCAACCTTCTGGGGTTTTCTTTTCAATGTTTGTCGTTATCGTTATTCGGACCATAAAGGGACTCTGATCCTGATACGATCAGGATCCCTTTTCTTCTTTCCATATCGTGCGTTGTCTGTTATAATGCTCTCGACAAACCGGGATTTTCGGAGGTAATCATAGTGAATGTATTTAACGAATATGTACGTGAGTGTTTTTCCCCAGTCGGTGATACTGTCATAAAACCCATGATGGGCGGATATCTTGTGTACCTTAACGGTAAACTGATAGGTGATATTGGAGGCAAGGAACTGTTTTTAAAGAGAACGCCGACATCGGACAGACTTCTTGCCGACTCAGAACTGCGTTATCCTTACGAAGGTTCAAAGACGCTGATGCACGTATTTGACAGATTTGAGGATGCGGATTTGATTGCAGAATTACTGGAAGGCATGTATGCGGAACTGCCCGAAAGGAAACCCCAAAAAGCCAAGTGAGACTGATAAATCCCTGTTTGCCGAGCTGCACCCGGCGTGATGCCGGGAGTGCATGGATATCATCATCGGCGCCGCTTTCGCCAAAGGAGCTCTGATCCCGATGCGGTCAGAGCTCCTTTTCCTGTTTTCAAACGCTTTTCCGGTATGCTATAATAAATAAAACGATCGGGATCGGAAAGGCGGGCTGAGGATGGATCTCACACAGTCGTTTTACAACGCGATGGCAGCGCACTATGATAAGCTGTTCCTTGACTGGACGGCCTCCGTGCACGAGCATGCGGCGATCCTCGACGCGCTCTTCCGTGCGTACGGATTCGATCCCGGCGCGTCAGTTCTCGACTGCGCCTGCGGGATCGGAACGCAGGCGATCGGCCTGGCCGCCCTCGGATACAGGGTCACCGCCTCGGATATCAGCGACGGCGCGCTGAAGGAGGCAAGGCAAAGGGCTGCGGCAAACGGGGTCCAGATCCGTTTCGGGCACGCGGATTTCCGCGCGCTGGCGGATACCTTTTCGGGGCGGTTCGATATCGTCATCGCGATGGATAACGCACTGCCGCATATGCTCACCGGCGGCGCGCTGGAAGCTGCGGTAAGGAGCATGATCGGGCAAACAAAAATGAACGGGCTTTTTGTTGCCAGCATCCGCGACTATGACGGCCTTTTGCCGGAGAAGCCGGCATACACCCAGCCGTATATCCACAAGACGAAAAAAGGACAGCACGTTTCCTTTCAAACATGGGACTGGGAAGGCGATCACTATCGATTCACCCAGTATATCATCGACGACGAAGAGACGCTGGAGATCCACAAATTTGACTGTGAGTACAGGGCGGTCAGGAGAGAAGAATTGACGAAGCTGCTTCTGGCCGGCGGCTGCAGAGACGTCGCCTGGAAGCTTCCGGAGGACACGGGGTGGTATCAGCCCATCGTGATCGCAAGGAAATGACAGCTCCGGACGCCTGTGCATCTACGGCGCGACAGCGCGCAACTGCGGGTTGCTTGCGCAGAACGCGGCGGGGCGTATAATGGGAGCAGATGAAAAAAGGAGGACGTACATCATGGAAGCAAAGAACCTGCTGAAAACCCTGCGCGAGGCGCGCCATCTGACGCAGGAGGAGCTGGCCGGGCGCGTGCACGTCACGCGGCAGGCGATCTCCCGTTGGGAGAATAACGAGACGCAGCCCGGTACGGACACCCTGCGCCTGCTGTCAAAAGAGTTCGGCGTTTCGATCAATACGCTGCTCGGCGCGCCGCGCACGCTGATCTGTCAATGCTGCGGCATGCCGCTGAACGAGGACGGCATGATCAGCCGCGAGCCGGACGGCAGCTTCAACGAGGACTACTGCAAATGGTGCTATGCGGACGGCGCCTTCGTCTACGCGGACAAGGACAGCCTTCTGGATTTCCTCGTCGCCCACATGCCCGATCCGGACGGCCTGCCGGAAGCCGAGCGCCGCAGCCGCTGCGACGCGTACCTCTCCCGGCTCAAGCATTGGGAATGAACGGGAACGCCGCCGGGACGCCGGCGGTGTTTTTCATTCTTTTCATCATAATAAGAGAAAACGCACCGTCCGGGCTTGCGCCGGGCGGGCGTGCCGTGTTACCATGTTTGCAGAGATCTCGGGGGGGTGAGCGCCGCATGAAAAAAACGGATCGGAGGGAACGGGGCGCACGGGGGCTCTTCCTGTCCTACGGCCTGTATATCCTGTCGATGCTGATCTTCGGCACGAACGGGCTGCTCGTTGCGAACATCTCCCTTGCGTCGAGCCAGATCGTGTTGCTGCGCACGCTGCTCGGCGGAGCCGCGCTGACCGTGCTCGTGCTGTTGCGCGGCGGCTTTGACAGACAGGCGATCCGCGCCGAGGCCGGGGCGCTTCTGCTCGGCGGAGCCGCGCTTGGGGCGAACTGGGTGGCACTGTTCGAGGCCTACCGTCTGCTGAACATCAGCCTTGCGACGCTGATCTATTACGTCGGACCCATGCTGATCCTGCTGCTCTCACCGGTGCTGTTTGGCGAAAAGCTGACAGGCATGAAGATCGCGGCGCTTTGCCTTGTGGCCGTCGGGCTCGTCTGCATCAGCGGCAGCATCGCCTTCGGCGGCCTGCGTCTGTCCGGGCTTTTCGCCGCGATGATCGCTGCGCTGTTCTACGCCTCGCTGATCGTCTTCAACAAACGCATCACCAGGACCGGCGGACTGCAGACCGCGGCGATCGAGCTGGACGTCGCCTTCGTCGTCGTGCTGGCGTATGTGCTGGCCACGACGGGCCTTCCGCAGCCGCGGGCGGCGGATCTGCCGTATATCGCCGTGATCGGCCTGGTCAACACCGGGCTGGCGTACTGCTTGTATTTTTCCGGCCTTCAGAAGCTGCCCGGTCAGTCCGTCGCGCTGATCAGCTACGTCGACCCCGTGTCGACGCTCGTTTTTTCCGCGCTGTTCCTGCATGAGGCCATGACGCCCCTGCAGCTTGTCGGCGGCGTTCTCATCCTGGGCGGCGCCATGTTCGGCGAGCTGCGCGGGCGGCAGGCGCCGACGGAGCCGACAGAATAGTATAAACAAGCGCCGCGCGACCCGGAGCATACCCGGGCCGCGCGGCCTTTTTTGCCGCAGTGGCGGATCGCCGCAATTCATCCTTGAACGGGAAGGGTCGCTGTGGTAAATTGAAGAGGAGAAAACACACAGAGAGGAAACGGACAACGCCATGGATCGACCGAGCGGAAACAAGGGGATCGGACGGCCCGCCGTGAGACGCAGAAGGGCAAACGCATGAAAAAAGCATTCCGCTACTCTCTCCGGCACAGCCTGCCGATCCTGATCAGCTTTATCCCGGTCGGTCTTGCCTATGGGATCCTGATGCAGACCTCCGGGCTGAACTGGATCTGGACGGGCGTGTGCAGCCTGTTCATTTTTGCGGGGTCCCTGCAGTTTTTGGCCGTCAGCTTCTTCGCCGGCGGCGTCTCGCTCGCGGCGGTCGCCGTCATGGCGCTGCTGCTCAACAGCCGGCACATCTTTTACGGCCTCCCCTTCGTCGAACGGTGGAAGCGCTACGGGCCGTGGAAGCTCTTCCTGATCTACGCGCTGCCGGACGAGGCCTTTTCGCTCCACTGCTCCAACAGCTTTGACGACGGCAACGAAGAACATCGGAAATGGAGCCAGATTTTCGACGCGCTGCTCATCCTTGTTTACTGGATCGTGCTGTCGATCCTCGGCGCGCTGATCGGTTCGCTGATCTCCTTCGATACGGCGGGGATCGATTTTGCGCTGACGGCCCTGTTCCTCGTGATCCTGATCGAACAGCTCAAGGCTTCCGGGGGGAGCCGCTTCCCGGCTCTGATCGCCGCGCTCTCCTCCGTGGTCTGCCTGCTGTTTTTCGGCCCCGACGGCTTCATCCTGCCCTCGCTGATGATCACCGTCGTCGGGCTGCTCGCGTTCCGCGGCCGGATCGGCGGGAAGGAAAAGGAGGCCGGCCATGAGTAGGGAAGGATGGATCGTTTCCGTCATCGCGGTCTGCGCGCTGTGCACGCTGTTCGAGCGGGCGCTCCCGTTCCTGATCTTCCGGGGGGAGCGGGTGCCGGAGCCCGTGCGCTATCTCGGGAGGGTCCTGCCGATGGCGATCATGACCACGCTGGTCTTCTATTGCCTGCGGACCGTCGGCTTCGGCACGGCAGCCGCGTTCGCGCCGCAGCTCATCTCCTGCGCTGTGACGGCGGCGCTGCACCTGTGGAAGGGCAGCACCGCGCTGTCCATCGCGGGCGGGACGATCTGCTGCATGATCCTGACGCAATTTGTCTTTTGAGAGAAGGGGAGCTCCATGACGACGCGCGCGGATCTCCGGATCCCGCTGCGGTGCAGGGAGAGCCCCTGCCGCCATATGCCGCTCGCCGCGCGGCGCTTTGCGCCGGATGAGCGCCGGAGGAACGATGGATCAAACGTTGCTGGTAAACGAAAAACCGTATCGGCTCCTCCGGCTCCTGGGACACGGGAAGGGAGGCTACTCCTTCCTGGCCGAGGGGGAACAGGGGCGGGTGGTGCTCAAGCAGATCCACCATGAGCCATGCGCCTATTACAGCTTCGGCAATAAGATCGAGGCGGAGCGGAACGATTACGGACGGCTGCTGCAGGCCGGGATCCGTGTCCCGCGCATGCTGGCGGTCGACCTGTCCCGGGAGCGGATCGTCAAGGAGTATATCGCCGGGCCGACGGTCTTTGAACTGATCCGGGACGGGGACTCCGCGGAGGCGTATCTCCCGCAGATACGCGAAATGGCGGAGCTGGCCCGCCGCGCCGGACTGAATATCGACTACTTCCCGACCAACTTCGTCGTGCGGGAGGGCCTGCTCTATTACGTGGACTATGAATGCAACGCCTACATGGACGAGTGGAGCTTTGAAAACTGGGGGATCCGCTACTGGTCGAAGACCCCGGAATTCCTGGACCACCTCGAAAGCCGGGCCGGGGAAGCACCGGAAGACGCCTGGAACGGGCCGGAAGGCCATGGATCGGAGAGAGGATGAAAGCATGAAAAAACTGCTCGCTTTGCTGCTGCTCGCAGCGCTTGTCTGCACCCTGACCGCCTGCGCGCGCGAAACGGCCGGGGAGACGATCATTTCGGACGGACAGTCCGCGGCGGACGACGCGCAGGCCGCGGAACCGGCGCCGGATGAGACCGGGCGGGAGGAGACGCAGCCAGCGCCGTCTGCGGCAGCGGATCCGCTGGTCGGCACCTGGGTCTGCGGAGAGGCGACGCTTGAGGTCGCCCGCCGCGGCGCGGCTTACTTCTGCCGGATCCGCCTGGCGGACAGCGACGCGGAGCTGTCGGAATGGAGCTACGTCTGCAGCCGGATCGGGGAGACGCTGAGCGCCGACGGCACAGGCGTCAAAAAAGAGCTCCGGTATGGAGAGGACGGCGCGCCGCTCTCCGCCGTGACCGTGTATACCGACGGGACGGCGGTCTTTTCCCGCGGCGCAGACGGCAGCTTCCTCTGGGACGACCGGAGGGATGGCGCGGGCGAAGGCCTGGTCTTCGCATACACGGCCCCGGCCGAGAGCGCGCCGGATATCGACGCCCTCGTCTCGGACTTCTATCTGACGGTCGGAAGCTATCATCAGGGGGTGGCCGGCGCGTCGCTCGCCATGGCCAACGCCGCCTGCGGGACGCTGCGCTTCGCCGCCGCGCACAGGCTCTGGTGCGCGGACGCCGCCGCGCTCCGCGAGGCGATGCTCGGGGCGTGGGACAGGCTGGAGGAACAGCAGCGCGCGGACTTCGTGGCCAATTATCTCAGCGTCATCGAGCTCATCGACGACTGCACCGCGGACTGGGGAGCCAGCCGCGGCCGCTTCGACGACGCCGGCTCCGGGGAGGAGATGACGGCGCTGCTGGACGATCCTATGACGGAGATCTCCTGGGGCGTGCTGCGGGAAGCGGCTCTGGGGCTGAAAAGCACCTTTGAATGATCCGGGCGCGCCCCGCGAAAAGGGGAGTCTCCGGCAAGAAAACAGATGCAATCGGCGCGCGGACGTGCTACAATAATCCAAAAGACCAAAAAACGACTGATTACAGGAGGAACGGGACCATGGAACAGAAGAAAGTACTCGGCATTTCCTTCGGCAGAAAGATGAGCAACACCGAGATCCTGATCAAGGAGGCGCTGCTTGCCTGTCAGAACGCCGGCTGCGAGATCCAGTTCATTCGCGCGGACGACCTGAACATCCACATCTGCAACGGCTGCACGAGCTGCGTGGCGGGCCTGGCCAGCATGCGCGGCAAAGGGGACTGCATCCATAAGGATGACGATTTCCCCATCATTCACGAGGCGCTGCTGAGCGCGGATGCGGTCATCGTCGGCTCGCCCACCTACGTGCTCGCCCCCACCGGCAATTTCAAGACGGTCTGCGACCGCCTTGGACCCTCGCACGACATCACCTTCCTCAAGCCCGTGATCGAAGCGGGCATCCGGGAAGGGCGGGACCCCTCCACCTATCCCGACGTGCGCTTCCTGAAAAAGAGAGTGGCCGCCCTCATCACCGTCGGCGGCGCGCGTACCGAGAACTGGCTGGCCTTCGCCATGCCCAGCATGTATGAGTTCACCTTCTCCATGGGCATGGACGTCATCGACAAGCTGCAGTATTTCGCGGCCATGAACTATAACAGCGTGATCGGCCGCCCGGACGTCGTCGGGCGGGCCGCCCTGATGGGCGAGCATATCGTCGAAGCCCTGAACGCCGGGACCGAGGAGGAGCGCGTGCGCTTCCGCGGCGACAGGGAGGGCGTCTGCCCCGTCTGTCACGAGAGTCTGCTGACCATCACCGGCAAGGGCAGCAAGGTCGAGTGTCCCGTGTGCGGCATCGAGGGCGAGCTCAGCCTGGTCGACGGCGAGATCAAGGTCGTCTTCCCCGACGAGCAGATCGCGCGCTCGCGTCTGCTTGAGGCGGGCAAGTGGGAGCATTCCAACGAGATCCGCCAGGGCGCGATGGAACAGAAGCGGGTGGAGAACCTCGCCGAGCTCAGGAAAAAATACATCGGCGTCGGCGAATAAGGCAAAAGCGCAAAGCCCCGCCTTTCCCGAAATGCGTTCGGAATTGACGGATCTCCCCTTGACAGAGAGGCGGGCATTTGCTAAACTCGATAAAAAGCGAGTGAGGCGAGTGCTCCATGACGATTGCGTGGAACAACAGAATCAACAGGGCAGACTGATCTGGATCGGATCGGTCTGCCTTGTCTGTTTTCAAGGCCTCCGGAATTTGACAGATAAGGAGAGACGCTATGGCTACCTTCTACAACGAACCTTCCCGCACCTTTAACGAATATCTGCTCATCCCCGGCTACACCCCGGCTGACTGCCGGCCTGAAAAGGTCTCCCTCCGCACCCCGCTGGTGAAATACCGGAAGGGCGAGGAGGACTGCCCGATCTGCCTGAACATCCCCATGGTATCGGCCATCATGCAGTCGGTCTCCAACGACACGCTGGCCGTCGCGCTGGCCAAGGAAGGCGGCCTGAGCTTTATCTACGGCAGCCAGAGCATCGCCGACGAGGCCGCCATGGTGCACCGGGTCAAGAGCTACAAGGCCGGCTTCGTGCCCTCGGCCTCCAACCTGACGCCGGAGCACACCCTGGCAGACGTCCTGGCGCTCAAGGAGAAAAACGGCTTTTCCACCGTGGCGATCACGGAGGACGCCACGCCCAACGGCAAGCTGCTGGGGCTTGTCACGAGCCGTGACTACCGCGTCTCCCGGCTGCCGGAGGAGACCCCCGTGCGCGCGTTCATGACGCCTCGCGAGAGACTGATCACCGCTCCGGCGGAGACGACGCTCAAGGAGGCCAACGACATCATCTGGGATCACAAGCTCAACAACCTCCCCATCGTGGATGAGAACGACCGCCTGCTCTACTTCGTGTTCCGAAAGGACTATGCCGAGCACAAGGAGCATCCCCTGAGTCTGCAGGATGTCCAGAAGCGCTATATGGTCGGCGCGGGCATCAACACCCGCGACTTTGCCGAGCGCGTTCCCGCGCTGCTGTCTGCCGGGGCGGACATCCTCTGCGTCGACTCCTCCGACGGCTACACCGAGCGGCAGCGCCAGACCATCCGCTGGATCCGCGATACCTACGGCGACACGGTCAAGGTCGGCGGCGGCAACGTCGTGGACCGCGAGGGCTTCCTCTTCCTGGCCGAAGCCGGGGCGGATTTCGTCAAGATCGGCATCGGCGGCGGCTCCATCTGCATCACGCGCGAGACCAAGGGGATCGGCCGCGGGCAGGCCTCCGCCGTGATCGAGGTCGCGCAGGCGCGCGACGAGTATTACAAGCGCACCGGCGTGTATGTCCCGATCTGTTCCGACGGCGGCATCGTGCACGACTATCATATCACGCTGGCGCTGGCCATGGGCGCGGACTTCGTGATGCTGGGGCGCTACTTCGCCCGCTTCGACGAGTCCCCGACGCCCAAGCTCATGGTCAACGGACAGTACGTCAAGGAATACTGGGGCGAAGGCTCCAACCGCGCGCGCAACTGGCAGCGATATGACCTCGGCGGCCGGAGCGGCCTCGTGTTCGAGGAGGGCGTGGATTCCTACGTGACCTACGCCGGGCCTCTGCAGGACAATGTGGCCAAGAGCCTGTATAAGGTCAAGTCCACCATGTGCAACGTTGGCGCGGTCTCGATCCCCGAACTGCAGGAAAAGGCGAAGCTTACCGTGGTCTCCTCCACGAGCATCGTGGAGGGCGGCTATCACGACGTGACGCTGCGCCAGACCCTCGGTAACAACGGATAAAAGGGCAGACGCCGTCCGACGGACGGCGTTTTCCTTTTCCCGGGAAAAAATGGCGGGCACGGGATTGCCTTTCTCCGAGAAAAAGAGTAAAATAACGAAGTTAGAAAAGCGATCGGAGGTGATCGAATGGGAGAGTCGAACGTGCTGTTCTCCATCGGGCCGCTGCAGGTGACGAGCACCGTCACGAGCATGTGGGCGATGATCCTGATCCTGGCGCTCGTCTCTTTCCTGGCCACTCGCCGGCTGAAGGAGGTCCCCGGGCCGATTCAGAATCTGGCGGAGATGGCCGTGGAGAAGCTGCAGAGCTTTTTCGCCGACAGTCTCGGGCAGAAGCATATGCGCCGGTATTTTCCCATTTTCGCGACCTTTTTCATCTTCATCATCGTCTGCAATTATTCGGGACTGGTGCCCGGCATGGGTCATGTGAAGGGCATGGCGCAGCCGACGGCGAACCTGTCCGTCACGGCTGGCCTCGGCGTCTGCGCCTTCTTTACCACGCATATCCTCGGCGTGCGCGAGCGGGGCTTGAAGCATTATGCGGCCGGCTTTGCCAAGCCCTTCTACCTCTGCTTCCTGATGCTGCCGCTCAACCTCATCGAGCAGTTCGTCCGCCCGATGTCGCTGGCCCTGCGTCTGTACGGCAACATGTACGGCGAGGAGTCCGTGACGGAGAACCTCTACGAGATCTTCCCGATCGGCATGCCGCTGATCATGAACGTGCTGAGCCTGCTGTTCTGCCTGCTGCAGGCCGTCGTATTCACCATGCTGCTTTCGATCTACGTCTCGGAAGCGGTCGAAGAAGAATAAAACAAATCATTATTCAGGAGGACTGTACTATGAATTCCGGACTCATCGCCATCGCCGCCGCGATCGTGCTGGCGCTCACCGCCATGGCCACCGCCATCGCGCAGGGCATGACCGCCTCCCGCGCCATGGATGCCATCGCCCGTCAGCCGGAGGCTGCCGGGAACATCCGCGGCGCGCTGGTCATCTCCCTGGCGCTGATGGAGGCGCTGACCATCTACGGCATGCTGGTCGCCTTCATGCTGGTCGGCAAGATCTGATCGGGAGCGCGCCATGCTTACGATCAATCCGTCCGAAGTCATTTGGACGATCCTGGGCTTTCTGGCGCTGTACTTCCTGCTCAGGCGGTTTCTGTACGGCCCGCTGATCCGGCATATGGATGCGAGAAACGAGCGCATCCGGGCCGGATTGGACGAGGAAAAGGCGGCGCAGGGCGCCCTGGAAAAGCAGCGGGAGCTCCTGGCGCAGGCGAGGCAGGAGAGCCTCGCGGGGGCCGGAGAGATCCTGCGGGAGGCCGGGCGGCAGGATGAACGGCTCCACGAGCAGCGGCTGCAGGCGGCGCACAGCGCCGCGCAGCAGGCCGAGGCGGACGCGGAGGCGCGCGCCGGGGAGCTGTGCGAGCAGGCGGCCGTGCAGCTGCAGGAACACGGCGAGGAACTGGCTTCCGCGCTGGCCGAGCGCCTTTTCCGCGAGGGCAATCGTGCCTGATCGCCCCCGGAGGGGCCGGACTTAACAGGAAAAGAGGTGACGTCCGCCGATGCATGGTTGGACGCTGCTGTACGGGATCATCAACTTTCTGATCCTGGCGGCGGCCCTGTTCCTGATCGGGCGCAAGCTCGTGACGGGAATGCTCAGGGCTCGCAGCGAAAAGATCCGGGAGGATCTGGAAAAAGCCGAACAGTCCCGCCAAAAGGCGGATGAACTGAGGCGGAATATGGAGGACACCGATCTGGCGCGGGAGCGCCAGGACCGGGAGATCCGAGACCGCGCCGGCGAGGACGCGAGGACGCGCTCCGAGCTCGCGCGCGACAGCGACCGGGAACTGGCCGAGAGCATCGTCCGCTCGGGCGAGCGCGAAGGCCGGCAGATCCTGTTCGAGACGCGGCGCCGGATCACGGACCGCGCGGCGGCGGAGCTGACGGAAATGACGGCGGACTATATGCGCCGCCCCGGCTTCGAAGAACAGAAGAAGGCGCTGGGAGAGCGCTTTGTGGCGCGGTTCTCCGAAAAAGCCGCGCCCACCGTCGCCGACCGCGCCAATCTCGAGGAGACGCATGTGCTGCCGGTGACGATCACGGCGGCCGAGCCTGTGGCCAAAGACGCGCTGGAGGAGCTGAGCCGGCTGATCCGGGAACGCTTCGGGACGGAACAGATCTCTCTCAGCGCCTCGGCGGATCCGGAGCTGATCGGCGGTCTGCGCATACGCGTCGGCGATACCGTATATGACGGCAGCCTGCAGAGCATGCTGCAGCGCTTCCGCCGCGATCTGGAGAGCGGGGAAGTGCTCGAGGGCGAGATCACCGGCGCGCTGAAGGAACGGCTCGGCACGGCGAGCGCCGACATGGAGATCTATCAGACCGGCCGCGTGGTCAGCCTTTCGGACGGCATCTGCCGCGTCAGCGGCCTGTCGGACGTCATGGCCGGCGAGATGATCGCCTTCAAGGGGGATCTGCGCGGCATGGTCATGGATCTGGAGCGCGACAACGTCGGCGTCGTGCTGCTCGGCAACTACGACAGCGTCCAGGAGGGCGACCCGGTCCGCCGCACGGGGCGCATCCTGTCGGTGCCCGTGGGCGAGGGCCTGATCGGCCGCGTCGTGGACGCGCTCGGCCGCCCGGTGGACGGCCGCGGCCTGATCCACGCGCAGGGCAGCCGCCCGGTGGAGAGCCGGGCTCCCGGCGTGATCGAGCGCAAGAGCGTGTCCGTGCCGATGCAGACCGGCATCAAGGCCATCGACGCGCTGATCCCGATCGGCCGCGGTCAGCGCGAGCTGATCATCGGCGACCGCGGGACCGGCAAGACGGCCATCGCGCTCGACACCATCATCAACCAGAAGGGCAAGGACATGCTCTGCATCTACGTTGCCATCGGACAAAAGGAGTCCACGGTGGCCAGCGTGGTGGAGAAGCTGCGCGAGCACGGCGCCATGGATTATACGATCGTGGTCTGCGCCAACGCCTCCGAGCCCGCGCCCATGCTCTATATCGCGCCCTATGCGGGCGCCGCCATGGGCGAATACTTCATGTACAAGGGACAGGACGTGCTGATCGTATATGACGATCTGTCCAAGCAGGCCGTCGCCTACCGTGAGATCTCCCTGCTGCTGCACCGCCCGCCCGGACGCGAGGCCTATCCCGGCGACGTGTTCTATCTGCACTCCCGTCTGCTCGAGCGCGCCGCGCGCCTGAGCGAGGAGGCGGGCGGCGGCAGCATGACCGCCCTGCCCATCATCGAAACGCAGGCGGGCGACATCTCCGCCTATATCCCCACGAATGTGATCTCCATCACCGACGGGCAGATCTTCCTGGAGACGGAGCTGTTCAATTCCGGCGTCCGTCCGGCCGTCAACGTGGGCCTCTCGGTCTCGCGCGTGGGCGGCTCTGCCCAGCTCGGCGCCATGAAGCAGGTCGCGGGCCGGCTGCGTATGGATCTGGCCCAATACCGGGAGCTTGCGGCCTTTTCCCAATTCGGGTCGGATCTGGACAGGGCCACCCAGGCCACGCTCCACCGCGGCGACCGGATGACGGAACTGCTCAAGCAGGCGCAGTTCGAGCCGATGGAAGCGGCCGATCAGGTGATCGCGCTCTTCGCCGCCAACGAGGGCTTCGCAGACGGCGTGGAGCTGGGGGACGTCGCAGCTTTTGAAAAGCGAGTCATCGCCTGGGTGAAAGAACGGATGCCGGAGCTGCGCGGGCAGATCCTGTCCGGCGCAAAGCTGGACGGCGGAACGCTGGAGAAAATGCGAAGCTGCATCGCGGAGCTTTACCCGAGGGCATAAACGCCTTTTTGCGGCGGAAGGAGGGAGTCTGCCATGGCCAATATGCGCGCTATCCGCACGCGGATCAAGAGCATAGAGAACACCCGGCAGATCACTCGCTCCATGCGCATGGTGGCCGCCTCCAAGCTGCGCCGCACGCAGGAGACGAGCCGCGGCCTGGGCGAATTCGCGGCGGCAGCGCGGGAGATGCTCGCACGGCTCACGGCAGGCGGGAGAGCGTTCCGATGCCCGCTGCTGCGCCCGCACGAAAGCGGCGAAAAGCTCTGCTACGTGCTCTTCGTCGGCAACCGCGGCCTCTGCGGCGTCTATAACAGCAGCCTGCTCAAGTATCTGGAGGAGCAGGCGGCCGGGGAAGGCGGCGGCTCGCTCGTCGTCGTGGGCCGCTGGGGCCGCGAACAGATCGCCGCCTCCGGCTTGCCGCTGCTTCGCCGCTTCGACGCCGTCAGCGATACGCCGGATGGGGAGGACGCGCGGGAGCTTGCCGCCTATCTGAAGGAACTGTATCTGTCGGGGCAGGCGGATCGGATCGTGCTGGTCTATCAGCACTTCCGTTCCGTGCTGGCGCAGGATCCCGTCCGGCTGACGCTGCTTCCCATGGAGGCGGCGGAGCAGAAGGGCGAGGCGCCGGACGTCATTTTTGAGCCCGACGCCGAAGCCTTGATGGAGGAGCTCTCGGAGCTCGTTTTTCAGCACACGGTCTATTCCGTGCTGCTGGAGGCAAAGACAGGCGAGCACGCCGCGCGCATGACCGCCATGACCGCCGCCTCAGACAATACCGACGAGCTGATCCAGAAGCTCTCGCTCCAGCTCAACCACGCCCGACAGGCGGCTATCACCACCGAGATCACCGAGATCGTCGGCGGCTCGGCCGCGCTCAATCATCCGTAAGGGAAAGGGGATGCCCATGGAAACCGGCATCGTCAGAAGGGTCATCGGCCCTGTCGTCGACATTCATTTTTCCTCCGGGAAGCTTCCCGACCTGTATCATGCCATCGAGATCGCCCTGTCGGGACGAAAGGTCGTGCTGGAGGTCGTCCAGCAGCTCGGCGAGGGGACGGTCCGCGCCATCGCGCTCAGCTCCACCGACGGTATTTCCCGCGGCATGGAGGCGATCGACACCGGCGACACCATCCGCATGCCCGTGGGTGAAGCCACGCTCGGCCGCATGTTCAACGTCGTCGGCGAGCCGATCGACGGCAAGGGGGAGGTCAAGGCTGAAAAGCGCCTGCCCATCCACCGCGATCCGCCCCCGTTTACCGAGATCCTGCCCGCTACGGAGCTGCTCGAGACCGGCATCAAGGTCGTCGACCTCCTGTGCCCCTACGCCAGGGGCGGCAAGATCGGCCTCTTTGGCGGCGCCGGCGTCGGCAAGACCGTGCTGATCGAGGAGCTGATCCGCAACATCGCCTACGAGCACGGCGGATACTCGGTTTTTGCAGGCGTGGGCGAGCGCAGCCGCGAGGGCAACGACCTCTGGCATGAGATGACGGAATCCGGCGTCATCGACAAGACGGCGCTGGTCTTCGGCCAGATGAACGAACCGCCCGGCGCGCGTCTGCGCGTGCCGCTGTCCGGCCTGACCATCGCGGAAAACTTCCGCGACGAGAGCGGACAGGACGTGCTGCTGTTCATCGACAACATTTTCCGCTTCACGCAGGCCGGCTCCGAGGTCTCGGCCCTGCTGGGGCGCATGCCCTCCGCCGTCGGCTATCAGCCGACGCTGGCTACCGAGATGGGCGCGCTGCAGGAGCGCATCACCTCCACCCGCCGCGGTTCCGTCACCTCGGTGCAGGCCATTTACGTGCCGGCCGACGACCTGACCGACCCGGCGCCGGCCACAGCCTTTGCGCATCTGGACGCCACGACCGTGCTCTCCCGCGCGATCTCCGAGCTGGGCATTTACCCGGCCGTCGATCCGCTGGAGTCCAGCTCCCGGATCCTGGAGCCCGGCACGCTGGGGAAGGAGCACTATGAGACGGCCCGCGCCGTCCAGCAGGTGCTGGAAAAGTACCGGCAGCTGCAGGACATCATCGCCGTACTCGGCATGGACGAGCTCGGAAGCGAGGATCGGGCCACGGTCAACCGCGCCCGGCGCATCCAGCGCTTCCTCTCGCAGCCCTTCCACGTGGCCGAGGCCTTCACCGGCCTCGAGGGCAAGTACGTGCCGCTCAAGGAGACGATCAGGGGCTTTCAGGCCATCCTGGGCGGGGACGTGGACGACCTGCCCGAGCAGGCCTTCCTGATGTGCGGCGGCATCGACGAGGTCGTCGCGAAAAGAGGCAGCTACTGATGGACAGGATTCGTGTGACGATCCTCAGCTCGGCGGGAGCCCGCTGGGAAAAGACGGTCAGCTCCGTCAGACTGCCGACCGGCTTCGGGTCGCTCGGGATCCTCGGCGGCCACGCGCCGATGCTCTGCGCAGTCAGCCGGGGCGAGATCCTCTGCCGTTTCGGGGAGGACGGCCTTGCGCGGATCGCCGTCAGCGACGGGATCGCAAACGTGGCCAACGATGAACTGACGGTACTGGTTTCGGACCTGAAAGAGATAGAATGAGAAGCGGGGAGCTGAAGCTCCCTGCTTTTCGATGTGTGCAATTTTCTGGATTTTTTATTTTTTTGCACGGAAAGAAGAACAAATTTTTTTATTCTTCGTCAAATTGTCATGCTTCGCTTGAGGAAAATCGGCATCTTGTGAATTGCGGTTTTCCGGGGAGAATGTTACAATAATGATACCATAAGGAAAGTAGGGCCGGCGATGAAAAAAGTCTATGTTTTGATCGGCAATTACGGCAGCGGCAAAACCGAGCTGGCATTGAATTTCGCCATAGAGGCGGCCAAGCACGGCAGCACGGAACTGCTGGATCTGGACATGGTGAACACCTACTTCCGCCTGACAGAGCACGGCAAGATGGTCAACATGAAGGAGATCCGCCTCGTCTCGCCCAACTTTGCCAATTCCGGCATCGAGACCCTGTCCCTTCCCGCGGAGGTTGCCTCCGCGTTCGCCATGGACTGGGACACGGTCGTGTTCGACGTCGGCGGCGATGCGGTCGGCTCCACGGCGCTGGGCCGCTATCATGAGGATTTCATGGATCTGGAGCCCGGCGCGCTCGAGGTGCTGAACGTGGTGAACGTCCGCCGTCCGCTGGCCGGAACGGCCGACCGGATCATCCGGCTGCAGCAGGAGATGGAGACGCATTCCCGCCTGCGCATCACCGGCATGATCAACAACACGAACCTGGCCCAGATGACCGGGCCGGCCGAGCTGCGCGACGGCTACGAGATCATCAGGGAGGTCTCGCAGCGCACGGGCGTCCCGGTGAAGTATACCTCGGGCTGGCAGCACCTGCTCGACCAGTTCCTGTCCGAGGGCCACGACCCGGCCTATATCGGGCAGCCCATCGCGATCAACACCTATATGCACCGCGACTGGGACAGCTGGATCAAGGGCCTGAGCACCTGAACCGGGGGAGCCCGGATGCCCCGCGCGGCTTTATCGGCGCATTCCCGCTTCGGCGGTAAACATAGGAACCGGAGAAACGAATACTGAGAAAAGAGGTTGTATTATGGTCAAGGTGATGATCAACGAGCTTGTCTGCAAGGGCTGCGGGCTATGCGTACGCGCCTGCCCCAAGAACGTCCTCGCCCTTTCCAAGACCAAGCTCAACGCAAAAGGCTACCACCCGGCGGAGTTCGCCGTGCCGGAGGAGTGCATCGGCTGCGCTTCCTGTGCGCGTACCTGCCCGGATGTAGCGATCCGTATCGAGAGGGAATAAGGAGGGACAGACTATGGCTTTGACTCTGATGAAGGGCAGCGAGGCGATCGCGGAGGCCGCCATTCGCGCCGGCGCACGTTTCTTCTTTGGTTACCCCATCACTCCGCAGACTGAGATCCCCGAATACATGTCGGCCCGTATGCCCGAGGTGGGCGGCTGCTTCCTCCAGGCTGAGAGCGAGGTCGCGGCCATCAATATGGTCTATGGCGCGGCCGGTACCGGCGCACGCGTCATCACCTCCTCCTCCAGCCCCGGCGTGAGCCTCAAGCAGGAGGGTATTTCCTATATCGCCGGCGCCCGTCTGCCGTGCCTGATCCTGAACGTGATGCGCGGCGGCCCCGGCCTCGGCAGCATCCAGGCCTCCCAGGGCGACTATTTCCAGGGCGTCAAGGGCGGCGGCAACGGCGATTACCATCTGATCACCTTTGCGCCCTCCTCCATCCAGGAGGCCATCAACCTGATCATGATCGCCTATGAAAAGGCCGAGAAGTACCGCGTGCCGGTCCTGTTCCTGGCTGACGGCATCATCGCCCAGATGATGGAGCCCGTGGAGATGCCGGAGATGGTGGAGTTCCACGTCGATCCGGAGAAGAAGCCCTGGGCCGCCACCGGCTGGAAGCCGGGCGACGATCCGGCCAAGCGCGCGGTCATCAACTCCCTGTTCATCAACACCGAGGATCTGAGCGCGCATAACGACATCCTGCAGGCCACCTACCGCGAGATCGAGAAGAACGAGAAGCAGTGGGAGACTTACCAGACCGAGGACGCGGAGATCCTCATCACCGCTTTCGGCACGGTCGCCCGTGTCGCCAAGTCCGCCATCGACGAGCTGCGCGCAGAGGGCGTGAAGGTCGGTCTGTTCCGTCCGATCACCGTGTGGCCCTTCCCGTATGAAGAGCTGAAGGCCGAGGCCGACCGTCCGAACGTCAAGGCGCTGCTGGATGTGGAGTGCAACGAAGGCCAGATGCTCGAGGACGTCAAGCTCGCGCTCAACGGCACCAAGGAAGTGGACTTCTTCGGCCACTGCGGCAGCCAGATGCCCACGACCGAGGAGATCAAATGCAAGATCCTCGCGATGAAGGAGGGTAAGTAAATGTCTGTTGTCTTTGAGAAAACCAGTCTGCTGACTGACAAACAGTTCCACTACTGCCCCGGCTGCAACCACGGTATCATCCACCGTCTGGTGGCCGAGGCCATCGACGAGCTCGTGAAAGAGGGCAAGCTGGAAGCCGGCAACGTGGTCGGTGTTGCCCCCGTCGGCTGCTCGGTCTTTGCCTACGACTATTTCAACTGCGATATGTTCGAGGCCGCCCATGGCCGCGCCCCCGCGGTGGGCACCGGCATCAAGCGCTCCAAGCCCGATACGCTGGTCTTTACCTACCAGGGCGACGGCGACCTGGCCTCCATCGGTACGGCCGAGGTCGTCCATGCCGCGCACCGCGGCGAGAAGATCGCGACCATCTTCGTCAACAACGCCATCTACGGCATGACCGGCGGCCAGATGGCCCCCACCACCCTGGTGGGCCAGAAGACCACCACCTCTCCCTACGGCCGTGACGAAGCTTGGTGCGGCGCGCCCATCAAGATGTCCGAGATGCTGTCCCAGGTCCCCGGCGCGTACTACATCGAGCGCTGCGCGGTCAACAACAACGCGAACATCCTCAAGACCAAGAAGGCCATCAAGAAAGCGTTCCAGTATCAGCTCGAGGGCAAGGGCTACTGCATGGTAGAAGTCCTGTCCACCTGCCCGACCAACTGGGGCCTGAGCCCTGTGGAGGCCATAAAGTGGCTGGAGGAGAACATGATCCCCTACTATCCGCTGGGCGTGTATAAAGACAAGGGGGCTGCTGAGAAATGACGAAACAGTTTATTTTTGCAGGCTTCGGCGGTCAGGGCATGCTCCTGATCGGTAAATTCCTGGCGGAGGCCAGCTTGCAGGACGGCAAGAACGTGACCTGGCTGCCCTCCTACGGCCCCGAGATGCGCGGCGGCACGGCCAACTGCACGGTCATCGTCAGCGACGAGCCGGTCGGCTCCCCGATGACCGAGTCCGCGGACGTGATCGTGGCGATGAACCTGCCCTCCCTGCTCAAGTTCGAGAGCAAGGTCAAGCCGGGCGGCGTTCTGGTCGTCAACAAGTCCCTGATCGACCGCGAGGTCGAGCGCAAGGACATTGAGGTCGTCTACTGCGACGCCAACAAGATCGCGGAGTCCGTCGGCAACCCGAAGGGCGCCAACGTGGCGATCCTCGGCGCACTGCTGGAGAAGGAGCCCATCGTCAGCGTCGACCGCATGGTCGAGGCGATCCGCGTCGAGCTGGGCGAGCGCAAGGCCCGCTTCCTCGAAGGCAACAAGAAGGCCCTTCTGGCCGGCATGGAGGCCGCCAGAGGCTGAGCATTTCCGGCATACAAAACCGGCCATCCCGAGGGATGGCCGGTTTTTCCCGGACAGCGCCCCGCTTTCCCAAGGAAAGCGGGGCGCTGTTTTTATTTTCCGACGCAGAAGCGCTGAAAGATCCGATTTGTGACGTCCTCGCGCACGGTGCGGCCCGTCAGCTCGCCCAGGGCGCTCATGGCGCTCTCCGTCTCGGTCAGCACGATATCCGGCGTGCTCCCGGCCTGCAGCGCGTCGTCCGCGGCGCGCAGAGCATCCAGCGCGCGTCCGACGGCGTCGGCCTGCCGGGCGTTGGTCAGGATCTCGCCGGCCGGGACCGCGGGCAGCGGATAGAGAGCCTCCACGGCCTGCTTCAGCTCGTCCAGACCCGCGCCGGTCAGAGCGCTGAGCGAGACGGCGGGCAGGGGGCTGTCCGGCCGCTCGGCGACGCGGGGCAGATCGGCTTTGGAGAAGACGAGCACGGCCTTCGGCGCCTGCGCGGCCAGCGCCAGGACCTCCCGGTCCTCCGCTGTCAGCGGGACGCTCCCGTCGATCACGGCCAGCACCAGATCGCTGCGCGCGGCGGCTTCCCGCGCGCGGGAAACGCCGAGTCGCTCGACGCGGTCATCGGCGTCGTGAAGACCGGCCGTATCTGTCAGCCGGAGCAGCAGAGGCCCCAGACGCAGCTTCTCTTCGATCGTGTCGCGGGTGGTGCCCGGAACCTCGGTGACGATAGCCCGGTCATAGCCAAGCAGGGCGTTGAGCAGCGAGCTCTTTCCCGCGTTCGGCCGCCCCAGCAGCACGGCCGGGATGCCGGAGGTCAGATGCTTGCCGCGCGCAAAACCGTCCAGAAGACGCCGCAGCTCCGTCTCCGTCTCCTCGATGCGCTCGCGATAGGCGCTCAGCTGAAAATCCTCAATGTCCTCATCCGGATAATCCAACACGGCGTGGTAGTGCGCGCTGATGTCCGCCAGCGCGTCGTACAGCCGTTCGGTCTTCACGCGGATCGCGCCGGCGAGCTGCCCGGCGGCGTTCTTCGCGGCCTCCGCGCTTTCGGCGTCGATCAGGTCGATCACCGCTTCCGCCGCACTCAGATCCAGCCGGCCGTTGAGAAAAGCGCGCCTGGTGAATTCGCCGGGGCCGGCCTGCCGCGCCCCGAGCGCGAAGAGCTCGTCCAGCGCGGCGCGCAGCACGACGGGGGAGCCATGGCACTGCAACTCGGCGGTGTCCTCGCCTGTGTAGCTGTTCGGCGCGCGGCTGACGGTGCACAGGCACAGATCCAGCAGCTCGCCTTGCCGGGTGCAGAGCCGTCCGTAGAGCAGCCTGCGGTCCTCTGCCTCGCGCAGCGGGCGTCCGCTGATCGGATGGAAGAGTTGATCCGCCAGGGAGATCGCCTCCGGCCCGGACAGGCGGAGGATCCCGATCGCGGAGACCTGCGCTCCGGTGGCGATGGCGGCAATGGTATCGGGCATGGAAGCTCCTTCCTCAGAAAAGAAAATGCTCCCTTTCGGAAGCATTTCCCGTTGATCGATCGGTTATTGCGCGTCTTTTCCCGCATGGGCGGCCTGCTCGTCCTTCCGTTCGGAGAGGTAGTAGCTCAGCGAAAGCAGGCTGTCGGAGAAGTGAATGTTTTCGACGAGGATATCGCTGCCGGGTTCGGTCAGCTCGACGTTGGTGAAATTCCAGATGGCCCGGATGCCGCAGTCGGTCAGAAGCCGGGTGACCGCGGCGGCAGCCTCCTTTGGGACCGCGAGGACGGCGACGTCAACGGACGTGTCGGCCAGGAAGCCTGCCAACTCCTCCATGCTGCGCACCGGGACGCCGGCCAGCTCCGTCCCGATCAGGGCGGGGTCGATTTCAAAGGCGCTGATCAGCCGGAAGCCCCATTCGCTGAAGCAGAAGTTGTCCATCAGCGCACGGCCGATGTTGCCGACACCGACCAGCACGGCGGTGAAGCCGCGGTCCATGCCCAGGATCGCGGCGATGGAGCTGCGCAGCGCGGCCACGTTGTAGCCGTAGCCCTGCTGGCCGAACTCCCCGAAGCAGCTGAAGTCCTGGCGGATCTGCGAGGGGGTGAGCCCAAGCTGCTCGCCCAGATCGAAGGATGAGATGCGGCTGACGCCGCTCGCACTGAGATCGTCGAGCTTGCGCAGGTAGCGCGGCAGACGGCGGATGACGTTGTTGGATACCTTGAGTCGTTTCACAGCTCGACACTCCTTATGACCGATGAAAACGCGGAGGAACGGATTCCTCACGATAAAAATATAGCATATTTACAGGGCGCTTTCAAGGCAAAATTCATCCAAGGAGTGCAAACAGCTCTTCCGTGCTGCAATAAAGACGCCCGGAGGCGGAGCCGTCGGCCATCGTAAAGCGGATCTCTTCCCCGTACAGGAACAGGGTGGCCTCGCGCTGCTCGCCGCCGTCCACGAAGACGACCTGCAGCCGCTCGGGAGGCGCCCCCTCGTCCGCACGGGCGGCCTCTTCACGCGATTGGAACAGCCAGGAGAGAAAAACGAGGCTCTGTTCCTCATCAAGGACGTAGACCGGGCCGTCCGCCGCATTGTCCTGAGCGGCGTCCTCCGCGCTGAAGAGCGCGGCGGTGTTCGACGTGCCGGCGTCGCAGCTTTCTTCCTCTGCGCAGTCAGCCCCGGGGAAGGGCTCCGGCGCCTCCGGCGCGAGCTCGGCGGCTCCCGCGGCCATGTCCGCCCGGGCAGCGGCGGTGGAGGCGGCGCTGGAGGGCGCGGCGGAGCCTGCGCGCAGCAGGCGCGGCGCGGCGACGGAGGCCAGGATCACAATGGCCAGGCAGGCGGCAAAGGCACCGATCACGCGGCGGCGGCGGCCGATCACGCGCAGCTTGTCGCGGCGCAGCTCGGCCATGACGTTCTCCCGCAGGGCCGCAGGCGGCTCCGCCAGATCCCCGGCCAGCGCGCCGGAGAGGGAACGGAAAGCCTCGTAGAGCGCGGCGCAGTCCGGACAGGTCCGGATGTGGCGTTCCACATCGGCCTGCTCGTCGGCGGACAGCTCGCCGTCGATCAGCCGGCTGATGAGCTCCTGATAGTCCTCACAGCTCTTCACGGCTTTTCCCCTCCCTTCGTATGACTTGACGCTGCGGAGACGGGAAGGTTCCCATCCCGGAGCAAAAAGGCGCAAAGCTGTCTGCGCGCGCGGAAGATGCGGGATTTGACCGTGCCGGCTTCCAGCGCCAGCTCCGCGCCGATCTCCTCATAGCTCAGACCGCGCAGCTCCCGCAGCAGCAGGATCTGACGAAGCTGCGGGCTCAGGCTGTCCAGCCCGCGCTGCACGCTCTCGCGCGTCAGCGTCCGCTCCAGCAGCGCCTCGGGGGAGAACCGCTCGTCGGGCAGCTCGAGCTGCGCCTCCTCGCCCTCGTCGTCCGTCACGGTGAGCGACGTCTCCGGGTGCCGCGCGCGGCTGCGCAGCCGGTCCAGACAGAGGTTGGAGACGATGCGGCACAGCCAGGAGGAAAACCGGCAGTCGCCGCGAAACTGAGCGAGCGAGCGATAGGCCTTCAAAAAGGCATCCTGCGTCACATCTTCTGCATCCTGCGGGTGGGAGAGCATGCGCAGAGCGAGGTTATATGCAATTTTCTGGTTTTCGGTCAGGAGGGGCTCAAAAGCCTCGCTGTCGCCGGCCAGAACGCGGCGGATACAGCGCAGTTCCTGTTCTGATGTCATCATAGGCGTTATCTCAGGTCCCGTTTGATCTCCCGTGCGAGACGCCGGATGTCCGAGAGCGTCTCGACCTTGACAAGTTCCTTCTTATAGATCCCGGCGTTGGCAACGCCGTGCAGATACCAGGGCAGATGGTGCCGGGCCTCCAGACAGGCGACGCGCTCGCCGCTGATCCCGGCGAGGGCCTCGATCTGGCCCACGGCGGCGTCGATCCGCTCGGAAAGCGGCGGCAGGGCCGGGATCTCCCGCCCCTCCACGGCGGCGTCGGCGCGTGCAAAGAGCCAGGGATCGCCGAAGGCGCCGCGGCCGATCATCACGAGATCGCAGCCGGTATAGCGCAGCAGGTGCGCCGCGTCCCCGGCGGTGAAGACGTCGCCGTTGCCCGCGACGGGGATCGAGACGGCGGCCTTCACCTCGCGCAGGACGTCCCAGTCGGCGCGCCCGGCGTACATCTGGGCGCGGGTGCGCCCGTGGACGGCCAGCGCGGCGGCTCCGGACTGTTCCAGCACGTGGGCAAAGGAAACGGCATTGACGCTGCCGTTGTCCCAGCCTTTGCGGAATTTGACCGTGACAGGCCGGTCTACCGCGGCGCAGACCGCTTCCACGATGCGCCCGGCGAGCTCCGGGTCGCGCATCAGGGCCGAGCCGTCGCCGCTTTTGACGATCTTGCCGACGGGGCAGCCCATGTTGATATCCAGGATGTCCGCTCCGCTGAGCTCGAGGGCAAGCGCGGCCGCCTCCGCCATGACCTCCGGCTCGTGGCCGAAGATCTGCGCGGCGCAGGGATGCTCGTCCGGCGGAACGTAGAGCAGGGCCTTCGTTTTCTCGTCGTGATAGACCAGCGCCTTCGCGCTGACCATCTCCGTCGTCGTCAGCGCAGCGCCCTGCGCCCGGCAGAGCGCGCGGAAAGCGAAATCTGTGACTCCGGCCATCGGCGCCAGCAAGACGCGGCCCGTGAGGGCGACGTCACCGATCCGGATCATGCCAGATCGAGCCCGACGGGGCAGTGATCGGAGCCCATGACCCCGGGGAGGATATAGGCGTCCCGGATGCTGCCGCGCAGCCGGTCGGAGACGACGAAATAGTCGATCCGCCAGCCGACGTTCCGCTCCCGCGCGGCGGCGCGGTAGCTCCACCAGGAATAGGCGTCCGTGCGGTCGGGGAAGAGAAAGCGGAAGCTGTCCGTGAAGCCGGCCGCGAGCAGCTCGGTGAATTTGCCGCGCTCCTCATAGGAAAAGCCCGGGTTGCCGATGTTCGATTTGGGGTTTTTCAGGTCGATCTCCTCATGCGCGACGTTCATGTCGCCGCAGGCGATCACGGGCTTGTCGGCATCCAGCTCCCGCAGACAGGCGCGGAAATCGTCCTCCCAGCGCATCCGGTAGTCGAGCCTTCTCAGACCGTCCTGCGCGTTGGGGGTGTAGACGCATACCAGATAGAAGTCCGGGTACTCCAGCGTGATGACGCGCCCCTCGGTGTCGTGCTCCGGGACGCCGAGATTATAGCGCACGGAGAGCGGCGTGCGGCGGGTAAAAACAGCCGTGCCGGAATATCCCTTCTTTTCGGCATAGCACCAGTAGCTCTCATAGCCGGGGAAGGCCAGCTCGATCTGCCCCTGCTGGAGCTTCGTTTCCTGCAGACAGACGAAGTCCGCGTCAAAGCTCTGAAAGATCTCCTCAAAGCCCTTTTTCATCACGGCCCGGAGGCCGTTGACGTTCCAGGAAATGAATCTCATATCTGCTCCTCCTTCCGGCGGTGCGCCGCCTTGCTCTCGGCATAGCCGTAGCCGTCGCGCAGCGCCTCGTCATGCATGCGCGGCACGGCCCCGGCGGCGGTGGTCCTGGTCTCCGGCGTGCGCGTGGCGACGAGCCGGTTGATCTTCAGTCCCTCGGCGGTGAACCTGGCCTCATAGTCTGTCATGATCCCCACGGGGCCGTTGGCGTGCAGATCGCGCGTCAGCTCGGAAAGGGCCCAGCCCTCGCGCTCGAGCTGTCCGATCGACCAGTCGAACAGGGGTCCGTTGTCGGTCTTGAACCAGATCTGACCGCCAAGGGGCAGCGCGTCGGCGTACAGGCGCAGGAAGCCCGGCGCGGTCAGACGGAACTTGGCGTCCCGGCTCTTGGGCCAGGGATCGCAGAAATTGATGTAAAGGCGTTCGACCTCGCCCGGGGCGAAGAGCAGCGGCAGGCGCGCGGCGTCGGTATCGATGAAGCGGACGTTTTCCAGTCCGCGCGCCAGGATCCGCTCCATGGCAAGGATCATCGCATCCGGAACCTTTTCCACGGCCACGAGCAGCGTGTCCGGATGCGCTGCGGCGGTGTCGGCCGTGAAGCGGCCCTTGCCGCAGCCGAGCTCCAGCTGCAGATGCCCGCAAGCCGGAAAAGCCTCCAGCCAGCGGCCGCGCATCGTCTCCGGTCCGGTGATCAAAACGGAGGCGCAGGCCTCCATACGCGGCTCCAGATGGCGCCGTTTTCTCATTCTCATTCGTATTCACGCTCCTTTCGACAGCATATCACAGCCCGCGAAAAACATCAACAAAAAGACGGATCGAAGCGCGATCCCTCTCAAAGCGTCGGCGCCGTGAGACGCAGAACAGGGGACTTGCTTTTAAGTTCCCTGTTTTGCCGAAAACAAACGCGAGAGGGAATACACAATCCCCTCTCGCGCTATCCCTGTGCTCTTCCGACCGGACCGCATCGGTTCGTCTTCATTCTCTGCTCCGGTGCGGCTTCCTGTCGCAGACCGTCAGATACATCCGATAGTCCACATAGGCGATCAGCAGACAGGTGACGCTCATGCCGGTATAGCAGGCAAGGTAGGCGTTGCCGTAGCGCTGCACAAGGTACTCGAGGACGCCCGTCGCCCCGACGGCGAGCCAGAACCCGATCCACAGGATCCAGTGATAGCCGCGGCGGCCGTTGGCGCGCACGGAGCGCACGCTGTAGATGATGAGCACGACCAGCAGCGTGACGGCGCTGAGGATCTGCACGATGCTGACGAAGCCGTTGAAACGGGCAAAGCTCGCGTCATAGCGCGTGCTGTCGAGCACCAGCTCCGAGGCGCAGTAGCCGACGAGGAACATCAGCGCCACATGCCCGTCGCGCGGCTGACCGGCTTTCATCGGCCAGCGGCGGCGCCGGTCGAAAAAGCGCAGCAGCAGGGAGCAGAGCAGCATCATCGCCAGGAACTGCACGAAGAAGGTGGCGAAGCGATACTCCGTGCCGCCGGATACCGTCTGGATCCCCGAGGCCAGCGGGAGATGCTGGAAGAACGGGCGCTTGACCAGGATCTTGCTCCGGTCGGCCGTGGTGAACAGGCAGCTCAGCCGGATCAGCCCGATCCCCAGCGCCGCGCCGGGGGCCAGACAGTCGAACAGGCGGCGGGCGTTGGAGGTGAAGCCGAGCAGCCGCACGACCAGCACGGCGAGAGCTGTGCCCAGCAGGACGCCCGGCATGCAGTAGCTTCCGGCGGAGTAATCGGTCATGGCTTTCCAGAAGCCGGTGTACTGCTCCTCATGGCAGTACCAGTGCAGAAAGCGCGAAAGCACCACGCTCAGCACCACGGCGACGGGCAGCAGCAGCCACATGGCCGCGGCGCGTCCGCCGTGCGCGGTGAAGAGCGCATAGGTCAGGCAGAAGCAGGCGGCGGCCGCCAGGACGATCAGGATGCTGCTCCAGTAGACGACGTGGCTGCCGATGCTGAGAGCATACTCGTTCAAGGCGATCCCTCCTCTCCCGGATAAGCGCTGGCAAAGTAGATGATATCGCTCATGGTGCGCTCTTCATCGCGGTCGACGCGGTTGACGGTGCGGCCCTGCATGGCGATGGTGGCCGTCTGCCCGCCGTCGAGCGTGTAGGCGCTGATGACGCCCTTGTCATAGATGTACTGTGCCGCGCGGTTGATGTCGCAGCGGGAGACGTAGTTGAACTCCTGGCCGACGGTCATGAGGATGTAGTGCAGCGTATCCTTCTGTGCGATGACTGCGCGGGAATAGATGTTGTTGATCTCACCGACCGGGTAGCTGTAGGTCTGCAGCAGCTCGCCGTTTTCCACGAGGATCGGGCCAAAGGCGATGGCGAAGACCACATCGTTGTCGCGGATGAACTGCTCGGTCTCGCCCTCGCCGGAGAGCTCGCCCATGTGCGTCATGAGCATGTCGCCGGAGGCGGTGAAGAAACAGGAATCCACGGCGCGGGGGTTGTTGCGGTAAAGCTGGCGCTGGTAGACGGTGATGCCGAGTGTCCGGTAGTCGTAAAAGTCGCCGTTGATGGCGATGACGGCGTTGGCCTCTTCCGCCATGTCGGTGGCGTACTCGCGCACGCTCGAGCCGTAGCTGCCGCCCGCGAGGGCGCGGCGGATCTGGGAACCGTCCGCGACCTTGATCTCGGCAAAGGTAACGGCGGAGTTGTTGATGGCCTCTTTCCAGGTGATGACCAGGATCGTGTCGTCGCAGTAGTAGCGCATGGTCGTGTTGGGCATGCGCTCGATCTCCGGGCTCCAGGCAAGCTCCTGCCCGTCGAGCAGCTCCCCGGCCGAGTCGATCAGCGCCTGGATGACGGCCGGGTCGTCGGTCTCGCCGAACTTGGCCGGATCGGGCCTGGGCGCGACGAGCGCGCTCTCGGGGATGGTATAGATCTTGCGGATGTAGACGATGTCCTCCAGCGCGTCGCTGGCGGCGTTGTTCATGAAAATGTCGATCTTGCTGACGAGATCGAGCCGCGTCTCCTTCGCGGCGGCGATCGCCGTCGCGCTGTCCGGGTGCACATGGATCGTCAGCCAATACAGGCTCAGCAGAGCCAGAAGGATGAGCGGGAACGTCAGGATGTGCAGCAGCGTGGGAGAGGGGAGCGCGCCGCCGCGCTTCGTGTCGGGCATGACGGAACGTCTGCGCTCCGGAGACGGCGCGGCTTCACGCTTCGACGGCTCCACTCCGACGGGAGGGGCCGGCGGTTCGGCGGGGGCAGCGGGAGCCTCGGCGGGAGGCGCGGGAGTCTCGGCGGGAGGCGCGGGAGGCGCGGGAGTCTCGGCGGGAGCGGTCTCTGCCGCGCCGCTCTGCTCAAACTCGCGCAGGATATCGTCGAGATCAAAGGCTGTCTCAAAGGACTGACTCATGCCGCGTCGCCTCCTTTCCCGTAAGCGGCGCCGCCGCAGAGCGCGTTGAGAAGCGCGTCGTCGACGTCGATATGCCAACCGTCGGCGCCGTAGCTCAGGGAAAGCGTCAGGCCGGTGGTCGTGGTGTAATCGGCGGACCGGGAGAGAAGCTCGTCCACAGCGGCGGAATAGGCCTGGTCGACGATCTCCGGGCGGAGCTCGCCGTTTTCGTCGTACAGCTCGCTGCGCTTCATCGTCTCCGACATCCGCTGCAGCTGCGCATCCGCCGCCGCCTTGAGGTCGCGGCGGATCGCCGTCAGATCCAGATGCTCCAGCAGGACCTGCTGGCGGGCGGTGAAGCCGTCGATCCGACAGTCGCCGTAGAGCTTGTAGGAATAGCTCTGCCGCAGCGCGGCGTATACCTTCCCGCCCGCAGCGGAGGAGGGGATCGACTCCAGCCCGAGGCTGCTGTACTCGTTGAGGCAGGCGTATGCCCGTTCATAATGGCCGAGGGTCAGCGAGGAGAAGAACTCCTCCACGGTCTCCTGCGGATCGCCCTGGGGCTTGGTATAGAGCGTGCCGACAGCCGGGGCCAGAACGGCGACGGCGAGGGCCAGCACCGTCAGCAGGACGGCGAGGACAGCGGGAAGACCCTTGACTTTCCCTTCCCTTGAGGCAATGAGCGCGCGGCCCGCGCCGAGCAGCGCGATGATCAGAAGGATGACCGCGGCTGCGATGCGGAAGACCGTCTGCAGCACGGTCGTGCCGTCGGGAGCGGCGGCCTCGGAGGACGGGGCGCTTTCGCCGGCCGTCCGGGGGGCCGATGCGCCGTCGGAGCCGGCGGAGGCGGAGCCCTCGGCCCGGTTCAGGGCGGCGATGGCGGCCTGCTCGGCCTCCAGCCGCTCCTGAACATGGCGCTCCGCCGTGTGATACTGTGCGTAATCGCACATCAGCGTGCAGAAATCCGCCATGAAATCATAGGCATGGTTGATCGTGTTGGTGAAGAGCACGATGCAGATCGGATCCTCGGTAAAGCAGATGGCACAGTCGTTCAGATACAGGTGCCAGTCCTCGGTGAGATACCCGTATTTGTGCGCGATGTCGAAGTCGTGCGGCGTCGCTTTGAAGTATTTGCCTGGCTCGGCGCGCAGCATCGTGTCGATCAGCCGGGGAAAACGCTCCTGCTCCTCATACAGGAGCCGAAGGCAGGAGATCATCTGCCGTGCGGTGGAGAAATTGTTCTCGAGGAACTTGTCGTCCACATTCTCCGGGTCGACCCCCATATAGGGCGCGAGGACCCGGCGGAATTCATGCCAGTTCCCGCCGCCCAGGCTGTAGCTCATGCGCACGGACAGGTCGTTGTTGGAGTTGATGATGCTCTCCTCCAGCGCACGCGCGTATTCGTAGCCGAAGACTCCGGTGTCCCAGTCCATCTCACCGTTGTAGACGCGCTCGGTGTAGACCATGTTCAGCGGCACCTTGTACATGCTGGCACTGACCATATACTGGTCCGGATTGTGGTAATGTTCTTCTCCGGTAACGGTATTGTAGTAGCCGAAGGTCACCTGATCCGGGTCGACGCCGCGCTCAGCCATGAATTCCTCGACAAGCTCCTCCCAGGTCCGGTCCCGGAAGCGCGCATCGTCCGTGCTCTCCGCGTCCTGCGCGAAAGCGCCGGGCAGCATGGTCAGCAGCAGGAGCAGGATGGCGGCCAGGCCGATCAGTTTTTTGATCTGCTTCATATCGTTCCGTCCTAACAAAAACTGATGGGTTTCAACTTATCCATTTTACCATACTGCTCTGTGATTGCAAGAGGAAGAAACGACAAAATGCGCCAGCTCAGCCATACAGCTCCGGATGCGGGCTCGTGCAGAAATAGGTATAGCCGTAGAGCCGGTCGTAAAACAGCGTGTAAACGCCGGCGCCCTGCTGGAAATTCGCCTGAAAGACCACCTGCGGGGCCATCAGCCGCTCTCCCTGCAGCAGCCGCAGCGCCGCCCGGACGCTGGTCTCGTCCGGCGTGAGCGTACAGCGGAATTCCTCGGTCCCGGCCTCGGCGTACTGCCCGGGCTGAAAGACGACCTCCTCGATGCTGTCGGGAAACTCCGGCGAGGCCACGCGGTTGAGCACGACCTCGCCCACGCACATGCGCCACTCCAGCCCGATCCGGGTGCTTCCCGCCTCGCTCTGGATCAGCTTGGCAAGCAGGAACAGGTCGTCGAAGGCGACGGGCGTGTCCGCCGCGCCGAGCTGCTCGCTGCGGGCAAGCTCCGCCGCGCGGCCAGCTTCCGTATCCCCGGCCATGGCGGCGCGCAGCATAACGGACAGATAGTCGATCTGCTCGTCAGATGCGGGAGCGGGAGCCGGCCCGGGCGGCGCCTCTTCCTGCGTGCTGAAGCCGGAAAGCAACGGCAGCACGATCAACACCGTCAACAGACAAAGAAATAGCCGTTTCATGGATCCGTCCTCCTTTTCTGCCATCAGTATAGGGGGACGGATGCGGGAAAACGGTCGGAACACGCCGGGAAATCGGAGAAAAATAGGGCTTTCCCCGCCCGCCGGAAAGGTGTATAATAAAAAAACCGAAAGCAGATAAACGGAGGGGATCGCTATGATCATGGATTGCTCCCGCTATGTCGGGAAGTGCGCCTGCGGGCGCGTGCACAGTCTGGAGACGAAGAAGGTCGTCGTGGAGTACGGCGCGCTGGACCGCTTTGAGCAGTATATGGCGGACGTTGGGCTTGCGGACAAGCGCCGGACGGTCGTCTACGACAGCAACATCTACGCCCTGACCGAGGGCAAGCACGTCAGGGCCGACCAGGAGATCGTCCTGCCCGCGCAGGGACTCCGCAGCGAGGACGTGCTGATCGAGGCCATGATGAAAGAGCTCGACGCGCCCGAGGTGCTCGTGGCCTTCGGCGCCGGGACCATCATGGATTTCGGCCGCTACCCGGCCTATCATCTGGGCATCCCCTTCGTCGCCGTACCGACGCTGGCCAGCTCCGACGGCTTTACCGCCAGCATCTGCTCCGTGATCCTCGAGGGTCAGAAGAAGTCCATCCCGATGCAGGCTCCGGCGCTGGTCGTGGCGGATCTGGATATCATTCAGGGAGCGCCGAAGCGTCTTGTTTCCAGCGGCGTCAACGATATCCTGGCCAAGTATATCTCGCTTGTCGACTGGAAGATCGCGGCGCTCGTCTCCGGCGAGGACTACTGTCCGATGGTGGCTGGCCTTGCGCAGGAGGCGCTGGATATCATGCGCGCCGCGGCCGACAAAATGGCCGCCACCGGCGAGATCGACCACGAGGCCATGACCATGGCCCAGATGAAAAGCGGCCTGACCATGCAGCTCTGGGACAACTCCCGCGCCGCTTCCGGCGCCGAGCATCTGATGGCCCATCTGGTCGAGATGCACCCGCCGCGCTTCGAAGGGGCAGAGGGCATCCACGGCGAGTGCGTGGGCGTCGGCACCTATCTCTGCGCCCGCGAGTACCACAAGCTCGCGAAGCTCCGCCCGACGGCCAGACCCTTTGAGCCGCTGACCGGCGAATGGGTCATGGAGACATTCGGCGAGCGCCTCTATGACGGCATCATGAAGGAAAACGCCAACGACGTGCTCGGCACCTTCGATTCGCAGAACATCGTCGACCACTGGGACGAGATCGTGAAGCTGATCGAAGAGGAGATCCCGCCCGCCGGGGAGCTGGAGGCGCTGTACAAGGCATGCTCCTGCAAGTATCTGCCGGAGCACATCGGCATCGACCCGGCGCTGACCGACGAGATGCTGGGCATCTCCGCCGCCATCCGCAACCGCCTGACGCTGGTGCGCATGCTGCGCGTGCTGGATTTCGGGGAGTAAAACGGATCTGACAGGGCGCGGCCCCGTCCCTGCGGACGGGGCCGCGCCCTGCTTCGTTTCCGGTGCCGACGGCGTTTTATACAAAAAAATGTAAAAATATACTTGCCATGTCTTTACCCGGGTAGTATATTAAAGCCATATTCGACCGCCGGTCGTTGCGTGAGCTTTGGCCACGCGGCAAATTCGAAAGGGGAGATGTCTCTTGACCCACTATGTTCTGCTCAAGCTCGCTCCGGGCACTGACATCGACGCTGTGGAGCAGCGCGTGAGAAAGACCTATCAGGAGCTTGACGAAGCTCTGCCGTTCCTGCATGAACCCCGTGTGCTGCGCAGCTGTGTGGCCCGCGATTCCAACGCCGACATCATGGCGGTCATCGAGCTGGACGGGGAGGAGTTCCTCCAGGCTTATCTGACCCACCCGCTGCATCTTGCCATGGCGGGAGATCTGAAGGAGACCGTGATCGGCAGGACGTCCTTCGATCACGAATAAAAGAGAAAAGAGAAAAGAGGGAAGATCATGACGAAAAAAAGTATTTTCGCCGCATCGTTCATCGGCGTAGCCTCTGTGTGGCTGGGCGGCCACTTCGGTCCCGGCTTTGCCACCGGCGCCTTCTCCGCCCAGTATTATGAACGCTACGGCTGGATCGGTCTGCTGATGCCGCTGCTGGCCATGCTCATCACCGGCGGCGTGATGTTCTATATGGTGGAGTTCGCCCGCAGCAAAGGCACCACCAACTACCGCTCCTTTGTCCAGTCCGCCTTCGGCAACGAGGCCTTCGGCAAGGTCATGGTCGTTTTCTATGACATCCTCTTCATCGGCACCGTCATCGGCGCAGGCGGTCTGGCTGTTGCCGGCGAGGCCAACATTCTGGGCAAGGTCTACGGCCTGGGCTTCTGGACCGCCGCCATCCCGACCATCATCGTCGCGGCGCTGCTGTGCCTCTACGGCTCCAAGCTGGTGGCCCGCTCCTCCAAGTACATGATGTACGCCATCGTCGTCATCGTGCTGCTGATTTTCGTGCTGAGCTGCGCCTCCGGCAAGCCCGACTATGCCGCCGCCTTTGCCGCCCCCGCCCTGGAGCAGAACAACACCCTTCTCAACGCCGTCTGGAAGGCCATCCTGTACGGATGCTTCCAGTCCACCATCGCCTTTAACGTCATGTCCGTCTCCGACCTGCTGGAGAGCCGGGGCGAGACCAAGAAGGCTGTCATCCTGGGCTACATCGTCACCGTCATTCTGATGATCGCCATTGCCGCCACCCTCTTCGGCTACATCCCCGTCAATCCCGACATCGTGAACCTGGGCAAGACCCCGGTTCCCATGATGGCTGTGATCATGGGTCTGGGCATGCCTTGGCTCACCATCATCTTCGTGATCCTGATGACCTTTGCCGTGCTGACCAGCGCCGCCGGCATCGCAAACGCGGGCTGCGTCCGCTTCAGCAAGCTCTTCTCCTTCATTAAGAACGTGCAGCTGCGCCGCGCAGTCATCACCGCGATCCTGCTGGGCATCGCCGCCTTCGGCGCGTGGCTCGACATGGAGAAGCTCACCAAGACCGTCACCACCTGGATCGGCTACTTCGGCATTGTGGGCCTGGTGATTCCGGCCTTCACCATCGTCCGCGCCAAGCTCAAAAAGGGCGAGTGATCCTGCCCTTATCGGATCCTCGCCGTATTCCCGATACGGCAAAAGCGCCCGAAGATCGGTTCGATCTTCGGGCGCTTTTTCTGTCCTCACATGCTCTGCTTGCGCCGCAGCGTCAGGCTGTCGGCGATCATGGCGATGAATTCCGAATTTGTCGGCTTTCCCTTGATATTGCTCACCGTGTAGCCGAAGTACTTCTGCAGCACCTCGATATCGCCCCGGTCCCAGGCCACCTCGATGGCATGGCGGATGGCGCGTTCGACGCGGCTGGGCGTGGTGCCGAACTTGCGCGCGACCTCGGGATAGAGCACCTTTGTCACGGCGTTGATCATCTCCATGTCGTGGATGGTCAGGATGATCGCCTCGCGCAGATACTGATAGCCTTTGATATGCGCGGGCACGCCGATCTCATGGATGACGTCGGTGACGACGGCCTCCAGATCCTCGCCCGGCCGGGAGGCGTTTTTGATATCGAGCCCGACGGCGGGCAGCGGCGTCCTCTCGGCGCCGGCGAGCAGGCGGATGCGGCCGAGCAGGACCGGCGCGTCGCAGGGCTTGGGCATGAAATAATCCGCGCCCAGCAGCGAGCAGTCCGTGACGACCTTGTTGTTGACAAAGCCGGAGAGGATGATGATGTGCGCGCTCACTCCGGTCTCCGGCAGACGGCGCAGGACCTCCAGCCCGTCCAGCTTGGTCAGGACCAGATCCAGCAGGATGACGTCCGGCCTGAGCTCGGTGATCAGAGCAAGCGCGTCGAGTCCATTATCCGCTGTGGCCACGACCTCCATGTCCTTTTCCGAAGCGATCAGATCCGTCAGCAGGGAACAGAAGTCCGGGTTCGAGTCGGCGATGAGTATGCGCGTCTTGGTTTCCATAATCGATATCCTCCCTAACGATGTCATAAGTGGTAAAGAGACAAGAATGTTTGAAGCACTTGAAATGTCTATGTAAATTTACCACATTTGTACTGCCCTAACAACAGAATCCTGTCGAAACCCGCGGGGAACTTGTTGACATAATACTTGCTCTTTCGCGCCGGTTCAAGGGCTTTCGACAGAAAGTTTTGGAAATTTTTGAGAATCGTGAGAGAAAATGTCGAATTACCAGTTTATGGGATTTATCGGGGCCGTCAGGAGCTTTCGCCGTAGAGGAGCTCGTAGCTCTCGTAATGGTCGCCGGTGTAATAGATCAGTCCGTCGCTGGAGTAGACGAGGCGCTCCGCGCCGCGGGAGCGTGCGCCAAGGGTATTGACGTCGCACTCATACCAGACGCGCCCGGGCGCGTCCGGCAAAAGCCCCTCCCGGTTGCCGAAGCGGTCGCCGCCGATGCATTTGCCGGGGCAGCTGGCCTCCAGCGAGCCGCCGTTCCAGCCGGCCTCGCGGGCCTCGGACTTGGTGATGAAATTGTAGGGGAGATGGCCGTAGACATGCAGATACAGCGCCAGCTCGTCCCGCGCGGTATAGACGCCGTCCTCATCCGGTACCGATGCATCCGGCAGCGTCTCGAGCGGCCCGGCGTCAGCTCCGCTCTGCGCGGCCGGCGATGTGACGGCGGCGGGCGCGCTTTCGTCCGCCGGGAAGAAGCTGCGGCCGCCGAAGAAGAGCAGCAGCAAAACGAGCAGCAGCAGGATCCATTTCAGAGAACGGTTTTTCATGGGCAGACTTCCTTTTTTGTTTTTCTTATCATATCATGGATGAGGGCATCCCGCAATCGCTATCTGCAGCGCAGGGGATGCTTTTGAACTTTTTCAGCCCTTTAATGCGGCGATTTTAAAGAAAGAATGAAAGGAGAGAAGATTTCCTGCAAACTCTACCGGGCGTAGAGAACGGGCTCCGGGGCTCTACCCGCCGCAGGGGAGGAGTATAGCGCCGCAGGAGGGGAGTAGTTTGCATCCCGGGCGATCGGGGTCTATGCTGTGGAGGAGCGGGGCCGTTCTCCCGAACGGCCCGGCCGGTGGACACAAGACATGAAACGAGGAGGAAAATCAAAATGCCTTTTGCCGTTCTGACCGACACCTCCGGCAATCTGCCGCTGCGGCTGACGCAGGAAAACCGCATCGAAGTCATCCCTTTCCGTTATCGGATGGGAGAAGAGGAATATACCTGTACGGATATCGAAAGCTTTGACGGCGCGGCCTTCTATCAGCAGATGAAGGAGGGCCGGGTCGTGACGACCTCCCAGATCGCGCCGCGGCAGTATGCCGACTTCTTCGAGCCCTTCCTGAAGCGGGGAGAGGACGTCCTGTTCGTCAGCATGTCCTCGGGCATCAGCGGCTCATACAACTCGGCCAACGTCGCGGCCGGGCTGCTGAGGGAGGACTATCCCGAACGAAGCATCCATGTGGTGGACACACGCGGCGCGGCTCTCGGAGAGGGGCTCGTGGCGCTGCGGGCCGCCCGGTGCCGGGACGAGGGACTGAGCTTTGCCGAGACCGTCGACCGGATGGAGACGCTCAGCCGCCGGATGTGCAACGTCTTCACCGTGGACGACCTGATGTTCCTGCGCCGCGGCGGGAGACTTTCCAACATGGCGGCCATCGTCGGCACGATGCTCAACGTCAAGCCCCTGCTCAAGGGGGACGAGGAGGGCCGGATCGTGGCCTTTTCCAAGGTGCGCGGCCGCCGGCGCTCCATCGAGGCTCTGGCCGCGCGCTACGACGAGCTGGCGGTCGAGCCGGAGAAGCAGACGATCGGCGTCGTCGGCGCCGCCTGCGAGGAGGATATGGATCAGCTGATCGCACTGCTGAAAAGGAACCGGCCTCCGCGCGAGATCGTCCGGGTCGGATACGAGCCCGTCACAGGCTGCCACGTCGGCCCCGGCGCGCTGGCGCTGTTTTTTGAGGGCGACGACAATGTCCGCACGGCCCTGTGCGAAAAGAGAACGGGCCTGGATGGCGTGAAGAACGCGCTGAGCGGCGTGAAAAACGCCCTGGGCCGCAATGCAGAGCTCGAGGAGGTACCCGATCCGGGCGCCAGGCTGGCGCACAGCTGACAGGAAAAAGAGAGGGGCTCTTCCCGGTCGGGAAGAGCCCTTTTGTATCAGGCTATATGAGAAGCTCCGAAACGACCTTGACAGTCAGCAGGATCAGCACCAGCAGGATGATCGGCCGCACGATCCGGGAGCCGTCCTTGATGGCGAGCCCGGAACCGAGCCAGTGGCCGAGCATCGAGCTGACCGCGCCGATCAGGCCGAGCACGAGAAAGACTTTCCCGTTCATCAGCGAGGTGGCGACTGCGCCGAGATTGCTGGCCAAGTTGACGAGCTTGACGTTGCCGGAGGCCGTCCGCAGGTCCATCTTGCCGATGTTGCAGAAGATCAGGATCAAAAAGGTGCCGGTGCCTGGCCCGTAAAAACCGTCGTAAGCGCCGACAAGGAGCGAGGCGGAGAGCACGACAGCCGTCCGGCGCCGCGGCGGGATGGCGCCGCGCTCCTCCGGGAGCTTTCTCTGCCACAGTACGACAAAGGCCACCAGCGGCAGCACGGCCAGCAGCAGCCATTTCAGAAAACGCTCGTCAAGCGCCAGCTGCAGCCGAGTCCCCAGATGAGCGCCCAGGAGCGCCAGGGCGACGGAGGGCAGGGCGAGCTTCCATTCCACATAGCCGCTCTTGACGAAGCGCCCGGCGGATACCGCCGTCCCGACACAGGAGGAGAGCTTGTTGGTCCCCAGCGCCAGATGCGCCGGCAGGCCGGCAAGCAGATAGGTCGGAACCGAAATGATCCCGCCTCCGCCGGCTATGCCGTCCACAAAGGACGCCAGAAACACGCCGACGACCACGATCAGTACCATCTTGACCGACAGCTCGGCCGGAAACAGCATCGCCTGCACGGGCCATGCCTCCTTTTTTCCAGACGGATCGTCCCGATCCCCGCGAATGTATCCGCATTTTACCATATCCGGGGCCGGATGAGAAGAGCAGGAACGAAAAGAATCGCGCAGGGACCGCCGCGGGATATTGCCCAACGGCCGCGTCTATGGTAGAGTGAAACAGCCCGGGGGCTTCCGTGAGGGCCTCCCGGCGAAAACCTGGCCCCATCTTCACATCAATACCGCCGGGACGGCCGATCCCGACGCGCAGCCGAAAGGAACAGACGATGAAAGCATACGCCGAAATGACCCGGGCCGAGCTCCTGGCCGAGCTGGAGCCCGTACAGAAGCAGTACGATGCGCTGAAGGCGCAGCATCTCAGCCTTAATATGGCCCGCGGCAAGCCCGGCCGGGAGCAGCTTGACGCGGTCAGCGACATCCTCGATGTGCTCCGTTCTGACAGCGACTTTATGTGCGACGGCATCGACGTGCGCAACTACGGCAATCTGGAGGGGCTGCCCTCCTGCCGGAAGCTCTTCGCCGATGTGCTCGGTGTGCAGCCGGAAAACGTCTTCATCGGCGGCAGCGCCTCGCTGACGCTGATGTACGATACGATCGCCAAGTGCTATACGCACGGCCGCGTCAACGGCGACGGTCCCTGGGCCCGGCTGGAAAAGGTCAAGTGGCTCTGTCCGGCCCCCGGCTATGACCGCCACTTTGCCATTTCGGAGAGCTTCGGCATGGAGCTGATCCCGGTGCCGATGACCCCGGCCGGCCCCGACATGGACGTTGTGGAGGAGCTCATCCGCGACGGCGACGTGCGCGGGATGTGGTGCGTGCCCAAGTACTCCAACCCCGACGGCATCGTTTACAGCGAAGAAACCATCCGCCGCATCGCTTCCATGAGGCCCGCGGCGAAGGATTTTTTGCTGATGTGGGACAACGCCTACTGCGTCCATGAGTTCTTCGGCGACTATGTGCCCTTCCCGGATATCCTGTCCCTGTGCGCCGAACACGGCAACGCCGATATGGTGTTCGAGTTCGCGTCCACCTCCAAGATCACCTTCCCGGGCGCGGGGGTGTCCGTGTTTGCCTGCAGCAGCAGCAATATGGACTATATGAAGAAGCTCCTGACCGTGCAGATGATCTCCTACGACAAGGTCAATCAGCTGCGCCACGTCCGCTATCTCAAGGACAGGGACGGCCTGCTTGCGCTCATGAAGAAGCATGCGGCCATCCTCGGCCCCAAGTTCCGCTGCGTGCTCGACGCGCTCGAGCGGGAGATCGCCCCGCTCGGCATCGCCGATTGGCAGCGCCCGAAGGGCGGCTACTTCGTCAGCGTGAACACGATGCCCGGCATCGCGAAGGCGACCTGGCAGCTGTGCAGAGACGCCGGGCTGACCCTGACCGGCGCCGGCGCGACCTTCCCCTACGGCAGGGATCCGAAGGACAGCAACATGCGCGTGGCTCCCTCGCTGCCGCCGATCGAGCAGCTGGAGAAGGCCATGGAGATCTACTGCGCCAGCATGAAGCTCGCGGCGCTCCGCAAGCTGCTGGCGGAATAAGCGGGCGGCAAAAAACGGCTTGGAAAACCGTGTGTTTTCCAAGCCGTTTTTTATGTTCATTCGGGGATGACAAAGCTGTGCCGCTCGCCGTCGAGCGTGTAGGAGACGCGCAGCTCCCCGTCGTTGTCCACGCGGACGTCCTCGGCGTCGCGGGTGCGCAGCAGACGCTCGAAGAGCGCGCGGGCCTCCGGCGTGTACCGGCCCATGTTGTCCGAGCAGAGGAACAGGCCGCCGAAGAGGCTGTTGACCGTGGCCAGCAGCTCCTTCTGCTCCTGCGTGAGCTTGAGATTGTCCTCGCGCAGGAAAAACACGTCCGGGTCGTTCAGCCAGGCGCGGCCGTTGAGTTCGCGGCGGAAGATGCTGTTGCCGATGGCCTGCTTCGTGGACACGCGCTCGCGATGGATGTCGTGCGTGATGCGCGGGCCGTTCCAGTCGAGGCCCACGTCGCAGCTGATGCGGCAGTAGTCCGCCAGACCGAAGGCCGGCATCAGCGGCACGCCGCAGCCGAGCATCAGCTTGTCACCGCAGAGCGCGCGCAGCCACTCCATGGCGCGCGTCATGCGTCCGGCGCGCGTTTCGCGCTCGTTGCCGAAGGGCGCGGCGCCATAGAGAAAGTCAAGCTTCACGAAGTCGAAGCCCCACTCGTCGAACACACGGGCGAAGACCCGGGTCAGGTAGTCTTTCACGCCGGGATGGTCGATGTCCAGCGACCAAAAGCCGCCCCAGTTGAAGCCGCAGAACCAAGGTTCGCCGTTCACCTTCAGCAGCCAGTCGGGATGCTCGCGCAGCAGCGCCGAGCCCTTCTGCGCCACGAAGGGCGCCAGCCACAGCCCCGCCAGCAGGCCCTTTTCATGGATCTCGTCCACGATAGGCTTGAGGCCGCGGGGAAATTTGGCCGCGTCAGGCACCAGCCAGTCGCCCACGGCAGGCTCATAGCCGTCGTCGATCTGAAAGAGGTCGCCGGGGCGGAGCAGCTCGAAGCAGCCGCGCAGATCCTCAAGGATCGTCTGCTCGCTGATCTTCTGATAGCGGTTGTACCAGCTCGAATAGCCGGTGAGCTTCCGCGTCGTCCGGGGCTTGACATCCAACGCGCGGAACCAGCCGTCGAAGACCTCATCCTCGCGGCCGTCGGCCAGGAAGAGGTCGAAGGCATGGAAATTGCCGCCCTCGTGCCGCAGCCCTTCGCAGTCGCGTTTGACTGTGAGCAGGCCGCGGCCGGAATCATAGGCGAAGAGCGTGTAGCCCGGGCGCTCGTCCAGCGAGGCGAGGAGCTCGTATCGCTCGCCCTCGCGGAAATAGCACCAGCTCTCGCCGTGGAGACGGCCCTTCTTGTTGGGGTAGTCCACGAAGTAATAGTCGCCGAAGGCGTCCAGCCCGTGCTTTTTTACGCTGTACTTCGGAAAGTGCCCGAGGCCGCGAATCTTGTCCGTCGGGCGGTATTCGGGGCAGTAGGTCCAGGTCTGAAAGCCGTTGAAGAAGAGGCGTTCGTTTTCCGAGACCGGCCGCTCGAGCGTCGCGGAGACGGAGCGGAGCACGCCCTCGGGCAGCGGGACGATCACGAAATTGGCTCCCTGGCTGAGTTCGGCTCTGCCGGAGACCGAAAAGGGACCGGCGGCCTGGTCGATCTGAATGGAATAGGAAAGGATCATGCCTCATCCGCCTTTCTGACTGTGAAATGGAGGGAAACGGGCTCCACGCGCTCCGCGCTGACCGTCAGCACCGCCTCGCCGGGCTCGCCGAGCGAGCGCACATAGCAGCCGCACATTCCGCCCTCGGCGGTGACGACGTCCGGGCCGACCAGCTCCGCCGCGCCCTCGAGCGCCAGACGGACCGGCGGTTGGGCGTAGACGGCCGGGTTGCCGAACTCGTCGAGAAGGCGGATGCGGACGGCGGCCATGTCGTAGGTGTCGCCCTCGACCAGCTCGCTGCGGCTGACCGTGACCTCGAAGTGCAGCTTCGTGGAGGGACAGTAGCTGCGGCTGAGCACGACCTCGCCGCCCTTGACGGCGTCGAAGCGCCAGACGGTGGCCTCGCCGCCCCAGTTGCCCACGTATTTGCCGTAAAGAGCTACCCCGTCGGCCATCTTCAGTCCGTAGCGGGTCATGGCGTAGAGCATCCTGGCCTTGTAGGGAAGGGGCATGTTCGCCAGTCCGTATTTCCCGGCCGCGTGCAGGCAGTCGCGCAGCAGCGCGGCCTTCTCGGCGCCGAAGCCCTCCTGCGATTCGAGCAGCTCCCCGATCAGATCGTCCACGGCGATGGGGCCGTGCTTGAGCGCTTTCCACTCCGAGGGGCGGAAGCTCGTGACGTAGGCGCCGTTTTTGTACAAACGCACCTCGTCGGCGTTGGTGAAGAGGTAGGGCCTGCCGATCTCGCCGGCGGGATAGTCGCCGATGTCCATGGAGGAGCCGAGCTCCAGCACGGGGAAGGCGTCGCCCTGGCTCGCATAGAGCGCGGCGGCGAGCTTGGGATTGCGGAAGGCGTCCAGCACGCCGTGGTAGCACACGCGGTCGCCGGAGCCGAAATCCTTGTGGGTCGGATAATCGAACATGCACCAGCCGAAGCAGCCGGCGTGCTCGCCGTCGGCAAGGGCGGCGTCCTGCACGCGCGCGTGGCGCAAGGCGTGCTCCTGCCGCCGCTCCCAGGTGTCGAAGGGCTTGGTGGGGAACATGTGGCCGTTGCATTCGGAGATCAAAAAGCCCTTGCTGCTGTCCGGGCTTACCTTGCTTTTGGGCTTGCAGCCGGGCGTCAGCCCGTTATGCGAGAAGTCGTTGAAGGCGTAGACGTCCTCCAGCAGGCTGCTCTTTTCCAGGTAGCGCACGCCGGAGGTCTGGCGGCTGGGGTCGAGCTCGTGGGCGATGGCGTTGGTGCGCGCATAGAAGGCGTCGTCATCCTGGCTCTCGTTGATGCGCACGCCCCAGAGCACGATGCTCGGGTGGTTGCGGTACTGCAGCACCATCTCGCGCACGTTCTCGCAGGCCTGATCCTTCCAGGCCGCGTCGCCGATGTGCTGCCAGCCGGGGATCTCCGTGAAGACCAGCAGGCCGAGCCGGTCGCACTCGTCGATGAAATACCGGCTCTGCGGATAGTGCGAGGTGCGCACGGCCGTGCACTGCAGCTCTTCCTTGAGGATGCGCGCGTCCTCGCGCTGCAGATGCTCCGGCGCGGCGTAGCCGACATAGGGATAGCACTGGTGGCGGTTCAGCCCGCGCAGGAAGAATTTCTTGCCGTTGAGATAGAAGCCGTCGGCCTGAAAGACCGCCGTGCGGAAGCCGAAGAGGGTCTCCTGGACGTCCACGGTCTTGCCGTCGGCGTCCAGAAGCTCCGCGCGGCAGAGATAGCGGTGCGGATCCTCCGGCTGCCAGGGGCGGGCGTTCGGGACGCGGAGCGTGAAGAGATCCTCGCCCAGCTCGCCGGCGACGCAGCGCTCGCCGTCCCAGACGCTCAGACGCACGCGGCGGCACGCGCCGCTGAGCCGCAGCCTGGCCTCCAGCCGGCTCAGATCCGGCGTAAAGACGAAGAGATCCTCGATATAGTCCGGGCTGCGCACGTCCAGCCAGACCTCGCGGTACAGGCCGCCGTAGGTCAGATAGTCGATCACGAAGCCGAAGGGCGGGATGCTGCCGTTCTCCGTGCAGTCAAGCCGCACGGCCACGCTGTTTTCCCCGCCGTAAGCGACCAGGTCGGTGATCTCGACGCGGAAGGCGGTGTAACCGCTGCGGTGGGTGACGGTCTCGCGGCCGTTGACGTAGACCGTGGCGATATGCGCCGCGCCGTCGAACTGCAGGAACAGGCGCCGCCCGCGCAGAGCCTCGGGGATATCCAGCGCACGGCGATAGCCGCAGATCATCTCGTAGTCCTCCGGCCCGGCGCAGTGGACCGGCACCTCGCGCACCGTATGCGGCAGACGCACCGGGACGCCCGCCTCCTCCCCGGACAGGAAGGCCCCGGACCAGGTTTCCGTAAACTGCCAGCCGCTGCAAAGACTGATCATATCGTTTTTCACTCCATCTGTGTTTTTGGTTTCGCCCTATTCTATCATCAGCGGCGCGCCAATACAATCGGAATTTTCGCTCGTTGCGCGCCGGAACCGGCTGTGCTATGATGGGCGGGAGGTGAGCGTCATGTTCCTGCCCGAGATCCGCAGCAAAGAAGAACTCATGCGCCTGATAAACGAGATCGGGTTCCTGCCCTACTTCCGCGGGGAGATCCCCGGCTTTTCCATCGAAGAAAACTGCCCCTGCCTCTGGGGCAGCGCGGAGGACCCCGACGGGCCGTGGGAATGGAAGGGGCCCGTCATCCGGGGCAGCGGCTGCGCATACGGGAAATACTACCGAGGCCGCGCCTGCTACATCAGCCGGGACTGGTTCCCGGATTTCGCCAATGTCCGGCGCGACGGCTACGACTACGACGCGCGCGTGGAGGACGGCCTGGCCCGCCACCGGGACAGGCGCATCATGGAGGTCCTGGCGGAGCGCCCCTCGCTGCTGTCGAAGGAGCTCAAGGCCCTCAGCTGCGCGGGGGAGGACAGCCGCAAGAGCTTTGATGCGAATCTGACCTTCCTGCAGATGCAGGGCTATATTACGACGGTCGACTTTGAATACCAAACGGACCGTCTCGGGCGGCGCTACGGCTGGGGCGTGGCCCGCTACGCAACGCCGGAGAACGCCTTCGGCGCGGATTTCACCGAGCGGGTCTATCTCCGCGAGCCGGAGGAGTCCCGCGACAGGATCCGGGAGCACCTGCGAAAGCTCCTTCCGCAGGCGAGCCCGGACCAAATCAAGCGCTTTTTACAATAGCTCGCGGATGTCCCCGGAACGGATCAGCCGCGGACGCGCCGCCTCGCCGGATTCCCGGACGAGAGCGGCGCATTTTGCGTCGAGCTCGTCGTCCGGGTAACGGTCGGTGTTCAGAAAGACGGCGGGGACGCCGCAGGCGGCGGCGCTGCGCATATCGCTGGCAAAATCGTTGCCGACAAGGACGCAGGCGCCCGCGTCAAGCCTCTGCTCGACAAGCAGGGACCGCAGGAAGTCCGGCTGCGGCTTGCGCATCCGGCAGTCGGAGGAGAAGTAGAGAGAATCGAAGAACGGCGGCAGGCCGAGGACCTCCATCTCCGGCAGGGTAAAGACGCGCTGGGCGTTCGAAAGCAGATGGAGACGGCAGCCCCTCGCCCTCAGCGCCCGCAGCGTCTCTCGCGTATGCGGATACAGCCCGAAGCGCCGGCGGGAGAGAAGACGGAAGACGTTCGCGGCCGATGCGCACCAGACTTTTTTATCGGCGGCGGCCAGCTCTGCCGGGTGCCGGCGCGGCGCCTCCCGCAGCAGGCGCAGGAAGACCCTCTCCAGCCGGATCTCGGGACAGGCGAAGCCCGTCTCCCGCCGCAGGGCGGCCTCCTCCTCGCGGCAGAGCCGGAGATAGCTTTCCCAGAGCTCGCCGGGGGCGTAGTCCGCGCCGTAGACTGCATAGAATCCGGCCATGTTCTGCCAGAGCCCGGGGTCGCTCTCATCGGTCCATATGTCGATCAGCGTTCCGTACAGGTCGAAGATCCAGTTCTGTTCGCGCTTCATGAGATCACCTTCCCGAAGAAGCATACCACAAAAGCGCGCCGCTGCCAACGCATTTTGCGGCGAAGAAAGTTGAAATGGGAACTGTTCAAGCCCGTACGGCTATGCTATAATAAACCAAAAAAATCCAATGGTCCTGCAAACCCGGAAAAGGATGGGAAACGATGGCACACGACCTGGCCGAGACCCGGATGACGGACGGCCCTATCGGCGGGCGGATCGTCCGCTTCGCCGCGCCGCTTTTTATCGGCAATCTGTTTCAGCAGCTCTACAACACGACAGACGCGCTGATCGTCGGAAACCTGATCGGCAATCAGGCGCTGGCCGCCGTCAGCGCGACGGGGACGCTCATGTTCCTGATGGTCAGCTTTTTCTCCGGCGTTTCCAGCGGGGCAGGCGTCGTGATCGCCCGCTTCTACGGCGCCCGTGACGTGGAAAAAACGCAGAAGGGCATCCACACGGTCTTTGCCTTCGATCTGTCGGCGGCGCTGCTCCTCACGGTCCTCGGCACGACGCTGACGCCGGCGCTGCTGCGTCTGATGGGCACGCCGGAGGACGTGCTGGACCGGTCGGTGCTCTATATCCGCATCGTGTTCGCGGGCTGCATCGGCATGGTGCTCTACAACAGCTGCCGCAGCATCATGCAGGCCCTGGGCGACAGCCGGCACCCGCTGGAATACCTGATCATCTGCTCGCTGCTCAACGTGGCGCTGGATCTGCTGTTCATCGGCGTTTTCCGGATGGATGTGGACGGGGCGGCGCTGGCGACGGTCCTGGCCCAGGTCATCAGCGTGTTTTTGTGCGTCAACCGTCTGCGGCACGGCAAAGAGGACGTGCGCCTGCATCTGCGGAAGGTCTCCTTCGACCTGCCTACGCTGCGGATGATCGTTCGATACGGACTGCCCTCCGGACTGCAGAATTCCGTGATCGCGCTGGCGAACGTCGTCGTCCAGTCCAACATCAACGCCTTCGGCACGATGGCCGTCGCCGGCTGCGGCGCCTACGCAAAGCTCGAGGGCTTCGCCTTCCTGCCGGTGACGAGCTTTACCATCGCGCTCACGACCTTCGTGGGGCAGAACCTGGGTGCAAAGGAATATGAGCGGGCGAAGAAGGGTTCGCGCTTCGGTGTGCTTTGCGCGGTGGCGATGGCGGAGCTGATCGGCCTGGCCTTTTACCTGGCCGCGCCCGTGCTGATCGGCGCGTTCACGCAGGAGCCGGAGGCCGTAGCCTTCGGCGTGCAGAAGACGCGCATCGTCACGCTGTTCTATTTCCTGATGGCCTGCAGCCACGGCCTGGCGGCCGTCCTGCGCGGCGCGGGCAAAGCGGTCGTCCCGATGGTCTCCATGCTCACGTTCTGGTGCGTCATCCGCGTGACGATCCTGCATTTTGCCGTGCCCTTCTATCAGAGCATCGCCGTGGTGAACTGGGTCTATCCGATCACCTGGGCGCTGAGCACGGGCTTTTTGACGATCTATTATCTCCGGGCAGACTGGCTGCACAGCTTTGACAGAGAAAGAGTTTAGGAGGAAAAACGCATGGCGATCGTTGTGATAGGGACGGTATTCGTGGATATCAAGGGCTTCCCGGACGACGTGTACAGTCCCACCGGGCGGAACGCGGGCAGGGTCGAGATCGTTCACGGCGGCGTCGGCCGCAACGTGGCGGAGGATATCGCCAACGTGGAGCTGCGGCCGCGCTTCGTCAGCATGGTGGACGATACGGCCAGCGGCGCGGAGGTCCTGCGCAAGCTGCGCAACCATAAGGTCGATACCGATTTCGTCGTCACGGAGCCCGACGGGATGGGCCTGTGGCTGGCCGTGTTCGACAACACGGGGGATCTGGCCGGCTCGATCTCCAGGCGCCCGAAAATGGATGCGCTCTCTGCCCTGCTGGAGGAAAAAGGCGACGAGATCTTCCGTGACGCCGACAGCATCGTGGTGGAGATCGACATGGACAAGGAGATCATCAAGCAGGTCTTCCACTACGCCGAAAAGTATCGCAAAAGAGTCTTTGCCGTCGTGTCCAACATGGTCATCGCCTCGCAGAGGAGGGACTTTCTGCAGTCCATCGACTGCTTCGTCTGCAATCTGCTGGAGGCCGGGATCCTTTTCGTGGACGACTTCAGCACGCTGACGCCGGAGGAGCTGGTCGAAGAGCTCTACAGCCGGATCGTCAGGGCGAACATCCCCTCCATGATCGTCACCCTGGGCAGCCGCGGCGCGGTCTACGCCTGCCTGGACGGCGAGCGGGGCTTTTTCCCGCCGGAGCCGGTCAAGGTGCGCGACACGAGCGGCGCCGGGGACGCCTTCTGCGCCGGCGTGTCCATCGGCCTGACCTACGGTAAGAGCATGCGCGAGGCGGTCCGCATCGGCACGCATCTGGCCGCCTCGGTCATCACGATCTCGGAGAGCACCTGCCCGCGCTTCCTGCCGCAGGAGCTCGGGCTGGATATCGAGGTCGTTGATTGAGCGGGAAAAAGCACGGGGCCATCCCATGGTGGGATGGCCCCGTGCTTTTTCCGTATGGCTATTTCAGCACGACGCTGGTCTGCGCGCCGATGGTCAGGGTCGTTCCGTCGAGCACGGCGTCCTCCATGCCGGCGACGGCCCGGAGCTCGGTGAAGGGGAGACCGGAGGAGGCCAGATCGATCGTGACCGGGCTGAGCGTGGTGTTGTGCAGGACGCAGACGGTGCTGCCCTTCCAGGTGGAGGTGAAGCCCCCGAGGCGGCTGTCCTCAAAGCTCACCGCGCGAAAGCTGCCGCGCGCGATCTCGGGGTTGGCGTTGCGGATCATGATGAGCTTTTTGTAATAGTTATAGAGGCTGGACGCGCTGCCGATCTGCTCGGCGACGCCCATGCCGGTCTGGCTGGCGTAATCGCTGCCCGCCGGATCGCGGACGGTGTCCCCGTCGTTCCAGAGCATGGCCAGGCGGCGGTTGGCGTCGGTATTCGCGCCGCCGCGGGAGCCGCGCATGCCGATCTCCTCCCCGTAGTAGATGAACGGGGAGCCGCTGCAGAGAAGGTAGAGGTTGGCAGCCATCTGCATCTGCCCGCTGGCGACGGTCAGGTAACCGGCCGCGCGGTCGGTGTCGTGATTGGCGATGAAGGGCACCAGCATCGCCGCGGAGTTGAAGCCGCGCACGCGGTTGAGATAGTTTTCCACATAGGCGGCATATCTGCCCGCGTCGCCGCCCTTGGCGGTCTCGGCGATCAGGCCGCCGTTCATGGCCAGGGAGAAATTGAAGCAGTTGGTGGCGCTGTAGTAGAGGTCGGTGATCGCGTCCGCGTCCCAGACCTCCGCCACGGTATAGATCTCGGGCGAGAGCTGGCGCAGCCGGTTCAGGTACCAGACCCAGAAATCGGAGCCCAGACCGTTGTCGCCGAAGTAAATGTATTTGGCCGCGTCGAAGCGGAACCCGTCCGCGCCGAGATCGAGATAGAAGGCGGCCACGTCCAGCACGGCCTGCCGGACGGCGGGCTCTTCAAAGTTGAGCTCCGGCATGTCGTCCGAGAAATTGCACTCGTACAGATCCGTCGTCCCGGAGATGGAGCGGAAGCGGCGGCTGCCGGTGGGGACGTCCTGGGGGACCCAACTGTAAAAGGTGTAGTACTCGTCGTTTTCGTCGCCGTTCTGGTGCGCCTCCACAAAGCGCCTGAACCACTCGTGCCGGGAGCTGGTGTGGTTGATGGGCAGATCGAGGATGAGCTTGACGTTGCGCGCATGGCACAGCTCGATCAGTTCCTTCAGATCGTCCATCGTGCCGAAGGCCGGGTCGATGCTGTAGTAATCGGCCACGTCGTACTTGTGGTACGAGGGAGAAGAGAAGATCGGCGAGAGCCAGAGCCCCTCCACACCGAGGCTCAGCCCGGAATTCGGATCCCCGTCGTTGAGGTAATCCATCCGGTCGATGATCCCGCGCAGATCGCCGACGCCGTCGCCGTCGGAATCGGAAAAGGAGCCGACAAAGATCTCATAAAAAACGCGGGCGTTGTCGTCGACCACGAAGTCAGACAGCAGCCCCTCCTCCTGCAGCACGAGCTCGCCCGATTCGGAGAGCGGATAACGCCCGGTGGCGTCCATCACCACGGTCTCGGGCGCACTCTCGGCCTTCTTCCCGCAGCCGGCCAGAAGCGAAGCGAGCATCAGAAGGGCGAGAACGAAGGACAGCGTTTTTTTCATGTCAGCACCTCGTTTTTCTCTGTCTGTTTTTGATATTACAGAATGAAAAGCCGCTTGTCAAGGCGGGGAAGCACGGATATAATAGGGGCCATGGGAACGATTGTCGAATTGTACGGCGCGGCGGATCTGCAGCGCCTGGAGAACAGGATCCGAAGGGGACGCGCGGCCATGCTCGGGCTCGGCGTCTCCGCTCTCGCGCTGCTTGTCGCGCTCTGTTGCCTGACCGGCACGGCCAACGCCCGGCGGATGGAGGCCGCGGCCATCGCCGTTTCGACCGTCGCGGGCTGGATCCTGCTGTATCTGCGCCGCTTCGTCGTGGCCGAGGGCCGCACAGAGCTGCGGCACGCGCGGATGCTCGGGGAGACGGAAAAGGAGATCCTGCGCGGGCGCGTCACGGTGACGCAGGAGCGCGTGCGCATCCCGGGCAGCATCCGGCTGCGGCGCGTCCTGGTGGAAACGGAAGCGGGGACAAGGCGCGTCAGCGTCAATGAAACGCGCGCGGCGGTGCTGGCCGCCGCGGGAAAGGAGCTGGAGCTGCACGTGGCCAACGGCTATGTGGCGGCTTATCGCGCCTTATGAAAGTATTGCGCAACATCGCCTCTCAACTGCATGTCTATATCATCTGGCTGATCCTGTCCGTCGTTATCTGGGGCTTTGTGTTCACGCACGTGACGGACGCCCCGGCCGAAAAGAAGGTCGTGCTCTTTGCCGACGTCTATGCCTGCCGGGAACTGGAGCTGGAACTGGAGCTGGAAAAGAGCATGCCGGACGGGATCCGGATGATCCGGACGCACAGCTTCGGCTATGTGGTGTTCGGGGACCGGGAACTGCTCGGCGCCGATCTCTATCTGATCCCGCTCTCGGAGGCGGAGCGGTATCTGCCCTCCTTCCTCCCGCTGGACAGCGCGGCGCTCCCCTGGGCGGAGGACGAGCTCTGGTATTGGGAGGGCGTTCCCTACGGCGTGCGGATGCGCCCGGCGGAGAGCTTCCTCCAGTATGAAGCGCCGGGAGAAGCGCGGGAGGACTTCGCGCTCTTTTTCGGCGTCAACTCCGTGCACGCCGCCTCGTTCCGCGGCAGCGGGGACGACGCGGCGCTCGCGGTGGCCCGCAGCCTGTACGGGCTGGACTGAACCCGGAAAGGAGAACGGATATGAAAGCAAAACGTCTTCTCGCGGCGCTGCTGCCGCTTCTGTTGCTGATGAGCGCCTGCGGCGCGCCGGGGGAGGGAAAACCCGTGAGGAACGAGGAGCCTGTGGAAAGCGGCCTTTACGTCAAGCCGGTGGAGGATCTGCCGGAGGATTTCATCCTGGGCGTGGACGCCTCCTCGGTGATCGCCGAGGAACAGAGCGGCGTGCGGTATTTCGATTTTGACGGCGAGGAACAGGATGTGTTCCTGACGCTGGCGGAAAACGGCGTCACGCATATCCGGGTGCGCGTCTGGAACCACCCGTACGACGCCGCGGGCCGCGGCTACGGCGGCGGCAACTGCGACGTGGACAAAGCCGAGGAGATCGGCCGGCGCGCCACGGCGGCCGGGATGCGGCTGATCGTGGATTTCCACTACTCCGACTTCTGGGCCGACCCGGGCAAGCAGTTCGCGCCGCTGGCCTGGGAGGGGATGGACGTCGGGGAAAAGAGCGAGGCGCTCTATCGATTCACCTGCGAAAGCCTGGAACGGCTGAAAAAGGCCGGGGCGGACGTGGATATGGTCCAGATCGGCAACGAGACCAACGGCGCGCTCTGCGGAGAGACCGAATGGAACGCCGTTCTGCAGCTGCTGCAGGCAGGCTCCCGCGCGGTGCGGGAGGTTTTGCCGGAGGCACGGGTCGCGGTCCACTTCGCCAATCCCGAGACCCGGGACCGCTACGCGTTCTACGCCCGCCAGCTCGACGATTTCGGCCTGGATTACGACGTGTTCGCCTCCTCATATTATCCCTACTGGCACGGCACGCTGGAGAACCTGACGTCTGTGCTGTCCGCCGTTGCGCAGACTTATGGCAAACAGGTCATGGTCATGGAGACCTCCTATGCCTACACCGCCGAGGATACGGATTTCTTCGGCAATACCATCGGCGAGGGCAGCGCGGTGGTCCGGAACTATCCCTATACCGTGCAGGGTCAGGCCAACGCCGTCCGCGACGTCATCGACGCCGTGGCGCACATCCCGAACGGGATCGGCGTGTGCTACTGGGAAGGGACCTGGATCAGCGTCGGCGGCGGATCCCGCGAGGCCAACAGCGCCCTATGGGAGAGCTGCGGCTCCGGCTGGGCCAGCAGCTATGCCGCCGTCTACGATCCGGAAGACGCGGGCAAATGGTACGGCGGCTGCGCGGTGGACAACCAGGCGCTCTTTGACGCGCAGGGCCGCCCGCTGGAATCCCTGCGCGTGTTCCGCCTCGTGCGGACGGGGAACCTTGTCGAGCTGCGGCCCGACGCGCTGGAGGCCTGCGAGCTGACCGCGGCGCTGAACGCCCCGATCGAGCTGCCCGGCGCCGTCGTCGCCGTGATGAACGACAACAGCCGGCAGGAGCTGCCCGTCGTCTGGGATATCGGCGGGGAGGAGCTTGCCGCGATGGCTGCCGGCGAGCCGGACAGCTATGAGATCGCGGGGACGGCCGGAGACCTCGCGGCGCGCTGCCTGCTGACGACGCAGGCGGCCGACCTTCTGGTCAACGGCGATTTCGAGACCGGCGATCTGACCGGCTGGACGCTGACGGAGCTGGGCGACGCCGAACAGCTCTACGTGGAAAACAAGGCGCTCGATTCGCTCGACGGGACCTGGCACATGCACTTCTGGAGCCCGCGGGCCGACAGCGTGGAATTCCGGCTGGAGCAGAGCGTGCCCGGCCTCGCCGTAGGCAGCTACCGCTTCACCGTTTCGATCATGGGCGGCGATGCGGGCGAGACCGAGATCTGCGCCTACGTCAGCATCGACGGAGAGATCGCGGCGAGCTGCCCGCTGGGCATTACGGTCTACAACGAATGGGACACGGCGGAGCTCGGCCCCGTGGCACTTGAAGAAGGACAGGAGCTGACCGTCGGCATCTATGTCCGCTGCGCCGGGGCCGGCGCCTGGGGGAAGATCGACGGCGCCGCGCTGTGTCAGGCCGGCTGAGCGCAGGGATCAGAAAAACCGTTTGAAGTTTTGTACAAAATTTCAAACGGTTTTTTGTTGAAAAAGATCGGCGGCCTCCGGTGGACAAGAATTAGCCGAAATAGTATAATATATGCATTAAAATAGTATTAGTTTTTTAAGCAATCATCGAAGGCGGGACGCTCCGCTTTCTCTTCCGCCCGGCGGCGGAACGACGGCTTTTTCGTACTCCCTTGGCGCGTGCCAATGAAATAAAACTTGCAAAACAGGAGGAAAAGAAATGAAAAAGATTCTTGCAATGCTTCTGGCGCTGACCATGATCGTGGCCCTGTGCGCCTGCGGCGGCGCTCCGGCTGCTTCCGGCGGCGATCAGGCCACCGGCGGCGACGCAGCCGCCAGCACCGGCGGCGACGCGGCCGCCAGCACCGGCGGCGAGCTGGCCGGCACCTATGACATCCTTGTCTGGGTGGGCGAGGCTGCCGTCGATCTGACCAAGAAGCAGATCGAAGACTTCAACGCCAGCAACGAGTTCGGCATCACGATCAATGCCGAAGTCAACCCCGTGTCCGAGGCTACGGCTGCCGACCAGATGCTGGTCGACATCAACGCCGGCGCGGATCTGTACTGCTTCCCGCAGGACCAGTTCGCCCGTCTGGTGCAGGCCGGCGCGCTGGCCAAGCTGGGCGATGCCGCCAAGGCCTTCGCCGTTGAGAACAACGACGCCGGCGTCGTAGCCGCCGCCACGACCGGCAACGAGATGTACGCCTACCCCCTGACCTCGGACAACGGCTACTTCATGTACTATGACAAGTCCGTCATCCCCGAGGAAGATCTCGACTCTCTGGAGGCGCTGATCGCCGACTGCGAGGAGGCCAACCGCTACTTCTCCTTCGAGATGAACACCTCCGCCTGGTACCTGGCTTCCTTCTTCTTCGCCACCGGCTGTGTCTCTGACTGGACCACCGACGACTCCGGCAACTTCATCTCCGTCAACGACACCTTCAATTCCGCCAACGGCCTTATCGCCGTGCAGGGCATGAAGAAGCTGGTCGACTCCCCGATGCACAAGTCCTCCTCCTCCGCCGATGAGTTCGCCGCCGCCACGCCCGCTGCCATCGTCGTGACCGGCACCTGGGCCTTCGACGACATCAAGGAGATCCTGGGCGACAACATGGGCGTCACCGACCTGCCCTCCTTCGAGGTCGACGGCAAGGAGTACCACCTGGGCTCCTTCAACGGCTGCAAGCTGATGGGCGTGAAGCCGCAGGAGGATCCCGTCCGCGCGGCCGTGCTGCACAAGCTGGCCCAGTACCTGACCGGCGAGGCCTGCCAGATGGAACGTTTCGAGGCTCTGTCCTGGGGTCCGTCCAACCTGGTCGACCAGGCTGCTCCCGAGGTCCAGGCCAACCCCGGTCTGGCCGCCCTCCTGCTCCAGAACCAGTACTCCCGTCCGCAGGGCCAGATCCACGGCTCCTGGTGGGATATCGCCAAGGTCATCGCTGACGACGTGAAGGCCGCCACCGACGAGGCCGGGCTGCAGGCTGCTCTGGACAACTACTACAACAAGATCGACTCTCTGTTCAACCTTGACGCCTCCGCGCTGCTCTTCGTCGGTGCCTGGAACGGCTGGAACAACGCCGATGAGGACCAGACCTACTACCTCACCGACAACGGCGACGGCACCTTCTCCCTGACCCTCGACGTTCCCGAGAGTGAATACATGGGCGGCCGCATCGTCAATCCGGGCGACTGGGGCAATGACAAGGGCTTCGCTCAGGTCACCACCGGCGCCGATCTGCTCCTGGATCTCGGCGAGGACAACCCGGACAACAACATCGTGTTTGCCGCGGCCGGCAACTACACCATCACCTGGGACGGCGCGGAGATCACGATCGTTCAGAACTGATCAGCCTCAACTGTAGACCTGTCGAAGAACAGATCCATACAGGTTCTGACTGGTAAAGCATGGGCCGGAGCCAAAAGCATTTTGGCTCCGGCTTCTTTTTTAAAGGGGCGTTGTTATGAAAAGATACAGCGATCTGGAATATCTGCGTCTGTCGAAGGGGCAGAAATTCCTCTATAAACTCGCCAGCTTCTTTCTCGCGATCCCCCGTGGGATAGGGACCTTTTTCCTGGGGATCGGCCGCTTCTTCAAGAAGCTGGGCGTCGGGATCGGCAAAGAGATCTCCGACGTCGTGATGACCTTCGTCAAAGGCGACTGGAAGACCAAGACCTCCTATCTGGTCATGGGCTTCGGCTCCATCGCCAGGGGACAGATGCTGCGCGGCCTTCTCTTCCTGCTGTTCGAGGCCGTGTTCATCTTCTATATGGTCACCGCGGGCGGCTACTGGATGAGCATGCTGCCCTCCCTGGGCAAGATCGGCCCGCATGAAGAATACAACATGGTCCTGGACACGCACTATACCGTTTACGGCGACAACTCCTTCAAGATCCTGCTCTACGGCGTGCTGACCCTGTTCTTCATCGTGGCCTTCCTCTACACCTGGCGGCTCAACATCAAGCAGAACAAGATCAGCGAGGACATCCTCCGCTCCGGCAAAAAGCTCAAGAGCGGCAAGGACGACCTGCGCTCCCTGGTGGACGATCAGTTCCACAAGACGCTGCTGGCGCTGCCGCTGATCGGCATCCTGGTCTTCACGGTCATGCCGATCGTGTTCATGATCCTCGTGGCCTTTACGAACTACGACGGTTCACACAACGGCTACTCCAACGCCCTGTTCACCTGGGTGGGACTGGACAACTTCAAGACCATATTCTCCTGGGACGTGGGCGGCGTCAATTACGCGGCCACCTTCGGCGAGGTGCTGACCTGGACGCTGATCTGGGCCTTCTTCGCCACCTTCACCAACTACTTCCTCGGCATCTTCGTGGCCATGATGATCAACAAGAAGGGCATCCGCCTCAAAAAGGTCTGGCGTACGATCCTGGTGCTGACCATCGCCATCCCGCAGTTCATCTCCCTGCTGTACGTGTCGAAGATGTTCGACATCAACGGCCTGGTCAACGGCGCGCTGATGTCGCTGCACATCACGGACCACGCCATCGATTTCTGGGGCACGCCGTGGCTGGCGCGCATCATGGTCATCGTGATCAATATCTGGATCGGCATCCCGTATCTGATGCTGATCGCGACGGGCATCCTGATGAACATCCCGGCCGACCTGTACGAGAGCTCCCGCATCGACGGCGCGAGCGGCTGGAAGCAGTTCACCAAGATCACGCTGCCGTACATGCTGTTCATCACCGGCCCCTACCTGCTCACGAGCTTCACCGGCAACATGAACAACTTCAACGTCATCTATCTGCTCACCGGCGGACGACCGACCAACCCCGTGGCGTCCGGCGCGGCGGGCAGTGTGGGCTACACGGATCTGCTGATCACGTGGCTGTTCAAGATCACCACCGGCAGCGACACCAAGTATTACCTGGCGTCGGTCGTCGGCATCCTGGTCTTCCTGGTGGTCGCGTTGTTTACGCTGATCGTCTACGGCCTGCTGCCCTCGGTCAAGAATGAGGAGGATTTCCAGTGATGAGCAACGAAAACATCGCCGAACTCGAAAAGAGGAAACGTGGCATGGGCCTCAAGGCCAGCGCCCGGCTCAGCAACACGATCATCTATATACTCCTCGTCGTCATCAGCATCATCTGGATCATTCCCTTCCTGTGCATCGTGCTGCAGTCCTTCCGCGTGGAGAGCACCTGGAAGGTCGGCTATGTGATCCCGCAGCAGTGGGGCTTCGACAACTACGTAAAGCTCTGGTCGACGAACTTCCCCCGGTGGTATCTCAACACCTTCGTCATCGCGCTGGTGGTGGCGGTGGTGCAGACGCTCATCGTGCTGTGCATGTCCTACACCCTGTCCCGCTTCCGCTTCAAGATGCGCGCGGGCCTGATGCGCTTCATGCTGATCCTGGGCATGTTCCCCGGCATGCTTGCGATGATCATCCTCTACCGCGTGCTGGACGATCTGGGCATGACCGGCGAAAACATGCTGCCCGGTCTGATCCTGGTGTACGTGGCCTCCTCCGGCATGGGCTACTACGTGTCCAAGGGCTTCTTCGACACGATACCGAAATCGCTGGACGAGGCGGCCCGCATCGACGGCGCGACGAGGGCGCAGGTGCTCACGAAGATCATCCTGCCGCTCGCCAAGCCCATCGTCATCTATACGATCCTGACGGCGTTCATGGGTCCCTGGGGCGACTTCGTGTTTGCCCGCTACGTCTCCCAGCTCAAGCCGCTGGGCATGAACGTGGCTGTCGGCCTGCAGTCCTGGCTGGCGACGGATACGATGACGCATGACTACTACACCCTGTTCTGTGCCGGCGGCGTCGTCGTCGCGCTTCCGGTCGCCATCCTGTTCATGTGCCTGCAGAAGTACTATGTCGAGGGCGTGACAGGCGGCGCGGTCAAGGGTTGATATCAGAAAGGAGCGGAAAGGAATGGCAAGCGTTAAGCTGACAAAAGTCAAGAAGATATACGACAACAACGTCGTCGCCGTGCACGACTTCGACCTGGACATCAAGGACAAGGAATTCGTGGTCTTCGTCGGCCCCTCCGGCTGCGGCAAAAGCACCACGCTGCGCATGATCGCCGGTCTGGAGGAGATCAGCGAGGGCACGATCGAGATCGACGGCGAGGTCGTCAACGACCTGCAGCCCAAGGACCGCGGCATCGCGATGGTGTTCCAGAACTACGCGCTCTACCCGCACATGACGGTGTACGACAACATCGCCTTCTCCCTGCGCCTGCAGAAGGTCCCGGAGGACGTGATCTATGAAAAGGTCACCAACGCCGCGGAGATCCTCGGCATCACCGAGTATCTGCTGCGCAAGCCCCGGGCGCTCTCCGGCGGCCAGCGCCAGCGTGTGGCCATCGGCCGCGCCATGGTGCGCAACTCCAAGGTGTTCCTGATGGACGAGCCTCTGTCCAACCTGGACGCCAAGCTGCGCAACCAGATGCGCGCCGAGATCATCCTGCTGCGCCAGAAGCTGGACACCACCTTCATCTACGTCACCCACGACCAGACCGAGGCCATGACCCTGGCAGACCGCATCGTCATCATGAAGGACGGCTACATCATGCAGGTCGGTACGCCGGAGGAATGCTTCGACATGCCGAACAACCTCTTCGTGGCCGAGTTCATCGGCGCGCCGAAGATGAACGTCCTGAAGACCGAGCTGAGCCAGGAGGGCGGCAAGTACTTCGTCAAGCCCTTCGGCGTGAAGCTCGAGGTCGACGGCGTCAAGGGCGATATGCTCAAGGAGAAGAAGGTCCCCGCCGGCGAGGTCATCCTGGGCGTCCGTCCGGAGCACATCGTGCTGGCCAAGGAAGGCGAGCCCGGCGCGATCCCCGTCGTGCTGGAGGTCAACGAGATGATGGGCAGCGAGCTGCATCTGCACGTCTACACCGAGGACGGCACCCGTCTGATCGTGCGCGTGCCGACCATCGACCTCACGCACGAGCAGCGCGAGAACATGGTCAACGGCCACAAGCTCTTCATCACCTTCGAGGGCAAGGTCATGCACTTCTTCGATCCCGAGAGCGAGAAGAACCTGCTGGTCTGAGCCCGGAATCTGTTTCAAAAAAGCCTGCGGGAAGAAATTCCCGCAGGCTTTTCCTCTTTTTTCTCCCAAATAATGGGCGCTGTTCGTGGAAAAGCTTGCTTTTTCCGCAAATCTTGTGTTATCCTGTAAAAAGGAGACATATATATTGCGGCCGCGGGGGCCGGTCCGGCGCCCGCCCGCCCGGGAGAAGAGGAAAGGAGAGATCCTTTGATGAAAAAGCTGTGTGCGCTGCTGCTGATCTGCCTGCTGGCGCTGTGTCTGCTTCCGGTCGGCGCCGCCGCGGATACGGAAAGCGATTTTGAGTATACCGTCAGCGACGGCAGCGCGACGGTCACGAAGTACAATGGCAGCGATGCTGACGTGACGATCCCCGATACGCTGGGCGGCCGCCCCGTGACGGGCATCGGGATGAATGCTTTTAGTAATTGCAGCAGCCTCACGAGCGTGTCGATCCCGCCCAGTGTGACAAGCATCGGGGAGAGGGCGTTCTATGGCTGCAGCGCCCTCACGAGCGTGAGTCTCCCGCCCAGCTTGACGAGCATCGAGACAATGACGTTCAGTGGCTGCAGCAGCCTCGCGAGTGTGACGATCCCGCCCGGCGTGACGAGCATCGGGACAATGACGTTCAGTGGCTGCAGCAGCCTCGCGAGCGTGTCGATCCCGGGCATCTTGACGAGCATCGGGAATGGCGCGTTCCGAGACTGCAGCAGCCTCGCGAGCGTGAGTCTCCCGCCCAGCTTGACGAGCATCGGGAACGATACATTCTTTGGCTGCAGCAGCCTCGCGAGTGTGACGATCCCGCCCGGCGTGACGAGCATCGGGGAGAGCGCGTTCAACGGCTGCAGCAGCCTCGCGAGCGTGGGTCTCCCGCCCAACTTGACGAGCATCGGGCACGCTGTGTTCGCCGGCTGCAGCAGTCTCACGAGCGTGTCGATCCCGGGCAGCTTGACGAGCATCGGGAATGGCGCGTTCCGAGACTGCAGCAGTCTCGCGAGCGTGAGTCTCCCGCCCAGCTTGACGAGCATCGGGGAGGGCGCATTCACGCGCTGCAGCAGCCTCGCGAGCGTGAGTCTCCCGGGTAACTTGACGAGCATCGGGAACGATACATTCTTTGGCTGCAGCAGCCTCGCGAGCGTGGATATCCCGGGCGGCGTGACGAGCATCGGGTCGGGCGCGTTCCAAAACTGCAGCAGCCTCGCGAGTGTGACGATCCCGCCCAACTTGACGAGCATCGGGGAGAGGGCGTTCTATGGCTGCGGCAGCCTCGCGCATATCTATTATGGCGGTACGAAGACGGAGTGGGACGCCCTCGGCCCGAGCAATTTCATCGATAATTATGATAGCAGGGTCGGCAGCGGCAGCCTGACGGTCCATTGTCTCCCCAAGTACACGGTCAGCTTCGTGAACGCGGACGGGACGCCGCTGCAGAGCGGTTTGGTGGGCGAGGGGAGGACGCCCTCCTACACGGGCGAGACCCCGACCCAGCCCGCCGACGCGCAGTACACCTATACCTTCGCGGGCTGGACGCCGAAGATCGTTCCCGTGAGCGGGGACACGACCTACACGGCGACCTACAGCACCACGGTGAACGAGTACACGGTCACGTTCGTGGACGAGGACGGGACGCCGCTGCAGAGCGGCCTTGTCGCCTACGGCGAGACGCCCGTCTGCACGGTCGAGCCGACCAAGCCCGCCGACGTGCAGTATACCTATACCTTCGCGGGCTGGACGCCGGAGATCGTTCCCGTGACCGGGGATACGACCTACACGGCGACCTATACCGGGACGCTGAACGAGTACAGGGTCACGTTCGCGGACGAGGACGGGACGGTGCTGCAGAGCGGACCGGTGTCCTACGGCGAGACGCCCGCCTATACGGGCGAGCCGACCAAGCCCGCCACGGCGCAGTACAGCTATACCTTCGCGGGCTGGACGCCGGAGCTCACGGCCGTGACCGGGGACGCGAGCTATGCCGCGACCTACGACAGCACGGTGAACGAGTACACGGTCACGTTCGTGAACGCGGACGGCACGGTGCTGAAGAGCGGCAAGGTCCCCTACGGCGAGACGCCTTCCTACACGGGCGAGACGCCGACCAAGCCTGCCGAGGGGCAGACCACCTATACCTTCGCGGGCTGGACGCCGGAGCTCGCAGCGGTGACCGCCGACGCGACCTACACCGCGGCCTTCACCGCCGTCACGCCGGAGCCCGCCGCGTACACGGTGACGGGCGGGGGCGGCGCGAGCTGGACGAAGGGCAGCCTGACGGCGGTGGTGATCACCGTGAAGCGCGACGTGGACGACGCGAGCTGCTTCAGCCACTACGTGGAGACTTTGATCGACGGAACGCCGGTGGCGGTCCAGGCGAAGGCGGGCAGCACGATCGTGACGATCGGCGCGGACGTGCTGGAGAAGCTGAGCACGGGCAAGCACACGGTCACGGTGGTGTTCGACGACGGCAAGGTCGAGACGACGGTGACGATCAAGGCCGCGGACCCGGACCACCCGAAGATGGGGGATGAGAGCGGCGCGGCGCTGTGGACGGCGCTGCTGTGCGTGTCCGGCGGGGCGCTGACGGTCCTGCTCGCCGGCAGAAAGAAACGGAAAGCGGGGAACTGAGCCCGCGGATCACATGAAAAAAGAGAACCGGGAGGATCCCGGTTCTCTTTTTTGCATTTTACAGGTTTCAGGCGCGCACAAGCAGTACGCCGCAGGCGGGTACGCTGAGCGAGGGCTCGGCCGCCGCGCCGCCCTCCGGCCAGACCTCGCTCCCGCAAAGCAGCAGCGTCCAGCCGCCCTCCGGGAGAGAGCAAGCCAGCTCCGAGTCGTTGGGATTGATCATGGCATAGGCGACAAGCCGGCCGTTTTCCGTCCAGCGGACCTCGATGGCGCTGCCGGGCATCAGCGTGCAGCTCGGCTCGGCCTGCGTCAGGAAGGGGTTTTCACGCCGCAGGGCGATGAGCTGCCGGTAGAAGTCCGACATGGCAAGCACCGCGCTGCCCGGCGCGAGCGCCTCCCAGTCGAGATTGTTCACCGCGTCGGGGGAGGCGTAGCTGTTGTGGTCGCCGCCCTTGCTGCGCAGCATCTCCTCTCCGGCCAGCAGGAAGGGCGTGCCGCGGGACAAAAAGACCACCGAGGCGCCGAGCCGGTTCATGGCGAGCCGCTCCTCCTCCGAAGCGTCCGGCACGGTGGCCAGCAGCTTGTCCCAGAGCGTCTCGTTGTCGTGGCAGGACATGTAGTTGATGACCATGCCGCCGTCGACGTGCCAGTTGGCGCCGACGCCGGCCTGCCCGCCCAGGATGCCGAAGATGACCCGCTGGGCGTTGGCCGCGTCCGCCTCGCCGTTGATGTAGCCGCCTCCCGTTGCGTCGAAGACGCTGCCCTTGAGCCCGTCGCGGATCGCGTCGTTGAAGACGGCGATGCCGCCGATCGCGCCGGGAGAGGGGAGGATCCGGCCGATGTTGGCCTGGCTGGCCTGCCGCTGCGCGTCCAGCGCGCTCGCGCCGCCGGTCCAGCCCTCGCCGTACAGCAGCGCGTGCGGGTTGACGGCGTGCATGGCCTGCTCGACGGCCTGCATGGTCTCCAGGTCGTGCAGGGCCATCAGATCGAAGCGGAAGCCGTCCACATGGTATTCCTCCGCCCAGTAGCGCACGCTGTCGACCATGAACTTGCGGAACATCACGCGCTCCGAGGCCGTCTCGTTGCCGCAGCCGCTGCCGTTGGACGGCTCGCCGGAGGGCGTGAAGCGGTAGTAGTAATAGGGGACGATCCGGTTGAAGTTCGAGTCGATGTCGAAGGTGTGGTTGTAGACGACGTCCATGACGACGCCCATGCCGTTTTCGTGCAGGGCCTGCACCATCTGCTTGAATTCCGTGACGCGCACGCTGCCGTCGGAGGGATCGGTGGAATAGCTGCCCTCGGGCGCGTTGTAGTTCTCCGGGTCGTAGCCCCAGTTGAACTGCGGATCGCTGCTGCTCTCGTCAACGGTGGCGTAGTCGTATACGGGCTGCAGATGCACGTGCGTGACGCCGAGCCGGGTCAGGTAGTCCAGACCGACGGGCTCGCCGGCGGCGTTCGTCAGCCCGGCCTCGGTGAAGGCCAGATATTTCCCGGGATACTGCGAGGCGGCGATCGTGTTGGAGAAGTCGCGGACGTGGACCTCCCAGATCACGGCCTGTTCATAGGAATCGACGCCGCCATAGAAGCGGTCGTCGGAGAAGCCCTCGGGGTCTGTCAGCGACAGGTCCACGACCATGCCGCGGTCGCCGTTGATGCCGACGGAGCGGGCATAGGGGTCCACGGCCTCCTGCGTGCCGAGAGGAGTCGTGACTTCATAGGTGTAATAGGTGCCGTGGCCGCAGGGATACCGCACCGACCAGACGCCCCTGTCGCCGCGGTCCAGGCCGATCGCCTCATAGGACTCGCCGCCGTCCCCGTCAAGAAAGAGCTTCAGGATCACGACGGAGGCCGTCGGCGCCCAGAGCTTGAACACGGTCTCATCCCCGTCGACCACCGCGCCCAGATCGTCCCCGTCGTAGGTGTACCGGGCGATGAATTCCTCGCTGTCGAAGATCGCGGTCGGCACGGCGGCCCTCGGCTCGAAGCCTTCGATCTCCACCGTGTAGCCGTGCGTGATGTCCAGCGGCTCCGAGAGCGTGATCACGCCGGTCGTCACCTCGTTGTTCAGGCTCGAGAGCGAGGCGATCTCCAGCGCGCGATCCCCGTCAAGGACGCGGATCTGGGACAGATCGGTCAGCCGCGTCGCCGGCGTGACGGTATAGCGGATCTCGGTGGGGGAGAGGATCCCCGCCATGGAAAAGAGCCGGATATTGGTCAAGCTGATCCCTCCGTCCGTGCTGGTATACTGACTGCCCTCCCCGGGCTTGAGATAGATCTCGGTCACGGGGCCGGTGAGCACCGCGAAACGGTCGGCTTCGTAGTCCTTCGTCGCGTCGCCCCAGCTCGTCCCGCAGGGGTCGGAGCAGTCGCGCCGGACGATAAAACCCACCTGGGTCACGCTCTCCGGCACGTCGACGGTGCACTGCACGCCGTAATCGCAGGCGGCGAAGGGATAGCCCTGTCCGTCCTTCCCGTCCCACCAGATCCAGACGTCGCAGCGCCCGTAATCGGCGCTCGGATGGTTCCAGTAGAGGATCAGGCGCCGGGTGCCGGGCTCCGGCGCGCTCCCGACGTCCGGCGTCGGCTCCGGGAGTTCCGCCGTTTCTGCGGCCGCCGGCCGCTCCTCCGGCACGGAGGTCTCCGCCGGAGCGCCGATCCCGCAGCCCGCCAGGAAGCCGCAGAGCATCGCAAGGGCGAGCAGAAGGCTGAGGATTTTTTTCATGAGCAAAGCCCTCCTTTCTATGCTGTCAGAGTATCATGGAAGCGGAGAGAAGTCAAATTGCGTTTGACAATCGCGGCGCGGCTTGCTACACTGAAAATGGCGTCCGGACAAGGGACGATCCTGACGGAAAAAGGTGACGGTCACATGTTGCGCGAAAGCGGCGTTCTGATGGCGATGAGCTCGCTGCCCTCCCCCTGGGGGATCGGCACGATGGGCGCAAGCGCCTTTCATTTCGTGGATTTCCTGAAGGCCTCGGGGCAGAGCTACTGGCAGCTGCTGCCGCTGGGACCGACGAGCTACGGAGACAGTCCGTATGCCTCCTTCTCCACCTTTGCCGGGAACCCCTACCTGATCGATCTTGACGAGCTGGTCGAGGCGGGACTGCTCCGCAGGGAAGAGCTCGAGGAGCGCTCCTGGGGGAGCGACCCGGAACGCGTCGATTACGGCAGACTCTATGAAAACCGCTTTGCCGTCCTGCGGCTCGCCTTCGCGCGCGGCGCGGCGGCGCGGCGTCAGGAGATCGCCGCCTTCCGCGAAGCCAACCGCGGCTGGCTGGAGGATTATGCGCTGTTCATGGCGCTCAAGGGGCATTTCGGCGGGCGCATCTGGATCGAATGGCCGGACGAGGCGGTGCGCCTGCACAGACCGGAGGCCGTGGCGGCCTGGGGCGGGAAGCTCCGGGACGAGGTCGACTTTTATGTGTTCCTGCAGTACCTGTTTTTCAGCCAGTGGGAAAAGCTGCGCGCATACGCCCGCAAAAACGGCGTCCGTTTCATCGGGGACATCCCGATCTACGTGGCGCTGGATTCGGCCGACGTCTGGAGCGCGCCGGGCTTTTTCCAGCTGGATGACGCCAACCGGCCGACAGAGGTGGCCGGCTGCCCGCCGGACGGCTTCACGGAGGACGGCCAGCTCTGGGGCAACCCGCTCTATGACTGGGACAGGATGAAGGCGGACGGCTTCGGCTGGTGGATCCGCCGCATCGAGGGCGCACAGAAGCTCTACGACGTGATCCGGATCGACCACTTCCGCGGCTTTGAGAGCTACTGGGCCGTGCCCTACGGGGACAAGACGGCCCGGAACGGCCGCTGGCGCCCCGGGCCGGGCATGGATCTGGTCGGTGTCCTGACGGGCTGGTTCCCCGATCTGCGCTATATCGCAGAGGACCTGGGCTATACCACGCCCAAGGTCGAAAAGCTGCTGGCCGATTCCGGACTGCCCGGCATGAAGGTCCTGCATTTCGGCTTTGACCCGGCGGGCGACGCGGACTACGCGCCGCACAACTGCCAGTACAAGAGCGTCTGCTATATCGGCACCCACGACAACGAGACCGTCAGGGGCTGGGTGCGCAGCGGCCGCGGCAGGGCCTTCCTGCGCTATGCGGGGGAGTATATGCACATCACCCGGGACGAGGGCTGGTGCTGGGGCATGATCCGTACCGGCATGTCCACCGCCTCGCAGTTGTTCGTCATGCAGATGCAGGATATCCTGGAGCTCGGCCCCGGCGCGCGCATGAACACGCCCGGTACGGCACAGGGGAACTGGCAGTGGCGCATGAAGCCCGGCGCGGACGGCAAAGAGGTCGCGAAAAAGCTGTACCGCTATACGAAGACCTACCGCCGTCTGCCGAAAGCGGAATAAAAAACGACCGACCCCGGCCCGGCGAAGCGTCTCGGGATCGGAAAGGAAAAAGCGAGAGGGGAGACGGACGCGGACTGTGATACAATGGACGCATCACGACAGAAAGGCGAAACACATGAAAAAGCACGCAAAAGCATGGCTGGCGCTCATCCTTTCGCTCTCGCTGCTGCTGAGCGGCTGCTCGGCGCTGGAGCAGATCGAGGCGCTGGAGCGGATCGAGGAGCGGATCGACGCGCTGTTCCCGTTCGGAACGAGGCCGGAAGCGAGCCCGGCCCCGGCTCCGGCCCCGGCGGGAACGACGGCCCCCGCCCCGTCGGAGGAGCCGACGCCCGGACCCACCGCCGCCCCGGCGGGGGAGGGCGCTGCGGAATACGGGGATCTGGAGCTCGTGCCCTTTGACCGGATGGTCTATGAGCGGCCCGATCTGGATGCGATCGAGCAGAGCATCCAGGACGTCCTGAACGCGCTGGAGCAGGGAACGGAGCTGAGCCGCGCGGAGGAGCTGCTGGATCGCTGCACGGCGGCCTATAACCGCTACTATACCATGTACGTGCTCGCCGATATCCGCAACTGCCAGGATCTGACCGACGAGTATTACGCGGAGGAATACCGCTGGTGCGACGAGCATCTGTCCGAAGTGGAGCAGATGCTGGACCGGATGTACTACGCCTGCGCCGATTCCCCTCTGGCCGCCCAGCTCGAGGAGGACTATTTCGGAGAGGGCTTCCGGGAGGAGTACAGCGACATCGGCGAATCCGTCTACAGCGACGAGGCGGTGGAGCTGATGCAGGCCGAGCGCAATCTGATCGCCGAGTACCGGGCGCTTTCGAGCGATCCCGTGATCGTATGGAACGGCCGCGAGGAAAACTATTACGAGCTGCTGCAGCGGGCGGACGACTGGACCTATTTCCGGGTGGTCGACGCTTATTACGAGCAGTACAACGAGCGCTATGCGGATCTGTATATCCGCCTGGTGGACGTGCGCAGCCGTCTGGCCGCGCAGTTGGGTTACGACAGCTACGAGCAGATGCAGTACGAGTACACCTTCGAGCGCGACTACACGCCCGAGGACGCCGCCGGATATCTGGCGGAGATCCGCCGGTATGCCGTCCCGTTCTACAAGCGGCTGATGGAGACGGATCCCTACGGCAGCGTATGGTACGACGAGGTGGACGAGGACACGCTGTACGCCCTGCTCGGGACCGCGGTGGATGAGATCGGCGGCGTGGCGGCGGAGGCCTTTGATTTCATGAGCGAGTACGAGCTCTATGACATCGCCGTCAGCCCGCGAAAAGCCGGCATGTCCTTCCAGACCTATCTGACCGACTACCATGCCCCCTTCCTGTTCCTGGACGCCGCGGGGGACACGGAGGACATCCTGTCGTTCGCGCATGAGTTCGGCCATTTCACCGACGCCTACGCCAACGACGACGCATACGAGACCATTGATCTGGCCGAGTGTTATTCGCAGGGGATGGAGTATCTGCTCCTGTCCCGCCTCGGCGGCATGCTCGAGCGCGAGGACGTGGAGAATATCGCCCGGCTGAAGATGCTCGATACGGCGGCGCTGTACGTCCAGCAGGCGGCCTTCGCGGAATTCGAGAGCCGGGTCTATGCGCTGGGGGCGGACAACCTGAGCGCGGAGGTGCTCAACGAGCTGTCCCTGCAGCTGGCCGTGGATTACGGCTTTTACACGCCCGGTTACGACACCTATTACGGGATGGGCTGGACGGACATCACGCATTATTTCGAGATCCCCTTTTACGTCATCACCTACCCGGTCTCCAACGACGTCGCCATGCAGATCTATGCGATGGAGCTGGAAGAGGCGGGGAGCGGGATGGAGGCCTATCTGCGCTTTCTCGACCGCGATTTCTCCGGACTGATGGAGGGCGTCGAGGCGGGCGGCTTCGAGAGCCCCTTTGCGCCCGGCCGGCTGGAGAACGTGGTGCAGATCATGAGCGCCGCCTTCGGAACGGCCATGGAGCCGGCGAGAAGCGGAAAGGACCGCTGATGAGAATAAAAAACCGGCGGCCATGACTGATGCCATGGCCGCCGGTTTCTGCCGCTCGGTTTTTATCCGAGGCGGAAGAGGCTCGACAGGCGCTCGAGGATGTTGTTGAGATTGGAAATGGCGTTCGGGAGATCGCGCAGGCCGCCGTCGCCCAGGCCGTCGAGAAGGCCGTTGAGCTTTTCGGAGGTCTCGTTCAGACTTTCCAGCGCCGCCTCCAGGCTGGTCACGGTATCGCTGCTCAGCCCGTCGAAAAAGGATTTGGCGCCGCTCACGGACTGCTGGATCTGGCCGATGCTCTCGCTGAGCTGGCGGATGGGGGCGATGATCCGGGGAACGAAGATACACAGTACGACGATCATCAGCACGAGCAGAAGGGCGAGCGCGGCGAAGCGGATCCAGTTCATCAGCGCGGCGCGGCGCTGCAGCGTCACCAGCTCGGCCAGCAGCTCGTGGTCGGTCATGCTCTTCGGGTCTCTTGCCATATGGAAGGCCCTCTCTTTCTTTCAGTTTGACACCAAGACTATAACACAGCCGCCGCCGCATGACAAGGCTTGCCTTTCGCATCCGGATCCTGTATGATGGGGGCGAAAAAGAGAAAGGAGCGTCTGTCATGAAGAAGATCAGCCTGTTTTATCTGGAAAACTGCCCCTACTGCCGGATGGCCCTCCGCGCCCTGGAGGAGCTGGCGGCGGAAAACCCCGCCTACCGCGAGATCCCGCTGACGCGGATCGAGGAATCGGAGCAGCCGGTCCTGGCCGACCGCTACGACTATTATCGGGTGCCGACCTTCTTCGTCGGGGAGGACAAGCTCTTCGAGGCCCGCGTCGGCATGGGCTACGAGCAGATCCGCGCCGGAACGAAGCTCGCTCTGGACGCGGCGCTGGACTGAGAAAAAGGAAAAAGCCCTTGATTCCCGCGAGCGATTGTGATAGAGTAAACGCGTTGATGCTGAGAACGGGAAAATAGCGCGTCCCGCGCCCGCAGAGAGTGGAGGCCGTCGGCTGTGAGCCTCCATGGGCGATGAGCGCTTGGTTCGCCCGGGAGCACCGGCCAATCCCCGGCGGTCGAGACCCGATATCGTCTCGTGAGCGCGGCCCTGCGGGGCCGAACGTGGGTGGTACCGCGGAAGCACGGCTTTCGTCCCAATCCGGGATGAAAGCCTTTTTGTTTTATAAGGAGACGTGAGTATGAAGGAACTGATGCAGAAGCTGAGAGAAGCCTCGCTGGAGGCGGTCCTGGCGGCGCAGGACGTGGAAAAGCTCGAGGAGCTGCGCGTGCGCTATCTGGGCAAGAAGGGCGAGCTGACCGCGATCCTGCGGCAGATGGGCAAGCTCTCGGCGGAGGAACGGCCCGCCATGGGCCAGCTGGCCAACCAGCTCAGGAGCGATATCGAGAACGCCATCGACCAGCGCCGCGCGGCGCTGAGCGAGGTGCTGCTGGAGCGGAAGCTCCGCGCCGAGACCGTGGACGTCACCCTGCCGGGGCGGACCGGGCGCGTCGGCCACAAGCACCCGATGTACAGCGTGCTCGACCAGATCAAGGACATCTTCATCGGCATGGGCTTCGAGATCCTGGACGGGCCCGAGGTGGAGCTGGCCGAGTATAACTTCGACAAGCTCAACAGCGACGAGGGCCATCCGGCCCGCGACTGGACGGATACCTTCTACTTTACCGAGGACAGCAGGATCCTCCTGCGCACGCAGACCTCTCCCATGCAGATCCACGCCATGGAGACGCGCGAGCTGCCCATCCGCGTGCTGGCGCCGGGCCGCGTCTACCGCAAGGACGAGGTGGACGCCACGCACAGCCCGATGTTCCACCAGATCGAGGGACTCGTCGTGGACAAGGGCGTCACGATGGCCGACCTGAAGGCCACGCTGAACCTCGTCGTGGAGAAGATCTACGGCAAGGGGACCGTGACGCGCTTCCGTCCGCACCATTTCCCCTTCACCGAGCCGAGCTGCGAGCTGGACATCCAGTGCCACAAGTGCGGCGGCAAGGGCTGCCCGACCTGTAAATGGCAGGGCTGGATCGAACTGCTGGGCGCCGGCATGGTGCACCCGAAGGTGCTCTCCGGCTGCGGCATCGACCCGGACGAATACTCCGGCTGGGCCTTCGGCATGGGGCTGGAGCGGCTTGCCATGGGCGAGTACAAGATCACGGACCTGCGCCTGATCTTCGAAAACGACGAGCGCTTCCTGCGGCAGTTTTGAGAGAGGTGACGGGATATGAAGCTTTCAAGAAAATGGCTGAATGAATTTGTCGATCTCCCGCTGAGCGAGGTGGACGACCGGAGCTTCGACGAGGCGATGACCGTCTCCGGCTCCAAGGTCGAGGTGACCGAGGACCTGAGCCGGAGCATGCAGAAGGTCGTGGTGGGGCGTATCCTCAGGCTGGAAAAGCACCCCGATTCCGACCACATGCTCGTCGCGCAGCTCGACGTGGGCGGGGAGGAGCCGGTGCAGATCTGCACCGGCGCGTGGAACGTGCACGAGGGAGATCTGGTGCCCGTCGCGCTGCATAACGCGGTGCTGCCCGGCGGTGTGAAGATCACAAAGGGCAAGCTGCGCGGCGTCCTCTCCGACGGGATGCTCTGCTCCCTGAAGGAGCTGGACGTCACGACCCACGATTTCCCCTATGCGGTGATCGAGGCCGCGGCGATCCTGGGCGACTATCACCCGATCGATCCGCTCAAGCCCTCCATTTCCCCGGCGATCAAAGCGGGCGAGCGCATCTTCGGCAAGGTCATCGCCGCCGGGGTCCGGGCGGTGGAGAACGCGGGCGTGAACCTCTGGCGTCTGGAGCTGGAGCCGGAGGGCGAGACTGTGACCGACTGCCAGAACGTTCACGCCGGCGATCTGGTGGCCTATGATACGGCGAAGGGCCGCGTCTGCACGCTGGAGGACCTGCACGCCGAGCAGCGGGAGTTCCCGCACTGCATCCGGGACGGGATCCTGATCCTGCACGAGGACTGCAGGCCCGGCGACGATGTGGCGGTGATGCTGGGTCTCGACGACCACGTCGTCGAGTTCGAGATCACGCCGAACCGTCCGGACTGCCTGTGCATGATCGGCCTGGCCCGCGAGGCGGCTGTCACCTTCGGCAAGGAGCTCAGGCTGCACGAGCCGGTCGTCAGGGCCGAGGCCGGCGGCGATATCCGCGACATGGCGAAGATCGTCATCGAGGAGCCGGAGCTCTGCCCGCGCTACACCGCGCGCATGGTGAAAAACGTCAAAATCGCGCCGAGCCCCGCCTGGATGTGCGAGCGTCTGCGCAACGCCGGCATGCGCCCGATCAACAACCTGGTGGATATCACCAACTACGTCATGCTTGAGTACGGCCAGCCCATGCACGCCTTCGACTTCAGCTGCGTGGGCGAGGGGGAGATCCACGTGCGCCTGGCCCGGGAGGGCGAGAGCATCCGCACCCTCGACGGCACCGAGCGCGCGCTCACGCCGAGCATGCTCTGCATCTGCGACAAGACCCGGCCCGTCGGCGTGGCCGGCGTCATGGGCGGCGAGAACAGCGAGATCGTGGGCGACACGGATCTGGTCCTCTTCGAGAGCGCTAACTTCAACGGCCCCTCCATCCGCCGCACCGCCACCGCGCTGGGCATGCGCACCGACGCCTCCTCGCGCTTTGAAAAGGGGCTGGACGTGCAGAACACCTATGCCGCCGTCCAGCGCGCCTGCGAGCTTGTCGAGCGGCTCGGGGCGGGCGAGGTGGTCGAGGGCGTGCTCGACGTGGTGGCCAAGCCGTATGAGCAGACCGTCGTGAAGCTCGAGCCCGACCGCGTCAACGCCCTGCTCGGCACGGACATCGACGAGCAGACCATGCGCGATATCCTGCTCCGTCTCGGCTTCACGCTCGAGGGAGATCTCATCCATGTGCCCTCCTGGCGCGGCGACGTGGAGCACTACTCCGACATCGCCGAGGAGGTCGCCCGCTTCTACGGCTACAACGAGCTGCCCATCCGCTTCTCCGGCAGCATGAGCACCGCCGGCGGCTTCACGCCGCTGCAGCAGTACGAGCGCGAGCTCGGCCAGCTCTGCCGCGGCCTGGGTCTGGACGAGATCATCAGCTATTCCTTCATCAGTCCGACCTACTACGACAAGATCCGCCTGCCGAAGGACGCGCCGCAGCGCGACAGCCTGCGCATCCTCAACCCGCTGGGCGAGGATACCTCCATCATGCGTACGACGGTCCTGCCCTCCATGTTGGAGATCCTGACGCGCAATCACAACGTCCGCAACCGGGAGGCCGCCCTGTACGAGATCGGCCGGATCTACCTGAAAAAGCCGGACGGCACCGCTGACGAGCCGCGGATCCTGTCCCTCGGCGCCTACGGGCCGAAGATGGACTTCTTCACACTCAAGGGCTGGGTGGAGCAGATCGTCGCCGCGCTCGGCGTCGGGCCGGCGCATTTCGAGGCGGAGACGGGCAACCCCTCCTACCACCCCGGCCGCTGCGCCCGCGTGAGCCTGGGAGGAACGCAGATCGGCGTGTTCGGCCAGATCCACCCCGAGGTCGCCAAAAACTACGGCGTGGAGACGGAGCTCTACTGCGCGGAGCTGAGCTTTGAGGCGCTGTTCGCCTGCAAGGGCGGCACGCCCGTGTTCCGGCCGCTGCCCCGCTTCCCGGCTGTTACGCGCGATATCGCCGTCGTCTGCGACGAGGCGATCCCCGTCGGAAAGCTGAGCGACTGCATCCGCGCCAGCGGCGGCCGTTATCTGACCGACTGCGCGCTGTTCGACGTGTATGCGGGCGAGCGCATCGGCGCGGGCAAAAAGTCCGTGGCCTTCTCGCTGACCATGCGCGCCGAGGATCAGACGCTGACCGACGAGCACGCCGAGGAGACCGTCGGGGCCGTCCTGGCGGCACTCGAGCGCCAGTTCGGCGCGGTGATCCGCTGATTTTTGCGCGTCGTCCCCCACTTTTTGCGGAAAAAAACGAAATCTTAAGCGTTTTCTGCCTATTTTCGACTTTACTTGACCGCAGTTTCTGCTATAATAAACGCAGGAGAAAAGAAAAAAGGGGGGCGACAGTATGGAAGATACCACCAGAAAATTTACTGCGCTGGACAGCAAGGCCGAGATGAAGGAGATCCTGTCGTCGGTATATAACTCCCTGATGGTCAAGGGCTACAATCCCATCAACCAGATCGTGGGCTATATCCTGTCCGAGGACCCGACCTACATCACCAACTACAACAGCGCCCGCACGCTCATCACCCGCATTGACCGGGATGAGCTGATGCAGGAGCTGGTGCGGACTTATCTGGAAAAGAAGTAAACGCTTGCAAGAAAAAAGCCGGGGCGAATGCCCCGGCTTTTTTCTGTTTCCCCCCAAAAATAAAGGAGGGAAAAGCTTTCGTAAAAAAATTTATGAAAAACATAAATTAATGCTTGACAAAGATAAAATGCTGCGTTATACTGCGGTCAGAGATAAACGATAAACATTAATTTGTTTACGTAAAATGAAGGGGAGACAATATCATGGAAAACAGCAAGCTCATCAAATCCGCCGCCGTATTCGACCGCATCCTGAAGATCGTGCAGGGCTTCCTGCTCGCGGGCGTGATCGTCGCCGCCGTCTTCATCCTGCTGACCGCCATTTTCGGGGAAAAGATCATCGCCGACTCCTCCACCCTCACGCTGGGTCAGCTCAAGCTCACCCTCAGCGGCACACAGGCCGACTACCTCGATATCGGCCGCGTCAAGCTCAGCCTGTTTGTCATGCTGGCTTCCGAGATCGTCGCGCTTGCCGCCGGCTGGTACTGCCTGAAGAAGCTGCGCGGGGTCCTCGCGCCGATGAAGGAGGGCCGCCCCTTCGAGCAGGGCAGCGCGGACCGCATCCGGAAGCTCGGCTGGGTCGTGCTCATCTGCGGCGGCGTCGCCGAGATCGGCGTCGCGGTCGGCAAAGCCTTCGAGCTGATGGCCTACGATATCAGCTTTTTGAAGGGCGTTCCGGAGGTAGCCGACGTGAGCGTCATTTACAACATCAATCTCTGGTTCGTCGCCGTGGCCCTGCTCGTCTTCTTCCTGTCCTACATCTTCCGCTACGGCGAGACGCTGCAGCAGGAGTCCGACGAGACGCTGTGAGGCGCGCCATGGGAAAGATCGTTTTGAGACTGGACCGGGTCATGGCCGACCGGAAGATCAGCCTGAAGGACCTGTCCGAGAAGGTCGGCGTGTCCAACGTGAACCTGTCAAAGATGAAGACCGGCAAGATCAGCGCGATCCGCTTCTCTACGCTCGAGGCCGTGTGCGAGGCGCTTGGCTGCCAGCCCGGGGATCTCCTCGAGTACGACCCGGACGCAGAGTGAAACAATACAGAAAAAAACAGAAAAGGCAGAGCCGAAAACGGCTCTGCCTTTTCTGTTCAGTTCCCGAAGACCCAGAGGTGTGTGACGCCGAAGGCCTCGCGGATGAAGTAGTTGAGCATGACGAAGAAATAGCCCCAGGGGGCGGCCACGCCCGCGGCGTCCGGCACGCCGAGGTTCTTTGCCATGGTCTTGGCCCGGTAGAGGTGGTAGGCGCTCGACACGACGGCGACGTTTCCCGCCGGTTCGTCCCCACGGCTGCGGATGATGGCAAAGGACTTGAGGAGGTTCTCCTCCGTGGAGGTGGCCTCCGGCTCCAGGAGGATGCGGGCGGGGTCGACGCCCTGCGCGCACATCCAGTCGAACATGGCCTGCGCCTCGGTGACTGTCTCGCCGGGGCCCATGCCGCCGGAGACGATGGCGACGCTGTCGGGATACTTGTCCAGATAGGCCACGGCGCCCTCCATGCGGCGGATCAGGGTCAGCGAGGGCTGGTCGCCGTAGACGGCGGCGCCGAGGACGATCAGATACCTGCGCTCCGGCTCGGGGTCGGTGCGGGCGTTTTTGATGATGAAGCTCTCCACAAAGCAGAAATAAGCCAGCCCCGCACAGGTCAGGATCACGACCGCACGCCACCAGCCGGGCGGCAGGAAGCGGTGCAGCACGATCAGCGCCGCGACGAAGAAGAGCGTGTAGGCCCACCAGGCGTAGCCGCGCAGGGTGAAGCGCAGCAGCAGCGCCGCGGCGCTCAGGCTCCCGGCGGCGACGGCCCAGCCGGCGCCGGGTTTCGTGCGTTTTTCGCTCATGCGTTCAGTTCCTCCCATTGCTCGTAAAGGGCGTCGAGCTGCTCGTCAAGGCTCTGGCGCTCGGCGTCCAGCTCCATCAGCTTCTGATAGTCGGAGGCGTTGGCCTCGGCCTCCAGCGCGAGATTTCTGAGCTTCTCCTCCAGCCGCGCGATCTCTTTTTCCGTTTTGGCGGCTGCCCTGGCGGCGTTGGGGACGCGCGGCTTTTTTTCCGCGGGCTTCCTGCTCTGCTTTTCCCGCTGCTTCTCGGCCTGCTGCAGAGCGGACTGCCGGTCGCGCCAGGCGCAGTACTCGCGGTAGCCGCCGCGGAAATCGACGAGCTTCCCGTCGCCGAGCGCCCAGATGCGCGTGGCGAACTTCTCGATGAGCCAGCGGTCGTGGCTGACGAACAGCAGGGTCTGCTCGTAGTCGGAGAGCGCGTCCTCCATCCACTCCCGGCTGGCGATGTCCAGGTGGTTGGTCGGCTCGTCGAGGATCAGAAAATTGACGTCTCTGCCCATGAGGATACACAGGCACAGACGGCTGCGCTCGCCGCCGGAAAGCACGCCCACCGGCGTGAACACGTCCTCGCCCCGGAAGCCGAAGGCGGCCAGCCGGTCGCGGGCCTCCTGCGGCTGGCATTTGGCGTCGTAAAGCATGGTGTCGTAGGCGCTGCGGCTGTCGGAGGAAAAGCGGACGACCTGCGGCAGATAGGCCGTTCGGATGGCGGGGCCGCGCTGCAGATAGCCGGTATCCGGCGCCTCCTCGCCGAGGATGAGCTTGAGCAGGGTGGACTTGCCCGTGCCGTTGTCGCCGATGAGCGCGATGCGCTCACCGCCGGTGACCAGCAGATCCAGACCGGAAAAGAGCGTCCGGCCGCCGTAGGATTTGGACACGTCCTCAATGACCAGCACCTCGTCGCCCTCAAAATCCCGCTGCCGGAACTTCGCCGTCAGCCGGCGCTGCTCGACGGGCTTTTCGCTCTGCTGCAGCTTTTCGATGCGCTTTTCCATCGAGAAGGCGCGCTTATGTAATTTGTCCGCGCCCATGAAGGCCCAGAGATGCAGCTGCTCGGCCGCGCGGGTGAGCTGCTCGATCTTGGCCTGATCCTTTTCGTATTTCTTCAGCTGCTCCTCGAAGCGGCGCTGCCGTTCGGCCACGAAGAAGCTGTAGTTGCCGGAGTAGAACTCGGCCCGGCCGCCGCGGATCTCCACGCAGCGCTGCACGACCTTGTCCAGGAACCAGCGGTCGTGACTGACCGTCAGCACCGTGCCCTTGAAGCGCAGCAGATAGTCTTCCAGCCACTCGGTGGCATGCAGGTCAAGGTGGTTGGTCGGCTCGTCCAGCAGCAGGATATCGGTGTCCTCCAGGATCAGCCGCGCCAGATTCACACGCGTCTTCTCCCCGCCGGAGAGCGAATCAAAAAGCTGCGCGCGCATCGCCGGCGGGATGTCCAGGCCGTTTGCGACGCGGTTGCGGTCGATCTCCATATCGTAGCCGCCCAGGCGGCGGAAATCCTCGCTCAGGCGGTCGTATTCCTGCAGCAGGGCGGGGGATTCGTCCGTCTCCATCTGCAGACTCAGCTCATCCAGGCGCTCCGCCATGGCGACGAGCCTGGCCTGGGCGCTTTTGAGCACGTCCTCGGTCGTCCAGTCCTCCGGATAGACGGGGATCTGGGAGATGAGCCCGAGACGCTTGCGCGGGGCGAGCATGACCTCGCCCTCGTCATAGCCGATCTCGCCCGTGAGGATGCGGAACAGCGTCGTCTTGCCGCAGCCGTTCGGCCCGAGGATGCCGACGCGCTCGCCGCTGTCCACCGTGAAGCTCAGCCCGTCAAGGACGTTGCTCCCGATCTCGAAGGACTTGACCAGATTGTTTACAGAGATATCGATCATATCATCGTATTCCTTAATTCCGAACTCCTATTTTACCGCCGCCTGCAGGAGCGCGTTGGCGATCGGCCCGGCCACGCGCAGGCCGCTGCCGCCGCGTTCCACAAGCACGACGAAGGCGTAGGGATGCGCCTCGTCGTTGAGAAAGCCCACGAACCAGGCGTGGCTGTCGCCGTCGCCGAGCTCGGCGGTGCCGGTCTTGGCGCACAGCGGCAGCCCCGGGAAATTGACCTCGGGTTCATAGTGGGAGACGACGTTGTAGTTCATCATGGCCGCGAGCCGGTCGGCGGTGTCGGCCTCCACGAGCTGGGTGCGGCCGGGCGTTTCCCCGTGCAGGAGCAGGTGCGGCTCGACCAGCAAGCCGTGGTTGGCAATGGCGCAGACGTAGCGGAGCAGGGCGTAGGGGTTGATCAGATCGGTGCTCTGCCCGATGCCGGACCAGGCCAGCTCCGGATCGCCCACGAAGTCGAGCGGGTAGGTGCCCGCCGCGGTGGGGATGCCGCTGAGCTCGTGCGCGTCCAGAAAGCCGTAGCGCCGTACATGCTCGATCATGTTCGGCTGCCCGACCTTGACGGCGATCTGGGCAAAGGCGATGTTGCAGGAGTTGGCAAGCGCCTGCTCGAAGGTCTGCGTATAATGCGGGCCGGTGCATTTGATCGGCACGCCCGCGATCTCATATTCGTTTTCGCAGAAGAAGGTGCGCGTGTCCATGTTGGGCACGGTCTCGATGGCCGCGGCCGAGGTCACCAGCTTGAACACGGAGCCCGGCGTGAAGCAGGCCGAGAGGCAGCGGTTGATGTAGGTGCCCTCGGGCGGGTCCGAGCTGTCCAGGGGATCGACGGAGGGGCCGGAGACCATGACGAGCATCTCGCCCGTGCGGTAGTTGCACAGGAGCACCGCGCCCTTCTGATGGTTCAGCGCCCGCCAGGCGGTGCGGCAGAGCTCGGCGTCCACGGTCAGCGTCAGATCCGCCGACTCCGCGTGCGTCGTGCCGGTGAGCAGGCTGAAGGTCTGCATATCGTCCCAGAAACGGCTCAGCGCGCCGGTGGTCGTGCGCCCCCAGTAGTCGCCCGTGATATGATAGCAGGCCGTGCGCAGCTCGGGATCGTCGGCATAGGTGCTGATGCTGGAGTCGAAATAGACGAGGCGTACGCCGTAGCGGTCCGTGATGGAGCCGGAGGCGCCGGAATTGGCGCGCGGGAAGGCGAGCGCCCAGTCGCGCCCGTCGTCGATATAGCGCAGGAGATAGACCAGCATGCCGAAGATCACCAGCAAGGCGATCAGCAGCACGGAAAAGGCCCGAGAGGTGATCTTTTTCATCCGGCACCCCCTATCTTTCTTCGCCCAGATCCTGGACGACCTCGTATTCTTCGATCTCGTGCACCGGCCTGACGACGAAGCTGGCGCCCCTGCGGTTGTCCGCCCCCTTCAGGTAAGCCATCAGCATCCAGCAGCTGAGCAGCGAGGAGCCGCCGCGGGATACGAAGGGGAAGGTCACGCCCGTGAAGGGCAGCAGATCCATCGAACCGAAGACGTTGAGCGCCATCTGTACCATGAGCATGCCCATGGCGGCACAGGCGGCGATGGCGTAATAGGCCGAGCGGCCGTGCCTGGCCGAACGCACGGCGAAGAAGGCCAGGGCCAGCACGGCCATCACCATGCAGACGGCGACGATCAGGCCCAGCTCCTCGCAGACCATGCCGAACACCAGGTCGGTGTTGGCGGCAAAAACGGTCTTGAGCCAGCCCGCCCCGGCGCCCTTGCCGAAGAGCCCGCCGGCGGCCGCCGCCGACATGGCGCGGGTCTGCTGATAGCCGGTGTTGTATACGTCCTCCCACACATGGCCCCAGTTGGCGAAGCGCTGCGCGATATACGGCTTGACGCTGACGGCGAGGATGCCGGCCATGCCCGCCCCCGTCACGGCCAGCAGCACCGTCGCGATGGAGCCGGAGCGCATGAAGGAGATGACGAGGAAGCATGAGAAAAAGATCAGCGCCGTGCCGAAGTCGCCGATAAGGGCCAGCGCTCCGACGCAGACGGCGGAGAAGGCGATAAAGACGAAAAGGTTCCTGCGGCGGTAGAGCCGGTCGAGCGTAGAGGCGCCGACATAGAGGTAGGCGACCTTGACGAATTCCGAGGGCTGGAAGGAGTAGCCGCCGAGCTCCAGCCAGTTGCGCGCGCCAAGGAGCACGTCGCTGGCCGCGACGTTGACGGCCAGCAGCGCCAGCGCGCCCGCGGCAACGACGCCGCGGATGAAGGTCGTGCGCCGCAGATTGCGCAGCCACCAGCCGAACAGCAGAAAAAGCACGACGGCGGCGAGCGTCAGCAGCACCTGCTTGAACATGTCCTGCGGGGTGGAGCTGGCGGCCACGGACATGCCGAGGGTCGTCAGATAAAAAGCAAGGGTCTCGATCTCGAAGCCGGAGCGCCCGATCAGACGCATGGCGACGTACAGGGCCCATTCCATGGCCAGGAGCGCGGCGAAGGCCAGCGCGACGCCGGGCAGATGCTCGGCGGAGGCGGTCATGCTGTGCTGCACCAGCAGAAAGCACTGCAGCACGGTCAGCTCCAGCAGCGTCACGAAGGGGGAGACGGACTTGCCGGCGCTGGTGCGCTGCTCCTCCAGCTTGCGGCGCTTGTCGGTGGTGATATCCTGAAAGCGCACCGTCGTGCCCGCGAGATTGATCACGTCCCCGCTGTCCAGGTTCATGCCCTGGATGCCGACCTTCAGCCCGTTGACCCAGACGCCGTTCTTGTTGAACACGTCGTAGATCGTCCACACGCCGCGGTCGCTGCGCTTGAGGATCGCATGGATGCGGCTGACGCCAGGCCGGTCGATCCGGACGTCGGCGCCGGCGGAGCGGCCGAGGGTGTTCTCCCAGTGGCTGACGGGGAGAGTCTCCTTCCCGAAGCGAAGATAGGCCCAGACCTCAGACTCGTACTTCTCGCTGAGCATACTGCGCAGACAGCGCACCAGCACGGCGATCGACAGCAGGATCAGCACATATTTGGACGCGGTGAGCATATAGGACAGAAACTCATCCAAGGGCCAAGCCGCCTCCCTTCACATAAAATTCCATCTTACAGTATACCACGGATTCACCGCGCTGACAACAAAGCGGGGAGAAACTAAGATTTTAAAATTGACAGGGGCGCGAATTGGGATATAATAAAGGATGCCCGCCGATCCCGGCGGGACGATAACGAAACGATGTGAGGGTATTATGAGCGAATGCACACATGATTGCTCCACCTGCAGCGCCGACTGCGCAAGCCGCGAGGTGGATTTCCATAAGGATCTGCACGAGGGCGCCTCTGTGAAGAAGGTCATCGCGGTCGTCAGCGGCAAGGGCGGCGTGGGCAAGTCCCTGGTGACGGGCCTGCTCGCCTCCGAGATGCAGCGCCGCGGTTATCGCGCCGCCGTCCTGGACGCGGACATCACCGGCCCGTCCATCCCCAAGGCCTTCGGCGTCACGCAGCACGCCTACGGCACGGACGAGTATCTGCTGCCCGTCACGACCCATACCGGTATCCAGCTCATGAGCATGAATCTGATCCTCGGAGAGGAGACGGAGCCCGTCGTCTGGCGCGGCCCGGTCATCGCCGGGGCGGTCACCCAGTTCTGGACGGACGTGCTGTGGCAGGACGTGGACTTCATGTTCGTGGACATGCCTCCCGGCACGGGGGATGTGCCGCTGACGGTGTTCCAGTCCTTGCCGGTCGACGCCGTCATCATCGTCACGAGCCCGCAGGATCTGGTCAGCATGATCGTGGCCAAGGCCGTGAACATGGCCAATCTGATGAAGGTGCCGGTGCTCGGCCTTGTGGAGAACATGGCCTATTTCAAGTGCCCCGACTGCGGGAAGGAGCACGCCGTGTTCGGTGAAAGCCATGTGGCCGAGACGGCGGCGGCCTTCGGCATCGGGCATACGGCGCGCCTGCCCATCGATCCGGCCGTCGCCGCGATGGTGGACGCCGGCGAGCTTGAATCCGTCAGCGGCGGGCAGATCGCCCCGATGGCGGACGCGGTGGAGGGACTGCTGAAATGATCAAGGTTGCTGTCAGCTATAAGGACGGGGAGATCTACGAGCACTTCGGGCACGCGGAGACCTTTGCCATCTATGCCTTCGACGTCGCCGACATGGAGCACTCGACAAAGAAGCTCATCGACGTGCGCGAGCTCAGCGGGCATGAGGCCATGGTCGAGCGCATGAAAGCCGAGGGCGTGGACGCCGTGATCTGCGGCATGATGGGCACGGCGGCCAAGTCGATGCTGCTCTCGAACGCCATCGTGCCGGTCGTCGGCTACTGCGGCGACGCGGACACGGCTGCCGAACTGCTGGTGCGCGGGCAGCTGCCCATCGCGCCGGGCAGCGGAGACTGCGCCGGCGGCTGCGGCGGGGATTGCGGCGGCGGCTGCGGGGGAGGCTGCTCCTGCGGCGGCGAAGACGGGGGCTGCGGCTGCGGCTGTCACGACTGAACCGGGCGTAAAGCAAGAAAACCGGGCGGAGATCATCCGCCCGGTTTTTCCATATCCCGGTTTATTCAAGCTCCTCCAGCTCGGCGAGGAACAGCGCCGCCTCACCGTCCGAGGGCATCAGGAAGCCGGTGCGCGGCGAGACCGTGAAGTCCATCACCGCCGGGCCGTCCATCAGGCAGCTGCGCTTGAACTGCTGGGAGAAGAGACGCCTGCACCAGCTCGCGAGCCAGCGCTTGAGTTCTTCATCCGTGAACTCGTCCCCCCAGGCGGCCTTCGCCAGCCGGAAGGTCTTGGCCGGGCCGAAGCCGCAGACCAGCATCTGCCAGGTGAAGAAGTCCTGCAGGCTGTAGGAGCCGACGGCATCCTCGCTCTTCTGCTCGATCATGTCGTCGTGGATCGGCAGCAGCTCCGGCGTGACCGGGCAGTCCAGCACGTCGTAGAGCGCGGCTTTGAGGATCTTGTCCTCCGTCGTGTCCGCAATGTAGCGGACGTTGGCGCGCACCTGCGTCTTGGTCAGGCCGAGGTTCACGTCGTACATGCTGGTGTGGTCGCCGTTGAAGGTGCACCAGCCGTCGATATACTCGCTCAGATCCTCGGTGCCCACGTCGAGGCCGTTGACCTTGTTGGCGATGTCCATCAGCACCTGCGTGCGCTCACGCGCCTGGGCGTTTTCATAGGCGATGGAGTAGTCGTCGTGCGCGTGGCCGATGTCGTCAAAGTGTTGGTACACGGCCTTGCCGATGTCGATGACGCGGACCTGGGCGCCCATCTGCTCGGCCACGACGATGGCGTTGGACTTGGTGCGGCTGGAGGTACCGAAGCAGGGGAGCGTGCAGGCCACGACATTCTCGCTCGGCAGGCCCATGCGCTTGACGGCCATGACGCAGACCATTACGCACAGCGTGGAGTCCACGCCGCCGGAGATGCCGACCACGCAGTGGTCGAGGTGAGCGTACTCCATCCGCTTGACGAGGCCGGAGACCTGCAGCTCGAGCATGCGCTCGCAGTAGGCGGGCAGGTCCTTCGCTTCGCGCGGCAGATGCGGATAGCGGGGATAGCTGCGGGTGAGGACGGTCTCCTCTTCGCCGCTGCCCCACCAGACGTCCTCATAGTCCTCGTCGTCCTCGAACTCGCCCGAGGCGCGGCGCAGGCCCATCAGATGCTCCACGTCGATCTCGCTGACGGCAAGGCTGCCGGCACGCTCGTCCTCGGCAAGGAGCTCGCCGTTTTCGGCCACGAGGCAGAGACCGGTGTAGACCCGGTCGGTCGTGCTCTCGCCCTTGCCGGGGGCGGCCGTCACAAGGCCGCAGCGCAGGCGGCGGGAGTCGGCGCGCGCGGCAAGCTCCGCCTCCTGTGTGCTCGACACGGTCGCCGGGAAGGAGGCCATGCGGCAGATGAGGTTCGCGCCGGAGAGCGCGTGGCGTGCAGAGGGCGGGATGACCGAGCCCCCGTCGTCGCCCAGCTCCACGGCCACAGCCAGCTCCGGCAGGCCGACGCAGCGGAAGAGGATCTCGTCGCTCAGCTCCGGCGTGCTGACGCCGTCCTCCGGGACCATGGCCAGCAGCTCGCCGTCATGGATGGCGGCGGCGACGGAACAGACCGTCGCGCCGCTGGCGTAGGGCAGGCCGACAAAGACCAGCATGTCCACGCCCTTCGTGGCGGTCACGACCTCGTCGAGCGCCCGGAGCGCCCCGCGCAGCAGTACGCTGTGGCCCGTCAGATCGTAGCAGGTCACGCCCGTCAGCGTCAGCTCCGGGAACACCAGGACCTTGACGCCCAGCGCGTCCGCCTCGCGGATCGTTTCGATGATCTTTTGCGCGTTGTAGGCGCAGTCGGCCACCCGGATGACCGGAGAAGCCGCCGCGACCTTGATGAATCCGTCTTTCATATCCGCGCCCCCTTACAGCTTCACACGCGCGGCGATATAGGCCTCGACCTCGCCGATCGGCATGCGGATCTGCTCCATGCTGTCGCGCTCGCGCACGGTGACGCAGCCGTCCGTTTCGGAATCGAAGTCATAGGTGATGCAGAACGGCGTGCCGACCTCATCCTGGCGGCGGTAGCGCTTGCCGATGGAGCCGGTCTCGTCATAATCGCACATGAACGCGCGGCTCAGCTCGTCGCAGATCGCGAGCGCGGGCTCGGCCAGCTTCTTCGAAAGCGGCAGCACGGCGGCCTTGATCGGCGCGACGGAGGGCTTGAGCCGAAGCACGACGCGCACGTCGTTCTTCTCCGCATCCACGAGCTCCTCGTCATAGGCTTGGCACAGCAGGGCCAGCACGGTGCGGTCGAGCCCGTAGGTGCTCTCGACGATATAGGGCACGTAGCGTTCGCCGGAGAAGGGGTCGATATACTCGAGCTTCTGGCCGCTGTACTCCTGATGGCGGCTCAGGTCAAAGTCGGTGCGGTCGTGGGTGCCGTTGATCTCGCCCCAGCCGATCGAGGGAAACAGGAATTCGATGTCGCAGGCGGCCTTGGCGTAGTGGGCCAGCTTCTCATGATCGTGGAAGCGCAGGTTTTCCTCCGGCAGGCCGAGGTCCATGAAGAACCGCTTGCCGAAGTCCTTGAAATAGGCGTACAGCTCCAGGTCGTCGCCGGGCCTGCAGAAGGTCTGGAACTCCATCTGCTCGAACTCGATGGTGCGGAAGGTGAAGTTGCCCGGGGTGATCTCGTTGCGGAAGGCCTTGCCGATCTGGCCGATGGAGAAGGGGAGCTTGGCGCGCATCGTGCGCAGCACGTTGGGGTAGTTGACGTATTCGCCCTGCGCGTTCTCCGGGCGCAGATAGATGACCGACTTCGCGTCGTTCGTCACGCCGCGGAAGGTCTGGAACATCAGGTTGAATTCGCGGATATCGGTAAAGTTGTGCTTGCCGCAGTTGGGGCAGGGGATGTGATGGGCCTTGATATAGTCGAACATCTCCTCCTTGCTCATGCCGTCGGCATGGGCGTCGGGATCGAAGTCGTCGATCAGGTTGTCCGCCCGGAAGCGCATCTTGCACTCCTTGCAGTCGAGCAGAGGGTCGGCGAAGCTGGCCACATGGCCGCTGGCCTCCCATACGCGGGGGTTCATGAGGATATCGGCGTCGACCTCGTAGCTGTTGCGGCGCTCCTGGATAAAGCGCTTGCGCCAGGCGTCCTTGACGTTGTTCTTCAGCCGCGTGCCGAGCGGGCCGTAGTCCCAGGTGTTGGCAAGGCCGCCGTAGATCTCGCTGCCGGCGAAGATGAAGCCGCGGTTCTTGCACAGGGCAATGATCTTGTCCATGGTTTTTTCGGTGTTGTTCATGTTCCGTCCTTTCCCGCGGCTGGCTGCCGCGGAGATCGAGATTTGCCGGTCTCCCGACAAACTATCAGTATAACAGGATCTGCCCGCTTTCGCAATGAAAAAACGCTTCCGGACACGCTTTTTCTTAATTTTTTGGAAAAAGGCGCTTTTCCCTTAACAGCGAAAGGAAAAGGGTGTATAATAAGCGCCGTACAGATAAGAGAGGAAACGGTCGTGGGAACATGAAAATCAACGGCAGATCAAAAATGGCCCTTGTCGTGCTGATCCTCCTGCTCGTGCTCGTGATCACGGGCGTGATCCTGATCGCGGTGGACGGACGCCATGTGGAAATGCGGCTGCGCGGCGACGAGCACATCACGCTCGAGTACGGCGCGAGCTTTGAGGACCCGGGTGCGGAACTCTGGTCCGTCGGCCGCCTGTTCGGCACGCACAAAAAGCTGACGACGGTCCGCTCCGAGGCGGTGCTCGACACCAAAGCCCTGGGGGATTACCGGCTCTGGTACAGCTACGAGGACAAAAGCGGCGAACAGCGTCTGGCGCGCATCGTCTCCATCGTCGACACGACGGCCCCGGTCATCACGCTCGTGGACGATCCGGACACGGAGCCGGGCAGTTGGATGAGCGGCTACGTGGAGCCGGGCTACACCGCCGTGGACGAGCGGGACGGGGATCTGACCGATCAGGTGGTCTGCACCTTTTTGCCCGACAGCGTCGTCTATACCGTGACGGATTCCGCCGGGAACGAGGCTATGGTCGAGCGGCAGCTCCGGTTCAGCATCGCGGCGCCGGAGATCATCCTGACCGGCGGCGAGGAGGTCGACGTGACGGCCGCCATGGTCTTCACCGACCCGGGGTATCAGGCGGTGGACAGCCTCGGCAACGACTATACGGAGCTGGTCGAGGTCAGCGGCGTCAACGCCATCAAGCCGTATAAAGAGGGGACCTACGAGATCACCTATTCCATTTCGAATGAAGCGGGGGAGACGGTATCGGTCACGCGCACGGTGCACATCGTGCCGGTCGAGCGCGCGGAGACGGTCATCCCCGAGCAGCCGACCATTTACCTGACCTTCGACGACGGCCCCGGCCCCTATACCGAGCAGCTGCTGGATCTGCTGGCGCAGTACGACGTCAAGGTGACCTTCTTCGTCACGGGCAATTACCCCGATTACTACGACATGATCGGCCGCGCATACCGCGAGGGCCATGCCATCGGCGTGCACAGCTTCACACACAACTACCGTCAGATCTATGCCAGCGAGCAGGCCTTTTTCGACGATTTTATGGCGGTGGAGGACCTGATCTACGAGCAGACCGGGACCTATACCAACATTTTCCGCTTCCCGGGCGGCAGCTCCAACACGGTCAGCTCCTTCAACCCCGGCATCATGGGCCGGCTTGCCACCTATCTGCCGAACATGGGCTACTACTACTTTGACTGGAACGTCTCCAGCGGCGACGCGGGCTCCACCACCTCGAGCTGGGGCGTTTACGAAAACGTCGTCAGCGGCCGCCGGAACGTCCCGGCGGGCACGCCGCTGGTCGTGCTGCAGCACGACATCAAGGACTTCAGCGTCGCCGCCGTGGAGCGGATCATCCTCTGGGGGCTGGACAACGGTTATCAGTTCGCCGCCTTGGACGAGAGCTGCTACGGCGCCCGCCACCGTACCGCGAACTGAGGCTCCCGGACCGGCAGCGAGAAATCGGCTCCGCCCAGGCCAAACGGCCGGGACGGAGCCCTTTCCGTTCCGCTGCCGGAGGAAAAACGCCGCGGAAAGCCGCGCTGCTTCTTTCGGGAGAGCAGCCGCGCCCGCGAAAGAGGTCATTTTTATGAAAACGCCGCTGTTCACCAGGGATCGCTCCTTCTACAAGACCTTGATCGTGCTCGCCGTCCCCATCGCGCTGCAGAATCTGATATCCTACGGCGTGAATTTCATGGACAACATCATGATCGGCCGCCTCGGCGAGATCGACATCGCCGGCGTCTATGTCGGCAACCAGTTCCAGACCGTCGTGCAGCTCATGCTCAACGGCGTCACAGGCAGCCTTACCATCCTCGGCGCCCAGTACTGGGGCCGCCGCGACGTCGACAGCATCCGCCGGCTGACGGCGCTGAGCATCCGCTGCGCGCTGGTGCTCGGCGCGCTGTTCACGCTGACCGGCATGCTCTTCCCCTACGGCATCCTCTCCTTCTTCAGCGAGGATCCCGCGGTGCTGGACGTGGGCGTGCGCTATCTGCGCATCGTTTGCTGGTCCTATCTCTTCTTCTGCTACAGCATGACGCTCGTCGCCTCCATGCAGGCGGTGGAGTCGGTGCGGATCGGGCTGTATATCACGGTTTTGGCCCTGTTCACGAACGTCGGGCTCAACTACGTGCTCATCTTCGGCAAGCTCGGCCTGCCGGCCATGGGCGTCGCGGGCGCGGCGCTGGCCACGCTGATCTCGCGCGTGATCGAGGCGGCAGTCATGACCGTCTACGTCTGCCGGAAGGATCAGAGATTGAGCTTCCGGCTGCCGAGCTTCCTGCTGCGCGGCGGGGGGCTCTTCGGCGACCTGCTGCGCTGCGGCGCGCCCATCATGGGGGCCTGGATCGTCTGGGCGGTGAACAATCTTGCCGCAACGGCCATCCTGGGCCGCGTCGGAACGGAGGCGATCACGGCCGTGAGCATCGCCGGGAACCTGAGCCAGCTGCTGTTCATGGGCGTGCTGGGCCTGTCCGCGGCGCTGGGCATCATCACCAGCAAGACCGTCGGGGCCGGCGAATACGAGAAGATGAAGGAATACGCCGTCACGGCGCAGATCTTCTTCATGCTGGTGGGCTTCGTGGTCGGAGGCGTCTTCTATCTCGTCAAGGACCCCGTGATCGGCTTCTACAAGCTCAGCGAAGGAACGCGTCTCGTCACCGATCAGTTCATGCTCGTGCTGCTCGTGGCGCAGGTCGGCCGCTGCTATCAGGCCACCTGCCTGCAGGGACTCGTGCGGGCGGGCGGAGACACGAACTTCATCCTCATCAACGACTCGATCTTCGTGTTCGGCGTCGTGCTGCCCTCGGCGCTGCTGGCGCATTACGTGTTCCACGCCCCGGCCTGGGTCGTTTACGCCTGCCTGCAGAGCGACCAGATCCTCAAGTGCTTCGTCGCGCTGGTGAAGATCAACCGCTTCAGGTGGATGAAGAACCTGACGCGCACGGCGGAGGCCGGAGCGTGAGGACGCGGGGGACGGAGCGGGAAGATACGGGCAGCCGCCTTGACAAAAGCGGCTGCCTGTTTTATGATGGGCCTGCGCCGCACCCGGCCGGACCGGGGCGACAGCAGAAAGGAATTGAATATGGAAAACAAACGCATCGAGACCCGTACCCTGACGGGCCTGGCCCTGTTCACGGCCATCGTCATCGTTCTGCAGCTGCTGGGGGCCTTCGTCCGCTTCGGCCCCTTCTCCATCTCGCTGGTGCTGATCCCCATCGTGGTCGGCGCCGCGCTTTACGGCCCCTGGGCCGGCGCCTGGCTGGGCTTTGTGTTCGGCGTGGTCGTCCTCCTCAGCGGCGATGCGGCGCCCTTCCTGGCCGTCAGCATTCCCGGCACCATCCTCACGGTCATCCTCAAGGGAACGCTGTCCGGCTTCTGCGCCGGGCTGGTCTACCGCCTGTTCGCCAAAAAGTTCGAGCTCCCCGCGGTGATCTGCGCCGCGATCACCGCGCCCGTGGTCAATACCGGCTTGTTCCTGATCGGCTGCCTGATTTTCTTCATGCCCACCATCAGCGGCTGGGCGCAGGGGATGGGCTTTGAGGACGTCGGCAAGTATATGATCTTCGGCCTGGTGGGCGGCAACTTCCTGTTCGAACTGCTGATCAACATCGTCCTCAGCCCGGTGATCGTCCGCCTCATCAAGCTGGGAAAGAAGGGGTGAACCCATGATCCTCGCCATCGACGTCGGCAACACCAACATCGTCCTCGGCTGTATCGAGGCCGGAGAGATCCGCGAGACCGTGCGGGTGCAGACCGATTCCGGCGCGACCGAGGCCGAGTACGCGATCAAGCTCGCGATGCTCTTTGATTTCTACGGCATCGACCGCGCGGGTTTTGAAGGCGCGATCCTGTCGTCTGTCGTCCCGGCGGCGACCGAGCCGCTGCGGCGTGCCGTCGAGAAGCTGATCGGGGCGAGATGCCTTGTGGTCGGGCCGGGCATGAAGACCGGGCTGAACATGCGCATCGACGACCCCGGCACCGTGGCCGGCGACCTTGTCATCGGCAGCGTCGCGGCCATGACCTGCTACGGTACGCCCGTGATCGTGATGGATCTGGGCACAGCGAACACGATCTTCCTGATCGACAGGGACCGCTGCTTCCGCGGCGGCGCGATCCTGCCCGGCGTGAAGCTCAGCTATCGGGCGCTTGCGGCGGGCACCAGCCTGCTGCCGGATATCTCCATCACGCCGCCGAAGAAGTGCGTGGCCACCAACACGGTCGACTGCATGCGCTCCGGCGCCGTCTTCGGTACGGCTGCCACGCTGGACGGCATGGCCGACCGTATGGAGGAGGAGCTCGGCGAGAAGTGCACCCTGGTCGCCACAGGCGGCCTGGCCGCCAGTATCGTTCCCTGCTGCCGGAGAGAGATCATCTGTGACGATCTGCTCCTGCTCAAGGGACTCTGGATCCTCTGGGAGAAAAACAAATGAAAAAAGCCCTGACCCGACGGTCAGGGCTTTTTTATGAGCGTTTACTGTTCTTCGTTGTTCTCCGCGCGGCAATAGACGCGGCAGGTGGCGGTCAGCCCGTTCCATTCGGCACGGATCAGGACGGAACCGGTGTACCCGTCCAGCACGGAGACCTGGCAGCGATTGCCGTTGTCGGGGTCGACGGTGATCTGGACCAGGTCCTCGTTCTCGCTGATCCAGGTGACGACGGCGTCCTCATCCTCCGTGGTGATCCGGGCCGTCAGCCCGACGGGAGCCTCGCTCACGGCGGTGGTGAACTCGCGCAGCGGCTCTCCGGCGTAGCAGATCTCGACCTGCTCGGCGCCCTCGGGCAGCGCTTCGGGCATCTCGTCGTCCAGACAGTAGACGACGACCTCGGCCTTGACGTCGCCCAGCTCCGCGTAGATCTTCATGGAACTGAAGAGCTGGAGCAGAGAGACGGCGCAGCGGTTCCCGTCATCGGGATCGACCTCGATCTGCAGCGCCTCCGGATCGTCACAGCTCCAGACGACGGGCTCGGGAAGGTTCGCGGGGGAGACGAGAACGTCCAGCAGCACGACGTCCCCGAAGTGCAGACCGAAGTCCGCCAGCTCCCGCGCCTCGGGGGCGTAGCGGATCACGATGCTCTTGACGATCGGCGTGGGCTCCGGCGTGGGCGTCGGTGTGGGCGTCGGCTCCGGGGTGGGGGTCGGCTCCGGCTCCGGCGCAGCCGCGCCGCAGGCGGTGAGAGCGAACACGAGCAGCAGCGCCAGCAGCAGCGCGGCGGCCCGGAAAAGACCGGCTTTTGTTTTCATGAGAGATCAGCCTCCGATAAAGCGCTTCGTCTCGTTCCGCAGCCACTCGGCCCACTCCTCGATCCCCTCGCCGGTGCGGGAGGAGATGGGGATGATCTTCATGTTGGGATTGAGACGATGGACGTAGGTCCTGCACTTTTCGATGTCGAAATCGAAATAGGGCAGCACGTCGATCTTGTTGATGAGCAGCACGTCGCAGATGGAGAACATCAGCGGGTATTTGAGCGGCTTGTCGTCGCCCTCGGGCACGGAGAGGATCATGGCGTTCTTCACGGCGCCGGTGTCGAACTCGGCGGGGCAGACCAGGTTGCCGATGTTTTCCAGGATCGCCAGGTCGACGTCCTCGACGCCGAGGCCCTCAAGACCCTGTCTGGTCATGCCCGCGTCCAGATGGCACATGCCGCCCGTATGGAGCTGGATGACCTTGACGCCGGTCTTTTCGATCGTTGCGGCGTCAACGTCCGAATCGATGTCCGCTTCCATGACGCCGATGCGGAACTCGTCCTTCAGCGCGGCGATGGTGCGGCGCAGCGTGGTCGTTTTGCCGGAGCCGGGGGAGGACATCAGATTGAGCAGGAACGTTCTGCTCTGCTTGAGTTCTCCACGCAGCCTGTCGGCCTCGCGGTCGTTGTTCTCAAAAACACTTTGCTTGATTTCAAGGATACGGAACCCTTCCATGGCAAACCCTCCCAGAACTGTTCTACGATACCATGATCTTATCACGATCAGGCGAGCAATGCAAGCGCATCCCGGAAGGAACGCTCGAACTCTTTTCCGTGGAGACGATAGCCGCTGTCGGCCGCCGGGACCACAAAGCCGTAGCCGTCGGCGACGGCGCGCATCGCGCCGGCAAAGCTGCCCGCGCGTTCCGGCCAGGGGCCGTCCGCAGCCGGCAGATAGCCTTCGTCCAGAAGCAGCCCGGCGCTCGTCTCAGGCGCGCAGAGCCAGCGCAGGAACCGGGCGGCCCCGGGCAGGCTGCGCTCGAAGGGAGAGGTGACGGCAAAGCCGTATATCTCCGCCAGACAGAGCTTTTCCCCACCGGGCATGAGCGGCAGCGGGTAGCAGTAAACAGAGGCGTCGTCAGTGCACACAAGGCTTGAGGAGAAGCAGACCGCACAGCCCACCCGCCCATCGGAGACGGCGGCCGGAAGATCGCCGCACTCCCAGAGGAGCCCGCCCGTGAAGGCGGCGTCCGCCAGCAGATTATACAGGCGCCGATAAGCCTCGCGCCGGATATCCTCCTCGCGCCGCGCCGCAAAGTCGTCGCCCGTCTGGGCAAGGCAGGCCGCAAACAGCGCCGCAAAGGAATCGGCGGAGAAAAACGGGGCTGAATCGGCCTTGCCCTGCTCGGCGGCGGCGAGGCAGAGGCGCTCCATGTTGGACAGGATCGCCGCGTCCGTCCGCGCCGGAACGGCCGCGTTCACGGCCAGCAGCTGCACGTCGGCGCAGAGCGGGAAAAAGGAGAGATCCACACAGTCGCCCAGCGCGCGAAAACGCGCGGTGCTGGCCGGCAGGGGCTCCGCACCCGCGCTCAGGCTCCTGAGCCGTCCCTGCTCGTGCATGGCGATCGCCTGCTCCGCCCCGCACAGCAGCAGATCGGGGCGCGCGCTGTCCATGGCCTGGGCCATGGCCGCTTCATCGTCGAAAAAGCGCAGAACGACAACGGCATAGGGCTCGGAGGCGTTATAGGTCTCCGTCAGCGACTCGATCGACGCGGCCAGCGGGTGATCCCGCAGGAGCCAGAGAGAGATCGGCGCGGCAGGCGCCTCCGGCGTCGGGGTCTGCAGCTGGGAACAGGCGCCGAGAAGGAGAGAGAGGACCAGCAGCACGCAGAGCAAAGCACAAAAACGCGTTCGCTCCATAGGCAATCCCTCCTCTCCGAATCAGTATCCTTTTTATATCATAAAGCCGGGACAACATCAAGACTGTCCACACACGCTTCCATGCGGTATAATGGAAAAAACAACGGAACGGAGAGAGGCTTATGCAGACGGGAGCGATCCTTTTCGATATGGACGGAACGGTGCTGGACACCCTGGACGATCTGACCGCGGCGGTCAACGCGGCGCTGCAGCGCTTCGGGCGCGCCGGACTCAGCCGGGAGCAGGTGCGCGCCTATGTCGGCAACGGCTCGCGCGTGCTGATCGAGCGGGCCTTCCCGGATGCGGACGCAGCCTGCGTCCGGGAGATCCTCGCTTGGTACAAGCCGTACTACAACGCGCACTGCTGTGAGCGCACGCAGCCCTATCCGGGGATCCTGCCGCTGCTGACCGCGCTGCGCGGGGCGGGGCTGCGTCTGGCCGTCGTCTCCAATAAGCCGGATCGGACGGTGCGGGAGCTCTCCCGCCGTTTCTTCGGCGGACTGATCGACCTCGCGCTGGGGGAGAACGAGGAGGGGGGCGTGCGCCGCAAGCCCTGGCCGGACATGCTCGTGCACGCGGCCGCGCGGCTGGACGTCGGGCTTGCCGACTGCCTGTACGTGGGTGATTCCGAGGTGGATCTCGCCACGGCGGCGGCCGCCGGCGTCCCATGCCTTTCTGTGACCTGGGGCTTTCGCAGCCGGGAGCAACTGCTTGCGGCCCGGGCGGAGCGGCTATTCGACAGCCCGGAGGAGCTGGCGGCGTATCTTCTGAAATGACCGTCGGCCCCGCCGCTTGCGGCGGGGCCGATGGTTTACAGGGGCGTTTTCTTGATCTGCGCCCAGCGGCGCGGGTATTTCGCCGGCGTCTCGCCGGTCTTGCGGATCAGGATCACGCTGTGCGTGACGTTGGTGCCGGGGATCGTATAGTCCGCGCAGCGCTCCACCTCGCCGCCGAGCAGCCGAAGGGCCTGCCGGGCACCGCGCAGTTCCTGGGCGTGATCGCTGCCCTTCATCGCCAGAAACAGGCCGCCCGTTTTGACCAGCGGCAGACAGAGCTCGCACAGGACGGAGAGCCGGGCCACCGCGCGCGAGACGGCAAAATCAAAGGCGGCGCGGTAGTCCGCGGGCGCCTCCTCGGCGCGCGCATGCACGGCCGTGACGTCGTCAAAGCCGAGCAGGGCGGAGGTCTCGCGCAGGAAGGAGACGCGCTTGTCCAGGCTGTCGAGCAGCGTCAGGCCGATGTCCGGCTGCGCGATCTTCAGCACAAGGCCGGGGAAACCGGCCCCGGCGCCGACGTCGATCACCTGCCTGCCGCCGAGCTCCGCCATCGTCAGCAGCGCGGCGCAGTCGAGAAAATGCAACCGGGCGGTGTCCTGCTCGCCCTCAATGGCCGTCAGGTTCATAACGGCGTTTTTTTCGGCCAGATGGTCGGCATAGAGGCGGTAGCGCCGCAGCGCCTGCGCGTCCAGCGGCAGCCCCAGCTCGGCGAAGCCTGCGGAGAGGATCTCTTCCAAAAGCATAGCGTGCTCCTTATCGAAAAACGGATGCGATCGCCGCATCCGTTTTTTTCTGTTTCTCTGCCCGGCGGCTCAAGCGTAAAAATCGTGGGTTCCGAGCGTGACGACGAAGGTCCTGTTATATCGAAGCCAACTGTCGTCCGCATAGCGGGGATCAATAAAATAGAGGCTTTCGCCGGCGGTGTTGTAGCCCTCCAGACAAAGGCAGGCGGCGATGACGGAGGCCTCGGTGGGTTCCCGGTAAACGTGTCCGTCCTGCACGGGCTCAAACTGGAAGCCGTCGAAGATCACGTCGTGGATGCTGTCCGGGTAAGCCTCGCTTTTCATGCGGTTGAGCACCACGTTCCCCACGCCGATGAGCCCGTCCATGGATTGGTGCCCGGCCTCCGCGGAGATGATGCGGGCCAGCCAGAACAGCTCTTCGCTGCCGTAGGTATCGCTGTAATAGGTGACGCCGCCGGACAGGACGGCCATTTCCGCCGTGTCCAGCTCCAGGCTCTCGCCGTCGTCCGCATCCCGGATGTCGAGCGTGAAGATCCGCGCGGCCGGCTCGGCGGGGAAGCAGGCCTTTCCGTCGATCAGGCGGAAGCCCGCCGGATTATACAGATAGCGCCCGTTCACGCAAAAATACGCCTGCCCGGCGTCCGCCTCCAGAGAAAAGCCGTGGGCGCTCATGCGCAGCACGCCGCTCTCCGCGTCCCATTCGGTCGTGCAGTCCAGACCGAGCAGACCGCAGAGCGTTTCGAGCGGGAGGAGGGCCTCGCCTCCGCAGCGGTAGGCGCGGGCGGTGAGCAGGCCGTCCACATACACGCGCACAGCGGTGATCGCGGGCTCGGCGGCCTCCTCCGCGCCTTCTTCGCCGTCGGCAAAGGCGACGGGAGACCCGAGCCCGAACAGCAGGACGCAGGCGAGGCAAAGACATAGAAAACGAGAAAGCAAAGATTTCATCACAGCACCTGTCAGCAGAATTATGTCTACCTTTTATGATAGCCTCTTTCCCCGGCCCCGTCAAGTCCCAACCGGGCGGACGGCCGACATTTTTCCCCGCCATCCGCTTGCCCGGACATGGATAATGAAGGGGAAGAACCCAACGGAAAGGAAGGGGATCGATACGGGCAGGATGCATCGGCTGGCGGCGGGATGCCTTGCGCTGCTGAGCCTTTTTATGCTGTATGAGGGAGGCTTGCGGCGTTCGCGGGAGCATACGGTGGAGGCCGCGCGCATGAAGAACGTGGACTGCGAATTCGTGATCCCCGCGTCGCCCCAGCCGCAGGCGACGGCGACACCGGAGGCCTCGCCCGGGCCGACCGCAGCTCCGGCGATCCCGGCCGAGCCGGTGGAGGCCCCGGCGGCAGAAGGCGCTCTCCCGGACGAGGCCGGGGATGAGGCGGCGCTTTTTCCGTCTGCGGACGGCGCGGATATCCGGGAGACGACGATCGAGGGCGGGCTGAGCATCCGCAACCATACGTCCTATGAGGTGGACGCGGCGCAGCTCCTGGCTGACGGCGCCCGGTTCCGGCTGCCCGCCGAGGGCGCGCAGATCCTGATCATCCACACGCACTCGAGCGAGGCCTACACGCCCGCCGGGCTGGACCGCTACACGGCCAGCGACGGCTGCCGCACCGAGGATCCCGCGTTCAACATCATCCGGGTGGGCGACGAGTTGACGGCGCTCTGGCAGGAGGCCGGCCTGCAGGTGATCCATGACCGCGGGGTATACGACTATCCCAGCTATACCGGCTCCTACAGCCGATCGGGCGAGGCCGTCTCCCGCTGTCTGGAGGAGAATCCGGGCATCGCGATCGTCATCGACATGCACCGGGACGCGATCGGCTCCGGCGACGCGGTATACAAGATCATGGCGGAGGAGGAGGGCGTGGTCGCCAGTCAGATCATGCTGCTCGTCGGCACGGACGAGAGCGGGCTGGAGCATCCGAACTGGCGCTCCAATCTGGCGCTGGCGCTGCTGCTGCAGAGAGCGGTCACGGAGCGCTGGCCGAGCCTGATGCGGCCTGTGGATCTGGTACCGCAGCGCTACAACCAGCACCTGACCGGCGGCTCGCTGATCCTGGAGGTGGGCAGCAGCGGCAACACGCTGCAGGAGGCGCTGGCGGCCATCCGTCTGTTCGCCGCGGCTACGGCGCCGGCCCTGCTGGAGCTGGTGGAAGAGACAGAAATGAACGAAGCGTGAAATCTTCCGACCCCGCTTTACAAAAAAACAGGCCTATGATATAGTGTAGCCAGCGTAAAAACGACATTCAGCCATCTTAAAAATCAGGAGGAAAACAATATGAAAAAATGGGTCTGCCCCGTATGCGGCTATGTCCATGAGGGGGACACGCCCCCTGAGTTCTGCCCCATCTGCAAGGTCCCCGGCGAGCGCTTCACGCTCCAGGCCGCGGAGCTGAGCTGGGCCGCTGAGCACGTCGTCGGCGTCGGCAAGGTCTTCGGCGAGGACGTTCCCCAGGAAGTCAGAGACGAGATCATCGCCGGTCTGCGCTCCAACTTTGAAGGCGAGTGCAGCGAGGTCGGCATGTATCTGGCCATGGCCCGCGTCGCCTATCGCGAGGGCTATCCCGAGATCGGCCAGTACTGGGAGAAGGCCGGCCTGGAAGAGGCCGAGCACGCCGCGAAGTTCGCGGAGCTGCTGGGCGAGGTGCTGACCGACAGCTCCAAGAAGAATCTGGAGATGCGCGTCGACGCCGAGAACGGCGCCACCGCCGGCAAGTTCGAGCTGGCCAAGCTCGCCAAGAAGTATAACCTCGACGCCATCCACGACACCGTGCATGAGATGGCCCGCGACGAGGCCCGCCACGGCAAGGCCTTCAAGGGCCTGCTGGACCGTTACTTCAAGTAAGACGGCGGCGGGGGAAGCGCCGCGTTCGAAGATCGGGACGGGAACGGAACGCCGCGCCGGTATTCCGGCCGGCCAGGTCGTATGAGAGGAGAAGATAAACGTGTTTGCCTGGCTCAAAAAGCTGTTTGGGAAGAAGCATAACAAGGATGACCGGAACGACGTCGAGCGCTCCAAGCGCCTTCGCGAGGCTGCGGACAACGCCTGGACCGGCCTCGCCGCCGACGCCCGCCGCAATCATCCCGGCTCCAACGCCGGCAAGTTCTGACTTTCGGGAAGTGCCTGAACCGGGCAAAAAAGACCGGGAGAAAACAGCGAAAGAGAAGGGTCCCCTCTCCGGCGCATCGTCAAAAACGCCGTGATCCGAACGGCCGCTTCGACCGTGCAGGCTACAGGAACAAGGACGGCGCGATCCGTCCGGATCAAACAATGGAAAGGAACAGATCAAATGAAATACGTTTGCAGCATCTGCGGCTGGGTCTACGATGAAGAAGAGCAGGGCACCAAGTGGGAAGATCTCCCCGAGGATTTCGTCTGCGAGCTCTGCGGAGTCGGCAAGGACATGTTCGAGCCCCAGGAGTAAACAAGGAAATAAAAAAAGAAGAAGGATCGGTTCGGTCCTTCTTCTTTTTTATTCGGCTTCTTTCCGCTGGATCGTGCGCTCCGGCTTCCCGCCGGAGGTGATCAGCGGCACATGCTCGAGGATCAGAGAGGAGGTGTCCAGCCCGTACCACTTGACCTTGGAGCCGGCGATCTTCCGGATCGAGTACTTGGTGTTGAGCACCAGCTCGTCAAGGGTCGACAGCTCCGTCTTGGTCGTGACCGACTTGTGGATGATGCAGAACTTGAAGGTGCCGACCGAGGACTGGCCATAGATGGAGTACTTCTTGTCCTGAGCGGGCAGCTCGCCGCGGGCCAGCAGATCCTGCACGACCTGGCGCAGATAGACGTTGACGCGCTGTGAGCACTTGAAGCCCAGATTCAGGCGGACGCGGAAGATGCAGTCCGTGCCGTAGGTGTCCACCTCGTAGTTCATGGTGTAGGGCTCGTTGAGCGTGTGCACCGACACGAACCAGTAGGCCTGCGCGCGCTTGGTGTCCTTGTCCAGGATGGAATAGAGGATATCGCGGTCCATCAGCTGCGGATCGGTCTCGCCGTCCAGATAGACGAGATTGTTGGCCAGCAGGGGGACCGACTCGTCGCCGTGCAGCGCCACGAGGCTGGGGATGTGGTCGCGCAGCTTCAGCCTGGTGCAGTACTGCCGCTCGAGCTGCGTGCCGCGGTACCAGACCGCCATGATGGCCAGCAGCAGGAGGGTGAGGATCACGGTGACGTAGCCGCCGTGTACGAATTTGCCGAGGCTCGAGAGGAAGAAGACGCCCTCGATCAGCCCGAAGACGATCAGCACGAGCACGGCCAGGATCCGCTTTTTCCGCAGCCGCCGCAGATAGACGGTCAGCAGCAGCGTCGTCATCAGCATCGTGATGGTGATGGCCAGACCGTAGGCCGCCTCCATGCGGGCACCGGAGCGGAAGTACAGCACGACCAGGCTGCAGCCGATCCACAGCACGGAATTGACCGTCCCGATGTAAAGCTGCCCCTTGGTCTCCGCCGGATAGCGGATCTCGAGATGCGGCAGCAGATCCAGCAGGATCGCCTCGGACACGAGCGTATAGGAGCCGGTGATCAGCGCCTGGGAGGCGATGACCGCGGCCGCGGCGCCCAGGATGACGGCGAAGGGCCGCAGCGCCTCCGGCAGCATCAGGAAGAAGGGGTTGAGATCCTCGATCCCGAGCAGCGCGCCGTTGCCCCGGTTCTGGATGATCCAGGCGCCCTGGCCCAGATAGTTGAGGATCAGGCATAGCTTGACGAAGGGCCAGCTGAAATAGATGTTCTCCTTGCCCACATGGCCCATGTCGGAGTAAAGCGCCTCGGCGCCGGTGGTGGCGAGAAAGACGCTGCCGAGGATCATGAAGCCCAGCTTGTTGTTCGGGCTCAGCAGCACGCGCACCGCATAGATCGGGTTGAATGCCTTGAGCACGACGGGCAGCGATACGATGTGCAGGCAGCCCGTGAAGCCCAGAAAGCAGAACCAGGTCAGCATCACGGGCCCGAAGGCCTTGCCGATCCGGCTGGTGCCGGCGTGCTGCACGGAGAACAGCACCGTGATGATGAGCAGCGTGATCAGGACGACCTTCCACTGACCCGTGCCGAGAAAACGGTTCATCAGCTCGATGCTCCGCAGGCCCTCCACCGCGGTGGTGACGGTGACGGCGGGCGTCAGCACACCGTCGGCCAGCAGGGCGGCGCCGCCGAGCATGGCGGGCGCGATCAGCCACTTGCCGTACTGCCGGACCAGAGAATAGAGGGAGAAGATGCCGCCCTCGCCGTGGTTGTCCGCCTTCATGGCGATCAGCACATACTTGATGGTGGTCAACAGCGTGATCGTCCAGATCACAAGGGACAGGGAGCCGATGATGAAAGCTTCGTCGATCTGGCCGATCCCGCCGTTTCCCTCGAGGATCGACTTCATCACGTACATCGGAGAGGTGCCGATGTCGCCGTATACGATCCCGATGGTCACCAGGAACAGACCGAAACGAAATCTGTCTTTCTTTTTCATGGTCGATGGATCATCCTTTCCGATGCCGAGGAAATCCAGATTATTCCTCAGTATACCAGATACGGCGCCGCTTGGCAAGAGGGGAGAGCGGCCCGGACGCGGTTGACAATCCGGGAGAAAACGTGTATAAAACTATTGATCGCAAAATGGATCCGGCCTCTGTGGGACGGCGTCGGCGGGCCGTGCGCGTCCGCGAGGGACGGACAGAATAGAGGAATCGAGGAAAACGAAGGATGAAAAAGTGGATCTGTCTGCTGCTGGCGGCTGTCATGGTGCTCTCGCTGGCGGCCTGCGGCTCGGCGAACCCGGCACAGGAGCCGGAAGCCGAGCAGGAGAGCGCGGAATGGACGCGCAGCGGCTATTTCCAGGACGAAAACGGCAATGTGCTCTCCGTCACCTGGATGGATGACGCCGTCGTGCCCGGCTGGTATGTCGGCTGCATGATCGGGGAGCTCATGACCGGCTGGACCCTCCAGCAGGAGGGCAATACGCTCCACGGCGACCTGAACGCGTGGGATGAGAGTGCCGAGCCCTGCGTCGTCACGGTCAGCGAGGAGGGCGAGGACGGCCTGCAGCTCGTCTTCGAGGGCGGCGAGACCTATCATTTCACGCCGATGGAACTGCCGAAGGCGGCGATCTTCGTGTCCGTCAACGCGGAAGGCGGCGGCAACATCGATTCCGCCGAGGGGGAGGAAGCGCCGGAGATCGATCCGGAGTATCCCTTCCAGTCTTCGCAGATCAATCTGGCCGAACCGGCCACCTATACCTTCGTGGCCTGGCCGAATGCGGGCAGCGTGTTCGTGAAGTGGACGAAGAACGGTGAGGACTTCTCTGACCAGCCGCAGATCACCGTCCTTCTGGACGAGAGCGCGGATTTCGTCGCCGTATTTGAAGCGGATCCCGACTGGCAGAATCCCGTTATGAACTTCATCGGCGAATACCAGTGCGACATGGCGCATGCGCTTGTCGAATGCTTCGGCGATGAGGAAGCCTGGATCACCATCGAGTGGGGCAGCAGCGCCTGGGAGCTGGCCCGCTGGACGATCGTCGGCCGCCTCGACATCGAGACGCTGACCATCGAATACTCCGGCTGCTCGAAGGTGATCGTCACGACCGGCGAAGACGGCGAGACGGAGAGCGAGGAAATGGTGTACGGGGACGGCACGGGCACCATCGTTTTCAACGACGACGGGAGCTTTACCTGGCACGAGGATCAGTCCGAGTCCGGAGAAGACATGGTCTTTGAGTGGGTCCCGGTGGAAGACGCCAAATAAAAATGAAACGGGGGAGAGGTCTGGAAAGACTCCTCCCCCGATGCTCTTTCCCCAGACAAGGCGGCGGGGCGCGCTGCCGCCGGCGGATGAAAAACAAAAAGCGGAAGGGAGCGAACGGAAATGGTGAGTCGAAAAAGGATCCTCATTCTCGGCCTGATCGCGGCGATCCTGCTGACGGGGCTGGTCATCGCGCTGGTAAGGGTCTGGGATCTGCCCACCCTGCTGAAGGCCGGGTCGACGGATGCCGCTGCGGCGTCAGCTTCGCCGGCGGCAGCGCCGGACGCACAGGAAACGGGCGCGGACGCGTGGGGCGCGGCAAGCGGAGACCGGGTGCTGTCATGAGCCGGGACAGACGAAGACTCGGCGGAAAAAGGGCATGAAAAAACCCGGAATCATGCGGCGTTCACCGTGATTCCGGGTCTGGTGGGGGAAGGTGGATTCGAACCACCGAAGGCATTGCCAGCAGATTTACAGTCTGTCCCCTTTGGCCACTCGGGAATTCCCCCAGATCTGTTTCTCATTGCATGCCGGCCTTGATAGAGAGGGTGGAGCTGGTAGACGGACTCGAACCCCCGACCTGCTGATTACAAATCAGCTGCTCTACCAACTGAGCTATACCAGCACGCAACCGGCTTGAATATAATAGCAAATCGACCCCTGTTTGTCAACAGGATTTTTTCGGGCGGTTTTTTTCTTAATTCTTCTGAAAAAATGGGATGAGATTTGCATTTGAACGGAAGATATGGTAAAATCAAAAAATAAAAACACGAGATACAGGAGAGCGGGATGAAAAGATCGGCCACTTCCCACTGGCTGCGGATCCTGGTCCTGATCGCGCTCGTGGGGATCCTGGCCATCGTGCTGATGGCGGCCCTGCGTCCGCAGATCACCGATCCGCACAAGGGACAGGTGTATATATACGACGGCTTCGACTGGATCTGGATGACGCCGCTGGAGGGCGTGGAGCCCAACCGGATGACGGCGGAGGACTTCAGCTGGCAGGGGCGCGTGCCCTTCTACGCCGGGGCGGAGGAATACGAGGTCCTGCGCGGGATCGACGTGTCCGAGCACCAGCACGACATCGACTGGGAGCGCGTCGCGTCCGCGGACGTGGACTTCGTCTTCGTGCGCATCGGCCGCCGCGGCTATTCCGCGGGCTCGCTGGCCCCGGACGAGTATTACAAGCAGAATATCGAGGGCGCCCTGGCCGCCGGGCTGGAGGTCGGCGTGTATTTCTTCTCGCAGGCCGTCAACGTGCAGGAGGCCATCGAGGAGGCGGAATATACGCTGCAGCTGCTCGAACCCTACCGCGATCGGATCACGATGCCCGTCGTCTACGACTGGGAGAAGATTTACGACGACTCCTCGGCCCGCACCGCCGGCCTGGCCGCCGCCACGCTGAGCGACTGCGCCGTCGCTTTCTGCGAGACGGTGAAGGCCGCGGGCTATACGCCTTGCATCTACTTCAACCGCAATTCCGGCTACTACGGGCTTGATCTGAGCCGTATGACGGATTATCCCTTCTGGTTCGCGCTGCCGGAGAGCAGTTTCCCGAACTTCTATTACAAGGTCGATATCTGGCAGTACAGCTTTACCGAGACCGTGCCCGGCATCGACACGCCGACCGACATGAATCTGTACTTCAGGCCCAAGGAAGCTGCGTAAAAATGCTTGCAATCGAAGCCTGAGTACGGTATACTTTGCACAGCGCGCCGGTGTGTTGGAATGGTAGACGAGGCGGACTCAAAATCCGTTGCCAGCGATGGCGTGTGGGTTCGAGTCCCACCACCGGCACCAGAAAAGGGGCATCCTTTGGGATGCCCCTTTTCTGGTGGCCCGCCTTCGGCGCGGGTCGATCCGCTTCGCTCAAATTGGCCGGAGGGAATACCCAATCCCCTCCGGCACCGCCCCATGCGCTTCGGAAAGGAGAGCGTCCATGCGCTTCAAACGCTATACAACAGAGGACTACGAGGACGTCTGCGGCTTTCTGATCGAACTGAACCGGGATGACCGCGCGCACATCAACTGGAACTGGGCGCGCTTCGAGTGGATGATCGGGCACCCGGAGTTCGACAAAGGCGCGGCCTCCTCCATCGGTCTCTGGCTGGATCGGGAGAGGATCGTCGGCGCCGCGATCTACGACATGTACTTCGGCGAGGCCTTCAGCGCCGCGCTGCCGGGATACGGGGCGCTGTACCCGGAGATCCTGGACTACGCCTGGCGGGAGCTGAGGGACGACGCGGGGCTGGGGATCGCGATCTGCGACGGCAGCGCCGAGGAGATCGAGGCGGCGAAAAGGCTGGGCTTTACCCAGGCGGAGCAGACCGAGACGATCCTCTGCCGGGAACTGGACAAAGAACTCCCGGTCGTGCTGCCGGAGGGCTATCGCCTGGCGGAGCTCGACCCGACAAAAGAGCCCATGGCCGCTCAGTGGCTGGTGTGGCGGGGCTTTGACCACGGAGAGGATCGGGCGGCGTTCGAGCGATCGGAGACGACTGCGGCGGAGATCCCCTGTTTCCGCAAACACTTCAACAGCGCCCTGAGCCTCGCTGCCGTCGCGCCGGACGGGGACTACGCCGCCTGCTGCTGCCTGTGGTTCGACAAAAGGACCGACTACGCCTATGTGGAGCCGGTCTGTACCGTCCCGGCCGAGCGGGGGAAGGGCCTCGCGAGGGCCGCGCTCTGCGAGGCGCTGAACCGGGCGCGCTCGCTCGGCGCGAAAAACGCCTACGTGATCTCCGACATGGCTTTCTATAAAAAGCTCGGCTTTGAACAGGCCTGCCTCTGCACCTTCTATTGGAAAAAGTGAAAAGCAGGGACCGGTCTTCCCGGGTCCTGCGCGCCGTGAAAAGGCCTGCGGCAGCAGACGACCGCCCCGGGAACAGGGCGGTAAAAGAACGGAACGGTCCTTCGCCCGATTCTCCGCTGCGGCAGACGGAAAAGACCATCATGATCCGGGAATCCCGTTTTTCTTTCCCTTGCGGATATACCCGGAGTGTGATAGTATGGTAGTACCATAGGAACAAAGCGCGCCCGGAACGGAAATACGGCATCGGACGATTTGTGAACAGCCGGCGGGGAACGGGAGCGGCCTGTCGCTGTCGGCCCGGCAAATCAACGTGGAAAAGAGGTTGGACATGGTCAAAGAATCATTCATGGAATACGCCTATAATCAAATCAAACAGGGGATCTTTGACGGGACCTATAAGAAGGACCAGTTTTATTCCACGCAGTATTTCGCGAAGCGTCTCAATATTTCAAGGACTCCCGTGCGGGAGGCGCTGCTTCAGCTGAGAGATGAAAACCTGATCGAGATCTTTCAGAACCGGGGCGTCATGATCAAGGAGATCAGCAAGGAACGCCTGTACGAGATCACCCAGATCCGCTGCGCGGTAGACGGCTACTGCGCTTCCTACATGGCGGAGAACATCCATTCGGCGGAAGGGATGGCCGTGCTCGTGGAGCTCAAGTCCCTCTGCCAGCAGGAAGAGGCTTTGCTGGAGAAAAGCCAGGACTCCGACGCGGACGAGCAATGGTATGCGCTGGACTCCCAATTCCACCACACACTGAACAGCTTCGCCGACAATCCGACCATGCTGTCGCTCCTCAAAAGCTTCGAAGATTATATCCGGTACGTGGGCATTGCTACGGCCGGTATAAAAGATCGAAAAGGGGAAAGCGTAGCAGAGAACTATATCATCCTGGAAGCGATCGAGACAGGGGATCCCTCCAAGGCGTTTATGGCGGCAAAAGCCCATGTGGAACAGATCTATCTGAACATGCTGCTCTGCCTCTCATAAGGGGGCGCGCACAAAAACCGGATACAGAAAGCAAAAAACACACCTGCGCTTGAAGCGCAGGTGTGTTTTTCGCTTTCGAACGCTCCCGGATCATTCTCCGGAAGGGGAATCCCCGTCGTGATCCATTTCGTAATGGATCATCTCCAGCAGTGTCGTCATGGTGTTGAAGGACGCGCCGACGTCCGCCGTCCCCTTGCCGGCCCGGGCGAGAGCGCTGCCGTGTCCGGGAGAACACACGAGACAAGGGAGATTGAAGAAGATGACAACGGCGTCGCTGAAGTTCGCGGCTTTCATGGCGATATTGCCCTGGTCGTGATACAGATAGACGATACCGCCGATCTGACCCAGCTGGGCGCGGCGGTAGACGGTATCGGCGGGGACGGGGCCGATCACCGTGGTGTCGCAGTCCTTCTGGAGCCGCTCCACGGCGGGGGCCAGAATACGGGCCTCTTCATCGCCGAACAGACCGTCTTCGCCTGCGTGGGGGTTCAGCGCCGCGACGGCCATTCCTCGTTGATCCAGTCCGAACATCTTCATGAGCTTGTAGAGGGCGATCCCGTTTTCGTAGACGATCTCGGTGTTCAGCCTCTCCACGATCTCACGGAAGGCAAAGTGGCCGACCACCGTCGAACGGATGATGTTTCCGGCTTTAACGGCGCAGTCAGAGCCCTTGACGCCCAGCTCCCGGTCAAAGATGGCGAACTCCGTCGAGAAGTCTTTGTTTGCCATCTGCAGGGATTCTTTGGTCAGCGGGCCCAGGAAAACGCCGTCGATGATCCCGCGTTTCCGGAAGTCACAGGCTTTCACGATGGCGTCGATCATCAACTGGCCGGACGCCCGGCTGGGCTTGCCGATGGGGAAAGCTTCGATGGGCTCGAGGTTTACGACATAGATCCTGGTTGCGTCTTCCAGAACCGGATTCTGGGGATCGGCGTCCGTCACCAGAGGGAGCAGCTCGGGAGCGAATTGCTCAACAGCCCCGACCAGCGCCTTTTTCCAGCCGATGACCAGGGGAATATACTCGCCGCTAAAGCCGCGCTGAAGCACTTTGACGGTGATCTCGGGACCGATTCCCGCATGATCGCCCAACAGAACGCCTACAACGGGGGTACGTTTTTTCATATCTCATTCTCCTTTACAGATAAGAAAGTAAAAAGGCTGTTTCAGATCGTGCCGTCCCAGCTGTCCGTTTTTCCCGCAGTGTGTTTTTCAGCGGGGAACCAGCGCGTGGTGACTGTTTTGCTTTCCGTGAAAAACTGTATACCGTCCTTCCCCAGACAATGCTTGTCTCCGATAAAGGAGAGCTTGTGCCCGTTAAAGGGAAAAACGGCGATCGGGACGGGGATGCCGACATTGACGCCGACCATCCCGGCACCGGTGCGGCAGGCGAACTCCCGGGCATAGTAGCCGCTGGAGGTGTAAATGACGGACCCGTTGCCGAAGGGATTGCTGTTCATCAGCGCCAGACCCTCCTCAAAGTCCTTGACGCGCTTGATGCAGAGGACAGGGCCAAAGATCTCGCAGTCGCCGACGCTCATCCCCGGCTTTACATGATCCAGGATCGTGGGGCCGAGATAGAACCCGTTCTCATAGCCGGGAACAACGACGCCCCGACCGTCCAGCGCAAGCGTGGCGCCCTCCGCAAGACCTGTTTCGATCCAACGGATGACCTTTTCCCGGTGCGCGGCGCTGACAACGGGACCGAGATCGGTGCTTTGTTCATAGGCCGGCCCGACCTTCAGCTCCCTGGCGAGCCTGACCAGCTCGGCGACCAGGCGGTCGGCAATGCTTTCTTGTGCGACGACCACGGGGAGCGCCATGCACCGCTCACCGGCGCACCCGAAGGCGCCGTTGATGATGCCGGAAGCCGTATGCTCGATGGACGCATCCTCGAGGACCAGCGCGTGGTTTTTTGCCTCGCACTGTGCCTGGACCCGCTTGCCGTATGCGGCCGCCTTGGAGTAGATTTTCAGACCGGTCCCGGTCGTGCCGACAAAGCAGATGCCCTTTACGTCAGGGTGCTCCAGGATGTGGTCGACCTCATGGCGGCTGCAGGTTACGATGTTGATCACGCCGTCCGGCAGACCGGCCTCCTGATACAGCTGCGCGATGCGCATGCAGCTCTGGGGCGTCATGCTGGCGGCCTTGAGAACGATCGTGTTGCCGCAGGCGATACAGATCGGCGTCATCCAGCCCATGGGGATCATGGCGGGGAAATTGAAGGGGACGATCCCGGCAAACACGCCCAGCGGCTCGCGGAAGGAGATCGTGTCGATATTGGAGGAGGCATTCATGACGGTCTCGCCCATCATGAGAGAAGGCGCGCTGCAGGCGACCTCCGTGGCTTCTTTGGCTTTCAGCACGTCGCCGCGCGCATCGCCCCAGGACTTGCCGTTTTCCCGGGCGACGAGGTAAGTCAGTTCATCCAGGTGCTCGATCAGCAGATCCCTCAGCTTGTACAGGATCTGGACGCGTTTCATCACGGGGGTGGCGCTCCAAGCCGGGAAGGCGGCTTTGGCAGCCGCGATGGCACCGTCTATTTCCTCTATGGTGCAGCAGGGCGTCTGCGCGTCGATCTGCCCGGTAGACGGGTCGTATACGTCCATGTATTTGGATGTGGACGACTCCAGCCATTGCCCGCCGGCAAAATATTTGAGTTTTTTCATATTCACCTCCGAATAGCTGTACTCAAGTGGCCTGCAGCGCGGGCAGACTGTCGATATAGTCTTTGATCTGCTCTACGCCGCTGTGCAGGCTTGTCAAAACAGGGAGACCGAACTGGGAAACCTGCGGAGCGAGCGGCGCCATGCTTCCCTGCGCAAGCGCCAGGACGTCGTTTTCCAGGCTCGCTTTTTCGGCGTAGCGAAGCACGATCTCGTCATGCCTCTTCCGATCTCCCGCCTGAAACAGAGCTTTGTGCGCGTTCTCACAATAATACATGGTGATGGCGGCGTCTGGATTCCCCACCTCCTCCGCGGCCCGGCGAAATGTGCGCATGGAGCTTTTGAGGGTAGACGATGCCGTGGCAAGGATCCCGATCCGTTTTCCCATCTGGGCGGCCTTTTTCGCCATGGGGTAGTCGATCCGGAAAACGGGGATGTCCACGGTCTTTTCCGCGATATCGGCGGCAAAGGCGACGGATGTACACTCGTTCAGGATACAGCAGCAGCCGATCTGCTGGCAGATCTGATAATATGTGGCCAAACGGGAAATGATGGCGGGCGTAACGTCAACGCTTCGGATGACGTCCTTCACGATGCTGTCGTCAATGATGTTGATCTGGTCGATATCGGGAAGCATTTGCCTGAAAAGCAGATTGATGTCATCGATGGAGTTCGTGATGGTATGAACGACACCGACTCTATATGGCATGGCGATCATCCTTTCGGGGATATGGACTTTAAAAACAGACAGAAGGGAACCGTATGAGTATAGTATGTAACATGTTAGATAAAAAATCAAGAGGGATTTACAAAAAAAGTCGCCCAAGGCTGCGGGAAGTGATTTAGCTGAAATGCACAAAAATTGCGATCGAAATATATTCAAATCGAAAATTATTCGTCGGTGCGCTAAAAAATCAAAAGTTTTTCTTGACTTTCAGATTAACATGCTACATACTGGTATTAACAACAGAAGGGAAGTTGAAAAACCGCAGCTTGAGCTGCGGAAAAAGTGCGGAAAAAATATATTATTAAGGAGGCAAAAGATGAAAAAACAGCTAAAAGGGATCCTTGCTCTGACGATGGCCATCGTGATGCTGCTCGCGCTGACGGCGTGCGGAAACAGCGCCGCGCCGGCGACAGAACAGCAGACGAGCGGCGGCGCACAGACGAGCCAGACCGAAACGGCGGAAACCGCGGTCGAAACAAGAGTGCTCAAGCTCAGCCATGACAATTCTGAAAACAGCCTGTGGCAGAAATGCCTGGAGATCTTTGCCGACGAAGTCTACAAGAATTCCGGCGGCGCGCTGAAGATCGAGATCTACTCCGGCGGACAGCTCGGCGATATTGCCACGATCTGCGAATCCCTGATGGTAGGCAACGTGGACTTCTGCCTGAACGGCGCCGGCTATCTGGGCAACTACTCCTCGGCATACATGCTGCTGGAGGTCCCGTTCATCTTTGACAGCTATGAGCACCTGGACGCGGCGCTCTACGGAGAGGCGGGCGCGATCGGCGAGGCTGAGCTGGAGCAGGCCGGCCTGAAGGTCGTTTCCTACTGGCACAGAGGCGAGCGCCAGATCATGTCCACGATGCCCATCAACAGCGCAGCCGATCTGAATGGCCTGAAGATCCGCGTTCCCGAGATCGACACCTATGTAAGCTGCTTCGCCGCCCTGGGCTGCAACCCGACGCCCATCACCTGGAACGACGTGTTCACCTCGGCTCAGCAGGGCATCATCGAGGCTGTGGAGAATCCGCTGAGCACGATGTATGACGCCAGCCTGCAGGAGGCGCTTCCGTACTGCGCCATCACCAATCACTGCTACAGCGCGGCTGCATTCTTTACGGGCACCAAGACCTGGAACTCGCTCACGCCCGAGCAGCAGCAGATCATCCTCGATGCTGCGCAGACGGCGAAGCTGGTCAATGACCAAACCGTCGCCACCGAGTCTCAGGATTATGCCGCCAAGCTGGAGAGCGAAGGCTACACGGTGACCTATCCCGATACGACGGAAATGCGTGCGATCTGCGCAGGCGTGTATGACAAGCTTGCTGCACAGTACAACGAGGCTTTCTACCAGGCGATCGTTGCCGCGAAGCCCTGAAGCAGGCTCTGAAAGCTGCCAGGGTCGCCGAATGAACGGCAGTCCGCAGAGGCGGGAATACCATTCCGCTTCTGCGGACATTTTCAAACATTGCGTTGGCTCTAAACCAGAAAGGTGGGTGGAGTGATTGATCGATAAGATCAATAATGTCCTCGGCAGGATTGCGAAGATCATGGAGAAGATCATTCTGGGATTTGACGCGATCGGAATGGCGGCGCTCGTCCTCGTCGTCACGGCCCAGGTCATTTCCCGATATGTCTTCAACAATTCGCTGACTTGGTCAGAGGAGCTTGCCAAATACATCACCTGTTATATCATCTTCCTTACGACCGGCTATGTTCTGGGGACGGATCAGCATGTGCGCATCGATCTCCTGTACAATAAAATGTCTCCCGGGCTCAGGTTCGTCATGGATAAGCTTTTTGTCCTGTGCTATCTGTTCTTTGCTTTCATCGTGATCAAATACGGGATCGCGTATCTGGAGGTCGGCAGGCTCAGGACAGCGTCTTCCATGACCTGGATCCGTATGGACTGGATGTATCTGTGTGTTCCGATCAGCGGAGTGATCATGGTCTTCTACAGCGTGATCCTCCTGCTGAGAAAGAAGGGTGATGCCTGATGGTATACGTTCTTTTCATTTTGTTCTTTGTTCTTGTATTTTTGGGAGTCCCCATTTCGATCACCCTGGGGATATCGTCCGTGGGAGCGCTGGCGCTGTGCAGCGATTATGAACTGGTGATCTGCTGCCAGAAAATGTTCCAGTCGGTCAACTCCTTCCCGCTCATGGCGATCCCGTTCTTTATGCTGGCCGGCTCCCTGATGTCCGGCGGCGGGATCTCCCGGCGGATCGTCGCCTGGTGTGAAACGCTGATCGGCCATGTGACCGGCGGTCTGGCAATGGTGGGCATCCTCGCATGCATGATTTTTGCCAGCATCAGCGGATCCGCCGTGGCGACGGTCGCGGCGATCGGCGGACTGCTGATCCCGGAGATGAAAAAGCGGCAGTACCCGCCCGAATTCTCTACGGCGATCATGACGGCGGCAGGGACGATGGGGCCGATCATCCCGCCAAGCATCGGCTTCGTGCTTTATGCGTCCATGGCGAACGTCTCGGTGAAGGATATGTTCCTGGGCGGCTATATCCCGGGCATCATGATGGGCCTCGCGCTGATGGTCTTTGCCTATATCGAGGCCAAGCGGAGAAAATACCCCAAAAAGGAGACTCGGTCCACAGCCAGGGAGGTGCTGGTCTCCACAAAAGATGCGGTGCTTGCGCTGATCACGCCGATCATTATTATCGGCGGCATCATGTTCGGCATCTTCTCGCCGACGGAGGCGGGAGCGATCGCCTGCTTCTACGCCTGGATCATCGGCGCTTTCGTTTACAAGGAGCTCTCCTTCAAAAAGCTGATCGCGGCGCTCAAGGATGCGGCCATCACCTCTACGGTCTGCCTGTATCTGATCTGTACCGCGTCGATCTTCTCCTGGATCCTGACGGCGGAGAGAGTGCCTCAGGCGGTGGCGGCTGCCTTCCTGGCGGTGACGAAGAGCAAATATGTCATCCTCCTGCTCCTGAACTTGCTGCTTCTTATCGTCGGAATGTTCATCGACGCAACGCCGGCGATCATCATGCTCACGCCCGTGTTCGTCCCGCTGATGCAGCAGCTGGGAGTGGATCTCGTGCACTTCGGCGTCTTTATGGAGCTGAACCTGTGCATCGGTCTGCTTACGCCTCCTGTCGGAAGCTGCCTCTTTGTCGGGTGCAAGGTCGGAGATATCCCGATCGGTTCGCTGATCAGGAGGATCGTCCCCTTGATCGCAGTACTTGTCTTTGTCTGTCTGCTTGTTACCTATATTCCCTGGACAGTCACATTCCTCCCGAGGGTGTTCAACTGAGTCCCGCGCCCGGCCGGCTGCCCGGAGCGGAGAAAGGACTGCCCCGGGGGCCGGGAACGGAAGAAGGGCACGGACACAAAAACAGAGGGTCAAACAAAAGATGAGGAGCGGATAAGGCTTATGAACAAGAAAACACAGGAGGACCTTCGGAGAAAGGCCTTCGAGATCCGGCGCGATATCATCACGACCATTGTCCAAAACGGAGAGGGGCACGCCGGCCCCGCGCTGTCCTGTGCCGATATCCTGTCTGTCGTTTTTTTCTACGCCATGGATCGGGCGGCCGAGCCGCCGGAGCGGAGAGACCGCTTTATCCTCAGCGCCGGGCACAAGTGTCTTGCGCTCTACGGGGCGCTGGCCGAAGCGGGCCTGATGGACCGGGAGCTGCTCAGGACATACAACAAGCTGGGAACGCCGCTGCCCGGACATCCGGACGCCCATAAGCTCAACTGCGTCGATTTCAGCACAGGCTCGCTGGGCCACGGGCTCGGCATCGCCTGCGGCGTCTGCAAAGGCATGAAGATGCTTGGGAGCAGCGCGCGCGTCTATGTCGTCATGGGCGACGGAGAACAAACGGAAGGCAGCGTGTGGGAGGCGGCGACCTTCGCCAGACAGTACGGCTTGAACAACCTGATCGCATTCGTGGACAGGAACGGCCTGCAGGTGCGGGGGAAGACCGAAATGGTCATGGACACCGCGCCGCTGGAGGAGCGCTACCGCGCGTGCGGGTGGAAGGTGATCACCGCGGACGGGCATGACATGGCTGCGCTCTGCGCGGCCGTGGACGAGGCAAAACAGAGCCGCGATCTGCCGACGGTGATCATCTGTGACACGATCAAGGCAAAGGGGCTTCCCTTCGCCGAGGGCGATTACCGTTATCATCACTGGGATCCGACGGAGGCCGAAAAAGAGCTGGCGCTGAAGTATCTTCAAGAGACGGCACAACGAGAGGGGTGGGCAACGTGAAGGAACAGCTGTGCAACCCGAGAAAACTGCTGGGTGAGACCATGCTGGAGATCGGCACCGTGAACGACAGCGTCGTAGCGGTCTCCTGCGACTCGACGAACGGCGGATTTGCGGCGTTTGCGGAGAAGTATCCGGAGCGATTCATCGAGTGCGGGATCGCGGAACAAAACGCGGTCTCCGTCTGCGCGGGGCTGTCGTCAATGGGCTTCAACGCCTTTATCGCGGTGATCGACCCCTTCCTGACCATGCGGGCCTATGAGCAGATACGGGACGACGTGGGATACGGCGAGAGCAATGTCAAGCTGTTCGGTACGGGCTCCGGGCTGGCATACAGCACGCTGGGGCCGAGCCACGAGGCGATCGAGGACATAGCGGTGCTGCGCACGGTGCCAAGGCTTCGCATCCTGTGCCCCTTTGACGGGGAATCGGTCAGAGAATGCGCGCTTTATGCCGCAGAGCATAAAGGACCCTGTTACATCCGCATGCCCCTGCAGCCGTTCGTCAGAACGCTCCCGGGCCGGCCCGAGAGCAATTTCGAGGGAAGGCCGGGCTATTTCCGTGAGGAGGGGGATTGCCTTCTCCTGGCGGCAGGCACGATGGTCCCCATGGCGGTCAAGGCCGCCGGGCTGCTGAAGGAAAGGGGCGTCGATGCGGCTGTGGCCGGACTGCTGTGCGTGAAGCCGCTGCGCAGGGAGGAGATCCTGGCCGCCGCGCGGCGCTATCGGACGATCATCAGCATAGAAGAGCACAGCGTTCACGGGGGGCTTGGGACCGCCCTCGCGGAAATACTGGCTTCTTCCGGCGAAACGGCAGTGCTCCGGCGGATCGGCATCCCGGAGGAGGGGACCGTTCTGACGGGGAATTACGAAGAGGTGCTTGACGCGTACGGACTCTCCGCCGAAAAACTGGCAGAAACGATCGGAAAGACTTTGACAGATCAGAGGGAGTGATCATCCAATGAAAAAACTATCACAGGCCCAGATCGAATGCGTTATCCAAACGATGGCAAAGACGGCTCTGGAAAACGAAGCCTATTTTTCCGAGCTGGACGGCGTGATGGGCGACGGCGACTTCGGCGCTTCCCTGGCGGGGGGCTACCATGCGATCCTGAACAGGTGGGATGAGCTGAACCGAAACGATATCGGCGCGTTCCTCCTGAATGTGGCCAGTATCTGGACGGGAAGCGCGGGAGGCTGCTCCGGCCCGGTCTGGGGCACGCTGTTCATGCGCTGCGGCATCGCTTTCCGCGGAAAAACGGAGCTGGGGATCGAAGAGATCATCCCGGCGCTGAAAAACGCGATGCAGGGCATCATGCAGCGCGGCGGCGCCAGCCTGGGGGACAAGACGATGCTGGACGCACTGGATGCGATCGTGAAATCTCTGGAGCAGTCTGCCGCCGACGACCGGGACCTCGGGCCGACCCTGGATGCGGCGGCGGAGGCCGCGGTCGCCATGAAGGAAACGAGCAAGGACTGGACAGCCAGACGCGGCCGCCAATCCTTTACGGGAGAGCGGAGCGTCGGGACCTACGATCCCGGTATCGTGGCGGTCGGCATCTTTGCCCGGGAAATCGCAAAAGCCCTCAAGGAGTAAGAACCCATGATCGAAGTCGAGCTGAGCTCGCGGAAAGGAATGGTAAGCTATGAAAAAATTTATGAATGATCCAAACAGTTTCGTTTATGAAATGATAGAGGGCATCTATCTTGCCAATTCCGACAAGCTGGAGTGGGTACCGGAGATCAACACGCTGTACCGTAAGGACCTTAAGGGAGACAGGGTGACGATCATGCAGGGGTCGGGCTCCGGCCATGAACCGGCGCACATCATGTGCGTCGGAGAAGGGATGCTGGATGCGGCCTGTCCGGGAAACGTTTTCGCCGCACCTCCCATGGATTACGTCTATGAATGCACGAAGCGGATCGCAAATCCCCACGGCGTGCTGTATATCGTCAACAACTATCAGGGCGACCGGATGGCCTGGGACATGGCCAGAGAGATGTGTGAAGCGGAGGGCATCAAGATCGGCGTCGTTGTGGTGGACGACGACGTCTCCGTCCAGAACAGCCTCTACACGGTCGGCCGCCGCGGCGTCGCGGGCAACTTCTTCGTGATCAAGGCCTGCGCGGCGGCCGCCGCTGCGGGCAAGACCCTGGAGGAGGTCGTCGCCGTCGGCGAGAAGGTGAATTCCCAGGTCAGATCCATGGGCATGGCGCTCTCCTCGTGCATTCCGCCCGCCAAGGGGAAGCCGATCTTCGAACTCGGCGACGACGAAGTCGAGATGGGCATCGGCATCCACGGCGAACCGGGCAGGGAACGCTCTACGATCAAGCCCGCCAACGAACTGGTGGATATCATGTTCAAAGCGGTCAGCGAGGATCTCCCCTTCAAGGAGGGAGATTCCGTCGCGCTGATGATCAACGGGATGGGCGGAACGCCGATCAGCGAGCTGTACCTGCTCTATGGCATCGCAGCGAAAAAGTGCGCGGAGAAGGGCCTGAAGATCGTAAAGAACTATGTGGGCAACTATTGCACCTCGCTTGAGATGCAGGGATATTCGCTCACGCTCCTGCGGACGGATCCCGAGATCCTGGAGTACCTCAACGCACCGGCTGAGATCCCGATCCATATTTTCTGAGGCCCGGATAAAACAAAACAGCGAAAACACATGAAGAAGGGACACGCGGCGTGCGCGTGTCCCTTCTTCATGTGTTTCGGGGACGTCGACGTTCGGCAGCCCCGTGAACCGTGCGTATACGGAGCGGGCAGGAGCGGCGGATGAATTTTCCCTCTTGACAAAAGGAAACGGGAGGATTATATTAAGTGTACTAATATGACTAATACAGTCAAAGGGGAACGATCACGATGATCCAGATCAATTACCGGGACGGGCGGCCCATCTACGAGCAGGTGCGCGACGGGTTCCGTCAGCTCATCCTGTCCGGCGTGCTCCCGCCCGATTCCAAAATGCCCTCGGTGCGCGAGCTGGCCTCCAGCCTTGCGATCAATCCGAACACGATCCAGCGCGCCTACCGCGAGCTGGAGGCCGAGGGCTGCATCTGCTCGGTGCCCGGGCGCGGCAGCTTCATCTGCCGGACGGACGCGGCGCTGCAGGCCCGCCGCGCGGAGCTGACGGAAAAGCTGCGCGCGGCGGCGGCCGATCTGCGTGCGCTCGGCCTGACGGACGGGGACATCGCCGCATTGATCAAGGAGGGGAACGAATGATGATCGAAGTCAAGAATCTGGTCAAGAGCTTTGACGGCTTCCGCGCGCTCGACGGCCTGAGCCTGACGGTGCCGAAGGGCGCGGTCTACGGCCTGGTCGGGCCGAACGGCGCGGGCAAATCCACGCTGATCCGCCATCTGGCCGGGATCTACCGGCAGGACAGCGGCGAGGTGATGGTCGACGGGGAGCCCGTCTTTGAAAACCCCGCAGTCAAGAGGCGCATCGCCTATATCCCGGACGATATCTTTTACTATACGCAGGCCAGTATCCACGACATGATGAACCTGGCGCGGAGCCTGTATCCGGACTTCGACGCCGAGCGCAGCCGGAAGCTGGGCGAGCTGTTCCGTCTGGACGAGCGGCGGCCCATCCGCAAGCTCTCCAAGGGCATGCAGAAGCAGGCGGCCTTCTGGATCGCGCTGTCGCAGCGCCCGGAGCTGGTCGTGCTGGATGAGCCGGTGGACGGCCTGGACCCGGTCATGCGCCGTCAGGTCTGGAGCGTGCTGCTTGCCGACGTGGAGGAAAACGGCACGACGGTGCTGGTCTCGTCCCACAATCTGCGCGAGCTCGAGGACGTGTGCGACCATGTGGGCATCATGAACCACGGTAGGATGCTCATCGAGCGCGGCTTGAGCGAGCTGCAGGAGAATCTGGTCAAGATCCAGCTGGCTTATCCGGACGGCGGCATGCTGCCCGAGGGGCTGGAGATCCTGCACCGGAGCGCCACGGGCCGTCTGCAGCAGCTGATCCTGCGCGGGAAGGCCGAGGAGCTGAGCGCGAAGCTCGCGGCCACGCAGCCGCTCTTTATGGATCTCGTGCCCCTGACGCTGGAGGAGATCTTTATTTACGAACTGGGAGGTGCCGGACATGAAGTCGCGGATATCGTTCTTTAACGCGGCCGTCAGCCGCAACTATCTGCGGCGCTTCTGGCCGCTCTGGATCATCTATTTCGTGCTGTTGCTGCTGATGCTGCCGGGCACGGTCAGCACCTGGATCCAGAACTCGGCGCCGTATATGCTTTTCGACACGGCGGATCTGCCGGTCTATCGCAGCGGCATCGCAACGGTGTACCTGTCCTTCTTTACCGGGATCGCCGCGGCCATGGCCATGTTCCACTATCTGTATCAGACGCGCAGCTGCGGCATGATGAACACGCTTCCCATCCGGCGCGAGACGATGTTCGGCACGGCCTTCCTGACCGGCCTCGTGCCGCTGCTGGCCGCCGACGTGCTGGCGGCCGGGATCACGGCGCTGCTGTATCTGCCGGGCGGACAGGTGACCGCGCTCGCGCTGGGCAAGTGGCTGCTGATGGCGGTGTTTACGAACCTCGCCTTTTACGGCTTCGCGGTGCTCTGCGCGGTGCTGACGGGCAGCCTTCTGGTCCTGCCGGCGGTCTACGTCGTGCTGAATCTCACGGCCTTCGTCGCGGAAAACTGCGCGCGAGACATCCTGTGCTATGTTGTCTACGGCATGGCCCTGCGCGGGGCGTATCTCTCCTTCCTCTCGCCCCCGGTGGGGATGCTCAACAGCCTGAACGTCTCGAACGTCACGGCGCTCACGCAGGAGGGCGTGTACGAGCCCATCCGCGGCGCCTATACGCTGAGCGGGCTCGGGGCGCTGGCGGCCTACGCCGCGGCGGGTCTGGCGCTGAGCGCGGCGGCGCTGCTGCTCTACCGCCGCCGCCAGATGGAGACGGCGACGGACGTGGTGGCCATCCCCGTACTGAAGCCCGTCTTCAAGTACTGCCTGTCCGTCGGCACGGCGCTGGTGCTGACCAATCTCATCTACGCCTGGTTTTTCGGCGGCGGGCTTATGAGCCGGATCGTCTACCTGCCCGGCTCCGCCGGCGGCAGCCTGGCCGGCCGCGCCAACGCCCTGCTGGTCCTGGCGCTCCTGCTGATCGGCGCCCTTGTCGGCTATTTCGCGGCGGAGATGCTCATCCAGAAGACCGTGCGGGTCTTCCGCGGCAAGTGGAAGGGCCTGTTCGCGGTCTGGGCCGTGCTGGCCGCGCTTCTGCTCCTGTGCGAGTTCGACGTCACCGGCTACGAGACGCGCGTCCCGGAGCCGGGCGAGGTCAGGAGCGTGCATCTGAACATGGCCCGCGACGAACTGACCGAGCCGGAGAGCGTCGAGGCGGTGCTCCGCTTCCACCGAGAGCTGATCGACCGGCGCGGCGAGTGCGAAGGCCAGATGACGGGCTACACCGCGATTCTGGAGTATGAGCTCTTGGACGGCGGAACGCTGCGGCGCAGCTACGCCATCCCCGTCATCCCCGACGGAGAGAGCGCGGAAGGGACGCTGCTGCGGCAGTTGGAGGAGCTGATCAACATGCCGGAGGTCATCCTCTCGCGTGCGAGCCTGACCACGCCGGTGACGGAGGAGAACGTCTTCAGCGCGAGCGTCTACTATAACTATGTGGACGCCAACGGCAACTGGCAGGGCAGCAGCTATATGCTCAGCCGCGCCGAGGCCGTGGAGCTCTACGAGCAGGGGATCCTGCCCGACGCGCGCGCCGGACGCATCGCCTACAACTGGATCACCCCGGACAGCGCGTATTACGACAGGACGACCAACTGCGAGATCAACCTGGAGCTGCGCCTGCCGAGCGAGGATCCCGAAAACCTGAACAGGTATGCCACACGTGCGCCCTGGGACAGCCTCTACATCACGGTCTCGACGGATTCCGAAAACACGCTGCGCTGGCTGCGCGGGCACACGGACTTCGAGATCCATACCCAGCGCGAGCTGGAGGAGCTGGCCGATCGGTTTGCCTTCGGCTGATAAATGCAAAAGATCCCGGAGTTCCGCCGGAACTCCGGAATCTTTTTTGGCTGGAGGAGGGGGGTCAGGCCCCAAGCTCTTCCAGCAGTGCCTCCACGCGGGAGGCGAGCTCCTTCAGCGCGCCGGGCTCGAAGGGGGAGGGGAAGCCCGCCTCCTTGAGCAGATCAGTCCAGACCTTCTCGCCGCCCTGCTTCGACAGGCGCAGGTAGCGCGCGAAGGCGTCGGCATAATCCTCGCGGGAGGCCAGCAGGAACTGGAAGGCCGCCGTCTGGGCCAGGCAGTAGTCGATGTAGTAGAAGGGGCTTTCATAGATGTGCATCTGGTACTGCCAGCGCGTGCCCTTGTCGAGATAGGGCATGCCCTCAAAGGAGATGTGCGGCCGGAACTGCTCTTCGAGCCTGAGCCATTCGGCGTCGCGCTCGTCCGGCGTCAGCTCCGGGTGCTCGTACACAATGTGCTGGAAGGCGTCCACCATCGTGCCGTAGGGGATGAAGGAAAAGCTCTCGAGCGCGTGCATGAACTTATACTTCGCGGCGTCCGCGCCGAAGAACTTTTCCATGTAGGGCCAGGCGAAAAACTCCATGCTCATGGAGTGGGTCTCCGCCGTCTCCATGCCGCCGCAGCCCAGCTCAAGGGCAAAGCGGTTGTCCGCGATCAGATAGGCGTTGAGCGCGTGCCCGGCCTCGTGCGTCACCACGTCCACGTCGCCGGCGGTGCCGTTGAAGTTGGCGAGGATGAAGGGCTGCTTGAATTTGGGGAATTCCGTGCAGTAGCCGCCGCCCCACTTGTTCTTGCGGGCGTCGACGTCGAAGGCGTCGTTTTCCAGCATCAGGTCGATGAAGGCGCCTGTCTCGGCGCCCATGGCGTGGTACATCTCCTTCGCCGCGGCGAAGATCTCCTCCTTGCCGCAGGGCTTCGGATCGCCGCCGGGGATGATGACGCCGTCGTCGTAGAAGTGGTAATCCCCGATGCCGAGGCGCTTCGCGTTTTCCGTGCGCAGCCTGGCCACGACGGGCACGATGTCGCGCAGAACGTTTTCGCGGAAGGTTTTCACCTTCTCCTGATCGTAGCAGAGCCGCCCCATGCGGTAGTAGCCCAGCTCCACAAAGTTTACATAACCCATCTTCTTCGCCATGCGGTCGCGGACCTTGACCATGCGGTCAAAGATGTCGTCCAACTCGGCCTTGTGCGCCTCGAGCCCGCGGCCGAGCACCTCATAGCACTCCCTGCGGGTGCCGCGGTCGGCGTCCTTGGCGTACTTCATCAGCATGGCGCGGGGCAGACGCTCGCCCCGGAACTCGAATTCCATCCCGGCCATGAGCTGGGAGTACTCGCTCACCAGCTTGTTTTCCTCGACCATGTCGTCGATGACCGCGGCGGACATGGCCTTGCGCTGTACCTCCATGGACCGGAACAGCACGGGGGAGAGCGCCTGTTCCAGCTCGGCGCGGAAGGGGGAATCCAGCAGGGCGGAGGCATAATCGACCATGTAGTTGCTCACGCCCGGGCCGATCTCGTCGTAATAGTCCTTTTCCGCAACGTAAAAGGCGTCCACGGTGTTGATGGAGTAGCGCATATAGGAGAGACTGGCCGCGGTGTTGAATTCCAGCGTCATCTTCAGACAGTCCTCGCGGGCCTTCAGGATCTCGTCCGCGCTTTTCGCGTTCCGCACGCGGGAGATCACGTCCTCCATCACGGAGCCGACCTCCTCGAGCGTGACGCGGCGGTAGGGCAGTTCAGGTACTTTCATGCTCATCGTTCCTTTCTCCGTCTCGGATAGCCAGATTATAGCGGATTTCGTAAATTTTTTCAATCCGTATATCCAAAGGCAAAAAAGTATGCTATACTGTTACCTACTCGAAACGGGAGGATCGCCATGGATCAGGTCAATCGGGAATTGTTATCGTTTATCGCCGCGAGCCCCACGGCCTGGCACGCCGTCGAGCAGCTGCGCCAGCGCCTGCTGCGGGAGGGTTACACCGAGCTGCGGGAGGAAGAGCCCTGGGAGCTCTGCTGCCCCGGGCGGTATTTTACCTGCCGCAACGGCTCGAGCCTGGCGGCCTTCCGCCTGACCGGGACGGCGTTTCCCGGCTTTCTGATCATGGCGGCGCACAGCGATGCGCCGGCCTTCCGCATCAAGGAAAACAGCGCCGTCGAGGCCGCCGGGCTCTACACGCAGCTGAATGTGGAGGGCTATGGCGGGATGCTCTGCGCGTCCTGGATGGACAGGCCGCTTTCCGCGGCCGGCCGCGTGGTCGTCCGCGAGGAGGGCCGGCTGGTGACGAGGCTCGTCGACCTGGACCGGGACCTGCTGCTGATCCCGAACGTCGCCATCCACATGGACCGCGAGGCCAACGACGGCAAGAAATACCAGGCCAATGTGGATATGCTGCCCCTGCTGGGTACCGCACGGAGCGCGAAGGACTTTGACGCGCTGGTGGCGGAGGCCGCCGGCGTCAAGCCGGAGGACCTGCTGTCGAAGGAGCTCAACCTCTACCCCCGCACGCCGGGCACGGTCTGGGGCGCGGAGGAGGAGTTCGTCTCCTCGCCGCGGCTGGACGACCTGCAGTGCGTCTTCGCCTGCGCCGAGGGCTTCCTGCGCGCCCAGGAGGGGCCGAGCGTGCCCGTCCTGTGCGTGTTCGACAACGAGGAGGTCGGCAGCGGCACCCGGCAGGGGGCCGATTCCAGCTTCCTGGAGGACGTGCTGTGCCGGGTGGGCGAGGCGCTGGGACGCGGCGGCTCGCGGCTGCGCGAGACGCTGGCGCAGAGCTTCCTGGTCTCGGCGGACAACGCCCATGCCGTGCACCCCAACCATCCGGAGCACGCCGACCGCAACGACCGCCCGCAGCTCAACGGCGGCGTCGTCATCAAGTATAACGCCAACCAGCGCTACACGACGGATGCCGTGTCCGCCGCCGTGTTCGGGGAGATCTGCCGCCGCGCGGGCGTGCCGGTGCAGCGCTTTACCAACCGCGCCGACAAGCCGGGCGGCTCCACGCTGGGACATATCAGCGCCGCGCATGTGTCGGTCAGCTCCGTGGACGTGGGGCTGGCGCAGCTGGCCATGCACTCGGCCTACGAGACCGCAGGCGCAAGGGACACGGATCACCTCATCCGCGCCGCGGCGGCCTTCTACGGCTGCGCCTACCGGATCGCGGGGGGAAAGACAGAACTTTGAACGGCCGCCCTGGAGCGGACGGGGGTAACACATATGAAGAGATGGATATCCGTGCTGCTGGTCCTGTGTACGGTCTTTCTGCTGACAGGCTGCGGCGACGGCGGCTATAAAGTCAAATCACTGGTGACGCTCGTGGAGCAGGAATACTCCATCGCCTTCCGCAACGACGACGGGCTGAGCCCCTATGTGATCGCCGCGATCGAGGAGCTCAACGCGGAGGGGAAGATCGACGAGCTGAGCCGGAAATGGTTCGGGAAAGAGATCATCCGCTTCGGGAAAAAGGAAAACGCCCTCAGCGAGCTCCCGGAGCCGCCGGAGCATAATTTCCTGCTGGGCGTGGACATCAACTCCTTCCCCATGGCCTATATGGATAACGGCAACTACTGGGGCTTCGACGTGGAGCTGGCCGACTGCGTGTGCGAAAAGCTGGGCTGGACGAGGCAGGCAATCGCCATCGAGAAGGAGAACGTCTATGTGGAGCTCTACTCCGGCAACATCGACTGCGCCTGGGGCGGCATCGTGCTGGATCAGAGCGAGCTCGACAAGGGCAGCTATACGCAGTACGGCCCCTATGTGGATAACGACATCATCATCGTCGCGCGCGAGGGCTCGCGCGTCTGGAACAGCCTGCGGCTGAGCGGACGGAACATGGCCATGTGCACGACGCCCGAGGCCATGGCCGCGCTGGATTCGGACCCGAAGCTGAAGAAACGGCTGGGACAGATCACGCGCCTGGCCGGCGGGACGATCGAGTGTTTTTCCTACCTCTATGCCGGCAACTGCGACGCGGTGTTGACGGACAGCACGGCGATGCACTACTACAACTCACACTGATCATTTGAAAAAGCGCCCGCGTTCCACGGGCGCTTTCCGCTTCCAGGGAGGTGGGCACATGCGCCGGAACAGGTGGATACGCGCTATCGTCACGGCAGCCGTCCTTCTCGGCCTGCTGCTCGGCGGATGCGGCCGCGCGCTCCCGGCGGAGGACCGCCTGACGGTCACGCTGCTGTCCGTCGGCAAGGCCGATGCGATCGTCCTGCGGTGCGGCGGGGAGACCATGGTCATCGACACCGGCGAGGCCGACGACGGCCGGAAGCTCGTGGAGTACCTCACGGACGAAGGGATCGGGCGGGTCGACGTGCTGATCATCACGCATTTTGACCGGGATCATGTGGGCGGCGCCGCGCTGCTGGCGGAAAAGCTGACGCTGGGACGGGTCCTGCTGCCGGACTACGAGAGCGACCGCGCCGAGTATACGGGCTTCATGCATATGCTGGAGCTGCGGGGGATCGTTTCCGAGCGGCTACAGACGGCGGTGCGATTCAAGCTCGGAAGCGCGGAGGTGCTGGTCGAGCCGCCGGAGGCGTATCTGGAGGACGTGGGAGACAACGACATGTCGCTGATCACCACGGTGATCCATGGGGAGATGCGGCTGGTCTTCATGGGCGACAGCGAGAAGCTCCGCACGCGCCAATGGCTGGCCGGGGGCGATAAGCAGCCCTGTGATTTTCTGAAGGTCCCGCACCACGGCACCTTCGACAAGGCCCTTCCGGAGCTGCTGCAGGCCCTGCGGCCGCGCTTTGCGGCGATCTGCGATTCGGCGCGCAACCCGGCGGAGGCGGAAACGCTGGATCTGCTGGCGGATTTCGGCGCGACCGTATACCGGACTGCCGAGGGGACGATCCGGGCGGTCAGCGACGGGCGGACGCTGCACCTTGAGCAGGACAACTGAAAGAAACGAAGCGGGGCTGCCGAAAGCTTTCGGACAGCCCCGCTTTTTTGTTGACCGCGGCCTTTTTTGGTGATACAATATCATGAATTATTCTGTTCATGGGACGGGGAAGACGATGTGGATCGCGGACAAATGGAAAGACTTTGAGCTCCTGGACTGCTCCGCCGGAGAAAAGCTGGAGCGCTGGGGGACATATTATCTGGTTCGTCCGGATCCGCAGGTCATCTGGGATACGCCGCGCCGCAACAGACACTGGAACGACCGCGACGCCCGGTATCGCCGCAGTGAGAGCGGCGGCGGGAGCTGGGACAAGGGCGGCTTGCCCGAAAGCTGGACCGTCCGCTACGGGGAGCTGAGCTTCCGCGTCAAGCCCATGAACTTCAAGCACACGGGGCTGTTCCCCGAGCAGGCCGTCAACTGGGACTGGGCGATGGAGAAGATCCGTTCGGCCGGCCGCCCCATCCGCGTGCTCAACCTCTTTGCCTACACCGGTGCGGCGACGCTGGCCTGCGCCAGGGCGGGCGCGGAGGTCTGCCATGTGGACGCGGCCAAAGGCATGGTCGCCTGGGGCCGGGAGAACGCGGCGGCCTCCGGGCTTTCGGACGCGCCGATCCGCTGGATCGTGGACGACTGCGCCAAGTTCGTCGAGCGGGAGATCCGCCGCGGACGGCGCTACGACGCGATCATCATGGACCCGCCCTCCTACGGGCGCGGCCCGGGCGGCGAGATCTGGAAGCTGGAGCAGAACCTCTGGCCCTTCGCGACGCTCTGCGCGGGCGTCCTGAGCGACGAGCCGCTGTTTGTGCTCATCAACTCTTACACCACGGGGCTTTCCGCCTCGGTGCTCAGCTATGTGACGCAGAGCGTTTTCACCAGAAAATACGGCGGCCGCTCCGACAGCCGGGAGCTCGGCCTGCCCGTGACCGACAGCGGTCTCGTGCTGCCCTGCGGGGCAAGCTGCCGCTGGGAAAGCTGACTTCCGCTGCCGGGGGCGGAGGAAGCAGTTTTTCCCGCAGGGCGCGCCGCCGAACGCAAGATAAAAAGGAAGATCGTTTTGAGCACTGTCATTGAGTTTGAACAAGTCCATTACACCTATCCCGGCGACGAGCTGGAGAGCCTCTGCGGGGTCGATCTCGCGATCGAGCAGGGCAGCTTCGTGGCCGTGCTGGGGCATAACGGCTCGGGCAAATCGACGCTGGCCAAGCATATGAACGCCATCCTGACGCCCGCTTCGGGCCGCGTGCGGATCTGCGGGATCGACACGGCGGAGGAGGAGCGGACGCTGGAGGTGCGCCGCCGTGTGGGCATGGTGTTCCAGAATCCGGACAACCAGATCGTCGCCAACGTGGTGGAGGACGACGTGGCCTTCGCACCGGAGAACCTCGGCGTGCCGCCGGAGGAGATCCGCCGCCGTGTGGACGAGGCGCTGCGGCTGGTCGGGATGTATGAGTTCCGCCGGCACGCGCCGCACCTCCTGTCCGGCGGACAGAAGCAGCGCGTGGCCATCGCGGGCGTGCTCGCCATGCGCCCGGAGATCATCGTGCTCGACGAGCCGACCGCCATGCTCGACCCGCAGGGACGGCAGGAGGTGCTCGCCACCGTGACGCGGCTGTGCCGTGAAAACGGGATGACTGTGGTGCTCATCACGCACCACATGGATGAGTGCATCGCCGCCGACCGTCTGGTCGTCATGTCCGACGGCTATATCGTGACCGTGGGAACGCCCGCGGAGGTCTTTTCGCAGGTGGAGCTGATGGAGCGCGAGGGACTGGGCGTGCCGGAGACGACGCGCCTGCTCTACGAGCTGAACGCGGAGGGCTTCTCCCTTCCGCTGGCCGCGCTGGAGAGCGAGGCGTGCGCCTCGGCGATCGCGGCCGAACTGAAAGAATAAACGCATCGGAGATAAAAGCATGCCAGAGATCCGAGTGGAGGGGCTGAGCCACGTGTACAGCGCGGGCACGCCCTTCGAGAAAACAGCGATCGAGAATATCGACCTGACGATCCCGCAGGGGCAGATGATCGGCCTGCTGGGCCATACCGGCTCGGGGAAGTCCACCTTCATCCAGCATCTGAACGCCCTGCTTCAGCCGACCCGTGGCCGCGTGCTCTGCGGCGGGAAGGATATCAATACCGACAAATACGCCCGGCGCGACGTCAAATCGCAGGTGGGCCTGGTCTTTCAGTATCCGGAGTATCAGCTCTTCGAGGAGACGGTATACAAGGACATCGCCTTCGGCCCGAAGAACCAGAAGCTCAGCGAAAGCGAGATCGACGAGCGCGTACGCGAGGCGGCCGCCTTCGTCAAGGTGGAGGAGGAGCTCTTCGAGCGCTCCCCGCTGGAGTTGTCAGGCGGGCAGAAGCGCCGCATCGCCATCGCCGGCGTGATCGCCATGCGCCCGGAGGTGCTGATCCTGGATGAGCCGACGGCGGGCCTGGACCCGGCCGGCTGCAGGCAGATCCTGGACAATATCTGCTCGTACCGGGAGAAGAGCGGCTCGACGGTCATCCTGGTCAGCCACAACATGGACGACGCCGCGCGCTTGGCCGAGCGGCTGATCGTCTTCGACGGCGGCACGGTAACCATGGACGGCACGCCCGAGCAGGTCTTTTCCGAGCCGGAAAAGCTGTGCGCCATGGGGCTGAGCGTGCCGCACGCGGCGCAGATCGCCATGGCCCTGCGGCAGCGCGGCGTCGCGCTGGAGGGCTCGATCTATACCCATGAGCAGCTCAAGTCCGCGATCCTGAAGGCAAGGGGGGCGGGCAGATGCTGAAAGATATCACGCTGGGCCAGTATTTCCCCGGCGATACGATCGTGCACCGGCTGGACGCGCGCACCAAGATCATCCTGTTGATCCTCTATATCGTGGCGCTCTTTCAGGCGAAGTCCTGGTGGTCCTACGGCCTCATGCTGGCGGTGACGGCTCTTTGCATGCTCCTCTCCCGGATCCGGGTGAAAAACATCTTCAAGGGGCTCAAGCCCATGCTGATCATCATCGCGATCACGGCGCTGCTGAACCTCTTTTACACGACCGGCACGCCGGTCCGCCCGGGCTGGATCGTCACCTGGGAAGGCATCGCCCGCTCCGTCCAGATGATCCTGCGCATCGTGCTGCTGATCACGGGGACCTTCCTGCTGACCTACACCACGAGCCCCATCGAGCTGACAGACGGCCTGGAAAAGCTCCTGAGCCCGCTCAAAATGCTCCGCGTGCCCGTGCACGAGATCACGATCATGATGAGCATGGCCCTGCGCTTTATCCCGACGCTGATCGAGGAGACGGACAAGATCATGTCGGCCCAGCGGGCGCGCGGCGCCGATTTTGAGACCGGCTCGCTCGTACAGCGGGCCAGGGCGCTGCTTCCGATCATCGTGCCGCTGTTCGTGTCGGCGTTCCGGCGGGCGGACGAGCTGGCCGTCGCCATGGAAAGCCGCTGCTATCACGGCGGCGAAGGCCGCACGCGCATGAAGCAGATGAAGCTTGCGGGAAGAGACTACGCGGCGCTGCTGCTGGGGGCCCTGTTCCTGGCGCTGGTGATCGTGCTGAGACACTTCGGGTGGTGACCATGAAGAATATCGCCCTGCGCCTGAGCTATGACGGCAGCCGCTATCACGGCTGGCAGGTGCAGAAAAACGAGATCAGCGTGGCGCAGACGATGGAGGATGCGCTGACGAAGATCTGCGGGCATCCGGCGAAGCTGATCGGCTGCGGACGCACGGACGCCGGCGTGCACGCGCTGCGCTACTGCGCCAATTTCCGCACGGACAGCCGTATCCCGCTCGAGCGCCTCCCGCTGGCGGTCAACGCCAGGCTGCCGGAGGACATCGCCGTTTCCGCCGCCGTGGAGGTGCCGGAGAGCTTCAACGCCATCGGCTCCTGCATAAAAAAAGAATATATCTATAAAATACACAATAGCAGGATCCGCGATCCCTTCCTGGAAAAAAGGGCCTGCTTCTATCCGCAGTTTCTGGACACGGAAAGGATGCGCGCCGCGGCGCGCGCCTTTGAGGGCACGCACGATTTTCGCGCCGTGCGCAGCGTCGGCACCGAGACGAAGACGACCGTGCGCACTGTGCACTGGTGCCGCGTGGAGCGGGAAGGGGAGCTCCTGACCGTCTCCGTCTGCGCGGACGGCTTTTTGTACAACATGTGCCGGGCCATCGTCGGCACGTTGGTCTACGCCTCCTACGGGAAGCTGGAGCCGGAGGAGATCCCGCTGCTTCTCGAGAAGGGCGACCGGCGCCTGACCGGCCCCACCATGCCGCCCCAGGGCCTCTATCTGAACCGCGTCTGGTACGACGGGCCGGCCGGAGAGATGATGGAAAAATGAGACGGTAGTTTTGTTCACAATTACCTGCTATACTCAAGACACACTCTGTCAAAGGAGAGCTTACATATGAAAACGGTTATCGACATCGTGCTGCTGGCGATCATAGCCCTGTGCACCTGGGGCGGCTTCAAGCGCGGTCTGGTGGGCGGCATCGCCGGGATCCTGGCGATCGTGATCGCCCTGTTCGGCGGGAGTCTGCTGTCCTCGGCCTATTCCGGCGAGGTGATCCCCGCGCTCAAGCCCTTTGTCAACGGCTATATCGACACCCCGCAGACCCGGGACGATATCCTTGACCGGCTGGGCTACGGCTCCAGCAACAAGTCGCTGGGCGATATCCTGGCCGAGGATCCCTCGCTGCGCTATGACTATGCGTACGAGTGCATGAAGACCGTCGGCTTCTCCGAGAAGCGGTCCGAAGAGCTGGCCGAGCGCGCCGTTACGCTCGCGGTCGAGAACGAGCTCTCCATGACCGACGCCGTGGTCTCGGTGCTCTGCGATACCGCCACCTATGTGGCCGGGCTGCTGATCGCCTTTCTGATGATCCTGATCCTGCTCGTGGCGGTGGCCAACGTGGGCAATCTGTCCTTCCGCCTGCCGAACATGGAAAACCTGGATGAGATCGGCGGCGCGGTGCTGGGCTTCGTGCGCGGCTTCCTTTACTGCGTGCTGCTGAGCTGGATCCTGAGCTTTTTCGGGCTCGTGATCGGGCGCAGCACGATAGAAAATACAACGCTGGCCCGTTTCTTCCTGTCCTTTGATTTTCTGACGAAGGGACTTCTCTGATCCTATCTGGAGGTAATTCATGCAGCCAACCCTTTGCTCCCGCTGCGGCAAAAACCCGGCGGTCATCTTTATCACAAAAATAGAAAACAACCAGACCAAAAACGAGGGCCTCTGCCTCAAGTGCGCCCGGGAGATGCACATCAAGCCCGTGGACGACGTGATCGAAAAAATGGGCCTGACGGACGAAGACATCGACAGCTTCAGCGGCGAGATGCTCAACGCCTTCAACGGCATGGAGGAGCTGATGAGCTCCGACCCCGCCGACGACGGTGCCGAGGACGACGACGGCAAGACGGCGACCTTCCCGTTCCTGAACAGGCTGTTCGGCGGCCCGAACGCCGGCGGCGCGCAGCAGGGCGGCGAAGCCCGGCCCCGGCCGGACGTGAAGGAGCCGCCCAAGGGCAAGCGCAAATTCCTGGACAACTACTGCATCGACCTGACCCAGCGCGCCCGCGAGGGCAGGCTCGACGCCATGATCGGGCGCGAGGAGGAACTGGAGCGCGTGATCCAGATCCTCAACCGGCGGCAGAAGAACAACCCCTGCCTGATCGGCGAGCCCGGCGTCGGCAAGACCGCCATCGCCGAGGGGCTGGCCCAGCGCATCGCGATCGGCCGGGTGCCCTACAAGCTGCAGTCCAAACAGGTGTTCCTGCTGGATCTGACCGCGCTGGTGGCCGGGACGCAGTTCCGCGGCCAGTTCGAGAGCCGCATGAAGGGGCTGATCGAAGAGATCCGCAAGCAGGGGAACGTCATCCTCGTCATCGACGAGGTGCACAATATCGTCGGCGCGGGCGACGCGGAGGGCAGCATGAACGCCGCCAACATCCTCAAGCCCGCCCTGTCCCGCGGTGAGATCCAGGTCATCGGCGCCACGACCTTTACCGAGTACCGCAAGCACATCGAAAAGGACTCCGCGCTCGAGCGCCGCTTCCAGCCCGTGACCGTCAACGAGCCGTCCATCGACGACAGCATCCGGATCCTGCGGGGGATCTCGCATTACTACGAGGAATACCACGGCGTGGAGATCTCGGACGAGATGTGCCGCCAGGCCGTGCTGATGAGCGAGCGCTATATCACGGACCGGTATCTGCCCGACAAGGCGATCGATCTGATCGACGAGGCCTGCTCGGACGTCAACCTCAAGGACGAGGGCATCCGCCGCCGCATGCTGGCCGAAAAAGAGCTGGACGACATCCGCTACGAGCGCGAGGGGCTCATGTCCTCCGACGCGCCGGGCGGGCAGCCGCTGACCAACGAGCAACTCGACCAGCGCTATGAGCGCATCGCGCAGCTGCGCAGCCGCGAGATGCAGCTCGAGCAGGAGCTCGGCGAGCTGAAAAAGCAGGGGCGGCCGAAGCTCACGACGGACAATCTGGCCCGGATCATCGAGCTGTGGACCAAGATCCCGGCCTCCAGCATCCGCGAGGACGAGTTCGAGCGCCTGGCGAAGCTGGACGAACGGCTGAAGGAGCACATCGTCGGCCAGGACGAGGCCGTGGCCGCCGTGTGCGCCGCCATCAAGCGCAGCCGCGTCGGCCTGCAGGTCAAGCGCAAGCCGGTCAGCTTCATCTTTGTGGGCGGCACCGGCGTGGGCAAAACGGAGCTCGTCAAGCGCCTGGCCGCCGACCTCTTCGACAGCCCCGAGTCTCTGATCCGCCTGGATATGTCCGAGTTTATGGAGAAGTTTTCCGTCTCGCGCATCATCGGCTCGCCGCCGGGCTACGTCGGCTATGACGAGGCCGGGCAGCTCACCGAGAAGATCCGCCGCAAGCCCTACAGTGTGGTGCTCTTCGACGAGATCGAAAAGGCGCACCCGGACGTGATGAACATCCTGCTGCAGATCCTGGACGACGGCCGCATCACCGACGCGCAGGGCCGCACGGTGAATTTCGAGAACACGGTCATCGTCATGACCACCAACGCCGGCAGCAACAGCAAGACCGGCAGCGTGGGCTTCGGCGGCAGTTTGAGCGATATGAGCCGCGAGCGCACGATGAAAGCGCTCAACGATTTCCTGCGGCCGGAGTTCCTCAACCGCGTGGACGAGGTCGTCTGCTTCAACCAGCTCACGGAGGAGAATTTCCGCGGCATCGCCGCGCTGATGCTGGGCGAGGTGAGGGACCTGCTCGCAGAGCGGGACCAGCGCCTGAGCTGGGAGGAGAGTCTCGTCGACTATCTGGTGCAGAAGGCCTATTCTGTCACCTACGGCGCGCGGAACCTCCGCCGCACGATCCAGAAGGAGATCGAGGACGTGCTGGCCGCCAAGCTCGTGGAGCGGCGCGGCGAGCGGATCGGTGAGATCGTCCTGTCGGCCTCCGACGGACAGATCCACATGGAGCTGAAGGAGTAAGCTATGTCCGGAACGCTTGAGATCATCCAGGGCGATATCACAAAACAGGCTGTGGACGCCATCGTCAACGCGGCCAACTGCTCCCTGCTGGGCGGCGGCGGCGTGGACGGCGCGATCCACCGCGCGGCCGGGCCGGAGCTGCTGGCCGAATGCCGCACGCTGCACGGCTGCGAGACGGGCCGGGCCAAGATCACGAAGGGCTACCGGCTGCCGGCAAAGCACGTCATCCACACGCCCGGCCCCGTCTGGCACGGCGGCGGGCACGGCGAGGAGGAGCTGCTGCGCTCCTGCTACCGCTCCTGCCTGGCGCTCGCGGCGGAAAACGCGTGCCGTACCGTGGACTTCCCGTCCATCAGCACGGGCGTTTACCATTTCCCGCTGGAAAAGGCCGCGCACATCGCCGTCGCGGCGATCCGCGAGGGGCTGGAGACCTGGCCGCAGCTCGAACGGGTGCGCATGGTCTGCTTCGACGAGCGGACGAAGCGCGCCTATGAGGAGGCCGCGGCGGAGGGATGAAGAACCGGATCCGTCTGCAGTATAACGCCCCCGTGGTGCTGAGCTTCGCGCTGCTCTCTCTCGGCGCGCTGATCCTCGGCTTTGTGACCGGCGGGCGCAGCACCTCGCTGCTGTTCAGCGTCTACCGCTCCCCGCTGTCGAACCTGCTGACCTGGCCGCGCTTCGTGCTGCACGTGCTCGGCCACAGCGGCTTCAAGCACTATATCGGGAATATGATGATGATCCTCGTCGTCGGCCCGCCGCTCGAGGAGCGCTACGGCAGCCGGGCGCTGCTGTGGTCCATCGGCGTCACGGCCCTGATCTCCGGGCTGGTGCAGTGGCTGTTCTTCCCGTCTACCGCTCTGCTGGGCGCCTCGGGCATCGTGTTCATGATGATCGTGATGTCCTCGCTCGCCGGGATGAAGGACGGCTGCATCCCCCTCACGCTGATCCTCGTACTGATCCTGTACGTCGGAGGCGAGGTCGTGGACGGCGTCGTGCTCAGCGACAACGTCTCCCAGCTGACACATATCATCGGCGGCGTCTGCGGGGCCTTCCTGGGCCTGAGCCTGCACCGATGAAGGAGCGCCTGCTCATCAGCGCCTGCCTCCTCGGGCGGCGCTGCAAATACGACGGCAGCCACAACGCCCTGCCGGCGGAAACGATCGCGGCCCTGCGCGGGCGCTACGAGCTGGTCCCCGTCTGCCCGGAGACGGCGGGCGGGCTGCCGATCCCGCGCGAGCCGAGCGAGCGCCGGGACGGGCGGGTCGTGTCGCGCAGCGGGACGGACGTGAGCGAGGCTTACGCGAGGGGCGCGGACACGGCTGCGGAGCTGGCCCGGCGCTTCGCCTGCCGGAAGGCGCTGCTCAAGGAGCGCAGCCCCTCCTGCGGCAGCGGCGCGATCTATGACGGCAGCTTTTCCCACACCGTGATCCCGGGAGACGGGACGGCGGCGGAAAGGCTGCGCGCCCTCGGCCTCCGCCTTTTCGGAGAAACGCAGGCCGACGAGCTGCTGGAATGAGATACAGCGCGCCCCCGCACTTTGGTGCGGGGGCGCGCTTTTCTCTGTTCAGCCGAACACGATCTTCCCGTCCGCGTCCGTGTACAGCACGGGACAGCAGCCGCGGATCAGCAGGAGCATGTCCTCCTGGCTCATGTCGCGCCCGACCCGGGTATAGACCCGGTGCTGCGTGATCTCCTCTGTGTAGCGGGCGTTGACGGCGCCCGCGGGGCGGCTGCCGTACAGGGCCTGCCGCAGCGCCGCGTCCAGCGCGGCCCCGTCGGCCACGTGCCCCAGCGCAAGCCCGTCGACGAAGACCGCGTCCCGCACCGCGACGCCCTCCGTGCCCCGCAGCAGCGCGTCTGTCAGCCGGGAGATCTCGTCCTCCGGCGGCAGAAGGGAGAGCGAGCGCCGCACCTGCCAGGCGGGCAGCGCCGCCTCTCCGGGCAGGATCTCCTCCGCCGTGCGCAGGGCCAGCGCCCGGCTCCGCGTGAGGGCGGCGGGGGAATACCGGCCCTCCACCGCCTGCCCGTCCACGCTGACGCGGCAGACCACATGCAGATTGACCGCCAGCAGCAGCAACAGCGCGGCGGCGCCCATCCAGGCTTTTTTCAAAGAAACACCACCTCCGAAAGTTAACATAACGCCACACTTTTTCTCCGTCAAGGGCTTCGACAAAAAAAGTGAAAAATACCTCTTGACAAATAGTACTATGTGACATATAGTATTATGCGAAAGGGGGCATTCCCATGCTGGACGCACAAATGAGACGCGGCCTGATCGAAAACTGCGTGCTGGCCGCCCTTGCAAGGGGAGACTCCTACGGATATCAGATCATCAAAGACCTGGCCGGTACGGTCTCGGTGACGGAATCGACGCTGTATCCGATCCTGCGGCGGCTGGAGGGCGGCGGCGCGCTGAACGTCTATTCCGTGGAGCACAACGGACGATTGCGCAAGATCTACCACCTGACGGCCGCGGGAAAGCTCCAACTGGAGAACTTTGCCGCAGACTGGAGCGAGGTATCCGCCATGTATGATTTTATCCGGGGAGGGCTGGAACATGTCAAAACTTGAATTCATCCGGGCGCTCCGCGGCGCGCTCGGGCAGATGCCCCCGGAGGAGCGGGAAACGCAGATCGCCTATTACGAAGAGCTGATCGACGACATGTGCGAGGACGGCATGAGCGAGGAAGAGGCCGTCGCGCATCTGGGCGACCCCGCAGCCGTGGCGCAGGAGCTGCTCTCACAGCTGCCGCTGTCCACGCTGGTCAAGACCGGCGTGCGGCCCAAGGGCGGCTGGACGGCGCTGACGATCATCCTGCTCGTTCTCGGCGCGCCGGTGTGGCTGCCGCTGCTGATCTCGGCGCTCGTGATCGTGCTGTCGCTGCTGCTGGTCCTGTGGGTGCTGGTGCTCGTCTACGCGGTCGTGGTCCTGGCGCTGGGCGTCTCGGCCGTCGCTTCGCTTGCGGCCGTGCCGTTCGGCCTCCTCTCGGTCCCGCTGCTGCCCGCGCTTGGCGCGGCGCTGGTCTGCGGGGGGCTCTGCGTACTGCTGGCGCTGGGACTGCCGCCCCTCTGCCGGGCCGCCGGGCGCTTCTGCGCCTGGATATTCAAAAAGATCAAATCGCTCTTTATCAAAAAGGAGGTCTGACAGATGAAAAAGGGGACCAGGATCGCGCTGATCGTGGCTGTGATCATGATCATACTTGGCTTTTTTATCAGCATCGTTTCCCATAAGGCCTGGGAGGGGCTGTTCCGGCCGGGCGGGGTCGATATTGCCTCGATCGGCAGCGTCAGCTTTGACAAGCAGACCGGCTATACGGTCTGCGAGAACGGCGAGCTCAGCTTTGCGCCCGAAGAGGTCTCTTCCCTGGATCTCGACTGGATCGCCGGGACTCTGACGATCGAGACTTACGACGGCGACCGGATCGAGCTGCGCGAGGAGTGCAGCCGCAGCCTGAGTGAGGGGCAGCGTATGCGCTGGAAGCTCTCCGACGGGCATCTGAGCATCCACTACTGCGCCAACGGGCAGAGGAACGTGCCGGTCAAGACCCTGACCGTGCAGGTGCCGAAGGGCTGGGTCAGCACGGAGCTTCAGGCCGGCGCCGCTTCCGCGGACATGACGCTCCGCGGATTGACCGTGGCCGGGAAGCTCTCGGCCGACACGGCCAGCGGCGGCGTCCGGATCGAAAACTGCAGCTGCGCCGCGCTGTCGGTCGGCACCGCCTCCGGCAGCGTGAGCCTCGACCGGACGAGCGCGAACGGGGCGATGGAGATCGACACCGCCTCCGGCGTCACGGCATTCGATACGATCTGCGCCCAAAAGTTCGACCTCGACACCGCCTCCGGCGGCGTGAGGGGCAGCGGTCTGACGGCGGAGGAGATCGACGTCGATTCCGTGAGCGGCGACGTGGAGCTCGGGGGCCTGTGCGGCGGCTGCCGCGTCGACGTCGATACAGCCAGCGGGAGCGTGAAGCTCGCCTTTGACGCCGCGCCCGGGAAGATCGGCGTGGACACGACCTCCGGCGACGTCACGCTGACGCTGCCCGAGGGCACCGGCGTGGACCTGGACTTCGACACAGCCTCCGGAGATCTGGAAGGAAAGCCGCTGTTTTTCGGCAGCGGGGACGTCCCGGTGGAGGTGGACACCGCCAGCGGCGACCTGACGATCGAATACCGGTAAAAGCGGAAAAGGAGAGCCGAGAGGCTCTCCTTTCTTATTCGAGGAGCTCCGCCTCGGAGACGGAGACCTCGTAGGCGGTGCGCTCGACCGGCCCGTCCTCGGTGAGCTTGGTGTAGCTCCTGCTCTGGAGGCGTCCGGAGAGGCGCAGCTTGTCGCCCACCGTCCGCGAGGCGGCCTGCCGGGCCAGCCTCCCCCAACAGATGCAGGGGAGGTAGTCCGAGCGGCCGTAAGGACGGTTGACCGCCAGCAGCAGATCGCAGATCTCGCGCCCCTTCGGCGTACAGCGAAGATTCGGCGCACGGCAGAGCGTCCCCGTCAGACGGACGAGATTGGAGTCCGGCTCGTCGCAGAAATCCGCCGCACGGACGAAGACGCTGAGGACGAGTCTGGCGCCTTCGCCGCCGCGGTTATTGAAGCTGCGCAGCTCTCCCGTGACGCAGAGCTTTCCGGCGCTGCGGATTTCCAGACGCTCGAGCAGCGAGGCGCGAAGCAGGACGGGAACGCGGTCGACGGCGCCGGAGAGCCTTTCGATCTCCAGCGGGAAGCCGCAGAAGGCCTGTCCGCGGCATACGTGAGAAAACGCGGGGCGCCCTGCGATCACGCCGCACAGCCGCGTCTGGTTGTTCCCGGTAAGAAGTTCCATCCCTGTGTCCGTCCTTTTCCTTGTTCTGCTCCATCCTATTCCGCCGGGGGGCTTGCATATGACTGCCGGAGCGGATATAATGGCGGGTAGGACAAGAAAGGAGAGTCTCCCTTATGGAACTGTACGATATCCTGAAGACCTGCGATCACACCCTGCTGCGCGTGGACTGCACGAGCGAAGAGATCCGCGCCCTCTGCGATCAGGGGATCAAATATCACTGCGCGAGCGTCTGCATCCCGCCCTGCCACGTGGCGGGCGCGCGCCGCTATGCCGGCGACCGGCTGAAGATCTGCACGGTCATCGGCTTCCCCAACGGCTATATGACCACCGCCGCCAAGGCCTTCGAGGCCGCCAACGCCATCCAGAACGGGGCAGACGAGATCGACATGGTCGTCAACCTCTCCATGGTCAAGGACGGCTGCTGGCAGGACGTGGAGCGGGACATCCAGGCCGTGCGCGACGTCACCCGCGGCCACGTGCTCAAGGTCATCATCGAATGCTGCCTGCTGACCGAGGAGGAAAAGCTCCGCCTGTGCCGGATCGTATCCCAGTGCGGCGCGGACTTCATCAAAACCTCGACCGGCTTCTCCAAGGGCGGCGCCACGCGCGAGGATGTCAGGCTCCTGCGCGAAAACGTGGCCGAAAAGGTCAAGGTCAAGGCCGCCGGCGGCATCTCGACCCTGCAGGATGCCGAGGACTTCCTCGCGCTCGGGGCCGAACGGCTGGGCACCAGCCGCATCGTCAAGCTCGCCATGGAGCAGGAAAAGGCCGACGGCGCCCCGCAGGAGAATTATTGAGCGGCGCGGCATATCCCGGACCGGACGGGCATAGGATGAGCCTGCAAAAAAATGCTTGACAGGGGCGGGAAACTCTGCTATATTAACAGGGCTTAAAACAAAGAAGGTACGGCATCCCCGGCCTCACCCGGCGGCTTCAGGCCAGCTGCGGTCAATAAAAGCAGCGCCCACGGTCTATGTGGGATACGGTGTTTTTACGCGCGGATGCTGTGCATCCGCGCTTTTTTCACGGAGGTGTTTCAAAATCGCAAACCTGGCTCATCAGATCAACGAGGAGATCAGAGACAAGGAAGTGCGCCTGATCGGCGTCGACGGCGACCAGCTCGGCATCATGTCGTCCGAGGAGGCGCTCCGGATCGCCGAGGAGCACGACATGGACCTGGTCAAGATCGCCCCGGGCTCCAATCCCCCGGTCTGCCGCATCATGGACTACGGCAAGTTCCGCTTCGAACAGACCAAGAAGGAGAAGGAAGCCAGAAAGAACCAGCGCGTCATCGAGATCAAGGAGATCCGGATGTCTCCCGGTATCGACACGAACGACTTCAACACGAAGCTGAAGAACGCCCAGAAGTTCCTGGCCGACGGCGACCGTGTCAAGGCGTCCGTGCGCTTCCGCGGCAGAGAGATGGCTCATACCGAGATCGGCGAGGTGTTGCTGCGCGATTTTGCCGAAAAGTGCGCGGAGCTTGCGAATCTGGACAAGGCGCCCAAGCTGGAGGGGCGCAATATGTCCATCTTCCTCTCGCCCAAGCCCCAGACCCCGCCGAAGAAGCCGGCAAAGCCCAAGGCTCCGAAGCCCGCCGCGGCCGCCGAAAAGGCCGAGGCGCAGGAGAAGGAGTAAAACACAGAAAACAACAGGATCGCCCTGTATTGTACGGAAGGAGAAAGTATCATGCCCAAACTGAAGACCCACAGCGGTGCCAAGAAGAGATTCAATCTCACCAAGACCGGCAAGGTCAAGCGCGCCCACGCGTTCAAGAGCCATATCCTCACCAAGAAGGACACCAAGCGCTGCCGCCGTCTGCGTTCTGAGACTTACGCCGACAAGACCAACGTGGCCGCCATCAAGAAAATGATCCCTTACAAATAAGGGTTGACGATAATAGGAGGAACAAGCAATGGCAAGAGTTAAAGGCGCAATGATGACCCGCAAGCACAGAAACAAGGTGCTTGGTCTGGCGAAGGGTTACTGGGGCAACAAGTCCCGTCACTATAAGATGGCCAATGAGCAGCTGATGAAGTCCGGCCGCTATGCTTACGTCGGCCGCAAGCAGAAGAAGAGAGATTTCCGTCAGCTGTGGATCACCCGCATCAGCGCGGGCTGCAAGGCCAACGGCATGAACTATTCCACCTTCATGCACGGCCTGAAGCTGGCCGGCGTGGATATGAACCGCAAGATGCTGTCCGAGACGGCAATCCATGATCCCGCCGCGTTCAGCAGCCTCTGCGACCTGGCCAAAAACGTCCAGTAAGGACAAAAGCAAAACCCGGGATACCGCTTCGGTATCCCGGGTTTTTTATGAGAAGAAAGGTTTACATAATCTCTATGCAGCGGGCCCCGGCGCCTCCAGCCTGCGAACCTCGCTGCGGCCGATGGGAATAGAAATCAGAAAAGCGAGCACGTCGGAGAAGGGCTGCACCAGCTCCAGCCCCAGCAGGGGAGCGAGCCCCAGCAGACGAAACAGGCCGGGGAGCAGCAGCACGAGCGGGATGAAGGCCAGCCCTTGCCGCGCCAGCGCCAGCAGCGTGGCCTTGCCGGTGACGCCGATATTCTGCAGCAGCATGTTGCAAAGCACCACCCAGGCCGAGAGGGGCAAGGTGACGAGCTGGGCGCGCAGGGCAAACACGCCGATCTGAAGGGCCTTCTCGCTCGAGCCGGCCGCCAGATCGGCCACGGGCCGGGCAAAGACGAAGCCGAGGCCGGCCAGGATCAGCAGCGCGACCGCCGCGGTGCGCACGCAGTAGCGGAAAGAGCGCAGCACCCGGTCATAGCGTCCGGCGCCGAAGTTGAAGCCGCAGACCGGCTGGAAGCCCTGGCCGAAGCCGATCAGGGCCGAAGAAAGGAACAGCATGATCCGGTTGACGCCGGTCATGGCGGCTTGTGCCGCGTCGATCAGCAGAGGCTCGGTCAGATACAGCCCGATGGCGTGGTTCAGGCTGGCCGTGGCGACGCTGGCCACGCTCTGCCTGGCCAGGGAGGGGAGGCCGCCCTGGAGGATGCCTTTGAAATAAAAGGCCGTCGGCGTGAAATTGCGCAGGCGGATCTTGACGTTGTCGCTGCGGAAAAGGCCCGCCAGCAGGATGCAGAAGCTGACGGCCTGGCTGATGCCGGTGGCCAGCGCCGCGCCGGCCACGCCCATCCCCGCACCGAAGCTCATGCGGAGGCCGCCGACGCCGACGGCGTCCCCGGCCCGGAAGATCAGCAGGGGATCGAGCAGCAGGTTCAGCACCGCGCCGGAGGCCAGGCCCAGCATCGAGAAAAACGCGTTGCCCTGCAGACGAAGCTGGTTGTTCATGACGATGCTGCCCATCATGAAGGGCGTCGCCAGCAGGATGAAGCGCATGTAATCCACGGTATAGCCGAGCGTGGCCTCGGTCTTGGCGCCCAGGAGCCGGGCGAGCGGTCTGTCAAACAGCAGGCCGAAGATCATCAGCAGCAGCCCCAGGCCGACAGCGGCGAAGAAGCCCGTGGCGGCCATCTTCTCCGCATCCTTCAGATCCCGCCGCCCGAAAGCGCGGGAGATGAAGTTTCCGGAGCCGTGGCCGTGATAGAAGCCGACGGCCTGGATGATGTTCATCAGCGGCAGCACCACGCCCACCGCCGCCACCATGCTGTCCTGCTCCAGGTGGCGTACGAAGAAGGTGTCCGCCAGGTTGTAAAAAGAAGTGACCAGCATGCTGATCATGGTTGGGATCGCCAGCCGGCGGATCAGCTTTTCCACCGGCTGCGTGGTCATACGAAGGATCTTTTCCTCTTTGCTCTCGCCAAGTCTCGGCGTCTGTGCTCCCATATTGCTTCGCTCCCGTGCTCCGGCCCTGCCGGAAGATCTGCCTGTCCCCTCCTATTATATGCGCGGTGTCAAGTGCTCCGCGCTTATCGGCTGCGGCGCGGGAGCGGCCGCTGCGCCTGACTCATTTTTCCTCTTGCCCGGAGAGGGAGAGGGGAGTATGATAGGCCCATGAGGGTTTTAGAGAGAAAAAAACGCGGCGTCTCCGCTATCTTCCGGCTCTGCCCGGCGCGCCACGTACTGGCGCTGCTCAGCATGCTCGTAATCGCGCTGCATCTGCTGACCCGGCGCTTTTACGGGCTGAACCTGCGGGTGTCGGAACGGTTCGTGCGTCCCGTCCACCGTGCGCTCGCCCTGTATAACGCGCGCTTTCGCTTTTCCATGGCGGAGCTGCTGATCGCGCTTGCGGTCGTACTGCTGCTCGCGTATCTGGTCTGGCAGATCGCTGCGCTGATCCGCCGCGGGCACAGGCTGCGCCGCCTGTACAGGACCGCCGTGACGCTGGCGGCGGCGCCGCTGGCGATCTATGCGGGCTTCTGCCTGCTGTGGGGCGTCTTCTATTATGGCGACGATTTCATTGCGCGCAGCGGTCTGAGCGCTGAGCCGATCTCCGTCAGCCAGCTTGAGGCGGTGACGGCCTATTTTGCCGATCTGGCCAACGAATACAGCACAAAGGTATCCCGGGATGCCGACGGCGTCTACACCGCCGACCGCCAGACGCTGATCGCGAGATCTCCGGAGGTGTACCGGAACACGGTCAGGGCGTTTCCGTGTCTGGACGCGCCGGAGACCGCCGTCAAGGGGATCCGCTGCTCGCGCATCATGAGCGCGCTGGATTTTACGGGCTTCTTTTTCCCCTTTACGGCGGAGGCCAATGTGAATATGGATTTCCCGCCGGCGCTGCTGCCCGCGACGATCGCCCATGAGCTGGCGCATCAGCGGGGCGTCGCCAAAGAGCAGGAGGCAAATTTCGTCGCGGTGCTGGCCTGCCTGAATTACGGAGATGACGATTTCGTGTATTCGGCGGCCCTGATGGCCTATACCTATCTCGGCAACGCCCTGTACGGGCAGGATCGCGCTGCCTGGGAGCGGATCTACGACAGGCTCAGCGAGGACGTCCTGCGGGATTTCGCCGCCGACCGCGCCTACTGGGCGCGCTATGAGACGCCTGCGCGCGAGATCTCGAACACGGTCTATGAGAATTTCCTGTACAGCTACGATCAGGATCTCGGTCTGCGCAGCTACGGAGCCTGCGTGGATCTGCTCGTCAGATATTATTACGACAGGATCCCGGCAGAAGCGGAAAATAATCCTTGACAAACGCTTGAAAAAAGGTATAATAGCTCTTGCGTTTAGCGGGATTGTGTAAAGGTAGCACAGCGGACTCTGACTCCGTATGTGAGGGTTCGAATCCTTCTCCCGCTGCCAGATATCGGCTTGAATCGTTACGGTTCAAGCCGATTTTCTTTGTTTTCGGCCTCTTTTTGCTTTAAAAAGTTCCGAGTGAAAAAGTTGTACCCTTACCGCAATGAAAATAGCCCGAAAAAATGGGATAAATACAGGGCTTTTCGGCATTTGGGTCATCATATTCCGGGGATTTGTCGTACATATTCCTCCATCCGGTTTGCGCTGGCCGCCTTCATGGCATCAGAGACATGCCCGTATACGTCAAGGGTAAAAGCTGCCGTGGCGTGACCCAGATTCCCCTGAACGGTCTTCACATCGTCCCCGTTTTGGAGAGACAGTACCGCGTAAGTATGGCGCAGATCATGGACTTTGGCGTTAGGCGCGCCGATCTCGACCGCGATCTTCTTAAAGTGGTTGTAGACAGTCTGCGGCTGCAGCGGTGTTCCGAAGAGCGTCGTGAAGGCCAGGGCGGTCCGATGCTCCGCCTCCGTCTGCCAGCCTTGCCAGGCAACGGAGGCGTCTTCCTTTTGTCGGATCTGCTGCTCATAGCGCTTCTTCATCAGTTCCATGACGTACGGGGCCGGCTTCAGGACGCGGCCCTTTCCGTTTTTTGAGGAAGCAAAGACAACGCCTCCGTCTCTCTTGGGACGCTTTTGAAGCTGCTTGTTGATACGAATTACGCCGCGCCGGAAATCCACGCAGTCCCAGGTGATGCCCATGGCTTCCGCCTTGCGGACGCCGGTCAGGAGGATCACCTTCAGCAGGATGCCGTATTCCTCATCCTCCTCGGCCATCTGCAGAAGCAGCGCGACCTGATCGTCTGTCAGCGGCTCGACCTCATGCTTTTCCACACGGGGAAGGATCGTGCCCACACAGGGATTGGATCGGATAAAGCCATTGACAACTGCGACACTCATCGCCTTGCTCAGTACACCGTGCGTATTTTTGATGGTCTTCGGAGAAATCCCCTGAGAGCCGTCCGGTGGCTTGAGCAGCCGATTATAAAACTGCTGAATATCCGTCTTGGTAAGTTTTCCAAGCGGAATACTGCCGAGCTGAGGCTTGATGTGCGTCTTGACGCTGGCGCGATAATTCTTGACGGTCGAATACTTTTTGTCGCCGCAGTACTCCTTCAACCAGAGATCCAGCCACTCGCTCAGCTTCATCTTGGACGGTTCGATATATGTTCCGTCATCGATTTCCGTTACCACTTTTGCAAGCTTTTGCCGGACCTCCTGCTGCGTCGCGCCGTAGATGGATTTCTGGATCTGCTTGCCGTCTTTATCGAAGCCGTTCGAGTATCGGCCTTCCCAGCGACCGCCAGGGCGTCTTCGGATTGTTCCGGCTCCGTTGGGATTCTTTTTAGCTCTAGACAATTCAACCTCGCTTTCTTCGAGTTTCCCCCAACCTGTCCGTTCGGGTTCAATACGATTATAACACTTTCACACTTTAAAGCAAGAAATTTTTTTAAGTCATTAGACTTTTTTGACAGATATATGACGGTAATGACGATATGACGGTAATCAGGGTGGGCCCGAATACCGTCATGATCGTCATATCGTCATGCGATCAGGATGGCAGCTCGGAGAGCGTGATCATTCTCGCGTCCATGGTGCGGCTGAAATCATATTGAATGCCGTATTGCTGCGCCAGGGTCTGCACGCTTGTGTTGAGCTGTCGGGTCAATGCGTTCGGTTTGGTGTTCGGAGGCACAGCGGTCGTCAGCGCGCCAAGCAATTCGGTGGGCGTACCCTGCCATCTGTGGCACTCGGACACCAGTTTCTGCACGGCGGTAAGCAGCTTGTTCGAACTCTCGTCCGCACTGTCTGTGCCGTACTCGATGAATTGCCAGCGCTTGCTCTCGTCAAATTCCAGCTTCAGCCGGAGATCCGCCACCTCGCGCCCGGTGATATCCAGCGTGGCCGTTTTGCCGATGCGGGACTGCTTCTGGAGCACCATCGCCCCATCCGCACAGCCAAGCAGACCGTTGGTGCCGGAAATCTTATTGAAGGAGTCGTCCGAGTCCTCCTTGCGCGTGTGGTGCACTTAAAGTTGCGACGCTGCGAGTTTAAAATCTGCCCTTAGTTATTCAGCACCCGATCCGCACGATCCGATTTGTATGGCGATCCGATGCCTGTATGCTTTTCAGCATCCCATATTCACAGATGGGAGGACGATTGGCTTTGCCGTATTATTCTCTTTTATGTATTGTCGTAGTTTTTCGCTGACCTCTTCAATTGTGAGCTTTCGATGACACTCATTAGCTTGCGGAAGGCCCAACAGTTTCCGTGAGCCCGAATCCATGAAAAGCTCACCAATCATATGGTGACATTTAGAGCAACGCATTTGCGTTTCAAAGGGAAGATCTGCATAGCGTGAGTCGTCCCGGTTAAAAAGAATCGTGTCATTCTTCAAATACGGTTTCCAAACCCGGTGTAGATTTTTTCTGCAGACAGGGCATTTGAGCATAGGATTTCTTTCCCCCCTCGGGATTAAAACCTTTCCTACAGACCAGCAAAACATCTCCATCTTGGCGCAAAATTGATAGCGTTTCATAATCATGTTTCTTTTTCAAGGCTGTGATAAACTCCGATCGCGATGCCCTGGATCTGCAGCTCATCTACAATGATATCCGGAAACGCTTCCTTATCCGGATTGCAGGACTGCAAAATGTATTTCTGATTCTTTTCATCCAGGGCCAGCTTCTTCAAATTATTCTTTCCGTCAGAGAGGGCAATGATCAGATCACCGGGTCTTGCGGTCTGCTGCCTGCGCACGATCACATAATCGCCGGGATGAATGCCCGCGCCGATCATGCTTTCGCCTTTGGCAATCAGAGCAAAGCATTCGCCTTTGCCCACCATGCATTCCGGCATGTGAATGTACTCGATGAAGCGTTCCTCTTCTTCCTGACCGGGCCCGCAAGCGACGAAGCCGAGCACACGCATGATGTTTTTGCCGCTTACATGGTTCAGTTCTTCCGGCCGGGTGCTGCGACGGCCGCCGTCCGAAACGAATTCACCGCTATCCTTCATTTCTTTCAGATAGCGATGAACCGATCCGGCCGGAATGCCGGTTGCTTCCACGATATTCTTTTCGCTGGGGAAGCGGTCATGCTGTTCGTAATAGGCGGTAACAAACTGTGCGATGACCTCTTTCCGGGAATTCATTTTGGGGCGCATAAGAACACCTCGATTTATTCGGAGCAATTCACTCCATTCACTGTGAGATCATAATACGCTTGGGGAACGAGTTTGTCAACAGTTTTTTGGAGTGAAACGCTCAAATATTTTCTTTTTTATCTCGCCTATTGCTTTGTGTGATTTTCTGAGTATAATAAATATTGAAATGTGTGATTCGTACCGTAGCCAGCATATTGAATTGTGTGAAAACTCTGGGTGTTGATTCTCTTGAAAAGTGCGGAGGTGCGCTATGTTATATCGGAAGATCCAGCCGTATATTGAAAGCTACTTGAAGTCAGACTCCAACAAAGTGCTGATTATCGACGGCGCACGGCAGATCGGCAAGACCTTTATCATCCGTCACGTCGGGCAGCAGCTTTTTGAAAACTATATCGAGCTGAACTTCGCGGAGGATCAAAACGGCCCCCGTGTGTTTGAGTCCGTCCGCACGGTCAAGGACTTTTACTTCCAGGTCAGCACGATCGCCGGCGAAAAAATGGGCGAGAAGAAAAACACGCTGATCTTCCTCGATGAGATCCAGGCCTACCCCCACCTGCTGACCATGCTCAAGTTCCTGAAGCAGGACGACAAGTTCACCTATATTGCAAGCGGATCTTTGCTCGGCGTGACGTTGAAGAAGACGAGCTCGATCCCCATCGGCAGCATCGAGGTCAAGCGCATGTTCCCGCTGGACTTTGAAGAGTTCCTTCTTGCAAACGGGTTCAACCGCTTTGCGATCGACACGATGCGCGAGAAGTTTCTCTCCGGTGAGAGTCTGGACGTTGCCACGCATGAGAAGGTCATGGATCTTTTCAAGAAATATCTGCTGATCGGCGGGCTGCCCGACGCCGTGAACTCCTTTATTGCCGATACCAACATCGTAAAGGTGCGAACGATCCATCACGATATCCGCGCGTTCTACGCCGATGATGCGTCGAAGTATGAAGCGGACAACAACCGGAAGCTGAAGATCCGCAGGATCTATGACATGATCCCCTCCAATCTGGAGAGCAAGAAGAAGCGCGTGGTTTTTCAGGATATCGAGGACAAGCGCGGCAAGCGTTTCTCCGATTATCAGGATGAGTTTGAATATCTGATCTCCGCCGGTATCGTCCTGGACGTGAACGCGATCTCCACGCCGGTGTTCCCGCTTACGCAGGCGGTCGGCAAGAATCTGCTGAAACTCTATCTGAACGACGTGGGGCTTTTGACCGATGTTCTGTACGGCAGCAATATCCGCGCGATCCTGGACGATGAGACCGGGATCAATCTCGGCTCCGTGTATGAAAGCGTGGTAGCCCAGGAGCTGGCCGCCCACGGCTGCAAGCTGTTTTACTATGATAACCGCAACAAAGGCGAGGTCGATTACCTGATCGACGATTACGACAGCCTGTCCGCCGTCCCCATCGAGGTCAAGTCCGGCAAGGATTACACCATCCACAGCGCCCTGAGCGCCTTCGTGAAGAACGAGGATTATCATGTAAAGAAAGCTTATGTCCTGTCCAACACCCGCGAGATCACAACAAACGGCAAGATCACGTATGTCCCGATCTATGGTGTGATGTTCTTGGGAAGCGATCTTTAATAGCCGTATCTGAAAGAAATAGAGGTACACACCATGCCGAACGATAAATTTGCCGTAGTCGGAACCAATATTGCCGAGAAGGCCACGATGATCTGGAACGTGGCGGATATGCTGCGCGGGCCGTTCAAACCCCACGAGTACGGTCTCGTGATTCTGCCCATGACGGTGGTCAAGCGTTTTCACGACTGCCTGCTGCCCACCCACGATGCGGTGCTGGCGGAATACGAAAAGGTCAAACATTTCGCCGTGAAGGACGGCTTTCTCACCAAGGCAAGCGGCTATCAGTTTTACAACATCAGCAAGTTCACCTTTGACTCCCTGCTCACCGACCCGGAGAACATCGAGGCAAACTTCCGGGACTATCTGGCGGGCTTCTCGGCCAACGTGCAGGACGTGCTGTCCAAGTTCGACTTCGACACCGTCATCCGCCGCATGGTAGAGAGCAACGCCCTGTACCTGGTGATCCGGGAGTTCAACTCCCCCAAGGGCTACCTGGGGCCGGACCGGATCACGGCGGTGGACTGCGGCTATATCTTCGAGGATCTGGTGCGCCGCTTTTCCGAGTCCTTCGGTGAGGAAGCGGGAGCCCACTTCACCAGCCGGGACGTGGTCTATCTCATGACCGACCTGCTGCTGAGCGACGCAGATCTGAGCCGCGGCGGCAACGTGACCGTGTACGACATGGCCATGGGCACCAGCCAGATGCTCTCCTGCATGGAGGAGCGCATCCATGAGCTGAACGCGGAGATCGGCGTCACCTGCTTCGGGCAGGAGTTCAACCCCTCCACCTTCGCCATTGCCAAGGCGGACATGATGATTCGCGGCGGCGATCCCAACAACATGCGCTTCGGCGACACTCTGTCCGAGGATCAGTTCCCCGGCTATACCTTTCAGTACATCATCTCCAACCCGCCTTTCGGCATCGACTGGAAGCGGGAGCAGAAGGCAGTGGAGGCCGAGAACGCCAAAGGCGAGCTGGGCCGCTTCGCGCCTGGTCTGCCCAAGATCTCCGACGGGCAGCAGCTCTTTGTGCTCAACGGTCTGGCAAAGCTGGCCCACGGCGGCAAGATGGCGATCATTCAAAACGGCTCGCCCCTGTTCTCCGGCGATGCGGGCAGCGGCCCCAGCGAGATCCGCCGCTACATCCTGGAGAATGACTGGCTGGACGCCATCGTGCAGATGAGCACCGACATGTTCATGAACACCGGCATCAGCACCTATATCTGGGTGCTGAACAAGGACAAGCCTGTTCACCGGATGGGCAAGGTGCAGCTCATCGACGCCTCCCACTGCTGTGAGGCGCGGCGCAAGTCCATCGGCACCAAGCGCAACGACATCACCGACTTCTGCCGGGAGCTGATCGTCCGGGCCTACGGGGAGTTCAAGGACGACGTCATCTACGGCGACAGAGCGGGCGTTTACTGCCAGAGCAAGATCTTTGACAACGAGACCTTCGGCTACCGCAAGATCACTGTGGAGCGGCCGGAGCGGGACGCGGAGGGCAAGCCCGTATTGAAACGTGGCAAGCCGGTGGCCGACGCCGATCTCCGCGACACGGAAAACGTCCCCCTGACGGAAGACGTGGAGAGTTATTTTGCCCGCGAGGTGCTGCCCTACGCGCCGGACGCCTGGATTGACGAGAAGAAGACGAAGGTCGGCTATGAGATCCCCATGACCCGCTACTTCTACGAGTACCAGGCCCCGGAGAAAACCGAGGACATCATGGCGCGCATCACCGCCCTGGAGCAGGAGATTTCCGCGAGCCTGCAGGCTCTGTTTCACAAGGAGGAAAAACAATTATGAAAGTTGCTCCTAACAAGCGAGTTTCGGGACTCGTGAAAGTCCGTGGTAGTTTTAGCGACCTTCAGGGTGTCTCACCATATTGCACCGTTCTCCAAACAACGGAATTCAGTGACGAGACCCGTATGGTGTTAAGCAACCGATTGTTTGAGACGCTCGAGGTGCTATTTGACAGCCCTTATCAGCCTATGCCATACCCTCAACATGAGAGTTGCGAGCAATTTGCGGAGCCTTTCTGCAAAGCTGTTCTTAATGATGTTTTTCACCAGCAAACAGCTACACAACGGGGGTATGTACATAATTGGCGCGGTATATATGATCAACTGCACAAAGTAATACTTGCAGCTGTTTATAACGAAGTGCTGGATGTCATCGAATACTGTGCTGCTTGGCTTTCGCGTGTCTGCAAACTGAGAAATGTATTATATGATGCATATAATAAGATTTTCGAGGACGAGCATGTTGGATACAGGTTTTTAAGCGGCCATATTGTTCCAATTACCGATGAGGTGGAGCTTGGCGCTGTTGATGCTGCTTGCTCTAATCCTATTGACGGTTGCCGTAAGCAAATTCAGAAAGCGGTTACTTTTATCTCTGATCGTCAAAACCCCGACTATAAAAACTGTATCAAAGAGAGTATCAGCGCCGTTGAATCTGCGTGCCAAGTTATTGTTGGCGATGAGAAAGCGACGTTGGGAGATGCTCTGAAAAAGCTCGAGGATAGCGGTGTTCGACTTCATCCCTCTCTAAAACAAGGTTTTTCAAAGCTGTACGGATATACGTCCGATCAAGGCGGGATTCGCCATGCAGAAGGGATGTTTGAAAGTAATGTGACTTTTGAAGAGGCTAAGTTTATGCTGGTGAGCTGCAGCGCATTTATTAGCTATTTGATTGCCGAATATGGCAAAAGAGGTAACTAATCATGGCGCGAGCGATGAAGGACTCCGGCATTGAGTGGATCGGGGAAATTCCGGAGGGGTGGGAATGTAAAAAGCTGAAATTCTGTTCCCAATTTGTTCAGCAAAAATATGATGATAAGTCCGATATCAATTTGTCATATATTGGGCTTGAGAATGTTGTCTCATGGAACGGAAAATACATTGAGACAGATTCGCAATATGATAAAGAACAGTCTGTCCTCTTTCAGAGTGGCGATATCCTTTGGGGGAAATTACGTCCTTATTTGGCGAAAGTCTACCATGCAAAGAGCGACGGATGTTGTTCTGGCGAATTCTGCGTTATTCGCGTCGGGAGGCAATACAGCGACAGATACTTTTGGAACTTATTAATCTCATCGGAATTCGTTTCAACTGTAGACAGATCCACATATGGGACGAAGATGCCCCGTGCAAATGCTGATTTCATTAAAAATGTTGTCGTCCCAGTCCCTCCAATAAACGAGCAATCTCTTATTGCTGATTTCCTTGATGCCGAGTGTGCCCGGATCGACGCGGTGATTGAGCAGACCCGCACATCCATTGAGGAATACAAGAAGCTGAAACAGTCCGTCATTACCCAGGCCGTTACCAAAGGCATCCGCCCAGACCAGAAGATGAAAGACAGCGGAGTGGAATGGATTGGGGAAATACCCGAGGATTGGAGATTAACAAAAACGCTAAACTGCTTGTCAATGCCGATTACAGACGGGCCCCATACTACTCCAGAATTATTTGATGAAGGGATCGCTTTTATTTCTGCTGAGGCCGTTTCATGTGGAAATGGGAGAATAGACTTCTCGCATAAGCGAGGATATATATCTCAGGAATTCTATGAGGAATGCTGCAAGAAGTATATCCCGGAAATTGACGATATCTATATGATAAAATCCGGTGCAACAACAGGCCGCGTTTCGATTGTTGACACGTTAGAGCCCACGTTTACTATCTGGTCTCCGCTAGCGGTATTCCGTTGCAATAGAGAAATGATGGCTCCGCGTTTCTTATACTATGCACTGCAATCAAAAGGATTTCAAAAACAAGTTGAGTTCGGATGGACTTTTGGAACACAGCAAAACATAGGCATGCGCACATTGGAACAACTGAAAGTATGTGTTCCACAAGTCGAAGAACAGAAAGAGATCGCCGAATACTTGGACAAAAAATGCGCTGAAATCGACTCACTGATTCATAAGAAGCAGCAATTCCTTGCTGAACTTGAATCCTACAAAAAGTCCCTGATCTATGAATATGTGACCGGGAAGAAGGAGGTGCCGGTGTGAACGACACTCAGGTGCTTAGCGGTAAATGGACAGTAGGACACGAGCAGGAAGCTTTTGATGGCAATCTGCATGTCAATGAGAACGAGCGGTTCATCACCCTTGAGATCCTGATCCCGATGATGCAGGAGAGAAAAACGACCACATTCCCGCACCGGGGAAAGATCCCCTTTATCACCGGAACGCTTCTGACAGGAGCAAAAGTGCTGTTGTATGACTGCGAAACAGGGGCTGCGCATCATCAGGTGCCCCTGTTCACCCGCATCTACATATACGCAAAGTATGCGTTCTGGGGCCTTTCCGCCGACTGTTTCGCGCAGCCGCTTTTCAAAGGGGCGAGTGTAGACTTTGGTGATATTCTGAACTGGTATGATTTGTGCAGATATGAGGATGTCGGCCTGAAGGAGGGCGAAAAGCACGGATATACCTGGAACAGCGAAAAGCCGATCACGATTCAGGCGAATGATAATCTTACAATATCGTTTGCTCCCGCTGCTCACGGATATCTGGGGGAGATCTATAAGAGAGAGTTCACTTTAAAGCAGACGGTCTGGGTTCGTTTAGAATACAAGAACGAAGTCTCCTGGGAAGCGATCTTGCAGGACATCAAAAAGCTCCAGTATCTTATCGGTCTTGCCGCGACCCAGATGATAGAGATCGAAGAGCTGAAATTCACACACCGGTCCATATTTACTGTTCTTCCAGACAGGCAAGGAGAACGCTATTATAACGAATCGGATGTTATCCTTGGAACCGGAAAAACGGCCCACAATCAACAAAGGCCCACCCACCAGTATATCTTCCGATTGAAAGACTTCCTGTCAATGGAAAACAGGATGAGCACTTGGTGGGAGAAATACGAAAAGCTGGAACCCATTCTTGATTTGTACTTCAGCGCGTACAAGCAATCTGGAACTGCAGTGACGGTCTTCCTTAGCCTAATGCAGGCATTGGAGACCTTCCACGCAAGGTTTATCACGAACAGCTTGACCGCATATAAAGAGCGGGCAAACGAGCTTGTTGCGAAGTATGAAGTCGAGAGTATCAAAAAGCAGTGGAAAGATTTTCTGCTAAACGATTCTCAGAATGCCGAAGACGCGACGTATATCTACTTAAGAAGCCGCCTTGCGGATCTTCTGTATGCTGACGGAGATCTGCCGCTTCGAATCGGCTTCGGCTTTTGCCCGACAGAGGCACTTAACAAGCTTTGTAACTCGCGGAACTATTACACTCACTATGATGAGGGAAATAAGAAGAAAGCCTATCCAGCTGAAAAGCTACCAACCGTCAACAGTTATCTTTCCTGTCTTTTGAATTATCACATTCTTCTGTTGATCGGATTTGAGTCACCCGCCATCAGGCAAAAAATCGACGAAGAAGTAAAAAGTCTAAAGACTTACGAGGATATTCACAAGGCGTTTGAGAAGGCGTAATGGATATCGTCCTTGCGTCGGTTCAATCATAATTGCCGAGAAGGGAGAAAATGTGGTCAGTAACGATATCTGATAAGCATTCAGGAGAAAAGCATGCATATAAACTTTGAAATAATATATACGGATGAGGATAATAACTATTTCCGCTCAAATACTCCACCGGGATATCTGCCGTATGTTTTTGCAGAATTAAAGAATGTGTCCTTGGATGATTTGGACGATTCATTTTGGGAAACCACTAAGTATTCATATGATTACTCCTTGCAAGCAGATACTAAAATATCCGATCTCTTGGATTGCTATCTAGCTTATCTTAGATGCGACAGAACCAAGTTTTATTACTGCTCTTCGATGATTTTTATTCCTGTCGGTAATGATATTGTCCATATTCCAGAGTATGATTTCAGACTTTCCAAACTGTTCGACTACTATGGCCCTCAAACTGAACTCACATTATTCCTCGTCTTCTCCGTACTACAAGGAGACGTATGGAGAGAAGGCAGGATTCGGTATTACATGAATTCACATGAAGCAGGCCAGCATAATTCACCTCATGTTCATGTGATGATCGGTCATGACTATGAAGCATCCATTGGAATACTGAACGCGGATGTTTTGGCTGGTGAATTACCGTCCAAATTTGAGCGGCAAATCAAGAAAAAAATTACTGATAACAAACGGCACTTACTGATGTGTTGGAATGAAATGACTGATGGAATGCATGTAGATATCAATTACCTGATGGGTGAAACGCAGTTTATTACATAATACATATCTATTCACTTGAAGTTTAATTTCACTTTGCATCAAGTTAAACTTAAGAAAGGAGACTGCTGGGCATGTGCTGCAACTATACTTTCTTCAAAGATATAATAATCCCTCTTATTGCTGCATTGATTGGTGGAGGCACTACCCTTCTGGGCGTAATATGCTCAATAAGACATGAAAACAAGAAATCGGATAAGGCTTATAAAGAAAGAATACGTCCATTTTTCGTAGTGGAAGCATCCTCAACGCGTGGAATGGAACTGGAAGCAATTAAATCAGCTGAAATAGCTGATGACTCTGCAGATGAAGCTTCTCCTGATAGCGTTATTCTCCATTGGAGTCGGCTTCTTTTGACGAATGTTGGCGAGGCTGTCTGTGTGTTTGAATATGTCAGGGTAGACAACAAGTATTACGAGTCTTCAGAAAAGACTCCAGTTAGACCCGGAGTTAGTTTGAGTATTACTAGCTCCCCTCTCGCCATGTATATCAGAAAAAACACAATATCTCAGATTGCCATTGGCGTGACAGACCGGCTTTTTAATCGATACGAATACTTAGTGTCGTTTAAGCTAAACGATTACAATCAGGAAGGTCCGATAAAGAAATATCCGCATAAATCTATAGAGTTTATTGAAATAGATTGTAGTAAAAATGTGTTCGACAAAAAGAAATATGAGGAAAACCGAAGAAGTACGCTTTAATATGTACTATTCATCAGGAGGGCATCACCATGCCAATCACTGAAACCACCGAAAAACGCTTTGAAATGGATATTGCGGATTTCCTACTGTCGCCTGCGGGCGGGTACACGGGAAACCACGACGCCTATGATCCCAAGCTGGGGCTGTTCCCGGAGACGCTGGTGCGCTTCGTGCAGAAGACCCAGCCACGGGAGTGGGCGCGCTTCGTCATGCAGAACAAGACGGAGCCGGAGCGGAAATTCTGCCTCGCCTTCAACACCGCCTGCGATATGGACGGGCTGCTGCAGGTGCTGCGCCACGGCTTCAAGCATCGGGGCGTGAGCTTTCGCGTCTGCTATTTCCGGCCGGAGTCCAGCCTGAATCTGACGGCAGCGCAGCAGTACGCGGCCAATGAGATCACCTGCAACCGCCAGTGGTTCTATTCCGCCGACACCCACAACAGCGTGGACATGGTGCTGGCCGTCAACGGCATCCCGGTGTTTGCCTTCGAGCTGAAAAACCAGTACACCGGCCAGACGGTGGACAACGCCAAGCGCCAGTGGATGTACGACCGTGACCCGCGGGAGATCTGCTTCCAGTTCAACAAGCGCATCCTGGGCTACTTCTGCGTGGATCAGCTGGAGGTCTGGATGACCACGAAGCTTGCCGGAAAGGACACCTTCTTCCTGCCCTTCAACCAGGGCTCCAACGGTGCGGGCAACGACGGCGGCAAGGGCAACCCCGCCAATCCCGACGGCTATCCCACCGCCTATCTGTGGGAGCAGGTCTTCCAGAAGGACAGCATGATGGACATCCTGCAGAAGTTCATCCATGCCACGAAGGATAAAAAGCTGATCTTCCCCCGCTATCATCAGCTGGACGTGGTGCGCAAGCTCCTGGCCGACGTGCGCGCAAACGGCGCCGGGCACAACTATCTCATTCAGCACTCCGCCGGCTCAGGCAAGTCTAACTCCATTGCCTGGACAGCCTACCGCCTGGCCTCCCTGCATGACGACGAAAACCGGCCGGTATTCTCCAGCGTCATTGTGGTCACCGATCGCACCGTGCTGGACGCCCAGCTGCAGGAGACCATCTCCGGCTTTGACCACACCCTCGGCGCGGTAGAGACCATCGGCGAGGACAAGACCTCCAAGGATCTGCGGGACGCTATTAACAACGGCATCCGCATCATCGTCACCACGCTGCAGAAGTTCCCGGTGATCTATCAGGAGGTGGACAAGGTCGCGGGCCGAAACTACGCCGTGATCGTGGACGAGGCCCATTCCTCCCAGACCGGGTCTTCGGCGCTCAAGCTCAAGGCAGCGCTGGCCGACACGGAAGAGGCCCTGCGGGAATATGCGGAGCTGGAGGGAAAAGAGGAAGAAGAACTTGACCTGAACAACAAGCTCCTGCAGGAGATGCTGGTGCAGGGCAAGCACGCGAACCTCTCCTTCTTCGCCTTCACCGCCACGCCCAAAGCCCAGACGCTGGAGCTCTTCGGCACCGAGTGGGAGGATGGCAGCTTCCATCCCTTCCATGTGTACAGCATGCGGCAGGCCATCGAGGAGGGCTTCATCCTGGACGTACTCCAGAACTATATGACCTATGCCACCTGCTTCAAGATCGCCAAGAACACCCCGGAGAACCCGGAGCTGCCCGAGAGCCGCGCCACCAAGATCATCCGCAAATACGAAAAGCTGCACCCATACAATATCAGCCAGAAAGCGCAGATCATCGTGGAGACCTTCCGGGAGACCACCCGCCACAAGATCGGCGGGCGCGGCAAGATGATGGTGGTGACCGATTCCCGCCTCGCCGCTGTGCGCTATTTCCACGCGGTGAAGAAGTACATAGCCGAGCAGTGCTACTTTGATCTGGATGTGCTGGTGGCCTTCTCCGGCTCCGTCCAGGACGGGGACGAAGAGTTCACCGAGTCCGGGCTGAACGTGCGGCGGGACGGCTCCCACATCTCCGAGAGCCAGACCAAGGCGGAGTTCCACGACAATTTCAATATCCTGATCGTGGCCGAAAAGTACCAGACCGGCTTTGATGAGCCGCTGCTGCACACCATGATCGTGGACAAGAAGCTCAAGGGCGTGAAGGCCGTGCAGACCCTCTCCCGCCTCAACCGCACCTGCCCCGGCAAGGTGGATACCTTCGTGCTGGACTTTGCCAATAAGGCGGAAGAGATCCTGGATGCCTTCCAGCCGTTCTACCAGGAGACCAGTCTGGAGCAGGAGGTCAACGTCGATCTCATTTACCAGACCCAGAAGGAGCTGCGGGGTTACGCCATCTACAGCGACAATGACATCGACGCCTTTATCGCAGTGTGGAATCAGGCCGGCAAGCAGGACGCCAAGGCCATGGGCCGCATGACCAGCGCCCTCAAGCCGGTGGCGGACCGCTACAACCTAAAAAACGCGGAGGAGCGCTATCAGTTCCGCCGCCTTGTGCGCTCCTTCCTGCGGTGGTACAGCTATGTGACCCAGGTCGTGCGCATGTTCGACGAGGAGACACAGAAAGAGTATCTGTTCCTCAGTTATCTGCTGGGGCTGCTGCCCGCACAGCAGGATGACCCGGTCGATCTGGACGGCAAACTGCGGCTCGAATACTACAAGCTGCAGAAGACCTTTGAGGGCGCGATCCAGCTGCAGGAACTGGACGGGATGTATGTTCCGGCCAAGGAGCGCGGCGGCGCGGTTCAGTACCCAAAGAGCACGCTGGACGAGATCCTGGAAAAGATCAACGAGAAGTACAAGGGCGATTTCACCGACGCGGACAAGGTCATGCTCGGCGCCCTGCATGATAAGCTGATCGCCGACCCCAAGCTCAAGAGCTCCGCCCTGACCACCGATCCCCGGATCTTCACCGAGAGCATCTTCCCCAGCGCTTTCGGCACCGCGGCCATGGAGAGCTACATGGAATCCCAGGAGAGCTACTCCGCGCTGTTCGAGGATCGGGCCAAATACAACGCCGTTATGTCAGTCCTCGCCGGAATGGTATACAGGGAAATGAGAAGCGGGAATGGGCAGTGAAACAGAGCCTATCGTTTTTTGAAATAAAGGAGTTGGATTATGGATAAAACAGGCGTGATTTATATATTGACGAACCCGTCTTTCCCGGAATATGTGAAAATCGGATACGCGGACGATATAGACAAACGGCTGCAGCAGCTCAACCGGAGCGAGTGCATCCCCTTTGCTTTCCGGGTTTATGCGACGTATGAGGTCAACTCCCGGCTTTCTGATTTGAAGATTCACAGTATTATTGACAAGCTGAACCCCAACCTACGTTCCATCGAGAACTTCAACGGAAAGCAGCGAGTGCGTGAGTTTTATGCCATGTCTCCGGAGGACGCCTATTCCATTCTGGAAGCGATCGCGGAAATCCACGGCCGAGCGGACAAGCTGAAACGGGTCGCCATGGATGAGGCGCAGAGGAAGGCCGAGGAAACTGCCCAGGAGATTGATGCAGAACATAAAGAGCGCATGGCTCCATTCCGCTTTTCTCTATGTAATATCGCTCCCGGTGAAGAGATCGAGTATTGCAACAATCCGGAGATCAGGTGCAAGGTCGTAGATGACAAGCAGGTGGAGTATCAGGGGCAGAAGTATTCTCTGTCGGCACTTGCCCAGATCCTGACTGGCAGCAAGTGGTCAGTCGCTGGTCCGCGCTATTTCAAGTACAAGGGCGAGTGGCTGAATGATATCCGGCACCGGCTAGAAGAGGCTACAGATTGAGTGATATACGAAAGAGAAGCCTAATCAGGGGATAATTATAGAAGAGCAAGTCGGTAGTGTGGGGGTAATGAAATGAGAAATCATTCAATTGGCTGGACAACTTTTGAGGCGTGTAATGCTAATACGCAAGAAGCGTTTGAATATATGTGCGGTTCTTTGTTTAGGCGTATGTATACTGCCGAAGGAACAATTCTGCACTATAACCCTCAAAACCCCGGAATTGAGTGCGAGCCCATTATCGAAAAGGATACTGGCAAGAGAATCAGCTTTCAGGCTAAATACTTTGGTGCTCAGATTGGCTACTCCAAGATTAAAGACTCTGCAGAAAAAACCGTAAAGTATTATGCAGGCAGAATTGACAAGGTGTTTCTGTACTGCAATAAAGATCTGTATATTAGCGGTGTGCAGTATCAACGGATAAAAAAACATCTGAATGCTAACGGAATAGAGCTCGAACCTGTAACAAATCGAGCTATTCTCGATTTCGTTTCTGACTATCCTCAAGTTGCGGCGTGTTATTTTAATTCTTTTTCGCTCACACATGAGTGGTTCGAAGCGAAACATGAAAAGTGCATTGCAGAGCTTGGCAGACGATATAATGGAAAATTCAATATATGTACGGAAACTGAGCATGAGCTAGATCTGTTCTTTCAAAATAATGATGCTGTTTCTGCAATTAATCAGAAAAAAGAAAAGGCAATCGATGAATTGAGATCTAATCAGTGGCGGTGTGCTGAATACCGGCCAGCTGTTGCTCGTGCAATTGATTTTCTGATGGATTTGCCTGAAGTTAACAAGTATACTTTGTCAGATAGTTTGCGTTGGGCAGAACTGTTACGCGGATGTATCGCTGATGAATTGGCAAATGCCCACGAACGACTCTCAATAGCTGAACGAGATTATTACGAGAATCACGACGCCAAATCGAGAGAGTTGTATGCTAACTTAAAGTGGTTTAATTCGATCCCAAAGCTGCTTCAATTCTCATCAACGGAAGAACGGCTACTTAACGATAGAATACTTGTTCTATCTGGCCAAGCTGGAACGGGGAAATCCCATCTCCTGGCAAGCATGGTTAAGAAGTCCCTCTTAATTGGGGATCCTTGTATTCTTCTTCTTGGACAGGGGTTCTCTTCCGATGAACCTGTTTCTGTTCAAATTCCACAGCTGTTGTCTCTTGATACCGATTTAGAAGATCTTTTTGCAGTACTTAATGAGATTGGAGTACGGACAAACAGGAGTATAACCATATGCATTGATGCCCTAAATGAAAGCGGAAATAAACGTCTATGGAAGACAGGATTGCCTGGGATATTAAAGACTCTTGAACAATTTGAAAAGATAAGGCTAATCATTTCTTACCGAACGGGATATGAAAGCCTTGTCCTTGGAGATTCGGTGCGGGATTGGCTCAACTCAGGTAAAATACTATCGCTATTTCATGAAGGCTTCAGAGATGAAAGCATTGATGCGGTCCAGGATTTCCTTAATCATTATGGAATTCCATTTTCTCCTGAATACTATCTACAGCATGAAATGACGAACCCGCTGTTTCTTACTCTTTTCTGTGAAACATATGATGGAAGCATCGTTGACATTGCGACGCTGATTGATCGGATAATTGAGAAGGCTGATCACGAAGCCCAAAATAGTATTGGGCTGGATAGAGATATGCCTCTTTTAAAGCACTTTCTGAAAGATCTCTTAGAAAAACGGATAAACAGTGATTACCATGGTATTTCAAAGCATGATGTGCTTAACCTTCCGTTTTGGGAGAGATATGGACTATCAAACAACAAAATACAGTATATTTCTGGATTGCTGAAGTTCGGGATTCTTTCAGACTTCGCGATTCATGATGACGAGTACTATTATATTGGCTTCAATTTACTCGAAGACTATCTTTGCGCAAGGGAGATTATTAACGCCGAACTCACCAAAGAGGAAACAATACAGTTTATTAGAGACAAGGTTCTTTGTATCAATGGCGATGACTATAACAGCTTTAATACAGGTATGTTTGTTGCCGTCAGTGCATTATTTGCAGAAAAATATGGTGAAGAGTGTATTCAAATCATTGACGAGATCGACGATAAATATGCTCGTTATCAACTCGAAAAAGAGTATGTTGAATCGTTTGCTTGGAGAAAAGCGTGCGGAATAAACAAGGACGCTTTTCTAAGCATCCTTGATACTCGCAGAATTGACGCAGATACAGTATTCTCTTTGTTGATTGAATGCGCAACGAAAAATGAACACCCCTTGAATGCTGTTTTTTTGCATGAGTTTCTTTACAAGAAAACACTTGCCCAAAGAGACTATTTATGGACAACATATGTTAATAGTTTTACTAGTGGTGACCATCGTGTGATGAGTCTTATTCTATTTCTTGATGCTGGTGGTGATTTCGAGACTCTATCTAATGATTCTATTTTATTGTTATCCACGACTTTAACTTGGATGTTATCGTCATCGAACAGGTTTATAAGGGATAAGACATCTAAAGCGCTAGTTGAGATTCTAAAGAATCACTTTGATTTATCAGTAAAGCTGCTCGAATTATTTGAAGATGTAAACGATCCTTATATAGTTCAGCGGCTATATGGAGTCCTCTTCGGAGCATGCATGAAACGCACGCGTTCTTGGCATGAAAAGTTTGATGCGTTGGCAAAACATGTATATGAACGTGTTTTCTGCCAAGATCTGGTATACCCGGATATCTTGCTGAGGGATTATGCTCGTCTAATTGTTGAACGATATGTTTATGAGTTTCCTCAAAGCTCAACACCGTTCGAACTTTGCAGGATTAGGCCACCATATAGGTCGCAACCGATACCAATTTCCGAGCGCAAAGAGTATAAAAACGAAGATAAAAGGAGCGGAATTAAACTCATTGAGTGGTCTATGAGCCCCAATTACGCCAATTGCGGCCCTGGCCTGTACGGCGATTTTGGAAGATATGTTTTTCAAGCATCGCTCTCCTCTTTCAAAGACATTGATATCCCCAATTTATACTATTACGCCCTTCAGTTTATTCAAAATGATTTGGGCTATACTGATGACTTGTTTGCTGAGTACGATACAAGTTCCCTGTATTATCCAAGAAGCAGACACGATGTTAAAACAATCGAACGAATCGGGAAGAAGTATCAGTGGATTGCATATTATAATATCTTAGCGCGTATATCAGACATATGTGTTCTTAAAGCTGACTGGGGCGGAGAAGAGACAGCCTATGAGGGACCATGGGAGCCTTATGTAAGAGATTTTGATCCAACACTTAACACCGGTTCTATGCGCCCGGCTGAGCTCCCTTGCATAGATAATGCTCAAGTTTCCAATGATGACTTTATTCCACCTGAATCAAGTGATGAAATAGCAAAAGAATGGAGCAAGAAAAGATGTCCGTTCTTTGACAATCATGAAAATCGCTTGTGGTTTTCCGACTCGAACGGCATTCAGTGGATCGCTTTGCATCAACATACAGCGGTAGACAGCAAAAAAGAAATGATGGATAGAGAAAGCATAGGCTTCAGAGCTGGTGCGCAGCGTATCTGGTCTCAATCCAACGCATTTCTCTTAAATAAATGTGATGTTGATCAGCTGGAAAAAGGATTAAAAGCAATTCATCTTCGGCAAGTAGAACTCCCAGGTCATAGTTCATATGCGCTTTACAATAGAGAATACTATTGGGCCCCGTCAGCTTGTAGCATTTTTAGGGAAGAATGGCACGAACTTGAAGTCCCTACAAGTAAAACGCAGACGGTTCATATTGATTATCCTGAAGACGAGAACAATCCACTTAAATCAATACTATCCGAATATGGGAAACTCCCTCGCGAATATGAAAAAGTAATATATGCCCCCCTTTGCAGGATAAAGCCTACATATTGTCAATACTTGTGGGAAGAAGAATATGATGCATCTCAAGAGGAAACAACGTCTTTTGATTTGCCTTGCAAAGACATCTTTGAACAACTATCTCTGTCGCAAAGAGAGCATGATGGCTTCTTTTTTGATTCGAATGGTACATTGGTTGCGTTTGACAGCGATCTTAGTGATTTGCACTGTGGGCTTCTTATTAGGAAAGACTATCTTGATGCTTTCTTGAATAAGAACGAATACGCCCTGTTTTGGGAGTGCCTTGGAGAAAAGCAGTTTTTCAAAGGCAGTCATTCTCAGATTTGGACAGAATGGGAAGGTGTCTATATTCTCCGTAATGGCGCTATCGAAGGAAAAATGAATCCATTATCGGAAGAATGATTTTATTACCGAATCTTCTGGTGCCGGTTTCTGACTTCCGGAAAAACACCATGAAGGGAAAAACACAACTAATATGAAATACTACATCACCGCCGATATTCACGGCTTTTATACTGAATTTCATAAAGCGCTGAATGAGGCGGGGTATTTCACCGATCCCGAGCCGCACAAGCTGATCATCCTGGGCGATATCTTCGACCGCGGGCATGAAGCCGTGGAGATGCAGCGGTTCATCCTCTCCCTTCTGGAGCAGGACGCCGTGATCCTGGTTCGTGGGAATCATGAAGATCTCTACGAGGAAATGATCACGATTGACGAGGGCCTGCCCGTCCGGCACCACAAAAGCAACGGGACCTACGGGACGGCCCTGCAGCTGACGGGCTATGACCCCGGGCTGGCCCTCATCCGCCATTTCGATTTCGCCGAGGCGGCGCAGAACACAGCCTATTATCGACAAATCATCCCGGCGATGGTAGACTATTATGAGACCGCGCATTATGTTTTCGTGCACGGCTGGATTCCCTGCATTCAGGAGCGCGACGGCAGTTACAGCCATCGCTCCGATTGGCGCGAGGCCACACCCGAGGAATGGAGCCGGGCGCGGTGGATCAATGGGATGGACGCAGCGCAGGCCTGCACGGAAGAAAAGACGATCCTCTGCGGCCACTGGCATTGTTCCTACGGCCACGCGCGATACGAAAACAAAGGCTCCGAGTTCGGGCCGGACGCAGATTTCAGTCCGTACTACGGCCCCGGGGTAATCGCGCTGGACGCCTGCACCGCGTACAGCGGAAAGATCAATATCTTGACGCTTGAAGATTAACGTACCCATGAGAAGTACGGAATGGGAGGAGTTGCTGATATGAGCATTGCTGTGAACCATGCCGTCCTGGCCAAGGGCTGGGGGCGCTTTACGGTCATGCATAAGGATCGCAAGGTCGCGGCCATCCGCGAGGACGGCACCTGCACGATCTATGCCCCGTCCTTCATGCCCTACAATCTCTATCTGGAGACGGCGAACGATCTGGATACGCGGCTCAACAACCTGAACAATTTCTACTATTGGTGTTCCTCCCGCGTCCTGACCTTGGATCGCCGATTCGCCAAGGAGATTCTGAACAGCATTGGAGCCAAGCAAGCAGCGACGGATCGCGACCGCGCCGCCATTGCCATTTCCTATCACGGACTGAGCCTGACCGACGTGTACTGGATCAAGTTTAACCGCGAGAACGTCAGCTTCGCTGACCTCAGCCTGTTCCGGCATTCCCTGTCCGGAGCCTTCGCCGACGTCAGTCTGAACGGCCGGTCACTTACCGTTCAGAACGCGGAGCTGCTTAAGCCCAACGACGCAGCCGGGGACATCGGGACCCAGGGCGTCGCACCGAAGGCATGGATTCGGGAGAACGGAACGTTTTATCTTCTGAAGAACGGCGATGAGCGCGACGTAAAGGCCGAACTGCTGGCCTCGAAGATTGCGCGCTGCTTCCGGGCCGAGAGCGTGGTCTATGAGCCGTCCGCCTTTGAGGGCAAGCCGGTTTCCCGGAGCCGCATCATTACTTCCGAAGATGCGAGCCTCGTCTCCATGGAGGCGGTAGACGTGTACTGCGTCAATCATGAGCTGGATCGGGACGCCTTTGTGCTGAAGAAGGACGCCTACGCCTATCACATGATGAACCTGATCGACTACCTGGTGGGCAACACCGACCGGCACTGGGGCAACTGGGGCTTCCTGGTCAGCAACAACACGAACAGGCTGGAAAAGCTCTACCCCCTGATGGACTTCAACAAGTCCTTCCTGGCCTATGATACGATCGACGGCGCCCGCTGCCAGACGAGCAGCCGGAAGCTCTCCCAGCGAGAGGCGGCCATCGAGGCCGTCCGCGCCGTGGGGCTGAATCAGATCGCCGAGGTTGAACCAGAGTGGTTTGAGGATTCTGCTATCCGGGATATGTTCTTCCAGCGGCTTGACACAGTTAAGGAAGAAGTTCAGGTTCACTGAATTGTTGATCGGATGGCTTGTTCAAGCTATAACTGCTTGTACACACAAAAGGCACCCGGGGAACTGTTTATATCAACGTTCCCTAGGTGCCTGATCGTTGCGGGCTGTATGTTGTCCTATCCTTCTCCCGCTGCCAGGGGAAAACAGCTCATCCGTCAGGATGGGCTGTTTTTGCTTCCGGGGGTGGATTGCGGGGCCGTTGTATGCTATACTTTCTTTAAACAGAGGGAAAGAGGGGCGGCGCTTTCGAAGAACGCCCCTGCAGCGCGGAGAATCGATACAGAAAGGAGCGCAGCATGGCTAAGAAAAAGACGATCCTGGATCTTCAACAGATGAAGGAAAACGGAGAGAAGGCCGCGTGGATGGTGATCTACGACTCCTGTCTGGCGTCCTTTGCGGAGGAGGCCGGCATGGACATGATCCTGATCGGGGACTCCATGGGCATGATCATATACGGCTATGAGGGGACGGTCCCCGTCACCATGGATATGTCGATCGCCCACTGCCAGGGCGTACGGCGTGGGGCGCCCGACACCTATCTGATCGGCGACATGCCCTTCGGCTCCTATCAGGCCGGCTGCGAGGATGCGGTCAACAATGCCGTTCGCTTTATCAAAGAGGGCGGCGTGGACGCCGTCAAGCTGGAGGGCGGCGTGGCCGTCGCGGATCAGATCCGCGCGATCAGCAGGGCGGGCATCGTGGTCTTCGGCCACATCGGGCTCACGCCCCAGAGCAGCGCGGCGCTGGGCGGCTTCAAGGTGCAGGGGAAAAACACCGCCTCCGCCAGAGCCGTCATCGAAGATGCGATCGCCGTCTACAAGGCGGGCGCCCGCACCCTCCTGCTGGAGGGCGTGCCGGAGGAGACCGCAGCCTTCATCCACAGGATCCTGCCCATCCCCGTCTACGGCATCGGCGCCGGCTCGGATTGTGACGGACAGGTCATCCTGGCGGCGGACGCACTGGGGGTCTACAAGAACTTTACGCCCAAATTCGCCAAAAAGTTCTGCAATCTGGGCGAGATCGCCACCCAGGGGATGAAGGACTATATCGCGGAGGTCAAGACCGGCGCATTCCCCGCGCCGGAGCACAAGTACAGGTTCACCGGAGACAGGGAAGAGTTCGCGGCGTTCCTGGCCGAATACGAAAAGGAGCTGGAACTCTGAGCTTGACCGCGGGTGAGAAAACACGTATAATGAACGGCACAGACGGCTGAAGGGGAGCGGGTGCGCGGTCAGACGTTCACGCGGGAGGACGGCCGCCGGCCAGACTCCGGAGCGCGTGCGCCCAACAGAACCCGGAAACGCCCGCCGTATCCTCAAACAGACCCGAAAGGAGAAAAACGAACATGATGACGATCGATGCGCTGCAGCAGTTCGGGGCGAATACCCGGGAGGGTCTCGGCCGCTGCATGAACAACGAGGCCTTTTATCTGCGACTTGTCAATATAAGCCTGAATGATGCGAGCTTCGAAAAACTCGAGGCCGCCGTCAAAGACGGGGACCGAAAGGCCGCCTTTGAGGCCGCGCATGCGCTAAAGGGCGTGATGGGCAACCTCTCGCTCACGCCGCTCTATGAAGCGGTCTCCGAAATGACGGAGCTGCTGCGCGCGGACAAGGACGCCGATTATCCTGCGCTTCTTGACGATATCCTGCAAAAGCGCGGCGCCCTGCTCGCGCTCCGCGGCGACTGAGGCGGTACGGCGGCGAAAAACGGAACACGGAACAAGGCCGGACGCACTGCGTCCGGCCTTGGGCTTTGCGGAAGGGGAGCCGCCGAAGGCGCGAGGGCAGGACGGCGCCTGACCGGCCGACGGCGCAAAGAGGACGGGGACGGACTTTGACTTAATGACGCAAAAGCCCGTCTCCATTTTGTGACAATTGCGCATTGCGCGCGTTCTGTGATTTCGATAGAATAATCCTATCCGGATTCCACTGCGGACGATCATGCAAACGAAGGGAGATATGCTGTTATGGAACCGATCAAGCTGCTCAAGCGCGAAAGCATCGGCATGGGCGCCAATCAGCCGGCGTTCGACAAGATCGAGGATTTTATCGGACGCGGCCTGTACAACCCGCTTCTTCTCCGCTCCTACGGCCGGAACATCTATGAAAAGGGCAAGGCCGTGGGCTATCTGCTCGAGGTGAGGATCCCAGGCTACCGCGGACTGCCCATCAACCAGATCCAGGAGCTGGCCTTCGAGGTCGACGGCGAGTGGATCCCGGACGAATGGAAGTACATCTGGTACAAGGACAAGGACTTCCCCCTCTCACAGGTGGGGACCGGGCATTTTGACAACGAGTTCATGTGGAACTACCTGGACTATCTCCCGATCTTCATCAAGATCCCCGGCGGCATCCCGCAGGGCGTGCACAGGGTGAAATACGGGCTCGCCCTGCGCGACCATTACTCCACCACCTGCTACTGTGACAAAGAAGTCACCATCGTCTGAGAGGAGGGAGAGAACATGAGCAGTAAAGACATCCGTCTGGGCGCGAGCACCTATTCGTATCAGGAGGCCATCTGGCGCGGAGACCTCGACCTCGAGGGCGTGATGACCGCCATCAAGGGCTGCGGCGGCGAGGGCATCGAGATCTTCGGCGAGGAGCTCATCCCCTCCTTCCCTTATATATCCAAGGAATTCCTGTACAAGTGGCAGTATCTGCTGGACAACATCGGCATCGAGCCCGTGTGCTACGAGCACTTCGCGGACCGGCGCTACTGGAAGGACTCGAAACGCTACCTCACCGACGACGAAGTGTTCGAGGTGAGCCTGCAGTATCTGCGCTCGGCCAAAAAGCTGGGCTGTCCGTTCATCAAGCTGAGCCACGACGGGCACAACGGCCGCTGGATCATGAACGACGAGGAGGACCACAAGATCGTCAACGCCCGCATCTTTGAGCGGCTCCTGCCCTTTGCGGAGGAGCTGGGCGTAAAGATGGCGCTGGAAGTGCATGCGCCCGGCCTGCTGGAGGACGGCGGCAACGACGATTTCCTGGAGGCTATCGAGCGCACCCGCTGCTACGAGGGCGGCGGCCTGATGCTGGACTTCTCCGGCGTGTACCGGGATATCTGCCCGCAGCAGGAGGACGCCTTCGTCAAACGAGGGGCCAAGCGCGAGATCATCCGATACATGCGCGAGATGAGCCGCAAGGCGCACACCTATGACGGGAACAATCAGGTCGACTGGGACGAGGTGGAGGCCCGCGTCAAGGAGATGGGCGGCGGAGCGCTGGAGCTTGCCATGCTCAACGGCCCGGCCCTCGGCATGCAGCTTTCGTTCCGGAACATGCTGATCACCCCCATGGAGACGGTGAAGGAGTACGCCTCCCGTCTGGTCTATTGCCACGCCAAGATGCACTGGATCAACGAGGACTGCACGTCCGACGAGATCGACTATCCCCGCCTGTTCCGCGCGCTGTGCGAGGGCGGTTTCAAGGGCTGGATCTGCACGGAGTTCGAGGGCCAGCGCCTGGTCCCGCACACGCTCAACGAGGTGGAGCTCGTCCGCCGGCAGCACAAGCTGATGCGTCAGTGCCTTGCCGACTGCGCGGCAGAGGGGCTGTAAAGAGAACAGAACAGGAAAGCGGAAAGGACAGGCTCCCGGCCTGTCCTTTTTGCCGCCTGCAGCGGACGGAGCGGAGCCCCGCGGCGGGAAGCGGCCGTTTGTGTCACCAAATTGCAAGAAACTTGCATTTTTGCCGTCCACAGTATATGATGAAAAAACATCAGCAAAAAGGACAGGCCGTCCCGACCGGACCGCCGGGGTCAAGCTATGAATTATCCGGAAACGAAGCCGCGCTCCCTCGGGGAGGAACGGATCGCCGTCGCGGTGATCCTGGCGGTGATCCTGCTTCTGTTCGCGTTCTTTCTGAACGATATCCTGCTGCCGCTGATCCGGCTGCAGCTGCGGCACGATCTGAGCGGCGCGCAGCGCCTGCTGACCGAGAAGGGCGCGGCAGGCGCCTTGAGCATCATCCTGCTTGAGGCGCTGCAGATGGTCGTCGTATTCATCCCGGCGGAGTTCATCCAGATCTCCAGCGGTCTGAGCTATCCGCTGTACGTCGCGGTGCCGCTGTGCGATCTGGGCGTCTGTCTCGGAGCGACGGTCATCTTTGGGCTCGTGCGCCGGCTCCGCGTCAGAAACACCGCCTTTGAAAAACGGCGCGGGAAAATCGACCGCCTCTCTGCCGGATTGCGCGAGCGCAACACCGTCCTGCTGCTCTATCTGCTGTTTTTCATGCCGATCGTCCCCTTCGGGGCGATCTGTTACTACGGCAGCAGCACGAAGCTGCCCTTCCGCAAATATATCCTTACGGTCGCCAGCGGCGTGCTCCCGTCGATCCTGGTCTCCAATCTCATGGGCGCGGCCGGATCGGCTTTCCTGCTGCGCGGCCTGCCGCTCTGGCAGCTGATCCTTCTGATCCTGGCGCTGGCGGCGCTGCTGTTCGCGCTGATCCTCGTTTTTATCCGCCGGTTCTGTTTTTGCGGCGCGGAGGGGACGCCCGATTCGATGATGTACGCCTTCATTTTCTCCCTGGTGCGCGTCTGGCTCGGGAAGAAGCAACGCGTCACGATCGAGGACGAGCCCCTGCGGGAGCTCGAGGCCCCGTACATCCTGCTGTCCAACCACGAGTCCTTTGAGGATTTCTATTACCTGTCGCAGATGGCGCACCCGCGCAATCCCAGCTATCTTGTCAACGAATACTACTGTACCCGCCCGATCCTGAAGTCCATGGCGAAGCGCGGCGGGATCCTGTCGAAAAAGCTGTTCACCCGCGACATGTCCACCGGCGTCGGGATCCTGCGGATGCTGCGCAGCGGGTATCCCGTGATCATTTTTCCGGAGGGCCGCCTCTCGCCGGACGGACGCTCCAACCGCATCGTGGAGAGCGGGGCCGCCTTTTACCGCCGTCTCAAGACCACGCTCGTGCTGGTCAGGATCGACGGCGCCTACTACGCGCATCCCAAGTGGCGCAAAAAGACCTATCGCTCCGATATCCGCGTCAGCGTCCGCCGCGTCGTGAGTCCGGAGGAGCTGGGGGAGCTGTCGGACGCGCAGCTTGAGGAGCTCATCACGGCGGAGCTGTTCAACGACGCCTCTGCGCATACGGGCGGCTCCTATCCCCGGAAGGACAGGGCCGTGGGGTTGGATACGCTGCTCTATCGCTGCGCCGACTGCGGCGCGCTGTACCAGACGCAGGGCGTCGGCAGCGAGCTGCTGTGCCGCGCCTGCGGACGCCGGCACCGGCTGGACGAGCACTATCATTTTACGGACGCACCGTGGACGATCCCGGCCTACTACGACGAGATCCGCCGCATGGAGGCCTCGGAGCCGGACGGCCCGTCCCTGCGCGCGGCGGTCCGGACAAAGATCTTCGGCGCGGACGGCGGCCCCGTCCGCTGGGAGAGGGGCGAATGCACGCTGGACCGGGAGGGCTTCCGCTACCGATCGGAGCGGGAGGCCTTTGAGATCCCCGCGGAAAAGCTGCCCGCGCTGGCCTTCTCCTGCGGGGAAGAATTCGAACTGTACCACAACAACGAGCTCCATTACTTTTATCCGCTCTCCGAGCCGAAGCAGGTCGCCCGCTGGGCGCTCGCGGCGGATCTGATGGCGGAACAAAGAGCTGACGGGGCTCGTGCGGAAGGGGAGAGGGCGGATGGAAAAACAGAATAGACCGGCAACGCTCATCAGCATCTCCAAGAAGTCCTTTATCCAGGTCACGCTCCTGCTGCTGGCGCTGCTGCTCGTCTCGATCCTGCTGACCTACCTGGTCCCGAAGGGAGAATTCGGGGTTCTGCCGGACGGACAGACGAATTACCTGGACTATATCCGCCGGGACGACCTCGGCGGCATCCCGCTCTGGCAGGGCGTCCTGGCGCCGCTGCTGGTGTTTTTCTCCGCCGATGGGCTCACGCTGCTGATGCTCTCACTGTTTTTGTTCGTGATCTCGGCGGCTTTTCAGGTGATGAACGACGTCGGCGGCATCCGCGCGCTCGTCGGCGCGGTCTCGGCGCGCTTCCGCGACCGCCGCGGCCTGCTGCTGGTGCTGATGGCCTTTCTGTTCTACTGCTTCGGCTCCTTCCTCGGCCTGTTCGAGGAGATGCTCACCATGCTGCCGATCGTCTGCGCGCTGTGCGTGCTCATCGGCTTCGATTCGTTCACGGGCTTCATCTGCTGCATCCTGGCCTGCGGCTTCGGCTTCGCGGGCGCGATCACGAACCCCTTTACGGTGCTGCTGGCCTCCGAGATCATCGGCGCCAACCCCATGGAGCATATCTGGTTCAGGATCCTGATCTTCGCGGTCATGTTCGGCCTGCTGCTGGCCTTCCTCTTTCTGTACCTGCGCCGCCTGCGGAGAGATCCGGACTCCAGCCTCACGCGGCGCCGCGATGAGGCGCTCCGGCAGGCGGCCGGGGAGAGCCTCCGAGCGGAGGAGGACACGCCCGGGGCCGCGCGGCGGCTGAAGCTGAGCTATACGATCTTCCTGCTGGCCGCGCTCGCGCTGATCGTCGCCGCGTCCCTGGTGAGCGCGCTGCGCGGCTATGCGGTCGTGATCCTGATCGCCTATTTCCTGGTCTTTGGCATCCTGGCCGGCGCCGCCGCCTGCGGAGACTTCCGCTTCGTGCTCAGGAGCTTCCTGCGCGGCGTCGTCGGCGCGCTGCCGACCATCGTGTTCATCGCGCTGGCCGCGTCCATCAAGTACGTCTTTGACCGCGGCTGCGTCCTGCCCACGATCGTCAGCCAGATCAACGCGCTCATCGACGGCCGCAGCCCGATCCTGGTCGCGCTGTTCATCTATGTGATCGTGCTGCTGCTCGAGTTCTTCATCTCCTCGTCCACGGCCAAGGCGATTCTTGTGATGGGGCTTCTGGCCATGGTGAACACCGGGCTTACAAAGCAGATGCTGGTGCTGCTGTATACCTTCGGCGACGGCTATACGAACGTGTTGTTCCCGACCTCGCCCGTGCTGCTGATCTCGCTGTCGATGATCGAGGTGGAGTACTTTGCCTGGATCCGTAAAAGCGTGGCGCTCTTCGCGGTCAACTTCCTGCTGGTCGTCGCGTTCATCATCCTCGGCGTCGTCGTCGGGTACTGAGGAGGGACGGTCCATGCACGCCATAGCCCATTTCAGGACGATCACCGCCCACCGCGCCCTTGTGCGCCGCTACTGCTTCCGCCTCGGCCTTGTCTGGCAGGGACTGACGCATGACCTGAGCAAATATGCCCCGGTCGAATTCTGGCGCGGCGCCAAATATTACCAGGGGGACCGCAGCCCGAACGACGCCGAGCGCCGGGATACCGGACTGTCCCTGGCCTGGCTCCACCACAAGGGACGCAACCGGCACCACTTCGAATACTGGGTCGACTACCGCCGCAATGAGGCCGGCGAGCTTCTTTTCGACGGCAACCCCATGCCGATGCGCTACGTGGCGGAGATGTTCTGCGACCGCCTCGCGGCCAGCCGGATCTATCTGGGGGAACGGTACACGGACGAGGCCCCCTACCGCTATTTCGTCGCTTCCAGGGACAGGATCCCCATGCACGAGCAGACCAAGCGGGAGATCGAGGAGATGCTGCGCGTCCTGAAGGACGAGGGGGAGGCGGCCGCCTTCGCCCGGGTGAGAAAGCGCCTGCGGGAAAAAGCATAATAAAGAAAAAAACACGGGGGGAGGATGCGAAAGCATCCTCCCCCGTGTTCAGGAAAAGGCGTCCCGGACCAGGCGCTCCGTAAAGCTCCCGAGCGCCGCGAAATCCATGTGCGGCCGGACGAGCAGCTCCAGCTCGTCGTGCTGCTCCTTCGCGCGCGCAAGCGCGTCCAGCCCGGCGTCCAGCGCCCCCTGCGCCAGACGGCGGCAGCCGCGTATCGACGCTCGGTGCTCCTGCAGCAGCGCCGCGGGAACGAGCGCGTCCAGCCGCACATGCCGCTGCCCGGGCAGCTCCCAGCCGCCGCCGCTGAGCAGGGCCAGACCGTCCTGCGGCAGGAGCACGGCCTCCGGCACGTCGGGCTCCAGCGGCGAGGGGCAGAGGATCACGTCCAGCCCGCGGCCGACGGCCTCTCCGGCGGCGCGGAGCAGCGTCGGCCCGGCGAGCAGAAGCGCGTCGTCGAGAGAATAAAACAGTTTACATAATTTCTCAACCTCGTCGCTTAAGCGGAGCTTTCCGCGGCAGCTCAAGGCGCTGAGAAAACGCTTTTGGAGTTGCCCGCGCCCCGTGCGCGCCCGGGTGTGACGGCGCAGGATGCCCAGCACGCGGCGCTCTGCCTTCTCCGCCGCGCCGCAGTCCGGAAAGGCGGGCACGGCGGCGCGGCGCAATCGACCGGCCGCAGCGAGGCAGGCGTAGGCGCGCCGGTATGTATCCCGATAGGCGCGGTGCAGATGGGCGATCGCGGCCCGATCGCACGCCGGGAGCGGCAGGCGGCAGAAGCGGCTCAAGTTAACATAATCTCCATCGGCGCCGAAGACGGAGGGCTCGCGGACGTGCGGCGCGGTGCCGTCGATCCAGGCCTGCCGCAGCGCCGGGATACACAGGCCGTCGAGAGAGTCCGGGTCGCCGGAGCAGAGCAGATACTCCACGTCCAGGCCGCGTTGTTCGGCCTCTGCGCCGAGCCGGCGCATCAGCGTGGATTTCCCGGTGCCCGGGCCGCCCTTGATTACGTGCAGGAACAGATCCTCGCCGAAGCCGCCGTACAGGGAATGGAAGCCCTGCGCGGAGTTGGCGCCGAGAAAATAGCGGTTCGTCATGTTTTCCACCTCGTTTTCGCATTTTCCCCACATCCTATGCGCCCGCCGGGCCGCTTGACAGCGGCCGCGCCATCCTTTACTATGGTCACACAAGAGAGGTGAAAAGCATGATCGACTGTGTGCTTTACGATTTTGACGGAACGATCTACGACACGGTGGAGGGGATCACGCGCTCGGTCCGCTACGCGATCAACAAGCATGGGCTGGACGCCGGCTTGGAGGAGCTCCGCTGCTTCGCGGGGCCGCCGCTGACGGAGATGTTCCGGGAACGCTTCGGCTTTTCACAGGAGGAGGCCGTGCTCGCCACGGCGCAATTCCGCGAGCGCTACCGCCCGATCGGCGTGTATGAGAGCCGCCCCTTCCCCGGGGTGCGGGAGCACCTGCTGCGTCTGCGCGCGGCGGGAAAAACGCTGGGGCTGGCGACCTCCAAGCCGCAGGAGCTGGCCGAGCTCCTGCTGGAGCGCGCCGGGCTGCGGGAGCTGTTCGATCTGATCTCCGGAGCCGATCCGGCCGGAGGCAGGGACGCGAAGTGGCAGGTGATCGAAGCCGCCATGACGCGCAGCGGCATCCCCGCCGGGAGGACCGTGCTGGTCGGCGATACGAAATACGACGTGCTTGGCGCGCGGCGGATGGGGATCCCCTGCGTCGGGGTGCGCTGGGGCTACGCCGCGGCGGGCGAGCTGGAGGCCGCCGGCGCCGCCGCCGTGGCGGAGGATTTCCCGGCGCTGGAGCGCTGGATCCTGGAACGGGAATAAAGCATAAAGACGTTCAGACTGCGGAAAGCCCCGTGCGGCGCGCATGGGCGATCGTGAAGAGGGGAGGGCGTGCCCCTCTTCACGTTTTTATGCCGGATCGGGAACTTGCGGAAGCCCCCGGCCCGATCGTATCGGCCGTCGGCAGCGGAAACGACGCCGCCTGGTTCAGGCGGCGTCGTTCATCAGTTCGTAGTATTCGCTTTCGGAGGCGAAGAGGAGGTATCTCCCGTCCACCAGACCGTAAAATCCGCTTGCCGTAAAATATCCGCGCATCGCGGCACCTTCCTTTCTCACCGACAGAGCCTGTTTCCTGCTTTCTGCTTTCAGGATAAAGGAAGATGTGTCCGATAGAACGGACTTTCAAACGCCGCTCACAGGATCGGCGTGCGCAGGGCGCCGATGCCCTCGATCTCGCAGCAGACCACGTCGCCCGGCTTGAGGAAGCGGGGCTTTTCCATGCCCATGGCGACGCCCTTGGGCGTGCCGGTGGCGATGATCGTGCCGGCCTTGAGCGTCATGCCGCGGCTGAGCGTGCAGAGGATCTCGGTGATGCCGTGCAGGAGCATGTCCGTGTTCCCGTCCTGCCGGGGTTCCCCGTTGACGCTGCTGCGGATGCGCAGGGCCGGGGGATAGGCGAATTCGTCGGCCGTGACGAGGCAGGGGCCCATGGGGCAGAAGCCGTCCAGGCTTTTGCCGAAGTACCACTGCTTGTGCCGGGTCTGCAGGTCGCGGGCGGTCATGTCGTTGAGCACGGTGTAGCCGAAGATGCACCCGGGCGCCGTCTCCGGCGTGAGGTCCTTCGCGTCCCGCCCGAGAACGACAGCCAGCTCGACCTCATAGTCCACCTGCCCGGTAAGCCCTTCATAGGCGGAGACGCCCTCCCCGTCGCCGGGGGCGCGGTGGACGCGCTTGGAGAAGAAGACGGGGTCGGGGCGCTCGAGCGTGAAGGCTTCGGAAAAGCCGTAGGCTTCGCGTGCGTGATCGGCGTAGTTGAGGCCCAGACACAGCACGTCCTGCCGCGGCTCCGGGATCGGGGCGAGCAGACGCAGGCTGCCGGCCGGCAGCGCTTCGCCCGGCTCCTCGGCGGCCAGACGGCGGCGGTCTTCCCCGCCGAGACCCTCGATCAGCGCGTTCATATCGGAAAAGGAGAGTCCCCAGGCGGAGAGCGGACGGACCCCGTCGCCGCAGAGACGCCCGAGCTCGGGCACCGCCGCGCCGGGGCGGAGGAAGGTGACCAGTTTCATGACAATTGCCCCTCGAAAGTCAGCCTACAGGCGCATGGCCTGGCGGCAGTAGTAGTTGAAGCAGCGCTCCCGTTCGAGCGTGCTGGTATCCATATGGCCGGGATAGACCTCGTAGTCGCCCGGCAGTTCACAGAGCCTTTTCAGGCTGCGCAGCTCCTCCTCCATATCGCCGCCCGGCAGATCCGTGCGGCCGCAGCTGCCGCGAAAGAGCGTGTCGCCGGTGAAGAGCGCGTTTCCGCAGCGGAGCGTGACCCCGCCGGGCGTGTGGCCGGGCGTGCCGATCACCTCGAAACGCAGGCCGGGCAGCTCGACGACGTCGCCGTCGGCGTAGTAATGCGCGTTTTCGGGCAGCCGGACGGGGCGGTGGAAGTCCCGTCCGCCGGTATCGTCCAGACGGTGGATATAGACGGGGGCGCCCGTCTCCTCCGCGACGGCCTCCAGCGCGCCGATGTGGTCGAAATGCCCGTGCGTCAGCAGGATGGCGAGGCAGCGGAGACGGTTGTCCTCCAGATAGTCGAGGATGGTGTTGCTCTCGTCGCCGGGGTCGATGACCGCGCAGCCGAGCGTCTCCTCGTCGGTGACGACGTAGCAGTTGGTCTCGAGCTGTCCGACGGGAAGGGTTTTGATCAGCATATGCTCACAGCTCCTTCGTATCCAGAATGATCGTGACAGGTCCGTCGTTTTGCGAAAAGACCTGCATTTCGGCGCCGAATTCGCCCGTGCCGACGGTGAAGCCGCGCTCCCGGCAGACGGCGATCACCCGCTCGTAGAGCGGGACGGCCGTGTCCGGCCGCGCCGCGAGGGAGAAGCCGGGCCGGCGGGAGCGGCAGTCGGCAAACAGGGTGAACTGACTGATGATCAGCATCTCGGCCCCGGCGTCGGCGGGGTTGACGTTCATCTTCCCGTCTGCGTCCTCAAAGACGCGAAGTCCGCAGAGCTTGTCCGCGATGCGGTCCGCCTCGGCCGCGGTATCGTCCCGGTGGACGCCGAGCAGGACCAGGAAACCCGGCCCGATCGAGGCTTTGGTCTCGCCTCCGATGCTCACGGAGGCCTGCTTGACTCTTGTTACGACAGCGCGCATGGCGATCCTTCCTTTTTGTCTTACTTTCCGCCGCGGACGACCTCGGTCACACCGGCGACGGCGCCGAGCTTGCCCATGATGTAGCGCAGCTCGGCGGCGTTTTTCGCCTCGAGCGTGACGTGGATCTGGGCGTTGCCGCCGCTGTTGCGGGCGTTGAGCGTGCGCACCTTCGCGTTGAGCGTGTTGAGCACGGTGGCGATGTCCATGACGAGACCGGAGCGGTCCTTGGCGTAGAGCACCAGAGAGGTGATATAGCTTTCGGTGATGCGGTCGGCCCAGGAGACCCGGATCCAGCGGCCCTCCTCCTCGGGCGTCGTCTTGCGGCGCAGATAGTTCTCGCAGTCACGCCGGTGGATGGACACGCCTTGGCCGCGTGTGATGAAGCCGATGATATCGTCGCCCGGCACCGGCGTGCAGCAGCGGGAGAATTTGACCAGGCAGTTGTCCAGCCCCTCCACGAGGATGCCGTGGATGGCCTTCGTCTCCTTCTTCGCCGCCTGCTGCTCCCGGCGTTCCGCGGCCTCGGAAACCTTGTCGAGCGCGGTTCGGTGGTCGGCCTTGCTGCTGCGCGCCAGCTCGTCCCGCAGGCGGTTGGCGACGCGGGAGGCGGTCATCCCGCCGTAGCCGATGGCGGCGAACAGATCCTCGACGGAGCCGTAGGACAGGCGCTTGAGCACGGGGGCGCAGAGCTCCTCGTCCATCACGTCCTCGAGCGCCAGCCCGCTGCGCCGCAGCTCGTCGGCGAGCATCTCGCGGCCGCGGACGACATTCTCATCCCGGCGCTCGCGCTTGAACCACTGCTTGATCTTGGTGCGCGCCGAGCCGCTCTTGGCGACGCTCAGCCAGTCGCGGCTGGGGCCGGGGGCGGATTTGGAGGTGCGGATCTCCACGATGTCGCCGTTTTGCAGCGCATAGTCGTAGGTGACGATCCGCCCGTTGACCCGGGCGCCGACCATGTGGTTGCCCACGTCCGAGTGGATCATGTAGGCAAAGTCGATCGGGGTGGCGCCGGCGGGCAGATTGATGACGTCGCCCTTGGGGGAGAAGACGAAGACCTCGTCGGCGAACATGTCGATCTTGAGGTTGTGGAAGAAGTCCTGGGCGTCGGACTCCTGCTGGCTCTCCAGCAGGCGGCGGATCCAGGCGAACTTGTCCTCGTCCCCTTCGCGCAGGACGCTGCCGCCGTCGGACATTTTATACTTCCAGTGGGCGGCCACGCCGTATTCGGCGGTGCGGTGCATCTCCCAGGTGCGGATCTGCACCTCGAAGGGGATGCCCTCGGAGCCGATGACGGTGGTGTGCACGCTCTGGTACATGTTGGGCTTCGGCGTGGAGATGTAGTCCTTGAAGCGGCCGGGGACGGGCTTGAACATGTAGTGGATGATGCCGAGGACGTTGTAGCAGTCGGGGATCGTGTCCACGATGACGCGGAAGGCGCATAGGTCGAAGATCCCGGCCATGTCCAGCTTCTGGGAATACATCTTCCGGTAGATGCTGTAGACGTGCTTGATGCGGCTGAAAATAGAGGCGTGGATGCCCTCCTCGTCCAGACGCTTCTGGATGGTGGAGCGCATGCTCTCCATGAAGGCCTCCAACTGCGGCATGCGCGCATCCAGCGTCTGCATGATCTCCCGATAGCCGGTCGGGTCGAGATACTGCAGCGCCAGATCCTCCAGCTCCCACTTGGCGCGCTGCATGCCCAGCCGGTGCGCCAGCGGCGCGTAGATCTCCATCGTCTCCAGAGACTTCCTGCGCTGCCGCTCCGCGTCCTGATAGGCCATGGTGCGCATATTGTGCAGGCGGTCGGCGATCTTGATCATGATGACCCGGATGTCCTTGGACATGGCCATGAGCATCTTGCGCAGATTCTCCATCTGCTCGTCTTCCTTGCTCGTGTACTGCACACGGGTCAGCCGGGTGACGCCGTCGACGATGTCGGCCACGGCCGGGCCGAACTGGCGGGCGATGTCGTCGCGCGTCACGTCCGAGTCCTCGATCACGTCGTGCAGCAGCGCGGCGACGATGGAGTCCTCGTCCAGATCGAAGTCTACGATGATATCGGCGGCTGCGACGCAATGGGTGACATAGGGCGAGCCGTCCTTGCGCTTTTGCCCGTCGTGGGCGCTACGCGCCATCTCATAGGCGGCGCGGATCCGCTCAAGATCGACGGGATGCCCGATGAAGCGGATCTTTTCGACCAGCGCCTCAAACATCTGATCCGGCTCCAGGAGCGGGATCTGTCCCAGTCTCTGTTCCCTGTCGTTTTCCATGGTCACAACCTCACGAAAAAGCGCGCAGAGCGCGCAGGATATCCGTGCTTTCCAGATCGGCCTTCCCGCCGATGCTGACGGCGGCGCCGCCCAAGATCCCCCCGCCGGGCGCGGCGAGCAGACCGGCCTCGCGCAGGATCGCCAGGCAAAGGCAGAAGGATTCCGGCTCCATGCCCGCCGGGCACTGGCCGAGCACCTCCGCGGCGTCGGCGCCGACGGTAAAGCCCTCCTTTTCCAGCAGCCGCCAGGTCTGGACAAAGTCCGCCCGATCGGGCGTGAAGGGGGCGGCGGCCCAAAGCACATTGCGCGCGTCCTTCAGGATGAGCGCGCACAGCGCGTGCGGCAGGTGCGGCCGCGCGGCGACGATCTGGAGCTGTACCGAGACGACGCCGCGGTATTCGTTGATCTGCGGCGTGAAGGCGAGATCCACGCGGTCGCCCTCGTGCAGGCCGAGCTCTTTGGCCGTGTGGGAGAAGAAGATCCCCTCCAGCGGCGCGCCGCGGAAGTCCAGATGCAGGCGCAGATGCTTGCCGCCGCCGACGGCGGTCAGCCCGTCGAGACGGGCGCCGTACAGGCACAGGACGGGCTTGGGGTTCTCGCTGCCGAAAGGCTCAAGCGCCTCCAGCGCGCGCACGTTTTCGACGCTCAGCAGCCCGGGATCCGTGATCAGCAGATCGCATCGGACGCTGGGCATGCTCTTCGGCCGGTTCTGCCGGTAATACGCGGCCAGCGCGGCGCGGAACGCCTCCAGCTCATCGCGGCGGATCGTCAGCCCCGCGGCCAGCGCGTGGCCGCCGAAGCCGAGCAGATGCTCGGAGCAGGCGCTGAGCGCCTCGAAGAGATTGAAGCCGCTGCAGCTGCGGCAGGAGCCCTTGCCGCTCTCGCCGTTGAACGAGATCATGACGGCCGGCACGGCATACTGCTCGGCCAGCCTGGAGGCCGCGATGCCGATCACGCCCTGATGCCAGTTTTCCCCGGCCAGGACGATGGGCGTATCGGGCGTCTGTCCGTCCAGGAGCCGCAGCGCGTCGTGCCAGATCTCGGTCTCGATCGCCTGGCGCTGCCGGTTGAGTTCACAGAGCTCGCCGGACAGGGCGGCCGCCCGCTCAGGATCGCGGCAAAGGAGCAGATCCAGCGCGATCCCGGTCTGCCCGAGCCGCCCTGCGGCGTTGAGCCGGGGCGAGAGCACGAAGCCGACCGCGCCGGAGCTCAGCCGGGAGCCCCCGATATCGAGCTCGCGCAGCATGGCGGCCAGGCCGGGCCGCGGCGCGGTGCGCAGCTTCTGAAGGCCGCGCTGGACGAGCCAGCGGTTTTCCCCGATCAGAGGCATCACATCCGCGATCGTGCCGACAGCCGCGAGATCGCAGTAGTCGTCGAGCACGCGCCCGCCGTCCCCCTCGCAGGCGCAGACCAGCTTCAGCGCCACGCCCACGCCGGCCAGGAAGGGATTGGGATAGCCGTCGCCATCCTGCTTGGGATCGATGACGGCCGCGGCCGGGGGCAGCGGCGTGCAGCCGCACTCGTGGTGGTCGGTGACGATCACATCCATCCCGCGCGACATGGCGTACGCCGTTTCCTCCCGGGCGGTGATGCCGCAGTCGACCGTGATCATCAGGCTCGCGCCGCCCTCGATCAGCGCGTCCACCGCGCTGCGGTTGACGCCGTAGCCCTCGGCGTCCCGGTCGGGGATATAGGGCAGGCAGCGCAGGCCCTTGGAGCGCAGGTATTCGGTCAGCAGGCAGGTCGAGGTGATGCCGTCCACGTCATAATCGCCGTAGACGGCCACGGTCTCCCCGGCGGAAAAGGCGCGGCGGAGCCGCCGCACGGCCTCCTCCATCCCCTTGAGCAGGAAGGGATCGTGCAGCGAATCATCAGAGCAGGAGAGCTGCCGCTTCGCCTGTTCGGGGCTGCGGATCCCGCGCCGGGCGAGCACCGCCGCCAGCAGGGGGGAACAGCCCGCTTCCAGCAAAGGAGCCGGAAACTCCGGCGGCGTCAGGAAGGGTATGCTCCAAATCTTTTCTTTCATGTCGTTATCCTGTTTTCTTTTCATATTAATAAAATATTATAGCAAATGCCGGCGGCGAAAGCAAGTGCCCGGCGGCGGCAGAGCGCAGCTCCGCCGCTCTTGACATCAGGGGGCGGGAATGATACAGTAAAGACAGGGAAAATGCCCGCGAGGCCCTTTTTCGGGCCCTTTTTTATCGAAAGGATGAGAATATGGCATATACTGTTCTGGTCACCGGCGGCGCCGGTTATATCGGCAGCCATACCTGCGTGGAGCTGCTTGAACGCGGCATGGACGTGGTCGTGATCGACAACCTGGTCAATTCCAGCGCCAGGGCCGTCGAGCGCGTGGAGCAGATCACGGGGAAAAAGGTGGCATTTTATCAGGAGGACGTCCGCAACCGCGCGGCGCTCGACCGCATCTTTGAAAAGCACGACATCGGCTGTGCGGTCCATTTCGCCGGGCTCAAGGCGGTGGGCGAGTCGGTCGTGATGCCGCTTGAGTACTACGACAACAACCTCAATTCCACCATCCAGCTGTGCGCGGCGATGCGCGACCACGGCGTGAAGAACATCGTCTTCTCCTCGTCGGCCACCGTCTACTCCAGCGAAAACCCCATCCCCTGGAAGGAAACGGACAAAACCGGCATGTGCTCCAGCCCCTACGGCTGGACCAAGTACATGTCCGAGCAGATCCTGCGCGACACCGCGAAGGCGGTGGACGGCTTTTCCATCTCGCTGCTGCGCTACTTCAACCCCGTCGGCGCGCACAAGAGCGGCCTGATCGGCGAGGATCCGCGCGGCATCCCCAACAACCTGATGCCCTTCATCTCCCAGGTGGCCGTCGGCCGCCTGGATCACCTGAATGTCTTTGGCAACGATTACGATACGCCGGACGGCACCTGCATCCGCGACTATATCCATGTGGTGGATCTGGCGCGCGGCCACGTCGCGGCCATCGACTATCTGCGCGGCCATCAGGGCGAGAGCGTGTTCAACCTCGGCACCGGCGTCGGATACAGTGTGATGGACATGATCAAGACCTTTGAGCGGGTCAACGGCATCGAGATCCCCTACGAGGTCGTGGACCGCCGGCCCGGCGACCTGCCGGCTTTCTATTCCGTGCCGGACAAGAGCGCAAGGCTGCTGGGCTGGAAGGCGCAGTACGATCTGGAGGACATGTGCCGGGACACCTGGGCCTGGCAGAGCAAAAATCCCATGGGCTACGACAGCTGAGACAGAAAAACCCGATCCGTCAAGGAGGAATCAGGTATGAAGGTCAGAAAAGCGGTCATCCCCGCGGCGGGCCTCGGCACGAGGCTGCTGCCGAACACGAAGAGCATCCCCAAGGAGATGCTGCCGCTGGTGGACAGACCCGTCATCCAGTATATCGTGGAGGAGGCGGTCGCCGCCGGCGTCGAGCAGATCCTGATCATCACCAACCGCGGCAAATCCCCGATCGAGGACTACTTTGACTATGCGCCCGACCTGGAGGAGCGCCTGGTGCTGGACGGCAAGAAGGACGAGGCGCGCATCGTCCGCGAGGTGGCGGACATGGCGGACGTGTTCTTCGTGCGCCAGAAGGAGACGAAGGGTCTCGGCCACGCAATCCTGCGGGCCAGGAATTTCATCAGCAACGAGCCCTTCGGCATCCTGCTGGGCGACGATATCATGCTCAGCGAAAAGCCGGTGCTCAAACAGCTCGTCGAAGCGGCGGAGGCCAACGCCTGCAGCGCCGTCGCGGTGCGCCAGGTGCCCGATGAGCTGATCGTCAAATACTCCTCCGTCAAGTTTGAAGAACGCCTCGGCGAACGGGTCTACCGCATCAGCGACATGAACGAGAAGCCGACGCTCGCCGAAAAGCTCTCGGACTACGCGATCCTCGGCCGTTACGTGCTGACGCCGGCCATCTTTGACATCCTGGAGAACACCCCGCCCGGCCGCAACAACGAGATCCAGCTGACCGACGGCATGCGCACGCTCTGTCACCGCGAACCGATGTGCGCGGTGGATTTCGAGGGGCGGCGCTACGACACCGGCAACCTCAAGGGCTATCTGGAGTCGATCATCGACTTCGCCCTGAAGAACGAGGAGGCCGGGGACTGGCTGCGCCGGTTCATCGTCGAAAAAGCCAGGAGCTTTGAGAACGAATAAAAAACAAAAAAAGGTCATCCCGGCCGGGATGACCTTTTTTTCTCAATTGCTGTAGCTGGAGTGCCAGTTGGTGTAGTCGGCGTTGCCGTTCGGCCCTTCATAGGTGCCGGTGATCTTGCTCAGCGCGCGCTCGTAATCCTCCGTGCCCTCCTCATAGGGGGTGGGACGGTAGTCGTTGTAGCCGTCGCCGCGGTAGCCCTCCACGACGGGGCGGCTGCTCAGACAGCAGGGGATGATGGTATATCCGTCGTGGCGCACGCTGCCGTCCGGCTCGCGCACCATGGTCACCTGTACGATCGCCGTGTCCATATCGCGCGGCGCCGTGTTGCCGCCGAAGCTGAAGTTGCCCATGCTGTACAGGATCAGGCCGCCGTTGTATTCCTCGATCGGCTGCAGACAGTGCGGATGGGAGCCGTAGATCATGTCCGCGCCCGCGTCGATGCAGGCGTGCGCGATGTCGATCTGGCTCTGCTCCGGGCGGTAGTGGAGCTCGATGCCCCAGTGGAAGGCACAGATGATATAGTCGGCGCCGTCCTCCTTGAGCTGCTCAATGGCAGCCAGCGCCTTGTCCAGATCGGGCCGGTAATCCCCGTACCTGCTGTCGAACTGACAGTAGATCCCGAGCCGCAGGCCGTTCGGCGTCTCCACGATCTGCGCCTGGTCGTTGCGCCCGTAGGGCACGCCGTGCTCCTCGAGCGCGGCGCAGGTATCCTCGACGCCGGCCTCGTTGAAGTCCAGCGTATGGTTGTTGGCGGTCGTGACGAAGTCGACGCTGCCCTCCGTCAGGATGGCGGCGTGGTCGGTGGGCGCGCGGAAATAGAAGGTCTGGGACGAATAGAGGCTGCGGTCGGAGAAGGTGCACTCGAGGTTCCCGATGGTATACTCGTCATTGGCGAGGTATTCGGTCACGTTGGACAGAGGATATGAAAAATCGCCGTCCATACGGCGGTCGTAGTCGCTGGTGTGCTGATGGCTCGTCAGCGTGAGGTCCCCGATGTAGGTCAGGATAAAGGTCTCGGCCTGCGGCTCGGCCGTCGGCTCCGGCGTCGGCTCCGGCGTCGGGGTCGGTTCCGGCGTCGCCGTCGCGGAGACGGGATCGGCCGTCTCCGCGACGGGAGCAGACGCGGCCTCGCTCTGCTGCAGGGCAAAGTTGGCCGCCTCCACGTTCAGAGACAGGCGCTGCAGCATCACATAGCCGAACAGAGCCAGCACGAGGAGCAGAACCAGCAGGCTCAAAAGATACTTCTTCATGGCAAAAAACCTTTCCCCATCGAGTCTTGCGGATAAACAAAGTCATTATATCGGAGTCTCGACAAGAAAGCAAGCAAATTACGAAAACTTTTCTCTTGGAATTGGAAGCCTCTGGCTGTATAATAGAGAAGCAAACCGCAAACGAGAAAGAGAAAAGGAGCGCTGCCATATGAACAAAAACCGGGAAACCTATATTCCCCGGGACGACATCTACCTTTTCAACACGGGCGAGGCACAGCAGGCCTGGAAGAGCTTCGGCTGCCACTACATCCCGGACTTGGGGCAGTACCGCTTCCTGCTCTGGGCGCCGAACGCGCAGGCCGTATCGCTGGTGGGCGATTTCAACGGCTGGGATCCGGAGGCCGATCCGCTTGAGCGGATCGAGGGCGGCTGCTGGGTCGCTTTCGTCGGCCAGCTCTGGCACGGATATCTGTACAAGTACTGCATCACCGGCGCCGACGGGGTCCGGAGGCTGAAGGCCGATCCCTTCGCGGCCTGGAGCCAGTGCCGGGGCGACACCGCCTCCCGCGTGTGGTTCGACGGCGGTTACGAATGGGGCGACCGGGACTGGCTGGAGGCGCGCTACCGCCGCGACTTCATGCACGCGCCGATGAGCATCTATGAGATGAACGCCGGCTCCTGGCGGAACCTGCCCGGGGAGCGCCCGGCCTATCGGGAGCTCGCCGACGAGCTCGCGCTCTACTGCGCGGACATGGGCTACACGCATGTGGAGCTGATGCCGCTGACGGAATACCCCTACGACGGCTCCTGGGGCTATCAGGTCACGGGCTATTACGCGCCCACCTCCCGCTACGGCGAGCCGGACGATTTCAAATATCTGGTGGATCACCTGCACCGGGCCGGGATCGGCGTGATCATGGACTGGGTCCCGGCGCATTTCCCGCGGGACGAGCACGGCCTGGTCCGCTTTGACGGTTCGCCGCAGTTCGAGTGCAAGGAGCAGCGCATGGCCGAGCACCCCGAGTGGGGCACGCTGATCTTCGATTACGCGTCCGACCAGGTGCAGAGCTTCCTGGTCTCTTCGGCCTGCAAATTCTTCGAGGAGTTCCACATCGACGGCATCCGCGTGGACGCGGTCAGCTCGATGCTCTATCTCAACTACGGCCGCCGGGACGGGGAGTACACGCCGAACCGGGAGGGCGGCAACATCAATCTGGACGCCGTGGCCTTCCTGCGCAAGCTCAACGCCACCGTGATGACGCGCTACAAGGGCGCGATCACGATCGCGGAGGAGTCCACGGCCTACCCGCTGATCTCCGCGCCGCCCGACGTCGGCGGCCTGGGCTTCTGCTTCAAGTGGGACATGGGCTTCATGCACGACACGCTCGACTACATGGCCATGGACCCGATCTACCGGCGCTATCATCACGACAAGCTGACCTTCTCCATGATGTACGCCTTCTCCGAGAATTACATCCTGGCCTATTCGCACGACGAGGTCGTGCACGGCAAGCGCTCCATGCTCGACAAGATGAGCGGGGATTACGAGCAGAAATTCGCCTCCCTGCGGACGCTGTACGGATATCAGTTCGGCCACTCGGGCAAAAAGCTGATGTTCATGGGCAGCGAGTTCGGCCAGTTCATCGAGTGGAACGAGCATCAGGAGCTGGACTGGCTGCTGCTGGCCTACCCCCGGCACGACGAGATGCGCCGCTATGTGAAGGAGCTCAACCACCTCTACACCGCGTCGCCCGCCCTCTGGCAGAACGACCACGGCTGGGACGGCTTCCAATGGCTGAACGTGGACGACCGGGATCGCAGCTCCATCGCGTTCCTGCGCATGGCGCCCGGACAGAAGAGCTGGATCGTCTGCGTCTGCAACTTTACGCCGGTGCGCTATGACGGCTTCCAGATCGGCCTGCCGGAAAAGGGCACGCTGCGCGAGATCCTCTCCAGCGACGAGGCGCGCTTCGGCGGCGGCGACGTGCGCAACGACGGCACGATCCACAGCACGGACGAGCCCTTCCTCAACATGGAGCACTCCGCCCGGCTGACCCTGCCGGCCATGTCCGCGCTATTCTTCGAATACAAGCCGGTCAAGACCAGGAAGAAACAAAAATCATCAACTTGATTTTTTGGAGGAAGATGGAATGAAAAAAGAATTTCGCGAGCTGCTGAAGGAAAAGGGACGCACGGAGCTGCCGAAGGTGCTGCTCGTCTCTTCCGAATGCGCGCCGCTGGCCAAGTCCGGAGGACTGGCCGACGTGGTCGGCACGCTGCCCAAGGCCCTCGCCCCGCTGGGGATCGACGCGCGCGTCATCATGCCCTATCACCGCATCATCAAGAACAAGTACGCCGGGCAGGCGGAGCATATGTTCTTTTTCTACAGCCGCCTCGGCTGGCGGGAGGCGTATGTGGGCATCGAGAAGCTGGTGCTCGACGGCGTGGTCATCTATCTCGTGGACAACGAACAGTATTTCGGCGACGTGCTCTACCGCGGCGGCTACGCCGAGGGCGAGCAGTACGCTTTCTTTACCCGCGCCGTGCTCGACGCCATCCCGAACCTGGACTTCCGCCCCGACGTGATCCACTGCAACGACTGGCAGGCCGCCATGCTCCCCATGCTCGCCAGGACCCAGTATCAGGGCAGCATGCAGGCGGAGCTGAAATACCTGCTGACCATCCACAACATCATGTATCAGGGCAAGTACGGCTTCGATTACGTGCAGGACCTGCTGGAGGTGGACAGCAGCTACTACACGCCGGAATTCCTGGAGCTCAACGGCTGCGCCGACTTCCTGAAGGCCGGCTGCGTCTTTGCCGACCGCATCAACACGGTCAGCCCGAGCTATGCCGAGGAGATCAAGACCCCCTATTTCTCCGAGGGCCTGGAAGGCATCCTCAACGCCCGCAGCGCGGAGCTCACCGGCATCATCAACGGCATCGACCGGAAGGTCTTCAATCCCAACGACGACCCGCTGATCCCCGCGAAATATTCCAAGGGCCGGCTCAAGGGAAAGGCCGTATGCAAGCGGGCGCTGCAGGAGCATCTCGGCCTGGAGCAGCGGCCCGACGTGCCGCTGTTCGCCATGGTCACCCGCATGACCGAGCAGAAGGGCTTCGATCTCGTGGCGGCCGTGCTGGACGGCCTGATGGCCGAGCACGACATGCAGTTCGTGCTGCTCGGCACCGGCGACCGGAATTTCGAGGACTTCATGCGCGAGGCGGAGAACCGCTGGAAGGGCCGCCTCTGCTCCTACATCGGCTATAACGAGGAGCTGGCGCATCTCATCTACGCCGGCAGCGATTTCTACGTCATGCCCTCCCGCTTCGAGCCCTGCGGGCTGAGCCAGATGATCGCGATGCGCTACGGCAGCATCCCCATCGTACACGAGACCGGCGGCCTGCGGGACACGGTCGATCCCTACAACCGCTTCACCGGCGAGGGGACGGGCTTCCGCTTCGCCAACTACGACGCCGGCGAGCTGTACGGCACCGTCTGCGAGGCGATTTCCTGCTACTACCAGCCGGAGGTGATGGCCGGCCTGATCCATCACGCCATGGACGCCGATTTCGGCTTTGCCGTTTCTGCCGAGGAGTACGCAAGAACTTATTTATGGATGTTGTAAGCAGCAGAGTCTGGTTTGGAGGGGACTGCGTAGAGCACTGGACGAGCGACTACCGGCTCTACGTCAGCTACCATGACCGGCGGCTCGTCACCGCCGAAAAGAAAAACGGACGCTGGACGCCCTCGGGCGGAGACGGGGAATACCTCAGCCTTCTCGGCTCGCCGGACTGTCCGGAGTTCAGCCAAAGGTATTTCAGCGCGGCGGCCGAGGTCTATGCCGCCGCGCAGGCCTGCCTCGGCAGCGGCCGGGAGCTCGGCCGCCTGTACGAGTGCTTCACCGCGCCCGCGGACCCCATCGCCGCGGCGGAGCTGCTGCGGCTGATGATGGACGACTGCGCCTACCCGATCGAGCAGGCGCTGCCCACCGTGCTGCGCTGCTGCGCGCGCTACGCGGCCGACGACCGGGAGATCGAGGCGCTCCGCCCCCTGCAGCCGCGCACGGCGCAGGTGGCGCGGGTCCTGCGCGAGCAGGCCGCCTGGCTGCCCTGCGCGGTGCACGACAGCCGGATGCCGGAGTACCGCCGTCCCTTCGGCACGCTGCGCTGCGGAGAAGAGCTGCGCCTGGGCTTCCGCCTGCTCGGCGGGGCGGTCGTCCGCGCGGAGCTGCTTGTCAAAGGCGACGCGCTGGAAAGGCGCTGCGAGATGCATCGCGAGGGCGATCGCTTTTTCGTCAGCCTGACCGCGCCGGCCGAGCCCGCCGCGCTGTGGTATGTCTTTCGCCTGGAAACGACGCAGGGCGAGCGCTGGCTCGGCCCGGATGCGGGCGGCTACAACGGCGTGCTGAGCGCGGAGGAGCCGGAGGGATTCCGGCTGACGGTCTTCCGCCGGGATTTCGAGACGCCGGCGTGGTTTCGCGGGAGCGTGATGTATCAGGTGTTCCCGGACCGCTTCGCCTTCTCCGACGACGGCACGGCGGAGCGGGGGATCGCCTATCACCGCGCGCTGGGCCAGAGCCCCGAGCTCCACGAAAGCCTGGACGAGCCCGTGCGCTATCGCCCGCGCTCTTTTGAAAAGGACTACAGCCCGGATGATTTCTACGGCGGAACGCTGAAGGGGATCGAGGAGAAACTGCCTTACCTGAAGGAGCTGGGGATCGGCTGCCTGTACCTCAACCCGATCGTGGAGGCGCGCTCCAACCACCGCTACGATACGTCTGACTACCTGAAAACGGATCCGATCCTGGGCAGCGTGGAGGATTTTACGCGTCTGTGCGGGAAGGCGGAGGCGCTCGGCATCCGGGTGATGCTCGACGGCGTCTATTCGCACACCGGCGCGGACAGTCTGTACTTCAACCGTTACGGGAACTATCCAGGCCCCGGCGCCTGCCAGAGCAGGGAGTCGCCGTACTATCCCTGGTATGATTTCAGCAGCTATCCCGACAAGTACCGCTGCTGGTGGGGCTTCCAGGATCTGCCGGAGGTGGACGAGCGCAATGCCGCCTGGCAGGATTTCGTCGTGACCGGGCAAGACAGCGTGATCCGCCAATGGCTGCGCCGCGGCGCCTGCGGCTGGCGGCTGGACGTGGCCGACGAGCTCCCCGACGGGGTGCTCGCGATGATCCGCCGCGCCGCGAAGGAGGAAAAGCCCGACGCGCTGATCCTCGGCGAGGTTTGGGAGGACGCCGTCGTCAAGGAGAGCTACGGCTCCCGCCGCCGCTACGCGTTGGGAGACGCGCTCGACAGCGTGATGAATTATCCGCTGCGCGCCATGCTGCTGGACTTCATCCATCATCGCGCCGACGCCTTCGCACTGCGCGATTTCCTGATCGGGCAGCAGATGAATTATCCCCGCCCGCTCTACTATTCGCTGATGAACCTGCTGGGCTCGCACGACACGGACCGGATTCTCACCGCCATGGCCACGCCGGTCGTGCTGCGCGGCCTCTCGCGCGAGGCGCAGCTGGCCCTGCCCTTCGGCGAAAAAGATAAGGTGCTGGCGCCGGAGCGGGAGATGCTCTGCGCCGCGCTCCAGTTCGCGCTCCCCGGCGTGCCGAGCATCTATTACGGCGACGAGCAAGGGATGTGGGGCGTGGGCGACCCCTTCAACCGGCAGCCCTTCCGCGAAGGCGAGGGAGAACTGCATAAATATTATGTTAACCTTTCTGCCAGGCGGAACAGCTCGGATGCGCTGAAAACAGGCGAGGCTGTCTTTGATGCCTGCTCCTCGGACGTGCTGACAGTTTTGCGTTATGTAAACGATCAGAGGGACGCTCTCGGCCTGCCTGCCGAAAACGGGGCCTGGCTGCTGGCGCTCAACCGCGGCGATGCGCCCGCGGATTTCAGCGCGGACGCCTCGGCGGCCGGCTGCGGCACCGTGAGCGGGATGCTGGACGCGCGGGAGGCACGCTGGCTTCGGCTGAAATAAACAAGAAGAAAAACGGCGGGAGCCCCATCCGTTTCGGATGGGGCTCCCGCCGTTTCAGAGGGGAGCGCGCAGCTTCAGCCGCGCAGCTCCAGAAAGCCGGGGAGCACGGAGACCTCGGCCTCGTCATAATGGCCGGGGAACTCGCCGTCCACGGTCCAGTCCATATCCGGGGGACTGACCACGTGCAGGCGCGAGGCGTGGAAAAACTCGATCAGGGGGCTGGCGTAGTCCTGTGTCAGCAGACCGCGGACGATCGGCTCGAAATCGGCCAGGGTCTTCGGCTCGCGCACGAGCAGGACCTCGAAACGCCCGTCGCAGGTGTCCACCTCGCTCGCGGGCAGCTCGAGCGTGCCGGCGATGGAGGTGCTGTTGCAGATCGCGCCGAAGAGATAGTCGCCCTCATGCGTCTCGCCGTCGGCCTCCAGGCGCACGCGATAGGGCTTGATCCGCGACAGATCCTTGATGCCGTCCAGGATGTAAGCCGTATGGCCGAGGACGTTTTTCAGATTCTGGTCCGTGGTGTAGCTCAGCCAGGAAAAGGCGCCGAAGGCCGCCACGTAGGTGAAAAAATGATCGCCGAAGGCGCCCACGTCAAAGCGCCGGCTGCGGCCGGAGGCGATGTTGTCCGCCGCGGCGGGGATATCCAGCGCGAGGGAGCGGGAGACGGCGAAATCGTTGGTGCTGCCGCAGGGGATGTAGCCCAGGGGCACGCGGTGCCCGGCGCGGGCCAGTCCGCTGAGCGTCTCGTTGAGCGTTCCGTCGCCGCCGGCGCAGCAGATCAGATCGAATGCCCCGCCGTACCCGGCGGCAAGCTCGACCGCCTCGCCGCGGCGGGCGGTCACCGCCGTGGTGACCAGATACCCGGCGTCCATAAGGCGGCGGATGATCTGCGTCAGGTAACGCTGGACCTGCTTCTTCCCGGAGACGGGATTGAGGATGAGCAGGGCTTTCTTGGACAATGCGGATGTTGCGGAGAGATCCATGGCAGCTCCTTGAAGGCGCGCCTCAGCGGAACAGAGGCTGGGCCAGATACAGACAGAGGTAAGTCGTGGGGATCGAGAAAAGCAGACTGTCGGCCCGGTCGAACATGCCGCCGTGGCCGGGGATGAGATTGGAGAAATCCTTCACGCCGATCATGCGTTTGACCAGGGACTCGGCCAGATCGCCGACCTGGCCCATACTGGAGGCCAGGAAGGAGGTCAGCAGGCAGACCCAGAGCGGGATCTGCGGGAAGACCAGATACAGCAGAGCGCCGCTGAGCAGGGAGGAGAGCGCCCCGCAGAGGCAGCCCTCGACGGTCTTTTTCGGGGAGACCAGCGGGGCCAGCGGATGCTTGCCGAAGCGCATGCCGCCGAACAGCGCGGCGCTGTCGCAGATCCAGGTGGACGCGGCGCCGATGAGCAGCGTCTGCTGCCACAGGTCCGTCACGCTGATGCGCATCAGAAGCACGAACAGAAAGCCCGGATAGGCGACGCCCGAGCAGGTGTAAAAGGCGCCGGGGCCGGAGACCTTCCTGTGCAGGATGCCGGAGAACATGGCAAGGTAGATCGCAAGCGCGAGGGCGGCGATACAGAGCACGGCCGGGGCGTGCAGCAGCGCGAGGACCGCCTGCAGCAACACATGGGTGTACATGACCCAGGCGCAGCAGTAGATATCCAGCGTTTCCAGATTGCGGCTGAGCTCATAGGAGCACAGCAGCCCTGCCGCCGCGAAAAACAGCACCCGCGAGATCTCGGACAGCAGGATGCAGGAAAACGTGACGGTCAGCAGGACGATGGCGGAAAGGATCCTTTTTTTCAAGACGCTAAACCTCTTTCTCTCCGGCAGCAGACTTGTACGGTACTATTAGAATAGCATATTTCGGCGCATAGCTCAATATGCAAAATCGCCCGGGGGGCACAATTCCCGCCGGCTCATTTTTTCGTCCGGATCCTTCACTTTTTTATTGTACCCCGGAAAAACCTGTGCTATGATGCAGATAGAAATCTATATGATCAAAACTATATTTGGGGGTAACGCTATGTTCGCCGATGAAAAAATCTGGCTCGCGCAGTCCGATAAACAACTGTTCCTGCTGCCTGCCATGGCCAATCGCCACGGTCTGATCGCCGGCGCCACCGGCACCGGCAAGACCATCACCATGAAGGTGATGGCCGAATCCTTCTCCGATATGGGCGTTCCGGTCTTCTTCGCGGACGTCAAGGGCGATCTGTCCGGCATGTGCCGCCCGGGCGTACTGACCGAGGATATGCAGAGACGGCTGGAGCGCTTTGGCCTGGCCGGGGATTTCCCGTTCAAGTCCTACCCCACCCGCTTCTGGGATATCTTCGGGGAGCAGGGCCACCCGGTCCGCGTCACCATCTCCGACATGGGGCCGACGCTGCTGGGCAAGCTCCTGAACCTGACGGAGATCCAGACCGGCGTGCTGAACATCGTCTTCAAGGTCGCCGATGAGCACGGCCTGCTCCTGCTCGACCTGAAGGACCTGCGCGCCATGCTCCAGTTCGTGGGCGAGAACCGCGCGGAATTCACCACCATGTACGGCAACGTCTCCGCCGCCAGCGTCGGCGCCATCCAGCGCGCCCTTCTGGCCTTCGAGGCCGAGGGCGGCGAGGCCTTCTTCGGCGAGCCGGAGCTCGACATCCGCGACTGGATGCGCACCGGCACCAACGGCCGCGGCTACATCAACATCCTCAGCAGCACGAAGCTGATCCAGAGCCCGACGGTCTACGCCACCTTCCTGCTGTGGATGCTGACCGAGCTCTACGAGAAGCTGCCCGAGGTGGGCGATCTCGAGAAGCCCCGCATGATCTTCTTCTTTGACGAGGCGCATCTGCTCTTCGCCGACGCCAACAAGGCGCTCGTGCAGAAGATCGTCCAGGTGGTCAAGCTGATCCGCTCCAAGTCCGTGGGCGTCTACTTCATCAGCCAGAGCCCCTCCGATATCCCGAACGAGGTGCTGGCGCAGCTTTCCAACCGCGTCCAGCACGCGCTGCGCGCCTATACCCCGGCCGAGCAGAAGGCCGTGCGCGCCGCCGCCAACGCCTTCCGCGTCAACCCCGCCTTCGATACCGAGGAGGCGCTGATGAGCCTGGGCGTGGGCGAGGCGCTGGTCAGCTTCCTGGACGAGAAGGGCATCCCGAACATCGTGGAGCGCGCCTTCATCCTCCCGCCGCAGAGCCTGATCGGCCCGGCCGGCGCGGACGAGATCCAGAAGCTCGTCGTGACCGACGAATTCGATCTGAAGTACCGCGAGGCGCAGGATCGCGAATCCGCCTATGAGATCCTCCAGGCCGCCACTCTCGAGCTCGAGGAGCGCCGCCGCCAGGAGGCCGAGGAGGCCGCCGCCGAGAAGCAGCGCCTGAAGGAAGAGGCCGAGGCCGAGCGGCAGCGCCTGAAGGAAGAAGCCGCGGCCGCCAAGGCCGCCGAAAAAGAAGCGGCCGCGGCCGCCAAGGCCGCGGAAAAGGAAGCGGCCGCCGCGGAGAAGGCCGCCGCCAAAAAGTCCGCCGCCGCCAAAAAAACCGCGGAGCGCGCCGCCTCGACGGCTGCGTCCTCCGTCGCCCGCAGCGTGAGCACGAACATCATCAACACCATCACCGGCGGCAAGAAGGTCTCCGCCGCGACCATGGCCAAGCGCGCCGCCACGAATGCGCTCAGCTCCGTGATGCGCTCCGGCACGAGCTCCATCATCCGCGGACTCTTCGGCACCAAGAAATAAGACGGCCGCCGCAGGCCGACGGACCGAGCCCCCGCATCCTTGGATGCGGGGGCTTTTACCGGGAGAAAAATCAACCGGCGGTTGGGAACGATCCAACCGGTTTCATCTGGACTTTCCCCGCCCGCCGCGGTATGCTGAGGGCGAACCGGTTCGAATGACCAAAAAGGAGGATCCGATATGAAGCTCGGAGAAAAGATCAGAACGCTGAGAAAGGCACGAAAGCTGACGCAGGAGCAGCTGGCCGAATATATGAACGTCTCCTCCCAGGCCGTGAGCAAATGGGAGACGGGGGCGTCCAGCCCCGATATCGAGATGCTGCCCAGGCTGGCGGCCTTCTTCCATACCACGCCGGACGAGCTGCTGGATTTCGACCGGCGGCGGATCGACGCGGAGGTCGCCGCGCTCGTGACCGAGTCCGTCCCGCTCCGGGCGGAGCCGGAGAGGGCGGAGGCCTTTTACCGGGAGGCGCTGCGGAAATACCCGAACAACGAGGTGCTGCTCAACTGCCTGCTCATGGTGATCCCCAACGACAGGAGCGGGGAGAAGATCGAGATCGGCGAGCGGCTGCTCGACTGCACGACCGACGACGAGATCCGGTACGACGTCCTGCGCCTGCTGGCCCTGTGCTGCCATCACAGCGGGGAACAGGCGATGGCCGAGGCCTATCTCGCCCGGATGCCGGAGCTGTACTTCCTCAAGACCGAGATCGCCGCGGCCATCCGCAGCGGACGGGAGCAGGAGGCGGAGATCGAAAAGACGGAGAACGTCTGTCTCGGCACGCTCTGCGCCATGCTGCAATTGCGCGGGGAGCGCGAGCGCGGGGAGGAGGGCAAACAGCGGTTTCGCCGGCTGACGGCCGAGCTGCTGGACGTTTTCCGCCGGGAGAGCGCGTTTCGGGAGCGCGCGGAGAGGATCGCCGGAGAGATCGAAAACGGCAGCCTCCTCTCGTTCTATCAGTAAAAAAGAACGCCAAAGAAAAGATCGCCGCTTTCGCGGCGATCTTTTCCGTTCAGTTGAAGGCGTCGGCGCTGCGGGCAAAGAGCTTTTCCACCCGCTCGCGCAGCGCGGCGTTCTGCGGCGCGCGCAGCTCCGGATCCTCCTCCAGGACGCGCTGGGCCTCCGCCTGCGCGCGCTGGAGCACCTGCGTGTCGGCGCCGAGATCGGCCACGTGCATCTCCGGCAGACCGTGCTGCCGGGAGCCGAAAAAGTCGCCCGGGCCGCGCAGGCGCAGATCGGCCTCGGAGATGCGGAAGCCGTCGTTCGTTTTGCACATGATGTCCAGGCGGGCCTTCGTCTCCTCGCCGCCGCCCTCGGACACGAGGATGCACCAGCTCTTGTGGACGCCGCGCCCGACGCGGCCGCGCAGCTGATGAAGCTGGCTCAGACCGAAGCGCTCGGCGTTTTCCACGACCATCAGCGCCGCGTTCGGCACGTCCACGCCGACCTCGATCACCGTGGTCGCGACGAGGATATCCGCCTCGCCCGCGGCGAAGGCGGCCATGACGCGATCCTTGTCCTTTGCCTTCATCCGGCCGTGCACACAGGCGACGCGCAGCTCCGGAAAGGTCCGGGCCAGCTCCTTCGCGTGCTCCTCGGCGGATTTGAGCGGGGTGGGCAGCTCCTCGCTGTCCTCCACCATCGGGCAGACGACGAAGACCTGCCGACCCTCCCCGACGAGCTTGCGGATGAAGCCGTTGAGGCGCTCGCGGTAGCTCTCGTCCACGTGGAAGGTGTCGACCTTCCGGCGGCCGGGCGGCATCTCGTCGAGGACCGACACGTCCAGATCGCCGTAGAGGATCAGCGCCAGCGTCCGGGGGATGGGCGTGGCGGACATGACCAGCACGTGCGGCCGCGCGCCTTTGGCGATGAGCGCCGCGCGCTGATCGACGCCGAAGCGGTGCTGCTCGTCGGTGATGACGAGGCCGAGCCGCTGATACGCCACGTCCTCGCTGAACAGCGCGTGCGTGCCGACGACCAGATCCCAGTCCCCGTTTTGCAGCGCCTCCTTCGCGAGGCGCTTTTCCTTCGCCGTCATGGAGCCCGTCAGCTTCCCGACGCGCAGCCCGAAAGGGGCGAGCAGCTCCGTCAGCGTCCGGGTGTGCTGATCGGCCAGGATCTCCGTCGGCGCCATGAAGGCGGCGGTGCAGCCGTTCTGCGCGCAAAACCAGATCAGCGCCGCGGCCACAAGGGTCTTGCCGCTGCCCACGTCGCCCTGCACGAGCCGGCTCATGGCGCGCCCGCTGCACATGTCCGCCATCGCCTCGGCCGCTGCGCGCCGCTGCGCGCCGGTCGGCGCATAGGGGAGGGACGACCAGAAGCTCTCGAGCTCGACGGCCGACAGGCGCAGCCCCTCCGCCTGGACGCGCTGACGGCGCATGCCGCTCAGGGCGCAGGAGAGCACGAACAGCTCCTCAAAGATCAGCCGCCGCCTTGCCAGCTCCAGCGCGCCGAAATCGGCGGGGAAGTGGATGTTTTCATAGGCGTAGCGCGCCTGCACGAGCTTTTCCCGTTCCCGCACGGGCTCGGGCAGCGCCTCCGGCAGCAGCCCGGCGCAGGCGTCCAGCCCCTGCCGGACGGCCTGCAGCATGGTGCGCTGGTTCAGCCCGGCAGCCAGCCGGTAGACCGGCACGATCCGCCCGGTCACCCCGTTTTCCTGCCCCTCGCGCTCGTACACGGGATTGGCCATGCTGCGCTTTGCGCCCTTGACCTCGATCCGCCCGAAGAAGATGAGCTCGTCGCCCCGGTGCAGATTATCCTTAACATAATTTTGATTAAAATAAGTTATGTCAACTGACCCGCTCTCGTCCACGGCGCGGAACTTGACGAGCTCCATGCCGCGGCGGATGCGGATCAGCCGGGGCGTATCCGCGACGAGGGCGCGGATGCAGACCGTCTCGCCGTCGAGCGTCAGGGCGATCGGCTTGCAGGTGCTGCGGTCCTCGTAGCGGCGGGGGAAAAAGGAAACAAGGTCATAGAGAGAAAAGACGCCGAGCTTTCCCAGCGCCTGCGCCTTTTTCTCCCCTATGCCCTTGATGTAGCGTACGTCAGTTTGCAGATCGGCCATGGTTCATTCGGTGTAGCTGAGCGTGTAGTGGCTGTTCGAGAGCTTGAATTCTTCGATCAGCCCGCTGGTGCAGACCACACGGTAGTCGTTGGTGATGAGGATCATGTCGAAGCCGCCGTAGGTGCGCCAGTAGCTGAGAGCCTGGCTCTCGCCCAAAACGAACATGGCGGTGGACAGGCAGTCGGCCAGGGTGCCGTCCTCACAGATGATGGTCACGGAGACGAGCGTGTTGTTGGCCGGATAGCCGGTCTTAGGCCGGAGGAGGTGGTGGTAGGTCGTCCCGTGGGCGTCGGTGAAATAGCGCTGATAGCTGCCGCTGGTGACCACGGCGGTCTCGCCCACGTCGATGGTGCCGAGCCAGGTGTCGGGGTTGAAGGGATCCGTGATGCCGATGCGCCACCGGGTCCCGTCCGGCTTGAGGCCGAGGGTCTGGATGTTCCCGCCGAGCGAGATGATGCCGCTGGTGACGCCGGCGTTGCGCATGGCCTCGATCGCGTAGTTGGCGGCGCAGCCCTTGGCCGCCGCGGCGAAGCTGATCTGGCCCTGGGGCGGCATGGTGACGGTATGGCTGCCGGTGGCGGGGAAGGAGGAGAGGACGACCTGGTCGAAGCAGAGCCGGCCGAGCGCGCCGGCGATCTCCTCGTCCTTGGGGACGTAATATTTCCCGTCCACGAAGCCCCAGAGGGAGACGAGCGGATAGATGGTCAGATCCAGAGCGCCGCCGCTCTGCTCATAGACGGTCCGGGCCGTGCTGAGCATGCGGGCGACCTGCCCGGGGACGACGACGGATTCCCCGCCGGCGTGGTTCATGGCATAGACCGTGCTGGTGGGCAGCTCCGGGTCGAGCATGGCGTCCATCGAGCGGATCACGCCCTCGGCGGCCTGGAGACCGGCCTCGCGGTTTTTCCCGTAGGCGGTCAGCGTCATGTAGGTGTCCATGGCGAAGACGGCCGTCTGGGATTCCCTGCTCTCCCCGCAGCCGGCGAGAGGGAGGAGCATCGCCAGGCACAGCAGGAGGGCCGCGCCCTTAAAGAAGATGTTTGTGCGCTTCATAAAACTCTCTGTAATCCTTCAGCATGTATTTGAGAAGATTGGGCGTGTCGAGCTGATAGGGGCACTTGCTGCTGCAGCTGCGGCATTCGATGCAGTCTTCGATGCGGTTCATCTTTTCCTGCCATTCCGGGCTCATGTACGGCTGCCAGGGGGAGCGGCGCAGCAGCCTGTCCATGCGCGCGCACTGGCGGATGTCGATCCCCATGGGGCAGGGCATGCAGTAGCCGCAGCTCCGGCAGAAGCTGCCGGACAGTTCCTGCCGCTCCTTCCGGATGAAGGCGGCCAGCTCCTCGTCCATGACGGGGTCCTCCTCCGCCACGGCCAGCCACTGCGCCAGCTCCTCCGGGTGCTGGATGCCCCAGATGGGCACGACGTTGTCATACTGCGCCATAAAGGCGTGGCAGGCGCGCACGTTCGTGAGCAGGCCGCCGGCCAGGCCCTTCATGGCGATGTAGCCCATGTCGGCCTGCCTGCATTTGTCGGCCAGAGCGAGGTCCCGCTCGGCCGAGATGTAGCTGAAGGGGAACTGCAGCGTCTCGAACAGGCCGGAGGCGATGCAGTCCTCGGCCACGCCGATGCGGTGGGTCGTGACGCCGATGTGGCCGATCCAGCCGCGCGCCCTGGCCTCCAGCGCGCCGGCGTAGGCGCCGTCGGGGTCGTTCGGGTCGGGCACCTCGGGGACCTGGTGGAACTGGAACAGGTCGATGTAGTCGGTCTTCATCATGCGCAGGCTGTTCTCGATATGGGCGAGAACGGTCTGCCGGTCGCGCGCCGCGCTCTTGGTGGACAGGACGATGTCATCGCGCACGTCGGCGAGCGCGAGGCCGATCTTCTCTTCGCTGTCCGTGTAGGCGTTGGCCGTGTCGAAGAAGTTGATGCCGCCCTCGTAGGCCGCGCGGAGGAGCGCGACGCCCTCCTCCACGCTGCAGCGCTGCACGGGCAGACAGCCCATGGCGGTCTTGGTAACCAGCAGACCGGTCTTGCCGAGCCGGATCTTTTTCAAACGGAGCACCTCCCGCGGAAAGAACGTCAGACGTCGGTTTTTTCCGATTATATCACAGAAAAACAAAATTGAAAACAGCTATTTACTTTGCGGGACAAATTTGTTATAATACCTCCCGCACGTGCGGCTGTAGCTCAGCTGGATAGAGTGCCAGACTCCGACTCTGGAGGTCGTGGGTTCGAATCCCGTCAGCCGTACCAGAAGCCCGGCGCCCCTTTTGGGGCGCCGGGCTTCTGGTATGATCGCGGTCTGTGGACCCACGACCTCTAGGTGCGAAGCACGTTTGATCCGCCGGAGGCGTTTCGCGCGATCAACGGAAAAACACACGGCAGCCCCGGACTGGGGAGGCCGTGTGCTCTTTATGTGGCCTTGATGAGCGCCAGACCGGCCACATTGACGTCGTGCGGTTCCGGAAGGTTCAGAGCAGCGGCACAGCCCGCGGGAGAGCGGAGGCGATCGCGCATAAGAGCGCCGCCTTTGGTTCTTTTTCCAATCGCCTGTTGGTCATAACCGCCTCCTTGACAGACCTGAATAATATGGTATGATTTCTAATGAACATACTGTTCGATTCAAATCATGCTGTTTCAAATCGAAAAAGGGCAGAAGCAGATGCTTCAAAATAATCGCTGCCGAACAATACAAGAATGATGTCGGGAGGAGTACGGGATGGATCGCAGACAGAAGAAGACCCGGCAGGCGGTGTACGACGCCTTTACCCGTTTGCTGGAAAAGAGAAGCTATTCCAATATCACGGTGCAGGAGATCATCGACGAGGCCAATATCGGGCGCAGCACCTTTTACGCCCATTTCGAGACCAAGGACGAGCTGCTCCGCGCGCTCTGCACGGAGATCTTCGAGCATGTCTTTTCCGAAGAGCTGGAGAAGGAGCAAACCCATGATTTCTCCCACAGCGGCGGGGCGCTGGACAATGAGATCACGCACATCCTCTACCATCTGCAGGACAGCCGCCGTTACATCAAGGGCATCCTCTCCAGCGAGAGCGGGGAGCTGTTCATGCGCTTTTTCAAGGAGTATCTGGAGCGCCTCTTTGAAGGAGCCTCATCTGAGAATCCTTCGGATATCCCGCGAGAGTATCTGCTCAACCACATGGTCTGCGACTTCACGGAGACGGTGCGCTGGTGGATGCGGAACGACGGCTACACCCCCGAGGAGGTCAGCCGCTTTTTCCTGGCAACGACCCTCTCACGATAAAAACGCTGAAAAAAGCCCGAACACAAAAACCCCTGCGGTTCATACGGAACCGCAGGGGTTTCGCTTCGCGTTGGCCTGTTATCCCTCGGTGTATCGCCAGGTGTTGGTGCCGTCGGTGTACTCCCAGTTGTCACGGAGTACAACGTCGTCCCGGCTCCACTCGGCATAGACGAAATCATAGGAGACCGGCCGCTCGCCCTCGTGCCATCGGGTGACCTCCTCCAACGCGATCCGATACAGATCATCGGTAACTGGACTGTCGGGATCGTAGAACATCCACTGTTCCGGCTTCGCGATCACTTCTTCCAGCGTGCTGTCAAACTCGCTGCTTGGATTGTCCACCCGATTGAAGATGCACCAGGCATAGGTACGCAGATCCTGCTCCTTGTTGTCCCGGATCCCGTAGAGGACACGCGCGACCGCCTCGGCCTCGCTTCCGTACCGGTCGTCAGGGGTCGGGGCAGGCGTTTCTGCAGGCTGCTCCTCCTCGACGACATCTGTGTTTTCGACCGCGGCGTCTTCCGTCTCCTTTGCCCTTTTGGTGCTGAGCGCGATCCCCAACACGATAACAAGCAGCAGGAGGCTTCCAAGAACCATACGGCGATTTCGGCGCTTGCATAACCAGTTCCAGAAGGAACTCAGCGACGCCTGAACTTTCATGAAGAACGACCCCTTTCCATACGGGTGCGAAAAGCCCCATTTCCCCACAAACCACGGTGTTTCTGCTTTTTTCCCTGTTTTTCAAGGGTATACCATGGCAATTTCACACCACTGTTCCCCATTATAGCGGATGCAGGAAGAAATGGCAGAAACAAATTCCCCAAAAAGTACCGTATGGAACAAACAGCGAGATTTATGCGGTAACGAACTTTTCCAAACAAGTGCTTCTTGTTTCTTCACTGCCGGATCGTATAATAGATATCGAACAAAATGTGCGGCATTATCATGGGGTATAACGAAGGATGACGAACGGAGGAACGGAAATGCAGTATGGCGGCTCATCCGCAACAAAGGCGTCAGCAGGATCTCTTCCGCTCTTTTAATCTGCATCGGCATGATCGCGGCGCTGCTGATCGGCGATTTGTTCGCCGCGGGCGAGGTGGCGTTCATCATGGCGCTTGGAGCTTTGCTGGAGGACGCGACCACGAACCGGGCCAAGAGGGGGCTGAAAAACCTCCTCAGCCTGACGCCGCAGCAGGGGCGCCGGATCACAGACGGGCAGGAGGAGCTTATCACGGCCGAACAAATCCAAACGGGCGATCTGCTCCGGGTCCTGCCCGGTGAGACGATCCCCGTGGACGGGGCGATCGTGGCCGGAGAGACATCGATTGGAGACGGGGTCAACGACGCGCCCGCGCTCAAAACCGCAGATGTCGGCGTGGCCATGGGCGTCATGGGCAGCGATATTGCGGTAGAGGCCGCCGACGTTGCACTGATGAGCGACGATCTGAGGCTGATCCCGTATCTCAAATGGCTGTCCAACACAACGGTCAAGACGATCCGCGGCGCGATCAGTCTGTCTATGGCAATCAACCTGACGGCTGTGACATTGTCCGTGCTGGGACTCCTGACTCCGACCACCGGCGCGCTGGTACATAACGCGGGATCCTGCGGCGTCGTTCTGCTGGCCGCTTTGCTCTACGACAGAAAATATCGCTGACACATCAATTATCAAGCTCCGCAGCCGCCGCTTCCGGCGGCTGCGGAGCAGTTTCTCGCGGAGGACCCGTTCGCGGACTTCGTCAGCAGATCGCGGTCATGCGTTCGGCGGTCTGCCGCCTCCGCTCCTTTAGGGCGGACGGTCAGCGCGCACGGCGAAGCACGCTTGATCCGCCGGGCGGATTTACAAGCCGGCGGCTGCGTGGTATAATGACCCGCAGAGCGCACAGGCGAAGGCACCGCGGCTGAAAGCCGGAGAAAAGCGGCCGAGGTCCTTCGTCTCCGGCGGCGTCCCGCCGCGCCTTCGCGGCGGTGCGGATCAGGGGGAGAGAGAAATGAGAAGCATCGGCAGGACCTTCATCGGCGCTGTGCTGGCCGGGATCAGCATCGGTCTCGGCGGGCTGGCGTTCCTGGCCCTGGACAACAGGGTCATCGGCGCGGCGGTCTTTACGGTGGGACTGTTCACCGTCTGCACCTTCGGCCTCAATCTGTTCACGGGCAAGATCTGCTACGTGTTTGAAAACGACGGGAAATACCTTGCGGCGCTGCCGGTCATCTGGCTGGGGAACCTCGCCGGCACCGGCGTGACCGCGCTGCTGGCGCTGCTTGGCCGCGGCGCCCCCGCCCTGCGGGAGAAGGCGGCGCTGCTGTGCGCGGCCAAGCTGGACGACGGCCTCCTCAGCCTGTTCGCGCTGGGCGTGCTGTGCAACATCTTTATCTATATCGCCGTGGAGGGCTTCAGAAACAATCCCCATGAGCTGGGGAAATACCTGTCGCTCGTGTTCGGCGTGATGGCCTTCATCCTCTGCGGGACGGAGCACTGCGTGGCCGACATGTTCTATTTCTGGACGGCGGGGGCCTGGAGCCCGCGCGCGGCGGCGGTCATCCTTGTGATCACGCTGGGGAACGCGGCCGGCGGCGTTTTGTTCCCGCTGCTGCGGCGCGTCCAGCACGGCCGGAGGGCGGGCGCGCAGAGCTGAGCATCGCGCCGCGGCGACAGGAAACACAAATGGGAGGGAACACGATGAAAGTATTGATCCTGAACGGCAGCCCGCGGAAGGGCGGCAACACCGAGACCGCTGTGAACGAGCTCGTCAAGACCTTCGCGGAAAACGGCGTGGAGACGGAGGTCGTCCGGGTCGGCGGCATGGACATCCGCGGCTGCACAGCCTGCGGCTACTGCAGCGAGCACGACGGCTGCGTCTTTGACGACGTCGTCAACGAGCTCGCGGCGAAGTTCGAGGCCGCGGACGGGCTGATCGCCGCCTCGCCCGTCTATTACGCCTCTGCGAACGCCACCCTGGTCGCCTGCCTGGACCGGCTGTTTTTCAGCACCGGCTTCGACAAGACCATGAAGGTCGGCGCAAGCGTGGTCGTCTCGCGCCGGGGCGGCTGCTCGGCGGCCTTCGACGAGCTCAACAAGTATTTTACCATCAGCGGCATGCCCGTGGCCTCCAGCCAGTACTGGAACAGCGTGCACGGCCTGGCGCCCGGCGAGGCGGCGCAGGATCTGGAGGGGCTGCAGACGATGCGCACGCTGGCCAGGAACATGAGCTTCCTGATGAAGAGCATCGCGCTCGGAAAGGAGCGGTACGGCCTGCCGGAGCGGGAAGCCCCGCAGTCGACCCATTTCATCCGCTGACCGAAAGCGGCAGCGCGCCCCGTTCATCGATGAACGGGGCGCGCTGCTTTTGCTCCTTATGCCCGGAGGAAGGCGGCGGAGTCGAGGATCCCGGCCCCGACCGCCGCCATGTCGCGCAGGTTGCTCTCCTGGATCTCCGGCGTTTTGGAGGAGGTGCAGTCGCGCAGCACGGTGACCGCGTAATCCAGCGAGAGCGCGTCGTAGCAGGTGGCGCGGATGCAGTTGGGCGTGGTCGTCCCGGCGAGGAGCAGGCTTTTGACGCCGAGCCGCCGCAGAAGAAGATCCAGGCCCGTGGCAAAAAAGGCCGAATAGCGCGGCTTGACCAGCCGGTAGTCGCGCGCATCGCAGCCGAAGGACGCCGGCATGGCCGCGTCGATCTCGCTCGCGCAGCCCGGAGACAGCGGCCTGCCGCCCGCCTCCCAGGCGGCGCGGCGCGCGAGTTCCACGTCGCTGCCGTCGGCGGCGTAGGCGCGCGTGACAAAGATCACGGGGATCCCCTTTTCCCGGCAGCGGGCGATCACCGCGGCGCAGGCCGGCACCGTGGCGGGCGCGCCGTCGATGAACAGGGGCGAGCGGTCACAGAGAAAACCGTTTTGCATATCGATCACGAGCAGGGCTGTATCGCACATGGCGGGCTCCTTTCTTCCGGGGGCTTTTTTCCTGTTGGGAAAACCATAGCACAACGATCGCGTACAGTCAACGCGGAAGGCTTTACCGGAGCGCGGCATCGTGCTATAATGCCTGCGGAAAAGAGAACAGACAGGAGGAGACAGACCATGCCCTGCACCACCGTTTTGGTCGGCAAGAAGGCCAGCAACGACGGCTCCACGATGATCGCCCGCACCGACGACGGACATTTCGACGTCAAGAAGCTGATCGTGCTGGATCCGAAAAAGCAGAAAAAGACATATAAAAGCGTGCTCTCTCACGTGGAGGTCGAGCTGCCCGGGAACGCGCTGCGCTGCACGGCCAGCCCCAGCGTGGACACGAAGGACGGCGTCTGGGCCGCGACCGGCATCAACGAGGCCAACGTCGGCATGACCGCGACCGAGACCATCACCTCCAACCCGCGCGTGCTGGCGGCGGATCCGCTCGTCCGGCTGCAGAAGCCGAAAAGCAGGCGGGAAAAGGAGATCCCCGGCGGCATCGGCGAGGAGGACATCGTCCTGCTCGTGCTGCCCTACATCCGCACGGCGCGCGAGGGCGTGCTCCGTCTGGGCGCGCTGCTGGAGGAGTACGGGACCTACGAATCCAACGGCGTCGCCTTCAGCGACGAAAACGAGATCTGGTGGCTGGAGACCATCGGCGGGCATCACTGGATGGCCCGGCGCGTGCCGGACGAGGCCTGCGTCATCAACCCCAACCAGTTCGGCATGGACGGCTTCGACCTCGACGACGCCTTCGGCGCGCGGCAGGCGCACCTGTGCTCGGCGGATCTGCGCGAATTCATCCGCGGCAACGACCTGGATCTCAACCGGGGCGGCGTGTTCAACCCGCGCGACGTGTTCGGCTCCCGCACGGACATGGACCATATCTACAACACCCCGCGCGCCTGGTTCATGGGCCGGTATCTGGCCCCGCGCTCGCTGCGCTGGGACGGGGAGGACGCCGCGTTCACACCCGAGAGCGACGATATCCCCTGGGCGCTCGCGCCCGACCGGAAGGTGACGGTCGAGGACGTGAAGTACCTGCTGTCGAGCCACTATCAGGGCACGCCCTTCGACCCCTACTCCGGGCGGGACAGCGGAAGGCGCGGGATGTACCGCTCCATCGGCATCAACCGCACCGGCGTCATGTCCGTCTGCCAGATCCGCAGCGGCGTGCCGGACGCGCTCAAGGGCGTGGAGTGGATCTGCTTCGGCCCGACGACCTTCGACGCGCTGCTGCCCGTCTACGCCGACGTGCCGAGGATGCCGAAGTATCTGAGCGAGGTCGGGCTCGACGTCTCGACGGAGAATTTCTACTGGGCCAGCCGCCTGATCGCGGTGCTGGCCGACCACAATTACGCCGACTGCATCCAGATGGTCGAGCGCTATCAGAACGCCGTGTTCACCGAGGGGCGCCGGATCCTGCGCGAGTACGACCGGAAGATGACGGAGAGCGGGGACTTCACGCTCCGGGAGAAGGCGAACGAAGAACTCTGCGCCATGGCCCGGGAGCAGACGACCGACACGCTCGGAAAGCTCCTGCTCAAGGCGAGCGAGAACATGAAAAACAGCTTCAGCCGGGCGGACAACTGAAACGGAAAGGAGAAACGAGAGCATGCTGGAGATACGGGACCTGAGCTTCGCGGTCGAGGAAGAGGCCGGGAAGAAGGAGATCATACGGGACCTGAGCCTGACCGTGGAAAGCGGGAAGTTCGTGGTCATCACCGGGCCGAACGGGAGCGGCAAATCCACCCTCGCGAGGCTCATCATGGGGATCGAAAAGCCGCTTTCCGGCCGGATCCTCTTCGACGGACGGGACATCACGGACCTGGACATCACGGAGCGGGCGAAGGCCGGCATCAGCTTCGCCTTTCAGCAGCCCGTGCGCTTCAAGGGGATCCTTGTCAAGGATCTGCTGCGTCTGGCGGCGGGGAAGAACCTCTCCGTCTCCGCGGCCTGCGCCTACCTGTCCGAGGTGGGCCTGTGCGCGCGGGACTATATCGACCGGGAGGTCAACGCCTCCCTCTCGGGCGGCGAGCTCAAGCGCATCGAGATCGCCACGCTGCTTGCCCGGCATACGCGGCTGAGCCTCTTTGACGAGCCGGAGGCCGGGATCGACCTGTGGAGCTTCCAGAACCTGATCCGCATCTTCGAGAAGATGCGCAGCGAGATCCGGGACAGCTCCATCGTCATCATCTCGCATCAGGAGCGCATCCTGCAGATCGCCGACGAGATCCTGGTGCTCGCGGAGGGACGGGTCGCGAAGCGGGGCAGCCCCGCCGAGATCCTGCCCGCGCTGATCGGGCAGACGGCGCCCGTCAGCATCTGCCAGAAGCTGCAGTGAGGGAGGGACGGAACATGGTTCAGCTTGACGCCATTCAGAAGAGACTGATCGAAGAGATCGCAGACCTGCACAGCGTCCCCGCCGGGGCATACAACTTCCGCGCCAACGGCGAGCTCGCCGGGCGCAACACCACCGCCAACATCGACATCGTGTCCAAGGAAAACGGCAGCGGCATCGATATCCGCATCCGGCCCGGCACGAAGAACGAGAGCGTGCACATCCCCGTCGTCCTCAGCGCCAGCGGGCTCAAGGAGACGGTCTACAACGATTTTTACGTCGGCGAGGACAGCGATGTGGTCATCGTGGCCGGCTGCGGCATCGACAACTGCGGCAGCCAGGACTCCGAGCACGACGGCGTCCACCGCTTCTTCCTGGGCAAAAACGCGAAGGTTCGGTATGTGGAAAAGCACTACGGCTCCGGCGACGGCCGCGGGCAGCGCATCCTGAATCCCGTGACCGAGGCCTATCTGGAGGAGGGCAGCTCCATGGAAATGGAAATGGAGCAGATCAAGGGCGTGGACTCGACCGAGCGGAAGACCCTGGCCGAGCTGAAGGCCGGGGCGCGCCTCGTCGTCAAGGAACGCCTGATGACCCACGGCGTGCAGAACGCCGTCAGCGATTATCTGGTGGAGCTCAACGGCGAGGGCGCGACCGCGGACGTGGTCTCGCGCTCGGTCGCGCGGGACGAGTCCACGCAGACCTTCAACGCCCGCATCACCGGCAACGCCCCCTGCAGCGGGCACACCGAGTGCGACTCCATCATCATGGACCGGGGCCGCATCCTGGCCGTCCCCTCGCTGGAGGCCAACCACGTGGACGCCATGCTCGTGCACGAGGCGGCGATCGGCAAGATCGCCGGGGACCAGATCATCAAGCTGCGCTCTCTCGGCCTCAGCGAGCAGGAGGCGGAAGAGCAGATCATCAACGGATTTTTGCGCTGAAAAGGCGGAAACGGAGGCAGAACATGGTCGAATTCCTGCGCGCCGAGGGGATCGAAGAGGAGATCCTGTCGGAGATCGAGGCGTTTCGCCGGAGCTGTCCGGTGTCGGAGGACAGCCGGCACCGCGTGCCAGCCCCGACGATCCGGTACTACGGAAAAGAGATCTGGCGCCAGGCGCTGATCGCCCTGCTGGCGGGGGAGAACCTCCTGCTCGTCGGGCCGAAGGCCACGGGGAAGAACGTCCTGGCAGAGAATCTGGCCGCGGTCTTCGGCCGGCCGGAGTGGAACGTCTCGTTCTATCTGAACACGGACGCGGCGTCCCTGATCGGGACGGACACCTTCCGGGGCGGCGAGGTCTGCTTCCGCAAGGGTCCGATCACCCGCTGCGCCGAGGAGGGCGGCTTCGGGATCCTGGATGAGATCAACATGGCCCGCAACGAATCGCTGGCCGTGCTGCACGCCGCGCTGGACTTCCGGCGCATCATCGACGTGCCCGGCTACGACCGCATCACGCTCAGCCCCTGCACGCGCTTCATCGCCACCATGAACTACGGCTACGCGGGCACGCGGGAGCTCAACGAGGCGCTGACCTCCCGCTTCATGGTCATCAAAATGCCCATCATCGCGGGCGGGGACCTGCTGCGGCTGCTTAAGGCGCAGTTCCCGCGGCTGAAGGACGAGCCGGCCGGCCAGCTCTGCAGCCTCTTCGGGGATATCCGCGCCAAGTGCGAGAGCGCGGAGATCTCGACCAAGCCCCTGGACCTGCGCGGGCTGACGGCCGCGCTGACGCTGACGGAAAAGGGCCTGGCGCTCGACCGGGCGCTGGAGCTCGGGCTCGTGAACAAATCCTTCGACGACTTCGAGCGCCAGCTCGTGTCGGATATCATCGCCGCGCGGATCCCGCGCGGACTCGGCGGCGCGGAGCTTTTCGAGCGCGTATGAACACGGTTTCGGAGCTTCAGAAAAGACGCGCCGAGAACATCATCTGGAACGCGGCGGGAGACTATTCCTTCCGGCCGGATTTCAGGGCCTACGACGCGCAGGGGCGTGCGGAGCTCTACTGGAACTGCATCATCGGCGCCGTGCGCCGGCAGTACGAGTATCCGAAGCTCGAAAAGCTCTTCGCGTCCCTGGCCGACTATGAGGACGCCGACGTGTACGAGGGCCTGCTCTGGCTGGGGCTGGAGAACGCCGCCTATCACCGGGAGCTGGCCGGGCGGCCGGTCCTGCGCTCGCTGCGGCGGGAATACGCCGCGCGCTATACGGCGCTGTTCCCGGCGTCCGGGCTGGACGATTACCGGCTGCTCGAATGCCTGTCCTGCGCGCATTATCTGCGCGCGCTGGGAAAGGAGCCCAGGCTCAGCCGCTATGATATCGGTCTGCTCGACGAGCTGGAATTCCCCCCCGAGCTGGATACCGACGAGATCGTGGAGCGCTCGCGCAGGCTGTTCGAGCGCTGGTTCCGGATCCGGGCAGAGGAGCGCCGGCGTGAAAGGCGGCCCTTCGCGCTGCTGCCGCGGCGGAAGAAGGCGGACAAACGCGCGCGCCGCTACCGCCCCTTCGGCGCGGGCTTCGCCGACCGCACGAGCCGGGGCGGAGGCGGGGAGGGCGGCGCACAGGAGCAGGAAAACCTGCGGACGACCCTGACGGCGGAGGAGCTGCGCGCCTTCATGACGGCCAAATACGGCCGGGCGCTGGTCCCGCCCGAGCAGGTCAGGGAGATCGAGCGCGAGCTGTGCACGGGCAATCACGAGCACTGCCATCTGCACCTGACCGACGGCAGCCGCGCGGAGGGGGTGATCCAGAACGCCTTTGAAGCCCTGCACCGGCAGGCGGAGCTGGAGCAGATCGAGCGCAACCGGCGCCGCTACCGGGAGGAGCTGGCCTTCAACCGCGCCGCCGAGCAGAAGCTGGCGGCTTCGATCCGGAACTCCGTGCTGCTGTATCTCGAGCCCGCGCCCCTCCGCGCCGACGCCGGGACGCTCGAGGGCGGCCGGGTCTGGCGCGCGACGGAGCTGGACGACGGGCGCGTCTTTGCCCGCAGCGACCGGGACAACATGGGGGATCTGAGCGTGGATATCCTGCTCGACGCCTCCACCTCGCAGAAATCCAGGCAGGAGACGGTGTCCAACCAGGGCTATCTGATCGCCTCCGCGCTCACGCGCTGCGGCGTTCCCTGCCGGGTGATGAGCTTCTGCTCCATGACGGGCTATACGATCCTGCGCGTCTTTCGCGACTACCGGAGGCCGCAGGACAACGGGAAGATCTTCGAGTACGTCTCCAACGGCTGCAACCGCGACGGGCTGGCCGTGCGGGCCGCGCATTATCTGATGCGGCGCTCCCCCTGCGAACACAAGCTGCTCATCATCCTGTCCGACGTCAAGCCGAACGACGTGGTGAAGCTGCCCGCGGGCGAGGGCGAACGCGTCCCCTATGAGCGGGAGGCGGGCGTGCGGGACACGGCCCTCGAGGTGCGCCGCGCCCGCGCCGACGGGATCTCGGTGATCTGCGTCTTCACCGGCGACGACGAGGATCTGCCCGCGGCCAGACAGGTGTACGGCCGGGACTTCGCGCGCATCCAGTCGCTCGACAGGCTGGCGGACACGGTCGGCCTGCTGATTCGCAACCAGATCCGCAACCTGTGACGCGGAGGAGAACGGAAAGGGCCCGGGGAGCTGTCCCCGGGCCCTTTCCGTCCTTCCGCGCGCCGTATCCGCACTTGCAATCGAAACGGGACCTGATATATAATAAAAAAACAGAAACAAGAGGGGAGCGGATGCGATATGGACGACGCGCTGCGGCTGACCGTGCTGGGGACCAGGGGCTCCGTGCCCGTGAGCGGGTCGGGCTTCCTGGAGTTCGGCGGCGAAAGCAGCTGCTATCTCGTCGAGGCGGGCGGGCAGGCGATCTTCCTGGACGCCGGCACCGGCATCCTGTCCCCGCCGGCCGGGGCGCTGGACGGCAAAGAGATCGGCATCCTCATCACCCACGCGCATCTCGACCACCTCCTGGGCCTGCCGCTGTTCCCGCCCCTGTTCGAGCCGGGGAGGGAGATCCGCATCGTCGGGAGGCGCCGCGGCGGCCTGACGACGGAGCGGCAGCTCGCCCGCTTCGTATCCGGGCCGCTCTGGCCCTGCACGCTGGACGAGTTTCCGGCCCGCGTGCGCGTCCTTGACGAGGACGGCCCCTTCCGGCTCGGGAACGTGCTGGTCGAGAGCATGGAGGGCAGCCATCCCGGCGGCTGCAGCGTCTATAAGCTCAGCTGCGGCGGAAAGAGCCTCGTCCTCGCGACGGATTTCGAGCCGATGGGGGACGCCGCCGCCCGCCTGGCCGCCTTCGCGAAGGGAACGGATCTGCTGCTGTACGACGCCCAGTATGCCGAGCAGGACTATGAGGCGCACCGGGGCTACGGCCATTCCACCGCCGCGGAGGGACTGCGCATCCGGCGCGAAAGCGGCGCCGGATCCCTGCTGCTGATCCATCACGCCCCCGACGCGGACGACGCGTCGCTCCGGGAGCGGGAGGCGCGCCTGGCCGGGACCGGCGCGCACTATGCCAGAAAAGGAGAGGTGTACGAGCTGTGAAGAACTACCCCGTGGAGAGACTGATCCGCATCGCCATTTCCCTGTCGACGGAGAAGAGGATCGACGCGCTGCTGAACCTCATCCTGACCGAGGCGATGGACATCACCCGCTGCGACGGCGGCACCGTCTATATCCGCGACAAGGAGACCCTCCGCTTTTTCGAGATGGTGACCCTGTCCAAAGGCTTCCACCGGATCATGGAGGACGACAGGGACATCCTGCCGCCCGTGCCGCTCAACCGCCTGCACGTCTGCGCCTGCGCGGCGATGGATCATAAAAAGATCAACATCCCCGACGTATACGAATCGAAGGAATATGATTTCTCCGGCGCCCAGCGCTACGACAGCCTGAACGGCTACCGGACGCGCTCGATGCTGGTCATCCCCATGGAGGACGAGCGCGGCCGGAACATCGGCGTGCTGCAGCTGATCAACGCGCAGGACGGGCAGGGGCGGATCATCCCCTTCGCCCGGGAGGACGAGGATCTGATCTCGGCGCTCGCGTCGCTGGCGGCCGTCAGCCTCAACAACAACCGGCTGGCGAAGGCGACGCAGGACATCCTGCACTCCTTCGTGGCCGTCATGGTCGACGCGGTCGACGCCCGCAGCCCCTACAACGCCAACCACACGCGCAGCATGGTCCGCTATGCCGAGCGCTTTCTCGACTGGCTCGACACGGAGGACGTCGGCTGGCGCTTCACGCAGGACGAGCGGGATCCCTTCCTGATGAGCGTCTGGCTGCACGATATCGGCAAGCTCGTCATCCCGCTGGAGATCATGGACAAGCAGACGCGCCTCGGCGCGATGGAAGAGCGCATCCTCGGCCGCATCGAGGTCGCCCGGCTCATGGAGCAGCTGCGCGCGCTCAAACAGCCCGGACAGGCGGCGGAGGCCGAGACCGCGCAGGAAAAGCTGCGGCAGGCGGCGGAGCTGATCGCCAAGGCCAACACCGCAGGCTTCCTGCCCGACGAGACGATCGCCGCGCTGCGCGCCGCGGGAGAGCTCCCATGCTTGACGGCGGCGGGGGAGAGCGTCCCGCTGCTCCGGCCGGAGGAGCTGGAGGCCATCACCGTCCGCAGGGGCACGCTGACCGCCGCCGAGCGCGGCGAGATCGAACGCCACGTGGTCTACACCGGGCGGCTGCTGCAGCGCATGACCTTCCGCGACGACTACGAGCCCGTCCCGGCCTGGGCCGCCGCCCACCACGAGTTCCTCAACGGCAGCGGCTACCCGGAGCACCGGACGCGGGAGAGCCTGCCGAAGCAGGTGCGCCTGCTGACGATCCTGGATATCTACGACGCGCTGACGGCCGAGGACCGGCCTTACAAGCCGCCCATGCCGGCCGAGCGCGCCTTCTCCATCCTGGAGAGCATGCGCGACGAGGGCAAGCTCGACGGGGAGATCCTGGAGCTCTTCCACCGCAGCGGCGCCTGGAAAAAGGACTGAATACGACGAACGAAGACCCGGCCATGACGGCCGGGTCTTCGTTTGGCAGGGGACGCCGCAGGCGCTCAGCGGTATACGATGCGCCGGGCCAACTCCTCGGCGCGCTCGCGGCTGTCCAGGTATTCGACGAGCGCGAGGGCGAAGGGGATGGCCGTGCCGAGGCCGCGGCTCGTGATCACGCTGCCGTCGACGGCGACGGGCTCAAGCCCGACAAGCGCCCCGCACAGCCCCTCTTCCATGCCCGGATAGCAGACGGCGCGTTTGCCCTCGAGCAGCCCGGCGGCGCCCAGCACGGTCGGCGCGGCGCAGATGGCCGCGGTGAGCTTCCCCGCGGCGTAAAAGCGGCGCAGCAGCTCCGCCACGCGCGCGTCCTCAGACAGGCGCTTCGTGCCTTTGCCGCCGCCGGGCAGGATGAGCCCGTCGTAATCGGCAAAGTCCGCGTCCTCCCACAGCCGGTCCGCCAGGATGCGGATGTCGTGGCTGCCGCGCAGCCCGAGGCCGTCCCCCATAGAGATCATATCGCAGACGATGCCGACGCGCCGCAGCAGATCCACGACGGTCAGCGCCTCTACCTCCTCGAAGCCCTCGGCAAACAGCATGGCGGTCTTTTTCATACGCGTTTCCTCCCGGTCGCTTTTTGTCCAGTATACCAAAAGCGCGGCGCAGCGGCAAGAGAGAAGGAAAATACAATCATTTTTTTGTATAAAAATTTGAATAACTGTAAATAAATACCAAAAACAGAGGAGGAATTTCTGGCAAAACGCGCGCTTGTGCCTTGCTGTTCCGGCATGTTATGATAAATGCATAATAATAGGTTTGTTGAAAAAAGACGGCGGAACGACGGGGGGCGGCGATGGAAAGAGAACGGATCCTGCGGGAACTGGACGATCAGATCACGAATCTGGCGAGGCTGCATATCCTGCACGGGCTGCACCGGACGGAGGCGTTCAACGACCACCGTCAGCGGATCCAGCGCTTTGTGCGGGAGAACGGCATCGACGTGAGGACGGAGCTCAATCCGCTCTCGTTCAATCTGTATCGCCGTTATTTCGGCTGAAAAAAATGAACGGCCCTTCGTCGGCAGCCCCGGTCCGGGAGGATCGGGGTTTTTTGCGCCGCCCGGGCGTCCGCACGGAGCAGCCGCGAAAAACAATTTGATGGCGAATCCTGTCATTTTGCGCCGGAAAAGGCTCAAAAGGGCTTCCAAAACCGGACGGCCTGAACTTCCCCTGCACAATTGCTTAAAAAAATTTGTGCATATCGCTCAAGGGCGGAGCAGATAGTTATAGGAATTTGACAAAAAGCATAAAAATAGGCGTTTTACACAAAAAGCCTGCGCTTGAGGCTTGAATTCCGAAAGCAAATAGGCTAATATAAACAAATATAGGGAGCTCAACATTTTCCAAAAAGGAGAGCGATCCAATGAACGCACTATTCTGGCTAATCCCCGTCGCAGCGCTGATCGCGCTGGTCTTTGCGGCCTTCAAGGCACGCTTCGTGTCCAAGGCCGCGCCGGGCAGCGAAAGGATGCAGGAGATCGCGAACGCCATCGCGGAGGGAGCAAGGGCCTTCCTGATGTCGGAGTATCGGATCCTGGCCATCTTTATCGCGGCTCTTTTTGTTTTGATCCTGATCTTCATCAACTTCGGCACCGCGATCTGTTTCCTGGCCGGCGCCGTCTGCTCGATCCTGGCCGGCTTCTTCGGCATGAGCGTCGCCACGAAGGCCAACGTCCGCACGGCCAACGCCGCGCTGACGGGCGGCATGAACCGCGCGCTGGCCGTCGCCTTTTCCGGCGGCTCGGTCATGGGCATGTGCGTGGTGGGCCTCGGCCTGCTGGGCTGCAGCGTGATCTATCTGATCACCGGGAACTATAACATCCTCTTCGGCTTCTCCCTCGGCGCCTCCTCGATCGCGCTGTTCGCGCGCGTCGGCGGCGGCATCTACACCAAGGCGGCCGACGTGGGTGCCGACCTCGTGGGCAAGGTCGAGGCCGGCATCCCGGAGGACGATCCGCGCAACCCCGCCACCATCGCGGATAACGTGGGCGACAACGTCGGCGACGTGGCCGGCATGGGCGCCGACCTCTTCGAAAGCTACGTCGGCGCGATCGTCTCGGCGCTGACGCTGGGCGTGTTCGTCACGGGCAAGTTCCAGGCGGCGGGCACCATGTTCCCGCTGGTCATCGCCGCGGTGGGCGTGCTGGCCTCCGTCGTCGCCACCTTCTTCGTCCGCGGGAAGGACGATTCCAACCCGCACGGCGCGCTGAAAATGGGCACCTACGTCTCGGCGGGCATCGTGGCCGTCGTCTCGGTCGTGCTGAGCATACTGTTCTTCGACAGCTTCTACTGCGCGCTGGCCATCATCGCCGGCATCATCGTCGGCCTTGTCATCGGCTTCGTCACCGAGGTCTACACCTCGGAGGACTATCGCTCCGTCAAGGAGATCGCCGACCAGTCCGAGACCGGCTCGGCCACGACCATCATCAGCGGCATCGCCGTGGGCATGATGAGCACCTGGGTGCCCATCGTGCTGATCTGCGTGGGCATCTACGTGTCCTACGCCGTCACCGGCAACCTCTACGGCATCGCGCTGGCCGCCGTCGGCATGCTGAGCACCACCGGCATCACGGTCGCGGTGGACGCCTACGGCCCGATCGCGGACAACTCCGGCGGCATCGCGGAGATGAGCGGCCTCGACGCGCACGTGCGCGAGATCACCGACAAGCTCGACGCCGTCGGCAATACCACCGCCGCCATCGGCAAGGGCTTCGCCATCGGCTCGGCCGCGCTGACCGCGCTGGCGCTCTTCGTGTCCTACGCGGAGGAGGTCGGCCTCAAGAGCATCAACATCCTGACGCCGAACGTCGTCATCGGCCTGCTGATCGGCGGCATGCTGCCCTTCGCCTTCTCGGCGCTGACGATGAACTCCGTCTCCAAGGCCGCCAACAAGATGATCGAGGAGGTCCGCCGCCAGTTCCGCGAGATCCCCGGCATCCTCGAGGGCACCGGCCGTCCGGACTACAAGGCCTGCGTCTCCATCTCGACGCGCGCGGCGCTGCATGAGATGATCGTGCCCGGCCTGATGGCCGTGGTCGCGCCGCTGCTGGTCGGCCTGCTGCTCGGCCCGGCCGCGCTGGGCGGTCTGCTGGCGGGCTCGGTGACCACGGGCGTGCTGCTGGCCATCTACATGTCCAACGCCGGCGGCGCCTGGGACAACGCCAAGAAGTACATCGAGGAGGGCACGCACGGCGGCAAGGGCTCCCCGGCCCATAAGGCGGCCGTCGTCGGCGATACCGTGGGCGATCCCTTCAAGGATACCTCCGGCCCCTCGCTGAACATCCTCATCAAGCTCATGACCGTCGTGGCTCTGGTCTTCGCGCCCCTGTTCATCAAGATCGGCGGGCTGCTGTAAGCGTCAGCCGACAGAAAAAAGCTCCGGGAGAGTGTTCTCCCGGAGCTTTTTTGTCGGGGTCAGTCCGCGGCGCGGATCGCCTCGAGCAGCTTCCGCATGCTTTCGGGGCGCTCCAGGTCGATCTCGATCACGCCCTCTTCGGTCGTGAGATCCAGGCGGGGGCGCTTTTCGGTCACGCTGACGCAGTGCCCCGCGGTGACGCTGCGGTGGGCCTCCTCCGCGTTCAGCACGCCGCCGAGAGGCAGGTAGGTCCAGCTGAAGCCGCTGGGAACGTACAGGGCTTTCCCGCTGACGCGGTATTTCTCGATGCGCGCGGCGCCGCGGAAATCGGCGGCGGGGTCGTCGAGAACGGACCCCTTCAAGAGGCTTGTAAAGCGCGGCATGGGCACGTCTCCTTTCTTTGGGCTCGTTTTTCTTTATCATAACACGCCCGCGCGGCTTTGTCACCGTCTTTTTCCGGAAAGGACCGGGGAGGGCCGCGACGGGCGAAGCGCTGTATTTTTTTCTTGAACTCCATCCGGAAAAATGGTATAATAAAGCATCTTTTGCAGAGAAAAGGGGCTGATAATTGACAGAAAGTGGAAGAATGACAACTTTTTTCGCAGATCGCATTCGCTGAGTGCCTGTTTCAGGCAGCGGGAGAACCATTTCTTGGGGTGAATTCACGATACGCATGCGTGATAGGGAGCTCCCATCCCGAACCCGTCAGCTAATCTCGTAAGCGTAAGGGGGCAATACTTGCATACTCAACTTGATAATCAGATGAGTCCTCAGTATCTGTCTCCCGTCTCGGGCATCCCGGGGCGGAATTTTGTTTTCTGCGATCGGAACTGCACAGAAGGAGGGTTCAGTATGCAGGTATCCGGTTGGGATCTCATCCTTATCATCGTCTATTTGCTGGCCATTGCCGCAGTCGGCATCTTCAGCAGGAGAAAAGTCGGCAGCCCGGACGACTACTTCGTCGCGGGCAGGTCGCTTCCGTCCTTCGTGCTGGTGGCGACGATCTGCGCGTCCGTCGTCGGCGGCAGCGCCCTGATCGGCAAGGGCGGCTACGCCTATACCGGCGGCGTCGTGTGCATCGCCATCGGGCTGCCGTATATGGTCGGCATGTTCATCTTCTCGGCGTTCAGCGGGAAGATCAGCAGGATCGGGCGAACATACGGCTTCATCTCCATGCCCGAGCTGCTCGGCTATCGCTTCGGACCCGTCGTCAAATATCTCGCGGCGGTCCTGGTGGCCTATACGGCGATCGCCACGGTGGGCTCGCAGATCAGCGCGACCGGCACGATCGTCAGCACCATCGGCGGCGACTCGGTCAGCTATCTGACGGGGGCCTTGATCGCCACGGTCATTTTCGTGGTGTACACGGCAAGCTCCGGCCTGTTCGGCGTGGTCTATACGGACGTCGTGCAGTTCGTCGTGCTGATCCTGTTCGTGTATATCTTCCTGCCGATCGATTCGATCAGGGAGGTCGGCGGCTTCGGCGCGCTGCTCGCGCGGACGGATCCGGCAAAATGGAAATGGGATCTGTCCCCCGAGATCATCACGCTGATCGTTACGAACTTCATCATGACGATCGCGGGCGCCGAGTTCTGGCAGCGCGCCTTTGCCGCCAAAAGCGACAAGGCGGCCTTCCGGGGCCAGTTCTGGGGGACGGCCGTATACGCCGTGACCATCGTGCTCACGATGTTCATCGGCCTGGCGGCCGCGCTGCTGTTCCCGACCCTGATCGAGGACTACGGGACCGCCGATTACGCGATCCCGGTCATGATCGTAAGGATCCTGCCCGTCGGATTGACGGGCCTGACGCTGGCCGGCGTCCTCTCGGTGATGATGTCGTCCGCCGATTCCTATCTTCTGGTCGCCACGCAGTCGCTCGTGTCCGACGTCGTGCGTCCGCTTGCCCGGAACATGACGGACCGGCAGGAGCTTCGTCTGTCCCGCATCATCAGCGTCGCCTTCGGCGTGTTCGCGTTTCTGGTGGCGATGTTCTTTACAAGCGCCTACGACGCGCTGATGTTCGGGTGGACCTTCTATGCGGCCACGCTCGGCGTGCCCTGCCTGGCGGCCCTGGTATGGAAAAAGGCCACCGCCCCCGGCGTGCTGTCCGGGATGGCCGTCGGCTTCGCCGTCAGCATCGTGTGGAAGCTCCTCGGCAGCCCGCTCGGGATCGGCTCCACGATCATCGGCGTCGTGCTCAACGGGCTCGTGTGCGTCGCGGTCAGTCTGCTGACCTGGAAAAAGCATCCTTCCAAACCCATTTCTCTCGGATAGAGAGGCCGCGCCCGATGGTGGCGCGCGGGAACGGGAGGCTCCCGAGCAAAGGGGAGAAAACAGAGCGGGGCCCGGGGGAGCGGGCTCCGCGGAAAAAGAAAACGCCGCCGCGGACGATACGAAGTCCGCGACGGCGTTGGTGCGAGAGAGGAGACTTGAACTCCCACGTCGGTTGACACACGCCCCTCAAACGTGCCTGTCTACCTGTTCCAGCACTCTCGCATACCGCCTCAAAGGCATTGGTAATTATACCAGATAACTGAAGTTTGTCAAGCGATTTTTTCCGATTCGGGTCAAGGGCCTAACGCGCGTATGCGGCCGCCCAGTCCGTCACGGCGCTGCGGGCCGCCGCGTCCGAAGCGCCGTCGAGCGCGACGATAAGCGTGTCGGGGTCGGCGCGCAGGGCCTCGTGCAGGCGGTCGACGTACTGCGCGTAGCGCTCGCCGAGGCCGAAGGCCGAGCCCAGGAGCAGCGCCTCCTCCCGCGTCCGGAGCGCGCCGAGCAGCGGCAGCTCCGACTGCAGAAGCGCCTCCAGCGCCGTGCGGAACTGCGGGATCAGCAGCTCATAGCCGCCGATCTCGTCCGCGACGGCGAAGGGGTAGCAGACGGCCTCGCGCAGCAGGCGCGCGCCCAGAGCGCGGAACACCTCGTTGTCCCGGACGGGCGGCCAGACCGAGGCGTCCAGGAAGCGCCCGGCCTCAAAGCCCTCGACCCCGGCGCAGGCGGCCGCCGGGCGCAGCGTGAACACAAGCGAGCCGGGCGCCTCCGGCCCCGTTATGAAGCCGCCCGCCTCCGCGAGCGCGCCGCCGAGGCACGAGCGGATCAGACGGCTTTTCCCGGCCCCGGACGGGCCGGTCAGAAACAAGCGGCGCTGCACGGCGATCCCCCCTTCGTTTTCTTCAGCTTATCACAAACGCGCCGGAAAAGGAAGGGCGTTTCCGTTTGTTTACACATGCGGACGGGCAGGGCGCGAATAGACTGTCAGCGGGGTGAGAATATGATCGAAAGCGCGTTTATCCTGCTGATGAACAGCCTCTGGCTCTTCCTGCGCGTCGCCCCCGGCGGCAGCTTTCCCCGGCCCCTGAGCCGGGAGGAGGAGCAAAAAGCGCTCGCGGCCTGGGCCGGGGGCGATCTGGAGGCACGGAACCGCCTGGTGGAGCACAATCTGCGCCTCGTGGCGCACATCGTCAAAAAATACTACGCGCAGACCGACGACGTGGACGATCTGCTGTCCATCGGCACGATCGGCCTCATCAAGGGCGTCAACACCTATCGCGCGGACCGGGGCGTGAAGCTTGCGACCTACGCCAGCCGCTGCATCGAAAACGAGGTGCTGATGTATTTCCGCAGCCGCCGCCGCGCCGCGGCAGAGCTCAGCCTGTCGGAGGCGCTGGAGGGCGACGACGGGGAGGGCGGCCTCTCGGTGATGGACGTGGTGGCGCAGGAGGACGATCTGGCCGAGCGCGTCGGCCGCGCCGAGCTGCGCCGGCGCCTGGGCGGCTGGGTGGACGGCCTGCTCTCCCCGCGGGAGGCGGCGCTGATCCGGCTGCGCTACGGTCTCGGCGGCGGGGAGGGGCTGACCCAGCGCGAGACGGCCGAACGGCTGCACATCAGCCGCAGCTACGTCTCGCGCATCGAAAAACGCGCGCTCGAAAAGCTGCGCGCAGCGCTCGGCGACGAGGACGGGGCGGGCTGAAAAAGGCCGCGGCGGCGGTTGACAGCCATGCCCGGAAGTGCTATGATATCGACAACCTTTGGAAAAGGAGCCTTTGGCATGAAGCTGCGGTTCGTCGGCGTTTATTGCTGCTACTTTTACTTCACCGGCCGCGCCGGAAGAGAGTAAGAGTGTTTTTCGCTGCGAACAAAAGGCTCCCGACCGTATCGGAGGGATAAGCAGGGCCTGCGGTGGAACACACGTCCACCCCGGGCCCTTTTTGCGTACAGGAGGACAGAGGCATGATCATCATCGTCAAGCAGAACGCCCGCGAGGAGAAGATCAAAGAGCTGGTGCGCTGGGTGGAATCCCAGAACTTCGTCACGCACGTCTCCAAGGGCGAATTCACCACGATCATCGGCGTCATCGGCGACACCAGCCGCCTCGACGCGGATCTGGTCGCGGGGCTGGATATCGTCGACTCGGTCAAGCGCGTGTCGGAGCCCTTCAAGAGCGCCAACCGCAAGTTCCACCCGCTCGACACCGTCGTGGACGTGGCGGGCGTGCCGACCGGCGGCGGGCATTTCTCGATGATCGCCGGCCCCTGCTCGGTCGAGAGCCGGGAGCAGGTCGTCTCCGTGGCCGAGAGCGTCAGAGCGGCCGGGGCGGACATGCTCCGCGGCGGCGCCTTCAAGCCGCGCACCTCGCCCTATGATTTCCAGGGCCTTGAGGCCGACGGGCTTGCCCTGCTGCTCGAGGCGAAAAAGGACACGGGCCTGCCCATCGTGACCGAGATCATGAACACGAGCCACCTGCCCCTGTTCGAGGACGTCGACCTCATCCAGATCGGCGCGCGGAACATGCAGAACACCGAGCTGCTCAAGGAGCTGGGGCATACGGACAAGCCGGTGCTGCTCAAGCGCGGCCTTGCCAACACGCTCCGGGAGCTGCTGATGGCGGCCGAATACGTCATGGCCGGCGGCAACGAGCGGATCATCCTCTGCGAGCGCGGCATCCGCAGCTTTGAGACGGCCACGCGCAACACCCTCGACCTCTCGGCCGTGCCGGTGCTGCACGAGCTGACGCACCTGCCCGTGATCGTGGACCCGAGCCACGCCACGGGCGTGGCCCGCTATGTGCCGCCCATGGCGCTGGCGGCGGTGGCCGCCGGGGCCGACGGACTGATGATCGAGGTGCACAACGACCCGACGCGCGCCCTGTGCGACGGGGCGCAGTCCCTGCGCCCGGAGCAGTACGCGCAGCTTGCCGCGCGGGTGCGGCGGATGCGCGCGCTGCTGGCGGAGGAAGTGAAATGACGGTCGGGATCGTGGGCCTCGGGCTGATCGGCGGCTCGCTCGCCAGGGCCTACCGCGGCGCGGGCGCGGAGGTTTACGGCTGGAACCGCAGCGCCGTCGTGCGCGGCTATGCCGAGCTGGAGGGGACGCTTGCGGGCGAGCTGAACGGCGAGACCCTGCCGCGGTGCGAGGCGGTCTTTCTCGCGCTGTACCCGGCCCAGTGCGCGCAGTGGCTGGAGGCCAACGCCGCCTCCATAGCGCGCGGCGCGCTGGTGATGGACTGCTGCGGGACCAAGCGCCGGATCTGCGAGACGGGCTTCCGGCTCGCGGAGGCGTACGGCTTCACCTTCGTCGGCGGCCACCCGATGGCCGGCACGCAGTTTTCCGGCTATGCCAAAAGCCGGGCCGACCTGTTCCGGGACGCGACGATGATCGTCGTGCCGCCCCGGGCGGACGATATCCTGCTGCTCGCGCGGATCAAGAAGCTGCTGGGCCAGGCGGGCTTTGCGCGCCTCAAGGTCACGACCGCCGCGCAGCACGACGCCGTGATCGCCTATACCAGCCAGCTCTGCCACGTGCTCTCCAACGCCTTCGTCAAGAGCCCGCGCGCGGCGGAGCACCGGGGCTATTCCGCCGGCAGCTTCCGCGATCTGACGCGGGTGGCCTGGCTCAACGAGAACATGTGGACGGAGCTCTTCCTGGAAAACCGCGACTGTCTGACGGAGGAGCTGGACGTGCTCATCGGCCACCTGAGGGAATACCGCGACGCCGTGGCCGCCGGCGACGGCGAACGGCTCCGCGCCCTGCTGGCCGAGGGCCGGATCGCAAAGGAGGAGGTGGACGCGCCGTGACCGAGATCGAAGTCAAAGCCTCGCGGAGCTACCGCGTCCTGATCGGCGCGGGAGTGCTCGACCGCTGCGGGGAGCTTTCCGCGCCCCTCGTGAAGGGCCGCCGGGCCGTGGTCTGCGCCGGGGAAAGGGTCTTTGCCCTCTACGGCGCGCGCGTGCTCGCGAGCCTGCGCGCGGCGGGCTTCGCGGCCGGGAGCTGCGTCTATCCCTCCGGCGAGGGGGCCAAGACGCCGGAGACGTTGGTTTCCATCATCAATGAACTGGCCGGAGCCGGGCTCGACCGCAGCGACGCGGTCTTCGCGCTCGGCGGCGGCGTGACGGGGGACATGGCGGGCCTTGCCGCCGCGCTGTATCAGCGGGGGATCGCCTGCGTCGTGCTGCCGACCACGCTGCTGGCGGCGGTGGACGCCTCCGTCGGCGGCAAGACGGCGGTCAATCTGCCCGCCGGGAAAAACCAGATGGGCGTCTTTTCCCAGCCGCGGCTGGTCGTGTGCGACACGGACTGCTTTGCCACCCTGCCGCGGAAGGTATACGCCGAGGGCTGGGCGGAGGTCGTCAAGACCGCCTTCCTGCGCCCCGGCGCGCTGCAGGCGCTGCTCGCGCTTCCCGACGCGGAGGCGCGGATCGAAGAGATCGCGGCGGAGTGCGTGCGCGTCAAGCGCGATCTGGTGGCCGAGGACGAATTCGACACCGGCGCGCGGCGGCTGCTGAACTTCGGCCACACGGTCGGCCACGCGATCGAGGCCTGCAGCGGCTATACCCGGTACCACGGCGAGGCCGTGGCCGCGGGCATGGCGGTCGTCACGCGCGCCTGCGCGGCGCGGGGGGACTGCCCGGAGGCCTGCCTGGAGACGCTGCTGGCGCTCCTGCGGCGCTTCGGCCTGCCCGAGCGCTGCCCCTACGGCGCGGAGGAGCTGCTCGCGGCCGCCCGCGCGGACAAAAAGCGCGCCGGGGAGAGCATCACGCTCGTCCTGCCCGAGAGCTACGGGCGCTGCGTGCTGAAGGAGACGGACTTTGCCGAGCTGGGAACCCTGCTCGAGCTGGGGCTTTGACCATGGATATCCGCATCGAACCGCGGCGGCTCTCCGGCGCGGTGACCCCGCCGCCGAGCAAGAGCCTGGCGCACCGGCTCCTGCTGTGCGCGGCTCTGGCGGAGGGGGAAAGCAGTTTACATAATATTGAACTCTCGGAGGATATCGAGGCGACGCTGCGCTGTGTAAAGGCGCTCGGCGCCGAGGTGACGCGGGCGGGAAGGAGCCTGCGCGTCGCGGGCGTCGGCGCAAAAGCGCCCGCGGGCGCGCCGCCGCTCTTCGACTGCGGGGAGTCCGGCTCGACGCTGCGCTTTCTGCTCCCGGTCGCGCTCGCCGTGTGCGGCGGCGGGGATTTCACCGGCCGCGGGCGGCTGATGCAGCGGCCGCTGGGGCCGTACGAGACGCTCTTCCGGGAACAGGGGATCGCCTTCGAGTGCGAGGGGGACACGCTGCGCGTGCGCGGGACGCTCCGCCCGGGGCGCTGCGCCCTGCCGGGGGACGTGTCCAGCCAGTTTTTCACGGGGCTGCTGCTGGCGCTGCCGCTGCTGGACGCGCCGAGCGCCGTCGAGGCGACGACACCGCCGGAGTCGGCCGATTATATCGAGCTGACGCGCCGGGCGCAGTTGGCGGCCGGGGTCGAAAGCCGCGCGGAGGACGGGCGCTTCACCGTCCGGCCGCAGCGCTACCGGGCCTTTGAGGCCGCGGTCGAGGCCGACTGGTCGCAGGCGGCCTTCTGGCTGGCCGCGTCCGGGCTGGGCGGCGCTGTCCGGGTGAAGGGGCTCGACCCGCGCTCCGCGCAGGGGGACCGGCGCTTCGCCGCCTTCGCGCGGCTTCTGGCCGGGGGCGGCGACCGGACGATCGACGTGCGGGACTGCCCCGATCTCGTGCCGCCGCTGGCGGCGCTCGCCGCCGTGCGGGCGGGGAGGTGCCGTCTCGAGGGCGCGGCGCGGCTGCGCCTCAAGGAGAGCGACAGGCTCGCCACGGTCAGCGCGGCGCTCAACGCCCTCGGGGCCGACGTGCGCGAGGAGCCGGAGGCGCTCGAGATCCGCGGAGTGCCCTCGCTGCGCGGCGGGGCGGCGCTCGACTGCGCCGGCGACCACCGCATCGCCATGATGTGCGCCGTCGCGGCGACGCGCTGTGAAAAGAGCGTCGTGCTGCGCGGCGCGGACTGTGTGAACAAATCCTATCCCTCCTTCTGGGAGGAGTACCGGCGTCTGGGGGGATGCATCCATGTCCTGGACTAAAACGAACAAGCTTCGCGCGGAGATCTTCGGCGAGAGCCACGGGCCCTGCGTCGGCGTGCGCATCGCGGGCCTGCCCGCGGGCGAGAGCGTCGATCTGCGGGAGCTGCAGCGCTTTCTCGACCGGCGCGCGCCGGGCCGCAGCGAGCTTTCCACGCCGCGCCGCGAGGCGGACCGTCCCCGGGTCCTCTCCGGGCTGACCGGCGGGGTGACCGACGGCGGCGTCTTCGAGGCCGTCATCGATAACGCCAACGTCCGCCCGGCGGACTATGAGGCGCTGCGCTTCGTCCCGCGCCCCGGCCACGCGGACTATCCGGCCTTCGTCAAAAGCGGCGGCGCGGCGCTGCCGGGCGGCGGCGCCTTTTCCGGCCGCCTGACGGCGCCGCTGTGCGTCGCGGGTGGGATCTGCCTGCAGCTCCTGCGCCGCCGCGGCGTCGTGCTCGCGGCGCATATCGCGGAGCTCGGCGGGATCGCCGACGAGCCCCTCGACCCCGTGAACACGGACGCGGCCGCGCTGGAGCGGCTGGCGGAAAAGGACTTCCCGGTTTTGGACGAGGCGCGCGGCGAGGCCATGCGCGCGGCGATCCTGGCAGCCAAGGCGGAGGGCGACTCCCTCGGCGGCGTGGTCGAATGCGCGGCCGTCGGCCTGCCGGTCGGCCTGGGCGGGCCGCTCTTCGACGGACTGGAGAGCGTGCTGGCCGCGGCGCTGTTCGGCATCCCGGCGGTCAAGGGCGTGGACTTCGGCGCGGGCTTCGGCGCGGCGCGGCTGCGCGGCAGCGGGAACAACGACCCCTACGCGCTCCGGGACGGCCGCGTCGCGGCGCTCACGAACAGGGCCGGGGGCATCCTCGGCGGGATGAGCACGGGCATGCCGCTCGTGTTCCGCGCGGCCTTCAAGCCGACGCCGTCCATCGCCCTGCCGCAGCGGAGCGTCGATCTGCAACGCATGGAGGAGACGGAGCTGCGCGTGTCCGGCCGCCACGATCCCTGCGTGGTGCCGCGGGCCGTGCCCGCCGTCGAGGCCGCGGCGGCCGTCGTGCTGCTGGACGCGATGCTGGATTGACCGGCCCCTCATCCGTCACGGCTTTGCCGTGACACCTTCCCCCGGAGGGGGAAGGCTATAAGGAGTGATTTGATGGCAAACGAACTGGAAAAGCTGCGCGCGGAGATCGACCGCATCGACGGGCGGCTCGTCGCGCTGCTGGCGGAGCGGCTTTCCGCCGCCGGGCGCGTCGCGGCGTATAAGCGCGCAAACACCCTGCCCGTGCGCGACGCCGGGCGCGAAAAGGCGTTGCTGGAGCGCGTGGCCGCGATGGCCGGAGACGACGCGCCGGCCGTGACGGAGATCTATCAGGCGATCCTCGCCGCCAGCCGCGCCCGGCAGGAGGAGCTGCTCGCCGCGCCGCGCCTGCGCTGCGGCCTGCTCGGGGAGAAGCTGGGCCACAGCTTTTCGCCTGCCATCCACGCGATGCTGGGCGACTACGAGTACCGCCTGATCGAGCTGCGGCCGGAGGAACTGGAACCCTTCCTGCGCCGGAGGGAGTTCGACGGGCTGAACGTGACCATCCCCTATAAAAAGACCGTGCTGCCCCTCTGCGACGAGCTGACGGAGGCGGCGCGCCGCGTCGGCAGCGTCAACACGATCGTGAAGCGCCCGGACGGGAGCCTGCTCGGCCACAACACCGACTGCGACGGCTTTGTCTGGCTGCTGCGGAAGGCCGGGGTCGACCTGGCCGGGAAAAAGGTCCTCGTGCTCGGCAGCGGCGGCGCCTCCGCCGCGGTACAGGCCGCGCTGCGCGAGAGCGGCGCCGGGGAGGTCGCGGTCGTCTCGCGCGAAGGGGAAAATAATTATGTAAACCTCTATGCGCGGCACGCGGACGCCGCCGTGCTCGTCAACGCCACGCCCGTGGGCATGTATCCCCACACCGGCGTCAGCCCCGTGGAGCTGGACGGGCTCCCCGCGCTGGAGGCCGTGTTCGACGTGATCTACAACCCGGCGCGCACGCGGCTGCTGCTGGACGCGGAGAGCCGCGGCCTCGTCACGGCCAACGGCCTCGGCATGCTCGTGGCGCAGGCGGCGGCCGCCTCGGAGCGCTTCACCGGCCGCGCCGCGGCGGAGGGGACGGTCGAGCGCATCCTGGCCGCCGTCGGGCGCGACACGCTCAACCTCCTGCTGATCGGCATGCCCGGCTGCGGCAAGAGCACGGTCGGCGCGGCGCTGGCGGAAAAGCTGGGCCGCCGCTTCGTCGATCTCGACGCGCAGATCGCCGCGCGCGCGGGCCTTTCGATCCCGGAGATCTTCGCGCGCGAAGGGGAGGAGGGCTTCCGCCGGCGGGAGCACGAGGTCCTGTACGACTTTGGAAAAGGGAGCGGCCTTGTGATCGCGGCGGGCGGCGGCGTCGTCACCCGGCCGGAAAACATCGGCGGGCTGCGGCAGAATTCCCGCGTGATCTGGCTGCGGCGCGACCTGGAAAAGCTCCCGACGGACGGGCGGCCGCTGAGCCTGGCCCATCCGCCCGAGGCGCTCTGGCGCGTGCGCGAGCCGCTCTACCGCGCGGCGGCGGACTGGGAGATCGACAACAACGGCGCCGTCGAAGAGACGGTCCGAGCCATTCTGGAGGCGATGGAAGCATGAGGATCCTTGTCATCAACGGGCCGAACCTGAACCTGCTGGGCCTGCGCGAGCCGGAGCTCTACGGGAAACGGGACTACGCGGCCCTTTGCGATTATGTAAACCAACAGGCGGCCGAGCTCGGGCTGGAGGCCGAGCTCTTCCAGTCCAACCACGAGGGCGCGATCGTCGATCGCATCCAGGAGGCCTACGGCCGCTTCGACGGCATCGTCATCAATCCCGCGGCCTACACGCACACGAGCGTGGCCATCCTCGACGCGCTCAAGGCGGTCGGCCTGCCGGCGGTGGAGGTGCATCTGACCGAGCCGCGGGAGCGCGAGGACTTCCGCCGCGTCTCCTACGCGGGGCTGGCCTGCACGGCGCGCTTCGCGGGGCAGGGCTTCGACGGCTACGGACAGGCCCTGGCCTTCCTCGCCGGGTATCTGAGCGAGTAGGAGCCGTTCGCGGAACGTTCGCGAAACGTTCGCTGCTATATAAGAGAAGAGTAGATAAGAGGAGATAAGAGGAGAGGACAGGACAGAAGAGAAAAAAGTTCTCTCTGCTGTTGGTGGTGAAGCTGTCTGCGCGGGCGCGCGCGGCCGGCTGTGGAAAACTTTTTGTTCGGTTATACTTGACAAATGCGGCAAACTGTGGTATAATAGCCGTGACGGTGGGGAAGAAGCGCCTTCGCTCTTGCCAGAGCGCGCAAATGGTGGTATAATCAATCAGTTCTTCGGGAAAGGACGGTGACGGGCCGTGAAAAAGTTCAAACAGAGCAAGCTGCTGTGGATCTTCGAGACGGCGGTCCTTGTCCTCATCCTGTCGCTGATCATCAACGCCCGCACCACGCGGACGGGGAGCGTCGTGCACGGCGGCGCGCAGAACGTGTTCGTGCCCGCCAACGAGAACTATATGCTCGACCCCGCCGCCACCGAGCCGCCGCCCGACGACGCGGTGCTCTGGCCGAACCTCACGCTCGAGGAGCTGCAGAACATGCGCCAGTACCAGATGGTGAACGACTCGAACCTGCTCTCCTCGGCCTTCAAGCCGGACGACATCCAGCCGATCCCCGGCACCTGGAACATGATGATCGACGGCGATATCCTGCCCTATCTCGAGGCGCTGCTGGAGGATCTGCGCGAGCACGGCTACACGCCGTACATCGCCGGCGCCTACCGCTCCTACTCCTTCCAGGAAAAGCTTTTCAACGGCAAGGCCAGCCAGATCGCCTACGGCATGGACCCGCCAGTGACGGACTATCTCGACCCCCGCTATCAGGAGGCCGTGGCCGAGGCGCGCACGATCACCATGTTCCCCGGCAGCAGCGAGCATCAGCTCGGCTACGCGGTGGATATCCTCGACCGGCAGCGCAGCTGGCTGGACTACTCGAGGATGGATCAGGAGTTCTTCGCGTATCTCGACAGCATCTGCGCCAGCTACGGCTTCATCAAGCGCTACCCGACCAACAAGATGCTGCTTACGGGCTGGGACGAGCCCTACCACTACCGTTACGTGGGCGTGGAGGCCGCGACCTTCATCATGGAGCACGGCATCTGCTATGAGGAGTTTTACGCCCATTACGACCCGGAGTTCACCTTCGGCGCCTTTTGACCGGGCGCGGCGCGTTTCCCGGGTGGGAAAATCGCGCCACTCCGGGCTTTTTTCCGGAAAAAAGGCTTGCAATGCGGGCGGGAACGTGCTATACTCGCACAGTAAGGATTATGGTATTTGACAGAGTGGGTCGTGACCCACTCTTTTTTACGAGCCGTTTGGCTCGACTAAATTTTGGAAATCACGCGGAGGATCGCACATGAGCAGGATCACCGAGCAGGTGGAAGCCCTGGCCCGGCCCGTGGTCGAGGAAGAGGGCTGCAGCCTCTGGGACGTGGAATACGTCCGCGAGGCGGGGAACTGGTATCTGAGGATCTATATCGATAAAGAGGGCGGCGTCGGCATCGACGACTGCGAGCGCATCAGCCGCCGTCTGGACCCGATCCTGGACGAGGCCGATCCCATCCCGGACAGTTACGTGTTCGAGGTCGGTTCGGCCGGCGCCGAGCGCGAGCTCAAGCGTCCGGGCGACTTTGAGCGCTTCCTCGGCGAGGAGGTCGAGGTGAAGCTCTACCAGCCGCTCGACGGCGCCAAGAGCTTCGTCGGAACGCTGCGCGGCTATGAGGGCGGCGCGGTGACGGTCCTGAGCGGCAAAACGGAGCGCCGCTTTGAAAAAGCACAGATCGCGCAGGTCAGACTGCACGTATCCATATAAAGGGGTTTTAGACAATGAACGCAGAATTCTTTGAAGCCATCGAGCAGATCGAAAAGGAAAAGGGCATCCCCAGGGCCTATATGTACGAGAAGATCCATCAGGCCATGCTGACGGCTTTCCGCCGCGACAATCCCGCCTGCGCCGACAACGTGGAGGTCATCCTCGACGAGGAGAAGAAGCGCATCGAGATGGTCGTCAACAAGACCGTCGTCGAGACGGTGGAGGATCCCAATCTGGAGATCGCGCCGGACGCGGCCAAAAAGATCAGCCGCCGCGCCAAGCTCGGCGATACGGTCGCCGTCCCGGTGGAGACGAAGAAATTCGGGCGCATCGCCGCCCAGGCCGCCAAGCAGGTCATCATCCAGGGCATCCGCGAGGCCGAGCGCGGCATCATCTACGAGGAGTTCACCTCCAAGGAGCACGAGATCCTGACCGGCGTGGTCAGCCACATCGAGCCGCGCAACGGCAGCGTATCCATCCGCATCTCCTCCAACAGCGAGTTCACCGAGGCCATGCTCTCGGCGGGCGAGCGCATCAAGAACGAGGAACTGCGCGAGGGCGACCGCATCAAGGTCTACGTGGTCGAGGTTCGCAATTCCACCCGCGGCCCGCAGGTGCTCATCAGCCGCACCCATCCGGGCCTGGTCAAGCGCCTGTTCGAGCTCGAGGTGCCCGAGATCTACGACGGTACCGTGGAGATCAAGTCCATCGCCCGCGAGGCCGGCAGCCGCACCAAGATGGCCGTCTGGTCGAGCGACCCCAACGTCGATCCCATCGGCGCCTGCGTCGGCCCGCGCGGCGGGCGCGTCGGCAGCATCGTCGACGAGCTCGGCGGCGAGAAAATCGACATCATCAAGTACAGCGAAGTGCCCGAGGAATATATCGCGGCATCGCTCTCCCCGTCCGAGGTCATCAGCGTGAACATGCTTGAGGACGGCAAGAGCTGCCGTGTGATCGTGCCGGATAACCAGCTTTCGCTGGCCATCGGCAAGGAGGGGCAGAACGCCCGCCTGGCCGCTAAGCTCACCGGCTACAAGATCGACATCAAGTCGGCGAGCGAGGCGAACCTGTAAAAAACCAAAACCGAAGCCCGGCGAAGCGAGCGAGCTTTCCCGCCTGCGGGGAAGCGAGACGACACGGAGCTTGCGAGGACGAAATGCAGCAAAAGAAAGTACCGATGCGGCAGTGTCTCGGCTGCCGCGAGCAGAAAGCGAAAAAGGATCTGATCCGCGTGGTGCGCAGCCCCGAGGGCGCCATCGCGCTGGATTTCCGGGGGAAAGCCTCGGGGCGCGGCGCCTACGTCTGCCCGAGGAAGGACTGCCTGGAGCGCGCCTTGAAAGCGCGCGCGCTGGAGCGGGCCTTGGGCTGCCCCATCCCCGCCGGGGTCTACGAACAGCTCGCTGAGCAGATGGAGCGCGGCGAATGAGGGAGAAACTGCTGTCCTTTCTGGGTCTGATGCGGCGCGCGGGCGCGCTCGCCGTCGGGGAGACGAACACGGGCGCGGCCGTGCGCGCGGGAAAGGCAAAGCTCCTGCTGCTGGCCGCCGACGCGTCTGAAAACGCCCGCGGCCGGGCGGAGACCTTTATCCGGGGCCGCCGGACGCAGCTCGTACCGCTGCCCTTCGCCAAGGCGGAGCTGGAGACGGCTCTGGGACTGGGAGGCTGCTCGATGGCGGCCGTGACGGAACTGGGGTTTGCCGACGCGCTGATGAAGCAGCTGGCCGCTTTCGAGCCGGAGCGTTATGAGGCTCCGGCAGGAGAGACGGCGCGCCGCCGGGAAAAAGCCGAGCGGCGCAGACGGGAGACCGCGGCCCGGAAGGAGAACGAGCGGACTGGAAAAAGGAGGACGAACGAATGATCGACAACAAGTACAGAGTGCATGAGGTGGCTAAGGATTTCGGCGTGACCTCGAAGGTGATCAGCCAGATCCTCACCGACTATATCGCGCCTCCTAAGAACCATATGCAGGTGCTGGAGAATCCAGAGCTGGACGTCATCTTCGAGTATATGACCCAGCATAACCAGGTCGCGAGCCTGGAGGAGATCTTCAAGGTGACGCCGAAAGCCGCGCCGAAGACGGAAGCTCCCGCTCCGGCGGAGACGCCCGTGAAGAGCGCGGCGCCCGGCAAAGCCCCGGCCAGGGCCGCCCAGCAGCCCCAGCCGCAGCAGGCGGCCGCGCCCCAGCAGCCGGCCAAGCCCCGGGAGAACAAGCCGCACCAGCCCCGCAAGGTGGCCGAGAAGCGCGTGGTGGACACCCGCGGCGGCGCGGCGGTGAACATCGAGAAATACAACGAGAAGTTCGAGGATATGGGCGTGGCCAAGGCCGGCGACAAGCCCGGCATGCAGCGCGGCAGCAAGGAGAAGTTCACCAACAAGAACAAGCAGCGCCAGGGCGGCCAGCCCTCGAACAAGCGCCGCCAGGAGGAGCGCGACAAGATGCAGCGGCTGCATCTGGAGATCGCCAAGAAGCAGCCCGTCAAGGTCGAGATCCCCGACGAGATCGCCGTGGGCGAGCTGGCCTCCCGCATGAAGAAGACCGCGGCCGAGGTCATCAAGCAGCTGTTCAAACTCGGCGTCTTCGCCAGCATCTCCGACGTGATCGACTACGATACGGCGGCCCTGGTCGCCATGGAGATGGGCTGCAAGGTCGAGAAGGAAGTCGTCGTCACCGTCGAGGAGCGCCTGATCGACGACCACGCGGACGCGCCGGAGGATCTGCAGCCGCGCGCCCCGGTCGTGGTGGTCATGGGCCACGTCGACCACGGCAAGACCTCTCTGCTCGACTACATCCGCCACGCCAACGTCGCCTCCGGCGAGGCCGGCGGCATCACCCAGCACATCGGCGCCTATACCGTGGAGATAGGCGGAAGCCCGATCACCTTCCTGGACACCCCGGGCCACGAGGCCTTCACCTCGATGCGCGCCCGCGGCGCCATGGTCACCGATATCGCGATCCTCGTCGTGGCCGCGGACGACGGCATCATGCCGCAGACCATCGAGAGCATCAACCACGCCAAGGCCGCGAACATCCCGGTCGTCGTCGCGATCAACAAGATGGACACCGTCGGCGCCAACCCCGATCGCATCAAGCAGCAGCTGACCGAGTACGACCTCGTCAGCGAGGAGTGGGGCGGCGACACGATCGTCTGCCCGATCTCCGCCAAGACCGGCATGGGCATCCCCGAACTGCTGGAGAACCTGGTCGTCCTGGCCGAGGTACAGGAGCTCAAGGCCAACCCGAACCGCGCCGCGAAGGGCACGGTCATTGAGGCCCGCCTGGACAAGGGCCGCGGCCCGATCATGACCGTCCTCGTGCAGAACGGCACCCTCAAGCTCGGCGACATCATCATCGCGGGCACGGCCGTCGGCCGCGTGCGCACGATGATCGACGACAAGGGCCGCCGCGTGACGACGGCCGGGCCCTCCACCCCGGTGGAGATCTCCGGCATGAGCGAGGTGCCGAGCGCGGGCGACGTGTTCAACGCCGTCTCGGACGAGCGCATGGCCCGCGAGCTGGCCGAGGAGCGCCGCATCCAGCAGCAGACCAACGCCATGCCCGGCGCCAAGAAGGTCAGCCTGGAGGATCTGTTCAGCCAGATCCAGGCCGGCGAGATGAAGACGCTCAACCTCATCGTCAAGGCGGACGTACAGGGCTCGGCCGAGGCGGTCAGGAGCTCGCTGGAGAAGATCTCCAACGAGGAGGTGCGCGTCAAGGTCATCCACTCCGCCGTCGGCGCGATCAACGAGTCGGACGTCATGCTGGCCGCCACTTCCGGCGCCATCATCGTCGGCTTCAACGTGCGGCCGGACAGCGCCGCCCGCGACAGCGCCGCCCGCAGCAAGGTGGATATGCGCATGTACCGCGTCATCTACGACTGCATCAACGAGATCGAGGCGGCCATGAAGGGCATGCTCGCGCCGAAGTTCCGCGAGGCCATCATCGGCCACGCCGAGGTGCGCGAGACCTACAAGGTCTCCAAGGTCGGCACGGTCTGCGGCTGCTACTGCACGGACGGCAAGATCCAGCGCGGCTGCGAGGTGCGCGTGCTGCGCGACAACATCGTCGTCCACGAGGGCAGCCTCGCCTCCCTGCGCCGCTTCAAGGACGACGTGCGCGAGGTCGCCAGCGGCTACGAATGCGGCATGCAGGTCGAGAAGTTCAACGACATCAAGGTCGGCGACGTGATCGAGTGCTTCGTCATGGAGCAGATCAACTGAAGACCGAAAAACACGCGCAGGACGCGGAAAAAGCCCGGGGTATCCCGGGCTTTTTCCGCGTCTTTTTTTGGAGAGGCTCCCGCGGCCGTCAGCGCTTGTTGGAGCGGCGCCAGATCTTCTGCGCCTGCGCCGCGGCGATCAGCTCCTCCCGGAAGTCGGGGTGCGCGATGGAGATGATCTGCTCGGCGCGCTGCCAGGTGGGAAGCCCCGGCAGGCGGGCGACGCCGTATTCCGTGACGATGTTCATGACCTGCGCGCGCGGCGTGGTGATCACGTCGCCGTCGCAAAAACGCGGCAGGATGCGGGAGTGACGGACGCCCTGCCGGTCGACGAAGGTGGAGGCCATGGCCAGGAAGGCCTGGCCGTGCTCGGCCTCGAAGGCGCCGGCGGCGAAATCCAGCTGCCCGCCGGTCCCGCTGATGTGCCGCGTCCCCACGGTCTCGGAGCAGACCTGCCCGTAGAGATCGCAGGAGATGCAGCCGTTGATGGAGACGAAATGATCCAGCTGCCGGATCACCTGCGGATCGTTGGTGTAGCGGATGGGCGCGGAGAGGATATCCCGGTTCCCGTCCAGAAAGTCGTACAGCTCCCGCGAGCCGCTGCAGATCGAGAAGATGCCCTTGCCCCGGTCGAGCATCTTGCGGCGGTTCGTGATTTTCCCGGCGGCGTAGAGGTCCAGGTAGCCGTCGCTCATGAGCTCCGTGTGCATCCCGAGATCCTTCAGATCCGAGTCGGCGATCAGCGCGCCGAGCGCGTTCGGCATCCCGCCGATGCCGAGCTGCAGCGTCACGCCGTCGTACAGGAAGGGGAAGATGACCGAGGCGATCCGGCGGTCGATCTCGTCCGGCTCGCGGGAGGGGACGACCGCGATGGGCGTGTCGGCCTCCACGACGTGCGTCACCTGCGAGATATGGATGTGGTCGCCGGCCGTTCCGTAGACGGTGGGCATGCTGGCGTTGACCTCCAGGATGATCTTGTCGGCGCAGTCGAGCAGCTCCTGCATGCAGCAGTTGGAGAGGCCGTAGTTGAAATAGCCGTCGTCGTCCATCGGCGTGACCGTGACCATGGCGACGTTCACCGGCGCGTAGCCGCGGCTGTAATAGACGCCGTTGTCGCGGAAGAGCATGGGGATGTGGTAAGCCAGGCCGCGGTCGATATAGCTCCGGTCGAGCGCGGAGCAGTGCCAGGCGTGATACGTGAAGGCGCGGTGCTCCGGATCCTGCTCCACGACCTGCGCCGGGCGCATGGTGATGGAACCGCGGATCTTGACGTCGTGCAGCTCGTCGCGCCGCGCGGCGAGCGCGGCGTCCAGCGCGGTGGGGAAGGAGCAGGTCTGGCAGTAGTCCACCCAGTCCCCGTCCTTCACCAGCCTGACCGCCTCGGCGCTCGTGCAGAGCTTTTTCCGGTATTCTGCCCAATGATCCATGTGAGTCCTCCTGTTCAGCGTTTGTTGGAGCGCCGCCAGATCTTCTGCGCCCCGGCGGCGGCGATCAGTTCCTCGCGGAAATCGGGATGGGCGAGGCCGATCAGCGCCTCGGCGCGTTCCCAGGCGGAGCGCCCCGCCAGATTGGCGACGCCGTACTCCGTGACGATGTAGGCCGCCAGCGTCCGGGGATCGGTGACGATATCGCCGCTGAAGTGCGGGAGGATCCGCGAGCGGCGGACGCCGGAGCGGTCGAGGAAGGACGAGGTCATGCACAGGAAGGCCTTCCCGCCGCGGGACATCATGGCGCCGGTGAGGAAATCGAGCTGGCCGCCCGTCCCGCTGATCTGGCGGAAGCCGGCGCTCTCGGCGCTGACCTGGCCGTACAGGTCGACGGCGATGCAGTTGTTGATGGAGATCACGTCGTCGAGCTGCGCGATGACCTCCGGGGCGTTGATGTAGGACAGGGGCGCGCCGATCACGGCGGGATTGTCGTCCACCCAGTCGTACAGCTCCTGCGTGCCGAAGATCAGCCCGGCCATGCCCTTGCCGCGGTGGAGGGCGAGCCTCCGGTTGGTGAGCTGGCCGGAGCGGGCGAGCAGGCGGTACGCGTCGGAGCACAGCTCGGTGTGCATGCCGAGATCCCGGACGTCCGTGCGCGCGATCTGCTCCCCGATGGTGTTGGGAAGGTTCCCGATGCCGAGCTGCAGGGCCGCGCCGTCCCGGATGTGGGGCAGGATCAGCCCGGCGATGCGCAGCTCCTCCTCCGTGGGGGCGGAGGGGATGAACTGGGCCAGCGGGGCGTGGGCGCCCTCCACGACATAGTCCGCCTCCGAGATGTGGATGCTCTCGTCGAAGCCGCCCAGGAGCCTGGGCAGATGCTCGTTGACCTCAAGGATGACGACGTCCGCCTTGTCCAGGATCGCTTTCGTGACGCCCGTCATCACGGAGAGGTTGAAATAGCCGTGGCGGTCCATCGGCGGCACGGCGGCCATGGCGACGTTGACGGTCAGATACTTCCGGTAGTAGGAGGCCTGGTCGCGATAGAGCATCGGCATGAAGCTGCACAGCCCGCGGTCGAAGAGCCGCCGCTCATACGCGGACAGGTGCCAGGAGTTATACTGGAAATGCTCCTGCTCCGGATCGCACTCGACGGTCCGGATCGGCCCGAGGATCAGGTTCCCGCGCAGCTTGACGTCCCGCAGCTCGTCCCGGCGGCGGCTGAGCGCCTCGTCCAGAAGCGTCGGGAAGCAGAGGCAGGCGTTGAGATCCACCCAGTCGCCGCTCCTGACGGCCTGCACGGCCTCGTCCGGGCTGCGGAGCTTTTTCTGATACAATTCCTGATAATCCATAGTCGACCTTCCTTCCGTCCCCCGGCGGCGCGCGCGGACAGCCGTCCGGCCGCCGCGGGGCGACAGCAAATGAAAGGCGCAGTTGACAGGGCCTGGCTCTTGCAACTGCGCCTTTTTGTCATGATTTACGGGCCCGGCGGCGCTCAGCGGCCGCAGAACGCCGCGAGGGAGGCGGCGATCGACGCGGCGTCCAGCCCGTAGGCCTTCAGGATCTCGTCGTAGGGGCCGGAGGTGGCGTAATCGTGGGGGATCCCCAGCTTCAGCACGCGCGTTGGCAGCTCCGCGGCGAGCAGATCGCTGACCATCGTGCCCAGACCGCCGTAGACGTAGTGCTCCTCGACGACGGCGACCTTCCCCGTGCGCGCCGCGGACGAGAGGATCAGCTCCCGGTCCAGCGGATAGACGGTGGGCAGCGCAATGTGATCCACGGAGAGCCCGCCCGCGCGCAGCTGCTCGGCGGCCTCGATCGCGGCGTAGCTCAGCGGCCCGGTGGAGATCAGCGTCAGGTCGCTGCCGGAGGCCAGCCGCCGCCCCTTGCCGATGACGAAGTCCTGCTCGGGCAGGAAATTGGGGATCTTGCCGTTGCCGACGCGCATGTAGACCGGGCCGACGTGGTCGATCATGGCCTTGCAGGCGGCGCGGATCTCGTTGGGATCCTGGGGGAAGAGCAAAACCACGCCCGGGATCATGCGGATGATCGCAAAATCGTCCAGCGAGTGGTGCGTCGCCCCGAGGTCGGAATAGGTGATGCCGCCGTTGCGCCCGATGATCTTGACGTTCTGGCGCATGTAGCCGATGTCGTTGCGGAACATCTCAAAGTTGCGCGCGGTGACGAAGGGGGCGATGGCGCAGAACACGGGGATCTTCCCCGTGGTGGCGAGACCGGAGGCGATGCCGGTCGCCGCCTGCTCCATGATCCCGAATTCGAAGTAGCGCGAGGGGTCGGACTTCATGAAGTCTCCGAAGCCCGAGCTCTTTCCGCTGTCGGCGGAGAGGAGGACGATGCGCTCATCCTCCCGGGCAAGCGCGCAGACGGCGCTGCCGCAGGTCTTCCTGGCATCTTCCCAAGCGTTGTTCATGAGAGCGCCTCCCATTCTTCCCGGTACTGCGCAAGCTGCGCGTTCAGTTCGCTTTCCGCCTGCGCCAGACGTTCCGGATCCGTGTTCCAGAAGTGGAAGTCGACCCGGCCCTCGCCAAAGGAGAGACCCTTGGCCTTGACGGTTTTGGCAACGATCATCGTCGGCTTCCCGACGGTCAGGGGGAGCTGGTCGAGCGTGTCCACGATCTGCTCCATGTCGTTGCCGTCGATGCACTTCACGGCCCAGCCGAAGGCGGCGAAATGCTCCTCGATCGGCGTGAAGTTCATGATCTCCTGGACGGGGCCGCTGATCTGGAGCCCGTTGAAGTCCACGAAGGCGACGAGGTTATCCAGCCCGTAGTGGGCGGCCGCGGCCGCGGCCTCCCAGTTGGAGCCCTCGGCCAGTTCGCCGTCGCCCATGACGACGTACACCCGGGACGCCGGATGGTCCATGCGCAGGGAGAGGGCCATGCCCACCGCGATGGAGAGCCCGTGGCCGAGCGCGCCGGTATTGGCCTCTACGCCGGGCAGCTTGTGCATGTCCGGGTGGCCGGGGATCTTTGCGCCGAGACTGCCGTAGGTGTCCAGGATCTCCTTCGGGAAAAAGCCCTTTTCCGCCAGCACGGCGTACTGCACCAGGCATTTGTGCCCGGCGGAGAGAAGAAAGCGGTCCCTGTCGGCCATTTTGGGGTCCCGCGCGTCGACGTGCATCTTATAAAAATACAGCGCCGTGACGATGTCCATGGCGGAAAAGGCGCCGCCGACGTGGCCGTGCCCGCTTGCCGCGAGCATGCGCAGCACGTTCAGCCGGCAGCGGGCCGCCTCCGCCTTCAGGGAAAGAAGCTGTTTCTGCTCCATGGCTCAGCCCTCCGCCTCATAGTCGTAGATCCGCTGGACCTTGGGCATGGAGCGGGACGCGGGGTCGAAGCTGAGCGAGAGATACTCCCTGACGAAGCACTTGGCCAGCTCGATGCCGGTCACCTGCGCGCCCAGGGTGATGATGTTGGCGTTGTTGCTCAGCTCGGCGCGCTGAGCCTGGTAGATGTTGCTCACGCAGGCGGCGTAGGCGCCCTTGACCTTGTTGGCCGCGATGGAGACGCCGATGCCGGTGCCGCAGATGAGGATGCCGCGGTCGCACTCGCCGGCGGCCACGCTTTCCGCCAGACGGATCGCGGTGTTTGCGTAGATGGGATCGTCGCTGCCGAAGTCGACGACCTCGTGTCCGAGCGACTCCACGAACGGGCCGAGGACCTCCTTGTAGGCCGTGGCGTTGGGGTCGCAGCCGATCGCAATTCTCATGTCCGATCTCCTCCTGAAAAGTTGTAGTTTTCGGCAGGATCACGTGTTAAAAAAACAGAGATTCTGACATCAATATCTTAGCAGGAGCTTTTCGGGAATTGCAATATGTAAGACTTAACAAAATAAGGCAGGCCTTTTTGTGAATTATCATGTATTGCCTTGTAAATACAAGTTGTGATAAAATACAGACAAATGTGGCGCAAAGGGCGTATCTGCGCAGAAAAGCGCGCCTGCGCCGCGGATCGAAAGCATGATTTTTTTAAAAGAAGGAGAGACTGGTATGGCAAAAACGCTGTATGGTGCGATCATTGCGGTTTCCGAGGCGATCATCGAGGCCGAGCCCGTGCTCACGGAGCTGGATTCCGCGCTTGGCGACGGCGACTGCGGGATGGGCCTGAAGACGGGCTTTTCCGAAGTGATCAAGACTCTTCAGGGCGCCGAGGGCGACTCCGCGCAGGATCTGCTGAAAAAGATCGCCAAGACGCTCATCGCGAGCATCGGCGGTACCTCCGGCGCCATCTACGGCACCGCGTTCATGAGGATGGCCGCCATGTGCGGCAAGGTCGACACCGGGACCGTCGAGGGCGTCAGCCAGGTGCTGATCGCCGGGCTGGAAGGCGCGAAGATGCGCGGCGAGGACACCAAGATCGGCGACAAGACGATGATCGACGCTTACGAGCCCGCCGTTTACGCGTTCAAGGAGGCCCGCGAGGCCGGCAAGAGCGTCGGCGAGGCCTGCACCGCCGCCGTCGCGGCCGCCCAGGCCGGCTCGGACTCCACGATCGATATGATCGCGAAGAAGGGCAGGGCCTCTTATCTGGGCGAGCGCTCCAAGGGGCACCGGGACGCCGGCTCCTACGGCATCGTGGTGATCTGCAAGGCGCTGGAGGCCTACTACGCGTAAGCCGGCCCGCTGACATTTCGTCCTTTTCATTTTTTCTATTTATATTAAGGAGGAAGCAAGCATGAAGAAAATCATCAACGCTCCGGAAAACGTCGTCAACGAGATGCTCAGCGGCCTGGTCAAGGCCAATCCTGAGAAGCTGGACATCATTGCCGACAAGCGCATCATCCTCCGCAAGGAGAAAAAGGAAGCCGGCAAGGTCGCCGTCATCACCGGCTCCGGCTCCGGCCACGAGCCCGATCAGGTCTTTTACGTCGGCAAGGGCATGATGGACGCGGCCTGCGCCGGCCCCGTCTTTGCCGCGCCCACCGCGGATGCGATCTATGAGGCCGCCAAGGCCGTCGACACCGGCGCGGGCGTCCTGTTCATGGTGAAGAACTACACCGGCGACCGCGGCCAGTTCGGCATGGCGCAGGAGATGTGCGAGATGGACGACATCCAGGTCAAGGTCGTCATCGCCGACGACGACGTCGCCGTTAAGGACAGCACCTTCACCGCCGGCCGCCGCGGCGTCGCCGGCGCGATCCTGGGCTACAAGATCGTCTGCGCGGCCGCCGAGAAGGGCGCCTCTCTGGACGAGCTGGTCGCTCTGTTCGACAAGGTCAACGCCAACGTGCGCAGCATGGGCTTCGGCCTCACCTCCTGCACGACTCCCGCCAAGGGCGCGCCCACCTTCGAGATCGGCGACGACGAGATGGAAGTCGGCGTCGGCCTGCACGGCGAGCCCGGCCGTGAGCGCACCAAGCTGCAGACCGCCGACCAGATCATGACCTACATCACCAACCAGTGCCTGGAGGATCTGCCCTTCAAGGCCGGCGACGAGGTCGCCGTGATGGTCAACGGCCTCGGCGGCACGCCTCTGATGGAGCTCTACATCGCGTACAACGTGGTGGCGAACATCCTGGCTGAGCGCGGCATCAAGGTCTACAAGAACTATGTGAACGAATACTGCACCTCTATCGACATGGCCGGCTGCTCGGTCTCGCTGCTGAAGGTGGACGACGAAATGAAAGAGCTCCTTGCATACCCCGTCGACATCCCCTACAGCATCTTCTGATCGAGAAAGCTTTTCATGTGTTCCCTTGTACGAGAGCGGCTTCGGCCGCTCTTGTACAGGGACGGAAACGGGATGGAGTTGAAAGAGCTATGAAAATCGTACGTTTTACCACCGGCGGGAAAACCGCTTACGGACTGCTGGAAGGGGAGCAGATCCGCACGCTGGCGGCGGATCCCTTTTCGGACGCGTGGAACGCGGCCGAGCCCCTGCTGGACGGCGGCGTCTATGAGCTGAACGACGTGCGCCTCCTCGTCCCCTGCGAGCCGACCAAGTATCTGGGCGTCGGCCTGAATTTCTCGAGCGCGGCGGCGCAGCAGGGAAAGCAATGTCCGGATTATCCGATCACCTTCCTCAAGCCCACCGGAGCGATCATCGGGACGGGCGACTCCATCATCCTGCCCCGCGAGGAGGACTGCTTCTGTTTCGAGGGCGAGCTCGCGGTCGTGATCGGAAAGCTCTGCAGCCACGTCAGCGCTGCGGAGGCCAAAGACTATATCCTGGGTTATACCTGTTCGAATGACGTGACCGACATGGGCAGCTTCGGAAAGGACGATCTGAAGCTGAAAGCGGCCGACACCTTCGGCCCGGTCGGCCCCTGCATCTCCACGGAACCCGATCCCCGAAACTGCGTGATCCGCAGCTGGCTGAACGGAAAGCTGCAGCAGGAGGGGAACACCTCGGAGATGAAATTCGACGTTTTTTATATGGTAGAGTTCATTTCCTCCTATATGACGCTTTATCCGGGGGACGTGATCTCCATGGGAACGCCGGCGGGCTTCGCCCACATCCGGCCCGGCGACGAGATCGTCGTCGAGGTGGAGGGCGTCGGAAAGCTCGTCAACCGCGTAAAATAACGACCTGCCGATACAGGCAGATTTGTGCAGGAGGAAACTATGACAGTCAATTACAGATCGTCCGGCGAGGGCAGGATCGGCGTATCCTTCACCATTGGCGGCCTGAAGGCCAGGCCGCTGCCCGGAGAGGAAATCTATGCCGGGCGCGCGCTGAAGCTGGAGCTGCCGCGTGAGGATTACGCGCTGCTCGATCAGGCGGTCAAGGCGATCGGAACGACGCCCCGCTTCAAGGACGTGATCCGTACCTTCCAGGTCCCGGAGGGAGAGATCCCGGCGGGCTTCCGCCCAGAGAGCGTGCTGCGCGAGGACGGCCTGCTGGAGCTGGATCTCGTCCGCGACATCAGCTATGACAAGAACGGCGTCAAGCGCCCCACCGGCGTCATCTATTCCGCGGACTCCGCGAACCCCTACGAGGTCGAGCCCATCGCGCCGCTGCTGGGGAACCTGACCTGCAATCCCGGCATCGTTTACGACCTGTTCATCAACAACCCCAAGGCCAACGTCGGCGGGAAGTTCAAGACCCGGGACGAGGTCATGGCCGAGCTGGGCCGGATCCTCGGCCCCGGCTGCGATATCAGCGTGGAGCTGAACAACCCCTTTGAGGAGGACTTCGGCAAGATCCTGGAGGAGTGCGAGTGCTTCAAGGAGATTCTCAGCGAGTACCGCCTGGTCGTCAAGGTCCCGCACATGGGCCCCGTCAACGGCGAGAACGTCTCCCAGCTCCTGACGGGAGACAAGCTTCTCGACCACAGCTATGACGCCCCGGCCACCGCGGACGCCTTCCGCAGCCATCAGCTTGCGCTCCGCCTGCGCGAGTACGGCTACCGGATCAACTACACCCTGATGTTCGAGCCCTATCAGACGGCGCTGGCCCTGCAGGCCAAGCCCGCCTTCATCAACAGCTTCATCCGCCACCGCGCCAAGCAGTCCGCGGAGTTCAAGAGGCTGCTCTCCTTCTATGAGCTCACCGGCGAGCGCAAGTATCTGGAGGAGATGCGCGCCTACATGATCAAGAACGACTATCTCAAGAGCTCGGATACGCAGAAAGACCTGCTGGACGTGCTGCAGCTGGCCAGAGATCTGGTCAAATACCGCAACGCGGACAACGCCTACGGCGACGACGGCCTCGACGGCGTGCGGCAGAACCTGAAGTGGCTGCGCCAGAACAACCTCCCGGATACGAGACTGATCATCTGCTCCATGGAAGGCCCTTACAATTATCCCGATATCGACAGACTGCTCGCCGATCCGGAATATCAGGACATGGCCGACCGCGTCGTCGTCACGGCGGAGCCGAACTATCTGGCGAGATTCACCAGCACCAACCAGGTCATCTCCTATCAGCGCCGCTTCATGAACGCCGTGGCGAAAGCCTGAGGCATGAACAACGTTGAAAAGACGGCGGCGCGGCTCGCGCCCTCCGGTCTGGACGCGCTGCTCCTGAACACTTGCGCGGATATCCGATACTGCTTCGGCGTTTCCGTCGGGGAAGGGGACGCGCTTGCCCTGATCACGGAGCGCGGGGCGTGGCTGCTGACGGATCGGCGTTATGCGGAGGATCTCGCGTCCGTCCCGCCGGAGACGCACGTGCTTTCGGTCGGGCTGGGAGAGGGATATCTGAGGAGACTCAACAATATCTGTCTGGCCCAGGGGATCGAGCGGCTCGGCTTCAGCGAGCGGATGCCGCTGGACGAGTACCGGGCCTGCGAAGAGATCCTGCATCTGCGGATGATCCCGGCCGACGGCCTGCTGCGGGGCCTGCGCGCGGTGAAGACGGAGGAGGAGATCCGACGTCTCGCCGCGGCCCAGGCGCTGACCGACCACGTGTTCCGAAAGGTGACGGAACGGATCGCGCCGGGCGTGACGGAAAAGCAGCTCGCCGCCTGGCTGGCGGCCGGGCTGCTGACCGAGGGCGCGGACGCGCTGGCCTTCCCGCCGATGGCACAGTCCGGCCCCAACGGAAGCTTCCCGCATAAAGCGCCCACCGACCGGCGGCTGCAGAAGGGGGACCTTCTCACGCTGGATCTCGGCTGCGTGCTCGACGGCTTCTGCTCCGACTTCGCGCGCACGATCGCACTCGGGGAGCCGGCCGCGGAGAAGCGGGCGGCCTGCGACGCGGTCCTGGAGGCCCAGCGGGCCGGGATCGGCGCGTGCCGTCCCGGACAGCGCGTCGCGGAGGCGGATCTGACCGCCCGGCGCACGCTGGAGGCCCTGGCGATGCCCGGCGGCTACGACCACGCCTTCGGCCACGGTCTCGGCCTGGATCTGGACGAGGAGCCGCTCTCCGAGCCCTATACGGAAGGCGTCTTCCAGCCCGGGATGGTCATGTGCGCCGAGCCCGGCGTCTATTTCCCGAAGGACTTCGGCGTCCGCAGCGAGGACGCCTTCGTGATCCGGGAGACGGGCGCGGAGTTCCTTTCAGGAATCCAAAGAGAATTGATTCAGTTATAAATAATGAGGTGATTGTTCCGTGCAAGCTATGATACTGATCCTTTTCGTTATCTTCCTGGCACTGGGTGTCCCCGTAGCCATGTCAATGGGTCTGACCGCGTTTCTGTATATGTTCCTGTATATGGATATCTCGGCGGTGGCTGTCACGCAGCAGATGATAGCGAGTGTAAACAAATTCCCGCTTCTTGCCATCCCATTCTTCATGCTCTCCGGCGCCTATATGGAGCACGGCGGCATCTCGAAGAGGATCGTCCGCTTCTGCAATGCACTCGCGGGCGGCCTGCCCGGCGGCATGGCGATCGTCATGGTCATTGCCAGCGTCATCTTCGCGGCGATGACCGGCTCCGGCGTGGCGACTTGCGCCGCGGTCGGCGGCATCATGTTCCCCATCATGAAGCGAGAAGGATACAACGAAGACCATACCTGCGCGCTCCAGTCGATCTCCGGTATCCTGGGGCCGCTGATCCCGCCCAGCATCCTGCTCGTCCTTTACGGCGTGTGCGTGAATGTGTCCGTCTCAAAGCTTCTGATCGGCGGATTGCTGCCCGGCCTTGTCATGGCGCTGCTGTTCATCGTTGTGGCTCTCATCCAGTGCAAAAAAGACGGGATGACGCGCAAGGGATCCTTCTCCTGGAAAGAGCTCGGCTCCAGCTTCGTGCATGCCATCGGCGCGCTGATGGTGCCCATCATCATCCTGGGCGGCATCTATTCCGGCTTCTGCACGGCTACCGAGGCGGCCGCGCTTGCTGCGCTTTATTCCCTGATCGTCGGCCTGTTCGTCTATCGTGAGATGACCATCAAGCAGGCGCTGAAGATCACTCTTGAGCAGATGAAATCCATGGGCGGCCTGTCGATCATCGTTGCCGCGGCCGGCGCTTACGCCTGGGTCATGACGCGCGAGCAGATCCCTCAGGCAATCGGCGCGACGCTCATCTCGCTCTCCGACAGCAAGTTCGTTTTCATGCTCCTGACGGCGATCCTCGTTCTGTTCGTCGGCTGCTTTATGGACGCGACGCCCTCCGTTATCCTGCTTGGCCCGATCCTGGCGCCAGTTGCCGCGCAGTATGGGGTCAACGAGATCCACTTCGGCATCTTCCTGGTCACCGGCGTCCTGATCGGTCTGGCCACGCCGCCTGTCGGAGCAAACCTGTTTGCCGTGTCACAGATGACGGGACGTCCCATGCAGCGATTCATCCCCAGGATCGTACCGTATCTGGTGATCGCCGTGATCGGCCTGATCCTGATCGGGCTCGTTCCCGGCATCTCCACGCTCCTGCCCGGCCTGCTCAAGTGATGTCAGCTTGAGCAAAAAGAATTGTCGTCCAATTTCCGAAAGGAAATAAAATAAAAAAATTAGGAGGACTTGAAAATGAAAGCAACCCGCATCCTCGCACTGCTCCTGGCTCTGGTCCTGACCCTCGGCCTCTGCGCCTGCGGTCAGAGCGCCCAGCCTACGACGGATCCTGCGCAGTCTTCCGGCACGGAGACTTCTTCCGGCACCGGTACGACTGATGCCGCTCCCACAGAAGAGACCGTGACCCTGTCCATTTCGATCTGCAACTTCCCGATCGCGTCCGCATTCGGCGAAGCGGCCACCTACATGATCGAGAAGATGGAAGAGTATTCCGGCGGCACGCTCACCGGCCAGGTCTACACCGATAACTCCCTGGGCGACAGCCAGTCTCAAGTCGACGCGCTGGTCGACGGCACGATTGACATCGTCATCGTCGGCGACTCCTACTGGACGCCTTACGTTCCCGAGCTCCAGAGCGTGGAGCTGCCGTTCCTGTTCAGCAGCGTTGAGGAAGCCCGCGCGGTGCTGGCCTCCGAAGCCGGCGACAACCTGCGCGCCATGTTTGACGGCACTGGCCTCAAGATCCTGAACTTCTGGGAAGTCGGTATGCGCAACTTCACCAACAACGGCAAGCCTGTTACCTGCATTGAAGACCTCCAGGGCGTGCGTATGCGCTGCCTGCCGGTCGATATCCAGGTCTATGCGTGGACGCTGTTTGGCGCCAATTGCTTCGCCATTGATGGTTCCGAGCTCTACTCTTCCCTGCAGACCGGCGTTGTCGACGCTGAGGAGAACCCGCTGGAAGGGGTTTGGTCCAATAAGATCTATGAGGTTCAGGAGAACGTCACCCTGACCAACCATGTCTACACTCCCGCTGCCTGCGGCATGAGCCAGAAGACCTGGGACAAGCTGTCTGAGAACCAGCAGCAGGCGCTGCTGAAGGCGGCTGCCGAGGCGCAGCAGAAGTGCTACGAGCTGATGGACATCCGTACCGGTGAGGCTCTCGACAATCTTCGCTCTTGCCGCACGGTCATTGAGGATCCCGATCTGTCCGGCTTTACCGCCCTGGCTCCTCAGGTCTACGACAAGTTCACTGAGACCATGCCCAGTGCCGCTCCTGTGCTGGAGAGCCTGATCGCTGCGCGCGACGCGCTTCGTTGACCCTTGAAACAAACGCGGATGGGGGGGAGCGGAATGCTCCCCATCCGCAGACAACATTGAAGCGAAGCTTGGAGGTTGGTCATTATGGCAAAAACGATCGTAGATATTACAGAAACCATTACGGGGGATCATTTTCGGTATAAGAATTTTATCCGCGAAATGGAATGGACGAAAGACGGGATCACGAAAACGATCCCGTATATGAGCATCGGACATGGCTTTACCCATATTGATGCTCCTTGCCATTTTATTCCTGGCGGCGAGCACCTCTATGAGATCGACGATCTGCTGGATGTGCTGATCGGAAGAGCATCCATCCTGGATGTTTCGTATGTTGGTCCCGAAGAGCCGATCACTGCGGAAAAGCTGGAGAAAGCTTACGATGGCTGCGAGACGAATAAAGTCCTTCTGGTCAAGACCGGCTGGGGAAAGACCGTCGATTCCACGACGCCGGAGTATTGGGCCAAGGCTCCGTACATCACCCCGGATGGTGCAAAGTACCTAGCCAGCCTGAATCCTCGCCTTGTCGGATATGATTTCCCGCAGGACTACGGCATCAGAACGGCAGCGACTATCCCGGTGATGTATCCGGAGACCTCTCCGACACATTTTGAAATCCTTTCCAAAAAGATCCTGATGATTGAGTATCTCAACTACCTTTGGAAGGTCCCCGCCGGTATCAAGAACGTAGACTTCTATGCGCTTCCCCTGAACCTTTATCTTGACAAATGTGATGGCACTTCGATCCGTGTCGTAGTGGCATATGAATAATCGTTTATCATCAACATCCAATCTATAAGTGAGGAAACAGATATGATTAAGAGAGTTGATCTTTCAGAGCCCATTAATAACGATCATTTTCGTTATAAGAACTTCATTCGTGAAATGGAGTGGACCAAGGACGGCCACACAAAAGTGATCCCTTACATGAGCCTTTCCCACGGCTTTACGCACATTGACGCGCCCCGGCACATGGATCCGAACGGCAAAATCCTTGCCGATTTCGATCTGCTCAGCTTCCTGATCGGCAAAGCGTCAATCCTGGATGTCAGTTATGTGAAGCCCAACCAGGCGATCACCCGGGAAATGCTGGAAGAAGCATGGGTAGGCTGTGAGAATAACGACTTCCTGATCGTGAAGACGAGTTTCGGTCTGCAGCGCTCCTCCGATACGCCCGAGTTCTGGTCTGACGCGCCCTACCTTACGCCGGAGGCCGTGTCCTTCCTGGTCAGTCTCAAGCCCAAAGTGGTGGGCTATGACTTCCCGCAGGACTATGCCATTCGTCTGGGCGCCGCGGCCACCATGGAGCCGGAGACCTCCCCGACCCATTTCCAGATCCTGCCCAACAACATTCTGATGATTGAGTACATGACCAATTTGTGGAATCTGCCGGTAAAGAACTGCGACATCTGTGCGCTGCCGGTAAAGATCGGCCTGAAGACGACCGATTGCGCATCCATTCGCGTCGTTGCGTCGTACGAGGAATAAAGTAAAAGGGAGCTGCTGTTATGTTTAAGCTGGAAGGAAAAGACTATCTGGAAAAGTTTGCGGACGTTCTGGTCGCTATATTGTCCTTGCTGCTTCTCATCGGCGGCAACTTGGTGATTTTCAGCCGCGTCTTCAAGTGGTCGGTTACCTGGGCGGAAGAGATGCTGAGGACAAGTTTCGTTCTGCTCCTTTTCCTCGGCGCCGCCTTTTCGTCCAAAAAGAATCTGGTGGCCGTTACGATCTGTAACGATATCGCCATAAAGAAAAAGCACGGCATCGTCTATAAATGCCTGCTGGTCTTCCAGGATCTGTGCATTTTCGCTTTTGCTGTCTTTAATATTTATTACGGCATCAGTATCGTGATCACGCAGTTCCAGAAGAACCTGAAATCCACATCCATCCAGTATCCTCTGTGGATTTTCACGGCGCTGATCGTTCTCTCCCTGGTAATCATGGCGATCTACCAGATCGTGAAGATTGTCCATGTCATCAGGACCCCGAAGAACGAGCTCCTCGGCAATAAAGACGAGGCCGAAGCCGCTGCGGACGCGGCAACCTGACAAGGCGGGGAGCATCCGGCCTTGAGCCGGATGCTCCCCGACTGATTGATTGTACAGTTAGACTTATTGTGAAAGGATAGCAGTATGCTGATTGATAAAAGCAAATGCGTGGACTGCGGCATGTGCATGACCCGCTGTCCGGCCAGAGCCATCCGACGTGACGAGAACCGAAAGGTATACATCGATCAGGATGAGTGCGTGGAGTGCAACACCTGCTTCAAATCCGGTGTCTGCAAAAAAGGTGCGCTGACGAAGCCCGATCTCAAGTGGCCGCGGATCGTCCGCTATTGGATGAGCGATGAACAGGGTCAGTATCAGGGCGCGGACGGCCCGGGACGCGGGACCATGGAGGCTAAGACGAACGACGTCACCGGCAGATATCCCGACGGGATCGTGGGCTTTGCGCTCGAGTTCGGCAGACCCGGCATCGGTACCAGGATCTTCGACATCGAAAAAATGGCGCAGCGCCTGGCCAAGCTCCCCTATGTCCATTTTGAAAAAAGCAATCCCGTTACCATGATGATGGAGGATCCGGAGACCGGTACCTTCAAGGAGGAACTGCTCTGCGAAAAGATCCTGTCCGGCATCCTGGAGTTTGAGGTCCCCCTGGAAAAGTGTGAGGAAGTGCTTCCGATCATCATCGAGGTCTCCAAGGAGATCCATACCGTGTTCAGCTTCGGCATGTTCTCCAAGCTCGCTCCGGACGGAACTGTTCCGCACGAGGCGGTATGCAGAAAGTTCGGCATCGAGCTTCGCCCGAACGGCAAAAACAACGTAGGGCTCGGCAGACCTTATCACGGCTGAGAAGGAGGACATATCAATGACACACAGCCTTCATAGAATGGGCGATCTCGAGGATATCCGCAACGACTGGGTCATTCTGATGTGCCCCACGATCGGCGTCAATATCGAGAACGACCGGGACAAGATCCTGCGCTTCCTTCAGATCTGCGCAGATAATCATTGCGTTACCATGGGCGAAGGGCACACGGGCAGCGATGTACAGAACGGCGGAAGAGAGAAATTCTACAGCCTTCTTCCGAAAAACTGCATCGTCGGCGAGGCCTCCTTCGACAGCGCGGAAGACGTTGCCGCGGTTTTGAAGACCTTGAAGGAAGAGGATCTCGGCATCTCCATTGTCGTGTCGGGCATCATCGACGAGGTCGATCATATCTGCAAGCAGGTTGGCACTCCGCATCACACGGTGAGCAGTTCGCTCGGTATATGGGGCCGAACGGACAAACTGCCCAGCAAGCAGGTCCTGGCAATTTCCACCATGTGCGGCCACGGCCTCATTGCGCATGCTCTTGTCGAGGACATGGTCGACCGCGTTCGCAAGGGCCGTATTACGGCCGAGGACGCCGCGTGGGAGATGGCCAAGGACTGTGTCTGCGGCATCTACAACCCGCACCGTGCGGCCAGACTCCTTCAGGCAATGGCGGACCAGCCGGAATAAGACCCTTGATATTAAAATAATCGGAGGCGAACGAATTCCATGATCATGGATAAGAGCAAATGCGTAGACTGCGGTCTGTGCATCGAACGCTGTCCCGTCAAGGCGATCAAGCGGGACGAGAACAACAAGGTCTATATCGACAGAGACGAGTGCGTGGAATGCTGCATCTGTTATATCTCCAAGTGCTGCAAAAAGGACGCGCTGATCAAGGAGGGCGAGGATCTTCCCTGGCCGCGCAAGGCGAGATACTGGATGAGCTGCACGCAGGCCGTCTTCCAGGGCAGCGAGGGCCCCGGCCGCGGCACGCATGAGTGCAAGACCAACGACGTCACCGGCCGCTATCCCGAGGGCGTGATCGGCATCGGCATGGAGTTCGGCAGACCCAACGCCGGCGCCTACATCTTCGATATCGAGAAGGCCTCCCAGCGCCTAGCGAAGCTCGGCTACATCACCTTCGAGCGCCGCAACCCGATCACGATGATGATGTCCGATCCCAAGACCGGAACCTTCAAGGACGAGACGCTGCGCGAGCGGATCCTCTCCGGCATCCTGGAGTTCAACGTGCCCGAGGAGAAGTTCGAGGAGGTCATGAACGTGATCCGGGAGATCGCGGGCGACATCCACACAGTGTTCAGCCTGATGGTCTGCGGCAAGGTGCGCGCGGACGGCACGGTGCCGCAGCGCGCGGTCGCGGAGAAGATGGGCATCGAGATCCGTCCCAACAGCAAAAACAACGTCGGCCTCGGCAGACCGTATATTGCGTAAGAAACGGGGTACAGAATCATGACACATACCTTACATCGCTACGGAACCAAGGAAGAACTGACCACCGACTGGGTGGTGCTCCAGCTTGCCAGTCCTGTGAACGCGCCCGGTTCCGAGCCGAAGATGCATCGCTTTTGCGAGCTGGCGATCCAGAACAACTGCGTCTCCCTCGGCGGGACCAAGACCAGCGAGTTTCTGGAGGGCAGCAAGGAAAACTTCATGAAGACCTGCGCGACCGGCAAGGATGACACGATGGCCGTTCAGGCGACCTTCAACACGGAAGCCGACGTCGCCCAGTTCCTGAAGGATCTGAAGGAAGCCGACATGGGCATCTCCGTCGTCGTGTCCGGCCTCACGGACAACGTGGAGCAGATGTGCAAGAGCGCCGGGACGAAGTTCCACAGCGTGACCAATTCCTTCGGCATCTGGGGCCGTCAGGACAAGATCCCGCAGAACAAGGACGTGCTGTCCATCATCACGATGTGCGGCCACAGCATGATCTCGGAGACCCACGTCCTCAACCTCGCCGAGAAGATCAAGGCGGGGCGGACCACCGCGCGCAAGGCGGCCATGGAGCTCGCCTACGACTGCGTCTGCGGCATCGTGAACCCGGATCGCTGCGAGCGCCTGCTGCAGGCTGTCGCCGATACTCTTTGATCTCGGGGGAGCGGCGGGAGACCGCCGCTCCCATATAAAAAGGGAGGGGCAAGCATGAATGGAGGATGCGCGGCAAAAAGGAAGATCAAAAACGGAGAGCCGTTTTTGATGGCATTTCTGGTGACGTGCGACACGGCCACGGCGGAAGTCATGGCCATGAGCGGCGTCGACGTGATCGTTGTAGACAATGAACACATGGCCATGACGGACCGGCAACTTCTCGAACTGGCCCGCGCGATCACGATGCACGGCTCCGCGGCGCTGCTCCGGACGGCCTGCAAGGACACGGAGCAGCTGATGCGCTGGATGGAATTCGGCTTTTCGGGCCTGTGCTGCACGCAGTGCCACGGCCTGGAAGACGCGAAGAAGGCCATTGAGGCGGTGAAATATCCGCCCGTCGGCAGAAGGGGCCTCGGCACGGACGGCAGGGCCGCCGGCTACGGTTTCCTGCAGGGGATGTCTGCGGCAGACTATATGGCGCACGAGAACGAGAACACCCTGATCTTCGTTACGCTCGAGGATATGGGCGGCATCCGCAGCGCGCTGGAACTGGCCGCACTGGACGAGATCGACGAGGTGCACATCGGACCGATGGACCTGTCCGCCTCCATGGGCTTCGGCGGCGACCCGCGGCAGCCGGAGGTGCAGAAGGTCATCCGGGAGACAAAAGCGGCCTTGGCCGCCGCCGGGAACCCCAGAGAGGAGTTCGTGGACGCGCCGGAGCATATCCCGGCGCTGATCGAAGCGGGCGCGCGTTGCCTCGTGATCGAGACAGATCTTTCCAAATTGAAGAAAATCTACTGCGCGCACACAGAAACGCTTCGACAATACATGGCAAACGGATAAAAAAGCTCAAAACAGGAACTTTTTGGCAAAAAAGGCTTGATTAATCTGAAGAAAGGAAGTACAATTAATCATAAATCTTTGCAATTTTTCCATAATATGCGAAGTCCTGATAATTTTACAGTGAGTGGTGTGCGATGGAGAAGCTAGACAGAAACAGTGCTCGTCCCCTGTATGTACAGCTGGGGGATATCATACGTGAGGCGATCCAGAACGGTGAATGGCAGCCTGACCAGATGATCCCTTCGGAAAATGAGCTGGCCCGCAGCTACGGGATCAGCCGCGTTACGGCGCGGGCGGTATTGAAGGAGCTGGTAAGCGAAGGTCTTCTTTATCGCGTTCAGGGAAAAGGTACTTTCGTCGCCGAGCGCAAGATCGAGATGCTCAACCCCGCGCATGGCGGCGTCAGCCGCCAGCTGGAGACGCTGGGTAAGGACATCCGGGTCCGTGTCGTCGATTTTTCGCTGACAGTCCCGTCCCGGTCCGTCGCAAAGACGCTGGGCATCTCTCCCGATACCCCGATCCGATACATCTGTCGTGTGCGCTATGCCGACAACGAGCCCGTCAGTATCCATAAGACCTATATTCCCTATTCCTACTGCCCGACCCTGAAGGCGGAGGATCTGGAGTCCGAGCCGCTGTGCGACATCATGCAGCGGGAATTCAACCTGACTCCGGACTATATCCAGGAGACACTCGAGATCACCAAGGCCATGGATTACGAGGCGGAGCTGCTGAACATGAAGCCGGGGGATACGATCATTCTGATGGAAGGGATCGGCGCGGACAAGACGATGAAAACCTACCAGGTGGCCAAGATCCTGTTCTGCGGGAACCGGGTCAAGCTTCATTTCCGCTACGGCCCTGGGCAGCGCCTGCTGGATTGAGAAAACACGAGTAGAAGGATTCGCAGAAATGTGGATCCTTTTTTACTTTCCTTTCTTTCCGGGAGGCGGATACGTATCAAGAAGAAAGCTTCGGTCTGGCGGATCTTTCTGGTTTTCCTCCGCATAGGTCTGGTCACGTTTGGCGGCGGCTGGAACTGCATCGTACAGATCCAGCGGCAATTTGTGGAAAAAGAGGGCGTCCTGACCACGGATGAGGTCAATGACTATATGAATATGGCGCGGAGCCTGCCGGGGATCGTGATCTGCAACCTGGCCTTGATCGTGGGACATGCACTCGGCGGTCTTGCCGGCGGTCTTGCGGCCACGTTGGGAATAGCGACCGGACCGATGGTGGTGCTTTCGGGCGTTACCTTTCTTTATGTTGATCTGAGGGATAACCTTTGGATTGCCGCGGCCATGAACGGGGTGCGGGCGTCTGTCGCCCCCGTCATCCTGTCGGCGCTGGGGATCCTCCTGAAGGGGAGCTTCAAGCTCCCGCCCTGCATCCTGGTGGGCATCTTCAGCTTCGCACTTTATTATTTCTTCCATGTTGGGAGCGTTCTCATCATCCTGATCGGCGGCGTCTGCGGCCTCCTGATCGGCGAGTATTACGCGCGGAGAGGGGGCCGGGACGATGCTGTATCTTGAGTTGTTCTGGAGCTTTGTCAAGATCGGCTTCACGAGCTTCGGCGGCTTGTCTATGGTCCCGCTCATCACCAGCGAGATGCTCTCGCACGGATGGATGACGCTGGAGGAAGTGGCGGACATCGTCGGGATCGCCGAAATGACGCCCGGCCCGCTGGGACTCAACTGCGCCACCTTCACGGGCGTACAGGCCGGCGGCCTGTTTGGCGCACTTGCCGCGAATCTGGGCGTCCTGACACCGACCCTATCCCTGGCGACGCTGGCGGCCGTTTTCTTTGAGCGGTTCCGCCGGACCACCGTGATGGAGAAGATCCTGACGGGGGTGCGCCCGGCGGGCTTCGGCCTGATCGTCGGCATCATGTTCTCGCTGGCCGCCGCCAACTATTTTCCGGACAGCGGCCCGGACTGGTACGCGATGGCCATCGGCGCGCTTGACGCCGTGCTGCTGCTGTGGAGAAAATGGAGCATCACGGCCGTGATCGGGCTGAGCGCGGGATTGGGTATGCTCTGCTACGGGCTGCTGCCCATGCTCTAGCGCGGCGACGCGTTCGGACAATAACCACGGGAAAGCGGGGGAGTACCATGGATTTTCTCCGGAGATACGGAGAAAAAAGAAATTTCGTTTTCGTAGGAGAGGCCGGCTCCGGGAAAAGTGAGATCGCCGTCAATCTGGCGCTGCTGCTGGCGCGCGGGAGCGGCCGCGAGGTGCATTTTTTCGATCTGGATATGACGAAGCCGATCTTCCGCTCGCGCGACCTTACGGAGAAGCTGCGGCACAACGGCGTCACGGTCCATTTCGAGCAGCAGTTCATGGACGCGCCGACGCTGACCGGCGGCGTGGTCCGCTGCCTGAAGGACGATTCCTGCCTGTGCGTGCTGGACGTGGGCGGCAGCGAGGCCGGGGCGCGCGCCATCGGAGGCTACGCCTCCTGGCTGAACCGGGATGAGAGCTGCTGCTTTTATGTGGTGAACAACTACCGGCCCTGGTCCATGGATATCGGGCATATCGACGCGGTGCTCACGCAGATCCTGGGCGTGTCGCACATCGAGCTCAGGCAGCTTCGCTTCGTCGGCAATCCCAACCTGGGCCCCGGGACCACGGCGGAGGAGTTCCTGGCGGGACGCAGGGAACTGAAAACGGTGCTCGAGCCCTATGTCCCGATCGCATTTTACTGCGCGAGGCAGGAGATCTGCCCCGAGCTGACCGAGGCGGGCGAAGTGCTGCCGCTTCGGCTGGAGATGACCTACGAGTGGCAGTCGTGAAGCCACAACACAAGAAAAAGGAGACGATGGTATGGCAAAGATCGTAATTGTGGAGGAGCGGTGCAAAAGCTGCGGCTATTGCGTCAAATTCTGTCCGCGGGGCGTTCTGAGGATCGGGACGCATGTCAATTCCAAAGGCTACGAGATCGCGGAGCCGGCGAACCAGGAGGCGTGCATCGGATGCTGCATCTGTGCACAGATGTGTCCTGACGGCGCGATCGAAGTCTATCGATAAGGGGGAGTCGAAATGGGTAGAGTATTCATGAAGGGGACCGAAGCGATGGCCGAGGCCGCCGTCCGTGCGGGCTGCCGTTTCTTTGCCGGTTACCCGATCACACCGCAGAACGAGATCCCTGAGTATATGGCCAGGCGCCTTCCGGAGGTGGGCGGCTGCTTCGTCCAGGGCGAGTCCGAGGTCGCCTCCGTCAACATGGTCTACGGAGCGGCGTCCGCCGGCACGCGGGCGATGACCTCCTCCTCCAGCACGGGGATCTCGCTCAAGAGCGAGGGCATCTCCTTCTGCGCCTCCGCGCGCATCCCGATGGTCTATATCAACGTGGCGCGCGGCGGCCCCGGCATCGGCACGATCCAGCCGGCGCAGATGGATTACCTCCAGGCTACCAAGGCCTCGGGCAACGGCGGCTTCCAGATGAGAGTGTTCGCGCCCGCGTCCGTGCAGGAGGCGGTGGACCTGGTCTACGCGGCCTTCGATTATGCCGATCAGGACAGGAACCCGGTCCTGATCCTGTCCGACGGCGTGGTCGGCACCATGATGGAGCCGGTGGTCCTCCCCGAGATGAAGAGCGCGGAGGAGGTCGCGGCCATCAAGGAGAGCAAGCGCAGCTGGGCGCTGGTCGGGCACGAGCTGGACTATGCGCACCGCGCCTGGATCCAGCCCGGCAACTGGAACACGAAGGTCCAGGAGGCGCACAACCGGGAAGCGGCCGAGCTCTATGAGAGCTGGAAGAAGGACGCCAGGGCCGAGTGCTACATGACCGATGACGCCGAGCTGATCCTGACGGGCTACGGGATCTCCGCGCGCATCGCGAGATCCGCCGTGGATCTGCTCAGAAGAGAGGGCATCCGGGCCGGCCTGGTGCGCCCGATCACCGTCAACCCCTTCCCCTTCGAGGCGTACGAGCGCCTGCAGTTCGGGAAGCTCCGCGGGATCCTGGACGTGGAGATGTCGATCCCGGCGCTGTTCGTGCGCGACGTGGAGAGAGCGGTCCGGGAGCGCTGCCAGATCAGGACCTGCCTCTGCTCCGGAGGCAACATCATGACGCGGGAGGCCGTCGTAGCCGCCGCAAAAGAGATGCTGGAGGTGAGATAACATGGAGCTGGTTTATTCGAGAACAAAGACTCTGCAGGAGGACAAGGTGTCCGGCTTCTGCCCGGGCTGCATGCACAGCACGATTATCAAGCTGATCGGCGAGGTGATCGACGAGCTGGGCGTCGTCGACAGGTCGGTCTGCGTCTTCGGCGTGGGCTGCTGCGGGCTGGACATGGACTATATCGCGTATGACAACACCACGTCGCCCCACGGACGGGCTTGCGCCGTGGCGACGGGCGTCAAGCGCAGCAACCCGGAAAGCCTGGTCTTCACCATCCAGGGCGACGGCGACCTCGCCGCGATCGGCCTTGCGGAATCCCTCTCCGCGGCCAACCGCGGGGAAAACATCTCCGTGATCTTCGTCAACAACGGCATCTACGGCATGACGGGCGGCCAGATGGCGCCCACCACGCTGATCGGTATGAAGGCGACGACCGCGCCCCAGGGAAGAGATCCGAAGATCCACGGTTATCCCATGCACATGTGCGAGATCATGGATCAGCTGGAAGCGCCGGTCTTTCTGGCCAGGACGAGCTGCAACAACCCCAAGAACGTGATGGCCACGAAGCGCGCCATCAAAAAGGCCTTCACCAACCAGCTCGAGGGCAAGGGCTTTTCCATGGTGGAGATCGTCACGAGCTGCCCCACGAACTGGGGCCTGGATCCGTTGAAGGCGCTGGACTTCCTGGAGGAAAAGATGCTGCCGGAGTATCCTCTGGGCACGATTCGGGATCGCTGAGGAGGTATGAGAATGGAAACTAATCTCTGTGTGGCCGGATTCGGCGGACAGGGCGTCATGACGCTCGGCAAGTTCCTGGCCGACGCCGCGTGCAATTCCACCGATAAGAACGTGACCTTTTTCCCGTCCTATGGCGCCGAGCAGCGCGGCGGGACCGCCAACTGCTACGTGGTCATCTCGGATGACTTCATCGGCGCGCCCCTGGGCGACGTGATGGACGATCTGATCGTCATGAACGCGGCGTCCTACCATAAGTTCCTGCCCAAGCTGAAGCCGGGCGGAAACCTCTTTATCAACAGCTCCCTCGTGAAAGACCGGATCGAGCGGGAGGACATCCGTGTGATCGCCGCCCCCGTGACGGAGCTGGCCTTCGAGATGGGCAGCGCCAGGGTGCTGAACATCCTGATGCTGGGCGTCTATGTGGGTTATACGGAAGTGGTCGACCCGAAGTTCGTGTGGGAGAACATCGAGCACAAATTCGCCGGCAAGGAAAAGGTGCTGGCCGTGAACCGGGAGGCCTTCGAGAAGGGACTCGCGATCGGCCGGGAACAGCGCGCGCAGGGACAGGCCTGAGCGGAAGGCACAGGCGTCCCATGAAATACGGAACAACAAAGATCGTTTCGATCGTCCTGCTGGCGCTCGCCGTGCTTTCGGTGCTGCTGTGCCGGTTCCTCCCCCAAACGGCGGCGGGCCTGCTCACCGCCGCGGGCGTCCTGCTCGCGGCGGCGGTGGCCGTCATCGCGGTCTGGGGGCGCTGCCCGCACTGCGGAAAGCATTTGATCTTCCGCTTTTTCAAGCATAAGGAATGCCCCCAGTGCGGCCGTGAGCTGGATCCCGATGGGAAATACGGGGCCTGAGCGGAAGGACGGACAGAAAAGGATTCATAGGATTCGGAGGAGAATATGCAGAAAAAAACCTTTGGCAGCTTTGTCGAGCTCGGCGGCCGCGCCGAGATGGAGAGCCTGACCAGAAGCGGTCTGGACTATGTGATCATCGATACGGAGCACAGCTGCTTTTCGGAAGAGACGACGGCGGACTACATCCTCGCGGCGGAGGCCGGCGGCATGCTGCCGTACGTGCGGATCGGGGATATCCGCCGCCCCTATGTGCTGCGGATGCTGGACATCGGCGCGCGGGGACTGATCATCCCCAATATCCGCAGTGTCGAGCAGGTCAGGGAGCTGGTCTCCTATGCGAAGTTCCCGCCGATCGGCAACCGCGGCTTCTGCCCCAGCCGCACCAGCGGATGGGGCGCCGACAGCTGGGCCTCGAACGTCCTGTCCTATATGGAGGAGTGCAACCGCCGCTGCAAGGTGATCCCGCAGTGTGAAACGAAGGAGGCGCTGGCCTGCATCGAAGAGATCGCGGCGCTTCCCGGCGTGGACGGGATCTTCGTGGGGCCCTGCGATCTGTCCATCGACATGGGGATCCCCCTGCAGTTCGACGCGCCCGCCCTGATCTCTGCGATCGAGCGGGTGCTGAAGGCCTGCCAGGACAACGGCAAGGAGGCGTATATCTACGCCGGCAGCGTCAAGGACGCGGTCAAATGGGCGAACAGAGGCTTCGACAGCATCACCTACAGCCTGGACGCGGCCGTCCTGATCCAGGCCTATCAGAAAATCGTTTCGGATTTCCGTTCGGGGTTGTCCGGGGAGGAGCAGGCATGAAAAAAACATACGGTCTCAGTGAACAGCAGTACCGGGAGATCGCCCGGCAGCTTTACGAAGCGGAGCTTCAGCTCCGTCCGATCCCCCTGCTGACGCAGCAGTATCCGGACATCACGGATGAGGACGCCTACGCCATCCAGAAGGCCGGCATGGAGCTGCGTCTGGCCGACGGTGAAAAGGTCGTGGGGCGGAAGATCGGCCTCACCAGCCGCGGCATGATGAAGCAGATCGGCTGCGACACGCCGGACTACGCCTACCTGACCGCCTCCTCCTGCGTCGCGGAGGGCGGCAGCATCGCGCGCGCCTCGCTGAACATCCCTCTCGTCGAAGGGGAAATGGCCTTCATCATGGGAGAGGATCTGAACAAGGAGCACGTATCGGTCGCGGACGTCATGAACGCCACGGCCTGGGTCGTGCCCTGTTTTGAGGTGTGCGACGCCCGCTATCCGGCCTGGAAGGGGATCACGGTCCGGGATACGATCAGCGACAGGGCCGGCGCGGCGCTGTTCATGATCGGCAGCGCCCCCAAACGCCTGTCCGAGATCAACCCCCGGGGCATCGGCATGGTGATGGAAAAGAACGGCGACCTGCTGGGGAGCGCGGCCGGCGTAGAGGTCATGGGCTCTCCGGTGACCTCCGTGGCCTGGCTTGCCAATAAGCTGCTGGAGTACGGGGACTGGCTCAAGCGCGGAGATATCGTCCTGTCCGGCGCTTTCATGGCGTCCGACGCCGCAGCGGCCGGCGATCACTACGCGGTGACCCTGGACGGCTTCCCGACCCTGTCGGTGAGATTCGTCTGAAAAGCGAGGAACATAGCGCGGTCTGCGACAAGCGCCGTCCGCCGGACGTGTCCGGCGGATGGCGCTTTTTCGCCTCGCGGGAGAACGTCGGCGGCGGGATCGTCCGATCTGTACTTGAAAGAATCCCGGAGGAGTGTTATAATATTCTCCTGCTTGTGTTCAGAACGATTTTCAGACGGGCGCGGCTCTCCCGCGCCCGGTTTTTACAGGAGGAAGCCTATGCCGTCCAATAAACTGGCAAGAACGAACGACGACATCCAGCGCGTGCTCGCGGCCAAGCTGCGCGAGATCAAGGACCCCCGCGTGCAGCAGGGCATGATCAGCGTCACCCGCGTGGAGACGACCGGCGACCTGCGCTACGCGAAGGTCTGGCTGAGCGTGCTGGGGATGGAAAACGAAAAGGAATTCAGGCGCGGTCTCAAGTCGGCCTCCGGCTGGCTGCGGCATGAGCTCGGGCAGAGCCTGGAGCTGCGATATACGCCGGAGCTGGTGTTCGAGCTCGACCACAGCATCGAGTACGGCGCGCATATCAACGCGATGATCCGCGACCTGGACATCCGGCCGGACGGGGACGGGCAGCCATGAACGTGAGCGAATGCGCCGCTTTCCTGCGCGCACACGACCGCTATCTGCTCGTCACGCACCGCAACCCCGACGGGGACACGGTCGCGAGCGCCTCGGCGCTCTGCTCGGCGCTGCGCCGGGCGGGCAAGACCGCCTTCCTCTTTCCGAACGGGCAGATCATCGCCAAGCTCCGCCCCTTTGCCGAGCCGTATTTCGCCCCGGCGGGGTATGAGCCGGCGTGCCGCGTCTCCGTCGACGTGGCGACGGAAAAGATGTTCGCCGACGGCTTCGCCGGCACGGTGGAGCTGTGCATCGACCACCATCCCTCCAACTCCCACTTTGCGCCCCACGAGCTGATCGACCCCGAACGCGCCGCCAGCGGCGAGATCGTGCTCGCGCTGATCCGCGCGCTCTGCGGCAGCGTGACGAAGGAGGAGGCGGATCTGCTGTATATCGCCCTGTCCACCGACTGCGGCTGCTTCCAGTACGCCAACACCGACGCCCACGCGCTGCGCACGGCGGCGGAGCTGCTGGAGCTGGGTGCGAGCAACGGCCCCCTCAACCAGCTCTTCTTCCGCCGGGTATCCCCGGCGCGGCTGAAGCTCGAGGGCCTCGTGTACGACAGCCTGCGCTTTTATCGCGGCGGGGAGATCGTCGTCGCCCTGGTCACCGACGCGATGCTCGCCGAGGCGGGCGCGACCGAGGACGACCTGGACGATCTGGCCGGCCTGCCCGGCCGCGCCGAGGGTCACCGCGTCAGCATCCTGATCCGCGATTATCCGGGCGGCGCGAGCAAGGTCTCCGTGCGCTCCGGCCCGGATTTCGACAGCTGCGCGCTCTGCGCCGTGTTCGGCGGGGGCGGGCACAAAATGGCCGCCGGCTGCAACATCCCCGCTCCCCCGGCAGAGGCCGCGCGCCTGCTGCTGGCCGAGGCGGACCGCTTCTTCTCATGAACGGCATCCTGCTGATCGACAAGCCCGCCGGCTGGACGAGCAGCGACGTGGTGGCAAAGCTGCGCGGCGTGCTGCATGAAAAGCGCATCGGCCACTCCGGCACGCTCGACCCCATGGCGACCGGCCTGCTCGTGCTCTTCGTCGGCCGGGCGACCCGCGCGGTCTCCTTTGCCGAGGGGCACGGCAAGCGCTATCTCGCCTCGCTGCGCCTCGGCCTGACGACCGACACGCAGGACGTGACCGGCACCGTGCTCGAAACGTGCGGCGCCTCCGGGATCACCGAGGCGCGGCTGCTGGCGGCCCTGGAGCGTTTCCGGGGAGAGCAGCGGCAGATCCCGCCGATGTACTCGGCCGTCAAGGTCGGTGGCAGGAAGCTCTACCAGATCGCCCGCCGCGGCGGGGAGGTGGAGCGCAGGCCCCGCCCGATCACGGTCTCGCGTCTGGAGCTGCTGGGCCGGGAGGGGGAGGACTGGCTGCTGGACGTGGCGTGCTCAAAGGGCACCTATGTGCGCACCCTCTGCCACGATATCGGGCAGAGCCTCGGCGTCGGCGGCTGCCTGAGCGCCCTGCGGCGCACCGAGGCCGGAGCCTTCCGCGTTGGGCAGGCCCATACGATCGACGCCGTGATCGCCGCCGCCGCCGAGGGCCGGGCCGAAGACCTGCTGCTGCCGCTCGACGGCCTCTTTGCCGACCGCCCGGCGTACACCGCGGATGCGGAGGCCGAGCGGCGCGTCCGCTGCGGCAATCCCGCCCCGCTCGCGGCGCCGGACGGGGAGGCGCGCCTCTACGCGCCCGACGGGAGCTTCCTCGCGCTGGGCCGGGTGGAGAGCGGCGTGTTTACGACGATCAAAAGCTTTTTTGAGGTGTAAGACCTATGCCGGAAACCAACAGAGCCATCGCCCTCGGCTTTTTCGACGGGGTGCATCTGGGCCATGCCGCGCTGCTGCGGCGCACGAAGGAGCGCGCGGCGGAGCGGGGGCTGCTGCCCTCGGTGCTGAGCTTCGACGTGCACCCGGACAATCTGGTGCGCGGGGGCGAGGTGCCGCTGTTGAACGACGCCATCGGACGCGAGGAGCTGATCCGCCGTCTCTTCGGCATCGACAACGTGGTCTTCATCCACTTCAACCGGCACGTCATGCACATGCCCTGGCAGGACTTTGCCGACAGCGTGATCGGCGAGCTGCGCGCCGCCTGGATCGTGGTCGGCCACGACTTCCGCTTCGGCTGGCGCGGCGAGGGCACGGCTGAACGCCTGCGCGCCTACTGCGCGGAGCGCGGCGTGGGAGTGGACGTCATCCCGCCCGTCACGCTCGACGGACGCGTGGTCAGCTCCACCTGGATCCGTGAGTTGATCGCCGCCGGCGAGATGCGCGAGGCCAACCGCCTGCTCGGGCATCCGCACAGCCTGTGCGACACGGTGCGTTCGGGCTACCACCTCGGCACGAAGCTGGGCACGCCCACCATCAACATGTTCTTCCCGCAGGGCGTGCTGGTGCCGCGCCACGGCGTCTACGCGGCGCGGGTCTATCTCGGCGGCGGCGAGAGCCGCATTGCCGTGACCAACGTCGGCGTGCGTCCCACGGTCAGCGAGGAGGGGCGCGTCAGCGCCGAGAGCCATCTGCTCGACTACGAGGGCAATCTCTACGGCCGCCAGGCGCGCGTGGAGTTCTATGAGTTCCTGCGCCCCGAACGGAAGTTCGACAGCTTCGAGACTCTCGCGGCCCAGATCCGCCTTGACGCGGAGCAGGCGCGTGCCTGGTTCCGGGCGCATCGGGAGGAAAACCCCGGCTCAACTGTTGGTTGAGCCGGGGTTTTCCTGCGTTTCAACGACTGGTTTATTGTATTTTCGGCGCTTTTTCGGTAGCGTTTTTGCCAGAAACAGAAAAGGAGGTCATCGTATGAGCGAGACCATGGGAAGCATCATCATGCGCCTGCGGAAGGAAAAGGGGCTGACACAGGAGCAGCTTGCAAACGAGCTGGGTATCTCCTTCCAGGCGGTCAGCAAGTGGGAAAACGAGCTCAGCAGCCCGGACATCTCCGCGCTGCCGCTGCTGGCGGATCTGTTCGGCGTGAGCATCGACGCGCTTTTCGGGCGCGGAGGCGCTGCGCCGGTGCCGGCGGCGCCGGAGAGAGAGCCGGCGGGCGGCCCGGAGCTGCCCTGGCCGGACGACGACACGCTGCACGCGGTGCTCTTCGAGGGCCGCAGACTGGTCGGCCGCCAGAGCAGCGGCGACCGGATCTTCTCGAAAACGAACGTGCTTTTCCGTTATGAAGGCCCGGCGCTGAACGTACAGAGCGACTTTTCGGTGACGGTGGAGGGCGACGTGCAGGGCGATGTGAACGCGCACGGCGATGTGGACTGCGGCGAGGTCGGCGGCAGCGTCTATGCCGACGGCGACGTGGACTGCGGCGATATCCTGGGCCATGTGACGGCCGGGGGCGACGTGGACTGCGGCGGCGTCGAGGGCAATCTCAGCGCCGGGGGCGACGTCGACTGCGACGCCGTCGGCGGCAGCGTGAACGCCGGGGGCGACGTGGACTGCGGTGACGTCGGCGGCAGCGTGAACGCCGGGGGCGACGTGGACTGCGGCGCCGTCGGCGGCGGCGTCAGCGCCGAAGGCGATGTGGCCGCCGGGGAGGATTTCCGCTCGAATCTCAAGGGGAAGAAGAAGGGCTTTTCCTTTGAACTGAAGCTGTAAAAAAGGACCCGGAGCGCGGCAGCGCTCCGGGCTTCTTTCCATGCTGCGCCTTTCAGCAGGGCGCGGGCAGGACGGCGCGCGCGCAGTCGCGCAGCGTCAGACCGATCAGCCGCTGCCCGGCGCGGGAGGGGTGGATGCCGTCGTCGCACAGCAGCTCTTCCAGCGCCCGCGGCTCCCGGGGGAAGGCCGCGCGCAGATCGACGAGCGCCGTCTGCTCCTCGCGGGCGACCTGCCGCACCAGGGAGGAATAGGTCTCCTGCCAGCGGGAGATGGCCTCCACGTCGCCGAGCCAGTGCAGGATGTTCTCCCTGGACAGGCCCGCGCGGCAGATGAAGTCCAGATAGCGCTCGGAATGGATCGGCGGCAGCGTGAGCACCACGGGCGTCTTCCCGTGCCCGCGCAGCAGCGCGATCGCCTCGCGGTAGAGCGTCAGGAACTGCTCCGGCGGCGTCTTGCAGCGGTAGCGGCCGGTGGGCTCGGCCGAGATGGCCTTCCAGTCGTAGTCGCAGTCGTTGCCCCCGAACTCCAGCAGCGCGTAGCCGCCCTCCCCCTCTGCGGCGCCGTCGCGCCGCAGGACGGGAAGCAGCTTCTGGATCGTGTTCCCGAAGCGCGAGCGGTTGTCCACGTTCAGCCTGAGCGTCTCGGCCAGCTCCCGCTCCCAGCGGTGATCCACCGTGTATTTGCCGTCCAGGAACAGGACGCCCTTTAAAATCGAATCTCCGTAGACTGTGACCTTCATGCCGCGCTCCTTTCTCGGGAAGGTTTTTTACACCCTATTATCTGGTTTTCAAAACCATTATATATCGTAATAAATATTCCGTCAAGATGTATTTCAAAATACTTCTTGCGTTTTTGCGCAGGCGCTGATAGAATGTCCATAGAATGGCGAAACGCCGCGGGGCGTTTTGCCATCTCTTCATGGAAAAGGGAAGACGACGGAGAAAAGAGGGATCCCATGTCGGAACAGAGAGAGACCGGCCTGCTGGCCGAGACCTGCGCCGCGCTCGGCGCGCACCGTCTGCCGCGCTGGCGGGAGCTGCCGGACCTGGAGCTGTATATGGACCAGGTCCTCTCGCTGATCACGCGCTATCTGGGGGACTATCCCGGCTTTGACAGGCGCGGGCTGACGGCCTCCATGGTCAACAACTACGTCAAGCAGGGCGCGCTGCCGCCGCCGGACAAAAAACGCTACGGACGGGAGCATCTGGCGGGCCTGATCGTGATCTGCATCCTCAAGGCAAGCCTTCCCATCGCGGCCATCCACGATCTGCGCGCGGGCGCGCTGGAGTCGAGCTCGGAGGAGGCCTTTTACGACGCCTTCTGCGCGCTGTTCGAGCGCGTGAACGCGGAGACGGCCGCGGCCTGCGCCAAAACGGAGGGCGTGGGCACGGAGAGCGCCGTGCTGCGCGCGGCCCTGCGGGCGCAGGCGGAGCAGGCCCTGGCCGCGCGGCTCTGCGCCGCCGGGAGCGGGCAGGATGCCCCTTGACCGCCGCCGCCGGATGGGTTAAAATGGGAATAACTTTTTGATGGAAAAGAGGATGACGATGACGGAGAATAAAAACGGCTGGCGCATCGCCGCGGGGATCTGCTTTTTACTGAACGCGCTGGCGCTTCTGGGTACCTATGTCGCGGGGCAGATCAGCATAAGGATGAGCGGGGACATGACCGGCCTGACCCGCGGCTTCGCGGTTTTCAACTTCGTGCTCAATATCGTTCCGATCGTCGTGCCGCTGCTGGTCGGCATCTTCGTGCTGACGCGCAAGTGGGTCGGCGCGGCCGTCACGCAGATCGTCAGGGCGGCTTTCGCGCTCGTGAGCATGGTCGGTGTGGTGCGCTTCGTGTTTCAATACGCGTCGCTGTCTGTCGGTGTGAAGCTGCTCATGATCCTCAACGGCCTGCTCGTCGTGGCTGTGGCGATCCTGCTGGCCGTCGCCTTTTTCGTGCGTCGCAGGCCCGGGGCGATCATGGCGTATCTGGCGGCCGGGCTGGCCCTGCTCTCTGCTCTGCTCAGCCCCGTTGTCAGCCTTCTGCAGACGGGGATGCCCTATTTGCAGCTCAAACCCATGATTTTTATGCAGATCTTCATCTCCCTGGTCACCGGCGTCTGGGCCGTGCTGGCGATGATCTTCCTGGGCGTCTATTTCGGGGGCATGGGCCCAAAGCAGTCGGATTATATCGGCCGGATGATGGCCGAGCGCCGCCCGGGATACCCCGCCGTGTGAGATAAGGAGGAGAAGTCCATGAAAAACGAAAACAAGACCCTGGCGCTGGTCGCCGGGATCTTCCTGATGGTCGGTCTTCTGTATTCGCTCTTCCTGAGCACGAGGAACATCCTCACGACCCTGTCTCGCGGCAGCTTTGCCAGCCTTCCGATCCTGCTGCTGTTTCTGCTGATCACGATCCTGCAGGTGATCGCCGGGCTGTTCGTGATGCTGCGCAGCGTCAAACTTGCCGCGCTGATGCAGACGATCGCAGCCGCCCTGTTTCTGATCTACGCGATCCTTTATCTCATCCGGAGTCTCCACAGCGATCATTTGCTCCTGACCCTGTTCCTTAACTTCCTCGCGGTGCCGCTTTTCGCCGGGGCGCTGTTCCTGCGCAAAGGCCCCGCGCTGGGGCTCGCGCTCGGCGCCGCAGGCATGAAGCTGATCTATTTCGTCATTTCGCTGGCCCGCTCGGGCGGGCTGAGCGGTTCCAACTGGATCAGCTGCGCCTTCACCCTGCTGTATATCACCGGCATGGTGCTGGCCGGCGTCTATCTCCTCAGGGCGAAGAAGGAGCAGCCGACCCCGGCCTACGGGGGCTACCAGCAGGTCAATCAGAACGACTACCGGCAGCAGGGCTACTACCGGCAGCAGGGCTACTACCAGCAGCCCGGTTACCGCCAGCCCGGTTATCAGCAGCCCGGTTACCGCCAGCCCGGTTATCAGCAGCCCGGCTACCGTCAGCCCGGTTATCAACAGCCCGGCTATCAACAGCCCGGCTACCGGACCCCGTCCCGGGACACCGACGAGCCGCGCTTCTGAAAAAGCAGTCAAAAAGACCGCCCCTCAAAAGAGGGGCGGTCTTTTCGCGTTCGTCACTGTTTCCCCGCCGGGCGGTTCTTGCGGGCGCTGTGTCCGCGGCCGCGGCGGCGGGCCTGGGCGGACTTGGCCTTGTAAAAGTCCTTCATCTCCTCGTCCGCCTCGTAGACCAGGCGGTTTGCCTGCCAGCTCTCGTCCTCGGCGCTCTTGCGGAAGCGCACCCGCATCAGATAGCCGCCGTGCTCGGGGCAGCCGAAAAGGTTCATATAGCGCTGGTCGCCCTGGTTGACCCACTTGACCCCGGAGAGAGCCTGGCCGCAGACGGGGCAGGCGAAAGCGCTCAGCCGCTCGTCGGCGAAGGCCGCGGCCTTGCTGGCAAAGCCGCCGAAGCTGTCGTGCAGCAGGTGGTCCGCCTCCTGCTTCTCCTCGGGCGGGCGGTAGTTCGGCATGCGGCTGGCGAGGATGCGCCCGGCCTCCGGGTACAGGCGCAGCCCCTCGTCCATGTCGAGCTTCGTGCTGACGAGGGCGGTGTTGTAGGCGTCGCCCAGCGCGTCGTGCGCCACGCGGGTCTGCTCGATCTCGAAGTGCTCCATGGCGCTGGCCAGAGATTTCTGGTTCTTGTCGCCGCCGGTCTGCAGGTTGTAGATGAGCTGCAGATTGACCCAGCCGGCGATCCAGTCCCAGTCGAGGTCGTGGATGATGATGTTCTGCTCCAGGATGCCCTGGTCGTCGCTGCCCCAGGTGAGGAAGGTCACGTCGTCGCCGCACCAGGCGCGGAAGCGCTCGAGCGCCTCCGGGAAAAAGACGCCGCGGCTGAGACGATCCTTGTCGAAGCCCGTGATCTTTTTGACCTTATAGTGCATCCGTCGAAAGTAGGTGGGCCGGACGTCGATGGTGAATTCCTCGCCCGGCTGCATGTTCTCGTCCAGCTTCACCGCGCCGATCTCGATGATCTCGCCCCGCAGATGGATGGGCAGCTTATTGAAAACGGAGGACTTGGAGCTCATGGCCTGGTTCCACTCCAGATCCATCACAACATAATGCATAGCACAACGATCCTTTATGTTTGATTACCGATTGGACATTATATCATAGACCTTGCCGGGATGCACGACTTTTTTCGCAAAAAGAAAATAATCTTTGCCGGGGCACCATAGATATGGTATACTCCAGGCGAAAAGGAGTGTTGCAGATGCAGGGAATGACGATAGCGCGCGCCGCCGCGGCCTGCGGCGGGAGCATCCGCGGCGCGGCGGATCCGGCCGCGGAGCTCGGACGCATCGCGATCGACAGCCGCTCCGTCGCGCCGGGTGATCTCTTCGCGGCCTACCGCGGAGAGAGGGTCGACGGGCACGACTATATCGCCGCCGCCTTCGAGCGCGGCGCGGCGTGCTGCCTGGCCGAGCGCGTCCCGGAAGGGGAGACGCGCGGCGTGCTGCTGGTGCCCTCGGTGCAGCGCGCGCTGGAGCAGATCGCGGAGGCGTATCGCCGCGGCCTCGGCCTGCCCGTGATCGGCGTGACCGGCAGCGTGGGCAAGACCACCGCCAAGGAGATGATCGCCTCCGTGCTTTCGCAGCGCCTGCGGGTGCTCAAGACCGAGGCCAACCTCAACAACCAGATCGGCGTGCCGATGACGATCTCGCGCATCGGGCCGGAGCATGAGGCCGCCGTCGTCGAGATGGGCATCTCCGGCTTCGGTGAAATGCGCACGCTCGCGCGGATCGCCCGGCCGACGATGGCCGTGTATACCGTGATCGGCCATGCGCATCTGGAATTCCTGCACGACCTGGACGGCGTGCTGCGCGCCAAGACCGAGATGCTGGAGCTGATGGACGACGACGCGCCCGTCATCCTCAACGGCGACGATGAGAAGCTGCGCTCCCTGCGCTGCCGCCAGCGGAGGATCCTCTACGGGCTCTCGGAGCGCTGCGACGTCCGCGCGGCCGGGGTCCGCCCGCTGCCGGACGGCAGCACCGCCTGTGAGATCCTTGCCCGCGGCCGCCGCCTGGACGCGGTCATCCCGGCCTACGGGCGCCATATGGTCTACGCCGCGCTGGAGGGCGCCGCCGTCGGGCTGGAGCTCGGTCTGACGGACGGGGAGATCCTCGCCGGCATCGCCGCTTACGAGACGGTGGGCCGCCGCGCCGCGCTGACGGACACCGGCAGCCTGCGCCTCATCGACGACTGCTACAACTCCAACCCCGACTCGGCCCGCTGCGGGATCGACTCGCTGCTGGAGCTGCCCGGCCGCCGCGTCTGCATCCTGGGCGACATGCTCGAGCAGGGCGAGGGCGAGCGGCAGATGCACTTTGACCTGGGCCGCTACGCCGCCGAGCACGGGATCGACCTCGTGATCGCCAACGGCCCGCTCTCGGCGGAGATCGCCCGCGGCGCGGGGGAACGCGGTGTATATTATGTAAACCAACAGGAACTGCTGGACGATCTTCCGTCGCTCCTGCAAAAAGGAGACGCTGTGCTGGTAAAAGCCTCCAACAGCATGCGCTTCTCCACGATATCCGAGGCCCTGAAGCAACTGGTGTTATAAGATTATGTCAACTTTCGAAAACCCGTTTTTCGTGCTCCTGGATCTGGACGACACGCTCCTGGATTTCCACGCGGCCGAGCGCAGCGCGCTCAGCGGCGTGCTGGAGAGCGTCGGCCTGGAGCCGCGGGAGGAGATCCTGACGCGATACAGCGAGATCAACCGCCGGCACTGGGAGCTGCTGGAGGAGGGGAAGCTGACGCGGCGCGAGCTGCTGCCGCAGCGTTTCCGCGTGCTCTTCGCGGAGCTCGGGCTCGCCTGCGACGGCGAGGCCATGCAGCGCAGCTATGAAAAGCGCCTGAGCCGGGAATGGCCCTTCATCCCCGGCGCGCGTGAGCTGCTGGAGGCGCTCCATGGGCGCTGGCCGCTCTATCTCGTCTCCAACGGCAACACGGCCGTACAGGACGGGCGGATCGCCGGCTCCGGCATCGCGCGCTATTTCGAGGACATGTTCGTCTCCGAGCGCATCGGCTCCGACAAGCCCTCGCGCGCGTTTTTCGACGCCTGCTTCGCCCGCATCCCGGCGTTTGACCCGTCGCGGGCGCTGCTCGTGGGGGACAGCCTGACGTCCGATATCCGCGGGGCGCGCAACGCGGGCGTGCGCAGCTGCTGGTTCAACCCGGAAAAAAAGCCCGGGCGGAACGATATCCGCCCGGACTACGAGATCGCTTCGCTCGCGGAGCTGCCGCCCCTGCTGGAGAGGCTTTCCGCCAAAGCCTAAAAGAGCAGCTGGAACAGCACCAGCAGGACCAGACCGGGGAAACCCAGCACCGCGGTCACCAGGATGTTGAGCAGGCTCAGCTCCAGCGTCAGCCCGATGGCCGAGCCGAAAAAGTTGACCAGGAAAAGCATCACGACGCCGACGAGCGCGTGGATGAGGAATTTGAAGATCTTGCGGATCGGCGCCGAGAGCAGCTTGATCAGCAGGATGACGCCGACGACGACGGCGGCCAGCAGAAAAACAGCGGAAAGCGTTTCCATCTTTCGTCCCCCCTGTGCAGAGTATGTCCGGCGGCGGCAAAAAATACCTTTGTTTTTTCGCGGCCGGGCGCACATAATAGGATCGGACGGTCCGCCGGGCCCGAGAGAAAGAGATGGGCCGGATGCCGATCTGTATCCGTGCGGATATATGATTACATCCAAAACGGGGACTTGTCAAGCGGCCGGAGAGTTTTCCGGGGAAAAGAAAATATCCGCCGCGGAGCGCCCTGCCATCGGCAGGGCGCTTTTTGCGTCGGCAGATTCACACGAAAGCCGGGCCGGACGGCGGCGCATTTCGGCACATCGCCCACTTGTCCGCACCCCTGCGAACTGATATAGTAGGAAGGCGACAAAACAGACAAAAGGGGTTGGAACGATGGGTAAATTCTGCAGGAAACCGCTCTGGGAGTGCTCGCGCGAGCTGTCCGCCGTGGCCATGGGGACGCTGCCGGCCGAGACCGTCATCCGGGACGCGAAGCTGATCAACGTCTGCACGGCGGAGATCCAGGAGCATATCGACGTGGCCGTCCACAGCGGGCGCATCGCCCTTGTGGGCGATGCCTCGCACTGCATCGGGCCGGACACGAGGATCCTGGAGGCGCATGGCCGCTACATCGCGCCCGGCCTGCTCGACGGGCATATCCATATCGAATCCTCCATGCTCAGCGCGGGCGAATACGCCCGTGCGGTCATCCCGCACGGCACCACGGGCATCTACTACGATCCGCATGAGATCTGCAACGTCATGGGCATCGAGGGCATGAACCTCATGGTCGCCGACGCCGCGCGCACCCCGCTCAAGGCCATGCTGACCACGCCCTCCTGCGTCCCGGCCGTGCCCGGCTTCGAGGACTCCGGCAGCGTGATCACCTCCGGCGACGTCGCCTCGGAGATGCAGCGCGAGGAGGTCGTCGGCCTGGGTGAGATGATGAATTTCCCGGGGATCATCAACAGCGCGGAGGAGACCCACGCCATCACCGGCAACACCCTGCGCGCCGGCAAGGTCGTCACGGGGCATTTCTCGATCCCGGACACCGGGCGCGCTCTGAACGCCTACGTCGCCGCCGGCGTGCGCTGCTGCCACGAATCCACCCGCGCCGAGGACGTGCTGGCCAAGATGCGCCTGGGCATGTACGCCATGATGCGCGAGGGCTCGGCTTGGCACGACCTGCCCGTGATCTGCCGCGCCGTCACCGAAAACAAGGTCGACCGGCGCTATGCCGTGATGATCTCGGACGACACCCACCCCTTCACCCTGCTGCGGGACGGGCATCTGGACCACATCCTGCGCGTGGCCGTGGCCGAGGGCGTCGACCCCGTCCTCGCGGTGCAGATGCTCACCATCAACTGCGCCGGCTGCTTCCGCATGGACCACGAGATCGGCTCGATCACGCCGGGCCGCTGCGCCGACATCGTCTTCTTCGACGATCTGCAAAGCTTCCGCGTCAGCCGCGTGCTGATCGACGGCGAGGTCGTGGCCGAGGACGGCCGGATGCTGCGCGGCTTCGAGCCCTATACCTATCCCGATTTCGCCATGCACACCATGCACGTCGGCGAGACGATCACCCCCGCGACCTTCCGCGTCCCGACCGACAAACAGGCCGAGGCGACGGTCCGCGCCATCGAGATCATCCCGCTGCGCGTCGGCGACTACGAGCGGCACGTGACGCTCAGCGTGAAGGACGGCTGCCTGGAGAGCGACGTCGAACAGGACGTGCTCAAGACCTTCGTCTTCGAGCGCCACCACGGCACCGGCAGGCACGGCGTCGGCTTCGTCAAGGGCTTCGGCATCCGCAGCGGCGCGATGGCCTCCACCGTGGCGCACGACGCGCACAATCTGCTCGTCATCGGCACCAACGACGAGGACATGGCCCTGGCCGCCAACACCCTGATCGCCTGCGGCGGCGGCATGTGCGCCGTGAGAGACGGCGAGGTGCTGGGACTGGTCGAGCTGCCGCTGGCGGGACTGATGAACCCGAAGAGCGCCGCCGAGGTCAGTGCCGACGTGGAGAAGCTCAACGCCGCCTGGAAGGAGATCGGCTGCGAGGTGCCCTCGCCCTATATGACGATGGCGCTGATCCCGCTGGCCTGCCTGCCCGAGCTGCGCCTGACCGACCGCGGGCTCGTGGACTGCACGAAGTTCTGCTTCAGCCCCCTCGAGGTCGGGGAATAAGCCGGAGAACAGGAAAAAGCAGGAGCTGTGGCTCCTGCTTTTTTCGACAATGGATAAACCGCACGCTGCCGAGCCTGGATCCGCAAGGGGGATTGTGAAGGGGAGATTCACTCACTTAAGGATACAAAATACTGAAACTCACGCTTACGATACTTCCATATATGATTTTGGAGGTATAGCCCATGAAAACGCAGAAATCCTTTTTTGAGCAGAACGGTGGCACTTATACGCAGGTTGGCGATGTGCTCCTTCCGAACCTTACCATTGGAGAAGATGGACAGCAACCTATCGGCAAATATGGTCGGATGCGGAAACGCTATCTGAAAGAGCGGCATCCTGTACTCTATTCGGAATTGCTGCTGTCAGGAAAACTGTATTCGCACCTTCTGGAGATCGACGAAGCCTGCGAAGGACGAATGGAGTTTCTCACCCGTCAGATGGCGAAACAGGAAGGTGTGACCGAAGCACTCAAGGCTGCCAATCAAATGGAGTGGGTTCGTCGCATGAACAGCATCCGTAACCGTGCGGAAGAGATCGCCCTGCACGAGCTCGTTTACTGCTGAGGGAGGGGCCGAGATGCTGATTCTGGAAGATCTTTACCTCGGCGATGTCCGCCCCAGCGAGCGCAGCTTCACGCGCAACAGCCAGAATGCGAAAGCTCTGGATGAACTCGTCAAAGCAGGAGATATGCTGACCGAAACGCTCACCGAAAAGCAGAAAGAACTCTTCGAGGACTACATGACCGCCCAGCGGGAGGTCAACGTGCTGACCGATTGCGAGACGTTTATCTATTCTTTCCGCTTGGCGGCTAAAATCATGATTGACGTGCTGACAGACGGGCAGATGAGAGAAATCTAACAGTTAAAGTAAACATAGAGCAGCGAACACTTGCGTTTGTTAAGTGTTCGCTGCTTTGCTATTATGTTGGTATGATTGAAATGATGAAGGAACTTGCTGCCTCTATTTCTTCGTGCTATAATCCTTCCCTGCAGCTAGGCAAAAGCCGTAATTCCTGCAAATAACTCTATGTTTCATGGAAAGGGTACAGTAATGAACAAAAAAATATGGATTCTGCTTCTCTC